>OBJZ01000029.1_pt1 | contig 230300 bp, 199 predicted proteins | sample 1481641 | NCBI WGS metagenome assembly OBJZ01 (sample SAMN02364493, study PRJEB22542) | human gut metagenome | isolation source: fecal sample | host: premature infant | place: USA: Chicago, IL | collected 2012-01 | reverse complement strand
CGGGTGGGGCCCCTCCGGGAGGGGCGGGCCGGCCCACAAACAACACAAGGATAGAAACAAAGTCCTCTTATCTTCGCTGCCAAGATGTTGGAAGGGATTTTTATCGGCAAGGGTAGCAAGAGTGTTTTTCAGAGCCCGACTTCACACTGAGGAGCGGGCTCGCCGGTCACAGTTTCTACTATGCTAGAGACAAGTACTTACCACTATCCGAAGGAATACTGTGAACGATCGTTTTTCAAGGGACTGGCATAGCCGTGAGCGCGCTCCCAAGTGGCGGGAGAATAGCAAATCTGGGCGCTCCGATCGTCAGCAGAAGTACGGCAGGGATGGCCAGTTCCGACATGACGAGGGTAGGGGACACTCCAGTCATAATTCTGACCGGAAGCGTCGTTATGACTCGGATCGCCGTGATAGTGGCAAGAGGCATTTCGGTCGCGAAGGCGAACGGCGTGATGGTCACCAGCGAGGAGCGTGGCGGTCAGAAGATCGTGGTAAGAGGCGTTTCGACGATCGTCGTTCCGGGGGAAAACGTTTTTCTGATCGCCCGCGGAAACAGCATGGCCGTAACGAAGAGCGAGGTCCCCGGGATTTCCGTCGGCAAAATAAGTGGGACTCGCGACGCAACGAACCCGAGATTCCCACGAATGTTAAAGCGGAGTCGCTCGACCCCGCCGCTCGGAAAGCTCTTGCCGGGTTAAATCCCGATAATGCCGATATCGTAGCGAGGCACCTCGTTATGGCGGGTTCGCTTGTTGACGTTGATCCACAGGCGGCCTACGATCATGCTCAGGCGGCAGTGGCGCGCGCTGGTCGGATTGGCGCGGTGCGCGAGGCAGCGGCGTTGTCCGCCTACGCTTGCCAGAAGTACCAGGAGGCACTACGCGAGGTTCGGGCACTGCGGCGCCTAACTGGTGAGGATACCCTCCGGGCGATTGAAGCTGACTGTGAGCGCGGAATGGGGAAGCCCCAGAAGGCGCTCGACATCATTGGCGATACGTCTACGGCCGGGATGTCAGTTGCAGATCAAGCAGAGCTCGCTCTGGTCGCGTCGGGGGCTCGAGCTGATTTGGGAGAACCCGATGCAGGCCTGCTAGTGATCGACGATTTTTTGGCAACTCGGAAGGTTGAAGACGACGAGACCCTTTCGCGTCTTCTACAGGTGAAGGTCGATCGCTTGCGTGAACTCGGAAGGGACGAGGAAGCGCAGCAGACCGAGGCACAGATCCCTGCTGTGCCAGAACCGCTTACTATCGTCGATTTCGACGAGGTAGTTGAGGCTGAAATGGAATATGTCGCCTCAGATTTGCAGGGATCGCGCAAACCACTCAATGAAAAATATGAATTGGCCCTGGTTGACTTAGACGGAGTTGCCTATATGGGCTCAAAGCCTATCGAACATGCCGGAAGTGGTCTCATGGCTGCGAAGGACTCCGGGATGGAACTCGTTTTCGTGACTAACAACGCCTCGCGTACCAGGCAGCAGGTTAAGGAAAAGCTCGCCGGCTTTGGAATCGATATCGACGAAGACAAGATTATGACCTCTGCTATGGACGGGGTCGCAATCCTGAAAGAAATACTCCCTCCTGCGGCAAAGGTACTTGCGATCGGTGGCAAGGGGCTGTTTGCTGCCGTAACTGAGGCTGGTTTTGAATTGGTGAATTCCGCGGACGACCACCCTGCAGCGGTAATTCAGGGATATGATGCCTCGCTCGGATGGAGTGACTTGTCCGAAGCAGCCTATGCCATCAACAATGGGGCAGCCTTTGTAGCTACGAACATGGATGCCACGCTCCCGACAGAACGCGGTTTCAGCCTTGGAAACGGTTCCTTGGTCCAGGCAGTTATTCACGCAACCGGAGTTGAACCCAGGCCAGGCGGAAAGCCGTTTCCTGGGATCTACCGGCATGCGGTAGAAATTGCCGAGGGGTCGAAGGCACTGTGCATCGGCGATCGCCTCGATACAGACATTGCCGGCGCTCGCGCAGCAGGGTATCCGGTACTGCACTTGCTGACGGGCGTGGCGAGTGCCAAAGATGTTGCTTTGGCGAAGAAAGAAGAAAGGCCTACATATCTTGGCCTGGATATGCGTTCATTGCTAGAGCCGGTACCTGGCCCTGTCAAGACCGCCAACGGCGATTGGGTCTGTGGGGCTTCGCGCGGATTCAGGGTCGAGCGAGGAACCATTCAAGTTGACGAGGTAGCTCTCGGTCAGGATTCATTGACGTTGGAGCTCGATGACTACAGGGCTCTTGTCGCTGCCGTGTGGGAGGCACGCGATCACCGAGATCGGGTGAATGTTCCGGAAATAGAGGTTGTTCGCAACCGCGAAGAGCGTCTCGAGGACAAGGATTTGGGGGAAAGGTCTGGTTCAGTCGAGAACGAGGTGCAGGCCGGGCAGAGTGATTACTCTGTTGCAGATTCGGCAGCGGTAGATAATGAAGACAATGAGTGATCTGGAGGTGGATTTGTCAAATATCCAACAAGCCTTGGCAAATCTCACCGACAATCCTCTTGCCATACAAGTACAAATACTAAAGGACATACAGCAGCAACTAGCTGAAGCACTTACGACAGTAGGGAACTGATGGGCAGGCTAAGGCGTATAGATTCTGAGCTGGTGCGCAGAAAGCTCGCGCCTTCTAGAACAAAAGCTGCCCAGCTTATAGCGTCGGGTCAGGTCAAGCTAGACGGACAAGTGGTAACAAAACCTGCGAGGCAGGTGGACCCCGCCCAGGCAGTAACAGTATCTCACGTGCCTGGTCAGGACTATGCTTCCCGAGGCGCTTACAAACTTGCTGGTGCGCTGGATCTTTTGGCGCAAAGCGGACCTCGAATAAATGGCGTGCGCTGTCTAGATGCCGGTGCCTCAACAGGCGGATTTACTGACGTGTTGCTTCGCCGAGGTGCGGCCTCTGTGGTGGCAGTTGACGTGGGGTACGGGCAGATGGCCTGGCGCTTGCGAACTGACCCTCGAGTAGAGATGCTCGAACGGACTAACGTGCGTACCCTTGAGGCCGAACAGGTCGCTCCTGCGCCATCTTTGGTGGTGGGGGACCTGTCCTTCATTTCACTAACCTTGGTGATTCCCGCTTTGGTGAGAGTATCTTCACCCAGAGCTAACTTCTTGCTAATGGTCAAGCCTCAATTCGAGATCGGTAAGGACCGGCTCGGACACGGGGGAGTGGTTCGCGAGCCCGAGCAGCGCATCGAAACGGTTCTAAAGGTAGCTGAGTGCGCCATCGAAAACGGTCTAACCGTTAAGGCCTGCGCGGCTTCTCCGCTCCCCGGGCCCTCTGGAAATGTCGAATATTTTCTCTACATGTCAAAGCTCCAAGAGACTGCGAAAAATGCGCCCGAGCTTTCTGCCATGGTACGCAAAGCAGTCGAAGACGGGCCTAGGGGAGCTCACAAATGAGGAAGGTGTACGCCCAGCTACATTCGGATCGTCCCGCCGCAAAGGCCGCTTACCTCGAGCTGCGTATGGGCTTGCAAAAACAGGGCGTAGTACTGGTTGACCATATCGATTCCGAAGTGGAATTGGTAATGGCAGTTGGGGGCGACGGTACTGTTTTGTCTGCTGCCCCCCTTGCGCGCGAAGCAGGGCTGCCCCTATTCGGTATAAATCTGGGGCACATGGGTTTTTTGACCGAGGCTGAAAAGGAAGATCTAAAAGTCGTAATCGACCATATAGTACGCGCTGACTTCGAAGTCGAAAATCGGATGAGCATGCAAATAGCTGTGCGTAGGCCCGGGGCGAAGAACGTTACAGATTGGGCGTTGAATGAGGCTGCAATCTTGCATACTGACGCCGCCCACCCAGCACATTTTGGGCTCGGTATAGACGGACAAGGAGTATCGACGTACGGGGCCGACGGAATAATTGTTGCCACTCCAACCGGATCGACGGCCTACTCGTTTAGCGCTGGCGGGCCTGTTGTGTGGCCAGATGTGCAGGCCCTGGTTGTAACACCTTTAGCAGCACACGGACTTTTTACTCGGCCGCTGGTAGTTTCTCCGACTTCAATAGTAGAGGTTGCTATCTCACCGTTGCAGCGCAGCCGGCTGGAACTTTGGGCGGACGGGCAGCGCTGTACTCCCCTGGAACCGGGTACGACAGTGCAAATGACACGCTCTGAAAAGCCCGTTCGCTTCGCGCGCATAAATGCCGCACCTTTTTCCTCTAGACTTGTTCGGAAATTTGATCTTCCAGTTCATGGTTGGCGGGATAGCTAGTGCTCGAAGAACTTAGTATTGAAAATCTTGGGGTAATCTCCAAGGCCGTTGTTTCATTCGCTAGTGGACTCACGGTTATAACCGGCGAAACTGGAGCCGGCAAGACCATGGTGCTCACCTCTCTGGGGTTACTCACTGGAGCCAAACCCGACGCGGGAAAGGTACGTGCTGGAAGCGAACGCGCCCACGTAGAGGGGCTATTCGCAATCGAAAGCGATGGAGCAGTCCAAGATCTTGTCTTGGGTGCCGGCGGTGAAGTCGAGGAGGGGGCCGTGTTACTTTCGCGGACTGTGCCAGCCAAAGGTCGGTCGCGGGCATTTGCCGGGGGGCACTCCGTTCCTGCTGGAATACTTCGCCAGGCTGGGGAATTCTTAGTTGCAGTACACGGCCAAACAGAGCAATTGAAGCTGCGCTCGGCAGCGGCTCAGAGAGCTCGTGTTGATCTGGCCGGAGGGGAAAAATTGGGTACAGCTCTAGCCGCATACCACAGCTCTTTCGGGCGCTATCGCCGTGCTTGCGCCAAGCTCGAGGATTGGCGCACCAGTGCGCGTACTAGACAGGTGGAAATAGAAGTACTGCGCTCTGGCATTGAACAGATTGACGAATTAGCGCCGAAGCCCAACGAGGACGAACAGCTGCGTTCACAGATCGAGCGCCTAACCAACGTCGAAGACCTGCGCGAAGCTACTGCCGGCGCAGCCTCTTATTTGAACGCGGAGGGGGGAATAGTTGACTCTGTTGGCGCAATAATTGAAGCCTTGCAAAAAGCCACCCGCTATGATCCAGCGCTAACGAACCAGCTTCAAGTCGCCTCTGGCATAGAGGCAGATCTTCAAGAGCTAGCTAGAACGATCTCGGACTACCTCGAAAGCTTGCAAGCTGATCCGAATGAGCTTGAACGTATGCACGAGCGATTGGCAAAGATAACCGAGGTGGGCAGGGGCCGGGCGGCCTCGGCTAGCGGGTTACTGTCCTGGCGCAAAGAGGCCAGCCAAAGGCTGTCCGAAATCGATGGAGGCAGTGAGCGAGAGCAGGAACTTGAGGCCGAGGTTCAAGCCTGCTTCGCCGAGGCGGACAAGCTCGCAAAAGAGCTAACTAGGCTGCGCAAGAGGTCTGCCTCCGCCCTCGCGAGCGCTGCTACCCGAGAGCTGAAAGAGCTAGCAATGCCCAATGCGCAAATTGTTGTTGAGGTAAGACCGCTTGCCGAACTGGGAGAAAACGGGCAGGACGAAGTAGCTATCAGACTAAAGCCGCACCCTTCTATGCCGGCTGTAGATTTGGGTGAGGGGGCTTCAGGGGGAGAGCTTTCGAGGATCATGCTCGCCTTGGAACTATCTACTCTTGGTCGAGGCGGGCAAAGCCCGGTCATGGTATTTGACGAAGTCGACGCAGGCATTGGTGGGCAGGCAGCGACCTCAGTTGGATTGAGGCTGGCCCGGTTAGCTCAAAATAGGCAAGTAATAGTTGTCACTCACCTGGCGCAGGTAGCCGCGTTCGGGCAAACTCACATCGTTGTGGAAAAATCCGGCGCAAACGCGGCGGTAAGGCAAGTTGAGGGCGAGGAACGAGTCCTAGAGCTCGCTCGCATGTTATCTGGACACACGGACTCAAAATCGGCAAGAGTGCACGCCGCTGAGTTGTTAAACGGCTCGCACGTGTAATACTAAGGTCCGTGGCAACGTTGTTCAGAAGGACAAAGAAGCGGGGGGTATCCCTAAATGAGGGGCCCGCCCAGGTAGACAAGCGCACCAAAAATCTGACTCGCAGGTTGGAAGAAGGCTCAATTGCCGTCATCAACCACGCCGACATTGACCGGGTAGCAGCAGAGGCACTTGTTGGCGCAAAACCGATTGCTGTCTTGAACGCGGCCAAATCCACCACGGGTCGTTATCCGAATATGGGCCCGGGGATAATTTTAGACGCGGGTATCATCCTAATCGACGATTTAGGCACCGACGTAATGCAGGTGCGTGAGGGCACTACTCTCACCATAAAAGGCGACGAGGTTTACGCCGACGGTAAGTTATTAGCCGCAGGGAAGCGGCAGGACCAGCAGTCTAATCAGGCTGCAATGGAAGAGGCGCGCTCTGGTCTTTCAGTGCAAATTGAGGCGTTCGCAGCCAACACCATGGAATACCTGCGGCGAGAACGCGACCTCTTACTTGACGGCGTCGGCGTTCCCCGCGTGCGTACAAAGCTCGATGGGCGCCAGGTGCTCATTGTAGTTCGCGGTTACAACTACAAGGAAGACTTGCGCTCGCTAAAACCGTACATTCGCGAATACAAACCTGTGCTTGTAGGAGTCGATGGGGGAGCCGACGCGATACGCGAAGAAGGCTACCAACCGGACATGATCATTGGCGACATGGATTCGGTTAGCGACGAGGCGCTGCGCTGCGGTGCCGAAATTGTTGTGCACGCATACAAAGACGGCAGGGCGCCAGGTACTGAACGGCTCGACCGGCAGGGCATTGACTACATTACGTTCCCAGCTACCGGTACTTCCGAGGATGTTGCTATGCTCCTCGCCGACGACAAGGGGGCGGAGCTGATAGTCGCCCTCGGAACCCACGCCACGTTAGTCGAATTCCTGGACAAGGGGCGCGCCGGCATGGCCTCTACTTTTCTGACCCGTTTGCGGGTCGGCTCAAAGCTAGTGGATGCCAAGGGAGTCTCCCAGCTATACCAACCCAAGGTTTCAAATAAGCAGGCGCTCTTGTTCGCGCTGGTTGGGGTAGCCGCCGTGTTGATTGCGTTGGCAGTTACACCGGCAGGGCAGACCTTCTATGGCGTAATTGGGCTCTATTTATCTAGACTCTGGGCGTCAATAACCGGAGCCAGCGGCTTCGGGCCTATTTATCCGTTCACGTAAGAGGTTGAATCTTGATTGATTTTCGCTACCACCTAGTTTCCCTAATGGCGGTTCTCATCGCCTTGACGCTCGGCGTGATATTGGGAGCAGGACCGCTACAAGGGCCACTCTCATCCGCGCTCACAGGGCAGGTCAACCGTCTTACCGAACAGCAGGCCACGCTCAACGAACAGCTCTCTGAGGCTCACAAGTCAGTGCAGAATTCTGATTCCTACGTGAACGGGTTGGCCGCCGCAGTTCTTCCTGGCTCTCTCAAAGATCAAAAAGTTGGCCTTATTGTTCTGCCTGGCGCCGAGGCAGACGACGTAAAGACAATTTCGGACAAGCTGGGCCAAGCAGGTGCGAAGGTTGTTGGGCAAGTGTCTTTGGAAGCAGACTGGTTCACCCAGTCCCGGGAATCCTACCGCAAGTCATTAGTTTCTTCGATAACCTCGTACCTCGAGACAGCTCCCGAGGGTGGGGCCTCCACCGGGGCGATAATGGGATCGGGCGCAGTGCAGTTACTGACTGCACCAGGCGACAAATCTAATGCGCTTGCAGAGGTGCTCACCGCTAAATCTGCCCCGTTAGCTACTATTACCAAGAATGTCTCTGAACCCGCTAAATCGGTAGTTGTAATTGGCCCGCGCAACCCCGATGCAGTTGCTAAGAACGGCAAGAAGGCAGGTAAGACCTATAGTGACGATTCAGTTACTGGCCTGGCCCAGGCGGTCGCTAAATCCCCCGAATCTGGAGTGCTAGTTGGAAGCGCTGCAGCGGAAGATTGCTTTATCGCGAAGGTCCGCGCCGGAGGCGTATCCGTGGCAACAGTGGACTCTATCAGCCAAATAAGCGCCGCCGTTTCTACTCCACTAGCACTTAGTGCGGCAAAGGCCGGTCACCCTGGAGCTTTCGGCTTCCAGACGGGGGCAGACAAGCCCCTTCCTCCGGTAAAGGCACAGTAATGAAGGCCGGTTGTTTCGGAGTAGGCCTGGCAGCTGTCAGCTCGGCTGTAGCGTCTCGAATAGTTGGCGACCGCAAGGAGTGGGAACGACAAAATTTCACGGGGCAAAGTCTTTCTCTTCGAGGCGGTGTGCTGAGCGCTGCAGTAGCAGTAGGCGCAAGTAGCCTAGGTGTCCTCGTATCCGGTAAGTCACTCTTGCCCGCGGCGCTGCTAACCGGAGTTAGTGCCTGGAGTGGCTATATCGACGATATGGACCAAGGAGAACGAGACGGCAAAAAGGTAGCCAAAGGCTTGCGAGGGCATCTAACGGCACTGAAGGATGGGTACATAAGCACCGGACTTGTTAAGCTTGCGGCTATAGGGGGAGCCTCCGCCCTCGCTGCCCTTACGCTCGGGCGGCGCCGCGGCAAGGCTGGTTTAGGTGATTGGCTGGCAGGGGCAAGCATGCTTGCTGCGGGAACAAATATGATCAACCTGCTCGATTTGCGTCCAGTCCGCGCGCGCAAGGGGGTGCTGGCACTATCCTTGCCGCTTTCTCTTGTTAGCGGCCCCGCTGGGACCCTGGGGGGCATAGCAACAGTGGCAGCAGCAAAAGGATTTAGCCAGGATGCAAAGGCTTGCACCATGTTGGGCGACACCGGTGCGAATGCGCTCGGAGCGTTGACTTTTTACGGGCTTGCAAAGGCGTTACCCCTGTCCGCCCGCTATGGCGGGGCGGCCCTGCTAGTGGCGCTCACGTTTGCTTCTGAGAAGGTTAGCTTTTCGGAAGTAATTGACTCTGTAGACGTACTCCGGAAGATTGACAGCTGGGGCCGGCCAGATGGGCGCTAAGGGCCCTCTGAAACAATTCCTCGGGGCCGCAGGATTGATATCGATCCTAACGCTTGGGGCACGGATATTCGGGTTTGCCCGCTGGTTCGCCCAATTTGCATGGGTGGGGCAAGGCGAGACCGCAAATGCCTACGCCTCCGCGAATCAGATTCCCAATATTATCTATGAGGTAGCAGCAGGCGGAGCGCTCGCCGGCATTACGATACCCCTGCTAGCAGCACCATTGGCAAAGGCGATGAAAAAGGACGTCGCCCGCATTTCTTCTTCGCTGCTAACTATGTCCCTTGCTGTCCTAATTCCGCTTGCGATTCTAATTTGTTTTGGTGCTCCACTAATTTCAGCATGGCTACCAGCTCCGGTAGGAGCAAACCAAGCTAGCCAACGTGAACTACTAACCTCTTTTCTGCGGGTGTTTGCGGCCCAGATCCCGCTCTATGGGATATCGGTGGTCCTTACCGGCGTTCTCCAAGCTCACAAGAAATTTTTCTGGCCTGCGTTTGCGCCGCTACTTTCCTCTGTCGTGGTAATAGCAACCTACGGTCTATACGGGTTGAATCCTGGCGCTTCAGACAGTGCCGGGGACGTAAGCCAGGTGGCCGTAAATGTTTTGGCTTGGGGAACTACGGCGGGGGTATGCGCGCTATCGCTTCCCCTATTTATTCCAGTAGCCAAGTTGGGAATCCGGCTTCGTCCTCGAATTGATCTCACACAGGTAGAAATGAAACGGGCGGGAGCACTCGGGTTCGCAGGAGTAGGTGCGCTCTTGGCTCAACAATTTGCCGCGCTGAGCGTGCTTTCTATTGCCCGAGCCTACGGGGACGTGGGCACTGTAGCAATTTACCAGTACACCCAAGCTGTTTATATGTTGCCCTACGCTGTGCTGGCAGTGCCAGTTGCTACAGCAGTTTTTCCGGACTTGGCGAGAACAGCGGCCCAGGCGGGCAGGCGCGGCTTTGCCCGTGCCACTGAAACCTCCACTAGCGCAGTTATTGCCGTATCCTGCGTGGGATGTGGGCTACTAATTGCGGGAGCTAAGCCGGTTTCAAACGTCTTCGAATTCCTGAAACCCGTACCCGGAATGGCACACGCGCTCTTGGCGCTCGCCCCTGGGGTCGTGGGATTCGCCCTCATCTACCATTTGTCGCGAGTCTTCTACGCAATAGATAGAGGCAGCATTGCCGTTGCTGCCACGGCCAGCGGCTGGTTGATAACTGCGGGTGGTTCCTGGGCGCTTGCCCGGCTGCTGGCACCGGCGGGGGCTAACGGGCCTGCAACACTGCTTGCTCTCTCGATCGGGTCTTCTATTGGAATGCTGTCGGCAGGCGTGGGGCTTGAATGGGGACTTGTGCATATTGGCCAGAAGAAGGCAAGTCGCCACACTCTGATAGTACTGGTCAAATGTGGCATCCCCTCTTTAGCTTGTGGGGGACTGGCATGGCTTTTGGAGACTCCGATCGTTGCGGCTTTGCCAGGCGTGTCGGGTACGCTGGCTGCGGGGGTAGCCGGACTATTGCTCGTCGCGGTAGGAGCGCTGCCCGCGCTCGGCGTCGTTAGAAAAGGAATGCGCAATGAGGATCATGCTCTTGATGGCCAAGGCAGCGGGTGGGGTTCCAGTTCACGTAAGGCAAGTGAATGAATTATTAGCTCAAGCCGGGCATGAGGTAGTGGTGGCCGGCCCAGCAGATATGGTGGGTGGATACAAAAGGCACTTTCCGGTAGAAATTGGTTCTTCGCCCTCGCGAGGGGACTTAGTTGCGATAGCTCGTATTTCAGAGTTCGGACGCGATTTTGACGTTATCCATGCTCATGGGCTGCGGGCTGGGGCTCTTGCCTGCCTAGCTCGTACGGGGAAAGCCAAAATAGTGGTGACTTTGCATAATCGTCCTGTAGGTGGAACAACGGTGCGATTCCTGGGGCGCGTGCTAATGCGAATCGTTGCCCGTGGCGCAGATACGGTACTGGGCGTCAGCCCGGACCTTGTGCAGTGGGCACTCGAGTGCGGGGCAAAACGTGCTGAGCTGGCTCTGGTACCTGCCCCCTTCCGTGGGAAGGGTGACAAGAGACGTTTCCTCTCCAAGGTGAAGCTCGGTGAAAAACCCATATTGCTGCAGGTTGCTAGACTCTCGAAGCAGAAAGGCCTTGACACCTTTATTGAGGCTTTGAAACTGGTGAAGAATCCTTTTGAAGCTGTAATTATAGGGGACGGCCCCCTGGAAGCTGAACTGAAGAGGCAGTCTAGTAACCTCCCGGTTCACTTTCTAGGAAGGCGAGACGATATTGCCGATGCACTGGCTGCATCCGATATCTTCGTTTCCACCGCTCGGTGGGAGGGCCAGCCCGTAGCTATCCAAGAAGCTCTTACGGCAGGAGTACCGGTGATAGCTACGGACGTGGGGGGAACGAGCGTAGTCACTGGCAAAGATGGAGCCAGGCTGGTTGCGGAAGAACCTCAGTCTATAGCGAGGGCGATTTCAGAACTTTTGGCAGACCCGGAGGCCAGAGTTGTTGCGGGCAGGCGGGCACGCGAGGCGGCGGCACGCTTGCCGAGTCCAGCAGAGGTGGTGGAATCTTTAGAACGCGCCTACGCCCTCGAAAAGAAAAGGCCCCGAAAGGCATAAATAGGAGGAATCATGCTGTCCGATCAGGTTGAAAGTAAGCCCGTCCTCAATTCTTCGAAACCCTGGCGGGGGGCGATTTTTGAAATTGCCACAGATGAGGTGCGTTTTGGTGACAAAAACGTGCACCGCGATTATTTGGATCATCCGGGAGCTGTTTGCATCGTTGCTTTGAAGGAAGAACCGGTGCCCCAGGTTTGTCTTATAAAGCAATACCGCCATCCGGTTCGGGCAAAATTGTGGGAGATCCCAGCGGGGCTAACTGACGTTGAAGGCGAAACGTTGCTTGAAGCGGCGCAACGCGAATTGGCCGAGGAAGTGGGACTTGCTGCTAAAGACTGGCATACGCTCGTAGACGTCTATTCTTCGCCGGGATGCTCAAATGAGCGGCTGCGCGTATTCCTTGCCCGCAATCTAGTGCAGGTGGGTTGCCCGGACGGATTCGTTAGAGAAGCTGAGGAGGCTGAACTAGAAATGAAGTGGGTGAAGTTGACTGACGCTCTCCAGGCTATCTTCAGTGGCACTATTCACAACCCCTCTGCCATAACGGGGATATTGGCACTGTCTGCGGCTATAGACACGGACTTTGCAAGTTTACGAGACCCTGGTGATAGCTGGCACTTATCAACAGATTCGCTGCAAGAGTAAATATTAAACGGATGTGTTGCGAAAATGCGATAGGATTATGACAACGAGTCAGGGAGATCTTACAGGGGGTGTAGGTATGGCAGACTCGCCAAAAGAGGAACCCACCCGGCAGGCGGTTTTAGATCTAATTGTCGAAAAAGGGCCAGTGACGGCCACTATCTTGGCTAAGGTGCTGGGGCTCACTACAGCCGCTGTGCGTCGCCATATTGGGGCCCTGGAAATTGAAGGATCAATCGCCGAATATGACGGGTCGAAACCGGGCAAACGAGGGCGTGGGCGCCCGGCTCGCTACTATGTGGCTACTCGCAGCGGGCACGAGGCTCTGCCCGAGGATTACTCAGAGCTTGCTTCTAGAGCACTTAGTTTTATTGAACAGACCTCCGGCGAGCAGGCGGTCGCGGATTTTGCGGCGGCTCGCTCTCGCGACATCGAAAGGAAATATGCTCCTGCCGTAAGAGCTGCCCCAGACGATCCCCGTTCCAAGGCTATGGCCTTAGCTGATGCCCTGACCGAGGACGGATATGCAGCAACAGTGCGTGAAGTGGGCAATGGGGGGTATGCTGTTCAGCTGTGCCAGGGTCACTGCCCGGTGCAGGATGTAGCAGGTCATTTCCCGCAATTGTGTGAGGCCGAAACCCAGGCTTTTGCTAGGTTGCTCGGTGTCCATGTTCAACGTCTTGCCACTTTGGCGGGCGGGGAACACGTGTGCACTACGTCGGTGCCGGTAGCAATGCCCAGGATCCGCGCGGGCATCTCTAGGCTAGAGCGCAAATGAGCGTGCAGAAAACAGGGAAGGAAAATATGACAACGTCACCTCCGGTAGGTTCGTCAGCGGCTAAAGAGGCAGCCGACGAAGCGATCATCAATTCTATTGGAGCCTACGAGTACGGCTGGCACGATTCGGACGCAGCAGGTCTGGCTGCCAAGCGCGGCTTAGACGAGGACGTGGTCCGTTACATTTCGGGGGCTAAGAACGAACCTGAATGGATGCTCAAACGACGTTTGAAGGCGTATAAGACGTTTTCTCGAAAGCCTATTCCCACTTGGGGGCCTGATCTGTCCCACCTCGATATGGATCAGATCAAATATTTCGTGCGCTCAACTGAACGTGTGGCCGAGTCCTGGGATGATTTACCGGAGGACATACGTAACACGTATGACAAGCTAGGCATTCCCGAGGCCGAGAAACAGCGCCTAGTTTCTGGCGTGGCTGCCCAGTATGAGTCCGAGGTCGTGTACCACCAAATTCGTGAGGATTTGGAGCGCCAAGGGGTGATATTCCTCGATACTGACACCGGCTTGCGCGAGCATCCGGAGTTATTCAAAGAGTACTTTGGCAAGGCTATTCCCGCGGGCGATAATAAATTTGCGGCCTTGAATACGGCCGTCTGGTCGGGCGGATCCTTCATTTACGTGCCTAAGGGCGTTCACGTCGAGATTCCGTTGCAGGCTTATTTCCGTATAAATACCGAAAATATGGGCCAGTTCGAGCGTACGTTGATCATCGCTGACGAGGGCTCCTACGTGCATTACGTGGAAGGTTGTACCGCGCCTATATATAAGTCTGACTCGCTGCATTCTGCAATTGTCGAGATCTTTGTGCGCAAGAACGCAAGAGTGCGCTACACCACTATCCAAAATTGGTCTAACAACGTCTACAACCTCGTTACACAGCGTGCAGTCTGTGAGGAGGGGGCGACTATGGAGTGGATAGATGGCAATATCGGGTCCAAGGTCAACATGAAGTATCCGTCCGTGTACCTGATGGGCGAGCACGCGCGAGGGGAGGCTCTCTCTATCGCATTCGCCGGAGAAGGGCAGCACCAGGACACGGGCGCGAAGATGTTGCACCTAGCTCCGCACACGTCCTCGTCAATTGTTTCTAAGTCGATTTCGCGAAACGGGGGACGGTCCTCTTATCGTGGCCTTGTCCAGGTGGACGAGAAGGCACATGGTTCCAAGTCGTCCGTGGTTTGTGATGCGCTACTGGTTGATCAGATTTCCCGTTCTGACACCTACCCGTATGTGGATGTGCGCAACGACGAAGTCGAGATGGGGCACGAGGCGACGGTTTCGAAGGTTAGTGCAGACCAGCTGTTCTATTTGATGAGTCGTGGCCTGACTGAAACCGAGGCCATGTCGTTGATTGTGCGCGGATTCGTTGAGCCTATTGCTCGCGAGTTGCCCATGGAATACGCGCTAGAACTAAATCGTCTAATTGAGCTCCAAATGGAAGGGTCAGTGGGTTAGTCGATATGAAGACCGATCATTCTAAAGCTGTACTTGCTTCTGAAGGTATCAGCCAGCAAAAGTCTAAGGTTGCTTCGTCGCGGGCAGACCGTGAGTCGTCTTTTTCCGTAGATGATTTTCCCGTTCCTACCGGGCGCGAGGAAGATTGGCGTTTTACACCCTTGGAATTGGTTTCGGATTTGTTCGATCCGCAAATTAGTGGTCCCGCGCCTAAAGTTCGCATTTCTGAGGGGGAAAGTAGCCAGATAACCCTCAGGCACGTCGATTCCGATGAGCACAAACCGGTTGTTGGCAAGCCGGGCGATCGCACAGCCGTAGTTGCCTGGAATGCGTCTAGGGAAGTTTCTACTCTGGAAATTGCCGAGGGCGTGCAGGCAGATGTCCCGGTAGTTGTCGAGGTCGAGGGCTCGTCGCTAGAGCCGGCGGCGAGTCACCTGGTTGTGCGGGCGGGCGCGAATTCCAGTGCGACTATGGTATTGCGGCATTCGGGGAGCGCTTGTGTCACCCAAACAGTAGAGGTGGATGTCGCTGACGGCGCAAATCTGACTCTCGTAAGTGTGCAGGAGTGGGACGAAAAATCTACTCATGCCGCCAACCACCGTATTCGTGTAGGCCGTGACGCATCACTGAAGCATGTCGTAATCACGCTTGGCGGGAAGGCAGTGCGCCTGTGTTCGGATGTGGAATACGCGGGCCCGGGCGGGGAAGTGAACATGCTGGGGGTTTACTACACCGACGCCCATCAGCACCACGAACATCGTTTGTTTGTTGACCACGGTCCTAAGAACTGTTATTCCCGCGTAGCTTACAAGGGAGCGTTGCAGGGTAAAGGGGCACATTCGGTTTGGATAGGCGATGTTTTGATCGGAGCCCAGGCGTTTGGCACAGACTCCTACGAGTTGAATCGCAACCTGGTGTTGTCGAAGGGGGCCATGGCAGATTCGGTTCCTAATCTCGAGATCGAAAACGGCGAGATTGAAGGGGCCGGACATGCGTCCACCACCGGCCGTTTCGATGACGAGCACCTGTTCTACTTGATGAGCCGCGGCATTGACGAGAAGACTGCACGCCGTCTAGTTGTCCGTGGTTTTTTCGCCGAGCTAATCAACCAGATTGGGGTGGCTTCAGTCGAGGAACACCTCATGCAGAAGATCGAGGAAGAGCTCAATCAGGGGGAGGCCTACGCGTGAGTTTGCAACTGGCCTGTAAAGTCGGCGATTTGGAGGCTGGAGAGGCAAGATGCATCCAATTAGCCGATGCTTCCGGACGAAGCCACAAGGTAGCCCTAGTTCGCGACACGGACGGCGGCTTTCACGCTATAGGGGATACTTGTACCCACGGTGACGTGCCTTTGTCGGAAGGCGATATTGAAGATGGCACCATCGAGTGCTGGGGCCACGGAGCCGTCTTCGATCTAGAAACCGGCGAGCCGACGTTGCCCGCAACTGAACCCGTGCCCGTTTATCAACTAAGTCTTGACGGCGACGATGTTCTTGTCGACGTCGATGCCCGCAAGTAAAGGAAGAGGAATGTCGACTTTAGAAATCAAAGGTCTGAAGGTATCGGTCCAGACCAACGAGGGGCCGAAGCAGATTTTGCACGGAGTTGATCTGACTATCAATTCCGGCGAAGTGCACGCGATCATGGGCCCGAACGGCTCAGGTAAGTCAACCCTGGCATACTCTATTGCTGGGCACCCCGGTTACACTATCGACGACGGGGAGGTATTGCTGGATGGGCACAATATCTTGGAAGGCACTGCCGACGATCGAGCGAGGGCCGGTCTTTTCCTGGCAATGCAGTATCCAGTTGAGGTCCCGGGGGTGTCCGTTTCTAACTTCCTGCGCACTGCTCGCACCGCTGTGGATGGAAAACCGCCGGCTCTGCGTACTTGGACGAAGGAGCTTAAGACGGCTATGCAGGATTTGCGAATAGATCCTGAATTCGCAAACCGCGATCTAAACGCTGGTTTCTCCGGTGGCGAGAAGAAGCGTCATGAGATCTTGCAAATGCGTATTCTGCGCCCGAAATTCGCTGTGCTCGATGAAACTGACTCCGGTCTAGATGTCGACGCACTCCGCATTGTCTCTGAGGGCGTGAACGCGGTTCACAATGAGGTCTCTTGTGGCATTTTGTTGATTACGCACTACACGCGCATTTTGCGCTACATCAAGCCCCAGTTTGTACACGTGTTCGTGAACGGACACGTGGTTGAGCAGGGCGGCCCTGAACTTGCTGACCAGTTGGAAGAAGAAGGCTACGACAGGTTTACCGGAAAATAATGAATAACCGCCAAAACTTTGCAGATTTTAGCGACAGCGAGCTGGAAGGCTTACGCAAGGATTTTCCTATCACCACTCGGATTGGTCGGGGCGGCGAGCCATTGGCCTACCTGGACTCTTCCGCTACTTCGCAAAAACCGAGCTGGGTCATGGATGCCGAATCCGATTTCTTCGCCCACCATAATGGGGCAGTAAATCGCGGTACCCATCTGCTCGCGGACGAATCGACAACCGCTTTTGAGGAGGGGCGTAAAGCAGTCGCGAACTTCATTCATGCCAGGAGTCAGGACGAGGTGGTTTGGACGCGGAACGCCACCGAGGGCATAAATCTTCTTGCGTACTCGTTGCTGAATGCTTCACTTGGTGCAGGCGGTTCTGAGGCTGACGGTTTTCGTCTTGGTGAGGGCGACCGGATTGTTGTTACCAGGGCTGAACACCACGCTAACCTGGTTCCTTGGCAGCAGCTTTGCGCGCGCACCGGGGCGGAATTTGCTTGGTTAGATTTAGATCAGGATGGCTGTATTGATCTAGATACGCTAGAGGCTATAACCCCGAATACGAAGGTGGTGGCTTTTACGCACGTGTCCAATGTGACCGGTGCGATTAGCCCAGTAGCTCAAATTGTAGAGAAGGCCAAATCTGTGGGAGCACTGGTGGTTCTAGATACTACTCAGTCTGCTGCTCACATGCCTATTTCGGTAGTGGATCTCGGGGTGGACTTTGCTGTTCTATCCGGGCATAAGCTGTGCGGTCCTACAGGGATCGGTGCGCTCTGGGGACGCCGGGAGTTACTTTCGGCTTTGCCACCCTTTATGACGGGCGGTTCCATGATTACTGACGTAGACATGGAGCGCACTCAGTTTCAAACTGCCCCCGCCCGTTTTGAGGCGGGCACCCAGGCGGTTGGACAGATTGTGGGGTTCAAAGCGGCTCTCGACTATCTTTCAGAAGTATCGATGGAACGTGTTGCCGCTCACGAGAGGGCAATTACTGAGCAACTACTCGAGGGGATACAACGCATAGACGGGGTCAAGGTACTCGGTCCTGCTTCTATCGAAAATCGGGTTGCCGTAGTTTCGTTCGTGGTAGATGGCGTGCATCCGCACGATGTGGGCCAGATTCTGGATTCTCACTCTATTGCTATCAGGGTGGGCCATCACTGCGCGATTCCGTTGCACAAGCACTTTGGAGTAAGAGCTTCTGCCCGCGCCTCGGCTTCTCTGATCACTTCCAGTGCCGAGATTGACCGATTTCTCGACGCGCTCAAGCAGGTCCGCCAATTCTTTGGAGTGTAAATGTCAGATTTAGAGCAGATGTACCAGCAGGTGATTTTGGATCACGCCCGACTCCGGTATGGAAGTGGAAAGGCCGAGGGGAAAGCTGCCTCTCACCAGGTCAACCCTACGTGCGGTGACGAAGTTACCCTGGCAGTGAATCTGGATGAAAACCAGAATATCGACCAGATCGCCTGGGATGGCAGCGGCTGTTCTATTTCTCAGGCTTCACTGTCGATCATGTCCTCGATGGTCGAAGGCAAGTCGGCTAATTACGCACGCAAGCTGTATGAAACATTCTTGCGCATGATGCACGGTCAAGGGGCAGAGCCTAGCGAAGAAGATTTGGATATTCTCGAAGATTTGGCAGCTTTCGAAGGCACAGCGAAATTTCCGGCACGTATTAAATGTGCGTTGCTGGGGTGGATGGCACTGATAGATTCGCTCTCGCAGGCCCAAACTCACGGCAAAGGTCAGGCAAGCGGGACTGCACCGCATGCAGACTGCAAAGCGTAAGGAGACCACATGACTAATCCAATGGCTAATCCCGATCCGGTACCGGAGCGCTTTACCCAGGGTGGGCCGGCATCGCTGGCTGCAGCGCACCAGGAAGGTCACCAGCACAAGCAAAACCAATCCTTCGGGGAGGTCGATAGCGAGGTGGCTGAAGGGGCAACAATTACCGAGGAAGACGTCCTCGAGGCGATGCGGGACGTTATTGATCCTGAGCTTGGTATTAATGTTGTCGACTTGGGGCTTGTCTATGGAGTGCATATAGACAAGAACAACGCGGTAATAATGGATATGACGCTAACCTCTGCAGCTTGTCCGCTAACCGACGTAATTCAAGACCAGGCCGGGACGGTGTTGGCGTCCATGGCGTCGGCAGTCGCTATCAATTGGGTGTGGATGCCACCGTGGGGGCCAGACTGCATAACAGACGAAGGTCGTGAGCAGCTGAGAGCTCTAGGGTTCAACGTTTAGGTTCCAGGTCGCGAAGGTGGTGGCGCGGTGCCGCCACCTTTATTTTTTCCCGTAGAAGCGGCCTAGGGTTTGTGTCTTGAACTCGTGGTAGTAGCCCTCTTCGATGGCCCTCCGAATTCCTGCTACCAAAGTCACGGTGAAATGCTCGTTGTGGATAGTAGCTAGGGTAGAGGCGAGCATCTCTTTCGCCTTGAACAGATGGTGCAGGTAGGCCCTGGTGTAATGCGTGCAGGTATAACATTCACATTTTTCGTCAAGAGGCCGGAAATCCCGTTTGAATTCTGCACGTGTGATATTGACCCGCCCACCGGGAAGATAGATTGCTGCATTGCGAGCGACCCTCGAGGGGTTTACGCAGTCGAAGGTGTCAGCACCGTTTTCAATGGCACTGAAAAAATCGTCAGGTTCGGAAATACCGAGCAGGTGGCGGGCCTTAGACTCTGGTAGTTCCTCGCACACCCAACCAACGATTTTGCCAAGGTTTTCTTTTTCTAGCGCGCCCCCGATTCCGAATCCGTCGAAGCTAATGCCGTCTATTTCCATAGTCCCCAGATCGCGGGCGGCCTTTCGGCGCAAGTCTTCGTATTGCGCACCTTGGAGAACACCGAATAGCTGCTGGTACGGTTTGTTGGCTCTTTCTGCGGTGAGTTGCTTGTGAGCACTAAGGCAGCGTTCGGCCCAACGCCGGGTACGTTCCAACGAGGTGACCTGGTAGTCGTATGGGTGTACCAGCGAGGTGAGTTCGTCGAAGGCGAACATAATATCTGCGCCGAGATGATGTTGGATTTGCATCGAGATCTCGGGAGTAAATCTATGCTTAGAGCCGTCTAGATGGGAGCGGAATACCACTCCGTCCTCGTCGACAGTAGCGCGGTTTTTTAGCTGTGGCTTAGATATCGGGGCAGTCGTCTTTCCCGAGAATTCCTCCGAGAGAACTTTCTTGTACCCGGCTCCTAAACTGAGTACTTGGAACCCGCCAGAATCGGTGTAGGTAGGCCCCGGCCAGTTCATAAATGCTGCAAGGCCTCCGGCCTCGTCTACAATTTGGGGGCCGGGCTGAAGGTATAGGTGGTAGGCATTGGCAAGTAAAGCCTGCGCCCCGAGATCTGCCATTGATTCGGGCAATACCGCTTTTACAGTGGCCTTAGTGCCCACCGGAATGAAGGCCGGAGTTGCAATATCTCCGTGTGGAGTATGAATAGTTCCGGTCCGCCCAAGGTGACCCTCAAGGCGCACCCCAATCTCGAAACCCTTCACTTTTTGGCCTCCAAATATTTAGTCTCAGCGCGTTTCAATAGATTTATTACAGGGTACGTTACCGGTAGCAAAACAACTTCGAGTAGGCACTTGTACACGTACCCGGTCACGACATAGTTTAGGAACTCCGATCCTGTGATCACCCCGTAAAACGCAATAGTGCAAAATATGGTGGTGTCGGCCATCTCACCGACCAGGGTGGAAGAGATTAGGCGCACCCACAAGTGCTCTTCGCCGAACTTGTCTTTGATCAACACCAGAACCTTCGAGTTTAACAGTTGACCAACCAAGTATCCGCATACCGATGCGGCAACTATGCGAGGTACGAAACCTAACACGGACTCGAAGGCCTCTTGGTTCTTGTAGCCGGGCCCAACTGGGGCAATTTGTACAAGGTAAAAGATTGCGGAGGCTAATATCGAGATTGCGAAACCCGCCAGGATGGTTCGTTTAGCTGCCTTGAAACCGTAGATCTCGGACAGTACATCGGCGAGTATGTAGGTGAATGGAAACAGTACTGCGCCGCCATCAAAGATAAGAGAGAATCCGCTAAATGGGGTGTTAACAGCGATTAGTTTGGTAGCTGCGATATTAGACAGTAATAAGAAGGATACGAACAATATCGCTATCAGGTCGTAAAAACGTGAGGAATTGCGGGGCTGGTAGTTAGCGATGGTCATGTACGCCATTGTATTTAGAACTATTCGAGGGCGCGAAGCGAAAACCATACTTGCACTCTGGCGGCGGGGTCATCCAGGTTAATATGCAAAAGTCGCTGGGCTTGCTCCAATTTCATGCGAACGGTATTTCGATGTAGAGAGGTTTCTTGGCTCACCTGGGCAATGTTTCCGTTCGCGCCTATGAAGGCCGAAAGTATAGTTCTAAGCTGGGGTTGGGAGCGCAGGGGATCTAGAAAATCCTGCGCCCAGCATACTGCGTCTGCCTCGTCCACCAGTGCCATAATTGAGTTCCCTGAGACCTCCTCCCAGGAAACTTGTGGTCGCTTGGCGGTAGCTTTCTTTAGTGCTATCTCCGCCGTAGCTAGCGAACGGGACACGTCTTGTTGGCGCTTGGGGGAGCCCACCGCAGTCATAATGTCGTGATCTTGTAGATGCGACAAAAGGAGAGGAAGAGCCGAAGGAGAAATCAAGATATGCAGCCTATCCTCGGTTAGGCGTGTAGGGGCTGCAAAGGAGTTTTCTACGCGCTTGTGAACTCGTTCGAGCTGCAAGCGGCTGCCCTTGACGGCTACTACGGTCAACTTCGAATCTAAAGGCTTCGAATGTGGGTAGGCCAGCGCGTATATTTCGCGGGCTGTGTGCGGGTCGCCGGCTAAAAATAGCTCTAGAGAACGTCTAGACAGCGCGAGCCTGGTGGCGGCAAGTTTCTCTTGGCTCGCTTGCGCAGTCTGCAGCAGTAAGCCTGCAGTCGATATCGCCTTCCTAGTCCACTGGGGCAGCGCATGCGCGGCTTTCACTACCAGGAAGGTGCTGGAGGCATGCAAAGAGCCTGCTGGCAAAACTATAAGAGTTTGAAGGGGAGTTATTTCAGAACTTGCGACGCTCCCGCAGCGCTTTACAGCCGCTAGCAATTCGTCCGCCTGAAACGATGCGGTTGGAGGGGAGGCAATAATCCTCTCGCCCGTGGTGAGGGCACAGTCGGCCCTTACAATATCTCCTAACTTGGTCAAGATTGATTTTATTGGCGTAGACGAGCAGGCAGCCCCAATTAGATCTTGCTGGGCCCGCCCAAGCAATCTTTCTTCGGCTTCGGCCTCTTCTTGTAGAAGGTCGGCAACAAGGCGTGAAATGCGCACGAAGTTAGTTTGCTCGGGAACTTCAATCAGATTCAGCTCTGCCTGGCGGGCGGCAGCTAGAAGAGCCCGGGGAACTTTGCGTTGCCAAGGGCCGATGCCAAACGCGAGGGCGCTAACCTGGCGCGTCTGCAAGCGGGAGACATATTCTGCCCAAGCCCCAGGGGAGCTTGGATTGCCACAGGAGGTGGTGAGTACCAGTTCGCCGCCCTCGAGGAAAGGGGTTGGATCAAGATGCTCCGTTACGGCAACCCACCGAATGGAAGCGCTTGGATTTGGGCACCACAGGGGGACCAGTTCGATGGAGGGCTGGTGTAGCAGATCGGAGATGCAAGCCATGCTGTAAGTCTTGCACAAATATAGTTGAAAATTTGTGCACTTTAACTGTGGCGCGCATGCGTCTAGGACCATAGTCTCAGATTGTCAGCATTAGTGAATGTTGGAGGACAATGATGTCACAATCACAGTTCCCACAGGTTCGTAAATTAGTTACGGAGCTGCCGGGGCCAAAATCGAAAGAATTTGCGCAGCGAAAGCAAGAGGCAGTTTCTTCGTGCGTGGCAACGCAAAATCCGATCTATGCCCAGTATGCCGGCGGAGGCATAATCGTGGACTTGGATGGAAACAGCTTTATCGACATGGGTTCCGGCATCGCCGTAACCACGGTCGGGGCAACAAACGAGCGAGTGGCGGCGGCTATAAAAAAACAGGCAGACCACTTCACTCACACCTGCTTCATGACTACCCCGTATCAAGGTTATGTTGAGGTTTGTGAGTTCTTGAACCAGGCTACGCCGGGGGATTTTTCAAAGCGGTCGGTCTTGTTGAACTCAGGTTCGGAGGCAGTCGAGAACGCGGTCAAAGTAGCTCGCCAATATACGGGAAAGCCAGCTGTCGCTGCTTTCGAACACGCCTACCATGGCAGGACCAACCTAACTATGGCGATGACCTCGAAGGTTAGCCCGTACAAGTCAGGGTACGGGCCTTTTGCCCCCGAAGTTTATCGGATGCCAATGTCAAATCCCTACCGAGATGGCTTGAGCGGGGATGAAGCGGCAGCTCGCACCATAAACTGGCTCGAGAAAATGATCGGCGCCAAGAACTTGGCTTGTATCGTTATTGAACCCTTGCAGGGCGAGGGCGGGTTTATAGTTCCCGCGGAGGGATTCTTACAAAACTTGGCGAAGTGGGCGAGTGAAAACGAGGTAGTTTTCGTTGCCGACGAGGTACAGTGCGGTTACGGCAGAACGGGAAAGATGTTCGACTCAGAATGGGAAGGCATCACCCCCGACGTAATCTGCACCGCCAAAGGTATTGCTGGAGGAATGCCTCTTTCTGCAGTTACTGGTCGAGAAGAAATCATGAATGCCGGAGTTGCCGGCGGGCTAGGTGGCACCTACGGGGGCAACCCGGTCTCGTGCGCAGCTGCCTTGGCTGTAGCTGAATCTATAAAAAAGGATGGGCTACTAGAAGTTGCCCAGAGGTTCGAAAAAATAATTCGCGAGCGTCTTAGTGCGTTAGCAGCATCTGACCAGCGCATTGGCGACGTCCGTGGTCGAGGCGCAATGATGGCGATTGAATTGGTGGATTCGGAAGGCAAACCGGATGCCGGCCTAGCTAAAGAGATCCAGAATCGGGCCTACCAGCGGGGGGTCATCCTCCTTGCCTGTGGGACCGAAGGCAACGTAATTCGCATGCTGCCTCCGCTATCTATGCCAGATGAACTACTTGACGACGCCTTGGGCGTCATAGAACAGATCCTAAAGGAGATATAAATGGCTGATCAAATACAGGGGCCATACGAGGATGCAAAGACCCAGCTCCGCAAGGCTCAAGAGATCCTTGGGTTTTCGGATGCTGACTACGATCTGCTGGCCATACCTAGACGCGAGATGTCCGTAGCAATTCCTGTAAGGCGCGACGACGGAACTTCGGAGGTCCTACACGGCTATCGCGTTCAGCACAACCTTTCGCGAGGCCCTGCCAAAGGGGGTATTCGCTTCGCGAAGCAGGTAGATCTTGACGAGGTACGCGCTCTCGCAATGTGGATGAGCTGGAAATGCGCGCTCCTCTGGCTGCCTTACGGTGGAGCAAAGGGGGGTGTGCGAATCGATCCAGCCAAATACTCCAAGGCCGAGCTCGAGCGCGTCACCCGCCGATTCACTGCCGAAATTCTGCCAATTATCGGTCCCGAAAAGGACGTTCCGGCGCCAGATGTAGGCACTAACGAACAAACCATGGCCTGGCTCATGGACACGTACTCACAGTCTGTTGGGTACACGGTGCCGGGGGCGTGCACGGGCAAACCGGTAGAGCTAGGGGGTTCGTTGGGGCGTGCAGAGTCTACTTCCCTGGGAGTCTTCTTAATGGTGAAAGCCGCCTTGCAAAAGCTGGGTGTGAGTATAAAGGGCGCGACTGGTACCGTCCAAGGCTTCGGCAAAGTTGGGCGCGGCGCGGCTAAATTCATGTCCGAGGCAGGTATGAAGGTTGTAGCCGTATCTGACGTTTACGGGGCTATTCGCAACGACGACGGTATAGACATTGCAGCTCTGGGGGAACATGTGGACTCCACCGGTAAAGTGGTCGATTTCGAAGGCGCTTCAGCAATGGATCCCGAAGAAGTATTGATGCTCGATGTAGACGTAGTCGTACCGGCCGCAATAGAAGGTGTGCTGCGCGAGGACAATGCTGACCAGGTGAAAGCTCCAATTATTGTTGAGGCAGCAAACGGGCCCACAACTTCGCAGGCAGATGAGATCCTGAATAAGAAAGGCAAACTCATCGTTCCCGATATTTTAGCCAACTCTGGGGGCGTTCTAGTTTCGTACTACGAATGGGTCCAGTCTCGAGATAACTTCTTCTGGGACATTGAACGTGTTCAAAACGAGCAATCTCGCAGAATGTTGGCCGCTTGGGATGAGGTAGACGAGTATGCCACTGAAAAGGATGTGACACTGCGCGTCGCAGCTACTGCGTTAGCTGTGGATCGCGTTTTGCACGCCCACAAACTACGCGGGCTATACCCGTGATCGGGAGGAACTGATGTCTGTCGAAATACCACGGTCGCTGCAGGATTACGTTCGTGAGTTGAATCCTGAAGAGGGCATTTGGATTGGAGGGCGCGCTCACCAGAGCGCAACTGGCAAGACATTTGCCGTTCACGATCCGGCTACTGGAAAGGTCATTGCTCAGGTTGCAGCGGGTTCGAAAGAAGACGCCAAGGCTGCAGTAGATGCCGCCCAGCGGGCGTTCGCAAGTTGGGCAAACACTCCTCCTCGCGAGCGAGCCGAGATTTTGCGCAAGGCTTGGGAACTAATGCTAGATGAGGCCGAATTACTGGCAGGCCTTATGGCTTGGGAAAACGGCAAGGCAATGGCCGATGCTAAAGGCGAAGTCACTTACGCAGCGGAGTTCTTCAGGTGGTACTCGGAAGAGGCCGTTCGATCGGATGGGGACTATGCGATTCCACCGGCCGGTGGAAGCCGGCTGATAGTTACTCATCGCCCGATTGGGGTAGCCGCCCTCATAACGCCGTGGAATTTTCCGGCCGCCATGGCTACCAGAAAGATTGCTCCAGCTCTGGCTGCCGGATGCACGGTGGTCCTCAAGATGGCTTCCGAAACTCCGCTTACCGCTCTAGCTGTTATGCGTATCTTGCAGAAAGCAGGGGTGCCTGATGGGGTAGTGAACATGGTTCCGTCGGCTAATTCGGCGGATATCTCCTCTACCTGGTTAGCGGATCCGCGGGTGCGATTGATCTCTTTCACTGGTTCAACTGGAGTTGGTTCGCTACTTATGCAGCAGGCCGCCAAGAGGATTGTGAACTCGTCTATGGAACTTGGGGGCAACGCCTCCTTCATTGTGGGGCCCACGGCCGATGTGGAAGCTGCAATCGAAGGCGTAATGGTTGCGAAGTTCCGGAACGGGGGGCAAGCGTGTACTGCAGCAAATCGCCTTTATGTGCACCAGGATGTAGCCGAGCAATTCATTGCTGGTTTGTCCAATAAGGTGAAGGAACTAAAGGTTGGTTCTGCTTTTACCGAGGGCGTAGAAATAGGCCCGCTCGTAAATCGGAAGGCTTTAGAGTCAGTACGGGATTTACTGGCCAAGGCAGAAGCCGAGGGGGCCGAGGTAATTGCTAGAGCGCCTCTTCCAGATCTAGAGGGGTACTTCCTAGAGCCGCAGGTCGTCCAGGTAAAGGACAACTCTTCTGCACTATTCCAAAACGAGATTTTTGGGCCTGTTGCCCCGATCTTGGTTTGGTCTAATACCGAGAGCATGCTGGCGGACGTAAACTCTACGGAGATGGGGTTGGCCTCTTACATTTACGGTGATCTACAGTGGGCACTATCTACCGCTGAAAAGATTGAGGCTGGCATGGTCGGGGTAAACCGTGGATTGGTCTCTGACCCGGCTGCCCCCTTCGGTGGGGTAAAACAGTCTGGAATTGGCCGTGAAGGGGGGCGCGCGGGCGTTCGTGAATTCCAAGAGACACAGTATTTCAGTGTTGCTTGGTAGCAGGGATAGGAAGGGCATGGGAATATCCCAACGCTCTGTCCTCTATTCGTTGGGACGTTTTTAGCAGTTTCCATCTCTAGAAATCGAGGGTATGAGCCCGGTGTTGAGCCGGTCTCATACCCTCGGTCTTTTTCTTTGGGCTAATGAAGCTGTACCCCGTGCTTTGGTATTTGCGAGTCTGGTTCGCACCTGCAGATGGATCCCGGAGCACTCCCTGCAGCCATGGCCGCTTTCGAACAAGTGATCAGACGAATCTGCCCGTCATACGAGAGGGTAAGTCTTGCGCGTAGATATTCCTAGGTGTAGGCAGTATGTTAGCTGGGCTAGCTTTTTGGGAGGCAGAGCGCAGCATGCAAGGTGCTTTCTCAACAGCCTATTTGTCCTCTTTTATTGCTATGGCGGTGGGCGGATCCTCGTTGCCTGTAGGAGGTGCCACTGATTTACGCAGAGGGGACCTACCGGCGAAGAAATCGGGATACTTCAGGCGGCAGAGGAGCATGAGTATTACCCCTGTACCTAGTAGGAGCAGGGTAAGTATAAATACGAGCCCGATTCCGCCAATTTCCGATCCAGATCCAAAGGCGGGATCGTAGGAGTCGTAGGTGGTGACTACCAGGAGGGTAAATAGCATGAGTGCTCCCGCACCTGGGAACAGGAAAGTCATAAAAAAGTTGTGCACCGAGGTAAACCAACGTTTTCTGAAATAAACCACGCATGCTAGAGCAGTGAGCCCGTAGTAAAAACAGATCATTGCTCCAAGCGTGGCTACGGTATCCCAGAGGACTTTCTCGGAAAGGAAGCGCATCACTGTATAGAAAATTCCCGCAGTAATTGCGGCCAGCACCGTAGAGAATCCCGGGGTGAAGTACTTGGGATGAATAGAGGCAAGTTTTCGTGGGGCGGCGCCGTAGTACCCCATAGACAGGAGGGTGCGAGCCGGCGAGACTGCAGTCGATTGCAAGGATGCCATTGTCGATACTAAGACGGCTACTGAAATTAGAATTGCCCCGCCTCCGAGCACCGGGGTTGCGAGGGCGAAGAACGCGTTGTTAGCGATCTTTGGGTTACCGAGTCCGAGTTCGTCAGTAGGGTCTACGCCTGCGTAGGTCATGGCTCCCAGTGAAACGAACATATATATGAGGACGACGATCGTGACGGTTAGTGTGGCGGCTTTACCTGGGGTAGACGCTGAGCCTTTTGTCTCTTCAGACATGGTCAAAGTGACGTCCCAACCCCAGTAGATGAATAGCGCTACTGATACTCCTGCGGCGAGCTGGCCCATTGATCCCAGTTCTAACGGGTTAAACCACGAAAGTGAAATTTGATTGAAATGGTAGGCCTGGCCCGTGTAAGCAAGGTAAAACATGACTGCGCCAAAACCAACAAAGACTATCAACTCGAATGCGACCAAAATGTACTGCACGATTTGAGCGGTTTGCATGTCGCGGTAAGAAACCCAGGTAGCTACGGCCATGAACACAAGGCAGGTTGCTATGTTCACGGCAGTGTTTTGCGACAGGTCCGCCAACTGAGGATTTCTGGTGATTTGCGCGAGGGCAAGATAGAAAAAGTCGACGGCAATTCCGGCTAGGTTAGACAGTACGACGGTGGTGGCTATTATGAGTCCCCACCCGTTGAGCCACCCTAGATAGGGGCCAAAAGCTCTAACTCCCCAGGTGAACGAGGTGCCAGCATCGGGAATAGCTGCGTTTAACTCGCGATATCCGAAGGCAGTAAGGAGCATTGGCACGAAACCCACGAGCAAGATAGCTGGTAACTGGTGTCCTACTGCGGCAGCGGTGGGACCTATGGCGCCGGTCAATGTGTAGGGGGGAGCGATGCAGGATAGGCCTATGACTATGGCTCCTACCAGCCCAACTGATTCGGCAGAGAGACCTTTTGAGGATTGTGCTTTTGGCTCATTGCTCACGGCTGCCTCCCAGTTCAGTTATTGGCTCGGCACCGTCGCGCGGAACAACTACTAGGGGTACGGGTATGGCCCGCATAATTTTGGAAGCTACCGAGGACATGAAAAGCCTCCTGGGCTGGGCTAACTGCGAAGACCCCAATACTGCTAGGCCGCTCTCGCGCCAGTCGGTGTTTGTTGCCGCGTCCTCGATCGAGTCACCTACGGTGATCTCGAGCTCGATGGGGTAGTCGCTCCCCAGTAGTGATTCGGCACGGGTTCGCACATATTCGATATGCTCTTTGGCTTTTTTCCTGGCTCTGCTTTCGGTTTCGTCCTCAGAGGGACCTTTGGCGGCAACCCAAGAGACAATGCGTAAGGGTACCTCGCTGCGCTTCGCTAGAGAACACGCATAGGTAACTAGGTCGGAGTTGCCGGGTCTGTTGTCGGCTCCGACGGTAACTCTAGTTAGTGCTTTTACTTTTAGCTCGCGCATTCCCCGCGGGGCGAGGGCAAGTGGTACCGGACAGGTAGCCATTAGGGCGTAGCCAACTGAGCCTAGGGTAAGGCGACCCAGGGCTGAGCGCCTAGAACCCGATATGACCAGCATCGTGGGGTCAAATTCCTCCACAGCTTCTAGCAATCCTTCTTCGGCACTATCGGCGTAACGAATATGGGTGCGTATGGTGAGTGTGGATCCTTCAATTGCCTCTTCCATCCAGGCACGTGCCTGTTCTTCAACTAGGACGTCGTATGAGGCATCGGGCATGACCACGCTGGCGCGTTCACGTAAAATTATCATTACGATATCGACAACGGCATCAAAAGATCTAGCAAATATGCATCCAAGTTTTAGGGCGTCGCGGCCGCGTGGGGCGCTGGTGTATCCCACTAGAACGGACATAGCTGTTAGCTCCTTCCGCTAGCTTGCTGGACTTCTTTGGGCAGCAATACTAAGTGTGGTTCACGCTACTATAAATGTTTTTGGGCGGCCACCGGAAGCGCCCGGTCGAAAGTGTAAACGCTAGTAAATCTTCTTTAAATAGTGCGTTTTGCGTTTTGATTGTGTAAAGTGTGTATCGCACGACCAGCGTAGGCCGTAAGTCCCAAGTGTGCGGCAGGTCTGACTTAACTTCAACGGTGAAGTGCGATTTGCAGTTTTATTGGCTTAGGCGCCAAAACGGAGGAGTAAATGACTGTACAACTCGATGAAAATAGGATCCAGAAACTCATTGAGGAGCAGGAAAAGATTCTCAATGACAACACGCAAGAATCTAAGCGGATGTACGAATCCGCCAACCATCTTTCAAACGGAGTGGCTTCCGCCTACCAGTCGCGCGATCCGTGGCCCATCTACATTGATCGTGGTTCCGGTGCGAAGATCTGGGATGTTGACGGTAACGAATACTACGATTTCCACAACGGCTACGGCTCAATGGTGCAAGGGCACGGCCATCCGGCTATCGGGAAGGCCTTAGCCGAACGGTGGCCAAAGGGCTCGCATTTCGGGGCAGCAACCGAGGACGACATAGTGGTGTCGAATCTGCTTGCGCAGCGTTTCGGACTCGAAAAATGGCGCTTCACTAACTCTGGTTCCGAGGCCACTATGGACGCCATCCGCATTGCCCGCGCTTACACTGGCCGTGACACTATTATGAAGATCTTCGGATCCTACCACGGTCATCACGATGCAGTTATGGTGTCCATTGGCGTTGACTACGAAGATATTGGTCCCCGCGATCATTACAAGCAGCTGCCATATGGCGGTGGCATTCCCGATTCTACCGTCGAGCTTACGGTTCCGGTTCCGTTTAACGATGCCGAGGCGATGGAAGCGCGCATTGTCGAGCTGGATAAGGAAGGGCGCAAACCCGCCTGTGTAATCATGGAAGCTGCCATGATGAACCTAGGAGTCGTGCTTCCCGAGCCAGGTTATTTAGAGGCGGTGCGCCAAATTACCAAAAAGCATGGGGTGGTCTTGATTTTCGACGAGGTAAAGACCGGTCTTTGCGTGGCCGCTGGGGGTGCCACCGAGCGCTTCGGAATCACCCCGGATATGGTTACACTGGCGAAGGCTCTGGGTGGGGGGCTACCAGCGGGCGGCATAGGCGGAACCTCTGAAGTCATGTCCGTGGTCGAGGACCACACTGTAAACCAGGTGGGTACCTATTCGGGCAACCCGCTCTCTATGGCTGCCGCCCGTGCCTCGCTCGAACAGGTTCTGACCAAGGACGCCTACAAACACCTAGATCACCTCAATGAGCGGATTTTAAAAGGGTGCAACGAGGTCATTGCAAAGTATGACATTGACGCCTATACGGTAGGTATCGGGTCGAAGGGATGTGTTACTTTCTCGGACGCGAAGATCGTAGATTACGAGTCCTACGCCGAACACCAATCCGGTGGCATCACTGATTTAGCTTGGCTCTGGAACATGAACCACGGTATTTTCATGACCCCGGGGCGTGAGGAGGAGTGGACGCTTTCGGTAGTACACGACGACACTGCGATTGACGCGTATGTGGGTGCTTTGGATTCGTTACTCGCTGAAGTTACTAAGTAGCCGAAAGTATGTGGGCCCAGCTACTTGCTGGGCCCACATACTTTTTCGATGCTATAGGTCGGTGGCACTGAAGGTGTCGCAAGCCTGCATGGATCCCTGTTCTATGCCGGTTTTAAACCATCTTGTACGCTGCTCGGAAGAACCGTGCGTCCACGAATCAGGGTTTACCCCACCCTGGCTCTGCTGCTGCAGATGGTCGTCACCGATAGCGGCAGCCACGCCAAGAGCATCGGCAATTTGGGTGTCAGAGGGCTTTTGCAAGAATGCTTCCCCGCTGTTCTTGTCGACCGTTTGCGATGCTCGGTTTACCCAAATTCCTGCGTAACAATCTGCTTGTAGTTCCATACGCACCGCATCGGAGCCGTCGCCGCTTTGGCGCGTGTCGTGGGCGGTAAATTGGCCTGTCAGGTTTTGAATGTGGTGGCCGAATTCGTGAGCAACAATGTATTCCTGCGCCAGGGGGCCATTCTTTGCACCGAATTGGCTCAGTTGTTTGAAGAACGACAGGTCGAGATAGACTGTTTTGTCGCCGGGGCAATAGAAGGGTCCGACATTCGCAGAGGCCGTACCGCATTGGGTAGAAACGGAGTTTTGAAAAATCTGAAAACCGGGCTTGGCATATTCGGTGTTTGCCTGCTGGGGAAGCTGCTCGCCCCACATCGCATCCAAGGACTGTGCCGTGGCGACCATTCGGCATTCATCTTTCTGGTTTGCTGCCTGTCCGCTGGTGCAATGGGACAGATCAATACCTGGGGCCGCAGATTGGGATTGCTGTTGTCCACCGCTTCCAGTCAAACCGCCTATTAGGTCAACTCCCGTAAGCTGAGAAATAACTACTAGGGCGATAACTACCAACAGGGAGCCGCCTCCGCCTATCGCTAGGCCGCGGCCGCCGCGCCCTCCTTTTGAGGTGGTGACTCGCCCCGGGTCCAACTGGATGTTGTCATTGAAGCTCATACACAAATGGTAAGTTACCTAGCCAGATTTGGCTTCTTTTTAGTGTGTCCTCACTCTGTTTTAGGATAGGGCAGTGATAACTGCGAAGGATTTGTCCATTTCCATTGGCGACCGTCAACTAGTTCGCGAGGCGAATTTTACTATTCGCAAGGGCGATCGCATCGGCCTCGTGGGACGCAACGGCGCTGGCAAGACTACCACTATGACACTTTTGGCTGGACTTGCCGAGGAGGAAGGCGTAATAGCCTACTCGGGTGAGGTCACCTCGTCAGGGACCGTGGGTTATCTATCTCAAGATCCCAAGGTAGGTCAGCCAAACCAGAGTGGGATGGAGCGGATACTTGAAGCTCGCGATCTAGCCAGAATGTTACAAAAGATCGAAAAAGCGCAGCAGCAAATGTCGACGCTTACAGGCACAAAACAACAAAAGGCTATGGAACGCTACGTTCGTCTAGACCACCAATTTACTGTTTCGGGTGGCTATGCGGCTAGAGCTGAGGCAGCCCAGATTGCTTCTAACCTAGGTCTCAGCGAACAAACCGTATCTCAGCCTTTGCATACGCTATCTGGTGGGCAGCGTCGCAGAGTAGAACTTGCCAGGGTCCTTTTTTCTAAAGCTGACATTTTGCTGTTAGACGAGCCGACCAACCACCTAGACCACGATTCAATTGTGTGGCTGCGAGACTATCTTCGTACCTACAGCGGCGGGTTTATGGTAATAACCCACTCCGTGCAGCTGCTAAAGGATACGGTCAACCAGGTGTTCTACATGGACGCCAACCGCGGCGTAATAGATATCTATCAAACTGATTGGGATACGTATCTAAAGCAGCGCAGCGAAGATGAAAAACGACGTGCAAAGATGAGGGCAAACGCCCTGCGTAAGGCAGAGGCTCTGCGTGCGCAGGGCGAAAAAATGCGTTATAAAGCCACTAAGGCAGTTGCTGCTCAGCAGATGCTGCGTAGAGCCGAGGAGCTACTCGCTTCTGTGGGTGGCGGCGAAGAACAAGAAAAGGTTGCTAGACTGCGCTTTCCGAGCCCCGCCCCGTGCGGAAAAGTGCCGCTCAGGGGGGTAGAGCTCACTAAGACCTATGGCTCTCTGGAGGTATTTTTAGGGGTTGATTTAGCTATTGACCGAGGCGCGAAGGTAGTAGTACTCGGTTACAACGGCGCCGGGAAAACTACCCTCCTGAGGCTCCTGGCTCGTATTGAAGAGCCGGATATGGGCGAGGTGCTTGACGGACATGGTCTAAAACTTGGCTATTATGCGCAGGAACACGAGACCTTGGACATGCAAGCTACCGTACTCGAGAACATGGCGCATGCCGCACCCGATTTAGATGATACCCATGTGCGAAACATTTTAGGCCAGTTCCTCTTTACAGGTGACGACGTGTACAAGCCTACGCGCGTTCTCTCGGGAGGCGAGAAAACGCGTCTGGCTTTGGCCACGCTGGTTGTCTCTGCTGCCAATGTCTTGCTCCTAGACGAGCCCACCAACAACTTGGATCCGGCCTCGCGCGAGGAGATTCTGAACGCGCTGCGAAACTACGAGGGTGCCGTGGTATTAGTAACGCACGACGCGGGGGCAGTAAAAGCTCTACAACCACAGCGGGTTATATTGTTGCCCGACGGAGACGAAGATCTCTGGGACGAAAGCTATATGGACTTGGTGGAGCTAAAGTAGTCAGTCATTCTTCTTGAGGTATTGTTCGAGCGTCTCGACCCGGACAGGGAAATCCCGCAACTTTACGTAATCGACGAGGAAGTCTCGGTGTCCAGGGCAGGCGAGCCAAACTTTTTCGCGCCCGTAGTGCAGCTTTGGATTTCGCCAGCAGACGGCGAACTCAGCGGGCTCAGTGCACTTGCGTGCCGAACATTTCATCTCGACGTACCTTCCGATGGCGCCGGCGGCGCATACCACAAGTTTGCACCAGCAACCCTAGCAGGTTTCCGCTACAGAGAAACTTTCGGGCACTCGCTAGGGTCTGCCTAGTCACCGCCAAGCTAAGGGCTATCGAGGGATAACTAGCCCCTTCGGAGCTACAGCAATCCCGGACTTGGTAACGGTGAGTCCGCGAGCGCGATCGTGGTCGAAATCGAAACCGACCTTAGCGCCTTCTTCGACAACTACGTTCTTGTCTAAGATGGCACGCTGGACTTGGGCATGTCGGTTAATGCGGCAGTTGTGCATAACGACAGAATCGTCAACTCGGGAATAGGAGTGTACATATACCCCGGGTGAAAGCACAGACCCTTCGACGTGCCCGCCAGATATAGTTACGCCCGGAGAGACCAAAGAATCCACCGCTAGCCCTCGCCTGCCTTCGTCGTCAAAGACGAACTTAGCTGGGGGAGTAGAGCCTTCAATCTGAGTGTAGGTGGGCCATTCTTGGTTATAGAGATTGAAGATAGGGTGGACCGCGATCAGGTCCATGTTGGCATCGTAGTATGCATCTAAGGTTCCAACGTCGCGCCAGTAGTCGCGGTCGCGATCAGTGGATCCGGGGACGCGGTTGTCGATGAAGTCATAGAAACCAGCTTCACCGTGCTCAACGAAATACGGGACGGCGTCCCCACCCATGTCGTGGCTGGATTCCTTGTCAAGTGAATCCTGCTCGAGGAAGTTGACAAACGCGTCGGTGGTGACGACGTAGTTACCCATGGATGCCAACACCTTAGAGGGGTCGTCTGGGAGGCCGGGAGTAGAAGATGGCTTTTCAACGAAGGCGGAAATCTTGTCTCCCTCCGTTTCGAGAATTCCGAATTGGTTAGCAAGTTCGATAGGTTGCCGAATGCCAGCAACTGTTAGCGATGCCCCCGTTTCTATGTGTTTGCGGACCATCTGTGAAAAGTCCATGCGGTAAATGTTGTCTGCTCCAACGATAACCAGGTAATCGGGTTTTTCGTCGCGGACAATGTTCAACGTCTGATAGACCGCGTCGGCCGATCCCAAGTACCAATGCGCTCCTTTGCGCTGCTGGGCGGGAACTGGGGTCACGTAAGATCCGAGCAGGGTCGACATGCGCCAGGTTTTGGAGATGTGCCTATCCAGTGAATGCGACTTGTATTGAGTAAGTACAACAACTTTTGTGTACGAAGAATTGACCATATTGGAAAGGGCGAAGTCAATCAGCCGGAAGTGCCCCCCGAAGGGAACCGCGGGCTTGGCACGGTCGGTTGTAAGGGGCATCAGGCGTTTTCCTTCGCCACCGGCAAGAACGAAAGCTAATACGCGTGGTGTTGACGACATGCTTCAACTTTACCGGGCTGAGAACTGCCCGCGCTGGAGTTTGGAATTAGATAAAGTAATGGTGTTCACATATAGGCTAGCTGTTAGGAGTTCATCGTGCGCGTAGACCTGTTGACCCGTGAATATCCCCCTCACGTTTACGGTGGCGCCGGTGTGCATGTTGAAGAACTGGCAAAAGTGCTGCGCAAAGATATTGCGGTGCATGTGCATGCCTTTGATGGGCCTCGCTCCGAAGAGGGGGTGCGCGGGTACGAATATCCGCTCCAACTGAAAAACGCGAATGGGGCGCTCAAAACCCTGGCAGTGGATATACAGATGGTGCCCTACACCAAGGGGGCCGATGTGGTTCATTCGCATACCTGGTACGCAAACATGGCTGGGCACTGGTCTAAGCTGATGTGGCAGGTGCCCCACGTAATTTCGGCGCATTCTTTGGAGCCTCTGCGTCCGTGGAAGGCAGAGCAGCTAGGGGGCGGTTATCACCTTTCCTCGTGGGCCGAGAAAACAGCCTATGAGGGCGCCGACCAAATTGTGGCGGTATCTAATGGTATGCGCGAGGATATTTTGCGCTGCTACGAAAACGTCGATCCGCAAAAGGTCCGCGTCATTCACAATGGCATAGATTTGGCAGAATGGAAGGTGCCAGAGGACACTGCCAGAGTCCAAGAAATACTGGCTAAGTATGACATAGATCCGTCCCGCCCTACCGTCGTCTTTGTGGGGCGAGTAACCCGCCAAAAAGGCTTGCCCCACCTACTCAAAGCGCTTCGTTACGTGGACCGTGAGGCTCAGATTGTGCTCTGCGCCGGAGCCCCAGATACTAAGCAGATTGCCGCTGAAGTTCAAGGTCTGGTCAGCGAACTGGCCCAGGACCGCACCGGTGTCAAGATGATCACCGAGATGCTTCCGCGAAATGAACTCATTGCGATCTTGTCTGCGGCAACTGTATTTGTTACGCCGTCAATTTACGAGCCTTTGGGGATTGTGAATCTTGAGGCCATGGCCATGTCTTTACCTGTGGTGGGAACCGAGACTGGGGGAATCCCAGACGTGATCGTAGACGGTGTAACAGGCTTCTTAGTACCCATCGAGCAGAAGAAAGATGGCACAGGCACCCCGCTTGAGCCAGCGCAATTTGAACGTGACATGGCCGAGCGCATTAACGCTCTTCTAGCAGATCCGGCCCGAGCAAAGCAGATGGGAGAGGCCGGATTGGCCAGGTGTAAAGAGCATTTCACCTGGTCATCCATAGGAAACAAAACCATCCAGATGTACAAGGATTTGTTGCATTAGAGCGGGAAAAGACCAAACCGTATAAGGTAAAAATATGGCAGCAGTTATAGAGCTAAATGGGGTCGGGGTGCACCGTGGCACCGAGGAAATACTAAAGGACATCAACTGGGGTGTACGCGAGGGCGAACATTGGGTTATTTTAGGCCCTAATGGGGCCGGCAAGACCACTTTAGTTTCACTGCTTACAGGCGCTGTGCAGGCAGATGAGGGCACAGTGAAGGTGCTGGGTGAGGAACTTAGTGCAGTCGACATTGCGGAGCTGCGCTCAAGGGTAGGTACTATCGGCGCGGCGGCTGATCAGCTGCTTGAGCCGCAGACTTTGGTAGAAGATGCAATATTGAGTTCTGTGTATGGACAGCCAGCGTCAGCAGAACAGACCTTCGAGGAGGTGGATACCTCTCGAGCGGCCGATTTGCTCGCCCTTTTTGGAATCTCTCACCTAAAGGATCGCCAGGTGGGGAGCTTGTCGGACGGGGAACGCCAGCGCGTTATGATTGCCAGGGCTCTAATGCCCGATCCCGAGGCGCTAGTCTTAGACGAGCCTGCAAGGGGACTAGACTTAGGTGCCCGCGAGGATCTGCTTGCAGCCCTAACCGAGATTTCTAGTGACAAACACGCTCCTGCCATGATCATGGTTACCCACCACGTTGAGCAGATTCCAAAGGGCTTCACCAACGCACTAGCACTTAAGGACGGTGCAGTAGAAAAAGAAGGTCCACTTGGCGAGGTACTCACCTCTAAGGTAATCTCTGCCCTGTTTGATTACCCCCTGTCGGTCGGTGGCAGCGAAGGGCGCTGGTGGGCTCACAAGGATCAGGCGAAATGAGTGGCTGGATCTGGGTTGGGGCAGCTCTGCTAGGAGTGATTGTCGAATTACTCAGCGGTGATTTCTTCTTTTTAATGCTGGCAATCGGGGCTGGGGCTAGCGGTGTCAGTGCTTTCCTTGCTCCGGAGCTTTGGTGGCTTCACATCCTGCTTTTCGCGGCTGTCTCTTCGGTGCTGGTGCTGACAGTGAGGCCGTTTCTGAAAAAGAGGATTGAGTCGTCAACTCCTAAAGTTGCCTTTAATGCTTCTCGTTATCGCGGTAGGTGCGGGGTTGCTACCTCTTCGATCAATAGTGCGGGCGGCACGATTATGCTTCACGGAGAGCGTTGGAGTGCTGTAAGCGAAGAGCCGATCAATGAAGGCGAAACTGTAACTGTAGTTCGAATAGACGGGGCGCGAGCCGTGGTAAAAACCACCGATTAGATAAGGGTTTTTAAAATGAGCGTTTTACCTATAGGTGCCGCTGGCATAGTGGCCGCAATAGTCGTATTGGTAGTTGTTATTGCTATTGCGAAATCGATAATTGTAGTTAGGCAGGCAACCGCCGTAGTGGTGGAACGTCTTGGCCGTTATCAAACGACCTTGGCCCCAGGGCTACACGTTTTAATCCCCTTTGTGGATTCCAAACGGGCGGTTGTTACGCTGTCAGAACAAGTGGTCGCGTTTGCCCCTCAGCCTGTTATTACTGCCGACAACGTTTCGGTTACTATAGATTCAGTTATTTACTACCAAATTAACAGTCCGGAGCAGGCGACTTACGAGATCGCCAACTACCTGGTTGCAATCGAGCAGCTTACTGCTACTACGCTGCGCAACGTGATTGGCACAATGGACTTAGAAGATACACTCACCTCGCGCGATTCTATCAATACTCAATTGCGAGGAGTCTTGGACGCGGCAACTACTAATTGGGGCATTCGCATTAACAGAGTCGAAATAAAGGCAATTGACCCGCCTCCTTCGATTCAGGAGGCAATGGAAAAGCAGATGCGTGCCGAGCGTGACAAGCGAGCCGCAATTTTGACTGCTGAAGGCCAACGCGAATCGCAAGTTACTCAAGCAGAGGGCCAGCGCAAGTCCGCGGTACTAATAGCTCGGGGTGATGCAGAAGCAGCGGTTACCCGAGCTCAAGGTGAGGCAGAGGCGATCCAGAAGGTATTTGCAGCAATACACGAGGGAAATCCGGATCAGAAGCTGCTGTCTTACCAGTATTTGCAGATGCTTCCGGAACTAGCTAAAGGGGACGGCAACAAGACTTGGATAGTTCCAGCCGAGATGACTGCGGCCTTGGAGGCTATTTCGAAGGGATTTGGTAATAATAAATGAGGCCAGTAGAAGAGGAAGTCCTCTCGAAGATTGCTGAATCGGATTCACGCTTCGTGCGTTTGTGGTTCACGGACGTGCTTGGTGTACTCAAGGCTGTCGCAATCGATCCGGTAGAACTGGAACGCGCCTTTGCCGAGGGCATAGGATTCGATGGCTCCGCTATCCAGGGTTTGAGTCGAGTCTACGAGTCTGACATGATCTTGCGTCCGGACGCTTCAACCTTCCAGTTTTTGCCTTGGCGCACCGATAATGCGTCGGTAGGGCGCATGTTTTGCGACCTGACTAATCCCGATGGGTCGCCCGCCCGAACCGATCCCCGCGCTGTCTTGGAACGGGCACTCGAACATGCTGCAGGGCTAGGTTTTACGTTCCGAGTCCATCCCGAGATTGAGTTCTATCTGCTGAAACCTGAACGGGGTCCGCAAGGGCAGATAGTGCCGGTTGACGAGGCCGGGTACTTCGACCATGTTGCTCGGGGCGGTGACAACGATTTTCGTCGCAAGGCAATTGGTATGCTCGAAGAAATGGGCATAAGTGTCGAAATGAGTCATCACGAGGGCGGTCCCGGACAGAACGAAATCGATCTGCGCTCTGTAGATGCACTAACGGCTGCGGATAATATTATGACTTTCCGTACTCTGGTCGAAGAGGTAGCACTACGCGAGGGTATACAAGCCACCTTTATGCCTAAGCCATTCGCGGGCGAGCCTGGTTCTGGAATGCACGCCCACATGTCTCTTTTCGAGGGCGAAAGAAACGCTTTCCACGATCCATCTGGCCAGTATCAGCTGTCGCGCACCGCACGTGCTTTCATCGCCGGGATATTGCACCACGCCCACGAAATGACAGCAGTTACAAATCAACACGTGAACTCCTACAAGCGGCTCTGGGGCGGAGGCGAGGCCCCTTCGTTCGTGTGCTGGGGGCACAACAACAGGTCCGCGCTGGTGCGCGTCCCCAACTATAAACCCAACAAGCCCGAGTCCGCTCGCATTGAATTCCGAGCGCTCGATCCGGCGGTAAATCCATATTTAGGCTTTTCCGTGCTGCTGGAGGCCGGTCTAGCCGGAATCGAAAATAATTACGAGCTGCCCCCGGAGGCAGAAGATAACGTGTGGGCACTTACGGATCAGGAACGCCGGATTTTGGGTATTCCCTCCATGCCTTCCTCCCTCGCCAATGCTGTTAAGGCGATGAAAAAATCCGATCTGGTGGCTTCTACGTTGGGGGAAGAGGTATTCGAATTTGTCATAGCGAACAAGGAGCGCGAGTGGCAAGAATACCGTGCTCAGGTTACAGATTATGAGCTGCGTCAATTCTTCCTATGAGTAATTCTTCTGAGCTCTCGATCAGGCTTCGCAAGGCTGGGGTTCGTGAAGTCGCGCGTGCTAAAAGTTGGCTTGCGGAGGTTTCCGAGATAGCTGACCCGCTGCCATATTTGGCGAGTGCCGCAGATCCAGACATGGCACTGCTCGGATTCGTGCGTTTAGGGGAGGCAGCACCGAAACAACTTCGGGCATGTCTAACTGGAGCAGGAAACGCGTTGTTCAGCGTGCTTGGGCTTTCGCAAGCTTTAACGGATCATCTATTGACGCATCCGCAGGATTTGCAGCAGTTGGCTAACCTGCGTATGCCTCCGCTTTTTTCGAACTTTGACGAGGGCAATTACGACCCTGCCTCGGAAGAACGTGAGGCGAGGGCGTGGACACAGCAGTTTCTAGCAGAGTTTCAGGCCGCTGATAGTTCGGATCGCGTTCGCTACCTTTACCGCAGAGCACTCACCTTGATCGCGGCTATGGATTTGAGCTCCGGGGCGGCGCTCGACATTGTGTCGTTTGTTAGCCGCTGTATTACGGCACTGGTGGATATGACCTTGCAGGCGTCCCTGCGGATTGCTGTGGAGGAGGCAGATCCAAACCATGAAGTGCGTTTCGCTGTAATAGTAATGGGGAAGACCGGTGGGCGAGAAGTCAACTACATCTCTGATGTGGATGTCATATTTGTGGTAGAGCCTGCTCGTCAGATGCCAGAGGGGGAGCTCATCGAGAAGAGCGCAAAGATTGTGTCCGCCCTGACGTCTATTTGTGTCGGGCAGGGGCAGGAAATGCCTCTTTGGCCTTTGGACATGGGGTTGCGTCCCGAGGGCGCAGATGGGGCTGTGGCCCGCACTATAGATTCGTATCGCTCTTACTATCGCCGCTGGGCACAGTCCTGGGAGTTTCAAGCGCTACTGAAGGCTCGTTTTGCTGCCGGAGATAGAAAGCTAGGCGAAGAGTTTATAAAAATGGTTGAGCCTATGGTGTGGGAGGCGTCTGGCAGGGAGGGCTTCGTAGCCGATGCTAGAGCCATGCGCGCTCGCGTCGAGGAAAACGTGAGACCAGAGCACAAAGATAGGCAGATCAAGCTGGGCCCCGGCGGCCTCCGCGATGTCGAGATGACTATCCAACTAATGCAATTGGTACACGGACGGTACGACAAGTCGGTGCGCCGGCCTCACACTCTGGAGGCAATTCAGGCTTTGGCAACCCAGGGCTACATTGCTCGCGAGGGGGCAGCTAAGCTTGCCCGTTGCTACAGGTTTTTGCGCTGTGTGGAACATCGTGCCCAGCTATACAGGCTTCGCCGCACTGGACTGATCCCGTCCGCTGACCTGCAGCTGCGCCGAATCGGACGGGCAATAGATGGGCAGAAGTATCCCGATGCAGACTCGCTCAAGGTCGAATTGGCCCATGTGCGCCACGACGTGCGCAATTTGCATCGCGAATTATTTTTCAGGCCGCTACTGCCTGCCACTGCCTCCCTTTCGGCTGATGAAGCGGCTCTCTCGCCCGAAGCTGCTGCAGCTCGTCTGAAAGCTGTTGGCTACAAGGATCCTCAAGGCAGCCTGCGCCATATTGAAGCGCTTACTGCTGGGGTGACTAGGCGGGCAGCTTTACAACGTCAGCTTCTGCCAGTGATGATTGGCTGGATTGCAAACGGAGCTAATCCTGACGCTGGATTGCTGCGATTTCGCAGGTTGAGCGAGATTATTGGCACTTCGCATTGGTATTTGGCTATGTTGCGCGATTCTCGAGTAGCTGCGGCGTATCTTGCGAAGTTACTGCCAACTAGCACGTACTGTGCGGAAGGATTTGAGCATTTTCCGGCTGCGGTGGCTTGGTTAGACCACCCGATAGAGTTGGAACCTCGTGAGGAAGAACGGCTCGTTGGGGAAATGCGTGCCAGTGCTAGTCGGCATGAGGACATTGTGGAGGCTGCCCAGCTGGTGCGCGAGATTCGCTCTAGGGAGCTGCTTAGGGCTGGCCTTGCCGATTGTTTGCAAGGGGTGGATCCAAAGCGGGCCCGTTTATACATTTGCCCGGCAGATGACGCGGCTTTGGAAACGACACTGGAGCTCGCCCACCGAGTGGTAAAAAACCCCCGAGCCAGAATTGGCATTATTGCGCTAGGTAGGTTGGGAGGAAGGGAACCCGGATATGCTTCCGACGCCGATATAATGGCTGTCTACGAACCGCTTGGGGAAGGGGCGCGCGAAGAGGCCGAACAAACTGTTGCTACTATGAAATCTCTTTTGTCGGAGGTGGGAGTACAGCGGCCTTTCAAGGTGGACTTGGGGCTCCGTCCCGAGGGCAAAGACGGACCTACTGCCCGTAGCATTGAATCATTGCGTTCCTACTATGAAAAATGGGCCTCGCCGTGGGAAAGGCAGGCGTTGTTGCGTGCCCGACCCGTCGCCGGTGATCGGCGGGTATTAGAGCAGGCTATGCAAATCGTAGACGAATACCGCTACGGCCGGGCTCCGTCGGAGGAAGATTTAAGAAGTATTCGAATGCTTAAGGCTCGCATGGAGCGTGAACGTTTACCACGCGGGTCTGACCCGCGTGCGCATGTAAAACTTGGCCCGGGGGGCCTCTCCGATGCTGAATGGGCGGTACAGCTGATCCAACTTACCTACGGGCACGAAATAGAACAGTTGCGCACAACAAATACCCTTCAGGCACTGGCTGCCGCTGTCCAAGCAGGGCTTTTGCCGGCAGAGAAGGCAAATGCACTAGAGGCCGCCTGGCGTGCGGCGAGCCGGATTAGGGCGGCCAACACGCTCGCATCTGGGCGTGACGGAGGAAGTAAACTGGATTTGCTGCCAAGAACAAATGACGAGATAGCAGCGGTTTCCTTGATACTGGGCTATGAGCGCAGTGCCCGCTCTCTGGTTGACGACTACCGCCGCAAGGCTCGCCACTGTAGGGACGTAATGGAAGAGATTTTTTACGGGTAAAACATGAAGCTAGTACTAATTCGACATGGCCAGACGCCCTCGAACATTGCCGGCGCCTTAGATACCGATTATCCGGGGGCTGACCTAAACGACGAGGGCAGAGGGCAGGCTCGCCAGCTGGCCGCCAACTGGAAGCTCAACAATTTGCCTGCCCTGGATGCGCTGTACAGCTCGTTTATTGCTAGGGCGCAGCAGACGGCGCAGCCTCTAGCAGATCTTTTCGGGTTGCAAGTGAAAGTGCGCGAAGGGCTACGGGAGGTACGCGCCGGAGAGCTCGAGATGAACACTGACGCCGACTCAGTGAGGCAGTACCTATCTACGTTGGTGCGTTGGGTAAAAGGGGATTTGGACTACAGGATGCCAGGAGCGGAGTCTGGCCGCGAAATCCTAGCTCGCTTTGACCAGGTGGTGCAGGAGGCTTACCAGGAGGTTGGCGACGGTACCGCAGGTATTGTTTGTCACGGTGCGATAATGCGACTATACGGGGCTACGCGTACTCCGCAGGTAAGTGTCGGATTGATTTCGCAGTTCCCGGTTCCGAACGCGCAGACGTCCGTCTTAGAGGGCAAACCGGGGAACTTTACAGCCCTCACCTGGGGAGGCCGTCCAGTTGCGGATTGGCCTGTGCAGGAGGTAGCAGGGGCACCACTTTCTTCCCAGCAAGCCATGCGAGCCTTGGAAGGCAAAGAATAAAGTTTGAGGGGCACGAGGCCCCTCAAACTCTTAGAGAACCTTGTTGAAGAACTCGCGAGTTCTTGGCTGGCTCGGATTGTCGATAACCTCACTGGGGGGGCCGGCCTCGACAATTTGCCCCTTGTCCAAAAAGACAACTTTATCCGCAACCTCGCGGGCAAAGGCGATTTCGTGAGTGACCACGACCATGGTCATTCCATTGGCCGCTAGATCTTTCATTACGCCCAGCACTTCGCCGACCAATTCGGGATCGAGGGCAGAGGTGGGCTCGTCGAAAAGCATTAGCTCAGGCTCCATCGCCAGGGCCCGGGCGATGGCAACGCGCTGTTGCTGGCCCCCGGAAAGCTCAGAAGGGTAGTGCTCCGCTCTGTCTGAAAGGCCAACCTGCTCCAAAAGCGAAAGGGCAAGCTTGCGGGCCTCCTCTTTTTTTACGCCCTTGACCTGCACGGGTGCTTCCATGACGTTTTGCAGTGCCGTCATATGGGGAAATAGGTTGAACCGCTGAAACACCATCCCGACCCTCGAGCGTTGCCTTGCGACTTCCGAATCGGGCCTGCGCTTGAGCCAAGTACCTTCTGGGGTAATTGAGTCGTGCCTGCGAGCTCTCAACTTATTAATTAAACCGGTGGGGGCGGGCTCCTCAACCATTCCGAGCAGTTCACCGTTCAAATAGATACGCCCTGCCGAAATAAATTCTAGTTCATTTATGCAGCGAAGTAACGTAGATTTTCCCGAACCGGAAGGGCCGAGTAGAACACAGACTTCGCCTTTCTTAATTTCGAGGTCGATTCCCTTCAGCACGTGTAGATCGCCAAAAAACTTGTGGGCGCCCTCGATTTTTACCATGCTTGATTCGCTCACGGTGTCACATCCAAAAATGCAGTCTTGGGGTCTTTAGAAGTAGAGCTGCTCGAATCGCGTTGATCAAAACCGCGTCCGAAGTAGCGTTCAATGTAGTACTGGCCAACCATCAAAACTGAGGTGATCAATAGGTACCAGAATACCGCAACCAGTAGGAGAGGGATCGGCATAAACGTGCGATTGCCAAGCTCTTGTACAGCGAACTGCAGCTCTAAGGTGAAGGGAACAGCTGCCACGAGAGAGGTGGTCTTTAGCATCGAAATTGTCTCGTTGCCGGTAGGAGGAATTATGACCCGCATAGCCTGGGGCAAAATAATCCGGCGCATGATCTTGGCAGGTTTAATTCCCAGTGCAGTTGCCGCCTCAGTTTGGCCCTGATCTACTGAATTTAGACCGGAGCGAATAATCTCGGCCAGGTATGCGCCCTCGTTTAGACCCAGGCCAGCCAGGGCGCAAAGTCCGGGTGTCAAAACCTTGTCGGTGGAATACGAGAAGAGCTCTGGGCCAAAAGGTACTCCAAGCGAGATAGTTTGGTACAGCGTGGGAAGCAGGCCCCAGAAAATTAGCTGAGTGTAGATTGGTGTTCCTCGGAAGAACCATATGTAGAACCAGGCAACCGAGCGGGTGACCGGGTTTTCGCTCTGGCGCATTATTGCCATCGTGGTGGCCAAAATGATGCCAATCACCATAGATCCTACGGTAAGCAGTAGCGTGTATACGATTCCCCGCATTACGGAGGGGTGGAACAGGTACTGGCCAACCACGTCCCATCGGTAATTCGGGTTGGTAACGAGTGAGTTAATTACCGCTAAGGCAATCAGTGCCACCACGAGGGCACCAATTAGCCTGCCCGGCTTAAACACGGGCTGCGGATTGTTCCTATGTAGTTCTTCCATATCTATTTTCCAACTTGAGGATTGAGCTCGGCCTCTTCCAAGGCCGCATCTGCCGCCCCGTAGTGGCCAAGGATCTTCTTTAGCTGGCCGGTACGCATCAACTTTTGCATTGCGGCCTGGACCGCAAGTCCGAGCTGCCGGTCGGCTTTGGCAACGACCACACCTTGGGGGGCAGATTCAATAGTGTCACCAACTTGGGTGAGGGCGCCACGGGTTTTCCGTATCGAATACCCCACAACCGTGGAATCGGCAAAGGTAGCGTCGTATTGACCAGAGGCTACCTTTGGCGTTATTTCGGTTTGGACATCGTGTGGTTTAACTGTTATTGGAGCTTTCGATTCTGCCTTGCATTTGTTAGAAAGTTTGGCTACATACTCGTATTGGAACGTTCCTTTTTGCACGCCAATAGTTTTTCCACACGGATTTGCCGGATCGAAAATCTGCGCATTCTTCTTAGCTGTAGCAAATGCGGAGCCGACCTTTACATAAGAAATCATGTTTACTTCGGCCTCGCGCTCAGCGGTGATCGAGAATGATGAAAGCGAGAGGTCGAATTTGGAACCTACCTGCGGAATTAGCGAATCGAACGGGGCATGGGTAGTAGTTGCTCCTTTGAGTCCCATCACCTTTGCAAGTGCCTTAGCGAGGTCGATGTCGTAGCCGGTGGGGGTTTGCCCATCTTCTTTGCGATATTCGGCGGGTGCATAATCCGTTGCAGCCGCATTTCGCAGCGTTCCACGCGAGGCTAGTTCCCTCGGAACTAGGGCTGCGACCGCGTCGTCTTTTTCTATAGACGAGATGTCAAAGCCGTCGCGGCCAGGATCGTCAACGGCATTGGAATCTGGTGCGGCACAGGCCGTTAGGGGCAGGAGCGCCACAAGGGCGAGGGAAGCTAGCTTTTGCGTGGACATTACGGATCTGCCTATTTCTTTACAGACGGGTTGACCTCGGCCTTTTTAAGGCCGGCATCCTGAGCGCCGTAGTGGGACAGGATCTTCTTCAATTCGCCCGAGTCCATCAGTTTCTGCATTCCTGCCTGGACCGCTTTGGTGAGGGCTTCATCTTGCTTGCTGATCACGATCCCCTGGGGCGCCGACTCCATGACGTCGCCAATTTGTTCTATGGAGCCGTTGGACTTTTTCACCGTGTAGCCAACTACGGTCGAATCTGCGAAAGTGGCGTCGTACTGTTTGCCGGCGACTTTAGGTGAAATTTCAGTTTGGAGATCGTGGGGTTTGATCTGAATCTTCGGCTTGCCCTCTGCTAGGCACTTCTTTGACATGTCTTGAATGTAGTCGTATTGGAAGGTACCTTTTTGGACGCCGATGGTCTTGCCGCATGGATTCTTGGGATCAAACTTGTTGGGGTTGCCCTTGGCGGTGCCAAATGCGGAGCCGACCTGTACGTACGAGACCATGTTTACTTCGCTCTCGCGTTCTGGTGTAATCGAGAAAGACGAGAGTGAAACGTCATACTTGGAGCCTACTTGTGGGATGAGGGCGTCGAAGGCTGTGTGTTTAGTAGTGCCTTCTTTCAGGCCCATGACTTTAGCTAGCGCGTTGGCGATGTCGATGTCATAGCCGGTTGGAGTCTGCCCGTCTACCTTGAAGTACTCGGCAGGAGCATAGTCTGCAGAAGAAACAGAACGAAGCACGTCGCGCTTCTTTACGTTCTCTGGAACGAGGGCGGCCACGGAGTCGTCTTTCTTAATGGCAGAAACGTCGTAGCCTGTTTCGCCAGGGTCTGTGGTGCCGCCTGCGGGGGAAGCCCCCTCGCCTCCTGTTGAGCAAGCTGAAAGTGCGAGCACGCTGGCTGCAGCGATTGCATAAAACTTCTTCTGCATTGGGAACTCCTTATAAATATTAAGTGATATGCATATTATGCATGTATATGAATGAGTATGCAAAACGGCCCCCACTAAGTGGGAGCCGTTTCACAAAAAGAAGCTATTTCTATTTGCCGCGCAGTGCCCTGCGATTGAACTTGACCTTAGAGGGATCAACACCTCGGGGCATATTCATCGACTTTGCCTGCAGGGAACGAAGCCTATTGGTAACAACCGGGACCTCTTCTTTACGCAAGGACTTTGGCAACTTGTTAATAGTGCGCAATAGCTTGCTTAGGGGAATCTGCCCTTCCTGGTGGCCTACCTGAATATGGTGTATTTCGACGCCTGGGGCGACGCGAGCGATCTTCTTGGATTCGTCAGCCAGCATCCGCGAAACGTGAGCTGTTGGCCCCTCGGACACAAGTACAATTCCCGGGCGTCCAACGAGCCGGTAGACGAGGTCTTGATTGCGAGTCATTGCTACCGGTTGTTCTTCGATATCCCAACCACGACGAATTTGCCGCATGATGGCTCCGGCAGCTCCGGCGTGGCCGTCGAGCTGGGCGTACATTGCCCGGTTCATCAGTCTGGACAAAGTGGCAGTGGTAGCTAGCAGCCCGAGCGAAATACCGAACAGAATGCCTAGGACAATGTGTGAAGTAGCCCAGCCAACCAAAGCTGAAATGACTAGTGGAAGAAGGAAAGCGCCGGCGAGCGCCCAGCCTACCCACGGGTAGGAGCGCTTGGTTAGGGTGTACGCGTCCTTGATGTTGGCAAAAAAAGACCGCTTCGGTGCGGCGGTATCGTCCTTAGCCATAGAATCCTACTTTCTGGTTGTATCTAGCCTGAATTGTACGGGCGAGAGCCCCACAAGACAAAAAGTTATCCACAGATTGCCGAAGCCCCCTTCAAAACAGTCATAGTGAGTGGTTCCGTAGAGACATGAGGATTCGCGGTTACGAAGTACTAGACGTTATTGGATTTGCCGCCCTGGGCCCAGTCTGGAAAGTTCGAGACGAGGCAGGCAAGAGCTGGGCGGCAAAATTTGTTCGTTGTCCCGATCCGGACCGCTTCGAATGCCTCAGTGGACTTCGCGCTCGCCACCTGGTGCAGCTGCACGACCTGGTCCCGGTCGACAACCGGTGGGTGCTAGTAATGTCCTTGGAGTCGGGCAGTCCGCTGAGTGCGCTGGGCGAACTGAATAGGCCCAAGCGGGTTCTAGCTGATTTGCTAGAAGGACTTGCGCAGTTGCATTCACGGGGGCTCAGTCATGGCGACGTTTCGCCTGCGAATGTGTTGGTTGACGAGGGCGGACGAGCCAGCTTGATCGACATTGATATCGCCCAGACGCGATTGGGAACCGCAAAGTACGCCTCTCCATCTGAAGAAGACTCCCCAGCACGCGACATATATGGGTGGGGCAAAATATGTGAAGAACTAGGCTTTGATAGTCATGGTGCTACCAACGCCGATCCGGAGGAGCGGCCGGTTGCGGGGCAGTTGCTCGAGCTATATAAAGACGAGGGGACTTCCGCACAGGACTGCTTGGATCCTGCCCAGGAACTGCGCACAATAGGAATGCTGGATGCGGTAACCCAAGCTCCCGCCAAAAGAGCAAAGCCCCACTGGTCTTTGATTTCGGTTGGGGTCGTGATGGTGTGCGTGGGAGTTGGTTTAGCGCTGGGCACCGCCATTACGGCAAATACAGATACTGCAGCTGCAGTCAAAGAACAAAAGGACTCTCAGAAGGTGACTGAGGGGCTAAAGACGCCGAGTTCAGAGCAGCGCAAGGAACCTAAGAGAGTCCGTTCTATAAAACCGCAACCAGCTCCTTCGGTAGAAACGCAACAGCAGAGTGCGCCGCCCGAAACGGACCTAGCACCGGGCAACGCTACGCTCGCCGAAATGTTAGCGCGTCGGGCGCGGGCGATCGAGAAGATGGATAAGAAGTCGCTTGCTGAAGTATCGTTTCCGGAATCGCCGTCGCAGAAAGCGGATTTAGACCTATTTGCTCGACTACAGGCAGCAGGAGTACGCGCTAAGGGAGTCACGGTCACGGTTGCAAACGAAGAAAAGCAGGGATCCACCATAGAAGCAACCATTGTCCAAAGTGCCCACGAGCAGTGTTCCCAAAGCTGTAGAAAAGTGGAAAGCACTAAATATAAGGCGGTTTTTGAAATAAGGGACGGGAAAATATTCAGTGTAGTGAGGAAATAAAAAACGGCGTAAAGATGCGGCCGGCGCTATCGCCGGCCGCATCTACAATCAGCTTACATACCTAGTTCTTGGGCGAAGTCGCCCTCTTCTAGACGTTGCTTTACTGCCATCAAGTAACGGGCAGCGTCGGCACCGTCTACCAGACGGTGATCGTAGCTGATGGCCAGATAGACCATAGAACGAATGGAAATGTTTTCGTTCCCATCGCCATCCTTTACTACTACCGGGCGGCGGACAATTGTGCCAACACCCAAAATTGCAACCTCGGGCTGGTTGATAACCGGGGTGTCGAATAGTGCTCCACCAGAACCAGTATTGGTGATGGTGAACGTGGATCCACTCAGCTCGTCGGGCTTGATCTGCCCATCGCGAGTGCGCCCAGCCAGATCATTGATCGAGTGCGCTATTTGGGCAATGTCCTTCTGTCCACAATCCTTGATAACGGGAACAAAGAGGCCCTTAGGAGTGTCGACTGCAATACCAACGTGCTCATGGTCGAAGTAGGTAACTTCCTTACCATCTATGCGAGCATTGAGCTTCGGGTGAGCCTGCAAAGCCTCTGTGGCAGCCTTTACGAAGAAAGGCAGGAAGGTGAGCTTGGTGCCCTCCTTCTCTTGGAAGGGCGCCTTGGCTTTCTTACGCAGGTTGGCAATGCGGGTTACGTCTACCTCGACCACGGTAGTTAGCTGAGCAGAAACCTGAAGCGACTCAACCATACGCTTGGCGATAGTGCGGCGCAGACCCGACATCTTCTGGGTGCTGCCGCGCAAGCCCTCCTGCCACTCAGGGGTCTTGGCCCGGAAGGGTTCCTTGCCTGCCTGCTTTGGCGCATCCTTCGCCGGCGCAGGTTTAGAAGCCGCCTCGAGTACATCTTGCTTGCGGATTCTGCCGCCTACGCCTGTACCAGTAACAGTAGAAAGGTCGACGCCCTTTTCCTTAGCTAGCTTGCGAACGATCGGGGTCACGTAGCCTCCCTTTGCGGGCGAGCCCGCCGACTTTGAAGGGGAGGCGGGTTTGGGAGCTTCCGGAGCCTTGGGCGCTGCGGGGGCCTGCGGAGCCTTAGGAGCCTGCGGGGCCTTGGGCGCGGCGGGAGCCTTGGGAGCTTCCGGAGCCTTAGGAGTCGATTCTTCCTGCTTCGGAGCAGCAGTGGACTTATCTGCTCCGGGGGCAGAAGCGCCGATGCGAGCGATAACGGTGTCTACATCGACTGTCTCGTCCTCGGGAACAACGATCTCGGTTAGGTATCCGGACACCGGCGCCGGAACTTCGGAATCGACCTTGTCGGTAGAAACCTCGACCAGAGGCTCGTCGGCCTCGACCTTTTCGCCAACTTCCTTTAGCCAGCGCGAAACAGTTCCCTCGGTGATTGACTCGCCCAGAGCCGGCATCTTCACATCAGTGGCTTTCCCTGAAGGAGCATTACCTGGGATATCGCTAGAAGAGGTGCCGTCAGACTGGGGGTAAGTCCACTGCACGACAGTCTCGTCGCCATCCTTCTTTGAGGAGGACGGAATATCTGTATCGGTAGAATCGCCGCTTGGCGCAGAAGACGAAATCAAAGCGATAACGGTGTCTACATCGACTGTCTCGTCCTCGGGAACAACGATCTTGGCAAGGTAGCCGGACACCGGGGCCGGAACTTCAGAATCGACCTTGTCGGTAGAAACCTCGACCAGAGGCTCGTCGGCCTCGACCTTTTCGCCAACTTCCTTTAGCCAGCGCGAAACAGTGCCCTCGGTGATTGACTCGCCCAGAGCCGGCATCTTCACTTCGGTAGCGTCGGCCGTGGCAGCAGAACCGGCAGAGTCCTGCTGCTCCTGGTTCGCCTCTTCCTTGGGGGCCGGCTGATCCGATCCGGCAGATCCCTCAGCCTCGGAAGGATCACCAATGATAGCGATCTCGGTACCGACATCTACCGTTTCATCCTCGGGAACCAAAATCTTGATAATGGTGCCGGCTGCAGGGGAGGGAACTTCGGAATCGACCTTGTCGGTAGAAACCTCGACGATAGGCTCGTCGGCCTCGACAGTATCCCCGACTTCCTTTAGCCAACGAGAGACAGTGCCCTCAGTAATGGACTCGCCCAGAGCGGGCATCTTCACTGATTCAGACATTTCGTTTCCTTCTTAGTTGTGGCTGTGCAACGGCTTACCGGCAAGTGCCATTGCGGCCTCGCCAACAGCCTCGTTCTGGGTGGGGTGAGCGTGAATGAGGTTGGCAACATCCTCGGGATAAGCTTCCCAGTTGAGGATGAGCTCGCCCTCGCCAACCTGCTCACCCATGCGGGCACCAAGGGCATGGTATCCAACAATCGGTCCGTCTACGACGCTAACCAACTTCACAAACCCTGCTGTGGCCAGCATTTGAGACTTGCCATTGCCAGCGATGTTGAACTCGACCGCCTTCACCTTGTCTTTGCCGTACTTGTCTTTTGCCTGCTTTTCAGTGAGTCCTACAGAGGCAATCTCGGGCTCACAGAAGGTAACGCGCGGAATCCCGTTCTCGTCTACCGGTACCGGGTCTAGACCCGCAATATGTTCTGCCAGGAAAATTCCCTGTGCAAAACCGCGGTGAGCCAGCTGCAGGCCCGGGACAATGTCTCCTGCGGCGTAAATATTACCGACGCCCGTGTGGAGATTTTCATCCACTGTCACAAATCCACGTTCGAGCTTTACTCCCTGCTCCTCGTAGCCCAAATCAGCTGTGCGGGGCCCGCGTCCAATTGCTACTAACAACAAATCGGCGTCAAAAGACTTGCCATCTTGGGTCTTTACATGCACCCCGGAATCGTCCTGAGTGACTGAGTCAAACATAGTGTTTGTTTCAAATTTGATGCCCCGCTTGCGGAACTGCTTCTCGAGGCCCTTTGACACTGACTCGTCCTCGTTAGCTACTAGGTGAGGCAGCCCTTCAATAATGGTTACTTCAGAACCAAAAGAAGCCCACGCCGAAGCGAATTCGACGCCAATTACGCCGCCTCCCAAAACCACTGCTTTAGAGGGGACCCAGTCGAGCTGTAAAGCCTGCTCAGAAGTAATGACCCGACCTTCGATCTCGAGGCCGGGAATAGTCTTTGAATAGGACCCAGAAGCTAGGATTATATTTTTACCGGTGATCTTTTTGCCGTCAACCTCGACGGTATCTTTGGCAACCAGCTTGCCCCAGCCTTGGATCAGTTCGATCTTGCGGGACTTGATAAGGCCCTGTAACCCCTTGTAAAGACGGCCAATAGTGGCATCTTTGTACTTGTGTAAGGCAGCCATGTCGATGCCCTCAAAGTTTGATTTGACACCAAACTTCTGGGACTCCCGAATAGAATCTGCGGTTTCCGCGGCATGCAAAATAGCTTTTGTGGGAATGCAGCCCCTGTGTAGGCAAGTGCCGCCAACTTTGTCGCCCTCGACAAGTGCAACCTTCATGCCTAGCTGGGCGCCGCGAAGTGCTGCTGCATACCCCCCGCTTCCTGCTCCAAGAATCACAATGTCGTACTGGGGTTCGCTCACGCTAATCTCCTTTGGCGTTGTTGAGAGAGGCCAACGGTGGCCATTCGGGTCTATTGTCCCACTTTTATTCAAAACTCGCTGGAAAGATGGGGGCCATTTTTCACTTCCGGACCGGTCGACACGGTATCCTAGGGGCATTGCAGAGAAAGGAAAAATGGTGAATACAGCTGGTGTGAACCGACTTGACCCCAGGACGCGATCCCTTGGGTGGGCGCGCATATTGATATTTTCTGTTGCTGCAATCACCATTTGGATTGGCGGAGTCGAGGTAGTGGAATTTGTGCGGACCGCGCATTCGTCAGTACGCCTTACGGCTGTACTAGCCACCCTCGGATATGTTGCCGGCGCTCTGGGGCTCATTCACAATGGCCGGAAAATGCGCCTTATCTCGTGGGTAGCATATGTCGGAGAACTAGTGGCCCTACTTTGCGTGCTAGCGCTTACCCGCCCTACCTCCCCAGAAGTAGCGTTGGCTTGGGCGAAGGCAGGGGCGTACTTCTACTATCTGCCCGCCTTCTTGCCGCTGGTAGCAATTATTTGGTTAGCCTGGTCGGACCCCCGCAGGCTTGTGGGCCGTTAAACCCCGCCGGGAAATCCTAGCTGGTGCCAGGCTTCATACAGTGCAATAGAGGCGGAATTCGCCAAATTTAAAGACCGAATGTGCTCCAGCATGTGGATGCGCACGCGTCTAGTAACGCGCGGGTGTTCCATGGCCCACTCTGGCAACCCGGTTGGTTCGGGGCCAAACATCAAGCCGTCGTCGCCCTGGTATTGCACATCTGTATACATGTTCTTGGTGTGCCCTGTAAACGCGTAAACGTTGCCAGGAACGTCCGCGAGTGCGCTATCTAAATTTGGGTGCACCTTTACGTGGGCTAGATCGTGGTAATCGAGTCCCGCCCTCTTCAGCTTGGTATCGTCCATATCGAAACAAAGTGGCTCTACAAGGTGGAGCATGGAGCCCGTGCAAGCAGAAAGACGAATGGCCGCGCCAGTATTTCCGGGTATGCGAGGTTCAAAAAAAATTACGTGAAGCACCCTAAGATTCTAGACCTACTTAGTTTCGTGAGTTGCCATTAAAACCGCGCGCGCCAAAGTGTGCGAATTGGCGGTAAACACAGCGGAGGTGGGGGTGGCGTCCTCGTCTAACTCAAGGGACGGGGTATCCAGAGCTGTCACTACAAAGTAGTAGCGATGTGGACCGTCCCCTTTAGGGGGAAGGGGGCCGTAGTAGCAGTGCTCGCCTGCGTCGTTGCGCAAATGCATTGCTGGTCCGTCCAAATGCAAGTCAGAAGCCCCTACGCCAGCTTCTAATTCGGTAGTAGCCGCAGGTATGTCTGTTATTACCCAATGCCAAAATCCTGACGGGGTGGGAGCATCTGGGTCAAAGCAAGTGACAAGGAAGGACTCAGTTCCCTGGGGGAAACCCTCCCAAGCAAGCTGTGGGGAAGTGTTCCCTCCCTCGGCGCATTGCGCAGAGGCCATCGGTTCGCCCTCTTTTAAATCGGCAGAAGTTAGCGTAAAGGAGGCGGCCTTGGGCATGAGCTTGTAAGGGTCTGGAGCTTGAGGGCGAGTGAGATCCATGTTTCCTCCTAGAGGCACGAGTGTCTACTGCCATGTTACGAGGCGGCAGGCTCCGGCGCCAGAGCGAAAAAGAAATGTTCTATTTGTCGGTGGCAGCCTCTACAATGATCGAACAGATGTTCGAAGGAGGGGTATGGTGACACAACAAGAACGACTTGCGAAAGCCAGGGCGGTTTTGCGGGCGGTGGCTCCGGGCGTGGAGAAAAGCCGTTGGCAGGCTCAAACTGATCGCACCAGAGGTGAACTTTTAAAACAGTTGGCGCAAGCTATGGGGGAGCACGCTTGGGCCGGAGTAATTGGCGTACCTGATATGGGGTGGGTGGCAGCCGGGCAGGCCGGTGTCGATCTGAACCGAGTTCTGGTAGTTCCCTCTAGCGATCGGGATGCCGAAGTGCTTGCCCTGCTAATAGATGGGGTCGACGTAGTAGTTGTAGGAAAGGTTTCCATAAATGCCGGCGAACAGCGGTTGTTATGGGGGCGTATGAGGGCGCGAAATACAGTGCTAATATCCGAGCGCAACTGGTCTGGATTGCGACTGGTCGGATGAGTTTGCGAAGGTGTGTGGGATGGTTGCCGGGATGGCAGTTTGCTCCTTTTGCGGAACTGGCTCCCGAGGCTCTGGCGGCGGTGGTTAGTGCTAACAAAATTGTTACTGCGACTCCGGCGGCGGCCCGCCTCGGGATTCTTCCCGGGCAGTCAGTTAGGTGGGCGCGATCGCTTTGTCCGAAGCTGTTAGAAATCCCCCCGTCTGTACGGCTAGGGCAGACTTTCGAACCAATTTTGGTGGCTGCGGAAACTATCATGGCCGGAGTACTTGCCTACAGGCCGGGACTGTTTTTTGCTCCTGCCAAGGGAGCTGCTAAGTGGCATGGCGGTGAAGACCAATTGTGTCTTGCGCTAACTGAAGCTATCGCTGAGGCAAGTGGAGCTGAATGCAGGGTGGGGGTAGCAACTGGAGTATTGGCTTCTATCGTCGCAGCTCGGGAACAGACAATAGTACCCGAGGGGGCCGAGGGCGAGTTTCTAGCTCCTCGCCCTCTTACAGAGGCTGTATGGGCACGCGGCAAAGAAGTAGAAAAAAGCGTGCAGTTGCTAATGAAATTAGGGATTTCTACCTTGGGAGAGCTAGCTGCTATAAAGCGTAGTGCGGTCGGAGCAAGGTTTGGCAAAGCGGGGCTTACCCTGCACGACTTGGCCAGTGGCAAAGACGTAGGGTGGTCTCCTGTTCCAAGAAGTGAAGCAAGTATCAGCGTTACCGTTCCCTGCGAGGAGCCGGCTGCAAGCTATTCGCAGGCGGCACTTGCCGTGCGAATCTGCGTACTGCGTTTTTTGCGTACGTTGAGCCAGAAAAGCCTCACTTGCGCGCGGGTAAAAATATGTGCCTCTACTACTGCGGGTAAAGAAATTTCTAGAAACTGGATATTGGATCCAGGTTGGGGAGAAGAAGATTTAACTGATCGGGTCAAATGGCAGCTGGAAGCGTGGGCCACCACTCGCGCCGAGAGCGGAATGCTGCAATCTGTCAGTTTGCAGACAGAGGATTTGTTTTCTCTGACGGCAGGGCAAGCGAAGCTTTGGAACAGCGGAGGCAAAAACTTTGCGAGTGCTAAGGCTGCAGCGCAGCGTATTCAGGCATTGTTAGGGCCGAGGGGGGCTACCAAGCCAACTGTGCAGGGGGGATTTGACCCGCGCAGTCAGGTTAGTTTGATACCAGTGGGAGAGGAGGTGGAACAAAAGGCTGATCCTGATCGTCCCTGGGAGGGGAAACTGGTAGGGTCCGCTCCAGCGTGGGTTTTGGAAACTCCGCAGCTTTTGACATTAGTTGATTCGGAGGGGCGCGGTATAGAGGTGTCATCACGATTGGCACTCAGCGGAGTCCCGGCGAAAGCTAGATGGGGATCTAACAGCTTGGAGATAGCCGATTTTTTGGGACCTTACGTGGTGTTGGACAAATGGTGGGCATCCTGTGGCGAGCGTTCGCCGAGGCTGTATTTGCGCCTGCGCGGTGCCGGCACGGACATGCTGGCAGTTTGGCTGCACGGGCGATGGTGGGTAGACGGTTTCTGGGAACAAAGTAAAATTGGAAGGAGGAACTAGGAGTAAGATGACGGAAAACTTGGCAGGCATCGCGGCGAAACCTTTTGAACAGATGCTTGCGCAGTTCGGGGCTGCCCACTGGCAGAAGGGGAACGAACTGGCAGGAAGAATAAAGCAGCTCGAAAAAACCCCCACCTCTGTGGAGGGAAGCGTGTTCGACGCAGGCAGAAACCACAATGTGCGCATTTGTGTTTCTGAGGCAAAGGGCAGTCAACCGTTTGACTGGGAATGTGACTGCTCCGAGGGGAAGGCCTGTGCGCACGTTTTGGCACTGCTTTTGGCTAGTTTTGACGATCCCTCTTGGCAAAATACTCTGAGAGCGTTTTCCGCCACCGGAAAAGTGAGCCGATCAGGTGCCGAGCTCGCGGTCTGTTTTGATTTGCAAAATAGAAAAAAATCGCTTGCCCTTAGGCCTTTGAAACAAGAAGAAGAGGGATGGTCTACACGTACCATAAATTGGCGCCAGATAGTTACTCCCAGCGTGGCTAGTGCTCTTCGTGGAGTAAACACCTCCCAATTTGAAGCACTGCGAAAACTCTGCAGAAAGGCGCACCTTTCTAGATCTCAAAGTGAGCTGAAACTTATAGATTTGGGGGCGGGGGCAGTTTCTTCGCTCCGCGATCTGTTGAGCACCGGAGTGAAAATTTTTGTGGGTGCCGAGGACTTGCGCCCAATAAAAATAGCGCAGGGAGCCGTCCTCGCCATAAACATAACCGGCGGCAGTGACTGGCAACTGCAGTTTGGAATAAAAATTGGCGCCAACTTTTACTCAGCTCGCGAAGTATGGGTAGGCCCCGGTTGTGCACTGTTGCCCCGGGCAGGCTTGCTAGTGCCGTTGCCCGAATTGGGGCTAGGGCCAATGAGGTGGCTTTCACAAGCAAAGACCGTGCGCATCCCCGCAACTGACGTGGGGATATTTCGTTCCAAATGGCTGCCTGCCCTCGAACTTCCTTATGAGGTTATTTCCGCGGATTCTTCCGTTGATCTAACTGCTCAACCCGTCCAACGCATAGCTTTAAAAGTGAGCTTGGCCCAGGGAATGGCCCAATTGAAATGGAAGCTACAAAATGTCTGGCCGGAGCAAATTCAAGAGGACGAGCTGACGGAAGTTCCTTCCGATCTGCAAGAACTGTGGGAGCAGGCGAAACTGATAGTTCCCGATATAAACGCGACCGCTCTCGAGATACCGCAGCTCGCCCTCTGGAAAAAACAAGTATTCACTGCCCTGGAAAAAATTGGTATACAAGTTGAACTCAGTGACCAAGCTAGGGCGGCGAACCTAACAAAACGCGAGGTAAAAATCACCTTTTCGGGCAGCTCTAAAAAAGACTGGCTGGACCTTTCCGTGCAAGTAAAAATAGGGAGCCAACAGATAGCTTTGCCCACCTTGTACAAGGCGCTAGATAAATCGCTACCAGCATTGAAAATGCCTGATGGAACCTGGGTTGATCTGGGGGAACCACAGCTGCAAGAACTGCGTTCCCTACTAGAAGAGGCTAAACTCTTGCGGCCCGACGAAAAGGGGCTCGTTATCCCTAAGGCGGACGTGGGGTGGATAAACAGGGCGCGACAAATTGGGGATTTTGAAATGTCTGGAGTCCCCACGTTCGATCGGGAAATAAAACCGATAGAAAAAGTACCTGGGTTACGCGCAAAGTTACGTTCCTATCAAAGTTATGGCGTTGGGTGGCTCGCGGGCAGAATGGAAAATTGCCTCGGGGGAATCTTGGCAGACGACATGGGGCTGGGGAAAACTATTCAGCTACTTTCTGCAGTAAAACTAACCAAAAAATCAGGAACCGTACTGGTGGTTGCCCCCACGTCAGTTGTTTCTACGTGGGTGAGTGAAGCAAAAAAGTTCCTTCCCGATCTGTCAGTAGCTCTAGTTCAGGCAACGGAACGGCGTCGGCAGACTTCGCTCGAGGAATTAGCGCGCTCAGCTGACATTTTGATAACCACCTACACCCTGGTGCGTTTAGAGGGGGAGCGCTACCGCCACCTGCAATGGGAAGGTCTGATACTGGACGAGGCGCAGGCAGTGAAGAATTCTGACACCGCTACTTTCAAGGCGTTGCATGCTCTAGAAACAGGCTGGTGTTTTGCGGTTACCGGAACACCGATTGAAAACTCCCTGTCTGATTTGCATTCACTTACTTCTCTTGCCCTGCCCGGCCTGCTACCTTCCGCCAGACGCTTTCGAGCTAAGGTGGTTTTGCCCGTCGAGAAGCAAGGTGAACAGTTGCCTTTGCAGGCAGTACGGGCGCGGGTAGAGCCGCACTTCTTGCGGCGTACCAAGGAGGAAGTAGCAACGGATCTACCTCCGAAGAGTGAACAGGTGCTAGAGGTGGAGCTAAACACGGAACACCGCCATCTTTACCAGCAATTGCTCACCCGCGAACGCGCGAAAGCGCTGGGACTGATAAACGACCCCAAGGCAAAGCTTTCTCTACTTGCGGCGCTTACAAAAATTCGCTTGATGGCCCTAGATACTGCCCTCGTAAAACAGGATTGGCAAGTGCCTTCAGCAAAAACGCAGGAACTGGTAGATCAGCTTTTGCAACTAGTTCCCTCCGGCCATAAAGTGCTGGTGTTTTCCCAGTTCACTAAGTATTTAAAGAGGGTCCGCAAAAGTATAGAGGAGGCGGGACTAAAGACTTCCTATCTGGATGGAAGTACTGCGGATCGCGCTCGCGTAATAGAAGAGTTCTCTAAAGGGCCCGCGCAGGTATTTTGTATTTCGTTGCGGGCTGGCGGCACTGGGCTAACGCTTACGGAGGCGGACTACGTCTTCATCATGGATCCCTGGTGGAATCCCGCAGTCGAGGAGCAGGCGATTGACCGGGCTCATAGGTTAGGGCAGACCAAACCGGTGAACGTCTATAGGCTAGTAGCGGCTAATACCGTGGAACAAAAGGTAATGCAGTTGAAAGAGCAGAAGAAAGAACTGCTGGGGCAGGTATTTGGAAATGTCGGAGCCAGCTTAGACAATGCAGACATCGCTAAGATACTGGGGGTTGACAACTAGCTAATCGAACAGGTGTTCGATATTCTTGTTGTGTGTCAGTACCTTATTGCGAACTGCATGCGCACTCGGCCTACTCGTTCTTGGATGGAGCTAATGAACCGGCTGTCTTAGTTAGGCAGGCTAAGAGGCTGGGGCTGGAAGGAATAGCTATAACCGATTACGGCGGCCTCTATGGGGCAGTGCAGACAAATATTGCGGCTAGGCAGTTAGGGATAAATGCCCTCTACGGTGCCGAATTAGATGTAGAAGGCGCAAACATTCCAATTTTGGCGCAAGGTCCCAAAGGCTACAGCGCTTTGAGTACCGTGATATCGGACGCCAACTTGGCTTTAGGTAAGCGGGGTAAACCTGGTTACACCTTTGAGCAGCTGAGCCAGTATGCCGAGGGAAAATTTTTTATCCTCACGGGAACAAAAAATGGGCTGTTAGGCAAGGGGAGGTGGCAAGATGCAACTGCCTTGAACAAACTCAAGGATCTTTTTGGGAGCGAAAATGTAGCTGTCGAAAGCGCTCTATACGGGATCCCTGGCGAAGAGCCGTGGGCTGACTATTTGGCTGATCTTGCCGCCGGCGCAAATGTACCTTTGGTGGCAACTACAGCTGCGCGCTGCGGCCGAATTTCAGATCGTCCCCTAGCGGACGTCCTCGCGGTGACCCGGATGAATACGACTTTAGAGGAAGCACAGGGATTACTTCCAGCGGCGCGTGCTTGCCTGCGTTCTGCCAGCGAAATGGTCAGCTTGCACCGGCGGCATCCTGAGGCGGTAGAAAATGCTAGCGTAATTGGACAACAGTGTGCTTTTGACCTCAGGCTGGTAGCCCCAGCGTTACCACAACCTGCGGTGCCTGAGGGGTTCACACCGGCTAGTTATTTGCGGTATTTGACTTTTCAAGGGGCTCATGAACGTTATGGCAGAAAAGAAGAGAATCCTGCCGCCTATGCACAACTCGAACATGAGCTCGAGATAATAGAGAAGCTGGATTTTCCCGGCTACTTCCTAATAGTTTGGGATATTGTTCAGTTTTGCAAAAGGAAAAATATCCTGTGTCAAGGACGCGGATCTGCGGCTAATTCGGCCGTTTGCTTTGTGCTGGGTATAACTGCTGTAGACGCCGTGGCTAATAAAATGCTTTTTGAACGTTTTCTGTCTCCTTTGCGTTCCGGACCGCCAGACATTGACGTAGACATAGAGGCTGTTAGGCGCGAAGAAGTAATTCAATACGTGTACCAAACCTATGGGCGCCACCATGCTGGCCAGGTTGCCGCCGTACAAACCTACCGCCCGCGCTCTGCTTTGAGAGATGCGGCTAGGGCGTTAGGCCATCCTGCAGGTAGAGCCAACGCATGGACTAAATACGCCTTCGGGGGTACGCACACAAGAATCACTAGAGCTCGGGGGATTCCGAAGGAGGTGGCTAAAATTTCTGAGGCGTTGCTGCGCCTTCCCAGGCACCTAGGTTTGCACTCTGGAGGGATGGTGCTTACGCGCGAACCCGTTACCTCGGTTTGCCCCGTGCAGTGGGCGGCGCTAAAGAATAGGACTGTGCTGCAGTGGGACAAGGACGATTGCGCTGATGCGGGACTAGTTAAATTTGATCTTTTGGGCCTAGGCATGCTCACGGCTTTGCGGATAGCATTTGACGGAATTCAAAAAGATGAAGCTAGAGATGTGCCGCTGGCTTTACATAACATGCCTGCGCAAGATGAGCGGGTATATGAACTACTCCAGAAGGCAGATACGGTCGGGGTATTTCAGGTCGAATCTAGAGCGCAGATGAACACGCTTCCCAGGCTGAAGCCACGTACTTTTTACGACATAGTTGTGGAAGTTGCGTTAATCAGGCCGGGCCCTATTCAAGGGCAGGCGGTAAATCCGTACATCAACCGGCGCAATGGGCGCGAAGCAGTCACGTATTTACATCCGCTAGTAAAGCCAGCTCTAGAAAAAACTCTAGGTGTTCCACTATTCCAGGAGCAGCTGATGCAAATTGCTGTGGATGCGGCGGGTCTCAGCCCTGCTGAGGCAGACGAATTGCGCAAAGCTATGGGGGCGAAGCGATCGGCTGAAAAGATGGCCCGTTTGGAACCTGCCATCTTATGGGGCATGGCTCAAAAGGGGATAGGTGAAAAAACCGCAGAACAGATTTTTGCTCAGCTGAAAGGATTTGCTGAGTTTGGCTTTCCCGAATCGCATGCTTTCTCGTTCGCCTACATCGTTTATGCCTCGGCGTGGCTGAAGGTGCACTATCCGGAATATTTTTATGCCGGCATTCTCGCGGCTCAGCCAATGGGGTTTTACTCTCCGGAATCTTTGGTGGCCGACGCCAGAAGGCACGGGGTAGCTGTGATGGGACCTTGCTGTAATCGCTCGCAAGTTTTGCCCGAGGTGCAAGAGGGAAACGGGAGTAGGGATCGGATTACAGGTAAGACCATTTTGGACGTTCGCCCTAACAAGGTAGTGCGTTTAGGGCTGGCCGCAATCAAAGGGGTGGGCCGTAACTGGGCCGAGCGCATAGTAAACGAGAGGAACTTGTTTGGCCCCTATGAAGGGTTGCAGGATTTTGCGGAACGCACCGGGGCTCCAGCTTCTATACTCGAGGCGTTAGGACAGGCGGGAGCCTTTGCATTTACAGGAGTGCAACGCCGAGAAATCATGTGGGCCGGGGCAGCTGTAGCGAATCCTGCTTCTAAAAAAGCTGTCTACCAGCCATTTTTGCCGGGGACAGCACCAGTTTCTACTTTTCCTAGGTTGAGGGCGATGGGCGAGCATGAGCGCATGGTTGCGGATATTTCTTCAACCGGCGTCTCTTTGGGAGTACATCCCTTTGTTCATTTTCGTAAAGCTTTAACACTAAAGGTGTTGGCAATTTCAGAATTGTCTAAACTCCAGTCTGGCTCCCACGTGTGGACTGCGGGTTTGGTCACCCATCGCCAGCGTCCTCATACTGCGAGAGGAACCACATTTTTGTCTTTGGAGGACGAAACAGGACTGGCCAATGTGATTTGTTCGCCCGGGCTATGGGAAAGATATAGGCAGGTGGCAACCGGTTCTGAGGCGTTGGCAGTGCGAGGCAAGATAGAAGCTTGCGACGGAGTCATGGCGGTGGTGGCTGACAAATTAGTGCAGCTTTGCGGGGATGTCTCGCTTGGGTCTCGAGATTTTCGATAGCGGATTGGTGTCGGGAGCTAAATGTGTGCTAAATTCTTCCTTGTTGCGCGGGTGGCGGAATAGGCAGACGCGCTAGCTTGAGGTGCTAGTGACCATTTAAACGGTCGTGGGGGTTCAAGTCCCCCTCCGCGCACAAGGATAAACCCCGGTTCGCCGGGGTTTTCTTATATCGCCTGGAGGCCAGCATGCAGTCAGAAATAAAATCAGAGATTGTTCTAAATCAGCCTAGCGAGGCAGACGTGCCCAGCATTGTAAGGGCCTGCAACGATCCCCTGATTCAAAAATGGACTACTGTCCCAGACGAATATAACGAGGCGGATGCTCGTTACTGGGTTAACACCTACATCCCGCAAGTTTGGCACGACGGGGGAGCCTCCTGGGTGATCCGTCTAGAAGAGGGTGCGCCTGTGGTGGGATCGCTGGAGTACAGAAAAACGTTTGAAGGCTTTGAAATCGGATTCTGGCTGGCGCCTAGGGTGCGTGGCAAGGGTTATATAGATGCCGCCCTTCGAGCAACTTTGGATCAGGCTTTCGCCGGCGAATGCCAGCGGCTTGAATGGAAAATTGAGCAGGGAAACTGGGCTTCCAGAAAGCTCGCCTGGCGCAACGGTTTCGCCTACGAGGGGCTGCGCCGCGGAGTCGGGCGTGGAAAGGGGCAGTGGGTGTATTCCCTACTTCCGCAAGATGAGCGTCGTCCTCGTGAACCTTGGAATGGGCCCGGTAGCCAGGCATCTCCTTCCAGCCGCGACCCCGAGGCGCTAGTGCGCCAGTTCCACCAGGTATACGGATTGCCAATTAAAACTGACGCTGCTTCTGTGGATAGGGAGCGGGTGCAAATGCGCATGTCGTTAATCCTCGAGGAAACTACTGAGCTCGTCACCGCTGTCTACGGCGAAAAGGCAGGAAAGATACTCGAAGAAGGCGTAAAAGAGGCTTTTGGCGCAGATGATGGGACCCGAGACGTAATCGAGAGCGCAGACGCGCTCGCCGACTTGGTTTACGTCGTCTACGGAATGGCCTTAGAGTGCGGGATTAACCTGCCCGCGGTGCTGGCAGAAGTACAAGCCTCCAACATGTCCAAGCTCGGCGCAGATGGAAAACCTATCTACCGTGCGGACGGAAAAGTGCTAAAAGGGCCGGGATTTTTTGTCCCCAATATTGCCCGCGGCCTGGAACAAGGCCTAGCCGCCGAGTTGTAAGCAGATAAACTTGGGACTTCCGGGTGCCTGTTATCCATCTTGTTCGCTAGACTTGTAAGCGAGTTAGATACGTATTTGGAGGAGTAATGGCCAAAGTTGTGGTGATTGGTGGTGGCTACGGCGGCATCACAGTTGCTGGTGGTCTAGACGACATCGCGGATGTCACACTGATCGAAAGAAGGGACCAGTTTGTTCACCATGCAGCTGCCTTGCGTGCAGCTGTCGACTCGGGCTGGGGGCATACAATTTTCATGCCTTACTCTAAGCTTGTTTCCAATGGGCGAGTTGTGCATGGGACGGTCCAGCGCGTCGAGGGCAAAACGGTATATGTTTCCGGCCATGAGCCAATCGAGGCCGATTACATTGTGCTGGCAACCGGTACCTCTTGCCCTTACCCCGCAAAGTACAATGTCACTGAATCCGAGGTAGCTAAAGCGCGTCTAAGCCAGACTCGCGAGAACCTGGCTCGGGCGCGGCGGGTTATGCTCGTCGGAGCAGGTACCGTTGGCGTGGAATTTGCTGGCGAAATATCGTCCAACTTCCCAGACACCGAAATCGTTATGGTCGATAAGGCCGATACTATCTTGGGCACTCCGGGCTATGTAGACGAGCTGCGCGACACCATTACCAAGCAGCTCGAAGAACGCGGCGTACGGCTGGTGCTTGGCTCACCGTTGGCTTACATGCCGGGCTCCGACGTGGGCGTGCTATCCCCGTTCGAGGTCGAGACCGTAGACGGGCAGAAGATCGAAGGCGACATCTGGTTCCTTTGCTATGGGGCGCGCACCAACTCCGATTACCTGGTTTCCTCATTTGGCCAGGTGATGCGCCCGAACGGGCAGGTCAACGTCGATAAGCATCTGCAGGTGAAGGACCACCCTGGAGTGTTTGCAGTCGGCGATATTACTGACGTTAAGGAATCTAAACGTGCCGATGCGGCTCGAGCCCATGCCCGCGTCGTAGTTTCTAACATTCGCGATCTGATTGCTGGTTGCGACATGACTACCTCTTATGAGCCCGGTAAAGAATGGGTTATCCTTCCCTTAGGCCCTGACGGCGGCGCAAGCCAGCTGGTCACCAGGGAAGGTAAGACAGAAGTGGTTGGTCCGCGCGAAACGGCAGATATCAAGGGAACTGACTTGATGGTGTCGATGGTTCGCAACCAGTTGCATCTGCAATAACTTAAGGAGTTATTATGCCAGATCCGTCCTTGGAATTGGAACGTCTGATAGATGCGTTGAGGGTGCACTTTACCGCTGCTCGCGACAACGATCCGGACTCAGACCAGGTTTACGAAGCCGAGTCTGCTTTGGAAGATGCTTTTTTCCGCTACGACAATGCTCTGTTTACCGCCTATGAGGCCGAGTTACCTTTCGACATCGTCGACGATTCTGACGAGGACGACGATCTCGACGAGGATGACGAGCAAGATGAAGAGGAGTCAGATATCGAAGATTCTGACGACTATTACGACGATGACGAGGACGAATACGAAGAGTTCTCTATAGAAGACTAGTAGCATCTGCCAGAGCCCGCTCGATCTGGCTTGGCAGAGTTAGTGAGTCCGCCCGTAGGTCTACTTGTAGCTGCGCCGGTGTGCGCGCCCCTATTATCGCAGTAGCTACCTGCGGGCGGTCTCGTACCCACGCCAAGGCTACTTCTGAAGCAGAACGCTCTAACCCGTTTGCAGCCGTGAGCACTGCATCGACTTTGCGGGCTGAGGTTTCGTTTAGGTAAGGGGCTACGTATCCGCTCAGATGTGTGCTGGCAGCTCTGGAATCTGGAGGAGTAGAGGATGAATATTTTCCTGTTAGCACACCCCGCCCCAACGGCGCCCAAGCTAGCAGGGACGTGCCTATAAAATCCAGCGCTTGCGTTGCCTGTTCGACCTCGCGATTTAGTAGTGAGTACTCGTTTTCTAGCGCCACTAATGGAATGGGGCTAGAGGCTTGTAAGTAGGTGAGTTGCCAGGCATCTAGGTTGCACCAGCCTACGTAGCAGGTTTTGCCCTGGAATACCGCGTGGGCGAGGGCATCCAAGGTTTCTTGGGTGGGAACCTGCCGGTCCCAGGATTGCACTAAAAGCAAGTCGACGTGGTCTGTGTGCAGTGACTTCAAGGAGGCATCGAGCGAGGTAAGGATCGCCCTCCTGGAAGCGTCTACGTGTCCAGCATTTACCCCCACCTTGGTTGCTAAGACAACTTCATCGCGATCTTTTGTAAGTAGTGGAGCTAGGGTTTGTTCGGCCAACCCCTGCCCGTAGTTAGGAGCAGTATCTATGAAGGTGCCGCCGGCCTCACGAAATAAGTCGTAGCAGGCGCCTGCGTCCGTGGTATCGGTGTCGCGCCCCCATGTCAGGGTACCCAACCCTAGTGTTGAAACCCTTAATCCAGAATTCCCTACAAACCGGTAGTCCATGTAAATAAGCTTACGTTAGGCCGATACGATTGAGCCATGACCAAAAATCCTAATTCAACAAGTGTTGCCGGGCTGCTGCTGGATATGGACGGTACCATTGTCAACTCCGAGCCTTATTGGATTGCCTCAGAACGGGAGGTGGTGCAGGCCCATGGTCGGGTGTGGAGTGAGCGCGATGGAAAGCAGCTAGTTGGCAAGGCAATCGTTAGAGCCTCCCAAATAATGATCGACCAGACCGGCATGGAAGCCACGGCCGAGGAGGTTAGTGCTCAGATTATTGCAACTATGCAGAGCCATTACCGGCAAAATGGGGTGCCTTGGATTGATGGGGTTGTTCCGGTGCTAAAAGAATTTGCTAATGCCCAGATCCCAGTTTGTATCGTTTCTTCTAGCCCGAATTGTCTAGTGTCTACGGTTGCTGAAAATGCCCCCGCAGGATGTATCTCGGCTACGGTTGCTGGCGATGAAGTAGACAATCCCAAACCGTCTCCAGATCCCTATTTGCGCGCAGCAGAAAAACTTGGTGTCGACATAAGGAAGTGTCTGGTGGTTGAGGATTCGAATTCTGGCTTGCAGGCTGGCATTGCTTCCGGAGCAGCAGTAGTGGCTGTACAGGGCGTAGCCCCGGTGGAGGATTACCCCACGGTTTACCATCTTCATTCCCTGGCCGAGCTCACCGTCGGCAAGGCCGTAGAGCTAGTTGAACGCACTCAATAATTCCTTTGTGCGCTCGCCCGGTTGGGGTGGTTGCTCCCCGCCGAATGCGGGGCAGTATTGAGTGAAAGCGCACCACTTGCACAGTGGAGACTTGCGAGGTGTAAAAGATTCGGTTTGCGCAGCTTGAGAAATACTTTCCCAAATATGTAAAACTCGCTCTTGCATCTGCCGCACTTGAGATTCGGTTGGGTCTACCGTAAGCACGCGACCGTCTTTTAGGAAAATTAGTTGTAGCCGGGCAGGTATTTCTCCGCGATCCGCACGCCACATCATGGCGTAAAAAAGCATTTGGAAGATTTTGTCATCTTGAAATCTTGGCGACGGCGATTTGCCGGTTTTGTAGTCCACTATGCGCACTTTTCCCCTGGGGGAAACATCGATTCGGTCGATGAAGCCGCACACGCTCAACCCTCCTACCTTGGTGCGGACAAACTGTTCCATGGCAGCTGGGGCGAGCATTTGTGGATTTTCAATGTGGAAGTAACTTTTCACCAATTCCCGGGCTGCTTTAAGCATTTTCTGTTCGTCTTCCGCGGTAGGCAGTACCTCGGGAACGTAGTCGGCCTGGGAAAGCGTCTTCCAAGCCTTCGGCAGAAGGTCTAAAGCGTCCTGCGGTCTTCTCTTACTAGGCGCATTCTTGTATAGATGTTCTAGAACCGAATGCACGAGCGTTCCACGCAAAGCTGCCTCTGAGGGCGGGTCAGGGAGCTTATCTATTACGCGGTAGCGGAACTTGAGCGGGCAGGAAAGGAAGTCTGCAGCTCGAGAAGGTGAGAGGGCAAAAGACGTCATGCTCTTAAAACTATCGCAGGGCACTGACATCTGAGACTGCTCTTGATGCAGAAAAGTAAGATTAGGTGTTCCTAATATCGAAAGCTACTGCTCGCGTCGTTACCATAGGAGGATGGAAGCAATGAGTGGCCGGGCAAGGCATGTTGGTGAGTTCAAAGTCGGAGAACTAGTCCAATTAACCGACCCGAAAGGAAGATTGCATACTATTCAGCTGACCGAGAAGGGCTTTTTTAACTCTTCTCGTGGCTCGTTCGCCCACTCGGAACTAATCGGCAAGCCTGAAGGGTACGTGGTAACGGCTCGGGAGGGAACCGAATTCTTAGCGCTTCGCCCTCTGTTGAAAGATTACGTGCTCTCGATGCCAAGGGGAGCGACCATTATCTACCCCAAAGACTGTGGCCAGATAATTCAGTACGCCGATATTTTTCCGGGTGCTAGGGTGCTAGAGGCCGGAGTCGGCTCTGGGGGACTTTCGATGTCCCTCCTCAGCGCAATAGGCGAAGGCGGGGAACTCATATCTATTGAGCGACGTGAGGATTTTGCAACAATCGCTAAAGCTAACGTCGACATGTGGTTCGGCCAGCGGCATCCGGCTTGGCAAGTGGAGGTAGGTGACTTCCAAGAGGTTGTGCCTGCACTTGGGCACCATCAGTGGGACCGCGTGGTACTGGACATGCTTGCTCCCTGGGAATGTCTTTTCCCGGCCTACGAAGCGCTAGTAAGTGGCGGCGTTCTTTGTATATACGTAGCCACAGTGACTCAGCTTTCCCGCACTGTCGAGGAAATGAAAAAGCAGGGAAGGTGGGTGGCGATCCACTCGTGGGAGGCGTCAGAGCGCGAATGGCACGTTGAGGGGTTGGCTGTGCGCCCCGAACACTCTATGGTAGGCCACACTGGATTTTTAATTACTGCTCGCACTCTTGCTGAGGGGGTTTCCGCCCCTCGAAAGGGATTGCGTCCTGCACCCTCGGCAAAAGGCCATTCTGGACAGTGGGACAAAGTACAAAACTGGGAACCTCAAGAACTCGGGGAGCGGACTATTGCGGCGAAAAAGGTGCGGAAGGTTACGCGCGATCTGAAGCGGCGTGTCGACCTCGCCGGAGTGGAGGAAACTGATGAGTGAAGAGGCACTGAAGAAAGAGTTGGTCTCTCTAGGCGAAAAGAACGAACGGCTGTCGAAGGCATTGCACGCGGCTCGGGGGCAGCTGGCGATGATGCGTTCTCAGCTGGAGCAAATTGCGGTTCCACCCAGTCAAATTGGGACTGTCGTTGAGGTGTTCGACGATGAGCTTGAAGTCACGATTGGCAATAAGAAAATGCGCGTGCAGACCGCCCCGCACGTGAATGTTAGTGACATCTCTGTGGGTAGTAGGGTTAGGCTTTCTGACGATTTTATTGTCAGCGGCGTTTTGGAGCCGTTGCGCGTAGGTGAGATTGCTGGTGTTCGGCAAACACTCGGTTCAGACAGAGTGGTGGCTACAACTTCCGGGGGAGTAGAGCGCATTTTGACTTTGGCTGGGCCACTGCGACATGGCAGAATTAGCTCAGGGGATTCTTTGGCTTACGAGCCGAGTTCTAACGTCGCTTTTGAGAAAGTCGTTCGCGAGGACGTGGAACAGTTACTCACGCCTTCTACCCCCGAAGTGACTTACGCCGACATAGGGGGACTCGCGAAGCAAATTGAGCGCGTACGCGATGCCGTAGAGCTGCCATTTAAGCACCCCAAGTTGTATGCCTCTTTTGGGCTTTCTGCGCCGCGGGGAATATTGCTTTATGGTCCTCCCGGCTGTGGCAAAACTCTGATTGCAAAGGCGGTCGCAAATTCTTTAGGCTCTTCTGCCTACCCTGCCTACTTTTTGTCAGTCAAGGGGCCGGAGCTATTGAATAAATTTGTGGGTGAAACGGAGCGCCAGATTAGGGCTTTATTTGCTCGAGGGCGTGCGCTTGCAGCCTCCGGGCGGGTAGTTGTGATTTTCTTTGACGAAATGGAGGCCCTGTTTAGAACTCGCGGTTCCGGTATTTCCTCCGATGTCGAAACAATGATTGTACCGCAATTTCTTGCCGAAATGGATGGTATGGAATCGCTAGAAAACGTGATAATTATTGGGGCTTCTAATCGCGAAGATATGATTGATCCAGCCGTTTTGCGACCCGGCCGGCTGGATGTGCACATCCGGATTGATAGGCCTTCAGTTTCCGGCGCGAGCGAGATTTTGCGCATTCACATGCCGGATAATCTGCCGAGTGAGGCCCCGATTGGTGAGTTGCGCGATCTGGCCCGGAAGTGGCTTTTTGAGAAGTCTAAACGCACTCAGATCTTCAGCGTACAGCTGCGCGACGGAACAATTCGCCCAATTTACCTTGCAGATACGCTAACTGGGGCAACTATAGCCAGTGCGGTTGAGGCCATAAAACGGGCGGCAGTGAAAGATGCCCTGGCAGGCGAGGGCGGGGGTATCGTCGCTGCCCACATCCGCTCTGCAGTAGACGAGCAGGTTACAGGTGCCCGCGAGCTAGGAGGGGCGAACGTAGCTGAAGAATGGACAGGTATGCCCTCTTCGAAAGTTATTAGAATAATCCCATGGGAGGACGAGGATGAGGCTAATAGGGACTGAGACCGAGTATGGAGTAACTGATCCTGACGATGTCTCTGCCGGTGCGATTGCTCTTTCCGCGTTGGCAGTTTCTGCCTATGGCAACACTATGAAGGTGGCTCCCGGATGGGATTACGCTGGCGAGGATCCTTTGAATGACATGCGTGGGCACAGATTAGATCGAGCTAGTGCACACCCTTCCCAGCTTACTGACGATCCTGCCCATCCTGCTCCTAGCGGAGACATTGAATACCTGGCACGCCCCACTCGCCAAGAGGCGCTACTCCCGTCCTCGCCCGCGGTGGTTATAGAAAATGGCGGCAGGCTTTACGTGGATCACGCCCACCCCGAATACTCTTCTCCTGAGGCTTCTTCTGCACTTGGTGCTGTTTTGTACGATCGGGCGGCAGAAGCTGTCGCGGCCAGGGCTATTCAATCGGCTCAAGACCACGGCAGGTCTTTGGCGCTTTACAAGAACAACGTCGATGGTAAGGGCGCATCCTACGGTGCGCACGAGAATTATTCGCTTTCTCGGCAGGTGCCTTTTGAGGACGTAATCGAAGTCTTGCTCCCTCACCTTGTGACACGCCAAATTCTCTGTGGGGCTGGTCGGGTCGGGCGGGGCCAACGCTCGTCGAGCGCCGGTTTCCAGATCTCGCAAAGGGCTGACTACATAGAAAATGATGTGGGGTTAGAGACTACTTTTAACCGCCCACTCATCAACACTCGCGACGAACCGCATGCTAATGCCGACAGATGGCGTAGGCTCCATGTAATAGTCGGGGATGCGAACATGTTCGACTATTCGATCTACCTTAAGGTGGGCACAGTCGATCTTTTGCTCACCTATTTGGAAAGTGGTGGGGGCGGGCTTGAACTCGACGCCATTGGCATTGTTGGCGATCCGGTTCCGTACGTGTCTGCAGTTTCGCACAATCTCAGCTTAGACATGCGCATACCGGTGCGATCGGGGGCAGAACTGAACCCCGTAGAGCACCAGCTGACCATAGCGGAGCTCGTAGGCGATAGTTTGAGTAAACGGGGTCTCCTGGTAGACGAGCGCAAGCGGGTGCACGAGGTGTGGACCGAAACCCTAGAAGATTTGCGCAGGGAACGAAAACTAGCCGCGCGTAGGATTGAATGGGTCGCTAAATACAATCTTTTGGAGGCTATGCGATCGCGCAGAGGTGTTGGTTGGGACGATCCTGTTCTTGCTGCGATGGATCTGCAGTGGTCGGATTTGCGCCCAGGAATGTCACTTGCCCACAAGCTAGGAAGCCGGGTAGATCGGATTTTCAGCCCTGCGCAGGTTCAGCAGGCTAGTATGGCTGCTCCCGCCGACACTAGGGCGGCCTTACGCGGAGCTGCTGTAAAGTTCCTGCCGCAGCTGCAAAAAGCCTCCTGGACGACATTGGTTTTAGATCCAGGTGGGAAAAATCTTGTTAGGCTGCGGCTGCCAGAACCAGAAGAACCTGTTGCCGAGGACGTGCAACGGGCGGCAGAGGCAGGCGATTTGGATTTATTTATAAGGCAGATGATAGGAGAGCACTAAGATGCAAGAACAAGTAAATGGGGGCCCCGGCGAGGAAAATATCGAAGGCGAGGGCGGGCAGATCCAATCGAATATAAAGTCAGAACAAGCGGGGCTCGACGATTTATTAGATGAAATCGATTCGGTGTTAGCTACAGACGCCCAGTCGTTTGTGCAGGGATTTGTGCAAAAGGGCGGACAGTGACTCGCAGAGTAATCGGGATCGAAACCGAATATGGCATTACGTGCGCCTCTACCGAGGCTGGTGCGCCACCTCTGGACGCCGAGCAAGCGGCACGGGAATTGTTTTCCCCATTGCTGGAATCGAATCGTTCGACAAACTTGTTTTTGGAAAATGGGGGCAGGCTATATCTCGATGTAGGTGCTCATCCGGAATATGCCACTGCCGAATGTGATGGGCTTACTGATTTGGTTAGCCAAGATCAGGCTGGGGCAAAAATTCTCTCTGATCTAGCGCTTTCTGCGAATGAACGGCTTGCTGAAAGGGGGGTTCCCGGGCGTATCCACCTGTTTAAGAACAATCTCGATTTTGAGGGCAATTCTTGCGGCTGCCACGAGAATTATTTGTTGCGCAGGCGGGCCGATTTCCGCTCTGTTGCTGACTCCTTAGTGGCGTTTTTTGTAACTAGACAGATACTTACCGGCGCAGGCTGGGTGCGGGGCGAGGGCGGATATGCTTTTTCACAGCGTTCAGATATCATGTGGGACGCCGTTTCCTCGGCATCTACGCGGTCTCGACCTATTATCAATACTCGGGACGAACCACTTGCCGATTCGGAACTATATAGGCGAATGCACGTAATAGTCGGTGATTCCAATGTCTCTCCAGCTTCTACCTGGTTGAAAGTTGGGATGACGCATTTAGTACTGAACGCAAGTGAACAGGGAATAAGGTTTACCGGCTTAGAAATTGCCGATCCGATGCGTACGATCCGCCTGATAAATCATGATCTTACGGCAAAGACGCGTTTTGAAATGCGAAACGGAAAGACTGCTTGTGCCCTAGATGTACAGCAAGCTTTCCTTGACGCAGTCGAGCGAGCTGACCACTCCGATACCCCGGAGGCCGATTCGCTGATGCGCCAGTGGGATAAGATCCTAACCTGCCTGCGGAAAAACGATCTGGAACCTTTGCGTACTGAAGTGGATTGGGTTGCGAAGCTCGCGCTACTCGAACGGGCTAAAAGCCGTCATAATGTGTCGTTTACCTCCCCGCTTATAGCGCGTTTAGACCTGGCTTATCACGATGTAACCCAGGGCGGACTTGCTGAAAGTATGTTGAGTAGGGGGCTGCTCAAACAGGTAGTCACTCCGGAACAGGTCGATCGCGCCCGCCTTGAGCCACCAAAGACTACTCGTGCGCGTCTACGCGGCGCCGCGATAGCAGCAGCCAAAAAATATAGGCGAGACCTCTCGGCAGACTGGTCTCATTTGCGTTTAGACGACGGTTCTCACGGCACAATCGTTCTGGGGGATCCCCTTAAATCTGAAGATGGCAGGGTAGAGAAACTGATTAGTGACATAGAAGGGTAGGACGTGGGCGCTCACTCATCTACGGCTCAGGGCCGACGCAAGGCACAACTTTCCTGGCAGAAGCGATTGGTTCGCATGTGGCCGGCGTTTGCGGTTGCGGCGGTATGCGCCCTCGCTATTGCCTTGGTGATGTTCGTATTGCCCGGAGGGGATGCTTCCCCGAAGAGTCTGCGGGTGGCGGGTCGCCTTGGTGCCGCTCCAGTGGCCGAATTTCCAATCCCCTATCCCCAGGGTAGGCAGCGGGTAAGAACCACGATTCGCGGTAGTGGCCAGGTAGTAAAGACGGGCATGCCTGTGCTGCTCAACTTGACTGTATTTTCTGGTGAAACCGGCGAAATATTGTCGCCAGGATCCCGCCCTCAGCTAATCCAGGCAACCGCTACCAACGACGATCTCACCCGCGAGATGGCCCCTTTAGTAATAGGTCACACTGAAGGATCTCGCGTAGTAGTGTCGCGGCCTGCGACGCGCGACGGCAAAGAAACGATGGAAATAGCAGTCATTGACATTTTGCCCACTGCAGTTATTGGGGAGCGGCTGGAACCTGCGGACGCGCCTGCGAAGATAAAAATTGAAAATGGGCTTCCGCAACTTGTCTCGCACTCAGATAAGGCGCCCCTCAGCCCCTACCTAGGAGTGTTGGTGAAGGGCGATGGCAAACAAATCTCGGCTACCGACAAGGTGGTAGTTCAGTACGGAGTGTGGAATTGGTCTGACTCAAAGGAAGTGGCATTTACGTGGCCAAAAGGGCCGCAGCTAGTGGATATTGCTAAGACTTTTCCTGGTGTGCGCGAACTAGTTGCCGATCAAACGCTCGGATCGCGCCTTCTTCTGGTTATTCCAGCTGAACAAGCTACGGGTACTGACACTTTGATTGTTGTCGTCGATCTGTTGGCTCAGCCAGACGAGGGTAAGGCAAAGCAAAAAGATGCCAACAAGTAAGACAGGTTGGACATGCTTTCGGCTACCAACTTAGATTGCAAATATCTGTTCATGAGTTCGAACATTTCGGTGACGGAGCTAATGGGAGAAAGAAATGAAGTGCGGGCAGTGGCCAAGTAAAGAAGAGTTCCTCGAGCTGGCCCAACAGTGGCGGGTAGTCCCAGTGGTTCGCAAGATCGTCGCCGACGAGCTAACCGCAATCGGCTTGTACCGCAGGTTGGGAGGTGGCCGTGCCGGTACATTCCTGCTGGAGTCTGCAGAGTTTGACGGGGCCTGGAACCGGTGGTCGTTCATAGGAGTGAGTTCTAGGGCCATTTTGACTGCCACAGATGGGCAGGCTTCATGGACGGGGGAGGTGCCAGAGGGCATTCCCACAACTGGACCTTTGCTAGCAATATTGCGAAAGGCGCTGCAGGTGCTGCGCAACAAGAAGATTCCCGGTCTACCTCCTCTTACGGGTGCGTTCGTCGGCTCGCTTGGGTGGAACATCCTCAGTGAGTGGGAGCCGTCGTTAAAGCCCACTAAGCCCTCGGAGTTTCCCGTGCCGGACGCAGCTTTAGCGCTAGTGGGCGAGGTGTGCGCGGTAGACCACTACGACGGTTCAATCTGGTTGATTTCGAATGCGATTAACTTCAACGGCAAGCCTTCGGGTGCAGAAGCTGCATATCAACGCTCTCTTGAAGCAATTGAGCAAATGCAGCAAAAGATTTTGTCTCCTCTTGTCCCACAGGTATTTGCCGTGGGTAGGGAAGAGGGCGACATTCACCAGCGCGTGGGCCAAGAAGCATTTGAACAGATGGTGCGCGACGCCAAGGAGCACATAAAAGCGGGCAATATTTTCCAAGTTGTGCTATCGCAGCGCATTGACATGAATACAGAGGTCGATCCTTTGCTCGTCTATCGGGTGCTGCGACAAATCAATCCCTCCCCGTATATGTATCTACTCAACATGCCGGGGCCGGAAGGAAATTTTGCGGTCGTGGGCTCGTCTCCTGAAACTCTAATGCGTCTTGAGGGGGACACCCTTACTACCTTCCCGATTGCCGGGTCGCGGCCTAGGGGGGCAACGCCCGCCGAAGATGCCCGTCTTGAAGCATCGCTGCTTGCTGACGCGAAAGAACGCGCAGAGCATACCATGCTCGTCGATCTTTCGCGCAACGACCTGTCTAAGGTTTGTGATCCCTCCACGCTCAGCGTCGACGACTTCATGTCTATTAAGAAGTTCTCCCATATCATGCATATTTGTTCTACAGTAAGTGCTACCTTGGCGCCGCGAATGGGCGCTCTCGACGCGCTTACCGCGACGTTCCCTGCAGGCACACTTTCCGGCGCCCCAAAGCCTCGTGCGTTAGAGATAATTGCCGATTTCGAACCTGCCCAAAGAAATGTGTTTGGTGGGGTGGTTGGACGTCTGGATCTAGATGGAGACGCAGATCTGGCTATAGCTATTAGGACCGCAGTGATGTGCAACGGGGTGGCTTCAGTGCAGTCAGGAGCCGGCATCGTGGCTGATTCTGACCCTCACACCGAATATGTCGAAACTAGGAATAAGGCCGCAGCTCTCTTGCAGGCAGTGCGGTTGTCGCAGGGGGCGCAGTTCTTGGGCAACGGTAAGAATCATGCCTAGAGCCGGGTACCATTGTCGTAGACGGAAGGACTCCAACTGTGAACGTACTCGATGACCTGGTGGCAGCCGCTGTAGCTGATGCAAAGGAGCGCGAGGCGCATGTCGACCTCGACGAACTGAAACGGCGTTGCCTAAATCAACCTGAGGCTCGCGACGGTGTGGCGGCCTTGCGGGGCGATGGTGCGGTGTCTGTCATTTCTGAAGTGAAGCGTGCTTCGCCCTCAAAGGGGAAGATTGCATCAATTCCAGACCCGGGGGCTTTGGCTAGTCAGTACGAGGCCGGCGGGGCTTCGGTAATATCGTGTCTAACGCAGCGTTACAAATTCCACGGCTCTCTGGAGGATTTCGCAGCTGTACGAGCAGCGGTAGATATTCCGGTGTTACGCAAAGATTTCATTGTTACGCCCTACCAGATCCACGAGGCGCGTGCCTACGGGGCGGATCTAGTGCTTTTGATTGTTGCTGCGCTCGAACAAAACGCTCTCGTGTCGTTGGTAGAGCGCGTCCATTCGCTGGGAATGACTGCGTTGGTGGAGGCTCACTCCAGGCTTGAAGCTTTGCGGGCTTTAGATGCCGGCGCCAAGGTCGTTGGGGTCAATGCTCGCGACTTGACCACGCTGGACGTAAACATGGATAATTTCGCCCAAATTGTCGACATCATTCCTGAGCAGGTTGTGGCCGTTGCCGAATCGGGGGTGGCTAGTCCGTCTGATGTTCGTGACTATGCCGCCGAGGGCGCAGATGCAGTTTTGATTGGCGAAGCTCTGGTAAGGAACCGGGATCCCCGGGCGGCGGTTGCTGAAATGGTTGCGGCAGGATCGCACCCGGCACTCGCTAAGTCAAGAAATAGAAGAGTGGGAAAGGATTTCTAGTATGGCGAAGCTCTTGCAAGGCCCGTTTGTAGATGGCCCTTATTTCGGCGATTTTGGGGGGCAGTATGTTGCTGAACCGCTGATGGGGCTACTTGAAGAAGTCCAAACTGCTTGGTACAAGTTTCGCGAAGACCCACGCTTTGTCGCCGAACTTACAGACTTAGCGAAGAACTACACGGGACGTCCGTCTCTCCTTAGCGAGGCCCCTCGTTTCGCGAAAGAGTGTGGGAACGTGCGCGTCTTTTTGAAGCGTGAAGATCTAAATCATACTGGGGCGCACAAGATTAATAACGTATTGGGGCAGGCGCTCCTAGCTAAGCGTATGGGCAAGACCCGCATTATTGCCGAGACTGGGGCGGGACAGCATGGGGTAGCAACTGCCACCGCTGCGGCTTTGATGGGATTGGATTGCACCATTTATATGGGCGCTGAAGATACTCGGAGGCAGGCGCTGAATGTAGCCCGTATGGAGTTACTCGGAGCGCAGGTAGTTTCTGTGACGGCTGGTTCATGTACCCTAAAGGATGCGATTAACGAAGCTTTCCGTGACTGGGTGACCAATGTAGATTCCACGCTCTACCTTTTCGGTACAGCTGCAGGACCTCATCCATTCCCCACAATCGTGCGCGATTTGCAGCGCATAATTGGTGACGAGGCACGTGAGCAAATCTTGGATAAGACCGGCAGTTTGCCCGAGGCAGTTTGTGCGTGTTTAGGGGGCGGTTCCAACGCTATCGGAATGTTTACCGCCTTTATTGACGACGAGGACGTTGAGCTGATCGGGTGCGAAGCTGGCGGAGAGGGTGTTTCTTCTGGGCGTCATGCCGCTTCGATCAATGGGGGATCTATCGGGGTGTTCCAGGGCTCGCGGGCAGATCTGCTTCAGGATGAAGACGGTCAGGTCATAGAGTCCCATTCGATCTCGGCGGGCCTCGATTATCCGGGAATAGGCCCGGAACATGCCTACTTGGCGCACAAGGGACGCGAAACTTGCTATGCCATTACAGATAAGGAAGCTATGGATGCTTTCTCGCTGCTGTGCCGCACCGAGGGGATTATCCCGGCTATCGAATCTGCACATGCCTTGGCGGGAGCCATTAGATGGGGTAGGCAAAAAGCAGAGCAGGGGTTTGATCGTCCTCCAACAATAATTGTGAATTTATCTGGCAGGGGAGACAAGGACGTACAAACTGCGATCGACTGGTTTAATCTTGGGAATCCGATTGAGTCCGACGGTTCTGGCACGGCAGTGAAGGTGGCTAAGTAATGAGGAAGGCATCTGAGGCAATTAGGCAGGCTAACGAACGCGGGGATGCAGCTATCGTCGGATACCTTACAACTGGATATCCCGATCTGGAAACTTCAATTGAGGCTGGTAGGGTGCTGGCACGTGCGGGTTTTGACGTAATCGAGTTGGGGCAACCGTATTCGGACCCGTCTATGGACGGGCCTACCATCCAGAGGGCTGCTGGCGCGGCGCTGGCCGGTGGTATCAAGACGGCCGATACATTTAAGGCGTCCAAAGCCCTTGCCGAGCAGGGGGTTGCGGTTATGGTTATGACCTATTACAACTTAGTGTTCCACATGGGGCTCGATACCTATGCCAAGAAACTTGCAGATGCGGGCGGGTGTGGCATGATCCTTCCTGATTTGCCGCCTGAGGAGGCTGCAGATTGGCAAAAAGCTGCAGCTGCCCACGGGCTGGAAACCACTTTCTTGGCTTCTCCATCTTCGCCGCAGCATCGACTAAAGAAGGTCGTGGCGAGCTCTACCGGGTGGGTTTATGCGGCTTCGACCATGGGCGTGACCGGGGCACGGGCAGATATTGATGCTTCTGCTCGGGATTTAGTTGAACGGTGTAGACAGTCTGGTGCAGAACTGGTCAATGTAGGCTTCGGAGTCTCTAATGGGGAACAGGCTCGTCGCATCGGTATGTACGCAAATGGCGTCATTGTTGGGTCTGCACTTATCAAGACCTTGATGGATAAGCCTGCTAACGTTGGACTGGCCGATTTGAAGGCTTTAGCCGAAGATCTGGTTGACGGAGTCAGAGGGGTGCGCGCTTGAGGAACGCTATCCCTTCCCCGTCTCAGGGAGTATGGCATTTAGGGCCAATTCCCGTGCGGGCTTATGCCTTGGCGATTCTGGCAGGCATCGTCGTAGCTTTCATTATTGGTAAGCGACGCTATAAGGATCGCGGAGGCGATCCAGACCTGGTACTAGATACAGGCCTCTGGGCCGTTATCTTCGGCATCTTGGGGGCGCGCCTGTATCACGTGATTACTGATTGGCAGCTCTATTTTTCTGAAGGTGCCAGGCCTATCGATGCATTAAAGATCTGGAATGGCGGACTTGGGATTTGGGGTGGTGTCGCCGGGGGAGCTATTGCTGGTGCAGTTTACCTGCGCCATCGAAAGGCGGCGGTGGCCCCGTTTGCAGACTCAATAGCTCCGGGAATTCTAGTGGCGCAGGCTATAGGCAGGTTGGGTAACTACTTTAACCAGGAGTTGTTTGGCAGGCCTACCAATCTGCCCTGGGGCCTGCAGATCGATGCCGCTCATGTTTCCCCTGAGTATGCTCCTGGCACCTTGTTTCATCCCACTTTTCTGTATGAACTTATATGGAATCTAGCTGCTGCGGGCATGCTTATTTTTCTTGACCGCAAGAAGAAGTTCTGCGGGGGGCAGGTTTTTGCGCTCTATATTGTCTTTTATGCCGTAGGCCGGATTTGGGTCGAGATGCTAAGGATAGACCGGGCGCATATTATTTTTGGGTTGCGTTTAAACGTTTGGACTACCGCAGCGATAGCGATGGCTGGTGTCGTTGCGTATATAATTTTGGGGCGTAAAGCGACTTCAACTACGGTGATCTCTGCAGTTGGTGCCGCTCCTCAAAATGCTGGCGCTAATGCGCAGGCGAATCATCAGACCGGTTCTACCGAAATAGAGGAGGAGAGGGATACGGTAAAGGCTGATCCGTTGCCAAATCAGACGAACCGGCCATAAAACCGATAACCTTAGAACATGCGAAGAGCGAAAATTGTTTGCACACTTGGCCCAGCCACTGATTCTCCGGAGGAAGTCCAAGCACTGGTAGACGCCGGCATGGATGTTGCGCGTATCAACCGGTCGCACGGCACTGCCGAAGAGCACGAAAAAGTTATTTCAAGCGTTCGCGCTGCTGCTAAATCGTCTGGTCGGGCGGTAGCTGTCCTAGTAGATCTGCAAGGCCCTAAGATTCGTTTGGGCACCTTTAAGAATGGGAAAGAGCTCCTTCACAAGGGCGATATCTTTACGATCACCACTCGCGATGTCGAGGGCGACGCCAAGGAAGTGGGAACTACTTTCAAAGGGCTGCCCGGCGATTGCCGTCCGGGAGACGTGCTCCTGATTGACGACGGAAACGTTTCCGTTCGCGTTACTGATGTGACCGACACGGATGTTGTCACTTCTGTCGAAGTCCCTGGGCATGTTTCTGACCATAAGGGATTGAACCTTCCTGGCGTTGCTGTTTCGGTTCCTGCACTTTCCCAGAAGGACCGAGAGGATTTGCGTTGGGGCCTGCGTATTGGTGCAGATTTGATCGCGCTTTCGTTTGTTCGTAGTGCAGATGACATCAAAGATGTTCATCAAATTATGGATGAAGAGGGCGTGCATGTTCCGGTTATCGCAAAAATCGAAAAGCCGCAGGCTGTCGACAACCTAATCGAGATTGTCAATGCTTTTGATGGAATTATGGTTGCCCGTGGCGACTTGGGGGTCGAGATGCCGCTGGAATCTGTGCCACTGGTGCAGAAGCGGGCAATTGAGTTGGCACGCCGAAACGCAAAGCCGGTTATTGTAGCAACCCAGGTGTTCGACTCTATGATTCATAATCCGCGTCCTACTCGTGCTGAGGCATCTGATTGCGCGAATGCGATTTTGGATGGCGCGGACGCTGTCATGCTTTCTGGAGAGACCTCTATTGGGGCTTACCCGATCGAGGCCGTGCGCACAATGGCGCGCATTATCGAGAATGTTGAGGAACACGGGGGCGAACGTATTGCTCCCCTAGGCTCCTATCCACACACGCGCGGGGGGGTAATTACCAAGGCTGCTGCGGATATAGGCGAATTGATGGATGTGAAGTTCATGGTCACGTTCACCCAGTCGGGTGATACTGCACGACGCCTATCCAGATTGCGCAGCCCTATTCCGATGCTTGCTTTTACGCCTCTCGAATCTACCCGGGCTCAGCTTGCCGTATCTTGGGGTTTGCAGACGTATAGGACTCCTGAGGTCCGTCACACCGATGACATGGTCCACCAGGTGGATCAGCTTCTGAAAGAATCGCATCTGGCCTCCCCCGGAGACGACATTGTGATTGTTGCGGGCATGCCGCCGGGAACTCCTGGATCCACGAATTCTATCCGCGTCCATACGATTTCCCAGGATTAGCGGATAGATAGTCAGAGGGCCAGCCAAAAGGTTGGCCCTCTCTTTTATTGAGTGGAGTCGGCGACGGCTTGATTGCTAGGTAACCTGCTTTGCCGCACCTTTGAAAGTTGGGTAAATATTCGATTTTCCTGTTACATGTCTGATGGATAGACTGCTATGAGTTCTTAGACGACAAAAGAATGGCCTAGTCATTAGCGTAGCTGCGGCGCGGTACCCCTATTATGAGATAGCTCCCAACCGAGGTTGTGGTCAGTGTCATTTATAAGGTCGATCCCAGATGAATTAGTCTTAGAACATTAAAGCGGTCTTTTAGGGCTAAGGTACTAGAGGAAGGGTGAACCTCATGCGCGAGCTAAAGCGTTTCGATCTATTAGCCGGAGTAGCGCTGTTAGTGATTTCTGCCATTTGGGGTTCAACATTTTTCATTATTAAAGATTTAGTTCAGACAATGCCGCCCCTTGATTTTTTAGGGATCAGGTTTCTACTTGCTGGAATTCTTGTTGCGCTCTTTAGCGCTCGCAGGCTACGCAAAATGAACATGGATGTTTGGCGACGCGGAATCGTTCTGGGCCTTATGTATTCGTTAGCCCAGGTTTTTCAGACAATTGGGTTGCAATATACTCATGCTTCGGTGTCTGGATTCATCTCGAGCCTATATGTGGTTTTAACGCCCTTGGTAGTATTTTGCTTGTTTAGGACTAAAATCCCAGCAGTAACCTGGTTTGCTATATCGCTCGCTGGAGTGGGGTTAGGGATACTTTCGCTGCGGGGGGTGTCCGCGGGCGCCGGCGAGGCATTAACTCTTGTGGGCTCCTTGTTTTACGCCCTCCACATTGCGCTTTTGGGACACTGGGCACCTAAGGGGAACCAACTTGAACTGACGGAGATACAGTTTATTACTCTTGGGATAGTTTGCACCTTGGTAGCCCTGCCGGGCGGGATAACCCTTCCTGCAGGTACTACTCAGTGGATGCAAATGCTTTACATGGTGTTTTTTGCAGGTCTTTTTGCGTTGGGGGTACAGACCATGGCGCAGGCTCGACTGAGTGCTACCACGACGGCTTTGATTCTTACGAGCGAACCATTTTTTGCCGCAGCTTTTGCCATTGGATTTGGTGGCGAGAGCCTCACTTCCCGTTTGCTAATTGGAGGAGTCTTGGTAATCACTGCGGTTATTTCGAGCGAAGTACGTCTGCCCGTAAGTAAACGACTCAAAACTATAGAGTGAAAATGGGCGCGAATCGCTTGGATTCGCGCCCAAATAATGCACTTATATTTACAGTGTAGCTATTGCGTGGGAAGACTTGTGTTCTTTGCCTTCGCAGCAAGGCTTCCTTGTGGGTTCAGGCTTGTTGGGTTCGGGGGTAGTTGTAGGCAGCGTTACCGTTGGGTGCTGGCTGTTGTTGTGTTCTTTGCCTTCGCAGCAAGGCTTCCTTGTGGGTTCAGGCTTGTTCGGTTCGGGGGTAGGTGTAGGCAGCGTTACCGTTGGGTGCTGGCTGTTGTTGTGTTCTTTACCTTCGCAGCAAGGCTTCCTTGTGGGTTGTGGGTGGTATGTCTGAGGGCGGTGGGTTGGCATTGCGTGGGTGGGAGCCGCAGTGTGTTTGCGTCCCTCGCAGCAAGGCTTCCTTGTGGGTTGTGGGTGGGATGTCTGAGGGCGGTGGGTTGGCATTGCGTGGGTGGGAGCCGCAGTGTGTTTGCGTCCCTCACAACATGATTTTTTGCCGCCCTTGTGCGGGCCAGCAGCAATTAGGCTTCCCTTTTTGTCCTTGCGGCCTTCGCAGCATGACTTTTTGCGGTTTTTGTGGGTGCTGGCGGTTACGGTTGCGCCCTGGTTATGTTTGCGTCCCTCGCAACATGATTTTTTGCCGCCCTTGTGCGGGCCAGCAGCAATTAGGCGTCCCTTTTTGTCCTTGCGGCCTTCACAACATGATTTTTTCTTATGTTTAGAGGTCGAAGCAGAGTTCTTCTCGCCCGATTTCTTAGCGTTTGCCTCCGTCTCATGCGCCTTGCCTTTTTCTGTACCCTGAGATTTATCTGGAGCAGCTGATTTGGAATCTGTGCTCTGCTGTGACGCTGTGGCTGTGTGCCCGGCTGGACCGGAAGATGAGTCAGAAATTGAGCAGCCCGTCAGAGGCAGCACGGAAAGCAAGGCGATAGCTGCAGTTGAGGCTATCAGGCAGCGGTTAGTTTTCATGGGGATTGTCCTTTTGTAATGAGATTAGGTAGATGACAGACAAATTGAAACTGCGTCAATAGTCTCCACGTAGATTTCGAAAATGTCCGCCTTGCGAAATTAGCAGCTACAGAATTACCACAGTTATTGCCCCATTTCCAGATTAGAGGTTAAATAGGCGAAAATGTATGAGATTCGCAGGTGAATTAATAAGAAATATTTATCACTGCGTAAATATGGTAGTAGACACAATTATATCGGTTTGCAGGTAATTTCTTGAAATATATAAAAGATTTGGATCTCGGTGATTGGAAGGCGAGAGGACGCGTCGGAGCGTAGCTAAAGGCAGGCTTAATTTTTCGGAATGCGGCTGGTGCGAAGAGCGAAACTAGCTCTGGGATGTACGCCAAGATGTTCATAAGTTGAGATTGCGAAAGCTTGAGTCTGCGCGACAATCGTCACATAGGGGCTAGGGTTTCCGGCCAGACGGCAGCGCCGGATGGTTGGGGGAGGCTCGACAACGGGCGGGTGAGACAACCGAAAACGCGGCAAGGGGCCAAACAGAGTAGCTCAGGTGGGATTCGAACCCACAACATGCCGATTTTGAGTCGACCGCCTCTGCCAATTGGGCCACTGAGCCGTGGAAGAAAACTTCCTAGGAACATATTAGAGTATAAGGGTGAGTGAATCTAAATTGAAATCGGAATCTGGTAAGTCCAATGGCCGCCGCGTGCTGGTTGTTGAGGACGAGGCGCTCATTCGCCTAGATATTGTCGAGACACTGACTGACGCTGGCTACGAGGTTGTAGGCGAGGCGGCAGACGGTGAAGAGGCAGTTCAGAAGGCTTTTGAACTGGAACCTGACCTGTGCGTCATGGATGTAAAAATGCCCAAGATGGACGGCATTACGGCAGCAGAAAAGATAATGGCCGAACTTAGTTGTGCAGTGGTAATGCTCACAGCATTTTCGCAGACTGAGTTGGTTGAACGTGCGCGTGACGCTGGAGCTATGGCGTACGTTGTGAAGCCGTTCACCCCGGCTGAATTACTGCCCGCTGTCGAGATCGCATTCTCTAGGCACTCAGAGATGATGTCACTCGAAGAGGAAATCGCCGATATGAGTGAGCGTTTCGAGACTCGCAAGGCCGTGGATCGAGCTAAAGGTCTTCTGATGGACCGCATGGGCATGACTGAGCCTGAATCGTTCCGATGGATACAAAAGACCTCGATGGATAGGCGCCTGTCCATGCGCGAGGTTGCAGACGCGGTAATCGACCAGGTAGGCGAATAACTCAAAATGGGGTAGGCGGTGGCCTACCCCATTTTGTTAGTTAGGCTCAGGTATAAAGTGGCCCGTCATTCTGCCGCAGGCCGTTAAAGAGCCTTTTCCGTCGTAGACCCGCACTTGGTAAACGGCTTGGGAGCGTCCAATCCTAAGCGCCTCAGCTACTGCGCTTACTGTCTTCGTGCGAGCGGGTTTTAGATGCGAGACAGACAGCTCTGATCCCACCGCTACCATACCTTCCGGCGCTGCATAGGTTGCAGCCAAGGAGGCTGCTGTTTCGACGAGCACTGCGTTGGCTCCTCCGTGGAGGATGCCCATGGGCTGGGTGTTTCCAGCAACCTCCATTTGAATTTCGGCTCGCTCAGCAGAAAAACTTACGGCACGAATCCCCATCCGTTCCATCAAAGTTCCGCCCCAGTTGGGTTCGTCTAAATCGCTCATACCTAATAGGCTTTCATATGTGACCAAGCAACGCCTACTTCTTCTAGATGGACATTCAGTAGCATTTCGCGCCTTTTTTGCCTTGCCGGCCGAAAATTTCCAAACCGACACGGGACAATACACGAATGCGATATTCGGCTTCACCTCGATGCTGGTACGCATGCTCGAGGAAATCCAACCCGACTTTGTGGCCGTAGCCTTTGATGTTTCTCGCACGTCCTTTAGGACCCGCAAATATAAAGATTACAAAGCGGGGAGGGCAAAGACTCCCGAAGAGTTCAAGAACCAGATTCCCCTGATTAAGGAGGTTCTCGACGCGATTGGTGTCCGCTGGTTCGAAAAAGAAGATTACGAGGCCGATGACATTGTTGCTACTTTGGCCCGTATGGGCCGTGAAAACGGGCTGCAAGTACTCATATCCTCGGGTGACCGCGATGCCTTTCAGTTGATCACTGATTCGGTCACCGTGCTCTATCCAGGCAAGTCGATGTCGGACCTGCGACGCATGACTCCAGAGGCGGTCGAAGAAAAGTATGGTTTGCCGCCTCAGCGATACCCGCATCTGGCCGCGTTAGTTGGCGAAAGCGCCGACCATCTTCCCGGAGTTCCTGGAGTGGGGCCTAAGACAGCTGCCGGATGGATCAATAAGTACGATGGTCTAGAAGGAGTGCTGGCGAACGCCGACAAGATCGGTGGAAAGCGCGGCCAGGCCCTCCGCGAGCATGTCGAGGACGTGCGGCGAAATCGAGAACTCAACCAGCTCGTTGACGATTTGGATCTGCACATCGAACTATCTGAGCTGAAGCTGTCTCCAGCCAACACTGAGGAAATCGCGCGGCTGTTCGATTCTCTAGAGTTCAACCGTCTACGGCTACGTGTACTTGAGGCGATAAATGCGTCTGGGGGTAGCGCAGCTAGGGAGGCCGAAGTTGTCGCTCCTACGCAGATGCAAATCTCTACCCCCTCTGAGCTAAAGGGTGGGGTAGGGGCATGGCTTGCTGAGCTCAACGAGCGTGAACCTGTGGGCATCGCGGTGCGAGGAAGCATGCGTCCTGGCATGGGGGAGGCCGAAGAGATTAGTCTGTATCAAAGCGGGCGTGCTCTGTATTTAGAGCCAGTCGATTTGAACGAGGAAGATGCCCGTGCGCTTGCGCAGTGGTTGGAATCTCCAACTGCTCCTCTAGTCGCATCGGATGGAAAGGCGCTGGCGCACGCGCTGAAGGGCGCCGGGTTCGCCCTCGGCAGGCTTGCTTCAGACGTACAACTGGCCGCTTACCTGTGCAAACCTGATTCGCGTTCATATGAAACGTCGTTGCTCGTGGATCTGTATCTAAATCGCGAAGGGGCTGAGACTACTTCGGGGCAGGGAACTCTTCCACTACCCGGCCAGGGCGACACCTTGGCGAAGGTAGCGCGCGATATAGCTGATTTGCACCTTCCTTTGAAGGGTCAGCTTGAACAACGCAATGCACGCGAACTGATGGAGCAGATGGAGTTGCCGGTACAGCGCCTTTTGGCGCAGATGGAAGATGCTGGCATTGCAGTAGACAAGGGGGAACTGTCAACTCAGTACGAATCGCTTTCTGCTGAAGTCGAGCAGTTGGCGAACGACGCCTACACAGCTATAGGCCATGAAGTAAACCTGTCTTCCCCGAAGCAGCTTCAGGTGGTCTTATTCGACGAATTAAAAATGCCAAAGACTCGCAAGACTAAGACTGGCTACACAACAAATGCTGAGGCGTTGGCTGAGCTTTTCGCCAAAACTCAGCATCCGTTCCTAGAGGCGCTGCTTGCCCACCGCGATCGCATCAAACTCAGGCAAACCGTTGAAGGGCTCCGTAAAGCTATTCAAGATGACGGGCGGATTCACACTACGTTCCAACAGACAGTCGCGGCTACTGGCCGCCTTTCCTCAACGGATCCGAATCTGCAAAATGTGCCTGCCCGCACTCAGATGGGCATGGCAATCAGGGGCGCGTTCGTGCCAGGGGAAGAATATGACAGCCTATTAACGGCCGACTACTCGCAGATTGAGATGAGACTTATGGCTCATATGTCGGGCGACGAGGCGCTCTTGGAAGCGTTCGCAGAAGGGGAGGACATCCACGCTACGATGGCCGCGATGGTATTCGGAGTTAGCCAAGACGCGGTTACTCATTCGCAACGCTCTCAGGTGAAGGCTACTTCCTATGGGCTTGCTTACGGGCTTTCTGCATATGGGCTTTCGAGGCAACTTGGCATCCCTGTTCCTGAGGCAACGAAGTTGCGTGATCGCTATTTTGAGCGCTTTGGGGGTATTCACGATTACCTGGAATCGCTCGTGCGGGCCGCGCGCAAGGATGGGTACACTCAGACGATTATGGGCAGGCGGCGGTATCTGCCGGACCTGACTTCTTCTAATAGGCAACGCCGTGAAATGGCGGAGCGGGCGGCACTAAACGCCCCTATTCAGGGTTCCGCAGCAGACATCATAAAACTTGCAATGTTGAAGGTACACACTGCACTCGCAGCGGAAAAACTTTGTTCGCGCGTCTTATTGCAAGTTCACGACGAATTAGTAGTTGAAGTGGCAGCCGGTGAGGGCGACACAGTAGCTGAGCTGATTCGCCAGGCTATGGCTGATCCGATCAAACTTGACGTGGCCCTTGAGGTGTCTGAGGGAAGAGGAAAAAACTGGCGAGACGCAGCTCACTAGCGCGCGAGATTGACGGTGGTGCGGTAAAACATGTTACCCTGTCAAATGGTGTGTTTTCGCACCATGTCCATATTGTCAATCTGTCCATTTCGGAGTCTATAAACCATATGACTACCCCTAGCAAGCCGCAGATCGAACAGGTCGCGGTAAACGACATCGGGTCTGAAGAAGACCTACTCGCCGCTATCGACGAGACGATCAAGTACTTCAATGATGGCGATATTGTTGAAGGTACTGTTGTAAAGGTCGACCGAGACGAGGTCCTCCTCGACATCGGTTACAAGACTGAAGGCGTGATCCTTTCGCGCGAACTATCAATCAAGCATGACGTTGATCCCGATGACGTCGTTGCTGTGGGGGACCAGATTGAGGCCCTTGTTCTTCAGAAAGAAGACAAGGAAGGGCGCCTGCTTCTGTCCAAGAAGCGTGCACAGTACGAGCGTGCCTGGGGCTCCATCGAAAAGGTCAAGCAGGAAGATGGCGTGGTTACTGGCACCGTCATCGAAGTGGTCAAGGGCGGCTTGATCGTCGACATCGGTCTGCGTGGCTTCCTACCTGCTTCCTTGGTTGAAATGCGTCGTGTTCGCGATCTGCAGCCCTACGTGGGGCGCGAGATCGAGGCCAAGATCATTGAGCTAGACAAGAACCGCAACAACGTGGTGCTCTCGCGCCGCGCTTGGCTCGAGCAAACTCAGTCCGAGGTTCGTTCCTCGTTCCTGCAGACTCTGCAGAAGGGGCAGATTCGCAGCGGTGTGGTCTCCTCGATCGTCAACTTCGGTGCGTTCGTGGATCTTGGCGGCGTTGACGGCCTCGTCCACGTTTCCGAACTATCTTGGAAGCACATCGACCACCCGTCCGAAGTTGTCGAAGTTGGTCAGCAGGTCACCGTCGAGGTGCTAGACGTCGACATGGATCGCGAGCGCGTTTCCCTGTCCCTCAAGGCAACCCAGGAAGATCCGTGGCAGGCATTCGCTCGCACGCACGCGATCGGCCAGGTTGTTCCGGGCAAGGTTACCAAGCTGGTTCCGTTCGGTGCGTTCGTTCGTGTCGAGGACGGTATTGAGGGGCTTGTCCACATTTCGGAGCTTGCTGTGCGCCACGTCGACTTGCCCGATCAGGTTGTCAAGGTTGGCGAAGAGATCTTCGTCAAGGTTATCGATATCGATCTGGATCGTCGTCGTATTTCCCTGTCGCTCAAGCAGGCGAACGAGGGCGTCGACCCCAACTCTGAAGATTTCGATCCGTCGCTTTATGGCATGGCTGCCGAGTACGACGAGGAAGGCAACTACAAGTATCCCGAGGGCTTCGATCCCGAGACCAACGAGTGGCTTGAAGGTTACGAGGCTCAGCGTGAAGCTTGGGAAAACGAGTACGCTGCTGCCCAGTCCCGTTGGGAGGCCCACAAGGCACAGGTTGCCAGGGCCATCGAGGCCGATCGTGAGGCTGCCGCAGAGGCTCCGATCGAAGAGACCGCTTCCTATTCGTCCAATGCTGACGATGCGGAGCCGGCGCAGTCTGGTGGCACCTTAGCCTCCGACGAGGCGCTTGCAGCTCTCCGCGAGAAGCTGACCAATAACTAGTCATTAGTTGAAATGGCCCCGAACTTTGGTTCGGGGCCATTTTTGTACCATTACCTGAGACGATACGAATTCAATATTGAGAAGTATCTTCGGCAATAAAGGAGTTGCTGAATAAGGTTCGAAAACGGCAGAATTATGCAAAAAATATGCCGTTTTGCCGATCTCTGGACAGGGCTAGAGGAAGTTCCCTAAACGTCCTCCAGGTGATCTGTAGGTAATGCTCCTATCTTTCACTGTGTAAACTTATCGAAAAGTTATAGGCACATAAAGGTCAATACTTTTTAAAGCTGACTCGAATAGAGTTGGCTAGCCCCATATCTGATAGGACTGGACATGACCAGAACATCTGCTTTTAGGCCGGTGCAAGTAGTTGCGGGCGGCATCGCCGCAGTATCTATCTCACTGACTGGCTTAGGGGTTGCAGCCCCCGCCGTTGCTGCTGACCAGCCGATAGTCGCTGCTGCTCAAAAGGCCGAGATAGTGATGAACTATGCGGTCAATCTCGTTTCCGGAGCTAGTGCAGCCCAATTCGAGGCTGCTGCTAGCCTAGCCGGTAAACACGGTAAAGTACTCGCCAAATATCCCCAGATCGACACGTTCTTTGTGCAGTCCGCTGCAAAGGACTTTTCTGAACAATATGCGAAGGAAATTAGTGCCAAAGGAATTGGGCTGCACTCCGTTGGTCCGACCAGAACTAAGCCTGTAGAGGGCAAAGAACTCCTTGTGCATGCTTCAAGTGCAGATAGGAGCAACAGGTCGGCCTATTATTCAGCTGGAGTTGAAAACCAGCTGAATAAAGAACGAAATTTAGGGAGCGATCCCGACACGGCAAAAGCGTGGGGAATTGCTGCAACGGGGGCCGATGAGGCCGCCAAAGTTGACGTAAAGCTTGCTCCAGTTACCGTAGGTGTGATCGACTCTGGCGTAGAAGGCAACCACGAGGACCTAAAGGGGCAGATTGACCCCAGCAAGTCCGTTGGATGCGATGTTAATGGCATTGCTGACAATTCCTACGCCGCTTGGCAGCCTGACGACACCGAGGGCTCCGATCACGGTACGCACGTTGCTGGCACTATCGCAGCGGCCACTAACGGTATTGGTGTAGAAGGAGTTGCCCCGAAAGCCCGGTTGGCTGCGGTTAAAGCTGGTAATCGAGACGGCTATTTTTATCCGGAATACGTAGCTTGCGGCTTCATGTGGGCAGCCAAGCAGGGTTTCGATGTAACTAACAACTCGTACTACGTAGATCCCTGGGAATACTGGATGCCCACGGAGGGCAACCAGGCTGCTGGTCTCGAGGCTGTACGCCGTGCCGTTGAATTCGCTTCTTCTCAAGGCGTACTCAACATTTCTGCGGCGGGCAATTCCGACCAGGACCTAGACAATGTGAGCACGGATAGCTCGAGCCCTAATGACAACGGCGACGAAAATATCATTGAAAACCGGCCCGTGGCTGGGGGCGTTGACATTCCCACAATGCTTCCTGGCGTGGTAAGGGTATCCGCAGTCGGACTGGCACCGGAACCAGGCAGGCAGCGTGTAGATCTAAAGCAGGTGGATCCCAAAACCGACAAATTGAGGAGAGCCGATTTTTCTAACTATGGAAGAAAATGGGTAGATATTGCTGCTCCCGGCGTAGACATTTACTCTTCGGTCTCGTTGAAAGCCTCGGGCGGTAAAAAGTACGACGTATTTTCGGGAACTTCGATGGCCTCGCCTCACGTGGCCGGGGTGGCAGCTTTATTGCGCGCAGTCAACCCGCAACTCACTCCTGCTGAAACGACTGCTCTCTTAGAAAAGCATGCCGCGAAGCAGTTCTCGCGGCTAGAAACTCCTGCCGAGGAGCTGGCTCGCGTAAAGGCTCGCAAGCCTGGTGCTGCGACTCTCCTACAGGTTGGCCAAGAGCCGAAAGAAAAGGAGTACCGAGGCCACGGGTTCGTCAATGCGTTAGCGGCAGTGCTGGAAGACCAGCCTACTCCTACAGTAAAAGAAATCGAGTATTCCACCGATGGGAAAACTTGGGTTCCACTTGCTGGGGCGAAGATTCAGGGGGACTTTAAAGTTCGCGCACATGTAACTGGTCCCGCAACGAAGATCACAATTGGGATAGCCGGCGACAAACAGTCCACCAGTGCCGACAAAGATGGTTCTTTCGAGGGAAACTACTGGATTGACTCGGGAACCTATTCGGCTGACAGGCTGGGTCTAAAAGGGGCACGAAACGCCAAGATTCAGGTTGAGGCTTTTGGTCGGAACAACGACAAGCGCGCCGGGGACGACGTGTCCACTGAGGTTGACTTTGCCTTATTGCCGCCGGCGGAGGGGAAGCATACCGAAAAACCCGCGGGTACTTCGACACAAGTACACCCTGAGAGAAAACTGCAGACAACTCTGCGGGCACCTAACAAAAAGCAGCTAGTCTCTAAGGAACTAGGGGCAACTGGTTCTAGTGCTGAGCTGATAGGGTTCGTTTCCGCCGTAATATTATTGGTTGGTGCAAGCATATATGCAACCCGCAAGAGGCAAACAAAATAGGTAGGTGTATTTCCGGCCTACCGTTGCACCTACTAATTTGGCAATTTTTGCTAGCGGAACTAATTGTTTCGACGCTTTTGCCAATTACGCAATCAATCTATAGCAGAACCCGTGCGCTTTTGCTCGAAATAACTAAATAGTTTTATTATCACTTTTCATAGAGATTCAAGAGGAAAATATGGGTAAAAATACCGCGTCTAGATCGCTCAGTGTACTGGGCGGATCGATGGTGGCAATAAGTTTGTCCTTTGCCGCCTTAGCTCTCCCAACTTCGGCAGTAGCGGCCGAAAACCCCTCCATAGCTGCAGCTCAAAAAGCCGATATAGTCATGAACTATGCGGTAAATCTGGGCGAGCAAGCCAGTGCAGACCAATTTGCACAGGCAGTCTCCCTAGCTGGCGAAGAGGGAAAAGTTCTAAGCAAGTACCCTAATTTGAATACCTTCTTTGTGCAATCACCAAGAAAGGATTTTGCGAACGAACTGGGAGCAAAAATTCTTGGGAAAAATATCCCCCTGCATTCTCTCGGCCCTACCCGCACTAAGAATGTTAGGGACAACGAAAACCTTTTCGGTAAAATCGCTTCTGCGCGTTCTGCTCAAAGCTACAGAGGCGCTACCGAAAGTCAGTTTGGTGCCGAAAGTAATTTCGAGTCAGATCCGGATACTCCCAAGACTTGGGGAATACTTGCCCTAGGGGCAGATCAGGCTGCAAATGTCGACGTAAAACTTGCTCCGGTAACTGTTGGCGTTTTGGACTCGGGCATCGATGGAAGCCACCCAGATCTGAAGGATCAAATCGATCAGACAAAATCGGTAGGATGTGATGTCAACGGCATCCCCCATACCGGCTATAAGGACTGGCAGCCTACACATGCCCACGGTACCCACGTTGCTGGTACCATCGCCGCTGCACTGAACAACCAAGCCATACAGGGCGTTGCTCCGAAGGCAAGGCTTGCGGCTGTGCGAGTTGTAAACGAGGGCGATAACTCTATTTATCCCGAATACGCAACCTGCGGTTTCATGTGGGCTGCAGAGAAGGGATTTGAGGTTACTAACAACTCGTACTTTGTAGATCCCTGGCAGTTCTGGGTTCCAGGTGAAACCAACCAGGCTGCTGGTCTGGAGGCTGTAACCCGGGCAGTAAAGTACTCGCAGAAAGCCGGCGTCTTGAATGTTGTGGCAGCTGGCAACTCGAACCAAGATCTAGACAATCTGAAAGTTGATTCAGAAAGCCCCAACGATTCAACCTCCCCAATCCAGGATCGTAACGTCGAAACTGGCATTGAGATTCCGGCAATGGTTCCTGGCACGGTCCGAGTCTCTGCCGTAGGCCTACCAAAGACCGGCAAGCAAGTAGATCCACGGACCAGCCCACTGCAACGTGCCTACTTCTCTAACTACGGAGCTACCACGATTGACGTGGCCGCACCGGGGGTGGGTATCTACTCGACAATGCCAGGGGGAGGATACGGAAAGATGTCCGGTACCTCTATGGCAAGCCCGCATGCTGCCGGAGTTGCTGCGTTGCTACGAGCTGTCCATCCCAACCTTCCCCCTGACCAAATTCGCGAACTATTGAAAAAGCAAGCAGAAAAGGGCTTCAAGCGCCTTGAAACTCCTGAGGCCGAATTGGCTAGGGTTGAAAAACAAAATTCTGGTGCTGCTCCCTTGCTTACTGCAGGAAGCAAACCCACTGCGAGTGAATATCGGGGAAGTGGGTTTGTAAATGCTCTTAGTGCAGTTCTCGAAGATCAGCAAAGCCCGACCATAGGTGAAGCTAGCTACTCGACCGATGACGGGAAGACTTGGGAGCCCTTGCGCGGGGCGAAAATCAATTCGGATTTCAAGTTGCGCGTGCACGTTAGCGGTCCGGCCACAGCGGTTGTCGGCACAATTGGTGCAGACAAGAAAGTGCTCTCCGGACAGTATGACGGGTCCTTCGACGGCGACTATTTCGTAACATCCGGCGTGCTGAAAGTTGCAGATCTTCAAGGGCACCAGTCGCTGAAGGTACAGGCATTTGGACGCAACAATGACGCACGTGCGAAGGATGATTCGAATGACGGAATTTCCTTCGAAGTCGTTGTCAAGGCTGTCTCCGCTCCAGATCTGAACCAGAATCCCAAGCCTTCGGCTACGCAGGAACAGAGCCCCAAGCCTTCGACTACGCAGAAACAGAACCCTGTGCAAAAGAAGGTGACGACGAGCCGAACTACTAAGAATGAGGGGTCTGTCGCTGGAAATCTGGCGGCTACTGGTTCTAGTGCAGGCGAATACCTGGTATTAGGACTACTGGTAGTTGGCATTGGTGGAACCTTGCTAGCTAAAAGACAAAACTAGCGCAGTTAGAAAACTCTTCTAACCTGTGGTTGTGCCCCGGTTTTGCCGGGGCACAACCGATTTAACTGCCCGAACTGCTCTAGGAAATTGAATGGCTACAGTAGATTTCTCTTAGTTCCCCATTGCCTGAAACGTGCAGTTCCTCTTCAATTGCGAAGACAGCGCATAAGAGACCGTGGTAGTTTCGACTCTGGCCTTAGTTGGCTTTGGCTCGCTGCCGGAGTCTAAAACTATCTGGAAAGCAGGAACAATGCGCCTTGTTGCGTTCGACTTAGATGACACGTTAGCCCCCTCCAAATCTCCACTTCCCGATTTCATGGCTGCAGCGCTCACCGAGCTACTTGACCGGGTCGAAGTAGCTGTTATCTCGGGAGGACGATTTGAACAATTTCAAAAACAAGTGCTGTCTCGGCTGTCCACGAATCTAGAAAAACTGCACATACTGCCTACCTGTGGTACTAGGTATTACCGCTATGAAGGTGAGTGGAGAATGCTATATGCCAACGATCTTTCTACCGACCAGAGGCAAAGAGTATTTGTAGCAATTGAAAAACAGGCAAAAAAACTCGGTCTTTGGGAGGAAAAAACTTGGGGCAAGAAGATAGAGGACCGCGGTTCTCAAGTGACTTTTTCTGCCTTAGGGCAGCTAGCCCCTATAGAGGCTAAGCGAGCGTGGGACCCGAGTGGGCAGAAAAAAGCAAGATTGGCAGCTGCACTCGCTCCGGAACTGCCGGATTTGGAAGTACGCTCGGGTGGGTCCACCAGCGTCGACATCACTCTAAAGGGGGTTGACAAGGCCTACGGAATGAATCGGCTAGTACAAATGAGTGGGATCGGCAAAGAACAGATGGTATTTGTTGGCGATCGTCTAGACGAGGGCGGCAACGACTATCCGGTGGTATCGACCGGCATACCCTGCGTATCTGTGGCGAGTCCTGAGGAAACTGCAAAATGGATTAGTGAGTTTATTTCATCCTTCGACGCAGAGCCCACATACTGACAGCCGATGCTGCAGCGACGTTTAGCGAGTCAACTCCGTGCCCCATCGGAATACGGCACACAGTATCAGCATTTTCGATGGCCTTGCAGGTTAGACCCGTTCCTTCTGTGCCGAGTAGGATGGCCAATTTAGAATTTGGGTCTTGCACTAACTGCGAATGTTCAAGCTCGTCCAGGGGCACGGATTCATTGCTCAAAGCCATTGCTATTACGTGAAACCCGGCCTCCTTAACTTCTGCAGGGTCAGGCCAGGCCTGCCATCTGGTCCAGGGCACCTGAAAGACCGTTCCCATAGAAACTCGAACGCTACGACGGTAATAGGGGTCGGCACACGAGGGGGTAACTAAAATTGCATCTACGTTTAGAGCTGCTGCCGACCGAAACGCAGCACCTACATTGGTGTGATCTACGAGGTTTTCTAGTATTGCTATTCGGTGTGCGCCTGAGATCGTTTCCGAGACCGTCTTTAAGCTCGGGCGCCACATGGCTGCCAGGGCTCCCCGGTGGAGCCGAAAACCTGTGAGCTTGGAGGAGGTCTCTTCATCGGCTATAAAGACTGGCACGTTACCCCCATCTGCAAAACCAGTCGCTTCCTCAATAAGAGGGGTCATTGAATCTAGCCATTTTTCGGCCATTAGGAAAGAACGAGGACGGTGTCCGGTCTCGATCGCCCGAGCAATAACATTTTTGGATTCGGCCATAAATAGACCGCGCTCAGGTTCAACTTTGGAGCGCAAAGCCACGTCGGTCATGTTGGTGTAGTCGTTCAGGCGGGGGTCAGCTAGGTTCTCAACCGGAATAAACACCATACAATTCTGCCACTTATCCACAATTCCACCTATTTCGACTTTCCACATGTGTCCTCGACGGCAGTGGTACTAGGGCCTTTCGGGTGCGAGCCTTTAAAGGCGCTTACTGGAAAGGCACACATGACAGCAAAAATTGCGAATGAAGAACCTCGGCTCTATGGCGAGCGGGGGTGGACCCAGGGGAGGGTAAAGGAGCTTATTGTTGGCCGCACTCGCACGCGCCCATTTTGCATCGGTAGCGACGATTATCTGCCTTTTTTCGATATGGAGGCTGACACCGCGTACGAATTAGCGCTGGAAGTTCCAAAATCACAGTTTGAAGATAGACAGAACTATTCGCCGACTTTTTTGCAAATGGTAACGGCGGCACAAGCGCACCCGGAACAGGTGCGCTTGGACGGGTACATGATAGGGCCGGCTCGATCCGATGAGCGCGTGACTATAGAAGCTCTAACGTGGATTCTTTCTCCGAACGATCCTCCGGTTCGGCCACACGAATCACCGTGGGAATGGTTGAAGGAGGAATTGTTCGGGGACCAGCAGATTACTACCCCCGACGAGATCGCTCCCGTTTGTGCGCATAACGGGTTGGGGGGATGGTGGCTTTGGTGGGACTAGTTTAAGCTGGGAGAGTGCTTTACGAACTTCTCTACGACACGGTCTTGAAAAGGACCGATCCTGAAAAAATTCACGATCTTTCTGTGATTGCGCTGGGGGTGATTGGTTCCATTGGCCCTGGCAGGGCAGCTCTGTCTATTTTGGGGCGTGGAATTTCGGGTGGGGGCAAAAGTTTTTTGCCTCGCCCAATTCCGGGCCGGCTCGGGCTGGCTGCTGGAATGGATAAGGATGCCCAGGCGATTGAGGGGATGTGTGCACTCGGCTTCGGATTTGTCGAAATTGGGACTATTACGCCTAAGGCACAACCCGGAAACGAGGGTCCTAGGCTCTGGAGAGTCCTAGAGTCTAGGGCCATCAGGAACAGGATGGGGTTCAATAACGCTGGGGCAAAAGAAGCGGCGAAAAGGCTAAGGAAACTGCGCAGTAAACCATCTGGACGGGCGTGCATTGTGGGGGCCAATATCGGCAAAAATAAGTGGACTCCACTCGAGGACGCCCCAGAGGACTATCGCTACTGCGCCCGCGAATTGGCCCCATACGCCGATTTTTTGGTGGTAAATGTGTCGTCCCCAAATACTCCGGGCTTGCGCAGCCTGCAGGCGGTAGATTCGTTGCGTCCTATCTTGACGGCGGCTCGCGAGGGCGCTCACCAGAGCGACCAGCGAGAGTTGCCGATATTTGTGAAGATTGCGCCGGACCTAGCCGATCAAGACATAGTGGAGGTGGCTCAGCTGGTGCGCGAGCTTTCGTTGGCTGGGGTAGTTGCCACTAATACCACTATCAACCACTCGCTTGGCGAAGGCGGTCTGTCCGGGCCACCTCTAAAGGAACGTGCTCTCGAGGTCGTGCGTCTGCTCAGAAGCGAGCTTCCTAGCGATTTCACCATCATTGGTTGCGGCGGGATTTCTTCGGTTGCAGATGCCGAGCAAATGCTTGCTGCAGGAGCGGATTTTCTTGAGGGCTTCACTGCACTCATATACGGAGGTCCCGCATGGCCGGGGCGCCTTAATAGGGCTCTTAGTAGGTAGTGGTTGCAGGCGCAGTAGTATTCCCCAGGTGTTTCTGGGGAATACTACTTAGCGTATGTCTTCACCGCGTTTGATTCCTGGTTTCGGCTGTCGCCAGGGGCGCAGCTGCATCATGCGGGAGGCAACGTACATACCTTGCCCTGGCGGGATTTGCCGCCCCGGGAAGAGCTCGGCAAGTTTTGTTTTTATTTGCCTGTTAGTAATGAACATTTCCAGCATGCAGGTAAAGAAAATTGCATAGATGATACCCAGGGGGATGAAGGCTAGTTTTCCCCCGCGTGGCAAAAAGAACGTCGATATAAACGCTACGAACATGATAGGTACCAAGAACTCCGACAAACTCCAGCGCGAATCGATAAGGTCGCGGGTAGCTCGACGCAACGGCCCGCGATCCTTTTCTGGGAGGTAGCGTTCGGGAGCCTTGCCATCCATAGCCAGGCGCTGCTTGGTTATGGCCTCATTGCGCTTTTTCTTGCGCTCTGCCTTTTCCTCTTTGGTCAGCTTCCGCTTCCCAACTACTAGGGGACGTTCATTGCGCTTCTCGGCGTCGCGGCGCTTGGGCGTGGGCTTCGATTTCTGCCTCGCCTCAGATTTGCCGGCTGGCTCCGATTTGGATTCATTGTCAATATTTCGCTCACTCACATACTGAAGACTATAGGAGGAAGGCTTAGAACCAAAAAGCCTTCCGCGCTAAGCTTGTGCCATGATCAAGACAACTACCGCACGCGAGCGTGTCGACAACATATTTCCTGAGTTGGTCGAAACATTAAAGAAAATTATTTCCATTCCTTCAGTAAGTTCAGATCTGCAGAAGCAAAATAAGGTCTTAGAAAGTGCAAACTTTGTGAAGGACCAGCTAGAGAAGGCTGGGCTTGAGGCTGAAATTTGTTATGCCAACTACGACGATGGCACGCAGGGGCGCCCGGCCGTGCTGGCACACAAGCAGGTTGACGAAAAGGCTCCCACGGTTTTGCTTTATGCCCATCACGACGTTCAGCCTGTAGGCGAGGTAGACCGCTGGTCGACCGATCCATTCACGCCGGTACAAAAAGGCGATCGTCTGTATGGGCGAGGAGCAGCTGACGATGGGGCTGGCATCATCGCCCATATTGGTGCTTTGCGCGCCTTGGGCGATGATCTGCCTGTGAACGTCACTGTATATGTTGAGGGCGAAGAAGAAATTGGGTCTGGTTCGTTCCGGAATTTCCTTGAAAAGTACAAAGATAGGCTGCGCGCCGATCGCATTATTGTGGCTGACTCCGGAAACTGGAAGGTGGGTGTGCCTGCGGTAACTTCTACGCTACGCGGGGTTATTCAGTCAGATGTCACCGTGTCCGTGGCTAAACATGCCTCTCATTCCGGGCAATTTGGCGGGCCGATATTGGACGCCGTAACTCTGGCTTCCCTATTGATTTCTTCCCTGTTTGACAAGAACGGAGACGTCGCAGTTGAAGGTTTAGGGGGCTCGAACAAGGCTGACGTGGTCTACGAAGAGGATGATTTTAGGTCCGATGCCGGACTGCTGGAGGGCGTAAAGCTTGCAGGTACCGGTGATTTGGCTGCCCGCCTTTGGACGAAACCAGCAATTTCTATTATTGGTTGGGATGTTCGTCCGCTCGAGACTGCCTCAAACACCTTGGCTCCCACCACAACCTTCCGCATTTCTATGCGAACGGTTCCGGGCGTGCCTTCTGAAGAAGCTAATCGGGCCCTCGAAAAGCATTTGCGCGAACACGCTCCATTCGGTGCTCATATTGAGATCACCCGAAACGAGATGGGGCCGTCTTATAAGGCTGGCCAAACCCAAGCGATAAAAGATTTGCACTGGGCACTCGACGAGGCCTGGCAAACCGATTCTGTAAACATTGGGCAGGGTGGATCGATTCCGTTTATCGCGGATTTCGCTACAGTATTTCCAGAGGCAGACGTGCTTGTAACTGGGGTTGAAGACCCTGAATCTCACGCCCACTCCGAGGACGAATCAGTACACCTTGGCGATCTACACAATGCCGTGTTGGCAGAGGCTCTGTTACTAGCCAAAACAGGCAAGTGAAAATAGCTCTTTTTTGCGCTGATTATGAAGGCGACCCGTCTGCAGGATTTACCAGGCGGGTCGCCTCGGGCTGGCAAGAGTTCGCAAAAACGGATCGGTTTGATTTTTTTGTTGGCGGTCCTAGCGGCGGTCTACTACGCGAAGGTCTTCTCCAGCAGGGCTGGATGGATGGCGGCGAGCTGGTTGCCACAAATTTTCTGGATAGAGAAGTTGGAGCTCCCTGCTTGGTTAAAAGCGGCGAGCTGTTCGTAGATGCTTCTGCGATTACCGATCCGGATGGACAGGCCCCAGAAGGGGCGATTTGCGAGGGGCAGGGCTCTAAAGGACTAGGCAGCATCTTGGCACAGGCCCTCGCTAGCCAACACGAAACGATCTACGTGGCACTCGGAGGTGCCTGTGCGGTCGATTTGGGACAGGCTGCATTCGCGGAGCTAGCTGCATCTGGCATTGATAGCTTCTCGAAGCGGGTGGTTGTATTGGTGGAAGAGCAACGTCCGCTGCTGGGGCTTTCGGGGACTGCAACTGACTACCGCGGAAGCAGCCGCGAAGAGGCCGCCGCTTTGCAAAAGCACTTGCTTGAAGGAAGTGCCTTCCTTAGGTCGCTCGAAGCCGAGCGGGAGAGGGCGAAACTCATCTCGACTGTAGGTACTTGTGCCGGGTCAGGCTCTGGCGGCGGAGCAGGCGAAGTATTTCGTTTGCTAGGAGCAGAGCTAAGAGCTGCTTCCTCGTGGATTATGGAGCGGGCAGGCGCGAGTACGGGGTTAGCTGAGGCTGATTTGGCAGTGGTTTTTGACGGTAAGATTCATTCGCAGACTATGCGTGATTCTCTGTCGGCTTGGGTAGGTGAGAAGGCTACCGAGAACGCTATTGCTACGGTGCTAGCACCCCGGGAGTGCTCGCTGTCAAGGGCAGAGGTCGCCCATTTTGGCATTAACGCAATATTCTTTCATCCGGAACTTTCCCCGGAGCAAATTGGCCTACGCTTAGCGCGTACCTGGTCACATATGTAGCGACATTCTTGGCGTGAGGCCGTAGGGTAATGGGGTAAGAATGCACAAGTCGAACGTGGAGGATCACATGAGCCAGAGCACAACTGAGGCTCCCACTCACGAAGTAACATTGACTGACGCTGCCGCCCAGAAAGTACGCTCTCTCTTGGAGCAGGAGGGCCGGGATGATCTGAGGCTGCGCGTTGCAGTACAGCCCGGAGGGTGCTCGGGCCTTATCTATCAGCTCTTTTTTGACGAGCGTCTGCTAGATGGGGACGCTGTTGCGGACTTTGGGGGAGTAGAGGTAGTAGTCGACAAGATGTCAGTACCATACCTTGCGGGCGCGACTATCGACTTTGCCGACACGATTGAGCGGCAGGGCTTCACAATTGACAATCCGAATGCAGGGAACTCTTGTGCCTGCGGGCAGTCCTTCCACTAACCACTAAAAGACTAGGAAATATGCGCTACAAAACCCTCGCCGGCACTAGCCGGCTGCTGGCGATCCTCGCCATTTTTTCGATTATTGTTTTTGCTCTGAGCGCGTGCTCCTCGCAGAGCAGTTCGCAGTCCGAGAAGGGCTTTCCCGCCGTTAGCGGCAAAGAGGGACAAAAGCCCACTATTGCGAAGGGCGTAGGGACGGCCCCCAAGGAGCTGAAGACCCGAGTGCTGAAGAAGGGGAGCGGCCACAAAGTTGGCGCAAAAGATACAGTCTTGGCCTCCTACAGCGGGCAATTGTGGAACGGCAAGGTTTTCGACTCCACTTGGGAAAATAACCGTGGTCCGGCGGCGTTCGGGCTAAATCAGGTAATCCCTGGCTGGAAAGAGGGATTAGCAGGCAAACACGTCGGCGACCGCGTACAGCTGGTTATCCCCCCGGACAAGGGGTATGGGGCAAAAGAGAATGGTCCTATTCCTGCCAATTCAACACTGGTGTTCGTAGTAGACATCAAGGATTCGGCGAATATGGCCGATACCTCAATTTTGAACAAGGCGAAGGCCACTGGGGCATCTTTGCCGGAGGGCCTCTCAGTTGCTGGAAAACCCGGTGCCAAGCCCGAGCTGAAGATCGAAAAGAACTTTGCTGCTCCCTCCGAGTTCAAGGCCATAGTTTTGAGCGAAGGTACTGGCGAGCCTGTGCAAGCTGACGACATAGTCGGCTACCACATCACTGCCCAGTTGGTGAGCTCTGATGGGCCAAAGGACTCTCCACAATCCTCCTGGGATATGGGCGGCGTACAAACTACTCCGCAGTCGATAGGCTCAAACGGCGAAGTAATGAAGCTGTTTCTTGGGCAAAAGGTAGGCTCTAGGGTACTTTTGCTGATGCCTGCCTCTAAAGGGGCGAGCGGTAACCCGATTGATGCGAGGGTCGTGATATTAGATATCACCGGTAAGTTAGCAACCAAGTAGCGTTAAATAGTTTTGGGAGGCACCTAGGTGCCTCCCAAAACTATTTAACGAACTGCCTTCAGGCGATCACTAGCCCACCGAAGTTCTGCTTGGCCGACTCGAATCGTTTCGCAACGTTCTGCCAGTTGACTATGTTCCAGAAAGCTTTCACATAGTCTCCCTTGACATTTTGATAATCGAGGTAGAAGGCGTGTTCCCACATGTCTAGCATCAATAGCGGCACTGTAGCTACAGGCACATTGCCCTGCTGATCGTAGAGCTGGAAGGTGACTAAGCGCTGGCCGATAGTGTCGAATGCTAGCACTGCCCAGCCAGACCCTTGGATGCCGGTGGCAGCAGCAGTGAACTGTGCCTTGAATTTGTCAAAGGAACCAAAAAATTCCTTAATTGCATCTGCCAGCTCACCCTCGGGCTGATCTCCGCCATCTGGGCTTAGGTTGGTCCAGAAGATGGAGTGGTTGGTGTGTCCACCTAAGTTGAATGCCAGATCCTTTTCGAACTGGTTAATTGCTGCCAGATCGCCTGCCTCACGGGCTTCTGCAAGCTTTTCTAGGGCGGAGTTTGCGCCTTTTACGTAAGTGGCGTGGTGCTTGTCGTGGTGTAGTTCCATGATCTTGCCTGAAATATGCGGCTCTAAGGCAGCGTAGTCATAGGGAAGATCCGGCAATGTGTATTCGGCCATTCTTGCCTCCTTAGTGTTTAGTGAAGTACCGGAATGTACCGGTGGGTCAAAAGACCCTTGTGTTAAACCTTAGTCGTGATCAGCACTTTTCGCCTGAGCAGAGGAACAAACTCAGACAGGTGAGCGTTCCCTGGACATTTTTGACTATCATGTTGCTTACGGGCGTCTGCCTGTAAACGTTGTATTCGAGAGGAAGAAAATGGCTAGCGAACAGAACCCGGTAGAGCTGTTGGTTTACTCCGACGACAAGGAAACCCGCGAAACCATCATCCGGGCCGTTGGAAATAGACCAGGTAAAGGGCTACCAGAGGTTCGATGGCATGAGGTAGCTACTCCCGCTGCAGCGCTAGAGGCAGTCGAAGAAAAAGTGTTCCCCTTGGCGGTGCTGGACGGAGAGGCCGCAAAGAGCTCGGGATTGGTCGTTGCTAGAACGATTGCAGATACTATTTCACAGGATCATATTCCGGCCTTTGTCTTTACGATTGCCCGCCCCCAGGATCAATGGCTGGCGAACTTTTCTAAAGCAGCGGCATGCGTGCCATTTCCAATTGATCCTAAACAGATGCAAGAAGCAATAGCAGAAGTACTGAGACAGAAACAATGAACGTTAACAAATGGCCAGAAATTCTGGCAACTACGGTTGCAGGGAAAGATCTAACTTACGAACAGTCCAGCTGGGTTATGGACCAGGTGATGACCGGTGAAGCCGGGGATGCTAGGTTAGCTGGATTCTTGACCTCGCTAGCAGCCAAAGGGGCAACTGTCGACGAAATTCGTGGCCTGGCCGACTCAATGCAGTCCCATGCGGTTTCCTTAGACGTGCCCACCGATGTGCTGGATATTGTGGGTACGGGCGGAGACGGTGCCCATACGGTAAATATTTCTACGATGGCCTCCTTGATCATTGCGGCCGCCGGCGTTCCCGTTGTAAAACATGGAAACCGGGCGTCTACGTCCTCTTGCGGCGCAGCAGATGTAATCGAGGAGTTGGGAGTCAACCTAAACCTTCAACCCGCTAAAGTGGCCGAGGTTTTCCACAAGATCGGGATTACCTTCTGTTTTGCAAATCTATTCCATCCATCCATGCGCTTCGCAGCACCGGTACGAAAGGTCCTCGGCATCCCCACGGCGTTTAACGTTCTGGGCCCGTTGACCAACCCGGCTGCACCGGAAGCTTGTGCAGTGGGCGTGGCTAGCGAAAAGAATGCCCCACTAGTTGCCGGCGTGTTTGCGGCCCGTGGCATGCGCGGTTTGGTGTTTCGTGGAATCCACAGGGGGCTCGACGAGCTTTCTGCAATCGAGCCAAATCAGATCTGGGACATTCGCGATGGCGAGGTTACCTACCACGAGGTAGACGCCACCCAACTGGGATTGCCGAAAGCAACGTTAGAGGACCTGCGCGGGGGAGACCCAAGGCACAATGCGCAGGTATTCAGGCGCATCATCGACGGGGAGACAGGGCCCATCCACGATGCCGTACTGCTCAACGCGGCTGGGGGGATCGTGGCATACGGCAAACATCCCGAGCTCAGCGACGGAAATCTCCTCACCCGGTTGGAGCATGGTCTGCAGATAGCGAAAGATACGTTGCAGTCGGGCAGGCCAGCCGAGTTACTGCAAAGCTGGATCGAACTTACGAAGTAGCCAGTTTGAGCTTGTTGTAGAGATCCAGATATCTGCCGACCCCGTCCACATGCCATGCGGCGGGGTCGGTTTGTGTACCCTGCCAAACAATGATTCTTGTGGGTGCACTAAGTAACCATTTGGAATTCGCTATGAGCTCCTCCCTAGAAAACGCTCTACAGCTTGGCACATCCGGCCAGCATTCTTCGAGTGTTTCGATGGTAGGAAGAGGACTGGCTGCGGGGGCGCTCTGTGCAGTTGCAACTACCATTCCGTAGCTCAACCCAAGTATTTCCCAACCTCCCTTTGGTAGCTTTCGAGCCGCAATAATTTTTGGGCAAACGCGCACTGGGCGAGTCCATAAATCGGCGAAAGCCCCATCCAGAAGTGCTTTCAAATGGTCGCGCTCCAGAGCCGCAGCCTCAAACTCCTCGGCTGCAGAAAGATCACCTATTGTTTCTAAACTCGCCTCTACCAAACTAGCGAGATGGCCATTTAGTAGCTCCTTAGCATCAGCACAGGCAATTTCATCGGCCTCGGTAAAGCCATGGCAGGGTGCACTGCAACCGCCCGTCTGGGCAAGATAACAGTCCTTGTGATAAGGCGTATCTACCTTCCGCAGCGGCAAGGCACACTGCCTTATGCGGGAAGCTCGACAGATGGCTAAGGCACTCGCACTAGCGCGTTTTTTAGACGAAAATGGGCCGAGCCGAACTCCCTTGGGCACTCGCGTAACTTTGAGGCGTGGAACGGCCTCTTGCGTAAGTTCTACCCACCAATGACGTTTTTGGTTCCTGGAAGCTCTGTTGTATGGCGGTTTATAGCGATCTATTTCCTCCAGTTCTAGTATTCGTGCCTGGTGCTCAGAAACGGTTGGGGTGTAGGTGAGTGAAGCCGCGATATCTAGCATCTCGCGTATTCGGCCTCGCCCTTCTGAAGCAGTGAAGTAACTGCGGGTGCGAGCTCTCAGGTTTTTCGAGGAGCCAATGTACAGCACGTCGCCGTTTTGGGCGCGAAAGTAGTAGACTCCTGCCCTAGCTGGAATGTCCTTGGTAAGTCTTACTTTGCGCCTGCGTTTTAGTGGAATCGGAGCCGAAAAAGTGGCTATATCTTCTAGGTGAGTAAGACCCGCAGGGGCCGCCTTTTCGAGTAATCCGTACAGGACGTCAACGGTAGCACGAGCGTCGGTTAGAGCTCTATGATCCGGGGGAGCAGCTTTAGAAAACAGCCCGGCTAGCGTCGAGAGTTTGTGGTTTTTTACCTGAGGGCGAGGCAGCAGCATGCGGGCCAGAGCAAGAGTGTCCAAAACTAGCGGGTTTGGCCAAGCGTATCCCAACTGGGCTGCTGCCCTCTTTAGAAACCCGACGTCGAAAGAAGCATTGTGGGCAACCAACACCGTGGAGCTAGAAAGTCCGGCAAACTCCAGAAACGCCCCAAATGCTTCTGCCAGTCTTGGTGCACGCGCCACTGCGGCATTAGTAATGCCCGTCAGAGCCGTAATTTTGGGCGGAATGAACTGGGCAGGATTTACCAGCGTGGAAAATTCGCCCTCGACTGCTCCTGAGAGTACTTTCACGGCCCCTATTTCCGTGATGGCGGCACCGGCTCCCATTCCGGTGGTCTCGAGGTCCACAACAACAAATGTAGCCTCACTTAGGGGAGTGCCCATCTGCGCGAAAGAGCTCTGTACGCATTGTGTTCCATCCAGCGAATCTAGCTGACGAACTCTAGCTAGCTTCGCAGCCAAACTACTTGCCATTGCGCTCAGAACGCAGCCCAATTGTGAGCGGAATGGGGGTAGCTAAGGCGATAACTATAAGTGCTCCCCCTAGAAGAGGGGGCATGGTGCGGCCTATAAAAAAGTAAACGCAACTTGTGATAATAACCACAGCCCACATGCAGATAAAAGCCACCATAGGCCACGAAGGCATCAGTTTCCCAGATGGCCTTTCGGGAACAAAATTCTGCTCGGCCAGTGAGTAGTCGCGCGGCCCTCGGCCGGCCATTGCACCTGGAGAAGGTGTTGCTTTGTCCATGCGCACCCCCATCCCGGCGGCACTGGACATGTCGACGTCTCCAACAATGTCGGCAAACCTACGATCTATTTCGCTTTTTGACATATCTTCCGGCTCGCCGCGCCCCGAGTTCTGCTTTCCCGTCATACGATGAAGACTAGCGCCTTGCACCCACAGGTGAAAGCTGGCGCAAGGCAATTTCGAAGGGAAAGACGTGTTTTATCGACTGCTGAAGGCTATTTTGGGCCCGATTTTGAAGATTGTCTATAAACCGTGGATTGAAGGGGCTCACAACATTCCGCAGGAGGGCCCTGCGATTCTTGCCTCTAATCACCTGGCAGTTATAGATTCTTTTTTCCTGCCGTTGATGATTGAACGTGAAGTAGTTTTTATGGGCAAAGCCGACTATTTCACCGGCACGGGCATAAAGGGCAAACTGGTCGCTAAGTTTATGCGCGCTGTAGGTACAATCCCGGTCGATAGAACCGGCGGTAAGAAGAGTCAGGCGGCTTTGCGCACCGGTCTGCGCCGGCTAGCGGAGGGCGGTTTATTCGGCATTTACCCCGAGGGGACACGTAGCCCTGACGGAAGGCTCTACAGGGGTAAAACTGGGGTGGCGCGAATGGCTTTAGAGTCTGGAGCGCCCGTAGTGCCCGTAGCTATGATCGGCACAAACGTCGCCCAACCTATTGGCACCGTTATTCCTCGTCCTCATAGGGTTGGCATCAAAGTGGGTGCTGCCCTCGACTTCTCGCGTTACCGAGGCCTAGAAAACGACCGCTTCGTCTTGCGTGCCATAACCGACGAGATCATGTACTCGTTGATGTCACTTTCTGAACAGGAATATGTCGACAAGTATGCTGCTGACGTGAAGCGTAAGCTTTCTGAGGAGGGCAAGTTTGCCGGTCCTGTCCCAGGTGAGAAGTAAAGGGTGGGAAACTGGGGCGGTGTGCGCTAGCCTACACAAAACCCGTACAATGGGCCCTGACATAGAAGATATTTTTCTTGGAAGGAATTGATGACTATGCGTCGCGTGGCCCTGTTAACTGCCGGTGGTTTCGCACCCTGTCTGTCTGCCTCTGTTGGGTACTTGATCGACAATTACACTAAGTCGGATCCGGACGTCGAGATTATCGCTTATCAGAATGGCTACCACGGTTTGCTAACGGGTAATTACATCGTGGTGGACGAGGCAGCCCGCAAGAATGCGCTGAACCTGACCGAGTTCGGGGGCTCGCCCATTGGCAATTCGCGCGTAAAGCTCACTAACAAGGAAGATCTGCTTAAGCGCGGTCTTATTCCAGAGGGCGTAGACCCCTTAGGATATGCGGCCGACAAGCTCAAAGAGGACCATGTAGACGTCTTGCACACTATCGGTGGCGACGATACGAATACCACTGCTGCGGATCTGGCCCAGTATTTGCACGAGCACAACTACGAACTAACGGTGGTGGGGCTCCCCAAAACCATCGACAACGACGTGTACCCCATTCGCCAGTCGCTGGGGGCGTGGACAGCAGCAGAGCAGGGGGCTACCTTCGCCGCCAACATAATTGGCGAACACAGGGTAAGCCCGCGCATGCTAATTGTCCACGAGGTAATGGGGCGGAACTGTGGTTACCTTACAGCCCAGACTGCGAAGGTGTACCGGGAACGGCTGAATGAGCGCAACTGGGTTCCTTCAATTGGCCTTTCTAAGGAACGCTGGGATATTCATGCGGTTTACATCCCTGAAGAGTCCATCGATATCGAGGCTGAATCTAAGCGTTTAAAGGCGATCATGGACGAGCTCGGCAATGTGAACATCTTCCTTTCAGAGGGAGCTGGCGTTGATGACATAGTCCGCGAAATGGAAGAGGCCGGCGAAGAGGTCCAAAAGGATGCTTTCGGTCACGTTAAGCTAGACACTATTAACCCCGGAAATTGGTTCGCTGGCCAGTTTGCAAAGCGCATTGGTGCCGAGAAGGTTATGGTGCAAAAGTCCGGGTATTTCTCGCGTTCTGCGGCTGCGAATAAGGAAGATTTGGAGCTCATCAAGTCTATGTGTGATCTGGCGGTAGAATCTGCACACGCAGGGAAGCCTGGCGTCATCGGTCAAGACGAAGATAATGGCGACAAGCTGTCGGTAATCGACTTTGCCCGCATCAAGGGGGGCAAGCCCTTTGATGTTGACACTGACTGGTTTGCCCAGATGCTCGAGCAGATCGGTCAACCACGCGGGAAGGCTCTCGCGAAATAATTAGCGAGTATTTGCTCACGCACGCCCGCTTTTCGGAATCCACCGCGAAGATGGGCGTGCGCCCTCTATTATATTTTGCATGCTTAGCGAAGATCCCAGACAGTCGTGGCGGAGGTTTCCTGCCCTCCAGCAGCCTACTTACCCCGATGAGCAGGCCCTGCGTACGGTGGTTGCCGATCTGGAGCAACGTCCTCCGCTTGTATTTGCCGGGGAAGTCGACAAGCTAAAATCTCAGATAGCCGAAGCCGGGCGCGGAGAGGCTTTCGTGCTAATGGGGGGCGATTGTGCCGAAACGTTCGCCGAATCTACTGCTGACCATGTGCGTCTAAAAATCCAAACCATCTTGCAGATGGCTATAGTCCTAACCTACGCAGGCGGTATCCCGGTAGTAAAAATTGGGCGAATGGCGGGCCAATACGCCAAGCCCCGCTCAAGTGACGTGGAAGTCCGCGACGGAATCACGCTGCCCTCTTACAGGGGCGACTCGGTAAATTCTCACGAATTTACTGAGTCGGCCCGGGTGCCGGATCCTACCAGGCTTTTGGGAGCGTACACGCGCTCGGGGACCACTTTCAATCTAATACGTGCTTTTACTCAGGGCGGTTACGCCGATCTTCGCGAGGTACACGCTTGGAACCGTGGCTTTACTTCAAACCCGGCGTACAAGAAGTTTGAGCAGCTAGCTGCTCAAATAGATCATGCGCTGCGCTTTATGAAAGCTTGCGGGGTGGATTTCGACGCTTTGCAATACGTTGACTTCTACAGCGCTCATGAGGCACTGTTGCTCGAATACGAGGCTGCCCTCACGCGGGTTGATTCGCGCACAAACGATCTGTACAACACCTCGGCGCACATGGTGTGGATTGGCGAGCGCACCCGGGATCCAAACGGAGCGCACGTGGAACTACTGAGCAAGGTGAAAAATCCAATTGGAATTAAGATCGGGGCTAATGCCCGCCCCGACGACATTTTCGCCCTCCTTGACAAGCTCAATCCCAATGGTGAGGAAGGGCGCATAAGCCTTATTACTCGTATGGGGGCAGCAAATATTAGAGAGCGCTTGCCGCATCTGGTTGAAGCTGTAAAGGCTGACGGCCGGCCGATTACCTGGCTGACTGACCCAATGCACGGCAATACGATTACCTCGGGGGGCTATAAGACCCGTCGCTTTGACACGATTTTGGACGAGGTGCGCGGATTCTTTGAAGTTCACCGTGAGGCCGGCACAGTTCCTGGAGGAATTCACGTTGAACTCACTGGCGACGATGTAACCGAGGTAATTGGAGGTTCAGAACCCATCTGCGAAGCCGATCTGGGCTCCCGATATGAAACGCTTGTAGATCCCCGCCTAAATCACCAGCAATCGCTCGAAATGGCGTTCCAAGTAGCTTCGTTGCTAAACGGATAGGGGCGGGTAAGCCATCGCTGCGTATGCGCTTAGCGGAGGTGACGGTTGCCCACACAAAAACCATTTTGGCGAGTGAAGGGGAACCCATACCTGCTTTTGCCCAGCTAAAAGAATAATCTGATCTGGGCTTCAATCCGCAGACAGAACCTGAGTATATGCGATTTCGAGGGCGTTACCGCTGTGGTTCCAGGTAGAGTATTTCGCCACGAACTGAAGAGGCAATCGCTAATTAGAGTAATTGGCAAAAGTAACTCTTTGAGCTCAAATTCCCGGATCTAAACATGTATCAAAATCACAGTAGAGCCCACTTTTGCCTTTTGACCAGCCTTTGGAGTTTGGTCATAAACGTGGTGTGGATCTATGCCTAGAAGCTTACTTTGCACATTCACCTTGAATCCTAGTTTTTCCAACTCAGCCTTAGCATCTTCCATTTTGCGTCCGCGTAGATTCGGCACCTCTTTCTCTTCTGGCCCGAGCGAAATTACATAGGAAATTGGGTCACGCCTGAATCCATCGGTCGGACCTTTCGGATCCTGCCGGATGATTTTGTCTTTTTCTACCTCGTTGGAGTATTCTTCCGTCACCGTAGCGCGTAGCCCTAGATCAGCTGCTATTTTATTGGCCTCGGAGGCAGTTTTCCCAGTGAGGTCGGGAATCTTTACCGGTTCGCGCCCCTTAGAGACCACCAGTGCGATCTTAGTGTGATGACGCAGAGACTGGGGGGCAGTAGGCGTAGTAGAAACTACCTTATTTTTTGGAATTGAATCCGAATACTCCTCACTTACCTTGCCTATCGATAGGGGAGCCTTCCTCAAAGTGGCAAGTGCCTGCTCTTTATCCATTCCCACTACATCAGGTAGTGAAACCATATGCACGCCCTTCGAAACTACCAGCCGAATCTTTGTGTGCAGTTTCACCTTTTTCTTGGCGGAGGGAGAAGATGAGACTACGATGCCCTTCGGGACCGTGTCCGAATACTCCAGCTTCTTGTCGAGGGTGAGCTCGGCATCCTGTACCAATTTTTCGGCAGTCTGGGCCTGTAGCCCCACCACGTCGGGTACTGTAACGTGCCTGCCTGGCCCGTATACGAAATACCAAACACCTCCAATTACCAGGGTGGCCACGATAATTGCTACGCCGATGAGCGCAGGCCAATTCTTGGTGGGGCGGGCCTTCTTAGGTGAGTCGATTGCCCCCAGAGGCAACGCGGAAGTTCCTGAGCCGTAGTCTAGCGCGGCGGTTGACGATGACTTAGCGATTTGCGCAGGTTCTACCTCTGCGGGCTCTTCCGCGGGGGCTACCTCTGCTCGCCGTTCAAGAGTCTTGGGATCCAGGGTGGCAAGTACTTCGCGCACGTAGCGTGCGGCAGAGGCCCCATCTTGAGGACGATCGTCGCCTTCACGTGCAGCCATAGCGCAGATTAGGTCGTCTACCTCGGAGGGAATCCATGGAAGCGAGGTGGACAGACGAGGTACATCCTCGTGGACGTGCGACCAGGCGACCGCTATAGGTGAAGAGGCTTCGTAGGGAGGATGGCCGGCAATCAGTTCATAAGCCATAATGCCGACCGAATAAATGTCGGAGCGGGCATCAGCTTCCCCAGAGGTTACGAGCTCAGGCGGGATATATGCCACTGTTCCCAAAACTGAGCCTGTAGTAGCCATCGTAGCGTCGGAGACGGCCCTAGCTAGACCAAAATCAGCAACTTTCACCCCACCTGCGGCAGGAAGCAGGACATTTTCAGGTTTTACGTCGCGGTGAATGAGACCAGATCTGTGGGCGGGGGCCAGTGCCTCTAGAACGGACGCGATTATGGAAAGACTTTCCCCAAGAGGTAGTGCGCCTTCTTTGCGTAGGCGTTCGCGGAGGTTTGTGCCGTTGACGAGCTCCATAACTAGATAGCCAGCCCCGTTTACAATTCCCTGATCGAAAACTGCCACTACGGAGGGATGATTTATTCGAGCGGTGGCTCGGGCTTCGCGGCGGAAACGTGCAACCAAATCTGCCGAACCTGAAAGGTGTGGGTGCATAACCTTCAGGGCGACGGGCCGGTCCAGCCGTTCATCCCGAGCTTTATATACGGTGGCCATTCCCCCCGAGGCGATTTTGCTTAGGACCAGGTAGCGCCCGTCAACGAGTTTTCCTAATAACGGATCGACAGTGGTTGTACTAGCCTCAGCACTGTCGGGTAAGGGTTTCGTGTCGGTGACCTTGGGTTTTTTAAATGGAAAGTGGACTGTGCGGGCCCCCTTGGCCTTCTTTTGCGGCATAGGTCTTTCCATGGTCGTATTCTATGGCTATAGCGCCTCTGGCTAGTTTACACACGCCAATGCCCTCAATGTAGGCTTAAGCGCATGAGCGAAAAATTACTTGTTCTTCCAGACGTTGCTGAGCGTCTTGCAATTCCGTATTCGAAGCTGCGTTCCGCAGTGCGCGAGGGAAAGATTGGATCCCTAAGGAACGCGCAGGGGATTTTGTGTATCCCTGAGGATTTTTTAGTGCACGCCGAGGGCGGGTATGCGTTGGTAGACGGTCTTGAAGGGACGATGACTGTGCTGCAGGACTCCGGAATGAGTGCTGCTGAGGCAACCTCGTGGCTGTTAGAAGGCGATGACACTTTTGAAGGCCGCCCGATTGACGCGCTCCGCCAGGGTAGGAAGAAGCAGGTCAACTCCTACGCCAGTGCTCTTGCATTTTAGGATTTTCTGTTTATCAACAAATCGCGAAAATCTTCTAATGCCTGCTTGTGCGCCTGGTCGATTTGCAGGTTGCGAAGATGGGCGTTGCCTCGCTCCAAGAGCTGGGTTATAAGTTCTTCGTGGTCTTCGTAGGCCCCGCACCTTTTTATGGTGGCCTGCATATGTTTAACCTGCTCACTTGTAAGGTCTGTGCCAAGGTGAGCTAGGAATTCACCGGCTGAATCCTGTAGGCGGCGAATGGTGAGGGCAACTAGAACAGTGCGTTTGCCCTCGCGCAAATCGCCCCCGGTAACTTTGCCAGTCAGGGAATCGTCCCCGAACGTGCCGAGTTGGTCGTCGCGCAGTTGGAAGGCACATCCCCACGGCTCGAGGATTTGTTCTAGAACTTGCCTCACTTGGGGCTGAACCCCTGCTAATTGCGCGCCGAAAACGACCGGAAGACAAACCGAGTATCGGGCCGCCTTATGCTTTATAACTTCGAGCGCGGTTTGCAGGGCTAGTTCAGGATCGTCCATGAGCGGTGCATCTTCTAAAGCGCAGTCCAAAAACTGTCCCATGGCCACTTCGGCAGTCATCTGCACGAAAGTATCTCGGGGCTGGTTTGTGGGGGCTAGGTCAGAGGCCTCATTTGCTAGTTCTTGTGAAAGCGAAAGTAGTAGATCCCCGGCTAAGAGAGCCGAATTTTTTCCGAATGCCTCGCGGTTGCCGCGGAAGTTGGAGGCGGCATGGAAGTACTCGTAAAAACGGTGTAGGGAAGCGGCTCCGCGGCGCTTATCTGCGTTGTCTACTATGTCATCGTGAGCTAAAGCGCTGCCCTGGTATATTTCAACTGCCGCCTGTCCTAGCAGTGAGGCTCGAGCAGGGGTGGTCGAATCGGCCACCAGCGAAAAGCCAAGTTCGACTCCGCGGGCTCTGAGTCTTTTTCCGCCCTTGGTGTAATGGCGAAGTCCGTCACGGAGGGCATCTAACAGTGCCGAGGACGGCCATTTGGCCCGCCAGGTGGCCAAATAGTGGTCCAAAAAGGCATCTAATTCTTGGCTGTTAAAAGTCACAATCCTCAGCCTATCGCACCCTCAGCTAGGGTTCTTGGAGGGACAAAGAGGTTTTCGTTGTTATAATTGTGCTTAGTACGCCGCATGGCGAGACGATAGACGATTTGATCCGCACAGCGGAAACTGGTTTACGAAAGGGCATTCGTGTCAACTTCGCGTTCTAAGAACACCGCTTCCAAGGCAGCAGCCAAAGTAAATGCTACCAGTAAAACTAGCGGAAACAAGGCCTCTTCGGCAAAAAGTTCCGGAGCAAAGAAGAAGACCGGGGATGTGGCTGAGGCTGCTGAGCTGACTCATTCGACTTCGAGTGGGCGTCGCTCACGTGGAACAGGTACCCATCCCAGGGGGAAAGCAGCTTTAAAGGGCCATCACAGGCGCGGACGTCGAAACGAGAAGTCTGGCTTCACAATTTCAGAAAAGGACGAGGCCGACGAGCCGGCACAGCAGGTAACCGTAGCCGGTGCCACCGCGGATCCGGTAAAGGACTACCTGAAACAGATCGGTAAGGTACCTCTGCTAAATGCGGAAGAAGAGGTGGATTTGGCCAGGCGCATCGAGGCCGGTCTTTACGCTGACTACAAGATGAAGCAAGATGCGCAGACCATGACTTCTAAGGAAATGCGTGACCTGCGGGCAATTAGCATTGATGGCCAGCACGCCAAGAATCACTTACTCGAAGCGAATTTGCGTCTAGTGGTGTCCTTAGCTAAGCGGTACACAGGTAGAGGAATGCTTTTCTTGGATCTGATTCAGGAGGGCAACCTTGGGCTAATTCGCGCGGTCGAGAAATTCGATTACGCGAAGGGCTACAAGTTCTCAACCTATGCAACCTGGTGGATTCGCCAAGCTATAACTAGGGCAATGGCCGACCAGGCTCGTACAATCCGCATTCCGGTACATATGGTCGAGGTCATCAATAAGCTAGCCAGAGTGCAGCGGCAGATGCTACAGGATCTGGGACGCGAACCCACTCCCGAGGAACTTGCCAAGGAGCTGGATATGACTCCCGAGAAAGTCGTCGAGGTGCAAAAGTACGGTCGCGAGCCAATCTCGTTGCACACTCCGCTTGGGGAAGACGGAGATTCTGAATTTGGCGACCTGATCGAAGATTCCGAGGCCGTGGTCCCCGCGGACGCGGTTTCCTTTACGCTTCTGCAGGAACAGTTGCACAGGGTACTGGATACGCTCTCAGAACGTGAGGCCGGGGTGGTGTCGATGCGGTTTGGCCTTGGCGACGGTCAGCCGAAGACCTTGGACGAGATCGGCAAAGTTTACGGAGTTACGCGCGAGCGCATTCGCCAGATCGAATCTAAAACTATGTCGAAGCTCCGCCATCCCTCCAGGTCTCAGGTTCTTCGCGACTACTTGGACTGAGCAGCATTTATAACAGTGCCGGGGCCCGTTGCACGGGCCCCGGCACTAAGTCTGTGTAGCCTAGTTAGGCTTTTAGTAGATGTTCTGGGTCGTCGAGTGAAACCGCCTGCTGGCGCAGCTTCGCCTCGAACTTGCGGGCATGGTGGCCGCAGAAAAGTAGCTGCCCTGAGATGAGGTTTGCGCGGACTAGGGCCGGGGCGCCACAGGCATCGCAACGATCAGCAGCCGTGAAAGTCTGTGTCTGTTCGGTTCTTTCGATAGTCGTTTCCATATCCCTATTGTGGACGTTAAAACGCTCTCTAGGCTATTCTAAGTGGCTATTTACGCCAGGGGCGCAATGGGTTAGGGGCCCGCTCGAGTCGCTACGGAAGTTGGAGTGAATTGCTAATAGAATGTCCAGGTGAGTGCCTCCCAGAAGAAGAAACAGGAATATAATGCCCAGCACCTCACGGTGCTGGAAGGCCTCGATGCGGTACGCAAGCGTCCCGGCATGTACATCGGTTCAACCGACAGGCGTGGGCTTATGCATTGCGTTTGGGAGATCGTGGACAATGCCGTCGACGAGGCCGTTGAAGGTTACTGCGACAAGATTGTGGTTACTTTACACCCAGATCATTCAGTCTCAGTCAGCGACAACGGTCGAGGTATCCCCGTCGACAATGTGCGGGGCACCGGTAAAAGCGGCGTCGAGGTGGTTTACACAAAACTGCATGCGGGCGGCAAATTTGATTCTGGGAACTACGCGGCTGCAGGCGGGCTGCACGGGGTCGGGGCCTCGGTAGTAAACGCCTTGTCTGCCAGATTGGATGTGCAGGTTGACAGGGGCGGTAAAACATATCAAATGTGTTTTAAACGAGGGCAGGCCGGAATCTTTGACGATTCTAGCGGGCGCACCCCAGAATCTCCTTTCACTCCTTTCGGGGAAAAATCTGAGCTGGCCGTGGTTGGGAAAACCAAAAAAACACTGAGTGGCACTCGAGTTAGGTTTTGGGATGATTTTCAAATCTTTCCGCCAACTGAATCATTCGATTGGGAATTGCTGCTTGCTAGAGCTCGACAAACCTGTTTTTTGGTGCCTACGGTCACGATCGAGTGTCGCGACGAGCGCGGAGCCGATCCTCTCGTAGAGACTTTCCATTTTTCTGGCGGTATTGCTGATTTTGTCGAATTTAATGCCAAAGATAACGCCGCCAGTGACACTTGGTCGATCGAGGGCGACTACCCCTACAAAGAAATGGTTCAGGAGATCAGTCCCGAAACCGGTCATCTTGCTCCCGTGGAACGCGAGCGCAACTGCCACGTTTCTGTAGCCTTACGTTGGGGGACAGGTTACGAAACTGACATCCGAGGTTTCGTAAATATTATTGCTACGCCCAAGGGCGGCACCCATATAACTGGTTTTGAGCAGGCTGTGGTGAAGGTGGTGCGCGCCCAGATCGAGAAATCTGCGCGCAAATTGAAGGTAGGTTCACGCGACGGCAAAATAGAAAAAGATGATGTCCTCGCCGGGCTTACTGCGGTGGTTACCGTCTCGCTGCCTGAACCCCAGTTTGAAGGGCAAACTAAGGAAATACTTGGCACCGTGCAGGCGCGCCAGGCCGTAAACAAGATAGTTACCGAGGGCCTGAAGAAACGTTTTACGTCAAGTAATCGCGAGGATAAGTCGCAGACCTTCACGATTCTCGAGAAGGTAGTAGGCGAGATGCGAGCACGCGTTTCTGCCCGCGTCTCAAAAGAGATTTCTCGCCGCAAGAATGCGTTGGAGACCTCCTCGCTGCCCGCGAAGTTAGCGGATTGCCGCACTAACGAAGTCTCTCGCTCGGAGCTGTTTATTGTAGAGGGCGATTCCGCCCTAGGAACGGCAAAGGTAGCTAGAAATAGCGAATTTCAGGCATTATTTCCCATCCGTGGAAAGATCTTAAATGTTCAAAAATCGTCTACCTCCGACATGCTGTCGAATGCCGAGTGCTCGGCAATTATCCAGGTTGTAGGAGCCGGATCCGGGCGTAGCTTTGACATCGACGCCGCTCGCTATTCAAAAATCGTGATGATGACCGACGCGGACGTGGATGGAGCGCACATCAGGACCTTGTTGCTAACGCTTTTCTTCCGTTACATGCGTCCGCTAATCGAGCAGGGGCGGGTCTATGCTGCGGTACCTCCGCTTCACCGCATTGAGGTAGCCGCCAAGGGACGAAAGCCACGGGAGTACATCTACACCTACTCGGAGGCTGAATTGCATCAAAAATTAGCCGAATTGAAAAAGGCAGGCAGGACATATAAGGAGCCAATCCAACGCTATAAAGGGCTTGGCGAGATGGATGCTGACCAGCTTGCCGAAACCACTATGGAACCGCAACATCGCACGTTGCGTAGGGTTACATTGGAGGACGAGGCGGCCTTGCAAAAGGCCGAGGAAGTATTCGAACTACTCATGGGGTCTACAGTCCCTCCCAGGCGTGATTTCATCGTGGCAGGGTCGCACGAATTCGACCGCGAGCGCATTGATGCCTAGCTGAGACCAGTTACCGTGAAAGACTAAAGACCTATTACAATGAGAAACGTGTCCGAACCATTAGTTAACCGTGTGCATCCGCCGTTTCGGGCTGCCTTGCCTGGCCCACACCTGGGATTGACGTGGCGTTTTTCTTCTGCAAGCGACCTGCCGGCGCTCTCCAGGTTCGTTTACTATTGCGAAAATCACGATAGGGTTGTGCGGCCTACCCCTTCATCCCGCCTGGAACGGTTAGTTGAGCCAGATCAATTCCAGGATGCAATAGTCGGGCAAGATGCTCGTGGAGACATTGCTGCCTTCGCAGCCGTAACGCTAATTAACCAGGATCAGCTGCCTGCGCGGGCAGAGCTGTTTGCAGTTACCTCGCCGACGTGGCGGGGGCGTGGAATTGGCAGGGCCCTGCTCGCATGGCAGGATGCTCGCGCGCGCCAGTTGCTCGTCCAGGTATTTGGTGACCTATCTGAGGTGCCTGCCTCGATCCTGAACGTAGTAGATGTGAAATTACAAGATCGCAGGCGAATGTATATCGCCGGCGGCTTTTCTGCCAAGTCGACTCTACTTTGTCTGTCCCGCTCTTTAGCTGACGTCCCCTGTGACTTTGCCCGGTCTCAAGGTAGGGTTGTGCCCGCCTCAGATATAGACCGGGGCGAATTGATGGATTTTGTGATCTCTGAACGCACCTCCCTGGGAGCTACTGCAGACCAGGTACGTGGGTGGGCCGAGGACGTTCTTGAGCGTATGGATCCGGATCTTTCTTTGGCGCTCTTGCAAGCTGAAAAGTTGAAGGCAGTGGTTTTAGTAACTCGCGAAGAGGGGCTTCGCTTAGGGCAAGAAGATGCCGACGTACAGTGTCAGGTTACAGCCGCTCGCAAGCCGCATCGTGGCGATGCGCTTGCGCAGCTGCTATCTGTTATCTGTCAAAAGGCTGCCTGCCAGGGCGGCAGGCGCATAGCTCTCGAATTGGACGAAGCCTCAAAATGGGCGTTAGACCCGATTTTGCAGGAGTTGGAATTCGAAAAAGTCGGTGCCCGCAAGGTCTATTCAATAGAGTTGTGACATGAATGTGCAGTGGAGGAAGCTATCTCGCGCAGACTCGGCGCTCGTAGCAGAGCTGACCGAGCGGATACAGCGTGTAGACAATCCCCCTTACCGCACATCTAGAGCCGAAATAGAAGCGGATTTTTCTGCTGACCAGCGTTGGCGCTCTTTTGGTGCCTTTGTGCAAGGAAAACTCATTGCGTACGGACATGCGCTGTTTAGGCCTTCCGATCCTGCCCGAGTTATCTGCATCGGGGGAGTAGATCCCCACTTCCGTCGCCAGAAACTCGGGGGGCACATAGTCGACTTGCAGGTTCAGGCCGCACAAGAATTGCTAGGTGCTAGCCAGGGTGAGGTCATAATGCACGTAGATGAGGGCATGGCCGAATTGGTAGAAGTGCTGCGTTCTAGAGGATTTTCCTGGACAAAAACTTACTATGAGTTGAGGGCCCCGCTGCATTCACTTGGCGCTGTTCCCGCCGATCCGTTTATTACGATCGTTCCGTGGAGCGTGGATCTAGACGACGAGCTGCGCTTAGCGATAAATGCGATAACTGAACAGACCTGGGGATCTACGCCCCTTAGCGCACAGGAGTGGGCTCAGGGGCGACCGCATTTTTCCGCCCAAAACTCGTTTATTGCTCTGGACAAGTCCACTGATCGCACCCAGATAGCCGGTCTAGCCATGTGTTCACTCTATCGGCAAGACTGGCAGGCTCTAGGGGTGCGCGAATGCTACATAGATATCTTTGCTGTGGGGGAACCCTGGAGGGAAACTCACGTGGGCAGAAGGCTGCTTGCTGCAGTAATGGAAAAAGGAGCTGCCGACGGTTTGGAGGCAATCGGAGCCGGGATAAGCTCTCTGAACGATTCAGGGGCACTGGACCTTTACCATTCACTCGGATTTAGAACCGTCGCCCGGACTCGCTCGTATTCGATGCAACTACCCAATTGAGTGAATCTGCCCGGCAACTGGGGTGCCGGAGGCATCGCGTTTCGGATTGGGATCCGGAAGATCAATGCTGACCCCGCCAGAGTCAACTGCCCGCGGGGAAGGCGCGATACCGGCCACCTCTAGGCGATCCTCTCCCTTTAAGAACCGTTGCGCACGTACACCCTGCCCGCCGCGTCCCTTTCGGGGGAACTCTGCTAGAGCGGTAACCTTCACTGACGTCTGTCCCGTGCCCTCCAGAGCGCTAGAGTCGCAAGCGACGGTAACTACTTCGTCGGCCTCATTGGCGGTGAAACCGCCTGCCAAAACATGTGCCCCGTCTGGCAGGGACATACCCGCTACGCCGTGTCCTGCGGGGCCTTGCGGACGAATTTTTCCGGCGGGCGTGCGCAGCAAAGAACCTGCTGAAGAAATTAGTACGGCGTCGGCCTCGTCAGGGGCGGTGCAGAGGCAAACTACCGCATCGCCTTGGGCAAGCCCCATATAGGTCCACTCATCTTTGCTCACTGGATAGTCAGGGCGAATGCGTTTCACCATGCCCTCTCGAGATATAGCGCCCATCACTGGCGAGCCCGGATCCAAGCTGGCAAAGCCAATTACGCGTTCGCCCTGATCTAGAGACACCAGCGCACTTGCCTTAGCGCCCCCCTCAAGGGACGGGGCATTCTCGGTTCTTGGCAAAGCGGGAACGTCTAGTACGTCGAAGCGCAACATCCGCCCCGCCGAGGTCGCAAGTCCCACCTGCGCTCGAGCGGTAGTTGCTAGCGAAGCTGCGACGGCGTCGTGGGGGCTGCGCCCGCCGGTTCGCGGGATTTTCTCGGCGCCTCCGAAACGCGCCACCCTGCCGGTAGTAGATAACACTAGCTGACAGGGGTCGTCGGCGACCTCTAAATCTAACTTCCCCCTTGCCGAAGCAGTGGGAACTAACGATCCAGCATCCTCTAAAAGAAGCGTGCGTCTGGGAGTGGAGAGGCGCTCAGAGACTTCCGCTAACTCTTTGGACACCAGGTCCTTGCGCACCTGCTCATCCTCGATTATCTGTAGCAGTTGCCCGATAGTACGCGTCAGTTCGTCGCGTTCAGACTCAAGCTCGAGGCGCGAGAACTTGGTAAGACGCCGCAACCGGAGAGCCAGGATGTGATCGGCCTGAGCTTCGTCGAGGTCAAATGCCGTTTTCAGACGCTCGCGCGCTGTAGCCACGTCCTCGGAAGAACGAATGATGGCAATCACATCGTCTATATCCAGAACTGCCACTAGTAGGCCCTCCACCAGGTGCAGTCGCTCCTGGGCCTTTTTCAGGCGAAAATTAGAGCGCCGCAAAACCACGTCCATGCGGTGGTCCAAAAAGACCTGCAGCATCTTCTTTAGTCCCAGCCTCTGCGGCTGACCGTTTACCAAAGCAACCGCATTAATACCAAAGGAGTCTTCCATAGGGGTGTGGCGGAAAAGCTGGGACAATACGGCTTCGGGTTTGAACCCGTTCTTCACTTCGATTACCAGTCGGAGACCGTGATTGCGATCGGTAAGATCCGAGACATTAGAAAGACCTTTGAGGCGCCCGCGTTTGACTCCCTCCTTAATTTTTTCAATGACTCTTTCAGGACCAACCATGTACGGTAGCTCAGTTACAACTATTCCGTGCTTGCGAGCGCTTACACGTTCTATAGAAGTCTTGGCACGAGTCTTGAATACCCCGCGGCCAGTTTCGTAGGCCTCCTTTATCCCATCGAGCCCTACAATTATGCCCCCGCAAGGTAGGTCGGGGCCGGGAATAAAGCGCATCAAATCTTCGGTAGTGGCATCGGGATTGGCAAGTAGATACCGAGCTCCGGCGGTTACTTCGCCTAGGTTGTGCGGAGCAATATTGGTGGCCATGCCGACCGCAATACCGGATGCGCCATTCACCAAGAGGTTGGGAAATCCAGCCGGCAGCACAGTTGGTTGCATAAGAGTGGAGTCGTAGTTCGGCTCCATCTGGACCGTGTCCTCGTCAATGTTGGCTACCATGTCCAAGGAGCCTTCAGCCATCCGCACCTCGGTATAACGCGAGGCCGCGGGTCCGTCGTCGAGCGAACCAAAGTTTCCGTGTCCGTCTGCTAAGGGCAAACGCATAGTGAAATCCTGCGCCAAACGTACGATCGCGTCGTAGATTGCAGAATCTCCATGGGGATGAAGTTTGCCCATTACCTCGCCTACGACGCGTGAAGACTTAACGTGTCCTTTAGAAGGCAGTAGGCCCATATTCGACATGGTGTACAGGATTCGCCTCTGCACTGGTTTTAGACCGTCGCGTGCATCCGGCAAAGCACGGGTGTAAATGACCGAGTAGGCATATTCCAGAAATGACGTCTGCATTTCTTCAGAGACGTCGATATCTACTACGGTGTCGGTGTTTGCGTGCTCGGACGAGGTCATGGGCTTATTATCGGAAATATCTGTAAATTGGGCCCGCTCACACGCCGGAAAGGACTGCGAAATGACCATTTCCACTTCGGTACAAGGTGCCGCCTGGACTGGAATGCCTCCCCGAAGGCGCATCTACCAGATTTTTCCGGCTCTGATGGAGTCCTTGCAAGCTAGTGACAATTGGCTGCTCCCAGGATGCCAACAGGTGTTGGTTTTCCTTGTCGACGGGCTGGGGAAGCTCCAGCTTGACCGTTACCGTGCTCATGCGCGCAGATTAGCTTCGCTCGAGCAGATAGAAGGGGTGCAAACTTGTGTCCCTTCCACTACGGCCGCGGCTATAACGTCTTTTGCAACAGGACTCTTACCTGGGCAAACGCGAATGGTCGGCTACGAAGTTGCGGGGCGCAATTGGCGTGAAAACCTCATAACTTTTGCCAACGGCACTAGGGCCGAGAAGTGGCAGGACCAGCCAACTTGTTTCGAGGTACTTGCCGAACGGGAAAAACGAGCCGCCTTCGTAGGGAAGCCTAAATTCGACAATTCTGGCCTTACTCGCGCCGCCTTGCGAGGTAGCCAGTTCATAGGTGCCCGCTCGCTTTCTGAAACTGCTGCCGAGGCTTTAAAAGCTCTCGAGGATGGTTTTGATTTTGTTTACATGTACTGGTCTGAGCTAGACCATGCGGGCCACAGCCACGGGGTGGGTTCAGAACAGTGGATCGGCCAGCTTGAGGAAGTTGACGGGGCAATATCCCAGCTGCGAGACGGATTGCCACAAGGGGCAGCGCTGGTAGTTACGGCAGACCACGGCATGGTCAACACTGATGAAGAACACGTGTTTGAAGTCGGGGCAGATTCACTCGAGGGCGTTTACGCGGTCGGGGGTGAACCGCGCGCGTTGCACCTTCACTGCGAAAATGCTGCCGAAGTCGCGAGGCGGTGGCAGCGGATGGTAGGTGAGCGAGCACTCGTTACCTTAGCTAAGGATTCCCCGCTCGGAGCTGTCCGCGACCAGGCGGCAGGGCAGGTCCAGGTTTGGATGCGCGGGCGCTGGGTTTGTTATGTCGAGGGCGTGCACTCTGCAGGAGCAAGGTCGTTGGTGGGAGTGCACGGTTCGCTCACGGAGGCAGAGATGTCTATCCCGCTACTGCGAACGTACTAGCGAGTTAGGACTTCGCCCCGAAGACTATTTCGTCCCACGACGGCATGGATTTGCGCCCCTTCTTCTTGGCGGGCTTCGGTTCGGGCTTTTCTATAGGCTCGATGTGCTCCATTCCTGGCAGCGCATCGGTATCTTCGTCCTCGGTCCCCGTAGCGACTTCAACCCTGTGTCCACGTCTGGCGTTGAGCTCGTCGAGCAGCGCTTCGGTGCCGGCAGCCTCCCGGGGGCTTTCTTCTTCAGGTTCGGGCGCGGGGTGCAAAGGGATTGCTCCGCGTTCGGGGCCGGCGGGGGTTGTGGTTTCGGTAAGCCAGGTAGCTTCCTGGTCTATTGCCTCTACGGAATGGGCATTCGCGTCGAGTTTCCACGTTGCAATATGTTCGGTGGCGTCTTGTACAAAGGTGACGTGTACGTGCCAGTCTTCGCCTGGGCTGCGTGTTGCATCCCATTTGGTGAGTTCGGGATCGACGCCCCGAGCCGCGAGTCGGTTAACCACCAATTCGCCCAAGGTGGGGGCAGTGGCGTCCCTGGAAATTCGGGCGTTGCGCCCCTGCTCTGCAGCAAAGTCGCGTTCGGCAACAATTGGGCTTTCGAAGCGTTGTAAGGATTCAAGGTCCATGTCATGACTGGAAGCAATCTCGGCTGCGGTGGCTCCAGCTCGCATTAGGGTTTGAATTTCCTTTGGGCGAATTTTCTTGTCGGGCGAAATACCTGCGCCGGCGTTTGCGTCTGCTAGAGGGCGGCGCACAGCTATACGCAAGTCGTCGGTGATCGGTAAGGCGTATCGGGCGCCGTCACTGTCGGTTAGAATAACGGCCGTTCCGTCGGGAGTAGCGCCCAAAACTTCCAAATCAACCATTGCCAAATCCGTCCTACTATGTGAGTCCAACCTATGGTCCGACAACCATGATGTTGCCACAGTTTAGAGGCATTTTTTCCTTAGGGGCCGGCGAGTCTGAAGCCGTATCAAAAAAATGGAGTAGATTAGCTCAACAATAGGTGCTAATATCCCGGCGCACCCATTAAATTGACGGCGGACCGAAAGGACCCTTCATGGCAACTGACTACGACAGCCCTCGCAAGCGCGATGACGAGAATAACGAGGACTCCATTGAGGAGTTGAAAGCGCGCCGCGCTGATGCTGCCGGTTCTTCTGAGGTTGAACAAGACGAGAATGAAGCTGCGGAGTCGTTCGAGCTTCCTGGTGCAGATCTTTCTGGCGAGGAACTCTCGGTGCGTGTTGTGCCGCGCCAGGACGACGAGTTTACCTGCTCGATTTGCTTTTTGGTTCACCACACTTCGCAGCTAGCATATGAAGAGGACGGACAGCCCGTCTGTACTGATTGTGCAGATTAACGCGAAGAGAGAAGTAAATGGGCCTTTTTTCTAGAAGGAAAAAGAAACAGGGACTTGCTGAGGAGCCGGTTGCCGACAAGGCGGCGGAGGCCGAGGCACTATCTGCCGAAGTCGAGCGGCCACACGTGGGCCCGTTTGATATTTCGCAGGTCGATGATTCTGTTCAGCTAATAGATTTTGGGCCCATCAAGTTACCCTACGTGCAGGGTATGCAAATTAACCCCTTGCCTCACGAAAACCAACTTATTGGCTTGCGCGTAATCTTGGGGACCGCAGCCTTTGAGCTGGGGGCGTTTGCGGCACCCCGATCGGGTGGGGCCTGGGCCGCTTCGGCGCCGGCTATGCTTGAAGGTTTTACCCAGATGGGCTGGCATGCCGAAAAAGTCTCGTTGGCTGAGGGGGACGCCGTCCTAGCGCGCCCGCCCAAAGGCGAGGAGCAACTGCCTTCTCTTACTGTGGGTGTTGAAGGTCCTCGCTGGTTATTACGCGTTTGTTACCTGGGCTCGGCGGCGTTAGAAGAATCTGCCCGGCGTTCTTTAGATCCTGTGCTCACTGGAATTGTGATCGACCGGGGTAGTGAGCCCAAGGCACCTGGCGACCGCCTGCTTCTAACCCTGCCTCCCGAATTAGCGGAGCAGATTGCCGAGCAGAACGAGCAGGCATAGTGTCTCGTCTAATACGTCTGGTTCGCACGGCTCTGGCCTCTCTTTGGCTTTCTCGTGGTGACATAGGTGCGGCTGACGAAAAAGCTTTTTCTGAACGAGTCGGAACCCAACCAATAAGTCAGGTTAGCGAGCGCAAGGAAATAAAGATTGCAGGCGTAATAACGTCTGTAACCTACCCTGCGCGTACCGGCCTGGCTGATTTGAGCGCCACCCTCTCTGACGGCAGTGCCACCATTGAATTGGTCTGGATGGGCAGGCACGATATTCCTGGCATAGTTCCCGGGGCACGTTTGCTGCTCAGCGGAACTGCCAGCCTGCACCGGGATCATCTGCGCGTGGTGAACCCTGACTATTCGCTATTGGCCCACATGCTATGAGCGCTAAGATTCCCGGCCTTACCCCCGGTGGTTCTTTTTCGATTCTGCAGGCCATGGGCGGTGTTAGGGGAGCGGTAGAGTCTATAGCCCCCGGCCTAGTGTTTGTTATCGTCTATGTGATCACCTTCTCGCTAAAGCCGCCGCTTCTAGCAGCGGGTATTTGCGCTGGTCTCGCACTAGTTTCGCGCCTAATTCAACGCCAGTCGGTCAAACAGGCCCTGGTGGGTGTGGCCGGTGTAGCCATCGGACTGATCTGGGCCCTTCTAACAGGTAATCCGAAGGACTTTTTCGCCTTTGGCCTGTGGCTCAACTTCATTTATGGAGCTATCTTTTTAGGGTCGATTCTAGTTAGGCGGCCGCTCTTTACGATTGCTACATGCCTTTACCGAGGTCAGTCCATCTCGGCCGCTTCCGGGCAACTGCGCAAAGCTGGGCTAGCAGCTACTTGGCTCTGGGTGGGGCTTTTTGTATTGCGCCTAGGTGCTGAAGCTCCACTTTACTTAGCAAATAGGGTGGCAGCCCTGGGAAGCGTGCGCCTCGCCCTCGGACTGCCACCCTACGTGGCAATTGCTTACGTCAGCTGGCGTCTTCTGGCTCCTCATCTGCAACGGGAGAGGCAACCAGAGCGCTAACCTCGGCCAACACGTCCGGGCCCTGCCTGTCGCCGAAGAGTAGGAGCAGTTCGTCCCCGGCTTCCACAGTGTCGTCGTCAGTCGGATTGAAGGGACGTTCGTCGCGCAAGATAGCAGCTAAGACCACATCGGGGGGGAGTGCTATGCTGCCGCAACGCTTACCGTGAATTGGAGCGTCCTTTGGGATAGTGACTGAATACATTGAAGTGGTGGATTCGTGGAACCAAAATATTCTTACTAGTGATCCTACGGCCACAGCCTCTTCTACCAGCGCCGTCATCATCCGCGGGGTAGAAACAGACACATCTACGCCCCACGTTTTGTCAAACATCCACTCGTTTTTGGGGTTATTCACCCTAGCGATCGTGCGGGGCACCCCGAATTCCGATTTTGCAAGCAACGAGATGACCAGGTTTGCCTTGTCGTCTCCGGTCGCTGCAACCATGAAGTCGCATTCGTCAGCCTTAGCCTGTGCTAGGGCGTCAGGGGAGCAGGCATCTGCCAAAATCCAGTCAGCTTCAGCCACAGAGGCCACTCGCATCTTGTCTGAGGATTTATCCATCAGAGTGATCTGGTGTCCGTGCGAAAGAAGTTCAGCTGCGATAGAACGTCCGACTGATCCGGCACCAGCAATAACTATCCGCATCTACTTCTCCTCGCTCTGGCCGTTCGCCAACTGGTGCGAAACATTGGCGAGCTCACTGTGGGGCACCGCTAGAAATAACTCGTCATTTTCCTGAACCACGTACTCCGGACGCGCCAGGATTGGCTTTCCAAGCCTCGATAGGTAGGCAACTCTAACGCCGAGGGCGTCCTCGAGTTCCGAGAATGGACGGGTTAGCCACATCTTGGCCGGGCGCGCCCTCAAGAGCTCGATGCCATTAGTTTGATCGGCAAAGATAACCTCGGAATTGTCGGGCAGCATGCGCCGCAACATTGCACGCGTGGTCCACTTTACAGGCCCCACGGTAGCAATCCCTAGGCGCTGATATAGCTCGGCGCGGCGAGGATCGTAAATCCTTGCAACTACTCGTTTTACTCCAAAGGTCTCGCGAGCTACCCGAGCTGAAAGAATATTGGAGTTGTCGCCGTTAGAAACAGCCGCAAAGGCATAGGCATCTTCGATACCGGCTTGCCGCAAGGTGTCGCGATCAAAACCGACCCCCTTTACCTTCTGCCCCGAAAAGTCCTTTTTTAGGCGGCGAAATGCCGCGGGATTTTGGTCTACTACGGCAACGGAGTGACCTTGCCGGTCCAACTCAATCGCCATGGCCGCCCCAACACGGCCGGATCCCATGATCACAAAATGCACGGCTCTAACCTACCGCGGCGCAGAAAAAAACGAAAGCAAGGCGCTGCGTTGTTTCGCTTCGGCGGCAAAGAGGGTAGATTATCGGCGTGACTGAATACTTAGACGGGATCAAGCGCGTTCTACTTGGCAGGCCAATGCGTTCAGATGCGCTTGGCAACACACTTTTGCCAAAACGGATCGCTTTACCCGTATTTGCCTCTGACGCGCTGTCGTCCGTAGCTTACGCCCCCGACGAGATTCTGCTTACGCTTTCGTTCGCAGGTTTAGCTGTAACTGCACTGTCTCCGTGGGTGGGGCTCGCTGTGGTGGTACTACTAGTTGTAGTTGTAGCAAGCTACAGGCAGACAGTGAAGGCTTACCCATCAGGAGGCGGCGACTACGAAGTAGCCACTAAGAATTTGGGAGGCACTGCGGGTCTAGTGGTGGCTTCAGCATTGTTAGTCGACTATGTGCTGACCGTTGCGGTGTCGATTTCGTCTGGGGCGCAGTACCTTTCTGCTACCTTCCCAGCACTCATTGGAAAAGAAGCTCTCATAGGGGCATCAATCATTGCCATATTGGCGTTGCTGAACCTGCGCGGTATGAGGGAATCAGGGAAGGCTTTCGCTATTCCCACCTACCTTTATTTGATAGCTGTTGGGGCAATGATACTTACCGGCTTCTACCAGTGGGCGACCGGTTCGCTAGGGCAGGCTCCCACTGCTGCCTACGACGTTGCCGCCAAGGGGCAGTACTCCGCGGGTCTTGTAGGTGTGGCCGGATTCATATTGATCTTGCGAGCTTTTTCCTCTGGATGTGCAGCACTCACCGGGGTGGAGGCAATTGCTAACGGAGTGCCGGCGTTTCGCAAGCCGAAATCAAAAAATGCCGCCACGACGCTAGCCTTGCTTGGTACTATCTCGGCAGTAATGCTTATGTCCATCCTGTTTCTAGCCGGGAGGACAGGAGTCCGCTCTGTCGAGAATCCAGCTACGGACTTGCTTTTACACGGCAAACCAGTTGGGGGAGCAATTACTGTTGATCCCGTAATCGGACAGCTCGCAGCAACTATTTTTGCCAACGCAAAACCCATGTTCTACCTAGTGACCATTGTTACTGGGCTGATTCTAGTTCTTGCCGCGAACACGGCTTTTAACGGTTTCCCGCAACTGGCTCAAGTTCTCGCCCGCGATTCCTTTTTGCCGCACCAGCTTTATAACCGAGGGGATCGTCTCTCTTATTCAAACGGCATCTTGGTATTGGCAATCGGAGCAATAGTTTTGGTCTTGTCGTTCGACGCGCAGGTGACTAGGTTGATCCAGCTCTACATCGTCGGAGTCTTTATTGCCTTCACCACCTCTCAGCTAGGTATGGTCGTGCACTGGACCCGTTCGTTAGGGGTATCTACGGACGCCAACGAGCGGCGAGCAATGAAACGTTCGCGCGTGGTAAACGTGATTGGATTTCTAATCTCTGGATCCGTGCTGATTATTGTGATGGCTACAAAATTCATCCACGGAGCCTGGATGGCTCTGCTGCTCATGGCGCTGGTATTCGTTGTCATGATGGGAATCCGCAAGCATTACCGCAGTGCCAAAAAGGAGCTTGAAGTACCCGACTTCCAAAGGGCACTAGCGCTGCCCTCGCGCGTGCACGCGATCGTTTTAGTCTCGAGCTTGCACCAGCCTGCAATGCGAGCAATTTCCTATGCCCGTGCAACTTCGCCTTCTACTCTCGAACTAGTGACTGTAGACATAGATGCCGACGGCACTCGTGACCTCAAGCAACAGTGGCGGCAGTCGGGCGTGCCGGTACCGCTAACCGTCTTAGACTCGCCTTTCCGCGACATCACTGGTCCGGTTGTAAAATACGTACGAAATCTTCGCAAATCCAGCCCGCGCGATTTGGTTGTGGTCTATATTCCCGAATATTTAGTGGCACATTGGTGGGAGGCCGCACTGCACAACCACTCTGCCACTAGGCTGCGCGTTAGACTTCAATTCGTACCCGGCGTGGTTATGGCAACCGTGCCCTGGCAATTAACCGGGGCCTACGACCACGTTGCCAAGCCCGGAGCAAACGCCAAGATCAAACCTCCAGAACAACCGAAGAAAGAATTCTGATGGGCGAAATCGTCGAACTAAATATTGAAAGCCCAGCTCACGGCGGGGAGTGTATCGGGAGGCTGGGCGGCAAGGTTGTGTTGGTCTCGGGCGCTATCCCCGGAGAGACGGTGAAGGCAGAAATATACAAGTCGAAAAAAACCTTGGCGTGGGCTAAAACTATTGAGGTTCTGCACCCGGCCGGCGAACGCATCGCTCATATTTGGCCTCTAGCTGAAAAAGAAGGTATTGGAGGGGTTGAACTTGGCCACGTTTCGCTACGGGGTGGCCTAGATTGGAAGCGTGCGGTTATCTTGGATCAGACCAGGCGCATAGGCGGAGGTGAGACTGCTGAGGCTCTCGCCGGCCTCGGCTTAGAGGTCAAGAGTGGTGCAGAAACTGGTTTGCACCAGCGTATTCGTGTCGAGTTTGAAGTAAATGAACAGGGGCTTGCCTCGATGTATAGGGCAGGTAGCCACGAGCTGGTCCCTATCGACTCCATGCCACTTGCGTGCGAGCAGATAAATTCTTTGGGGCTGTTTGGAACTAACACGTGGCAATTTACTCCGGGCGACCGTGTTCGAGTGGTAGCTTCCGGTAGTGGGGAAACAAAAGTTGTTGTAGCTGGCAAGGCCTTCGATTCCGATCGCCAGCCTGCCTCAAAAACAGTTCACTATCCCCTGACCGGCTATATTTTCCCTAATTCACCACAGCAAATAACCCTTGCTGCGAAGGCAACAGATTTTTGGCAGACCCATAAGAATGCGCCAAATATCTTGTTTGGCGAAGTGATGGCGGCTCTTGGCGACGACATTGGCAATACAGTTGAGCTGTTTGCGGGCTCGGGGTTATTTAGCGTGGGATTAGCTACCCGCGCCTCCAGGCTCGAGACATTCGAGGGGGGAACCTCGGCAACAAATTCGGCAAAGAAAAATCTAACCGCCTTAGGCCTAAACGCTAGGGTCCACCAAGGCCGCATCGGTCCCAAGACCCTAGAGGGAAAAAGATTAGATACGGTGGTGCTGGACCCGCCTCGCTCGGGAGCCGGAAGAAAGCTGGTTGAGTCGATAGCGGCCACTGGCGCCAATAAAGTGCTACATATAGCTTGCGATATTGCCGCTTTAGCGCGCGACGCCAGCTATTACCTAGCTCAGGGCTATAAGTGGCGCAGAATTAGGGCTTTCGACCTCTTCCCATACACCTCTCACGTAGAGCAGGTGGCCCTTTTCGAGCGGTGAGTAATTCCCTTCGACTTGCTGGCCGAGGGCGTTAAATATATCTTGATATCAAGATATCAGCGCATCTTTCGAAGGAGGCCGCCGTGAAATCTCTAGATAGTTTTCAGGCTAAGCAAGAGCTGAAGGTCGGAGGAAAACGTTACCAAATCTTTTCTCTGAATAGTGTCCCTGGCCTCGAAAAGCTGCCGTTTTGTCTGAAAATTCTAGCCGAGAATCTGCTGCGAAACGAAGATGGGGAAAATGTTAGCGCCGACCAAATTGCTCGCCTGGCAAATTGGCAGCCTGGCGCGGGTGACAAAACCGAGGTTCAATTTACCCCTGCGAGAGTGTTGATGCAGGATTTCACTGGAGTGCCTTGCATAGTGGATCTGGCGACTATGCGCGAGGCGGTTCAGGAGCTGGGTGGCGATCCTGAGCGTATAAACCCCCAGGTACCTGCCGAGATGGTGATCGACCACTCAGTCATAATTGATTCTTTTGGAAGCTCGCAGTCGTTCGAACACAACGTTGACGCCGAGTACGAACGCAACCGCGAGCGCTATCAGTTTTTGCGTTGGGGGCAAGGTGCGTTTGCCAATTTCAAGGTGGTTCCGCCAGGGACCGGCATCGTTCACCAGGTAAATATTGAGTATTTGGCTAGGGGAGTGTTCACCGACACGGTAGATGGGCAGGTGCTGGCGTATCCGGACACGTGTGTTGGTACCGATTCACACACCACCATGGTTAACGGCCTTGGGGTGTTGGGCTGGGGAGTTGGCGGTATTGAGGCAGAAGCGGCAATGCTCGGTCAGCCCGTGTCGATGCTGATACCGCCGGTTGTTGGCTTCAAGCTCAAAGGTGCTATACCGCCCGGGGCTACTGCGACGGATGTGGTCTTGACTATAACGCAGATGTTGCGTGAACACGGCGTGGTGGGGAAGTTTGTCGAGTTTTACGGAGAGGGGGTAAGTTCTGTGCCCTTAGCAAATAGGGCCACTATAGGCAATATGTCCCCGGAATTTGGCTCTACGGCTGCAATATTCCCAATAGATCGGGTTACGGTTGACTACCTGCGGATAACTGGCCGGAGCGAAGAGACAGTCGACTTGGTAGAGGCCTACGCTAAAGCACAGGGGCTTTGGCACGATCCCCAAAGGCAGGTGCAGTATTCGGAATATTTAGAGTTAGACCTAGCCACCGTAGTCCCTTCGATTGCAGGACCTAAGCGCCCCCAGGATCGAATTGAACTACGTAGGGCAAAGCAGGCCTTCAAACAAGTTCTAACTCCCACATATACCGCAACGGCCGACCAACCTACTGAAATCGACCTCGGAGGGAAGAAATACACTCTAAATAACGGTGCAGTAGCTATAGCCTCGATTACTTCTTGCACAAATACTTCGAATCCGTCAGTTATGGTAGCGGCCGGCCTACTTGCAAAAAATGCAGTCGAAGCAGGTCTGACTTCTAAGCCGTGGGTAAAAACAACTATGGCTCCGGGCTCAAAGGTAGTTACCGACTACTATCGCGAGGCCGGCTTGTGGAAATATTTGGACGCTCTTGGATTCAATCTGGTGGGTTACGGTTGCACTACCTGTATTGGGAATTCTGGGCCGCTGCTACCAGAGGTTTCACAGGCTGTTTCCGAACGTGATCTAGCGGTGGTTTCAGTACTTTCCGGAAACCGTAATTTCGAAGGAAGAATTAACCCCGATGTAAAGATGAACTATTTGGCTTCTCCACCGCTGGTAATTGCCTATGCTCTGGCGGGAACCATGGATTTCGACTTCGCTAAAGATCCCCTGGGAACGCGTCCAGACGGTACCAAGATCTTCCTAACTGACTTTTGGCCTAGCGCATCCCAGGTGGAAAAGGTGGTCGCCACCAGCATTGACAGGTCTATGTATGTCTCCGACTACGCAGACGTTTTTAGTGGGGATGAAAGATGGCGAAACCTTGAGGTAGAAAGTGGGAAATTATTTTCCTGGGATCCGGAGTCGACCTATATACGCAAGCCCCATTTCTTTGCGGATATGGACCGCCAACCAGCCGACGTCGAAGACATTGAGGGGGCTCGAGTTTTGCTGAAATTGGGCGATTTTGTGACTACCGATCATATTTCGCCGGCGGGGCAATTTGCGTCTTCCTCCCCAGCGGGAAAGTATTTGCTTTCGCATGGATTGCGACGGACGGAGTTTAACTCCTACGGTTCGAGGCGCGGCAACCATGAGGTTATGATGCGGGGTACCTTTGCCAATATCCGTATAAAAAATCAGCTTTTAGACGGGGTAGAGGGAGGTTTCACGCGCGACTTTACTCGTCCAGGCGGGCCTCAGGAAAGTATCTTCGAGGCCTCCCAACACTACCGGGAGGCGGGAGTTCCCTTAGTAATTTTAGGAGGACGAGAATACGGCTCCGGGTCCTCTAGAGACTGGGCGGCAAAGGGCACTTTGCTCCTTGGTGTAAAGGCTGTGATTGCAGCCTCTTACGAACGCATCCACCGGTCTAATCTGATTGGTATGGGAGTGCTTCCCTTGCAGTTTCCAAGTGGGCAGACTGCGGACAGCTTGGGCCTAACCGGCAACGAAAGGTTCGATATAACAGGGCTCGAGGCGCTAAATCGGACCATTCCGCGCACAGTTACGGTTACAGCTAATAGGGGAACGCTAAAGCCAATCACCTTCGAGGCGATTGTTAGAATTGACACTCCCGGGGAAGCCAAATATTACCGCAACGGGGGCATACTGCCCTACGTGCTTCGGAAGCTCACTAGCTAATCATTTGAAATACCGCTTGGCGCCGGGATGCTTTTCTAGCCATCGAGACCCCCAGGAGGATTGCTTGCCCGCGGCTATTGCGCGCCGCTGTTCGCGGTACATGCGCGAGACAAGCGCCCTCTGCGATATCCACCCTATGGCCCGCCCATCTTCAATTACAGGCAGGGCATCCATGCGTGAGCTCAACAGTACGGAGAGAACTTCAGAGGGCAAATCGCCCGCTAAGACGTGGGAAGTATCTAAACTGGCATCCCCGACGTGGGCGTCGCGGTCCAGACCATGGACGGCGCTGAGCGCTAGGGGAGTTGCCAGTCCAACGAAACCTCCGTGGTTATCTTCTACCAGGGCAGTAGATTCACCGGTGCGGTGAAGTTGCCTTAGCGCACTGGTAGCCGAGTCTGCCGCCGCGAGAGTTAGAGGTACCGGTTCCATCAGCTCGCGCGCACTGTGCCTGCCTACGAGCGTGTGATCTACGGGCTCATCTAGGGTGTCCCCGCGGCGAATCAGCTTTGCCGTGTAAATCGTTTCTCGGGTCAAAAAGCGCGAGATCCCAACGGCAATAACAACTGCTAACATAACCGGCAAGATTAGGTCGTATTGGCCAGTCATTTCGACGATTATTAGAGTTGCGGTTATGGGAGCGCGCGCCGCACCCGCGAACGCCGCACCCATGCCGATTACCCCCAATGTGCCAATAAATAGCGGATCCTCCGGCGAAATTACCTGGCCCACTATAGCCCCGGTTACTGCGCCGACAAATAGAGAGGGGGCGAACACGCCGCCCGAACCGCCATTTGCGATGGTATAAGAGGTAAAGAATATGCGTGCCAGCAGCAGCGCAATCAGCAGGGGAATGGTGTACTTGCCAGTTAGGGCGGAAACTTGAATGGGATAGCCCGAGCCATACATATAAGGGAAGAAAAATAGCCCAACTCCAAGCAGGATAGAGCCGAGTGCAGGGCGCGCCCATTCAGGACCCCTGTAGGCCCAATTCACCACGTCCTCAAGAGAGTACAGAATCTTAGAAAAGGCAAGTCCCGCGAGGCCTGCCAGTATCCCCACTACAGCTGCGGGAGCTAGGGCTATGTCACTTTCCCAAGATAGATTTTGCGGTAACGCAACAACTGGTGCGTTACCAATGAAATAGTGCGAGACGATCGAGGCGGCCACTGAGGCGACTACTGCCATCCCAAACGTTTCGGCAGAAAATTTCACCAAAATAACTTCTAGGGCAAACATTGCGCCGGCCAGAGGAGCGTTGAATGTAGCTGCGATGCCCGCACCTGCCCCGACTCCTGCCAACAGGATAATGCGCTGTGTGGGAAGCCCGGTAGCAGTGGCGAGTTTCGACCCTATAGCGGCACCTACTTGGGCGATAGGACCTTCTCGGCCTACCGAGCCGCCGCCTCCTAACGTCAGCGCTGAGGCCACGATTTTTACTATGGCGACGCGCCCGGGAATTACTCCGCCTTTGCGTCTTACCGCAAGCATTATCTCGGGAATACCGTGCCCCCGCGCTGTAGGGGCCCATTTTTGGATGAGTGGCCCGTAGGCTATGGCCGAGATAATTGGAACTAGGAGCAAGAACCATTTGGATACTCCTAGCAAACCATGCGGCTCACCCAGGTGGGTTGTGTAGTCCGTATAGCCTGTCATTAGGTAGGTCCATCCGGCTATACACCAGTGGAATATTACCGAAGCAAGCCCACAGATCAGCCCTACAACGGCCGCCATTAGTGCCAGTGCAAATCTATGATCCCGAATTAGTGTGGAAAGCGAATTTCTTACAAACCCAAGACGGGGTGCTTTCATGCTTCCTTGACTCCCCAGACTTCGCGGTAGAAGGCGAGCTCGGAATCCAGTGCCTTGCGAATTGCTGCGGCGGATTTAAGCACATGGCCCTCGTTCTCAAATTCTAGAACCGTAACAGCACCGTTCTTATTCAGTGCCTTTGCCATTGCGTCCGTCTGTTCGGCCGGCACGATTTGGTCTGCGCGTCCCTGCACGAAGAAAGCAGGGGCGTGGATTTGTTCAGCGTGGCTCAGGGGAGAACGTTCCTCCCAGCGGGGATCGTTGGTGGAATCTGCTCCCAGAAGTCGCCCTAAGTATTCAGACTCGAATTTGTGCAACTTTGTACTTAGTGCCTTTAGATCTGTGATGCCGTGGCGGGAGCACACGGCGGTAAAAACATCGGACTTAGCGGCCGCCAGCAGAGCTGTCATGCCCCCCGCGCTGGAACCGCGGATAGCAATTTTCTTGGGGTCTACCTTCCCTTGATCAATTAGGCTCTTAGCGCCGGCAATACAGTCGTCAACGTCGTATACGCCCCAGTTGCCCAGGAGTGAGTCGCGGTAAGCTCGCCCGTATCCGGTAGAGCCCCGGTAGTTGACATCGAGGATAGCAAAGCCCCGGTTAGTCCAAAATTGCCTCGCCAAATTTAGGCCTGGCCGGTGGGCACTGGTGGGGCCGTCGTGAACTGTGACGATGAGTGGCGGCTTGTCGCGTTTCGGCCCCTTGTAGGTTGCCGAGGTGGGAGCAAAGAAATACCCGTGACACAGTGCTCCGTCGGATGTGGACCAGGTTAAGGTTTCCGCGCGCGAAATGTCGCCCTTGGGGAGCGGCGACTCGATTGCCCGCCTAATCACTTGGGCTTTCGCATGTCGAATCTGTACGATGGAGGCCGGCTCGTAGGCGGAGTCTGCCAACATAACTACCCGACCGTTGTCGCAACAGACGTTGCCGGCGGGGCTCCAGCCTGTTTCCCAAGTCTCGAGTTGGCCATTGTCGAGGCGTATCGCTCCGAGGGCGAAGTTGCCGTCTTCACTCCACCCAGCTACCAGGTGATCGTGGTCGAGATTGTCGTAAGAGTGCAAGCCTAATCGCCATTGCGGCGCCGAGAAAGCTTTGGTGGCCGGGTGCAATGCCCTAGTGCGCAGTTGCTCCTTCCAGAGGCCGCGAGAGACATTTTCGCTCGTATTGGCGCCACGAAATCCCTCGGTGCGGTAGAGGTTGGCCCACCCTGAGGAATCGTCGACGTGGATTAGATCGTCTTTTAGGGACCAGCGCGGCTGCGTTATGGACACCTTAGGATCGTCCAAAAGTACGGTGTGGTCGGCGAAGTCGCCCTCGAAAGTAAGAGGCGCCACATGGAGGGCAGACTGGTTCCAGTTCATTTGCGGGTGATTCCAGGTGATAAAAGCCAAAAAATCGCCGGCATTTGAAAGGGCAGGGGAGGCCACAAAATCATCCTTGTCCCAGAGCACCTTGATGTTGGAGGCCTCGCGGGCTGCTGTCCCATCGAGGGGAACTGCAACTAGTTTGTTGGCTACTCTTTGAGAATCAGTGTGATCTTCCATTACTGCAAAAACAATGCCGCGCACGGGATCTACTGTCATGTCCGCAAAACGGTAGGCCACCTTAGGGGTCAAACGGCGCAGACCGGCAGAGGGGTTTTCCAGATCGTACTTGTAGAGGCAGCCGTCGCCTCCGTGGGAGGCAACAATCAGATTATCTACAACGGTGTAGGCCTTGCCGCCGTGTTCGTGGACTCGGGTCCGTACATCCATCAGTTCGGAGTCGGCAGTCATGGGAAGAATTTCTTCGGTTCGCCCATCCAGTTGCCTACGAAGAAGTACATTGCGGCCTTCTTGGGCAGAGCGGGTTTCCACCCAATAAGTGTCATTGCCGCAAACTCGCACCTGCGAGAGGCGGAAGGAGCGCCTAGTTAGCACGTCGGTGGTTAGATCAGAGGGCCAAGATCCGTATGGGGCCACTTGCAATGTTTCTTCGCTCATACCACTAGTTTAGAGCTCATTTAGAAATTTTGGCTCGCGAGGTTTACTGCCGCCAAAAGGTGGAAGAAAAATCTACTATTGCATGGGTGTGCATTTTACGCAGTTAGCGCCTGCGTTTAGACTGGAGTGCCTAGGTAGTCGGAGGAAACGTGAGTGAACATCTAAAACACATCAAGTCTCCCGCAGATTTGAAACGCTTGAACTCAGCCCAAGCAGTCGAGCTGGCAGCAGAAATACGGCACTTTTTAGTCCAGTCCGTATCGAAAACTGGCGGGCACCTCGGCCCCAATTTGGGCGTAGTTGAGCTTACTATCGCTCTGCATCGACAGTTCAATTCCCCGAGCGACCTTATTGTCTTTGACACCGGGCACCAGGCGTACGTGCACAAGCTGCTCACAGGCAGGCAAGATTTTTCGCACCTGCGCCAACGAGGGGGACTGTCCGGCTACCCGTCCCGCTCGGAGTCTGCTCACGACGTTGTGGAAAACTCACATGCCTCCACCGCCCTGTCGTGGGCGGAGGGAATTTCCAGAGCGCGAAAAATTGACGGCAACGCAAACTGGGTTGTGGCTGTTATTGGCGATGGCGCACTCACGGGGGGAATGGCTTGGGAAGCTCTAGACACTATCGCTGAGGAGGCAGGGGGACGGCTAATTGTCGTTGTAAACGACAATGGCCGCTCTTACGCCCCTACCATTGGTGGGCTTGCCCACCACCTAGATGCAATTCGCACCAATCCACGCTACGAGAAAGCTCTCAATTGGGGAAAGAAACACCTCCGCTCTAAGGGCATGCCCGGCGAACTTGCTTACGATGCTTTGCACGGGCTGAAAGCCGGGGTGAAGGATGTACTGGTTCCCGACATGATGTTCGAAAACTTGGGGATCAAATACACCGGGCCTGTAAATGGGCATGACATTTCTGCTCTCGAATTTGCTTTTGCTAGGGCCAAAGAATACGGCGCTCCGGTTATTGTGCACACGATCACCGAAAAGGGACGCGGCTATACTCCGGCCGAACAGGATATTGCCGACCGTTTCCACGCAGTCGGCAAGATACATCCCGAAACAGGTTTGCCAATCGCGCCGGCTAGATTCGGGTGGACCGCAGTATTTGCCGACGAAATCGTGAAGATCGCTCGCGAAGACGAGAAAATAGTTGGAGTGGTTGCCGCCATGATGCAGCCCGTCGGACTGCTTCCCATGCACAAAGAGTTTCCCGAGCGAGTCATCGACGTGGGGATTGCCGAGCAGAATGCGCTGACCATGTCCGCCGGTCTGTCATACGGGGGCAAGCACCCGGTGGTAGCGCTTTACTCCACATTTCTAAATAGGGCCTTCGATCAGCTTTTGATGGACGTGGCGCTACACAAAGAAGCCGTGACGGTAGTGCTAGATAGAGCTGGTATTACGGGCTCAGACGGGCCTTCGCACAATGGCATGTGGGATCTCTCCATCGGTGCAATTGTGCCCGGTCTGGCCGTGGCAGCGCCGCGCGACGAAGTGCGCGTACGCCAGTGCCTTCGCGAGGCCACGTCGTGGCAAGACGGCCCTACGCTGCTGCGCTATCCCAAAGGCTCGATTGGTGCCGACATTGATTCTTTAGGTGATCTGGAGGGGGAAGCGTGCGGAAAGTGGGCGGCTCACGCCAGCGCCCCACAGGTCGTTGCCGAGACAGGCACAAACGGACCAAAGATCTTGATCATCGCCCTCGGAGCCTTGGTTGGAACGGGGATTGAGGTTTCCCGCCAGCTCGCCGATATTGCCTCTGTTCGAGTGGTAGATCCAGTTTGGGCAATGCCCTTGGATACACGACTCGGGGAGGCCACCAGAGACGCTGATCTAGTAGTCACTTTGGAAGACGGGCTTGCCCAATCAGGATTTGCCGCCGTCTTAGCCTCTTGGATGCAAGAACACAATTGCTTCACACCGGTGAAGAATTTTGGTATCTCGAAGCAGTTCCTGCAGCACGCCTCCCGAGACCAGCTACTAGTCGAGCAAGAACTTACCCCACCCCAAGTTGTGAGCGTCATAACCGGGGCGCTCAAGAGTCTAAAGAGTAGCTAAGGCCTCATCTAGCAGGCTCGCTATGGTTTCGACCTGCCAAGGCCGGGCGCCGGCATGCTCTAAGATCTCGGCAACGTCCTTGCTCTCGTTGTAGGCCCAGGCCAGCTCCTTCTGAGCTGCCGGCGCGAGCAGTTTTTCCTGCCAGATGTTCAGGTGGTCGGCGAGCGAATGCACACAAAAGCGGACTATCTCGAGCCGTTCTGACGAACCGGGGCGCAACTTTGCCCACTGCCTGCGTCCTGGAAGCCCCTTACCTGAGCTATGTTTCTTTTTAGGCAGGGCTGATTCTGCCGTGCGCCCAGCCGCCCGCGCCGCCCGCGCCCAAATGGCTATGCGCGTGCGGGCGCGCTTTTCCCGGAATGCTCCTATAGAAAGGAGCTGCCGCCGGGAGGTCGCTTCAGCCTGGCTGGCAGCCACCATCGCTTGGTTTCGCAATATCTTGGTAGGGGCGATATTGAGTTCGCGGGCTACCTCGTCGCGCTCGACCCACAGCTGTCGGAGGACCTCCAAACCGCGGGGAGTGCGCACTTTACCGGCCCCAGGGACCTTCCGCCAAGGCTCCGCCGGGGCTTCTTTTGGGGGAGCAGTACGGATCGCCTCCATCTCTTGGCGGGCCCAATGAGCCTTGCCAGCAAGTTGGAGTGCCCTCGAGAGTTTGTTGCGCAATGGAATAAGTAGCTCCACGTCGAGGGCGGCGTAGCGCAGCCAGTCTTTGGGGAGGGGACGCTTCGACCAGTCGTCGGCCTGATGATCTTTGAGCAATGACTTACCTAGAGCGTATTCGCAAACTGCTGCGAGCCCAATATGGTCGAGCCCTAACAACTGGGCGGCAACTTCTGTATCGAAGAGCTGATCCGGAAGCATCCCAACTTGGGCCAGACACGGCAAATCTTGGTCGGCCGCATGCAGAATCCATTCAGCTCCCTGACAGGCCGAATCTATGGGGGAGAGATCCCCAGAGCGAACGGGATCAACCAAAAAAGAGCCCGCGCCCTCGCGCCTAATTTGTACCAGATATGCCCGTTGAGAATAAGTAAACCCCGAGGCACGTTCGGCGTCAAAGGCAACAGGACCACGCCCCTTTGCCAGCCTTCTGCCCACCTCTTCGATCTGCCAATACTCCGAGACTACTTCGGGAATGCCCTCGGCCGGAGCGCGTACCAGTTCGACCTCGCTAACACCCTGCCGGGCTGCTTCAATGCCAGCTTGCCCGTCGACCGGCAACCTTTGGGCGTGGCGTTCGACCAGCTTTTTGGCAGCTTCCTCGTTCATACGACCTCGTGCAATTGAGTTCCGGTTAGCGACATCAATAAGTAATCTATCGCCTGCAATTGAGGTCCCAAAATTTGACTATTAGGGCTCCACGACGCCCTCAGTTCAACGTGTAACCGCCCGCCAAGTAACTGCAGTGGCCCAAAAGACTGCGATTCGGTGCGGGTTACGGTACCAGTGATGGCGTGCCTGCCGGCTCCAGCCTCGTCTAAAGCTTCGCCGAGCCATGCCCAGACAACGTCAGCGAGCAGTGGGTCCGAGGCAAACTCGTATTCAATCTCGCTGCGCGCCATTATTGCAATCCTGAAGTGCCCCTCCCAACCCGGTTGCCCCTGAGGGTCGTAAAGCACCACGAAGCGGGCGTGAACGCCCTCGCCAGCAAGTGCGAGTGCGGCAGAAAACGGCGCCAAGTTAGCAGGGGCAGGTACCTCTTGGATCTGCCATCTAGACTTTTTGCCAGTCTGTCTAAGCGAGAGTAATGCTTCGACAAACTCCTGCGGGGGCTGCTCGTTCACATACCACAATGTAGCCTTCTTTACAGAGGTTTTCCCCCGTCCCACGCCGATAGCCTAATCTTTTGCAGCTCGTACAAATGTGCATAGGATCGTCTAGAGGGCTAGGAGAAGCACATGAACGTACTTACCCAACTATTCCTAGTTGTGGGTGTTGCTATGGCCGCGCCTATTTGCTCGAAGATCCTTTGTCGCGGCGTTATTCCCGAGGTCGTGTTTCTGCTGGCCGGCGGCATGCTGATAGGCCCTTATGCTTTGGCGCTAGTTGAGGTCGGTCCTGAGCTGTCGTTGCTGCGTGAGCTTGGGGTCGCATTCCTATTTCTGCTCGCCGGCTTCGAGATCAACCCGCAGGATCTAAAAGAGGGCAAGGGAATTAAGGCTTCCCTGGTGTGGCTAGTTTCGCTGTCGCTGGGGTTCGTAGTGGTTGTTGTTAGGCATAAAGTAGACCCGTTCTCGGTTGAGGGAGCTGCGATAGCTATTGCTATGACCTCAACGGCAATAGGCACTTTGCTGCCCGTGCTAAAAGAACGCGGCGCTACAGCCCGTCCCGTGGGAAAGCTAGTTTTGGCTCATGGGGCGGTCGGGGAGCTCGGCCCAGTAATCGCCATGGCGCTGCTGCTTGGCTACCGCGCGACTTGGGTGTCGGCAACGCTTTTAGGGCTATTTTTGACCCTGTCTGTCCTCTTAGCAGTTATTCCGAAACCATTTCAAAAATTTGGAGGACGCATAATTGCAGGCATTAATTGGGGGGCCGAGACTACAGCCCAAGCTACTGTGCGTATCATGCTTGTCCTCCTGGTAGGTCTGGTGGCCCTTGCTTCCAGCCTTGGCCTAGACATAGTTCTAGGAGCTTTTGCCGCAGGATTCGTGATGCGGCAAGCCCTGCCCAACGGACGCGCCGAATTGGAGCAAAAACTGGACGGATTGGCCTACGGCTTCTTCATTCCTACCTTCTTTATCGTTTCGGGCATGGAAGTCGATCCGGCAGCTCTTTTAGATTCGCCGGCTGGCGCGGCGACCTTTCTAATTTTCTTAATAGGAGTGCGCGGGCTACCAGTATTTTTATCTACGTTCTTGGCACCCTCAGATCTGGAGCGCCAGCTGACGAACCGTCAAAAGGTTACAGTTGGCCTGTATTCGACCACTGCATTGCCTATTATCGTTGCTGTGACACACGTGGCCCAGTTAGCCGATGCCATGAGCCAGAAGACTGCTTCTACATTAGTGATTGCAGGAACTGCCTCAGTACTACTCATGCCGCTGTTGGCTTATATTACCGACCACGTTCCCGGCGCCGAGATCTTGGCAAAAAACAAGGCTCGAGCTGAAAAATCTAAACCGGCCAAGCCTTCGGGCAAGGCAAGTGTAACAATAGGTAAGCAGATTAAAGCTGAGCAAAAATCCGCCTCGCAAAAGCGAAAGAAGGAGCAGTAATGTCCAAACTCACCCGCGTTCTAGCAGGTAAACGCAGCGCCACCGCGAAAGTGGACACCCAGTCCGTCTACCTGGATTTGACGGGCGCCAAAGAGGCGGACAACCACTTCCCAGTAGCCGTATGTCTGCAAGTTGAGCTCACCGAGGACTGGTTGGCCCTAGATGTGCAGGAGGGCATAGTCGAGGCCGTTGAGGTGGATTCAGTAGAGCCTAATTGGCATCAGGATGAGCACCAGTTGTGGATTACTAATCTAGGCCCAGGCCGCCACCAGGTGCGGGTGCGTGCGAAGATGACATATTCCCACACTGGGCAGGGGTTACACCGATATCAGGATGCGCAGGGCGAAACCTACCTGTACACCCAATATGAGCCAGCCGACGCCCGTGCTGTTTATCCGTGCCTAGACCAGCCCGATCTGAAAGCTCGTTGGAACTTCACAATCGACGGGCCGGCCGACTGGACTATTCTCACGGGCGGGGCAGAGGTGTCGCAGGAGCCTGTAGCAGGCGGCATCCGGCATGTGTTCAAACAAACGCCCCCGCTGTCTTCCTATCTCACAGCGGTTGTCGCCGGACCTTACGCCCAGATCGATTTGGGTACTTGGCACGGTGGCAAAGAAAACATCGAAGTGCCACTGCGGGCTTTTTGTAGGCGTGAACTCGCCGATTCTCTGCCAGCTGAAGATATTGAAACCTGGACTAAAGCCGGGTTGGACTTCTACCACGAGCGGTACCAGTTTGACTACCCGTGGGGCAAATACGACCAGATTTTTGTGCCCGAATACAACCTGGGAGCAATGGAAAATCCCGGTTGCGTAACCTTTAACGAAAAATATTTGCGTCTTGGCGGTCCAACTGAGGCCGAACGCGAGAAACTCGCCAACACTCTTATGCACGAGATGGCCCACATGTGGTTTGGGGACCTGGTAACCCCGAAGTGGTGGGATGGTCTGTGGCTCAAGGAATCGTTCGCCGACCACGAGGGATACTCGGCTCTAATAGCAGCAACCGAATTTAAGGATGCATGGTCTTCCTTTGCGGTCGCCCGCAAAACTTGGGCGCTGCAGGCAGACCAGCTCCCCACTACCCACCCCATCCAAGCCAGTATTGTCGACGTGGATGAGGCAAAGCAGAACTTTGACGGTATCTCGTACGCAAAAGGCGCCGCCGCCCTCGCGCAGTTGGTCGCCTACGTCGGCCCGGATGCGTTCGTCGCCGGGGCGCGCAAGTATTTCTCGGACCATGCCTTTGGCAACACTGAAATGTCGGATCTAACTAAGGCACTGGAGCTAACTAGCGGACGCGACTTGGATAGCTGGGTGAAAACGTGGCTGACTACCACCGGCCCCTCCTTTTTAGAGGTGCGCGACGGGCAGGTGGTGCGTACGAGTTCTGACACGCGCCCTCACGTTTTAAATGTGGGCTTTTTTGACAAGACTGGTGCCCGCCTAGCAAAGGAACAGGTTGAGCTCTCGGGAAGTTCAGTAACCCTTGAAAATAAGGGAGATTGGGTAGTACTGAACCAAGACGATTTAACTTATGCGCACTGCGGTTTGACCAATACTGTTCGCGAGAACTTGGCTGACGTGCTTCGCTCGTTACAGGAAAACTCTGCCAGGGCTGCTCTCTGGGCCTCTGCCTGGCAAGAAGTCCGCGACGGGGTACTTTCGCCCGCGGCGTTCACCTCGGCAGTGCTGAGTGCAGGACCTGGCGAGAGAGGAACGGTTCTCGAGACTTTGTTGAGCCAAACTCAAAAAGCTCTCTCCAGTTATACTTCCCCGGCTGAGCGCGAGCAGCTCGCACTAAAGGCAGCTCGCAACTGCCTGCAAATCGCAGGCGATGCCCCTCTAGGCCAGGCGAAGGCAGCTTGGGCAAAATGCGCGGCGGAGCTAGCCGCGATTGCCGGAGACGAGGAAATTATTGCCGAGGTTGCAAGCGGGTACGGGCTCACCGAAGACGACGATTGGCGGCTGCTGGCACTAGCAGCGAAAGTTGGTTCGATAACCCGGGAACAGGCACAGATGAAGCTTGCCAGCTCAGACACGGGTCGCTCACGCCAGCGGTTCCTCACGGTACTGGCTGCCTTGGATCCGGCCAAAGCTAAGAAACGCATTGTTGAGGACGAGCAGGCCACGAACGCGACCATAGACGCCCTTATGGAGGGCGTAGAACTTGCGGGGCGAGCGGTGACCGAGCCGAAACAGGCAGTTGCCGATCTAAATCTTGCTAAGGAGCTTTGGCCGAGGCGCGTGATTCAGATTGCAACTAGAATTGCCCACACCCTAACCCCGCACAACATCGATACCGATGGCACAGACAATCCTCCTGTGCTCGCGGCCTGGCAGGAATGGGTTGGCGATCTACCCGCAACGCTGGCACGAGTAATGGTTGAAGACCTAGACGAAGCTCGCAGGCGGGTTCGTATTCAAAACAAATGGGCTTAGTGTTTTGGTCGACTTCCCTCTCGCCGTTATCATTTAGTAACATAGTCGGTATATACATTGGCACTTAGGAAGCAGGAAAAGATGGGTTTACCATTTGGCGATGAGGATCCTCAGTCAACTGCGATTTTCGGCTCTAAGCCGGCTGACGAAAAGATTGAGCGAGTCCCGCTTAGCGCTGCCGCACAGGCTGCTGTAGATGCGCTGCCCGAAGGTTCAGCCCTACTGGTTGTGCACCGTGGCCCAAACTCTGGTGCTAGGTTCTTGCTGGACCATTCCGATACCACTGCTGGTCGCTCCACGAAGTCCGACATCTTTCTAGACGATGTCACTGTCTCGCGTAAACATGCTGTGTTCACGTTAGAGGGGCAGGAGTGGGCAGTGCGCGATGCAGGTTCGCTGAATGGGACTTACGTAAATCGCGAACGCACTGACTTTGCAGTGCTAAACGCGGGGGACGAGGTGCAGATTGGCAAATATCGCATGACTTTCCATCCTTCTGGTGTTACTAAGTGAGTGCTGTTAGGAAATCTAAGCCTGAACAAATTGAGCCGTGGCCGCGAGGAGTCGACCGTACCGTCTGCTTTTCTATCGGCCAGGTGGTGAGCAGGCTAAAGAAAGAGTTCCCTTCGCTCAGCGTTTCTAAAGTGCGTTTTTTGGAAGAGCAGAAAATCGTCTCCCCAACGCGCTCTGGATCGGGGTACCGAAAGTATTCAGAGGCCGACGTGGCACGGATCCGTTATTGTCTTACTGAGCAGCGCGACAGGTACAAGCCCATCCGGGTGATTGCCGCCCAGCTAGCCAAAATGGATTCAGGATACGACATTGCTCCAGTGCCCGTTGCTCGCGTGATTTCAGATGGGGGCGAAGTAGTTGCGCCGGCTCGTGCCGACGGCACTCTTACTGTTGCAGAGCTTAGCTCCCTCACCGGTGTCGACTCCGATTCTCTGGAGGCCATGGTTTCGGCAGGACTCATAAACTTGCAATTGTGTGGCCGTTTCGACAAGTCGGCTTTAGACATAGTTCGCTCAGTAAAGGCTTTAAACGAGGCTGGTATTTCTACGCGTAATTTGCGTTCTGTTCGAGTAGCAGCTGAACGAGCCTGCGAGCTTATCGACCACGTTGTAACGGACAAGGGGGAGGCCGGAGCTGAACAGGCGATTGCTTTGTCGTCCCAGATGAGCACCCTATTGAAGCACCTGGTGTGCCGCGGCACGAACCAGTCCAGTTCGTACTAGATTCCACCTCGCCATGCAACAAAAGGTAACTTTCAAGTTAAGGTTCAGACTTTGCGCGTGTGTCGTTGACCCGTGGTGCCGGGGGCAACTAATCTAGAGCTTGTTATCCCCTTATTATTCAGAAGGAGCCCTACGGCCATGGTCGCATTCCCCGAACGTCGGCAACCACTGTTATTCAACGACGGCCTGCCCGAACTTGATCCCAACGCCGGCTACCGTGGCCCCACCGCCTGCAAGGCCGCAGGCATCACCTACAGGCAACTTGACTACTGGGCGCGCACAAAGCTCGTGGAACCATCCGTTAGGGGAGCGCGCGGTTCGGGCTCGCAACGCCTTTATTCGTTCCGCGACATTCTTGTATTAAAAGTTGTAAAGCGGCTGCTGGATACCGGCGTTTCGTTGCAACAAATTCGCCAGGCGATCGCTGCTCTAAAAGAGTGGGGCGTCGAGGACTTGGCTCAGATTACGCTTATGTCTGATGGGGCTTCGGTCTACGTGTGTACTAATGCCAACGAAGTAATAGATTTGGTGCAAGGCGGCCAGGGAGTGTTTGGCATCGCGGTCGGACGCGTTTGGCGTGAGGTGGAAGGGACGCTCTCGGAGTTGCCTTCTGACTCTGCGCAGGGGCCCGCAGTAGTAGACGAATTGGCTTTGCGCCGGGCGCAAAAGCACGCCGGCTAACTTGGCAGGTTTCTAAGGAGGGGCGAACTACCGGTTCGCCCCTCCTTAGAATATATTTGCTTACTGCTAGTCGTCTTCCACCTGCGTGAATTTACGATCCCAGGAAGACCTAATTGGATTTGCGTTCGCCATCAGAATGTCGAATCTGTCGTTTGCTACTTCAACAATTTGACTCAAGGCCACTCGGTGTTCTTGGGCGGGGGAGTTCTCGAGCCTCCGCACGCCCTCGGCAATTATGGAATCGACAGTATCTGCCGTACCTAGACAGGCAACGAACGGCATGCCAAAGCGCTTTTGGTATTCCTGGCTGACAGATTCAAGCTTGGCCTTTTTAGTATCGTCTAGACGCTCAAGGCCTAGTGAACCACGATCACGAGCTATTACAGCAGCTTCTTCAGGGGAAGCCAGAATTAGTTGGGCCATATCCGGGTAATCGTGAATTAGCTCCTCACGCAGGGGCTCGGATCCAGTTAGCACCGCAGTTTGGATCGCTCCGCGCAGTTCTACAGCATTCTTGAACGGACGCGACTGCCAGGCTTCTTCTAACGGCCAGGTTTTGTTGTTGAATAAAGTGCGCAAAGTCGCTACGAAGTCCTCGCGGCTCATCTGGTTGATTTCTTCGATCGAAACCTCTTTGCCCTCGGCAGTTTCTGCAAGAGAAGTGCTTTTTTGTTTACCCACGTGGAAGAAAAGCAGGTTCAAAATTATTGCGGTTATAGCTCCGATGGTCATGCCAGAAGAAAGGAAAATTTGTGCCCAGGAGGGGAACGCGTTGGCAATATCAGGCTTGAAAGACACAAGCATCGCAAGCCCAAGCGAGGTCGTCACGATTACAGCATTGCGATTATCCGAAAGATCGGTTTTAGCGATCGTTTGCAAACCTACGTAGGCGACATTTGCAAACAGCGCCAAGGATGCCCCGCCTAATACCGGGGAGGGAATTGACGCCACTATCGCACCGGCCTTAGGCAGAAGCCCCAGTAAGATCATAAAGCCTGCCGCGGCAGCTGCCACCCAACGCGATTTCACGCGTGTGATGCGGACCAGTCCTACGTTTTGCGCAAAACAGGTGTAGGGAAAAGAGTTCATTATGCCACCGAGCAGGGTGGAAATCCCGTCTGCCCGGAGAGCTCGAGTTATGTGGATCTTTCGAATTCGCTTTCCCACAATCTCACCTGTGGCGAACACGTCACCGGTAGTTTCGACCATAGTAATGATCATGACGATTACTAGCGAGACGATCGCAGAGATGTTGAACTGGGGCATGCCGAAGTAAAACGGGGTAGTTACCCCCACCCAGTCTGCACTAGCCACCTTCTGGAGGTTTGCATCGCCCAGAAGAAGAGCCACTCCTGTTCCGCCAACCAAGCCGATCAGTACGGCGATAGTACCTAAAAACCCACGCAAAAAGCGCTGCGCCAAAACTATTACGGCCAGAGTACCGAAGGCGTAGGCGAGGTCTTTTATCTGCGGAACTGACTTAGCGTAGTTTGTGAAATCGTTGGCAGATACTGCCAATAGGGAAGTACCCATAACTAACAGCACGGAACCCGTGACTACAGATGGGAAAAAGCGCACCAGCTTTGCAAAAAGTGGGGCTGCAAAGAATGTGAATAGGCCAGATACAATAATTGCGCCGTAGATTGCCGGCAACGATTGTACTCCGCCCTTTCCGCCACTCACACCTAATCCAACTGCAATGATGGGCGCAACCGCCGTAGTGGTTACGCCCTGAATAATGGGTAGCCGCACGCCTACCCACTTGCCAATACCTACTGACTGAATAAGCGTTGCTAAGCCGCAGGTAAGCAGGTCGGCATTAATAAGGTGAATGGTGGTGGCCGCATCCAGCTTGAGCGACTGAGCGATCAAAAGGGGAACTATGACTGCACCTGCATAAAACGCCAGCACGTGCTGGAGTCCGAGCATTGTCAGTTTACCGGGCGCAGGAACTTGATTGACGGGGTGTTTTACAGTTGCCATGGGGCTCCTTTACGTTCTTACCCATAGTTTGGCTAACGGGAAAGCCTAACCCCAAATCCGCTTCCTGTGATCTTGCCCCTACAGAACGCGCAACGCGTTGTTTCTGGTCTTGCGCAGGTAGGGGGCTGTGAGTAGTGCCAATATGACCATTGCCCAGCCGGATACGGCGACAGTGAATAGACCTCCGTGAGCGCCAGAGTTCTGAATTGCCTGCCCGCCTACTGCTGAGCCGATGGAGGCACCTACGTTGGAGGCGGTGACCATCCAAGCCATAGATTCGGTCAGGCGTGAGCTGGGGACGGCCTGCGAGACCATGGTCATGACGTTGGTGGCTGTAGGAGCAAAAGCTGAACCGGTAATAAAGACAAGAATTATGAACCATACTACCGAGGGCGCAAACTGCAGTATCGAACAGCCGATTCCCAAGAAAGCGACCCCCAACAGGTAAAGTTTTAAAATCGATGGTTTCCAGGAACGGGCGCCGTAAATCAGCCCAGCTATCAGCGAGCCAATGGACATCGCGGCCAGTATTACTCCGGCTCCCGAGGGCCAGCCGCTTTCACTGGCGAAGGCTACGCAGGAAACGTCAAGGCCGCCAAAGATAGCTCCCATTGCTATGTAGACGACCATTAGCATCAGCAGGGTGCGGTTCTTCAGCAACGGCTTAGATGGGGTAGTAGGGGCTGGTTTACGCCCCGAGGGGACTGGTTCGGTATCCCGCTGGGGGAACAGTAAAAATGCGCCAACCACGGATATTATCGCCGTGGCAAATATGCCCGCGGTACCGTGTATTTCGGTTGCAAGGACGGTGGCTAGAACGGGTCCCACAATAAAGATGACCTCGTCAAAGGTAGCCTCTAACGCGAAGGCGCTCTGAAGTTTTCCAGGCTCTTTCAATACGTAGGCCCACCTAGCTCGAACCAGGGCCCCAATGGAACCGGAAAATCCAGCTCCCACAATGGTGAGCAGGTATAGAAGCGGACGTGGACCGCCTACTTGCGCAGTTATTGCTAATCCGGTGAAAGAACACGCAGAAAGCAGGACAGAGGGGAACATGATCTTGGCTTGACCGTATATGTCTACAAGTCGCGAAAGCTGTGGGACCATGAGGGCAAAGCTCACCGCAGCAACAGCAGACAGCCGCCCAGCTAGGGCATAATCTTTGTACATCGAGGTGATCATCATGATCACGGCCAAATTGGTCATGGCCATGGGGAAGCGAGCTAGTGCTCCCGCCAACGAAAACCGCGCAGCTCCGGGGATAGAGAATAATTGCTTGTAAACTGACATTTCCGCTTCGCTAAAAAGTACCTTTTAAGATAGATCATATCGCCTAATGTAAGGACTAAGCTAGTTTAATGAACTCGTACCCCTCTTGTGATTCATCTGGTTTTAGCCAGCTCGAACCTATTGCCTATGCCCGAACGGGATTTACGCAGAAATTTGGCATTCCCAGGCAATCTGGAAGAGTAAACTCGCTGCGCGCGAGAATCGAGTTCACTGCTCGTTTTCGTTCTTCCCAGGCCTTGCGTGGGTTGGAAGGATTTTCCCATCTTTGGCTGATCTGGCAGTTTTCCGAGGTAGTCCATTCCGACCGTTTTGTACCGCTGGTTCGGCCGCCTCGACTGTCTGGCAATGTTCGCATGGGGGTATTCGCCACCAGGTCTCCGTTTCGCCCCAATCGGCTAGGCCTTTCTTCAGTTAAACTAGAAGAAGTGGTAAATGGTGACCTGGTGGTTTCTGGGATCGACTTGTTGGACGGCACACCAATTTATGACATAAAGCCCTACATTCGCGAGGACGTGCACAAAGACGCTAAGTTTGGATTTACCGCAAAAGAAAAGCCCACCTATGAGGTAGTTTTTCCGCCCGCAGTTCAGGCAGCACTGCCAGCAGATTTCTTACAGACACTTGCAGACGTGCTAGCTGAAGATCCCAGACCTGCTTACCATCGCGATCCGGAGCGGGTGTATGGTTTCACTTTTTCTGGTTTTGAAGTGAAATTTCGCGTGGACGGGGTAGTGCGTGTTTTGCAAGTTAGAGAGGAGAAAGAACGAAATAACCGCAATATTACATAATGTACATTATCGGCGTAACGTGATAGAGGCGGGTTAGCTAGCTACTCTCGGCTTAGAACGGTACAATGGCTGGGCATTGATAGAAAGGATGATGCATGGCTGATCGCGCACTCCGTGGAACTTCCATCGGTTCTAAGTCTCTTGAAACTGAAGATGGCGTTGTTTTTGCCGACCGTATCGAGGCCACTTACGTTGTTCCGATGACTGGTGAGACTTTCACTGTCCCGTTTTCCTCCGAGGCCGAACCTCCAGCCGTTTGGGAATCCAAGACTGGTCAGCAAGCATTATTGCAGGGAGCTTCCAAGCCGAAAGACGAGAAACCGTCGAAGCCTCAGCGCACCCACTGGGACATGCTGCTGGAACGTCGCAGCCTCGAGGAGCTCCAAGTGCTGCTAGATGAACAACTGAAAATGCTACACGAGGGCCGTCTTCGCGAGGGCGTTCATTACAGGCGGCGGTAAGAAACTTACATAATTAATGGAGGGTATTCGCCCTCCATTTTTTTATTTTCCCAGTGCCCACATAGTGACCCGAACCAAAGATTCTAAGAATATCGCTCCCGACATTTTTGACTGTCCGGCACGTCGCTCGACAAAGGTTATGGGTACCTCGACGATACGCAAATGGGCCTTATACACCGCCCGAGTTAGCTCGGTCTGAAACACATAACCGGTAGTTTTCGGCTCCAGTAAAGCAAACGTTCGTCTGGAATATACGCGAAACCCGGCGGTGATATCTTTTTGGGGCAATCCGAGCACCGCACGGATGTAAAGGTTCCCGGCTCTGGAAAGTAACTCCCGCCACTTCGCCCAACCCACTACCCTGCCACCGCGCACCCAACGTGAACCAATCACCAAATCCACCTGATCTGGTTCGGCTGCGCGCTTTAGCAGCTTTAAAAGGTCAGCGACTCGGTGTGAACCGTCGGCATCCATCTGGGCTATAAAGTCGTACCCGCGCCCGCGCGCCCACCGAAACCCGTCATTATAAGCGCTGGCCAAACCCGCTTTAGCCGTCCTGTTCAAGATGTGGATGCGAGGAAAAGAGCTAGCGAAAGCAGCGGCAATGTTACCGGTTCCATCCGGCGAGTCATCGTCTACAACTAAAACGTCCACCGAGAGTTTCGCAAGCTGTTCGAGTAACACCGGCAACGCCCTCGCCTCGTTATAGGTAGGAACGATAACTAAAGTCCTAGGCACGAGAAGCCCTCTTCTTTCTGGAGTAGACAACACCTGCGCTTGTTGCCCAGCACAACAGTGCAAACGCCATGGAAGCAGTTTGTATGCGCCCGCCGATCGTCGCCACCACAGTTAGCTCCCTCTGCAATGGAAGAGAAGCAACAAGAGCGTCAGCTGTAAAGAGCTGAGACTGTTCCGCCACCTGCCCATTGGGCAGAATCAGTGCGGAAACACCGTTCGTAGACACCTGGGCAACCGCCCGATGGTATTCAATAGCCCGAAATCGCGACATCTGCAGCTGTTGAGTAGACTCCGCGGAAAACCCGAACGAAGAGTTGTTGGTTGGCACGGCAAGCAGAGTGCCTCCTTCTTGCACGCCCTGCCGGACGATTTCGTCAATAGCTACTTCGAAGCAAATAGCCTCCGCCAGCCGAACAGGTTTTTTCCCCTCCACCGAGAGGACAGCTCTTCCCCTGCCCGGAGCCATGTCGGTTTGGATTTTATCGACATCGGCGAAAAATCTTCCTAAAAATTCGCGCCCTGGTACGTACTCGCCAAAAGGTACCGGCCGCTGCTTGGTGTAAGTGTCGCCAATTCGTCCGTCCGGGTAGGCCACGTAGTGGTCGTTGTAGCGCACGCCATCCTGATATCGAACCGCCCCCACAACTATAGGTACGCCCACTGCGCGCAGAGCTCCAGCCACAATGCCCGCTGCCTTCTGGTTGCTACGGGGATCTCGATCGGCAGCCTGTTCACCCCACAGCACTAGATCAACCGGCTGAGAGATCTTTCTAGTTTGCTCGCCGTGGGAGCTCGTTACTTCACCCTCGCGGGCATATGCCTTAGCCACCGGCCGAGACACATTTCCTTGCACAGCTGCAACCGTGAGTTGCCCAATAGCCGGCGTGGCCGGAGTAGGCACCGCCAGCGGAAAAATTCCCGCGGCCAAGCAGATAAGTCCTAGAGCAAGGCGAACTAAAAGATGTACACCTGAAGAGAATATTGAAAAGAATAGAGCACCTATTAAAAAGACGAAAGCACTTACCAGTACTTCCCCACCGTAGGGAGCTAAATTAGCGAGTGGCGAATCCACCTGTCCGTAAGCAGCATATCCCCACGGAAATCCGCCCCACGGGACGTGCCCGCGCAGTTGTTCAAAACCAGCCCAGGTCAACGAAGCCAGTACAGCCCTCGAAAAATCGGCTTTTAGCCAGCGCGAAAGCCAACAATTGCCCACAGCCCACGCCGAGACAAAGCACGCCTGAATCAAAGCCAGACAAATCCACGGCCCTGCCCAACCAACGGACTTAGAAACCCACTCGATGTGCGGAACGAAAAAAGCCATAGCCCAGGCCAGGCCAGAAAAACCGGCTAGCGCAGCCCCGTGCTCGCGAGTACACCAGAAGAGTGCACCCAGGCCGAGAGGCATCAAAAACCAGGCCCCGGTCGGAGGAAAAGACAAATACATGCAGATTCCTCCGCCTACGGAAAGGACAAGGGCCTTCGCATAGGTCAAAAATCCTTTGCGCGGTTTTAGTATTCTGTCCATGCCACTACCCCACGGCGTATCCTGTCGGCCGCCGACTGTGCCTTGCTAGCCAGCTGCGGATCGGCAAGCAAGCGAATCTGCCCAAGCACATCAATAAGCATTTTGGCCCAACGCACGAAGTCACCAGCAGGCAGCTGGTCAGTACTTTCGAGAGTGGTAGTCAACGAAGCCCCACTAGCCCACGCCAGTACTGCCTCAGCCAGCGCCGGGGATGCTTGCAAGGATTCGGGAAGTGAGTTAGCGCTTTCCAGCCTCGAGATCTTTGCCTGAAGGGACTCTATCTGGGAAAGGGCTCCACGCACGCGCCCTGGCAAGTGCAAAGGAGCCGTAGTCAGCTCTCCCCGAGATTCGTAAATGCACGCACTCACTGCGGCTGCCAGTTCAGGTGCTGAAAGCTTAGAAAATACCCCGTCAGAAAGGCATTGAGCGAGCAAAAGATCGTGTTCCGAATAGATCCCAGCGAGCAGAACTCCCTTGTCACTTACCTTTTCGCCCTCTAAATACCCTAGGGTAGTCAGCACCTGGCAGACCCCTTCAAACCTCGTTGTGAGGGCGGAAGTCTGCTCGCTAACTTTCTTCAGATAGCGTTCGTACTCGCTCTTGGCTCGTACCCAGGAGCGCGCCTTAGCGTAGTGTTCCTCGCGCCGAGGACACGAGTTGCAAGGGTGCGAGGAAATCTTTTGCTTCAAAAGATCGAATTTTTCGAGCTCTGGCTCTTTTCGTTCTTTAGCTTTGAACTTGCCCGCCCGCCCGTCGTGACGCAGCTTCGATGCCAGCTCTTTGCGGTCTCGAGGCTTTCGGCCCGTAAGTGAAGGTGGAATCTTGATGTGCCCGACTCTGGCAATCCCACCGGAAACGTCGTCGGCACTTATATGGCGCAATTTCGCGTCGTCGGTTAGAACCAGCAAAGTGGGTAACCCGTGGTGCTTGGCAGCATTGAGCACTAGTCCTGCACGCTGGCGCTTGCCGATCTTCAGCTGTGCTACGTCGCCACGATCGAGCTCTAAAATCGTCTGCCGAAAACGCATGCGACGCGCCCTATGGTAGGCCTTAGCGGCTGATTTTTGCGCCCGCGAAAGTTCCTGTCGAGCGAGTGCATATTCCTTGAAATCGCCGCGAGAACAGTGGATATCAGCCTCTGCAGCCGACATCTGCTGTTTCCAGTTTTGCGCCTTTTGAGCGTTGACTCGAGCCTTTTGATCCGACTGGAACTGGGCAAACGAGCGCTCCATAGTTGCTCGCGCCTCCCCCATATCTAAACGCTCCAGCAAACCTACGGCCATGGAATAAGTAGGTCGGAAAGCCGAGATGAGCGGATAGGTACGCTTAGAGGCAAGCGAAGCGACTATAGCGGGCTCGGCACCGATCTGGTAAGGCACCACGGCGTGGCCCACCGTATCGATGCCCCGCCTGCCAGCCCTGCCTGTAAGCTGCGTGTATTGGCCGGGAGTGAGCATTACATGATCGACGCCATTCCACTTTCGCAGCTGTGTGATTACTACTGAGCGTGCCGGCATATTAATTCCCAAAGCCAGTGTCTCGGTAGCAAAAACAGCCCCCAGCAAACCTTCGGAAAAAGCTAGTTCCACTGCCTCTTTCAACGCAGGAAGCATACCTGCATGGTGGGCTGCATACCCGTTTTGCATGGCTTTAGACCAGCGGTCCATACCGACCACCGCATGGTCTTCGCCGGGAACTTTGTCGGCGACGTCGGCGCATATCTCGCGCAACCGTTCGCGTTGGCTCGGACTGGTAATGGAAATATTCGCTCGCAGACAGAAAGAAACAGCCCGGTCACAGCCGGCCCTAGAGAAAACAAAGAAGATAGCTGGAAGTAGATCCTCCTTACCTAGAGTAAGCATCACGTCCTCGGGAAAGACCCGCGGACGGCGCTGCAAAGACTGCGAAACAGCCTGCGTTAGGGCGGGATTTGGGCGGGTAGAGCCAGCTCGGTACAAACTGTATAGGCGATCGCCCACTACCATGTGTTGTTCAAGTGGAACCGGACGCTCCTCGGATACAACCACCAGGCAGTCCCCACGCACCTCGCCAAGCCACCTGCCAAACTCCTCGGCGTTAGAAACGGTGGCAGAAATAGAAATAATCTGTACCTGGGAGGGAGTATGTAAAATTACCTCTTCCCAAACAGGACCACGAAAGCGATCCGCCAAATAATGGACTTCGTCTAATACGACAACCCCTAAGCCCTCCAGAGCACGGTGCCGCTGATAAAGCATGTTGCGAAGCACCTCAGTAGTCATTACCACCACATCGGCGTCGCCATTTACTACGGTATCCCCGGTTAATAGACCTACCCGCTGCCTGCCCCATTTTTCGCAAAAATCAGAGAACTTTTGGTTCGACAAGGCCTTGATGGGGGTGGTGTAAAATGCCCGTTTGCCCAAGGAAAGGGCACGTTCAATACCGAACTCGCCGACGATCGTTTTGCCTGCCCCGGTAGGAGCAGCTACCAGCACATTTCGTCCTTCTTGAACGCCTTGAGCGGCTTTGAGCTGGAAATCGTCGAGTGCAAACGACAGAGAAGACTCAAAACGGCCCAGGGGCGTATCTCGTCGCTTCTGCCGCTCCTTAAATGCTCTATAACGCTCGGCCGGTGAAGGCTCGGTGTCGGGGTGTCGTGTTCGCCTGTGCTTGCTCATATTCCTAATCCGTAAGGCCAATGCTATGCCATCTGGCCAGAGCTTGCTCGGTGCGGGAGCGCCTGGCTAAGGCGCGCGCCCTCTTTAGCCGCAATCTGCATGTTTGTGCATCTATGCGCGCCTGTCTGTCAGCCAGAGGACCCACCACCGGCGGATCCGACTTTTTGGTTTCTTCCACCTCGACATCTAATGCTGCAAGCAAATCCAACACTTGTGCCCACAGAGAGCGCAACTTCTTCCAGAGCTTGAAGAGTAAAAATAGCGGGCTAACGACGGCCGCTATTGCCAGTACTGTCCAAATCAGAGCCATAAAACCTACCTGTAATGAGCTAGCGCCCTTTGGGCCCGCTCAACCGCTGCCAGCGAAAATGCTTTCTGGTCGACCTCGAGCACCCCGGAACCTAAACGCAACAATAACCTAGTAAACCATTCGACATCTTTTACGACTATTTCGATGTCTAGAAAGTCCTCGCCCCGCCGCAAAACTTTTGAAGGAATGGTGTCGGTAAGCCAGCCAAGATCAGTACGAACGCGCAAACGGACCGTCAGCAACGCAGGCCGCTGGGGACGCTGTGGACGCGACGCATCTACGGGGCGAGTAGTCTTTTCCATGTCCAACACCCGGTCGAGACGGAAGGTGCGCTGCCCATTTGCTAACAGGCACCATCCGTCCAGCTTCCAATGTCCGTATGAATGCTCCAACTGCCAAGGCTCTACGATTCGCTCAGAGATCTTGTCTGCCCCGTCCACGTAGCGGATCTTGACACAGGTTCCCGAAGTTAGAGCTTCCTGCGCTAGCCCGCCAAAATATCCGACGCGCGAGGGCGTAGGAGCAGTGCTTACCTCGGCCTGGCCGGCGCCCGCAGCAGAAATCTTAGCCGCAGCCCGCCTAGCAAGCTCGGCAAACTCCGGCACCGGAGTCTGGGCCAGCACCGAAAGCCCAGCCAATATTGTGGCTGCCTCGGTAGCGCTGAGAGACAGCGCTTTAGTAATACCTTGGTCCTCGTCAACATGCACGACCTCGTCTGGATCAGAAGGAATATCTACCACTATCGATTCCCAGTACGCCCGCTGGCCGCGTCCAACGCCAACCATGGTTGTTAGCGTGCGTCGCATACTACGCACATCTGTGTCGAAAGCCTTGGACAGAGCGCGCAAAGTAGTGCCCGGATGGGCCCGCAGGTAGGCGAGGATAGAGACGAAACGGACGATATGTTTCGCTGTAGAAATACTAGGCATTTTCAACCATCGCCTCGAAATGAGAAATCACTGCGCTGCGCAGCTCAGGTGGGTCAAGCACTACTACATTTGCCCCGCAAGCAACCAAATCGGACAACCAAGAAAGCGCCTCGCCCTCTTCGAGTTCGTAAGTTTGCCAACCAGCAGGCCCTCCCCCACCTATAACTTCTTTTCCCCGCAGCCGCAGAGCGTGTTCTGTACCCGGAGCGATGGAGACCACCGGTGATACCTCGTCCTGAAATGGGGCTACATCGCCTGCCGCATGGGTTATACACCCCTCGAGCTTGGGTTCTCCACTAACTCTAGAAATGCGGAATGTCCTTGGCTCCTGTCGATCGAGGTCGAAACCCACCAAATACCAAGCCCCGTTCGCAGCGTGCAGCTTCCACGGGTCCACCCGCCGCACAGAGCCCTTGCGATAAGTGAAGGAAACTGATTTAGCCTCAACCAAGGCCTGCATGAATCCACTTAGAGCCTCGGTGCCCGACACATTCCATTTAGGGACGGCAATAGGACTCGCAGAAGGAACCTTGGTCTCGACTTCGCGCACGTTCCAATGCGCATCGTTGGACCACATTCGTATGGCAGCCAATACAACCGCTGCCTCGAGGGAAGTCAGATTTAGGTCGGAACTAGCCAGATCCACGGAATAGTAGACTTCGTTTGTAAATACTTCGTCAACAGTTGCGCGCAAAGCAATACCGGCGTCTAGCAAAGTTTGCTTGTCCCGCTCAAAAGCCCGTTCGTCGCCAGGAATGTAGCCGGCTACAGATTGCAAGAGAGCACGTTTTGTTAACCCTTTTTGGGGGGCGTTGACCAGCGTGACAAGTAGGTTAGCTACCCGCTCAGTTCCCTTTACCTTGTAATCCGCCACGGTCTTAGCCTACCGCCTAAACTAGTCTTTATGATCTATCGAGATGGCGTGGTTACAAAGATTATTCGCACTTGGCGGGGCGCCTGCCAAGTAGAAGTAGCTATCGAAGAAGGCCCCACCAAGGGGATACCTCCACTGACCGGACAAAGCGTACGGGCTATCTCGTATGAGCGAATAGTCGGTCCCCTAGGCGTGGGGCAACGAGTGCGGCTGGAATGTTCCGCCCTCGCCCGCCGCTTGGGAACAGGAGGATCGGCATCAGTGGTCACAAATCTTTCAGCCCTCCCCCCTGACTATCTTCCTGAGGGTCACATGGTAAAAGCCCGCTATATGCCTACCCAGGTTATGGTTGCTGCCTCGGATGAACAAGACGCAAGCGGACACGAGCAATTGGCGAACCTCCGTCTAAAAGGCACTCCCGTTGTGGCCGCGGATCTGCATTCACAGCTGCCGGCCATAATTGCTGGGGCAAAACAGGAAAATCCCGGCGCTAAAATCGCCTATGTCATGACCGACGGAGCGTCCCTCCCGCTCCCGCTTTCCATGCAGGTGGCGGCCTTAGTAGAGGCCGGTTGGATAGATGCCACCGTCACCGCCGGGCAAGCCTGGGGCGGCGATTATGAAGCTGTGTCTATTCCATCGGCAATCCAGATAGCCAAGCTGAAAGCCGACCCCGACCTGATCATCGTCAGCCAGGGTCCGGGAAACCTTGGAGGCGATACCGAGTTCGGGTTTTCCGGCGTAGATGTAGCTTGGGCGCTTACTTCGGCAGCAGCGCTCGAGGCAAAACCTATCGCCGCCCTCAGAATTTCAGGAGCAGACAAGCGCTCCCGCCACTTTGGACTCTCACATCACACCCACACAGCTCTTGCAGAACTTACGGCAAAACCAGCGCTGTTGCCCCTGCCAAGATTTGAAGGATTGCCCGGAATTGCTCGCAACTTCGATGCCAAGGTACGCGCCCAGGTGGAGCGGGCAAGCGCCAATAGACACTCGATCGTTCCTGTAGATGCTGCTGGTGCCTGGGAAAGCTTGCTGAAATGCCCAGTAAAGCTTTCCACGATGGGACGATCCCTAGAACAAGACGCAGCCATTTTTATTTCTGCCTGGGCCGCCGGGAACTTAGCCCTACAGCAAAGCTAATGGGTGTGTTTGCTGGCCAGGGACCGCAATAGCTCAACCTGAGCTGCCGCGTCCTCGGCTCCAAAGACTGCCGAACCAGCTACGAATACGTCCGCTCCAAAATCGGCTGCTTTTTCGATGGTTTTTGCTGAAATTCCCCCATCTACCTGTATGGAAATGTCAAGACCGGCATTTTTAATTGCTGAACGAGTACGAGCTATCTTGGGTAATACCTCGTCGATAAAAGACTGCCCGCCGAATCCGGGCTCCACAGTCATGCACAAAATCATGTCGAAGTAGCCCAACACGTCAATGTAGGGTTCAATTGCGGTTGCAGGGTTCAAAGCGAGACCTACTCTGGCCCCCCTGCGGCGGATCTCTTTGGCTAGTCGCAACGGAGCTGCAGCTGCTTCAGCGTGGAATGTGACTGAGGCGCACCCGGCCTCAGCATACCTGGGCGCCCACAAATCAGGATTCTGGATCATAAGGTGCGCGTCGACGGGGATAATGCCCGTATTCACTACCGCTTCAACAACTGGCAATCCCCAGGTAAGGTTCGGTACAAAATGGTTGTCCATTACATCGACGTGAGCGTAGTCGGCAGCTTTTATCTTGGTGAGCTCGCCCCGTAAATCGGCAATGTCGCAGTTTAGGATAGAGGGAGAAATTGTAGTCATATCTTCAGGCTAACCTTTCTTGCGTAGCAGAGCAGCAAACATCGCATCTGTTTCGTCGCGATCCGGCCAAAGCTGCACGAAAGGCCCCTGACCTAGGTCTTGACCCGTAATTTGGGCAGCAACTTTAGTGGCGTCGATAATCTCAACATCGTCCCGCTCAGCGAGGACTTCGGCTATAACTAAACGCGTCTCCCATACGTGTGGGCTACAGGTCGCGTAACACAGCACCCCTCCGGCCGCCAGCAGGTCGAGTCCTTTGCGAGCGAGTTTGCGCTGAGTTTGGGTTAGCACAGCCAGATCGGAACTGGATTTGCGGTACCTAGCTTCCGGGCGCCTGCGCAATGCCCCCAGCCCCGTGCAAGGAGCGTCGAGCAAAATTCGATCAAAATTACCCTCGGTAATTTCCGTGGCGTCGCCAGTGCGGACCTCGACGTTGTCGAGCGCCCTAACTGATTCTTCTACCAGGGCAGCGCGATGGGGCGAAATCTCGTTTGCAAGTAGACTAATTCCCTGCTCGGCCGCAAAAGCCCCGAGCAATCCGGCCTTACCGCCGGGGCCTGCACACATGTCGAGCCAACGCGATTCGGATTGCCTGCCCGGCGCCTTGGCAAGTAGCGCTGCAACTAGCTGAGAGCCCGCATCCTGAACAGCTGCCTGCCCCTGGCATACCGGTTCCAGGTAGGCAGGATCGCCGTGTTGCAAAATAACCGCCCACGGCGAAAGTTCAGAAAACGCCACCTGAGTCCCCAGTACATCCTCGGCTAGGTCTGCTAAGTGATCGCGACTTATAAGCGTTGGTCTAGCGCAAAGAGTAACGTAGGGAGCCTCGTTGTCGGCAAACAGAATATCGGGTAATGCGCGGCCTCGTCCCGCTGCCTTAGCAGCCTCTCCAAGAGCCCGGACTATCCACGTTGGGTGCGAAGAAACTACAGCCAAAGCCTCGACTTCACTGAGACCCTCCGAAATCCGCTTATCCCACTCTTCGTTGGACCTTTCGCTAACGCGGCGCAAGGCAGCATTTACCAACTTTGCAGGCCCGGCAGAGGTATGCACGCGGGCCTGATCAACGGTTTCAGCAACTCCCGCATGAGCTGGAACCCGCATGTAAAGCAGCTGGTAGGCGCCTATTCGCAACAAATTGCGCACGCTGGCATCGAGTTTAGATATTGCCCGCCCGCAGGCAGAAGCAAGAATCGCATCCACACGCCCTCGCTCACGAAGAGTGCCATAGGTTATTTCGGTTGCAAAGGCAGCGTCCCTACCGGAAAGATCCAGCCGAGAAAGAACTTTTGGCAAAAGCAAATTGGCGTAGGCATCGCGTTCTTCTACCGCGCTAACTACTTCGAAAGCTGCTTCTCGAGCGGGATCTAGCTGCCTCGCTTTAGCTCTGTAACTCATTTTTCACCCATCTTCGAACTAGCATCTAGGTGGGCGCCGCGAGCCCAGGCAGCACCGCCCATCCACTTTTTACCCGCCGGGGAAACCTGCCCAAGCTCGAGCGCAGTAGAGGCCGTACCCACAAACAACTGTTTCTTAGTAGCCTCAATTCCCCCGACGGGCAGAATTTTCGAGGTAACCGTAGGGAGAGCAATCTTCATACGCGTCCCCTCGAAACATGTCCATGCGGTGGGAGTAAAAGCGCGAATTTGAGCGCTCACCTGCTGCGCAGGCTTACTCCAGTCGATCTGTTGATCTGCTTTTGAATACATGTGCGCATAGGTTGGTTGCCCAACCTGAGGAACAGGTTCGGTCTCACCCGCCTCGATTGCGCCCACCACCCTGCCGACCATTCGGCAGGCAGCGTCGTTGAGCTCTTCGAACAGTTTCGGGGCATCTGTTGCCATTCCGATGGGAATTTCTTGCCTATCCCACACCGGACCAGTGTCGAGTCCCTCCTCGATCTGGAAAATACTAACTCCACTTGCCGTGTCCCCGGCTTCAATCGCTCGCTGAACCGGGGCGGCGCCCCGCCACCTAGGCAGCAGCGAATAGTGTACGTTCACCCAACCGTGCCTAGGAATGCTCAGCAAGTTCTTGGGAATGATCATCCCGTAGGCCACCACCACTACTAGGTCGGGATGAAGGGAAGTAATGAGGTCTTCGCCCTCGGCCCCGCGCAGTGCGGCAGGCTTGTATACGGGTACCCCCAGTTCTTCCGCCCGTCTCGCCACTGGCGACGGGCGCAGTTTCTTCGAGCGCCCTTTAGCGGTGTCAGGTCTACTCAGCACTCCTACAAGCTGATGGCCTAGTTCGTTCACCGCCTCGAGAAGGGGCACAGCAGTTTCCGGAGTTCCAGCAAAAATTAAACGCACCTAGCTAGTCTATAGACCACAGATCGGCTGGGCTCACTTGGACGCGCACTTTAGGCATTCGAGCTGCACTGCGCGAGGCCTGCACCGCATTTAAACCGGTCATCAATTGCCTGTGAGTGCCGGTAGTTGCCTTTAAAAGAGCTCGGCAACCCCCATCAGCCTCCAGCGGGCCAAGTACCTCAAAATCGAGTTTTTTGGGATACTCCTGCAACGCTCTGATTACCTCGTATACGCCTTTGCGCGACCCGTCGAGGGCTACCAACCACGCTGCTGGGGGAAGATGTAGCTCACGGCGTTCTTTTAGATCGCGTCTTGCCCAGCCGGGCCCGTCCCAACGTATAAATGCCCCGGCCAGAGCACGATCAGCACACCCCAAAAGTAGAGTCCGCCCGTCGGGACGGACGAGAGCAGCCGCGTTCAGCCACCTACGCAAAGCCTCGGTTGGAGCCCAGAGCTCAGGACGCGAGGCTAGAGCGGCCCCATCGAGTAGTACTGCTGCCCGGTATCCACCATTAGCCAAGGGCTCTGCCCCCGGGGTAGCGATTACCAGCCGCGACGAGTCGTCTACCTGTTCGACCACGGTACCCACAGATCCGGAAATTGTAACAGCCACGCCGGGAAAGGCCCGCCCCAGCTCCTCGCCTACGCGGCCCGCCCCAACTTTGGCAGATCTGGGCGCGTTAGAACCGCACTGTGGACAAGCGTAGTTGGCCTGTTTCTTGCCACACCACCTGCACTCTAAAATACCGGTCCCTGACAATGCTATTGGGCCCGCACACGAGGCACAGTGCGAAAGCATCCCACACTTTGAGCACGAGACCACCGGAACGTACCCAGCTCGAGGAACCTGAACTAAAACTGGCCCCGACTGCAGCCCTTTAGACAGTAGCCTGTGTGCAGGGGGCGGAATACGCATATGCCCGCTGGGTCCGTATGCCTCTAGCTCCTGCTCGGTGGGAGCCTGGTTCGTGGCGGTATTTGCGCGCAAACTGGCGCGTTCCGGCCGCACCAGTGCACACCAGTTTGCCTCTAACAGAAGTTGTGCCTCGGCGGAAAAAACGTACCCTGCGAGTACTAAGGCGCTCTTTTGCAGCGCAGCCCTTTCAACAGCGATAGTTCGTGCGTGCAGATACGGGCTGCGTCTACCGGCCAGCGAATCTGAAGCCTCATCCCAAATTAATATAGTGCCCACATCCTCCAACGGAGCCCAAATGGCACTGCGAGTACCAATTACCACCTGTGTGCCCCCTGCTAGACACGTAAGGTGAGCCCGATAGCGTTCCGCTTCAGACAGCGAAGAAGTTACCTTCAGATGGTCTATTTTTGCGCGTTCTAAAGCACTAGAAAGTGCTTGAACGTGACGCACGGTGGGAAGAACCGCCAAGGCTCCGCGCCCCGAAACTGCCGTAGCTGCAATAAGCGCAACAAATTGGCTGAGCCAACCCTGTTTCCCTTTTCCAGGTAGCCCCTGCATAACCGCCCTGGGAGATTCACCGGCCTTTATGTGCTCAAAAAGAGCCTGTCCGGAATCAGTGTGGGCAAAGGCATCCCCGTCGCATCGCGGCGTTGTAGGAGTGACAAAATTAGCAGTAAAAGCATCCTCGGTGCCCTTGTGCCTTTTAGGGATAGCTTCAGCCAGAATACCCGCTATGGAGCCGCAATACTTGTCGGCTAGCCGCTCGGCGAGTGCATAAATAAAAGGAGCTAACACCGCCCGCCTGGATGTGAGCGAAGCAATCGTGGCCAATTTACCAGCATGAGTAGTGGTGTGGCCCCGCGATATGATCCAACCATTTCGCCGAGTGCCGGCCATATTTACGCGAACCTGTGCCCCTACTGGGGCGTCCTTAGTTTTTTTATCTAAAAGATAATCTAGAGGGCGATTCAAGTGGGGCACAGAAAGATCCACCAGCACCCCCACCACGGGATCGTCTACCCCCGGCACACTAACCTGACGAGGGGTGGGATCTGGAAGTGCCAGGAGTGCGTCTTGGATCATGCCCTAATTAAAACTCCCGGCACCCACAGATGAAACTAAAGGGCTGCACGCAGCTGCTCAACCTTGTTGGTTTTCTCCCACGCGAACTCCTCGCGTCCGAAATGCCCATATGAAGAGGTTGCCTTGAAACCCGGCTTCTTCAAATCGAGCGCATCGATTATTGCAGCAGGACGCAGGTCGAATACCTCAGAAACGGCTTTTTCGAGCGCTTCCTCCCCAACAGAGGCAGTCCCAAAAGTCTCGATGTACAGCCCTACAGGACGGGCCTTACCAATTGCGTAGGCAACCTGAATCTCGCAGCTAGACGCGAGTCCCGCCGCTACAATATTCTTGGCTACCCATCGCAGCGCGTATGCACCGGACCTATCTACTTTAGAGGCATCTTTACCAGAGAAGGCGCCTCCCCCGTGGCGCGCGTAGCCTCCGTAAGTGTCGACAATGATCTTGCGCCCTGTCAGGCCCGCGTCGCCCATAGGCCCGCCCACGGTGAATAGCCCTGCAGGATTCACAAAGATAGAATCCGCCTTTGGCATCTTCCAACCAACCTCTTTTAGCGTTGGCTCAATCACTGTCTCGACCAAGGCCGGGCGCAACTTGTCGAGGCTGAGATCCGGCGAATGCTGGCTAGAGACGACCACTGCATCCAAACCAATGGCTTTGTCGCCCTCGTAGGCAACCGTTACCTGAGTCTTGCCGTCCGGGCGCAGCCCCTCAACGAGGTTCTCTTTGCGCACCTGGGCCAAACGCCGGGCAAGCTTGTGGGCAAGCCATATGGGCGCGGGCATGAGGTCGGGCGTTTCGTTGCAGGCATAACCGAACATCAATCCCTGGTCACCGGCCCCCTGAATGTCGTAGGCATCGTGATCACCGGTTAGATCGTCGCGTACCTCCCAAGACTTTTCAACACCGGCCTGGATGTCAGGACTTTGTTGGTCTATAGAGACGAGCACGCCACAGGAATTGCCGTCAAAACCGACATCAGAAGAAGTGTAGCCGATGGAGGCAACCTCCTGGCGAACAATCTGGGGAATCTCGACGTAAGCGTCGGTGGTGATTTCGCCGGCAACGTGAACCTGGCCCGTAGTAGCCAACGTTTCAACTGCAAGATGGGCGTCAGGGTCCTGCTCTAAAACCGCATCCAAAATAGCGTCAGAAATACGATCGCACACCTTGTCGGGGTGACCTTCAGTTACAGATTCAGATGTGAACAGACGATTCATAAGACTCACTCGTGTTTCCTAGTGCGAACTAGCGTATGCCCGCTAGCGTACTAATTTCCTCGACGATAGCGCGCGCAACAACATCTTTTGGACCACTTGCGCTACCTACTTGCTCGCCCTCAGCGTCAACCACCGAAATCGACGTGTCGACATTGCCAAAACCAGAACTCTGACCAACCTGATTGATTACAAGTAGATCGGCACCTTTTCTGCGTGCTTTCTGAGCGCCCAATTCAGCCACTTCGGCAGCAGTACCAGTTTCTGCAGCAAAGCCGACAATTAGCTGCCCTTCGCGCCGCTCTTTAACTAGGCCGGCAAGAATATCCGGATTTTTCGTCAGCTCCAGCATCATAGTGTTCGAAGAAGTCTTTTTGATCTTCTTCTCTGACACGGATTTAGGAGCAAAATCGGATACGGCAGCACACTGAACTAGGATTTCGGCGTAATCCTGGGCTGCTCGCATAGCTTCTTGCAGCTGTGCGGTTGTGGACACTTCTACCAGGCGGCAACCGGCGGGGACCACCGAGTGGTCGACGTTAGCCGCGACGAATGTGACCTCTGCGCCTGCTGCAGCCAACTCGCTCGCAATAGCGGCGCCCATCCGCCCCGAAGAGCGGTTCCCTACCCACCGTACCGGATCCAAAGGTTCGCGGGTGCCACCGGCTGAAACAGCAGCTTTTAGTCCCGTTAGGGTCTGCTTCCGCAGAGCTGCTTTGCAGTTGAACAAGATTGTTTCTTCGTCGGGCAGCCTGCCCTTACCCGAATCTCCTGAAGACAATTCCCCTTGAGCTGGTTCGACAACTCGCACGCCCCGCTCGCGCAACGTGGCAACATTGGCCTGAGTAGCCATATGGTTCCACATCTGAGTGTGCATGGCGGGGACTACAATCAGGGGACACTCAACCGCCAGCAAGGTGGTAGACAAAAGGTCGTCGGCAATCCCATTGGCTAGCTTGGCAATGAAGTTAGCGGTGGCAGGAACAACGATAGCGAAGTCCGCATCCCGTGCTGCCTCGATATGGTCGACATGCTGAGCATCCTGGAAAACATCCGTGCGCACGGGCTCGCCAGTGAGAGCCTCCCAGGTTGCCTTTCCCACCATCTGCAACGCCGCTTCGGTTGGAATAACCCTAACCTGCCAGCCCAATTTCATCAGCCTTCTGACGATGCCGACAGCTTTGTAGGCGGCTATACCCCCGGTAACTCCGACTAGCGCATGTGCCATTTGCTAATCCTTGTCAGTTCCCTTGTCCAGGGAAAGAAGCCCCTCGTTAATTTCTCGGAGGGCAATACCTAAGGGCTTATCCTCTGGAGAAACCTCGACAAGCGGCCCAGGAGTGGAGATCATGCCATCAGCAACCTGCTGATTGTAGGTATTTATCTGGCGGGCACGCTTTGCTGCGTACACTACGAGAGCATATTTGGAATCTACGCGTTCGAGTAGATCATCGATTGGAGGATTAGTAATTCCTTCGGGATGTGCGACAATTCCGGACATTTGATTCCTTTCCTTCAACTGCCCTATTTTATGCCAGTCCCATTACGCTGGCTAGCTTAGAAACTGCGGTATTTACCTCATCGTTTACAATTTTGACGTCAAACTCGTCGGCGGCAGCTAATTCGACCTTTGCGGTTTGCAGGCGTCGGAGCTGTTCGGTGGCGTCTTCGGTGCCTCTACCCCGCAACCGCGACACCAGCTCGTCCCACGAGGGAGGCAGCAAAAACACAAGCTGAGCGTCGGGACGCTTAGCCCTGATCTGGCGGGCTCCGTCCAGATCGATTTCTACTAGCACGGGTCTACCCTCTGCTAGTGCTTCGTCGACTGGAGCGGCCGGAGTGCCGTAGCGATGCTCTCCGTGCACTTGCGCCCACTCGAGCATTTTGCCCTCGGCGACCAACTGGTCAAATTTCGCGTCCGAAACAAAGTAGTAGTGTTTTCCATCTACCTCGCCGGGACGTGGGTCGCGTGTGGTTGCAGAAATAGAAACGTAGAGGCCACGGTACTGCTCACGCAATGCCGCTACAACAGTCCCCTTCCCTACAGCCGTAGGTCCTGCCAGTACCGTAAGTTTTGCACCCATAGCCTCAATCATGCCCTATCTGGTGCGTTCAGCCCAAAAAAAGAGGGTGCGAGTGATTCGCACCCCCTTTTTAATAGGTCCACTTAGCCAAACCGGCGAATCAGCTCCTGGGCTTGATGCACACCCAGCCCACGAATGCGGCGCGACTGCGCAATGCCGATTTCTTCCATAATATTTTGGGCTGTAGTAGCGCCGACGCGCGGAAGTGACTCAAGCAGGGTGACAACCTTCATCTTGCCGAGGGCCTCATTTTCCTTGGAATCTTCCAGCACCTTCGACAGTGTGGTCTGGTGCTTCTTCAATTCCACCTTAATCTGAGCGCGCACGCGCCTAGCTTCGGCAGCCTTTTCCAGAGCAGCTGAACGCTGTTCTGCAGTTAGCGGAGGCAGAGCCATATAAACCTCTCTAAAAGTTAGTTGTACAGACGCGCAAAATCTTACGATATAGCCTGGCCATAGCCAAAGCTATGACCAGGCCAGTCCCAGATATGGTTATTCGAACAGTTGCGAGCGGAAGTTTTGTATAGCTAGTGCCAACCCTCCAACTGTGGGCCCATTCATTAAAATTGAGCGGGAAGCCGAAGCCAGCACCTTTTCTTGCACTCCGTTGAAAACACGAGCCAATTCTTGCTTTCCTGCGCCTTGTGCGCCAAAACCGGGCGAAAGGATTGATACCCCGGCATTAGAAAGATTAATGTTCTGTCTCGCTAAGGCATCACCTATAGTTGCGCCTGCAACTATACCAACAGGCCCTATGTGACTATTGCCACATACTGATTTGTTCACCTTAGCTGCGTGTTCAACTACATATTTAGCGACGGAATCGCCGTTTTTGGTCTTTGCCTGCTGGATCTCGGGCCCTTCTGGATTGGACGTTAGTCCCAACACATACAGGCCTTTTCCATTTTCAATTGCAAGATCTATAGCCGGCTGCAGCGAGCCGAACCCTAGATAGGGGCTGACGGTAATTGCATCGGCTTCTAAAGGTGCTCCAACCGACAGGTATGCTCTGGCATAAGCAGCCATAGTAGAGCCGATGTCGCCACGTTTCACATCCAGGATAGTTACCAAACCAGCCTGCCTTGCTTCATGCAAGATACGCTCTAGGGCCGCTATCCCCTTAGAACCGTAGCATTCAAAGAGGGCGGATTGCGGTTTTACTGCAGCCGCATTGTCTGCGGCAGCCTCGACGGTTCGCAAGCCAAATTCCTCAACGCTGGCAGCGCTTTGTTCGAGCCCCCATTTTTTGAGTAAATTGGGGTGCGGGTCGATTCCAACACATACTTGCCCCGCCCGTTCTATTCGCTTTTCTAGCAGCTCTCCGTAGTTCACTTAGCCCTCCTAGTTGCGCGATCTGCTGCGTGTTCCTGGAGGGAAGCTACCTGAAAATCTGCTGGATCGACGGAAAGAGCTCGCACATAAGCAGTCAGTTGCTGCATGGTGGTAATAATCGGAGCACCGGCGCTGGTTGTAGCCGTGCGAATTTCGTATCCGTCGGCCCGCGATCCCTGAGAGCCAGGAGTATTCACAACAATAGCTATTTGTCCGTCGTGGATCATATCGACGATTGTGGGCTCGCCGTCCTCACCGCGGCCTTCGGAAGCCTTTCGAACCACCTCGCAGTCGATGCCGTTTCGCTCTAACACTGCTGCAGTGCCGCGAGTGGCGCACAAGTCAAATCCCATTTCAGAAAGCTGCAGTGCCGGCAATACCAAAGCACGCTTGTCGCGGTCAGCGACCGAAATGAATAATTTGCCAGACCTAGGCACCTCACCTGCAACGGCGAGCAGAGACTTGGCAAATGCAATGGGGAAATTCTTGTCGAAGCCCATCACCTCGCCTGTGGAACGCATTTCGGGCCCCAAGATCGTATCTACAACTCGGCCTTCGTAATCCAAGAACCGTTTGAACGGCAAGACAGCTTCCTTGACCGCAGTTGGGTCTCCGGGGACCATCTGGGTGGCGTCTTCTGGAGGCAGCATCCCCTGGTCTTTGAGCTCGGAAATAGACCTGCCTACCATAACCCGTGAAGCGGCTTTTGCAAGCGAAACTCCCGTGGCTTTCGAGACGAACGGAACTGTGCGAGAGGCACGTGGATTAGCCTCGATTACATAAAGCACACCAGATAAGAGGGCGAACTGTATATTTATCAATCCGCGAACGCCAACACCGCTGGCAATGGCCTCAGTAGCCTTGCGGATTTGCCTGATGCGAGCCTGCGAGAGCGTCATCGGTGGAATCACGCAGGAGGAGTCACCAGAGTGCACCCCGGCCTCCTCCACGTGCTCCATGACTCCGCCCAAAAAGAGTTCGCTGCCGTCGTATAGAGCATCGACGTCGATTTCGATTGCGTCATCCAAGAAACGGTCGATGAGCAGCGGGCCCTGCCCCGCGCCCTCGGCTGCAATACCTGAAGAAGCCAAGTATTCGTCGAGGGCGTCCTCGTCATAAATGATAGCCATGCCGCGACCGCCGAGCACGAAAGACGGGCGTACCAGCACGGGATAGCCAACTTCCAGTGCCGCCGCCCGAGCCTCTTCGACCGTGTGAGCAGTGCCGTGGGCCGGCGCATCGAGCCCGGCCCGTTCCAGTACCGCACCGAAAATTTCCCTATCCTCGGCAGCATCGATAGCATCGGGGCTGGTACCAATAATTGGCACCCCGGCCTTTTCCAATCGGGCTGCGAGCGAAAGCGGAGTCTGCCCACCTAGCTGGACAATCATGCCAGCTACGGGACCGGCCTCCAGCTCCGCGCGATAAATTTCGAGGACGTGTTCAAACGTCAGCGGTTCGAAGTAGAGCCTAGAGGAAATATCGTAGTCAGTAGAGACTGTCTCGGGATTGCAGTTGACCATGATCGTGTCATAGTCCTTGGCCAGCTCCATCGTGGCATGCACGCAGGAGTAGTCGAATTCAATGCCCTGGCCAATTCTGTTCGGCCCCGAACCCAAGATAATAATTGCCTCGCGCTGACGCGGGGAAACCTCATTTTCGTAGTCGTAGGTCGAATAGTGGTAGGGGGTGTCGGCTGCGAATTCAGCGGCGCAAGTATCCACCGTCTTGTAAACCGGGTACAGGCCGTAGGCATGGCGGACCTCCCGCACGGTATCTTCTTCCAGCCCCCTTATCTCGGCAATCTGCACGTCCGTAAATCCAGCGCGCTTAGCTTCTGTCATTACCGTTTTGTCGAGGGCGTCTGCCTCCGAAAGATGCGTTGCTACCTCGTTTAGGAACACAATCTGATCGACAAACCAGGGATCAATCTGGGTTGCTTGAACTACTTCCTGGGCGCTCGCTCCAGCCCAGATAGCCTGCTGAATCTGAACCATACGGTGTTCCGTAGGAGTCTTAATCTTTTCCAGCAGCTGAGCCAGTTCCTCGCGGTTAGGGGCACTCCCCTTCCAAGTGAACCGAGTCCCCTTCTTGTCGATTGAATTCATCGCCTTCTGCAGGGCCTCAGAGTAGTTGCGCCCTATCGCCATTGCCTCGCCGACCGATTTCATGGACGTAGTCAGGCGTGGGTCCGCTGCCGGGAACTTTTCAAAGGCAAAACGGGGTACTTTGACTACCACGTAGTCCAAAGTGGGCTCGAAGGAAGCGGGGGTAGAACCAGTAATGTCGTTTGGGATCTCGTCTAGGGTGTATCCCACCGCTAGCCTCGCCGCCATCTTCGCGATTGGGAATCCGGTAGCCTTCGAGGCCAGAGCCGAAGAGCGCGATACACGCGGATTCATCTCGATCACTATCACGCGTCCGGTCTTAGGATCTACCGCAAATTGGATGTTGCACCCACCTGTGTCGACTCCGACCTCGCGAATAACTGCAATGCCGATGTCGCGCAAGTTTTGTAGCTCGCGGTCGGTGAGGGTGAGGGCGGGCGCTACCGTGATCGAATCACCGGTGTGGACTCCGACCGGGTCAACGTTCTCGATGGAGCAAACCACGACCACGTTGTCAGCTTTGTCGCGCATCAGCTCCAATTCGTATTCTTTCCACCCCAGAATGGATTCTTCGAGCAACACTTCGTTGGTAATAGAATCGTGTAGGCCTTCTCCGGCAATGCGCTCAAGATCCTCGGGAGTGTAGGCGAATCCGCTTCCCAGCCCGCCCATAGTAAAAGAGGGACGCACAACGAGTGGGTAACCGAGCTTTTCAGCTGCAGCGTGACATTCTTCCAAACTGTGGGCAATGTAGGAGCGGGCTACCTCGGCTCCGCAGCGTTCCACCACAGTCTTAAATTCGTCACGGTCCTCACCGGCGTTGATCGCCTCGGCCGAGGCCCCAATCAGCTCCACATCGAATTCGTCGAGTATGCCTTCGTTCTTTAGCGCAATGGCAGCATTTAGCGCGGTCTGTCCGCCCAGAGTAGGCAGCAATGCATCGGGCCGTTCCTTGGCAATGATGCGACGAAGAGACTGAGTAGTAAGTGGCTCGATATAGGTGGCGTCGGCCATCTCAGGATCAGTCATGATGGTAGCCGGGTTCGAATTTACCAAAACTACGCGCAGTCCTTCTTCTTTCAGGACTCTGCAAGCTTGGGTACCAGAATAGTCAAACTCGCAAGCCTGGCCAATGACAATAGGGCCAGAGCCAATTACGAGAACGGATTCTAGGTCTTTGCGGCGTGGCATTACTTGGACTCCTTATTGTCTTTCATCATGGTCAAGAAACGATCGAACAGGTGCTCTGCGTCGTGGGGGCCAGCAGCAGCTTCGGGGTGGTATTGCACCGAAAAAGCGGGAATATCTAGCGCCCGCAATCCCTCGACAACTCCATCGTTCAGGCCCACGTGCGAAACCTCGACGCGACCGTAGCGCCCATTTTCGTAAGGAGCCACAGAGGTACCCTCGACTGGCGCATCTACGGCGAAGCCGTGGTTGTGCGCAGTAATTTCGACCTTCCCGGTGGTACGATCCAGCACCGGCTGATTGACCCCGCGGTGACCGTAAACCAATTTATAGGTCCCGTATCCTAGCGCCCGGCCGAGGATCTGGTTGCCGAAACAGATTCCAAAAAATGGAATCTTCCGATCCAAGATAGCTCTCAGCAGCTCCACCTCGTGTTCACTAGTTGAGGGGTCACCCGGACCATTCGAGAAAAATACTCCATCTGGGTCAACTTCAAGTATGTCGGCAAGGCTGGCCGACTGAGGAAGAACATGTACCTCAATTCCCCGAGCAGCCATCTGCTCCGGAGTGCGCGACTTAATACCAAGGTCAAGAGCTGCTACCTTTGCGAGTGGTTTCATTCCCTGGAACTTTCCGCTCGGCGCAACTACATAAGCCTTCTTAGTAGTAACCGCCCCAGCCAGAGCAGCACCGGCCATAGCGGGTTGGTCGCAGACTATAGAGACTAGATTTTGCAAGGCTGCATCCGTCAGGTTTTCGGCTCCTGCAGGCAGTGCCTCGCCCGAGAATATCCCCGCCCGCAACGCTCCCTTCTCGCGCAAATGCCGAGTGAGAGCACGCGTATCTACCTCGCAGATACCAACAATAGACTGTTTCTTGAGCTCGTCTTCCAAGTTGCCTTGGCTGCGCCAATTAGAAGAAATGCGCGAGGCCTCACGCACGGCGTAGCCAGCCACCCAGATCTGTCGGGACTCGTTGTCGGTCTGATTCACCCCGGTGTTTCCGATATGTGGGGCGGTCTGAATGACAATCTGACCGTAGTAGGACGGGTCAGTAAGTGTTTCCTGATAGCCGGTCATTCCGGTGGCAAATACAGCCTCTCCCAAGGCGCGCCCGGAAGCACCATAAGCCTTTCCCGGAAGATAGAAGCCGTCCTCGAAAACTATTATCGCGATGTCGCGAACCATTTTTGTCCTCTCGGGTGAATAATCCACCGTTAGTTGAATTCGATCAGTTTTCCATCGCGAACTGTCATTTTGCCGCGATAAAACGTGTACATAACTTGGCCAGGCAATTGCCTGCCGGCGAACGGGGTGTTGGTAGACATAGATTTTTGCTTTGCAGGGTCTATAGTGCGCACGACGTTCGGATCTACCAGGGTGACGTTGGCGAAAGATCCCGCTACAAGATCTTGACCTTGCTCACTTACGCGACCGATCCTTGCCGGGGCCTTGGAAAGAACCCGAGCGACATCAGCCCAACTGAGCCTGCCGGTATTTACCATTGTTTCAATTACCACGGGAAGCGCTGTCTCGAGTCCGGTCATCCCGAAAGCTCCGGACTGCCAGTCGCAGTCCTTATCTTCGATGGGGTGCGGAGCATGGTCCGTACCGACAATGTCTATGGTTCCGTCTTCCAAGCCAGCGCGCACTGCCTCAACATCGGCTGCGCTGCGTAGCGGCGGATTGACCTTAAAGGTTGGATCGTAGCTGCGTGCTTCCTCTTCAGTCAAAGAAAGGTGGTGAGGTGTAACCTCGGCAGTGACATTGACGCCGCGGTCTTTTGCCCAGCGCACTAACTCTACCGAACGAGCAGTAGAAAGATGACACACGTGGAGCCTAGACTGCGTTAGCTCCGCAAGCATAACGTCGCGGGCGATAATCGATTCCTCGGCAACACCGGGCCAGCCTTTGAGACCCAGTTCATCCGAAAGAGCAGATTCGTTCATCTGCGCGCCCTCGGTAAGTTCGGGATCTTGCGCATGCTGGGCAACTACCCCGTCGTAGGCACGCACGTATTCAAGAGCGTGACGCATCAAAAGACCGTCGTGTACGCACTTGCCATCGTCAGAAAAGACCCTAACCTTCGATTTGCAAGTAGCCATCGCCCCCAGGGCAGCCATATGCTTTCCGGCCAACCCCGCAGAAACTGCCCCCACCGGGCGCACCTGCAAATACCCTGCTGCGCGACCGAGCTCTTCAACCTGTTCAACTACCGGAGCATCGTCGGCAACTGGGGTGGTATTAGCCATCGCATGCACGCAGGTGTAACCGCCCATCGCGCCGGCCTGGCTACCGGTGAGAACAGTTTCAAAATTCTCTTGCCCCGGCTCCCGCAAATGAGTATGCAGGTCAACCAAACCTGGCAGGGCAATAAGCCCCTTCCCGTCAATACGAATAGGCTCGCGCAGACTACCTTCTGCCCCCGCGCCCACTGCCACAATCTTCTCGTCTCGAATGGCAATATCTGCTTTCCCGTTGCCCTCAATATTTGCGCCCTGAATTAGAATTTCACTCATTTTTACTTTTCCTTAGCTAGCAGCAAATAAAGGGCTGCCATCCGAACCGAAACACCGTTGGCTACCTGTTCGACAATTACAGACTTGTCCGAATCTGCCGCTTCCGCACAGATCTCGAGACCACGATTCATGGGGCCTGGATGCATCACTACGGTCCGCTCCGCCAAGCGTTCAAAGCGTTCCCGATTCAATGAGTACAAACGCCTATACTCTTCCGGAGACGGGAAATACCCCCCACCAGCAGCAGACATTCGCTCGCGTTGGATCCGGAGCATCATTACCGCATCAGGGTCAGTACCTAGAGCCTCGTCAAAATCATAGGTAACCTCGCAGGGCCAGGTTTCCACTCCAAAAGGAACTAACGTGGGCGGCGCGACCAGCGTCACCTTGGCTCCAAGCAAGGTGAGCAGATCGACATCTGAACGCGCAACCCTAGAATGCTGGATGTCGCCAACGATCACGACGTGAGCGCCCTCGATATCCGCACCTGCCGGAGCGGGAGCCCCTGCGCACCGGTAGTGCCTGCGCAAGGTCATGGCATCGAGCAGCGCCTGAGTGGGATGCTGGTGGGTGCCATCGCCGGCATTTAAGACCGGTAGCCCAATCCAACCAGCGTGGGCCAGCCTATGGGCGGCTCCGGAATGGTTGTGCCGTACAACAATGGCGTCAGCTCCCATAGCCGACAAAGTTAATGCTGTGTCCTTTAGTGATTCTCCTTTTGAGACCGAAGAACCCTTAGCCGAAAAATTTATCACGTCAGCCGACAGTCGCTTTTCCGCGGCCTCGAAAGACTGGCGCGTTCTAGTGGAATCTTCAAAGAAGAGGTTTACAACTGTTTTTCCGCGCAAGGTAGGCAACTTCTTTACCGCTCGGGACTGGGTTGCAGCCATAGTTTCGGCGGTATCGAGAATCTCGATGGCCTCTTCGCGCGACAGATCTTTTATAGAAATTAAATGGTCCATTTACTTGTCCTTCTCGATCAAAACTGCATCTTCGCCATCTACTTCGCGGGTAAGAACCACGATAGATTCCTCTTTAGAAGAAGGCAGGTTCTTACCAACGTAGTCAGCTCGAATCGGAAGTTCTCGGTGGCCTCGATCAACCAAAACCGCAAGGCGCACCACGGCCGGCCTACCGATGTCAACGAGTGCGTCAAGGGCAGCTCGAATTGTGCGCCCCGAATAGAGGACATCATCAACTAAAACCACAGTCTTACTATCTAGCCCCCCCGCGGGGATAGACGTGGGATGAGGATTCCGAACCGGGTTTCTGGACAGGTCATCCCTATACATCGTGGTGTCTATAATGCCGAGCGAAACATTGGCCTGCTCGTGCTTCAGAACTTCATAAATGCGTTTTGCGAGGGGAACCCCCCCAGTGGGGATGCCCAGCAGAACAATTTCAGAGGCATCTTGATTGCGCTCCAAAATCTCGTAGGAAATGCGTTTCAACGAACGCGAAATGTCGTCGGGCGACAGGACTTTTTTAGCCCCCAGGGTAGCGTGAGCCACACCCGCCTCCTTCTCCGCCTCACAGGACGGTCATTAAAGGGTTTGGACGTCTCAAATCATATCGCTGCGGCGCCTCACTGTCACGAATGAAAGGGCGCAGCTACGGTGAAAAATGCTACAGAAAAAGTTTGGGCCACCCGAAGGTGGCCTCGCAAACTATTCTTCCTCCTGATCGGCAATATAATCGCCGGCAGCGAGATTAGCCAGAGCCTGAGCAACTAGCTCTTGCTGGTCTTCGGAGCGAACAGAGGATGACGGCTCCGAAGCGTCAAGTTTGTTAGCCGAGGCTTGCTCCTGACCGGACTGGGCATCCGGCTGGTTAGACGGGCAGCCTTCAGAAGTCGGCTCGGGTCCCGCCTGAGAAGGAGCATCCAAAGATGCGGTAGGCGAAGCAAGGGAGGCATCGGCATTCGCACTAGCAGGTTCATTACCTGCAGTGGCATTTTGCTCGTAGCTGCCACCAGGTGAATCAGCGCGATCTTGCCCTAGGTCCTGCTCGCCCTCGCCAGAAGGATTCGCGTCCTGCGAATCGACCAGCACACTTCCAGCGGGCAACTTAGCTAAGTCAGGGAGATCTATGCCCTCCCCGAAATCTTCAGGAACCGTGGTTGAGCCAAAAACGGCGGAACGAGCTTTGGCAACCTTATTGATGCGATCCAAAATCGCATTGACAAATGCAGGCGTCTTCTCGGAAGCAATGACTTCAGCTATGTTCATTGCCTCCTTGATAGCGATAGGCCCGTCGATCTCGGGATTAAACAAGATCTCCCAAGCCCCCACGCGCAAGATCGCCAAATCTACCCCAGGCATGCGATCAATGGTCCAGTTGGTCGCATTAGCGGCAATCGCCTCGTCGATTTCGCTCACGTGCTCTGCTACTCCCACGACAATTTCGTAGGCGTAGGGTGGGATTCCGGTCTGCGCGGTAGAAACTACCTGTCTCGCCCTGGCCAAATCCTTGATGCGATCGGGAGTCGAACCAAAGCCGCGCTGGTCGGCCTCGAACAGAGTATCGACTGCCCTACTTCTGGCGCGAGTGCGCCCCGTGAACTTCCTAGATTTCTTCTTTGACATTATTAATCGGTCACGCGCGAGATGTATTCGCCGGTACGAGTGTCCACCTTAACCTTGGTGCCCTGCTCCAAGAATAGCGGAACCTGGATTTCGGCGCCGGTCTCGACAGTGGCAGGCTTTGTGCCAGCGTTGGACCGATCGCCCTGCAAACCCGGCTCGGTGTAGGTGATCTCGAGGGTTACCTGAGGGGGCAAGTCGATGAACAACACGTTGCCCTCGTTGAAGGAAACAATGACTTTTTGCCCTTCGAGCATGTACTTCTTTGCGTCGCCCACAATGTCAGCGGGGATCTCGACCTGCTCGTAATTGTCGTCGTCCATGAAGACATAGAATTCCCCGTCGTTGTACAGGTAGGACATGTCGCGGCGGTCGACGGTAGCGGTTTCGACTTTGACGCCGGCATTGAAAGTCTTGTCCACGGTCTTTCCGGATAGAACATTCTTGATCTTGGTACGCACGAAGGCCGGGCCTTTGCCGGGCTTGACATGCTGGAATTCGACTACCTGCCACAGCTGGTTGTCGATCTTCAGCACCATGCCATTCTTTAGGTCGTTCGTAGTTGCCATTAGTATGTCCTTTCCAAATTTTTCATTCCGGCCTTAAACACTACCTGTTCTAGGGCGAAAACCGTTATTTAAAGGCACAACTTTCGGATTATCACATCTGCAGCCTGTTCGGGTGTGGTCTGCGTAGTATCGATCTCGACCTCTGCAAGAGGGCGCAGCTCGCCCTCGCGAGCGGCCTTCAGAGCGCCAAATGTAGCATTGGGCGTGCCTAGTGCAATGGATCTAGGCGCATTTAGCCCATTTCGCACAGCCAAAGCATGGGTTTTGGCGTTTAGCAGCACAACCCGGAAAGACTTGATGCGAGCTTGCTGATGCACTACGGAGCCCGAAGGCAACCCCACAATTCCCCACGCCTCAGACAGAGCTTTATCGGCCAGTTTGTTCTCAAGCTTGCGGTAGGCGGCCTCCCCTTCGTTCAAAAGTATGTCTGTGCCACCGGCAGCAGCCAGGTTTTGTCCGACATCTATAAAAGTGAGCCCCACCTTAGCGGAAAGCGAAGCTCCCACGGTGGTTATTCCGGCTCCAGGAAGGCCTGTCAACACCAAGCTCACTTTGCTACCTTCCTAAACGCGTATTCGAGTACAGCTATATCTTCGATCGGAACCGTAACAGGTTGAGCCAAATCCCGCAGCAGAACCATCCGAATTTTGCCATTGCGAACCTTTTTGTCCGCCCTCATTGCGTCAAGTAGCGTCGCAAAGTCCCCGCCTCGATAGCTGGTTGGTAGACCAGCCGCCGCGAGCACCTTTCGATGGCGCTCCAGTAGATCTGTATCAATCATTTCTAGCTTGTGAGCCACGTGAGCGGCGAACATCATGCCTACCGAGACCGCGTTGCCGTGGCGGAAGCGGTAACGCTCCACTTTTTCGATTGCATGGGCAAAAGTATGTCCATAGTTGAGGATTTCGCGAAGTCCGCCTTCGCGCAAATCCTTGCCTACCACGTCGGCTTTGACCCGAATTGCTCGAGAAATTATCTCGGGAAGATTCTGGCTCGTGGGGCAAATATGTTCCTCATCCAGTAGCTCAAGAATACGGGGATCTGCTATAAATCCGCATTTGACCACTTCCCCTAAGCCCTCGACAAAGTCTTGCGGGGGCAATGTCTGCAGATAATCAAGGTCGCACACTACAGCGCGCGGGGTCCAGAATGCCCCCACCATATTTTTTCCGGAAGAAGTATTTATGCCAGTTTTGCCACCGACCGCAGCGTCAACCATCCCTAGTAGCGAGGTCGAAATCGCAATGTGATCGACTCCCCGCATCCACGTTGCTGCTACGAACCCCGACAGGTCGGTCGTTGCTCCTCCCCCCAGGCCCACAACTGTGTCCTTCCGACCGAAGCGCTCCAGCCCTAGGGTGTCCCAACAGTTACTCAAACATTCAACGGTTTTTTGTGCTTCAGCATTTGGCGCAATGAATCCCTTCACAAAGATCCCGTGAGCTTCCAGAGCGCTGGCTAAGGGCAGGTAATGGCACTTTAAATCCTGCGGCGCAATTAGGAAGGCCTTCGAGTTGCCTGCTGCGAGCAATAGCAGGAGCTTTTGCTTTGCAATTGCCCTGCCGATGCGGACTGCATATGGGGTAGGACCATCCACCGCTATGAGCTCATGTTGGCAGCTCATCACCTCCTCTGCTACGGAAGCTATGCTTCGCCCATCTGTTTCTACCTGGGCAGTGGCAAGTTCAGAGAAGGTCTTCGTGCGCTGCGCGTATAGGTGCTGGAGCGCTTCCAACGGATCTTTCGCGAGCAGGGGACGTCCGTTCGCCCCTGCTACACGTTTCGCCGAGGTTCTTGGGGTTGCTTTGAGGTAGACGGTTTCATGGCCTCGAACCAGCCCCACCGAGGCCGGGTAGCTAAGCGCTCCACCGCCGAGAGCGATCAGGTCGTAGCCTTTTTCCAGGCTCCGGTGAATGGCCTCTAACTCCCATTGCCGAAACGCCGCCTCCCCCTCGTGGGCGAAAATATCTGGGATAGTTTTGCCCGCAATCTGGGTAACTAAATCGTCCGTATCTACACTGGTGAGCCCATATTTATCGGAAAGATAGGCGGCAACGGAGGTTTTGCCTGCCCCCGGCATACCGGCTAAGAAAACACTCATGCCAGCCCCCTAGAGCGCAAAGTAGCCACGTAGGCAGCTACGGAGTCTTGCACTTGTTTCAACGAAAAACCACCGGTGTGTTCGAGGAGGACTTGCAGGAGTGTAAGTGCCACCATTGCCTCCGCTATTACCGCGGCAGGTGCCACTGCGCAAACGTCCGAGCGCTGATGAATTGCGGTGGCGGCCTTTCCGGTTTTTATGTCTACTGTACGCAGCGCTCGCGGCACAGTAGAGATCGGTTTCAGTGCTGCGCGCAAACGCAAATCTTCTCCGTCCGACATGCCTCCTTCAATGCCTCCCGCACGATTGGAGGTGCGGGTCGGGTGGCCGGACTCTAGAACTATTTCGTCGTGTGCTCGCGATCCTAGCCTGTCGGCGGTAGAAAAGCCGTCGCCGACTTCGACCCCCTTTATAGCTTGGATAGACATCAAAGCTTCGGCTAGACGGGCATCTAGGCGCCGTCTAGCTTGCACGTGGGTGCCGGCCAAGCCTAGTGGAACCCCTTGGACGATAACTTCTACGACTCCCCCCAAAGTATCCCCCGATTTTTTGGCAGCGTCTATGGCCGCAACCATTTTCTTTGAAGACTTAGCGTCAAAACAGCGCACCGGGTCTGCATCTAAAGCTGGAGTATCTGCAAAAGTTGGAACGGGCGCGCCCTCGGGCACGTGTTCCCCTCCAAGAGCTACAGTATGCGAAACGGTGTGCACCCCGTAAGCCTGCTCTAGTACCTTTTGTGCGACAGCTCCGAGCGCCACTCGCATTGCCGTTTCTCTGGCGGAAGCGCGTTCCAAAACTGGGCGAGCGTCATCCAGATCGTAGGCTGCCATCCCAGCCAGGTCTGCGTGCCCGGGGCGAGGTCGGGTTAGCGGCTTGTTGCGCGCCACTTCCCTCGCGTCCCCCTTTCCAGCGTCAATTTGTAGAGCTTCGGCAGAAACAGGATCGGGGTTCATCACGATCTGCCACTTAGGCCACTCAGAATTCTCGATCAAGATAGCCACGGGGGCTCCGGTTGTGTGTCCATGCCGTACCCCGCCTAGAAAACGTACGCGGTCCGCTTCCCATTTTTGCCGCGCTCCCCGCCCGTATCCGAGCCTACGCCGAGCAAGTGCGTCCTCTAAGTCCGAGGTTTGAACCTCAACCCCTGCGGGGATGCCGTCGACGATCCCAACTAGAGCCTCACCATGGGATTCTCCTGCAGTTAGCCAAATCATGACACCGATTTTTCCACAAGTTGTCCTCTTAGGGCAGCCTCGTTCCGCCTGCTAAAAAAGTAGCGGAGCTAGGTAACCTCCCAAAATTAGGTAGGGACCGAGGGCTATGTGGGTCATAGCGTTCCTGGTGCGTGCAATTGCCACCAAAGCGGCTCCACCGGCAATAAGTAACGCCACAGCAATTGCCCAGGCAGGGGCCTCGGTAGCTATGGCCGCACTGGGCGCCAGGGCAATTGGCGCGAGCCGCACATCCCCAAACCCAATCTTGGCAACTCCAGCGAGGGCGGCAAAACCAAGAAATATTACTACTGCCCAAACAAGAGTCGGTATGATCCGCTGGCGAAAGTTAGCAGCCAAAGTGGCAATAGCCACAAGCCCACCTCCATAAACCCAAAGTCTAGGCAACCGGTGACAGGCAAAATCACAAAGAAGTGGAACCGCCAGATAACCAGCGAGAGCGCAAAGCACCCAGCGCGCGGCACAGCAGGCTCCAAGACCAGTCAAAATTAAACTGAGAAATGCATACACCTTAGGCTGATTCCAAGAAGGTGCACCTTGGCCTACTGAGGCGCAGTATTTAGCACAAACCTTCGAACCATAAACTGTGGCTAATGCTATTCCCACAGCCCAAAGCGCCACACTAAGCGCGGGCCCTATCCATTGCATAACGCATAGCCTCCACGTCAGGAGTTGAACCAACCATTAGAACTACCTGAGCCACCGCCTGATGCAAAAGCATCTCGGTGCCAGGAATAGTTTTTGCTCCAGAAGAAGCAAAAGCCCCAGCCAGCTTCGACGGCCAGACCGCATACGCGACATCCAAAAGCACCTGCCCTTCGTGCGCTACAGCATGGGCACCTTCAGCCCACTGGTCTGCAACTCCAGCTGGCAGAGTAGAAATTACCACGTCCGCTTTTGCGATAGCCGCCATCATCTGGTCTGAGCCTATTCTAAGCTGCGTTATTGGGATCCCCAGCCGGCTAGAAGCGCCCGTAATCGAGCCGCCCCCGCTAAAGCTGCGGGCACATACTGAAATGTTGGAAGTGCCGAGTTTTTTCAGGGCTGCCAGCGCTGAACTTGCGGTAGCGCGAGCCCCCAAGATGACGGCCGAGCGCGCAGGATACCCTTCCAAACAACGCACGATGCCCTCGACATCCGTGTTTGTGCCGCGCAAACCGGGTAGCACGGTATTGACGGCACCTACCCCTCGGGCGAGCTCCGAAAGTTTCAAAGCGGGCAAAATAATCTGCTTATTCGGCATAGTTACCGAAAATCCTGCCCAAGTAGGATCCTCGCTTGCCTTCTTAATAGTAGCTACCGCCGAGTCCTCACTAACTTTCAGGAGACGATAATCCCACTCGGTAAGGCCCAGGGATTTGTAGGCTGCCTTGTGCAGAACCGGCGATAGAGAGTGCGCTACGGGGTCGCCAATTACCGCAGCCCACATCAGTTCTCACAAACCTTCGGATTCGCCTTGCAGTATTTCTTGAGTTCCTCGACGTTGGCGTTTTGCTGGTCAAGAGTTTCGGCGAACTTAGTTTCTCCGGTCTGCAAATTTACGGTGGTGTAGTACATCCATTTGCCGGGGGCAGGTGAAAGCACCGCCTGCAGGGCCTTATCCGAGAAGGTCCCGATCGGAGTAGGCGGGAGTCCCTTGTGAATGTAGGTATTGTACGGATTGTCGGCCTTCAGATCCTCACTGGTGGGCAGTCCCCCAGATTTACCTACGCCGTAGAGGACAGTGGAATCCATGTCCAGTTTGCCAGCCGTATCAGCGTTGTCTGCAGCGAGTCTATTTTCAATTACGCGGGCCACCATCGGATAGTACTTTTCTACATTTACTTCCTTCTCCAAAATAGAGGCCTTAGTAATTACTTCCTTCCATTTACTTGGGGGAACACTGTGTTCTTTCAGCTTAGAAGTGGTCTGCTCGATCATAGTCTTTACTAGATCGGCCGGTTCAGTTTCAGGAGTAACGGTGTAAGTATCAGGAGCCAGCCACCCCTCCAAATTGCCCCCGGCTTCCTTTGGCAATCCCAAATCGGTTGCGGAAGCAAAAGCTTTCTCGACCTCATCAGGATCAAACTGGTCGATCTTTTTCAACCGTTCCTTAGCTTCCTTTACGGTGAATCCCTCAGGAATCGTAACTTTTAGATCCGCCTTCGAAGCAGGATCTAACAGAGCTGCCACCGCCCCTGCAGCAGACATCTTCTTCTTCAACTTGTAGGCTCCTGGTTGAATAGCGGGAGCCTGCACGTTTGCGTTGAAGGCCTTCGAGAACGCTTTAGCCGAGGCCACCACACCTTTCTTTTCGAGGATCTTGCCGATGTCCTGACCGGTAGCCCCCTCAGGAACTTGAATACTGACCGAGGATGTGCCCGGGCCAGGATAGTCTGGAGCCTTCGAAAACAGTCCGGTGCCCAGAACTGCCCGCAACCCAATGGCAGCGGCTCCAACTACCAGGAACGTGACGACCAACATCACTATGGTTGCCTTTATTCTGCGCTTGCGGCGGCGGCGCTGCCTCTGCGCTGGGCCCTCCACATGACGAGATTCGACCCTTGCGTTGCGAACCCTTATTTTCCGCCGCTGCCGACGCATCTGGGCTCGGGACGGAAACTGTTTAGGGCCTTCACTATCCGGTGTCATCTTGGTCCTCATAACTTTTGGCCAGCAGGCCGCTCGTTAATTTTTTCGTACTCTAAAGCCTGTTGCAGGATAATCACCGCAGCCTGCCGATCTACAAGTTCGCGTTGCTGCCTAGACGATAGTCCAGCCTCGCTCATCTGCTCGTGAGCTGAAACTGAGCTAAGCCGCTCGTCTACCATCCGAATCGGCACACTCACCAAGGAGCGCAATCCGCGTGCCCAACGCAGCGCCATCTTGGCGCTCCTGCCGGCCTTGCCAGCCAAGGTTACCGGCTTGCCAACGATTATCTCGATGGCGCCCACCTCGTCAACCAGATCGGCGGCCTCGTACAGATCGGAGTCGTATCTGTCCTTGGCGATGGTGGTTTTGGGCGAACACAAGATCGCATCGGCGTCGCATACTGCCACTCCGATGCGAACTGTGCCCACATCAAAAGCTATCCTGCTACCCTTGCGCATTACTTCTGCAGAGATTGAACGATATGCTGAAGGGCCGTGTCGACGGCGGTGGCATCTTGCCCCCCGCCCTGGGCAATGTCTGGGCGCCCTCCGCCGCCACCACCCATGAGCTTGGCGGCCTCGCGCACAAAATCGCCAGCTTTAAGTCCGCTTTCGCGGCCAGCTTCATTAGTAGCCACCACGATAGCCGGCTTACCCGAGTTAACTCCCGCAATCGCGATAAGTGCCGGACGGGTCTCCCCAAGCCTGTCGCGCACGCCTATGGCAAGCGTACGCAGGTCGTCGCCGGAGTTCACCTCACCGGCAAAGTGTGCAACAACGAGCTTGCCTTCGACCTCCCTGGCCTCGCTAGCAATGTTTGGAATAGCTGCTTGCAGAGACTGCGAACGCAAGTTGGCAAGATCCTTCTCGGCCTTCTTCAGGCGAGACATCAGGGTGTCAACCCGCTCGGCCAATTCCCCAGAGGTAACCCCTAGCATGCCTGAGATCTGATTTACGAGGGCGTGCTCCTTCGCCTGGAAGCCGGAGGCGGCGTCGCCAACCAGGGCCTCGACACGTCGCACCCCGGAGCCAACCGACGACTCGCCCAGAATAGCTATTCGCCCTACGTGGCCCAACGAGGGGACGTGGGTGCCTCCGCAGAATTCACGGGACCAGCCGTCGCCAATATCGACAACGCGCACAATCGCACCGTACTTCTCGCCAAATATAGCCTGAGCCCCCAGCTTCTTAGCCTCCTCAATAGGCAGCTCGTAGTCTGTGACGGAAAGGTTCAGACCCAGCCTTCTGTTGGCATCTTCTTCAACTTCTTCAACCATGCCCGTGGGAAGGGCATTCGGGTTGCGGAAATCAAAACGCATGCGGGAAGGCGCATTTTCAGACCCAGCCTGGGTCGCACCCTCGCCGAGGCGATCGAGCAGTTCTTGATGGATTACGTGAGTAGAGGTATGCGCCCTGGCAATCTGCAGACGGCGGTCAGTGTCTATCTGAGCGTGAGCCGTCTCGTCTAACACAACCTGTCCGTCTGTCAGCTGACCGCGGTGGACGGACAATCCCTTGATCGGCGACTGCACATCCGCAACATCTATAACCCCTCCAGAAGAGGTTCGGATAGTGCCTTGATCGGCAAGCTGGCCACCGGCCTCAGCGTAAAATGGGGTGCGATCCAAAATTATCTCGACAGTAGCGGGAGCAACCGCCTTCGGCTGTGGCTTGCCGTCTACCAAAATCCCCAGCACCCTTGCATCGGCCTGCGAATCCGTATAACCCAAGAATTTGACGTTCCCGCCCACACGCTTCTGCAAGTCGTGGTAAATACGCGAGTCCACGTGTCCGGTCTTTTTCTTCAGAGCATCGGCACGTGCGCGCTGGCGCTGGTCGGCCATTAGGGCGCGGAAGCGTTCCTCGTCGACGCTCACCCCTTGCTCAGCTGCCATTTCCAGGGTCAGATCGATCGGGAAACCGTAGGTGTCGTGTAGGGCGAAAGCCTTGTCCCCTGATAGCACAGGAGAGGCGGTAGACTCCTTCTTAGCGTCCGCCACGGCCATATCCAAGATGGTAGTGCCAGAGGTAAGCGTGCGTCGGAACGAATCCTCCTCGGCGTAAGCCACCTGCGAGATAGTTTGCCAATTCTGCTCGAGCTCCGGGTAAGAGCTCTTCATCACGTCTTTGGAGGCCGTAAGCAGCTTAGGCATAACGGGCGCATCAACGCCGAGCAAGCGCATCGATCGCACCGCCCGACGCATTAGGCGACGTAGCACATAACCGCGGCCTTCGTTGGAAGGACGGACGCCATCGCCAATCAGCATAAGCGAAGAACGGACATGGTCAGCTACTTGCCGCATGCGGACATCGTCTTGAGCACTGCCGGAATTATAGGTACGTCCCGACATCGCACCAGCTGCCTCGATTACAGGGAAAACCTCGTCAATTTCGTACATGTTGTCCTTGCCCTGCAACAAGAACGCCAGCCGCTCAAGCCCGAGGCCGGTATCAATGCATTTGGAGTCCAACTCGCCAAGTAGCGGGTAGTCTTTTCCCTTACCCTCCCCGCGCAGATACTGGTCGAACACCAGGTTCCAAATTTCTAGGAAACGATCGCCAACGGTATCAGCTGCAGGGCCTCCTTCGGGCCCATATTCGCTTCCACGGTCAAAGTGGATTTCGGCGCAGGGGCCCGCCGGGCCGGGCTGGCCAGTGTCCCAGAAGATCTCCTCGCGAGGCAGCCCCTGCAGGTGGGCAGGATCTAGGCCTATTTGGTGCAGCCAAATGTCTTTGGCCTCTTCATCCTGATCCCAAATAGTGACCCAGAGCTTGTCTCCGTCGAGTCCGTACTTGCCCTCGCTAACAGGGCCCGTGAGCAAATCCCACGCGAACTTCGAGGCGTCCTCTTTAAAGTAGTCGCCAAACGAGAAATTGCCACACATCTGGAAAAAAGTTCCGTGCCTGGTAGTTTTCCCGACCTCGTCAATGTCGTTAGTACGAATACACTTTTGCACTGACGCAGCGCGCGGCCACGGCGCCTTCTCGGTGCCCACGATATAAGGAATGAAAGGGACCATGCCGGCAATAGTAAATAAGATCGACGGTTCCGGGCTCACCAGTGGCACAGATTCGCGAATCTCGTGTCCGTTAGCTCCAAAGTAATCTAGCCAACGCTGCCTAATTTCAGAGGTACGCACTTAGGCACCTTTCAGTAAGTCGTGCGAACATGCTTGCCGCCCGAGGACGAAAGCAAGGCTCGCGTAATGGATTCTTCGTGTTCCTTCATAGCCTGAGAAAACTGTGAAGCATAGATTTTAATTTTAGAACGCACCGGGGGAAGCGCCGCCAAAGCGGCAACGGCAATGCCCACTACTATGGCCTTTTTCACTGCTTTTTATTCCTTCCCAAAACTTCACGGGTAGCAGCGCTAAACGCGGCCAGCTTAATTAGTGGCCGAGCCACTGTCGAGGAAACGAGGGTAGATAAAGCGGAGGCATCCTGGGCCATTTGCGAGGCCGACCGAGTAACCGAATCCACGCGGCCAAGTTGGGAGTTCACTTCGCCGATCGTCTTTGCGGCCTCCTGGACCGTGGAGCGCGTATCTACGGTGAGCTCGCGAACTGTTTTGCGGAGCTCGTCGATCAGCGAACCGAGTTTAATCAGCGGAACGGCGGCAAGTATCACGAGCAACGCAAATGCTATTGCGGCGATATAGCCCGGAATTGATCCCAATTGCATCTATCTCTCCTTCTAAAGGCACTACTAACAGGGTACCCGAATACGAAGAGGCCCCGGAACCAGCTGGCTCCGGGGCTCCTTTGAAGATTATTAGCGCGAGTAGTATTCGACTACTAGCTGTACGTCACAGACGATCGGCACGTCGTCGCGCTTGGGGGTTTCCTTCAGTTCAAAGCGCAGCTTCTCGAGGGCAACGTCGAGGTATGCGGGTACCTCGGGCAGAACGTCGCGGTGAGAACCGGCGGCAGCAACCTGGAACAGATCCTTGGTTACTGAGGCGGGCTTGACCTGGACAACCTGGCCAGGCTTCACGTGGAAGGACGGACGGTCGACAATGCGACCGTCAACCATGATGTGACGGTGCACCACTGCCTGGCGAGCCTGGGCAATAGTGCGGGCGAACCCGGCGCGCAGTACTAGCGCATCTAGGCGGGTCTCCAGGAAAGCAATCAGGTTTTCCCCGGTCTGCCCGCCACGACGCTTGGCGTCGGCGAAGGCGTGGCGCATCTGAGCTTCACGAATACCGTACTGTGCGCGCAGGCGCTGTTTCTCTTTCAAGCGGACGGCGTAGTCGGATTCGCTGCGACGGCGAGCACGGCCGTGTTCACCTGGGCCGTAGGGGCGCTTTTCGAAGTGGCGCTGAGCCTTGGGAGTTAGAGCAATGCCGAGGGCGCGGGAGAGGCGAACCTGCCTGCGGCCGCGGTTAGAGTTAGACATAACCTTTTCTTTCTGTCGAAAACAATGCGTGCAAATGCACGGGGCCAACACTTGTGGCTAAGACCCCAGCGTTGCGGTAAAGCAACCCCATCAGACTAGCGCATCTGTAACCTTTTGCGAACTTCCTGAAGGGTTTTAGTAATGTGGGATTCGTTACCATGAGAGGTGGGCTCATAGTAGCGGGTTCCATCTAGTTCATCTGGTAGATACTGCTGGCCCACGATTCCGGCTGGATAGTCATGTGGATACTTATAGCCCTTGCCGTGTCCAAGATCTTTCGCCCCCTGGTAGTGGGCGTCGCGCAAATGGGGCGGGACCGGCGGAGCCCCTTCTTTTCGAATCTGCCCCAATGCTGCATCAATTGCGTTTATGGCAGCGTTGGATTTTGGCGCTAGAGCAACCGCCAAAGCAGCCTCAGAAAGTATGATTCTGGCCTCGGGCATGCCAATCATCTGTACGGCTTGCGCCGCCGCCACGACGACAGGTAACAAGGACCTGTCGGCAAGCCCCACGTCCTCGGCTGCAGCAATCATTATTCGCCTGGCAATGAAGCGCGGATCTTCACCGGCTTCAATCATTCGGGCCAGGTAGTGAACTGTCGCGTCGGGATCCGAACCGCGCATTGACTTTATGAATGCGGAAATAACGTCGTAATGCTGGTCTTCGTCATAACGGACTAAGGCTCTATCGGCACTTACCTCCACATCACGTACCTCGATAACAGTGCGCTCGTTGTCTTTGGCGGCCCCCGCCGCAGCTTCCAACAACGTGAGTGAGCGGCGCCCGTCCGCACCCGCTGTTCGCAGCAACAACTCTTCGGCCTCGGCAGCTATAGACATCTTTCCGCCAAATCCGCGAGGATCCTCTAGCGCCCGGTGCACCAGTTTTTGCAGATCCGTTTTTTGGAGCGGATTTAGGGTCAGCAGCAGCGACCGCGAGAGGAGTGGCGAGATAACTGAAAAGGACGGGTTTTCCGTAGTTGCCGCAACAAGGGTCACCCACCGGTTTTCTACGGCTGGCAACAGAGCATCCTGCTGGGACTTTGAAAAGCGATGCACCTCGTCGACGAAGAGGACTGTTTCTTCGCCTGTAGCGCCAAGTTGGTGGCGGGCAGTATCAATCACAGCCCGCAGCTGTTTCACACCGGCAGACACTGCAGATATCTCAGTGAACTTGCGTCCTGACTGACGTGCAACCAGGTAGGCCAAAGTGGTCTTCCCAGTTCCCGGCGGCCCCCACAGTATTACCGAGGAAACCCCACCCTCACTCGGCTCTAATAGCCTGCGCAAGGGTTGACCGGGCCCCAGTAAATGCTCCTGGCCCACGACCTCTTCGAGAGAAGTTGGGCGCATGCGCACCGCCAGGGGCGAATTGGCCCCAGAAGTGGGAACTCCGCTAGCCTGTATGCCTCCAGCTTCGAAAAGATCCATAACCTCACCCTAGCGGAACGGGGGCGAAACAGGCACGCCCGTTTCTTGCATCCGCCAGTATTCCTGGTAGCGGTCAAAGTGGTCTAGGACGTCGTGAATTATGGCAGTTTGGGAATACCCCATAACGTTGTAGTCCTGGTTTCCATCAGGCAGGTGTACCTCGAGCCGAGTCGAACGCGCTGACGACAAAGGCACCCCAGCATAGAAGGTAGCGGGAGTATCCACTGCCAAAATTCTGTAAACGAACTGGTCCTCGCCGCTAAAGGCAGTCAGTTTTAGGCGGTCGTAGATACGCCGTTCCTCCATTTCCTCGAGCCGATCGTGGTCGGCACGCACCACCTGCGACTCAATACCCTGGCTAGCAAGCTCGCTACTAATTTTCCTGAGGGCGGGTTCGCAAACTTTGGAGAGGTACCTACTGGCTTGGGCCGGACTCACCTGATCAAAAGTTCGTGCCAGGCGATCACGCCAGGAAGTTCCCCCGCTGGTTGCCCCAGCCACGATATTTTTGGCGGAACGATCAAGAAGCACTACCTTCGATCGCTCGGCACGCAGGGCCTTGGCCAGGCCCACCATCACAAATACCAGGACAAACGCGAAGGGCAAGCCGGTTATGATTGTGGCATTTTGCAACGCAGGGATGCCCCCGACTAGCAGCATTGCCACTGTCAGCACACCGACCAGAGCTGCCCAGAAGATGCGAAGCGGCGCGTTCGCATCGGAGCGCGACGTAGGCAAATAGGAACATAGATTGGCCATTACTAAGGCTCCTGAGTCTGCGGAGGTGACGTAAAACAACAGCCCCACAAACGTGGCTAGCCCGATAGTAAAGAAGGGAGCCGGGTAGTGTTGAAGCAGCGCGTAAAAGCCAGACTCCGGAACCTCTAAAGTATTTTCAGCAAACTTGAGGTTGCCAGAGCGCACCAATTCAATGGCCGCGTTCCCGAATACCGATATCCACGCCAACACGTAAGTAAATGGGATGAGCATCGTTCCCACCACAAATTCGCGCAAGGTCCGGCCCCTGGAAATTCTAGCCAGAAACATCCCTATAAACGAGGCCCAGGCTACCCACCAAGCCCAAAAGAACAGCGTCCACGCGCTCATCCAGGCCCCCTTATTGGCGTAGGCAAACGTTTCTAAAGTGCGCGAGGGGAAGCTCTGCACAAAATCTCCCACATTTTGTGCCATTGCGTTGAGCAAGAAATCCGTCTTCCCGGTAACCAGCACCCAACCAATCAGAAATATTGCCAAAAAAACGTTCAGCTGGGAAAGTATGCGGATTCCTCTGTGTACACCGGTCGTAGCCGAGGCCGTAGCCATAGCGACTGCCAATGCCACCAATACCACCTGGGCACCCAGCCCCTTTTTTATTCCAAAGAGTATTTCTAGGCCAACGTTCAGCTGAATTACCCCGATACCGAGGGTGGTGGCAACACCGAAAATCGTCCCGAGGATGGCTGCAGAATCCACCAGGTGGCCAATTGGGCCATCGATCTTGTTTCCGAGTACAGGGGCCAGCGAGGAGCGCACGGAAAGTGGTTTACCTCGCCTGTATGCGAAATAGCCTAGAGCAATTCCCATTAGGGCATACATGCCCCATCCGGTTATGCCGTAGTGAAAGATGGTCCACACCGGCGCCTGCCTGGCAGCCTGCAGACTTTGCCCTGTACCCGAGGGCGGGTTCATATAGTGACTTATTGGCCCAGCCACCGAAAAAAACATTATGTCCGTGCCGATACCCGCAGCAAACAGCATGGCTGCCCACGAAAAAAGAGAAAACTCCGGCCTAGAATTCGCGGGCCCCAGACGCACTCTGCCGTATCTTGAAAAGCCCAAAAACAAGACAAAAATAATGATGGAGGTGGCCAGACCAATGTAGAACCAGCCAAACCACTTACAGATCCAGGCTACTGCAGAACCAAGCAAGCTAGCTGCCGCAGTTGGATCGATCATGGCCCAAACCGCTACGGCCGTCAGTCCTAGCGCACTTGAAATAAAAACTGGGTATTTGACACGGACCTGTAAAATTTGGCTGCTGCTCACGTATACCTTTCAAAGCAAATGGGGTCGGCAGCGCCGACCCCATTTCCGTCATTTTAAGAAATCTGTATTCCCTGCGCCCAAACGCTTGACCTCGGGCAGCCCCGAAGTCATATCCAGGACAGTTGTAGGCCCTTCCGCCCCACAGGGACCGTCAATTATCGCGTCAAGCAAATATCCTATCCGGTCCTTTATCTGCCACCCGTTGACCTCAGGCTCTGTCTGCCCGGGCAGGATCAGCGTCGAGGACATGAGCGGTTCGCCGAGTTCTGCCACTAGTGCCTGCGTAGTCTTATGCGCCGGTATGCGCACCCCCACCGTGTGCTTCTTAGCGTTGAGCATTATGCGGGGCACTTCCTTTGTCCCCTTCAAAATGAAGGTATAGGGCCCCGGCGTCAAAGACTTGAGCAACCTGAAGGTCTTGTTATCCACAATAGTCATCTGTCCGACCTGGGCAAAGTCGTGACAAATCAGCGTGTAGTCGTGCCGCGGCGGCAGCTTTCTAATCCTGGCAATAGTGTCGATGCCCTGCTTGTTTCCCAAAGCGCACCCAACCGCATACCCAGAATCAGTGGGATAGGCTATTACACCCCCCGAACGGACCACATCCGCTGCCTTTCCAATAAGACGCACCTGTGGATTGACTGGATGGATTTCAAGAAATTGCGTCAAAGCTCATTCCTCTTCGTCATCCTCGGGAACGTAGTCAACACCGGTTTCCGCTCGCTGCTCATCAGATATCGGAGCCGGCGCGTCTGTGAGCGGATCCCAGCCGTTGCCAATCTTGGGGAAGGCGATGACATCGCGAATGGAAGGAGCCTTGCACAGCAGTGACACGATGCGGTCCCACCCAAAGGCAATGCCGCCGTGCGGCGGAGCCCCGAACTTGAAAGCATCGAGCAAGAAACCGAATTTTTCCTGCGCCTCCTCGGGCCCAATGCCCATCACGTTGAAGACGCGTTCCTGCACGTCCCTGCGGTGAATACGGATCGAACCGCCACCTATCTCGTTACCGTTGCAAACAATGTCGTATGCGTAGGCGAGGGCATTCGCAGGATCCTTGTCGAAATTGTCCAAGCATTCGGGCTTTGGAGAGGTAAAAGCATGGTGAACTGCAGTCCATTTTGAGTGCCCTAGGGCAACGTCGCCCTCTTCTTCTGCCTCACCAGTGGGCTTGAACAACGGAGCATCGACAACCCAGACAAAACTCCAGGCATCCTCGTCAATAAGTCCGGCGCGTTTGCCGATCTCAAGGCGGGCCGCACCGAGCAAGGCTCGAGACTCTGCTGCCTTACCAGCCGCAAAGAAGATGCAGTCACCTGCCTTCGCACCGGTGGCCTCGGTGAGGCCGGACTTTTCGGCCTCGGAAATATTCTTGGCAACGGGACCGCCCAGGGCACCGTCCTCGCCCACGGTTACGTAAGCGAGCCCTTTGGCCCCGCGAGAACGGGCCCAATCCTGCCACTTGTCAAAGGTCCTCCTAGGCTGGGAGGCACCTCCGGGCATTACAACTGCCCCGACGTACGGATTTTGGAAGACACGGAACGGGGTGTCCTTGAAATATTCAGTCAGATCTACCAGTTCAAGCCCAAAGCGCAGATCCGGTTTGTCCGAACCGTACTTTTCCATAGCATCCTTGTAGGTCATGCGAGGGATCGGGGTCTGCAGATCGTAGCCGATCAAGGACCAAATCTCGCGAAGCAGATCCTCGGTGACCTCAATAACGTCGTCTTGCTCCACGAAAGACATCTCGCAGTCGAGCTGAGTAAACTCAGGCTGGCGATCTGCGCGGAAATCCTCGTCGCGGTAGCAGCGAGCAATCTGGTAGTACCGCTCCATGCCAGCCACCATGAGCAGCTGCTTGAACAGCTGGGGAGACTGCGGCAAGGCGTACCACGAACCCGGCTTCAGCCTTGCAGGAACAACAAAGTCGCGGGCACCCTCGGGAGTAGAACGAGTCAATGTGGGAGTTTCAATTTCAACGAAATCGTGGGCCTGCAACACCTTTCGGGCAGCCTGCGAAACCTTGGACCGCAGCCTTATCGCGTACTGTTGAGAAGACCTGCGCAAATCGAGGTAACGGTATTTCAGCCGAACGTCCTCGCTAACCTGACCGGCGTCCTCGGCATGGGCCGACACTTGGAATGGAAGCGGAGCTGCGGGATTCAGCACTTCAACGTCGCTAGCAAACACCTCAATAGCACCGGTAGGGAGATTCGGGTTCTCGTTGCCCTCGGGGCGCTTCTCCACTTTGCCAGTGATCTGCACAACAAATTCGCTGCGCAACCCCCTAGCTACTTCTTCGTCGTGAATAACCACCTGGGCAATGCCCGAGGCATCACGCAAATCAATGAAGGCAACTCCACCGTGGTCGCGGCGACGATCAACCCAGCCAGCCAGCGTAACAACCTGGCCAACCAGCGATTCGTTCAGCGTTCCTATGTTGTGAGTTCGCAGCACGTGCCATTCCTTTCTTCGTTGCGACACCGCTAGACCGGCGGGCGCTCTAGCCCCTAGGTTAGCGCGATCTGCAACGCAGGCGCGAATGTGTCAAACTAAGCGAGTGTCTAAGCAAGAGAATTTCCCGGCACAGCGCATATTTGCGGCGGTAGCAATTGCAACTCTAACTGTTATAGCTCTGTCCACAATGGCCACCACCGCCATAGCTCCCCGAATAGGCCGCGAGCTACACGGCATAGGCCTATTTCCACTCATATTCGGGCTTTCAGGTGCCCTGCAAGTCATATTCACAGTGCTAGCAGGTGTGTGGGTCGACGCCAAAGGCGCACGCCCGGCTCTACTTGCAGGATCCGGTTTTCTTGTAGCTTCTCTGCTGGGGGCAGCGTTTGCTCCCACGATCTCAGTATTTCTAATCGCTAGGGCGCTAGATGGAATTGCGAACGGGCTGGTTCTAGTTCCTCTCTATGTACTTGCCGCCCAACTTGTGCCCCCTTCCTCGCGCGCCGACATCTTTGCCCTCTTTTCTGCCGCCTGGGTCCTCCCCTCGCTGGTAGGCCCTGCCTTTGGCGGATACATAAGCCAACTGTGGGGATGGCGCACTATGTTCGTCCTCCTGATACTCGCACTGGTTCCAGTTGCTGCGGGCGCCTTGGTGCTATTCAAATTCATTCCCACCCAAAACCACCGAGTCAACCCGCGGGACAGAAGGCGCTCAGGCTGGGCACTAGTGGCTGGATTGGCGGTACTCGCCCTCCAACTAGCCTCTACCCTTGAAGTTCGTCTTCGCCCCTGGGCAATGATTGTGGGCCTCATAGCTGCGGGTATCGGAATCAGCAAAATTCTGCCCGAGGGAATCTTACGAGCCCGCCCCTCGATTCCCGCCTGGGTCGGCGCTCGCGGAATGTTCAACGGCGCCTTCATAACTCTCGAAGTTTTTATTCCCCTGATCTTGCAAAATGTGCGCGGCTATTCGACCGGAATCTCAGGACTCGCGCTCGCCCTAGGATCAGGTACATGGGCAGCAGGATCGTTTTTGGGGGGACGCCCCTTCGCCGCCCCTTACCTTAGGAAACTACCAGTTGGCGGTTCCGTAGTATTAGCTGTCGGCATCGCTCTTTCTGCAACCGCAGCTTTCCCGGGGGTGCCAATAATAATCTTTTTAGCGGGTTGGGCAGTTGCCGGAATCGGCATGGGGATGGCCTATGCGCCCCTCTCGGTGCTTGTTCTAGATACTTGTGCCCCGGCCGAGCAAGGGCTACAAAGTGCAAATATTCAAGTCTCTGACTCGCTGGGCATGGCTCTTGTAATGGGAATCGTGGCTTCCCTCTTCCAGCTATTTTTACACTCCCCTGATCCGGGCCCCTACCTTGCGCCATTGGCAGTAGCATTTGTAGTGAGCTTATTCGCCGGCTTCTATGCCTTTCGTGGGCAACGTCATAGCCGCAGGCCATAGCTTAGATATGGGGATGGCGGTAGGGTGGATAGCCGGCCTAAATGGAAGAAATTTTTATGACCTCAAAAACCTTTGCTGACCTTGCGCTGCCCAACGACCTTCTAAAAGCTGTTGAAAATCTCGGTTTCGCCCACCCGACTCCCATCCAGGAAGCGGCTATTCCCGCGCTGCTCCAGAAAAAGGACGTAGTGGGTATTGCACAGACCGGTACAGGCAAAACGGCTGCTTTTGGCCTGCCGCTACTGGCGCACATCGATGGCGAGGGCGTGCAGGCACTGGTGCTCGCCCCCACCCGTGAGCTAGCCCTGCAGTCCGCCGGAGCTATAAGCGACTTTGCCTCCGCCAGCCGCGACACCAACGTAGTTGCTGTCTACGGTGGCAGCCCCTACGGGCCACAAATAGGCGCTATAAAGGACGGCGCACAAGTTGTTGTTGGCACCCCCGGTCGCATAATCGATCTAATCGAGAAAGGGGCGCTAGACCTATCTGGGGTTCGCTTCTTCGTTTTGGATGAAGCAGACGAAATGCTGCGCATGGGCTTTGCCGAAGACGTAGAAACTATTGCTGCCTCCGTTCCGGACGATTCCGTGACCGCCCTCTTTTCGGCTACTATGCCCCCGGCAATCAAAAAGGTAGCCGAGACACATCTAAAGGATCCTGTCGAGATCTCTATTGCCCGTCAATCGACCACCGTTTCCACGGTTCACCAGACTTATGCCGTAGTACCGTTCAAGTTTAAGAACGTCGCCCTCGCTCGGGTCCTAGCGACCATGGATTCCGGAGCCACCATAGTCTTCGTCCGCACCCGGCTCGACGCCGAAGAAGTGGCTAACGACATGACCGCCCGTGGCTTTAGGACAGCTGCTATCTCTGGCGATGTTGCCCAAAATGAACGCGAACGAATCGTGGAACGACTGCGAAATGGTACCCTCGACGTCCTCGTTGCCACCGACGTGGCAGCCAGGGGCCTAGATGTCGAACGCATCGAATTGGTAGTGAATTTCGACGTTCCTAGACAAGACGAAGCCTATGTGCACCGAATTGGCCGCACGGGTCGCGCCGGCCGCGAGGGCAGGGCGCTGTCGTTCTTCACCCCTCGAGAGCGGGGTAAGCTGCGGCAAATAGAAAAATTAACGGGCACTAAAATGGAAGCCGTGCGTGTGCCCTCCCCCGAGCAGGTACGCACTCACAAGGCAAGCCACATTCTAAACAGGTTACCCGAGCGCATTGCTTCAGGCAGGTTAGAACTTTACTTCGGCCTAATCGAGGAGATGGCCGAGGAAAAGGGCATGTACATGGCGGATGTTGCTGCCGCTCTGTTGGCCTTGGCTGTCGGAGACGGCGACAACGACTCCGACAAATTGCGCACCCGTGGCGGGCATTCGCCGCGCATTCGCAAAGAGGAGCACCTCGACCAAGACGGACAGTTCCTCTACGCCGATTTCGAAGAGGGACGCGAGGGCAAAAAAGAAAAACGCTCCAGGTCAGCCAGGCGAGAGCAAAACGGCCGCCGCAAAGGCCATTCGCCAATGCCCGGGGCTAAGCGCTACCGTGTTGAGGTGGGTAGGCGCGACGGGGTAAAACCCGGCTCTATCGTGGGTGCTATTACCGGCGAATCCGATTTGCGTGGGAAGGACCTGGGCCGCATTGAAATCTTCCCCTCCTTCTCGCTAGTAGAGATAGCAGGTGGCATTTCGGCTCCGGAGGCCAAACGCATCGGTAAGGCTAAGGTAGCTGGGCGCGCGTTGCGAATCCGCGAAGATCGCGGCCCTAAGCGCTAAGTAACCTAGTTAGCCTCCGATAGTCGTCTAAACGGGCGTTCACAGGATCAGCCAGAGACTGCAAGAGTTCCTGGCTGATTGCTTTTTGGAGCTTCCGTTCGGCTTTCCTTTGCGCTCTGAGCGCCCCGGTGTGTACAAAGAGGCTAGCCAGCAGAGCTGTTATTGCCCCGGCTAAAAGTCCCGCGCCAAGTAGCTCCAGCGGGATGGGCAGCCCCTTATAAGAGGGTGCTGTCACCTCTAGTGCAAAGAATTTCAGTACAAAGTTCACTGCTAGCCAGCCGATTCCTAGGGCAGCAACGAGCGCAAAGATTGTCTGCAAAAAGGCTACGAAACGCCACCACAGCGGCACCGCATCCCCCTCCACTTCCGCCTTCGCTAGGGCGGCATCTAGCGGATCGGCAAGACCTGGCAGCAGAGTAGCTACCACCTGGGACATGTCACTGCGGTACGCAGGGGGCAGCGAAGCCGTAGACTGTGCACCGATCCGGCGCACCGCCCTCGCCAAATCTGAGCTAGTGACAGCATGCGCCTGCGGCACTGAAGAGTGTCCAATAACTTTATTTCCAGCGTTTATACGCAGCCGCTTCAACGGATCCGGCCGGAAACGGCGAATCCAAGAAAGCACCGGCCAGCCGGTCCACATTCCGCCTCGGTGCTTATACGAGCCCGCCGCGGCCTCCGCTACGGTTTTTGCCCCGCTAGCCCGATAGGCGGCCTCGGTCACCTGCCGCAAGTCCCTTTGCTTCAGGGGTGAGCGAACCTTCCCAGTTCCCACTGTTTCACCCAGCTCCAAACGCAGTTGTTCGAGGTCAGCCGCAATCCTTTTAGACCCGGCCTGTTTTTGTGCTCCCAGCTCGCCTATCTGCCGCCTTAGTGTCTCCACGCCCTCGCCAGTGACTGTGGAAACTGCGAGCACGGGAACCGAAAGGCCATCGGAGGCAAACACCTGTCGGGCGTGGGCAAGCAGCTTCTCTCTTTCGGAATTGGGCACCTGATCAATATGGGTCATTACCGCAATAGTCACGTCAGCATGGGCAGCGAAGGTACGCACAAACCCTTCGTGTAAGGTTGCGTCGGCATATTTTTGGGGATCTACAACCCAGACGAACACATCCACTTTAGATGCAAAAGAGGCTGTAATCTGGCGATGTTCAACCGCGTAGGAATCCACGTCCGGCAAATCCAGCAGCACCGTGTCTAAAGGAAAATTGGGACTTTTTACAGGCACCCGTCGCCCCACTTGCAACCAGTCAAGAACCTTAGTAGCTCCCCCGGTTCCGGATAGAGCTGCTAGGGGTTCGGTAGTAGTGGGACGGGTAGCCCCCGCGCGAGCTATTTGAGCACCCGCGACGGCGTTGAACAGCGAAGATTTTCCGGACCCCGTTGCGCCCAAAAAGGCGACTACAGTTGTTTGCAAGCCAGCATCTACGCGGCCGGATATGGATTCTCGCCACCTTCGGTAAGCGGCCTGCTTAGCCGTGGGAAGTAAGCTTCCGGCCCGAGCAATGGCTTGGTCAAAGTGTTCAATTTGTTCGCTCAGATTCACTTCAACCACCCCTCTGCTACTTTGTTCGCTGCTTCAACGACGGGTTCCAAGGGCTCTTTCTCCGGGAGGCACTCCATCGCATCCGCAAGGACGAAATTAAGCAGGCCGTCTACTCGCTCCAGCAGGTCTTCCCGCGCCTGGCGAGCCATAGTACGCACCGCCTGGTCGCCGAATACAGCCTCAAGTAACCGCTGTGCGACAACCGCGGTACCGCCAGCGACCCCGAGTTCAGCGCCCGTCAGCCCCCCGGTTGAGGCAAAAATTACCAGCATGAGCGCCACCCCTAAAACGTTGACGCCAATTGACAAGATTCTAGCTGTGGTTTTCTTTGAATCCGATTGTTCGCGAATCCTATTCAGCAGTGAGCGCTGCCACTGGCGCACCAGGTAAGCGCCCTTTTCGACCAGTATTTGTTCGTCGAGCGGAGAGAGCTCGCGAGCTAACTGTTGCGTTTCTGGGCGCCTGTTCCAACTACTCAGAACCTGCTGGCGCGCAGCCTCCGCTTTGTCGACGACTATCGAGGTGAGCCCGTCCTCTAGAGCCGACTCGACAGGCTCCACAGGGGCTGGCTTACCTCGCAGAGCATTCCATAGCCGATCGCGCCAATGCGAAATTTGCGACTCCAACGAACGGAAGAAATCCGAGGTCCCAACTATATCTTGCCAGCGGGCCAGTACCTCCCCCCGTAGCAAAGTCCCGTCGGCAGTGGCATCTTCAATTGCCTTCAGTGCGCTCCGGCGGGCATCTTCAATCTCTCCGAGGGCGTGCTGGCGGGCCTCATCTTGATCCCTCGCCCCCTCTAGCACGCGAGCTGTCCGTTCTAATAGCTCTCCCACTGCTCCCCGCAGGGTGCGCCTAGCTAGCGCAGCCCGCGACGCGGCATCTGCGGCCAACCGTTCGAGCCATTCTTTTAGCGGGCGCACGTATTTCGTGGGCAACTCACCATTTGTAAGCTCAAGCTCAGGGACGACGAAAATCGGGGCTTCCTGCAGGGCTGACCGTTCTAAATGCTCGGCAAGGTCTGCTCGTATTTGAGCTTCGGCAGAAGCGGGCACGCGGTTCAGCACCACGGCCACCGCAATGTCGCGGCGCGCAGCCTCGTCTAGCACCTCCCACGCCTTCGCATCTGCATAGCGGGCCGCCGTAGTTACGAACACCCACAGGTCAGCAGCGGCTAAAAGCTGGCCGGCTAAACGCCTGTTGTCGTCCACCACAGAGTCGATGTCGGGAGCATCTAGGAGGGCGAGTCCTTCGGGCAAAGTAGCGGCTTCGCGCAGTTCGATAGAGGACCAGGCTCCCTCGGTCTGGGCTGGAGAAGGGGCCGCCTCCGCTGCTACGCGGACCCTGGCTAGTGTGGGTAAAATTCTTTTATCTGAAAACCAGTGTTCGTCTGCACTCGCATGCAGTAGAAGCGGCCGTCGAGTTGTAGGACGAATTACGGACGAGGCCGAAACCTGTGCGCCGACTAGCGCGTTTACAATAGTCGACTTTCCTGCCCCGGTCGAGCCCCCTATGACCGAAAGTAAGGGGGCGTCCAAAGACCTGGTGCGAGGAATAATGTGGTCGTCTAGGCGATGAATCAAAGCATCCCGCTCACTAGGGCCGGCCGGATCCAGATCGAGTTCGAATCGAAGAGCGCCCAGCGCATTCTTTAGATCTTGCAGATCAGCTTCGGGATTCATCGTTATCCTATTCAGTTATTCGCGGTTACTTGTGGCACCAAATATTGTTCGTCTGGCTTCCAGGAGAGAGGATCTGCCTGTACCTGCTCGCCCGTTATGATGTTCTTGACCTCACTAGAATCTGGGAACCACACGTAGGGAATTCCACGCTGGTCAGCAGCCTTTATTTGTTTTCCAAACTTAGCCGCCTTGGGAGCAGTATCCGCACATATCCCCCGCTCGCGTAACGCGTCTGCGACTTTGTTCGAGTCCTCTCGGTGTTCCTCGTTGGTTACTGCAACCAGCACGGCAGAAGGAACCTTCCTAGAAGCAGTGGCCAATTCACCGGAAATGATCCTGGATACCAGTCTCGAGACCCCAATCGACATGCCTACCCCCGGGTAAGTGCGTTTGCCATCCGTAGCAAGTGAGTCATAGCGCCCACCAGAGCAGATCGAACCTAGATTCTCGTGCCCTTCAACGGTAGTTTCGTAGACCGTGCCCGTGTAGTAGTCAAGCCCGCGGGCAATCGACAAATCTGCCTGCACCAGGCCGGGGACGCGCCGGCTCGCCTGATCTAGCAGCTGGGTGAGCTCGTCGAGCCCTTGTTCGAGTAGCTCAGAGCTTACCTGTAACTCTTGAATCCGGGAGCGGACAGTGGATCCGTCGCCCTTTATCTGGGCCATCTGAAGCAGCTTTTCCTGAGCCTTAGTTGAAAAGCTCAGCTCTTCCATCTCTGAGGCCACGCCGCCCGGCCCAATCTTGTCTAGTTTGTCCAACGCACGCAGGGCCCCCTCAACGTTTTCGATACCCAGCGCCTCACAGTAGCCCTGCACAATCTTGCGGTTGTTGACCCGAATGTGCACTGGTGGCAAGGGCAGGGAGGAAAGTACCCTGGCCATCACTACCGCCACTTCGACCTCGTGGAAGAAAGGCAGCTCACCGTCGCCCACTATGTCGATATCAGCCTGGGTGAATTCGCGGAAGCGTCCGTCCTGAGGTCGCTCTCCACGCCATACTTTCTGAATCTGGTAGCGCTTGAAGGGGAAGTTTAGGCGAGCCCTATTTTCCAGTACGTAGCGCGCAAAGGGCACGGTCAGATCGAAGTGCAGACCAATCTGCCTGGGGTCTTCTGCCGCTTTTACTGGGTCCTCTTGCAACCTGCGCAACAGGTAAATCTCTTTCGATGTTTCGCCCTTGCGTAGCAGCTCACTTACGGGTTCTACAGCACGCGTTTCAATGTTGGCGAACCCGTGTAGTTCGAACCCCTGCCTAATCTTTTCCAGCACGTAATTTTCGACGATCCTGCCCTCGGGAAGCCATTCAGGAAAGCCCGACAGTGAAGTTTTCGACATACCTCTTCCTTATCCCTAACCTGCGATGCGCGCCTGCACCAAATAGGGGTTCGTTCGTTTTTCTAGACCCATCGTAGTTGCCCGGCCATGCCCCGGAAGCAGCACCGTTTGGGGATCGGTAACATTTTGCAATGTCCGCAACGTGTGCAGCATTTGTGTAGAGTCACCGCCCACCAAGTCTGTGCGCCCCACAGATCCGGCAAAAATAACATCTGCGGCGAGGGCGAACACCGGAGTTTTCTCGACCAGCTTCGCCCCTTCCCCCTCTAGCGGGCCAGACCCAAAGAACAACGTAGAGCCCTCGGTGTGCCCGGGCGCGGGCACCGCACGCAAAGCAACCTGGGAAACTAGTTCGGTCGCTTCAGTGAGCATCTGTGCGGGCAATTCTTGCACGTTTTTGGGGCGTATCCATTCAGAGTTGCCGGTCTGGGCCATGGCCGCGGCCAACAGCTCGTCGACGAGCGGATTATCCATGCGATAAAGATCGGGACCGGGCACATAAACCGGCCTGTCACCTGCTATTTTTGCCGCGTCCCACACGTGATCGGGATGACCGTGGGTACATAAAACGGCTCCCACTTCCAAATCTTTTTCAGCCAGCTTGTCCAATATTGCCTGGGCATGGCCAGCCCCCGGATCAACTACCAACGCTTCTTTTCCGACGTTGAGAATGTAGGTGTTTGCGGCGAAAAACGGCGCGACCAAGGTGTTTATCTGCATGTGGCAATCCTATCGCACACAGATATTATTGCCCTTTCACTTTGGAGGCCTTTACACAGTACAATGACACAGAGCACAAGTGCTCAGACAATATTTGGCTTCGGCCACTACAAACCTACGGGGTCCGCCCCGTCCAAGTGATTGAAGGTTGCACCGTGAGCGATTCGCCCACCCAGAACGTACCCACCCAGAACCCACAGGCAAAATCCACCGATCCTGCCGAAACTGCTGCACGCGAATTTGGCCGCGTGAGTGAAGACGGCACGGTTTGGGTAAAAGATGCCGATGGCGAACGAGCAGTAGGCCAATTTCCCGATAAGCTCCCCGAAGATCCGCTGTCTTTGTACGTGCGTCGCTTTTTAGATTTGCAGGCACAGGTCGAGCTATTCGAAGGCCGACTGCCACATCTGAATAGTAAAGAAATCGATCAGACTCTGAGCGGGTTGCAAGAAGCAGTGCGCGAGCCTGCTGTGGTCGGGAACGTTCAAGCATTGCGCGAGCGTGTAGCCCAGCTCGCCGAAAAAGCCGGGCAGGCTAAAGAGGCAGCGAAGGAACGCCGGGCAGCTCAGAAAGCCGAGGCTCTTTCCCGCCGCATCCAAATCGTAGAGGAGGCAGAGGCTGTTGCGGCCCAAGATCCTGCTCGTACCCAGTGGAAGCATTCTTCGCAAAAGCTGCGCGATTTGTTAGAACAGTGGAAGGGCGAACAGCGCAAGGGGCCGCGCCTCGACAGGCCCACAGAAGACGGGCTGTGGAAGCGTTTTTCTGGAGCCCGCACCGTTTTCGATCGGCACCGCCGCCAGTTCTTCTCGAAACTGGACGCCTCCCAGGCTGAAGCCAAAAAAGCTAAGCAAGATCTGGTACGTCGTGCCGAGGAACTGTCCACATCCACCGACTGGGGGGCTACTGCCGGGGCCTACCGCGATTTGATGAATGAGTGGCGCCGCGCCGGGCGAGCTTCGCGTAAGGACGACGACGCGCTGTGGGAGCGCTTCCGCAAGGCTCAGCAAACATTTTTTGACGCGAAGAACGCTCAGAATGCCGCCCTGGAGCAGGAGTTCCAACAGAATCTTGCGTTGAAGGAAAAGCTTCTCGAGAAGGTGGAAGCCATTCTGCCCGTAACTGACATCGAGGCAGCCAAGGCGAAACTACGTCCTCTACAGGACGAATGGGACCAAATTGGGCACGTTCCCCGTGCCGACAAGTCGCGTATCGAATCCCGCATGCGCGCGGTCGAGGACGCAATACGCAAGGCTGAAGAGGACGAGTGGCGCCGGACTGACCCCGAAACTAAGGCTCGCGCACAGGGCATGCTAGGGCAGCTACAAACAAAACTGGAAGATCTAAGTCAGCAGATTGACGCTGCCAAGGCTGCCGGAAACACCCAGGAGTTGGCGAAACTTCAGGAAGCCTACAACACCTCCAAGCAGTGGTTTGACCAGATTAGCCCGCAGGCTTAATTTTCCACAGCATACTATCCACAGGTGGCGGCTCCCCACGTTGAGCCGCCACCTTCTTGTTGCCAGATTAGAAGCATGCAAAAGCTCATCTATTTTTCTGGCAAAACAATTGTACTTACTCCCCTAGTGGTTGGTGTATACAGGACGCTACTCACCTCCAACCTGCTTGCCAACCTAGGCAAGGATTTTTGGGCCTGCAAAACCGATCTGACCACCCCAATAGGGCGTGCCAGCGCCTGTGCCAGTGTGCTTCCACCCAACGCTTCGCTCACGGGTCCAACGCTCGCCTGGATTCTAGGAGGAGGCGCTGCCGCACCCCTGTGGTGTGCCGGGCGAACGTGCTCGCGTAGAGCCGCAAAAAACATCCACAGGTCTGCCGCGCCCGCACTTATATTGGGAGCGGCGAAGCTTTGCTACCCCGATCGGGCACTAGCGGACCTAGCTTGCTACGGCGGAGCGAAATTGTTTTCTACCTGGGCTAAGAAACTTTGTTTGCTGGGTGCACGCCCGGAGGCGGCCATTACACTAGCATCTTCAAATTCAATAGGCCCAAAGAGACTGGCCGCCTTAACGTGAGTTGGTAACTCGCTTAGCCGAGAATACCCCATCAATCCTGGTCAACGCCGATAATATAGCACTCAGATGTGACGCTTCGGCCATCTCGAAAGTCCACCGCTGGGTTGCCACCCTGTCAGAGCTTGTGGCGGCCGACACCGACATCACGTTCACGTGGTAGTCCGAGAGTACCCTCGTTACATCGTTTAGGAGCCCCTCGCGATCCAGGGATTCTATCTGCACCTGAACCAAGAATGCCGAATGTGGATGCTCTTCCCACGACACACCGATTATCCGCTCAGGATGGCGCGACAGGTTCTTAACGTTCGAACAGTCTCGCCGATGCACGGATACGCCTTGGCCGCGAGTAATGAATCCAATAATCGCGTCCCCAGGAACCGGAGTACAGCACTTAGCTAGTTTGGTCCAAATAGAAGAGTCCGCACCCTCGACAAGCACGCCAGTGGAACTACTCCTAGAACGCTTTGTACGGGCAGGAGTTACGGCCTCAGCAAGAGTCTCTTCGGACCCCGACTCACCACCGGCCTGTTCCAACAGCCTACTAGTGACGTTCGCGGCTGAAATGTGCCCGTCTCCGATGGCAGCGTACAGCCCAGAAACGTCGGCGTAGCCAAAGTCGGTGGCTACTGCAGTAAGAGACTCCCGGGTAAGAAGGCGGCGCAACGGCAAGTTCTGCTTACGCAAATTTTGCCCCAACTGGTTTTTGCCCGCCTCAATGGATTCCTCGCGGCGCTCCTTGGAGAACCACGCCTTGATCTTAGAACGGGCACGGCCGGTGGCAACAAAATTCAGCCAATCCCTAGACGGACCAGCTCCAGGTGCCTTAGAGGTCAAAATTGCCACGGAGTCGCCATTTTCAAGCACGGTATCCAAAGGTACAAGTTTGCCATTTACCTTTGCTCCCACAGTTTTGTGCCCGACCTCGGTGTGAACTGCGTAAGCAAAATCTACTGTGGTAGCTCCAAGTGCCAACTCCACGACCTCGCCTTGAGGGGTGAAGACATAAACGCGATCTCCGGACATTTCGTAGCGCAGTTGGTCCAAAAACTCCGCCGGATCCTGGGTCTCACGTTGCCAATCGACCAGCTGGCGCAGCCACGACATGTTCTCGGTTTTTTCAACCTCTTTTTCGTTAGTCGCATTTGGATTCTGCTTGTACCGCCAGTGTGCAGCTACGCCAAATTCGGCCCTTTGATGCATGTCGAAGGTACGCACTTGAATCTCGACAGGCTTCCCGCCGGGGCCCATTACCGTAGTATGTAGCGACTGATACATATTGAACTTGGGCATTGCAATATAGTCTTTGAACCGTCCGGGCAACGGGTTCCAGCGGGCGTGCATTGCCCCTAACACCGCGTAGCAGTCACGGACTTCTTCGACGAGGACGCGCACGCCCACCAGGTCGTAGATGTCGTCAAAATCGCGCCCGCGCACGATCATTTTCTGATAAATCGAGTAGTGGTGTTTCGGCCTACCTGAAACGGTTCCGCGAATGTTGTTGCGCCGCAACTCATCCTCGACATCGCGGATGATCTGTGCAAGATATTTTTCGCGGGCCGGAGCCCGCTCAGCAACGAGTCGATCTATTTCCTCATATACCCCGGGGTAAAGAGTCTTAAACGAAAGGTCTTCAAGCTCCCATTTAATGGAGTTCATGCCGAGGCGATGTGCCAAGGGCGCATAGATTTCGAGAGTTTCACGCGCCTTCTTTTGCGCCGAGGACGAAGATACGTACTTCCAGGTGCGGGCATTGTGCAACCGATCCCCGAGTTTGATCATGAGGACCCTGATGTCCTTTGCCATCGCAACGATCATTTTGCGAACGGTCTCGGCCTGGGCAGCCTCCCCATATTCCACTTTGTCGAGCTTCGTGACCCCGTCGACAAGCAACGCAATCTCGTCCCCATATTCGGAAGTAAGCTCTTCCAGCGAGTAATCAGTGTCCTCGACGGTATCGTGGAGCAGCGCCGCAGCCAAAGTAGTCGAAGTCATCCCCAACTCGGCCAATATAGTTGCCACCGCTACAGGATGGGTAATATAGGGCTCGCCACTCTTACGCATCTGCCCTTCGTGGAGCGCCTTCGCCTTAGCATAAGCAGATTCAATCAGCTCAATATCCGCCTTAGGATGGTTTGCTCGCAGCGCTCGCACAAGCGGCTCCAAAGCGGGTGGGACCTTTCGGTGGCGTGCCCCAAACCAGGCAAGTGACGACCTTACACGAGACGACGACCCAAGCCCTTTGGGTCCTTCTGAATCTTGATCACCACTCATGCTCCTTATGGTATCTCAGAAGGTGACTAAAGATTGAAACGGTACATCGCCAATTACTTTGCGCCCTCCCAATTCTTCCAGCTCCATGAGAACCGCGATCTCGGCAACGGAACCGCCAGAGCGATCTATGAGCTGCATGGCCGCGCGAGCAGTACCCCCAGTAGCCAAAACGTCATCCAAAATGAGGACACGAGCGCCCTCGGGAACTGAGTCAGGACGAATTTCCATTCGCGCACTTCCGTACTCAAGATCGTAATCGACGCCGATGACCGGTCCCGGCAGTTTCCCACCCTTGCGCACTGTCATCATGCCGATGCCAAGCTCAACTGCAAGAGGCGCTGCAAGGATGAAGCCCCTGGACTCCAGGCCGGCTACCGCGTCGATTTTGCCGCGGTAGTGCTCGGCCATCAAAGTGATGAGTTCCTTAAATGCAGGACCATTTGCCAAAAGTGGGGTGATATCGCGAAACAACACCCCTTTTCGTGGAAAATCCGGGATTTCGCGAAGATTTTCTAGAACCAGGTCGCGCATTCGAGGGGGGAACTTCATCGTTTACTCCTAGGAGTTCGTTTAGGTTGGGCACTCTGGCCAAGATGACGGCCAGCCTTTACCGGAGTGGCATTTACATGCTCAGCGGAACTAGAGCCGCCCTCGCCCATCTCTGTCGCACCGTCGCCGTTACGGCGTGCGTGCACGGCAGCGGTGTGCTTCTTTATAGCCTGTTCGCGAGAACGCACTGCCACAAGCATCGGGGAAGCGATTAGGATCGAGGACGCGGTACCAACAATCATGCCGCAGAAAAGCGCCAAAGAAATGTCGCGCAGCGTGCCTCCCCCGAGTACAAAAGTGGAAATTGCCAATATAGCTCCCACCGGCAAAACTGCCACCACGGAAGTATTTATAGAGCGAACTAGGGTTTGGTTTACCGCTAGGTTTACCAGCTCACCATAAGTGTTGAAATGCTGGGATTTGAATCCTTCGGTGAGCTCGCGAACCTTATCGAATACCACAACCGTATCGTAGAGGGAGTAGCCCAAGATGGTCAGCAAACCAATAACTGTTGCAGGAGATACCTCGACCTGAGTTAGGGCAAATACACCGCCCGTCAGCAAAATGTCGTGTAAGAGGGCGAACAACGCCGCAAACGCCATGGTCCAAGTGCGGAAATACAAGGCCATCACGATAGCGACCAAAACCAAGAAGATAAGCAGGGACTGCGCTGCCTTCTTAGTTACGTCGGCACCCCACGAGGGACCGATCGTGGTAGCCGTTACTTTAGACTCGTCTACTTGGTAGGCCTTAGCCAAGTCCGTGCGGATCTGCCGCTGCGCTTTGGTTGGCAACGACTTCGTCTGTGCGCGCACACCGGTAGAACCCAAATCGCGAACGTTGGCATCCTTCTGCCCAGCAGCAGCTAAAACTTTCTTTGCCGGATCCAATTGGTTGGCGGGGACTGAAGAAATCGTGAATTCAGAACCGCCTCTGAAATCAATCGAAGGATTCAAGCCGGGAAAGACTAGCGTGATGAGCGAAATAACGATCAGTACAAGCCCGATGCCAATCCACAGTTTGCGTCGACCGATTATGTCGTAAGAGGTCTTGCCGGAGTAGAGCTCATTGCCCCAGGTTGCGAAGCTTTTCACTTTAGCTCTCCTTTTGTCGCAGTCGTGGAACCGGGGGTTTTCTTGTGTACTACCTTGCGTTCCCGCCGTTGCCGCTTCTTATAGGTACGCCTGGTAGCACCCAAGTGCTCCGGATCTAGGCCAGACAGTTTGTGCCCCTGACCGAAGAACTTAGTACGGATGAGCAGTGCCATAACTGGGTGCGTAAACATGAAGACGACCAGCAGGTCAAGCAGTGTAGTGACGCCTAAGGTAAACGCAAATCCCTGTACCCCGCCGACAGCTAGGAAGTACAGTACCAGGGCGGCGAGCATGTTGATTGCGTCGGAGGCGAGAATAGTGCGCTTCGCCCTAGCCCATCCCTGTTCGACAGCGCTATCGAGCGGACGCCCATCGCGCACTTCGTCGCGAATGCGCTCGAAGTAAACGATGAAAGAGTCACACGTTACGCCAATCGCAACAATAAGGCCGGCTACGCCCGCTAATGACAGGCGGTACCCCATTGCCCAAGAAAGCAAAGAAATAGTGAGATATGAAAGTAGCCCAGCAATGATCAGTGAACCAATGGAAATAAGGCCCAGCGCCCGGTATTGCCACAGCAGGTATATGACGATCAGAGCAAAGCCAATTAGGCCGGCAATTAGCCCCCATTGCAAAGAATCGGTGCCGAGTGTCGGGGAGATCTGCTGTTCGGATTGAACTTCAAAGTTCAACGGCAGGGAACCGAATTGGAGCTGGTTAGCCAGAGTCGCCGCGGAATCCTGAGTGAAATTACCCGAAATGGCTGCCCGCCCATCAGAGATAATCGCGTTCATCGTCGGTGCCGAAACGACGAGTCCGTCGAGGACAATCGCAAAGGCGTTTTTGGTGGGCTCAGAGGCCTTGAAATCGTACAGACGTTTCGAGACCTCGGCAAACTTATCAGTGCCCTTCTTGTCTAACTGAAGCGACACTTCCCACTTGCCAGTAGAACCACCCGTTTGGGTTTGCCCCATCCCGGAGTTCGCTTGAGCAACATGGGTACCTTCGAGGTCGACCGGCCCCAAAATGTATTTTGCTTTGCCTTCGGTAGAGCAAGCTACGAGTGCTTTCTTGGGATCTCCAGCGCTACCGCCCTGACGGTTTTTGTTGTCAGTACAGTCGAGTTTCAAGAAGTCGTAAATGACTTTTTCGGTAATGTACTTCGAATCGGAAGGGTTGGCAGGTTTCCCTTCGAGCTGATCCGAAAGTTTTCCATCGTGGTTCTGATCAGCTTGTTCCTTGGCGAGCTCGTCAGCCGACTTGTTTGGAACCTGCACTGATTTCGGGTCCTTGCCCTGCGCTTTAGCCTGAGCGCGCAGCTGCTGGCCTATGGCCTCGGCCGAAATAGCTTGTGGGGCTCCAGCTTGAATCACCGGCCGGAAGTCGAGTTGAGCGGAAGAACGAACCAGATCCAAGGTTTCCTCAGAAGGCTGCCCGGGCAAAGACACCATAATGTTACGCCCACCGGACGCAGTAATTTCGGCCTCTGAAACACCTGAGGCATCAACACGTTGGCGGATAATTGCAATCGCCTGGTTTATATCATCTTGAGTGACATTATTGCGCCCGGCCCCCTCTTCCGCCTTCGGAGTGAGGATTAGCTGCGTGCCGCCCTCAAGATCCAATGCCAGATCCGGAACGCCATCCGTCTTCTTCTTAAATATTCCAACTGCCAGGATCCCAGCCATTGCCAAAGTTATGACAAGGAGGGCGATCAGAACGCGTCCTGGCCGCGATTGCTTTTTTGTCTTGGGCACTTTAGTTCCTTACCGCTCTGCGGTGCAGGTTAGTCCTGCTTCTTATCCTCATCTTTAGGGTCTTCCCCTGCTTGCACAGCCGAAGAAGTTTCTTCTGGATCGGCTACCTCTTCCGCGGTGGCATCATCAGCCTCCTGGGGACCTTCAGCCGACTCCGTCGTCTCAGTAGCTACAGCAAATGGCGGCTCCTCGGGACCAGCAACAGCCCGCTTGTTGAAATAGAGCTCTTGTCCGCCGGGAGTTTCCAAAACCATTAGGTCTCCGTCCTGGTCGACGAATCGCAGGTACATGCCCCCTATAGTTCGCACCCAGGTTCCCGGTTCCAGGTTGGCTTGCATCTTCGCCTGCTGCTGTTGCTGCTTCTTCCGGGCTCGTGAGGACAGAAAGAACATGACTCCGAGGAACAGAATCATGATCAACATGAGCGATAGTGGGTCCACAAAACACTCCATTCCTTTACTAACAACGCTAGAAGTCTATTGGAGAATACGCGAATGTAACAATTCGCCTACAAATCTCACAAATCAAGGGTCCCCTCGTTTGCCGGCGGGCGCAACCCCAAATGCTTCCAGGCCTTAGCAGTTGCGAGGCGCCCTCGCGCAGAACGAACAACAAAACCTTCCCGCACCAGATAGGGCTCTGCAACAGTTTCGATGGTTTCAGCTTCCTCACCTACAGAGACTGCAAGTGTGGTGAGCCCCACAGGCCCTCCTGAGAAGCGTTTGCACAAAACTTCCAATACCGATCTGTCCAGACGGTCTAGCCCCTGAGCATCCACTTGGAATAGGTCGAGGGCGGCCCGGGCAGCTTCCAGATCGAGCTCGGTGTGGTGCACCTGGGCGTAGTCGACAATGCGCCGCAACAGCCTGTTGGCTATACGCGGTGTTCCCCTAGAACGCGAGGCGAGTTCCAACGCCGCCTGCGGGTGCAGCTCAACCCCCAGAAGGGCGGCAGAGCGCAACGCCACCTGTACTAGATCTTTGGCACTGTAGTATTCCAAATGTCCGGTGAAGCCGAAGCGGTCGCGTAGAGGCGCCGGCAGCAGGCCGGCTCGAGTCGTGGCTCCCACCACCGTAAATGGCGGTAGCGTGAGCGGAATGGAAGTAGCTCCAGGTCCCTTCCCAACCACCACGTCAACGCGGAAATCTTCCATAGCCAGATAGAGCATCTCTTCGGCCGGACGCGACAATCTGTGAATCTCGTCGATAAACAGTACGTCGCCCTCTTGCAAAGCAGACAAAATAGCCGCCAAATCGCCCGCATGTTGGATCGCGGGCCCAGAGGTAAGCCGCAGCGAAGTGCCCATCTCGTGGGCGATGATCATGGCTAGCGTTGTTTTTCCCAGCCCTGGAGGCCCTGAGAAGAGAACGTGGTCGGGACACATCCCCCTCCCGCGCGAGGCATCCAAAACGAGCTGCAATTGTTTGCGGACCGTCTCTTGCCCCACAAAATCAGCCAGGGATTTGGGCCTTAGGGCCGCCTCAGCGGCTCGCTCGGTGTCCCCTGCCCCTGGTTCTACAATGCGTGCTTCGTCTTCAGCCACGGTCACGTCCTAACACCTGGAGCGACAGACGCAAAAGCGCAGACGCTTCGGTCGCTTCCCCTCGAACTTGTTCAACAGCCTGGGAAGCTTCAGATTCCGACCATCCCAGTTGAGTAAGAGCCGCAATTACCTCACTTTGAAGCGCAGACGGACCAGAAGCTGATGTAATTCCAGATGCAGGGGCTGGCCCAAGCTTGTCTCCAATATCCAGAATCATCCGCTGAGCAGATTTCTTGCCAACCCCGGGAATCCTAGTAAGCGCCTTCTCGTCACCATTGGCAATGGCGGCCCTAAGCTCGGCGATCGTGAGCACCCCCAACGCCCCCAATGCCATCTTGGGGCCTACTCCGCGCACCGATTGCAAGATGTCAAAGGCCTGGCGCAGCGAGGGGTCCAAAAATCCGAAAAGCGTCAGAGAATCTTCACGCACCACCAACGAAGTGTAAATGGTGTATTCCTGGCCCACGTGCAGCGATGCCAACGTATCGGCGGTAGCGAGAAACACATACCCCACCCCACCTACGACTATGTTCGCCGAAGCGGGCCCAACCACACTGATACTGCCGGTCAAGGACGCGATCATACTAACCCCCATTCGAACACTTGTACGATACTAGCTTCGCCTGGATTTGTGCCTTCTGGGATCAACAGCTCCGGTGCGCCTAAAAGCCGCTTGTGCTTTTGCCCACTGCTCCTGGGCTGGCGTTAGCTTTGTCCGCGCCGAGACCTTTCCAGAAAGAGAAACGCTTACTGTAGAATCGCTAGACTCACCGGCTAGCCCGGTCCCTCGCCAGGACTGAGTTATAGCAATTGCCAGAGCATCCGCCGCGTCGGCTGGGCGCACTACCTTAGGAAGCCGCAAAATGCGTTTTACCATCTCTTGAACTTGCGCCTTCCCGGCCACGCCGGAACCTGTCACAGCGGACTTCACCTCGGAGGGAGTATGAATAGCAAGCGGCAAGCCGGCCTCGGCAACCTGGTACATTGCCACACCCATGACCTGCATTGTGGTGGTGACCGACTGCAAATTCTCTTGAGCAAACACGCGCTCTATCGCCACGACCTCGGGGCTGTAGGCAGCAATCACTCTGCCAATCTCGCGTCCGATGTGGCGAAGGCGAAAATGCTGGGCCAAACTTGCGTTAGTGCGGGCAACCCCGACATAAACCAAGGATGCACTCTTGTCGGTGTTAGTGTCTATGACACCTAACCCGCATCTGGTTATGCCGGGGTCAATGCCCATTATTCGCAAGGGTAACTATTCCTCTTCTGCCTCAGCAGCCTTGCGCACATCCTCAGGGACGTTCATAGAGGTAAAGACGTTCTGCACATCGTCAGAATCCTCAAGAGCGTCGATAAGGCGGGTGGTCTTGCGGAGCCCTTCGAGGTCAACATCAATCTGGGTCGAAGCAACCCATTCAGTTTCTGCGGAGTTGTAGTCGATACCGGCCTCCTGCAGAGCGGTGCGCACGTCGACTACTTGGGAGGGGTCGGAGTCGACGACAAAAACCTCACCCAGGTCAGTTACCTCTTCGGCACCTGCATCTAGCACCGCCATCAAAACGGTGTCCTCGTCCACTCCTTCGGCCTTCGGCACTTCTACGATGCCGCGGCGCGAGAATAGGTAGGAAACCGACCCGGGATCGGCCAGGTTGCCACCGTTGCGAGTAAAGGCCACGCGCACGTCCGAGGCTGCCCTGTTCTTATTGTCGGTAAGGCACTCGACCAAGAAAGCAACGCCATTAGGACCGTAGCCTTCGTACATGATAGTTTCCCAATCTGCGCCACCGGCTTCGGCGCCAGATCCACGCTTTACTGCCCTATCGATATTGTCGGCAGGAACGGAGTTTTTCTTTGCCTTCTGGATGGCATCGTAAAGGGTCGGGTTGCCGTTGGGGTCGCCACCACCGGTGCGGGCTGCAACTTCAATGTTTTTAATGAGTCGCGCAAACAGCTTGCCGCGCTTGGCATCAATCGCAGCCTTCTTGTGCTTGGTCGTAGCCCACTTAGAGTGTCCCGACATATGTACCCCTATCTAGATTTCGAATAATTTTTTGCGGCCCGGGCCGCCTGGCACGCAACAATGATACAGGTTAGTCGCCCGATTCGTTTATTCCTATGCGTTTTACCTGCCCATCCCAGTTTTTCTGCCACTTTGGAAGCAACTTGAACAGTTCCTTCGGGTAGAGCGCTGATCCGCCAGCTTGCAAGTCTTCTAAGTCGCTTAGGCTAAACCATTCGAGCCCATCTAGGACCTCCTTTTCCGAGGACGTCCACCCTTTTGTACGTATCCGCTCGGTACGTTGCAAATAAAGGAGGAAAAACCACTCATCTTGCCTGGCAGGCCCCTTGGCGAAATCAAATAACCCCTGCCGGAACATTACTGGTCCCACCAATTCTTCAAGAGTCGCCGCGATGCCGGTTTCTTCCTTTAATTCGCGCCGCGCGGCTTGGCGGGGATCTTCGCCCTCTTCGATTCCCCCGCCCACTGTAAACCACCAGTGTCGGCCCGGATCATCGCCGTCGTGCCCTTGCACCAGCAAAACTCTGCCGCAGCTGTCAAAAACAATGACTCTAGCGGCCTTTCGGTAAGGTAGGCCCTCCGCCCCAATCTTCCAGGTGCTCACTAGAGCCCCTCCCCAATATTTATTGTCTCGGGCAGCGGAGCCCGTCCCGCTAAATGGGCCAAGCTGATCAACTTGCCCGAACGGATTTGGCGTACGCGCACTACCGCTCCGTTGTGAATCTTACGGGCGATTTGCACCTCAGTTTCAGCCTCCTCCAATTCGGCATACAGCCCCCGCCCCAGCGCGCCAGGATCTGCTGCGGTAGCCTTTATTACCTGCGAAAGATTAGATTCAACGAGCGAGCGTTCCCCGTGCCTACCCGGGGCATCAACCGCATGTAGAGCCTCCAGGGCGGCCTCTTCTAAGAGTAGGGAACTAGCCGGATCCAATACGCCCGAGCGGGCAATACCAAGGGCACAGGCCGCCCTCTGTAACAACGCCCTGTCCAAGCGGTGGCGCATGTGCTCGATCCGCTTGTGCAAATTGTCGAGCTTGCGGGCTTTTGCAACGGTGCCAACTACGATGATGATAAAGGCGATCGTAAAGAGAATGAACGCAAGTTTCATTTCGCCCCCAAAACCGTTCTATATACGGCCTCAACCTTATCTGTAACCGCTTGCCAATCGTATTGCAGGGCTCGCCTGCGCCCTTTTCTAGAAAGCTCTTCCCTAAGCGAGCGATCCGTGGCTAGCCTAAGCATCTTTTGCGCAAGATCGGCCCCGTCGCCACTTTTAAAACTCACTCCGTATTCTTCCCCGTTCAGCACTGCGGTAAAGGCAACCAAATCGGAAGCAATGACTGGGGCTCCCGCTGCCATGGCCTCAACTAGTACGATCCCAAAAGATTCCCCTCCCGTTTGGGGAGCCACATAGGCTGTCGCAGACGCTAGCAGTTCCGCTTTTTCGCGGTCGCTGACGCCCCCGATGAACTGGGCTCCCTCTACGCCTTGAAGACCAGCTTTTGCCTGGGTGGCCTCGCCTCGGCCAGCGATCAAAAAGCGAGCCTTCGGAATTTCTTTCGCAACGCGCCGAATGGCCTTTGCGAAAACCGGCAGACCCTTGCGCTCTTCGTCTAGGCGACCCAAAAAAGCGAACGTAGGGGCCCCGGTGCTCCCCTGCCATTTAGGAACTGGACTAACCTGGAAATCTGCTACAGAAACCCCGTTGGGAATCACCACCGCGTCCCCACCTAGGTGCTCGACAACCGTGCGCCGTGCTTCGTCAGAAACAGCTATGCGAGCATCAAGTTTGTCCATCAACGGAACCAAAATAGGTGATGTCATCTTAAGTGCTAACGATCTGGTCATATTCGAATGGAATGTGGCCACTACCGGGCACTTAGCATGGGCTAGGGCAAGCAACGATACCGAGGGCGAAGCAGGCTCGTGCACATGAATCAGATCGAAATTGCCCTCTTCTAGCCACGCGCGAACTCTTGCGGCCGAACGGGGGCCAAAAGACAGTCTAGCCACCGATCCGTTGTAGGGAATAGAAACCGACGGCCCCGCGGATGTGAAGCCAGAAAACCCGGGATCCTTGGTGGCGGGGCCAAGTACCTCCACCTGGTGCCCGCGTGCCGAGAGTACCTGCGCAATGTCGCGTATATGCACCTGCACTCCCCCGGACACGTCGAAACTGTATGGGCAAACTATTCCAATTTTCAAGATTGTTTTTCCATCTGCTCATGCTTTTTTCTGGAGCGAGCGAGGCGGACTGGGTCTAAGTCGGAAACGAAGAGCGGTTGACACATATGCCAGGATTTCAAACGAGGGCGAAGCTCGCGCGCAAAGGCGTCGACCCACGCCTGCGTGGTCTCTTCGACTGAGTCGCTAACCTTTATTGGCCCCCGCACTACAAGTTCTGCCCCGTTCTTGGTACCCGCAGCACGCAGACGCGCTCCCCGCAACGTGATTTGGTCGGCAACGGCAACGTAGAGGGGCAGGTTGGCCTGCTTTGCGAGTGCTGCCGGCCCAGCAGCTACTAGTGCTTTTTGGCCGAACAGCTCGACTTCGATGCCGGCACCGGTAATATCGCGATCCGCTAGCAGGGCGAAAATACCCCGGCCTTTACGGGCCCGTGCCAACAGTTCACCGAAGACTGGGCGGCCCTTTTGGGCTGGCACAATATTCATGTGATTGCGGCTTCGCAAGCGTACAAACGTGTCGAAAAGCGCTCTGGGCGAGACTACCTCAGCCACCGTAGTCAGAGGTGCCAAATTAGTTGCAGCCCAGGCACCGATAAGATCCCAATTAGCGCAGTGCCCTAGCGCCACGCATACAGGCCCTCTTTTCAAATCCGAATAGAGTTGACTTGGCACGGAAGCAGTTACAGCCGCGTCAATTTTCAACTGAGATGCAGCTGCAAAATTACCTAAATCAGCAAAATAGTTGTAGTAGCGCCCCAGCGCCTCCACAACTCCCTCTTCCCCACCTCGGCGAAGGTTGTTCTGGAGCTGCACGGCGCCCCGGTAGCCCGCTTTTACAGCTGCGGCCGAGCCTATTCGCGCCGCTTTATCCCGCCAGTAGGGTGGTACAGAGCCCAAAACGCGCAGGGCTATGTCGTAAAAGCTCATCCGAGCTGTTTCCTAACGGCACCAAGCCGCTGGAGTACGGTTACAAAACCGGCAATCCCCACTAGGGCTAGAGCGATGGTAACGCCCCAGTAAGGTAACCCTAACCCGGTAGCCAAAGCGCCTATGCCAGCGATTATTAGCCTGTCCGTGCGCTCGGCAATTCCTACTGTGGCATTCGCTCCCAACGATTCTGCTTTCGCTCTCGCATAAGGTACCGCCGCTGCCATTACGGTTGCTACTAACCCCGCAGCAACGGTCAGTGTGCGCCCTGCTCCCGGCTGAATGGTGAGGGCAGCCCACAGGCTCAACGAGCCAAAAACTGCTCCATCGGAAAGCCGGTCCAGGGTGGAGTCCAAGAAGGAACCAAATTCCGATTGTTTGCCGGTCATTCTAGCAAGAATGCCGTCTAGTGAATCGCAAAACATCACTACAACGAGCACAAGGACAGCCGCGACCAGGTGATTGGTAGGAATAAGGACGCACGCCGACACCACACTGACAGCCGTTCCCGCTACAGTTACTGTGTTTGGCGATATTCCGGCCCTGGCAAGTAAGCGAGCCACCGGCGTAAAAACTGCCTTAGTCAGCGAGCGTCCGTAAATTCCCAGCAACTATTCCTCCCAAGCCTTCGCTATGAGCTCACGCTCTTCGCCGAGCAGCTGTGGCACAGCCTTCACCTGTGCCACGATCGGGAAGAAATTGGCGTCTCCCGACCAGCGCGGAACTACATGCTGGTGTAGGTGAGCCGCTATACCCGCGCCGGCTACGGCGCCCTGATTCATGCCCAGGTTGAAACCGTGTGGAGACGCCACCTTATTCAGTACGCGCATTGCCTTGGCCGTAAGTTCGCCAAATTCAGCGCGCACCTCGGCAGAGATATCCGAGTACAAAGACACGTGCTCGTATGGGCAGATGAGCAAGTGACCGGCGTTGTAGGGGTAAAGGTTCATTAGTACAAAGCATTCCCTTCCCCTGTGCACGATCAGGCCGTCCTCGTCGGACTTATCCGGAGCCGCGCAAAAAGGACACTCTTTCTGAGTTGAGTCCTTAGGCTTGTCTTGGCCAGAAATGTAGGCCTGCCTGTGCGGGGTCCACAACCGCTGGAAAGCGTCGGGGACCCCGGCGAATGCCCTAGAGTCTTCGGTAGGCAGCTCAGATGTCATTGCGGCGCGCCCTGATCGAATCAACTATCTTTTCTACGGCCTGATCTACAGGGACACCGTTTTCCTGTCTGCCACCGCGGTAGCGGAAGGAAACCGCCCCTGCCTCGGCATCCTCGCCACCCGCAATCAGAATGTACGGCACTCGTTCCTTGGCGGCGGTGCGTATTTTCTTGCCGAACCGATCAGAAGATAGGTCGACCTCGACCCGCACGCCCTTTTCGCGTAGTTTGGCGGCAACCTTTTCCACGTAATCGTAGAAGGCTTCGGCAACCGGCACTAGACGAACTTGCACCGGAGCTAGCCACGGCGGGAAGGCACCCGCGTAGTGCTCTACCAAAACCCCAATGAAGCGCTCCACGGAGCCGAGCTTTGCCGAATGGATCATTACTGGGCGCTTGCGCGTGCCGTCCTCCGCGGTGTATTCGAGGTCGAAGCGCTCGGGCTGGTTGAAATCGTATTGCACGGTGGACATCTGCCACGTGCGCCCGATGGCGTCCTTCACCTGGACGGACACTTTAGGCCCGTAGAAAGCGGCTCCACCCGGATCAGGTACTAGGTCTAGTCCGGTTGCCTCGCAGGCTTCCTTCAAAATTCTAGTAGCGGTCTCCCAGTCCTGATCAGAACCAATAAATTTGTCCTTGTGAGCCCCGTCGTCGCGGGTGGAAAGCTCTAGGTAGAAATCGTTCATTCCGAAATCGCGCAGGATCCCCAAGAAGAAGTTCAACTGCATCTGAATTTCTTCTTTTGCCTGTTCGGGCGTGCAGTAAGTGTGCGAATCGTCCTGGGTGAAGCCGCGCATTCTGGTGAGGCCATGTACCACTCCGGACTTTTCGTAGCGGTAGTCGTGACCGAGCTCGTAAAAACGCAACGGCAAATCGCGGTAGGAACGCCCGGAGGACCTGTAAATCAGGTTGTGCATCGGGCAGTTCATAGCCTTTAGGTAGTATTCCTGGCCCGCCTTCGTTATGTTTCCGTCCTGATCGCGTTCCTCGTCAACTTTCATAGGCGGGAACATAGTGTCGGCGTAATACGGCAAGTGCCCAGAAGTGTGGAAGAGGCCGCCCTTAGAAATTTCTGGGGTATGCACTAGCTGAAAACCTGCCTCAATGTGCTTACGAGTTACGAAATCTTCAATCTCGTGTCGCAGTATGCCACCCTTTGGGTGAAATACCACGAGCCCAGGGCCGATCTCTTCGGGGAAAGAGTACAGATCCAGCTCAGTGCCCAATTTGCGGTGGTCGCGTTTGGCGGCCTCCTCTATACGAGTTTGGTAGGCTTTCAGATCTTCTTTGGAGGCCCAGGCAGTTCCGTAGACGCGCTGGAGGTGGTCATTCGCCTGATCGCCGCGCCAATAGGCTGCCGACGATTTAGTGAGGGCGAAGCCGTTACCCAGATATTTGGTGGAGGGAACGTGCGGACCGCGGCAAAGGTCTTTCCATGCGACCTCGCCGTTGCGCTTCACATTGTCGTAAATGGTGAGTTCGGCACCACCAACTTCGACCGAGGCGCCCTCGGGCTGGCTACCTCCTTTGAGGCCAATCAGCTCGAGCTTGTAGGGCTGGTCGGAGAGCTCGGCCCGAGCCTCTTCCTCGGTAACGACCCGGCGCACGAACGTCTGGTTTTCCTTGACGATCTTCTGCATAGCCTTCTGCAGCTTTTTTAGATCCTCGGGGGTCAGCGGAGCAATGTTGCCAAAGTCGTAATAGAATCCGTCTGTCACAGGCGGGCCGATGCCTAGATTTACCTGCGGGTTAGCTTGCTGCATTGCCTGTGCCAACACGTGGGTGGCGCTGTGCCGCAAAATGCTTAGTCCCTCGTCGCTAGCAGTAGTGATGGGCTCAATTTCATCCCCGTCGCTAATAGTCGTAGCTAGATCAACTGTTTTTCCGTTTAGCCGCATGGCAACGGTAGTTCGATCCTGGCCCCAGATAGTCAACCCGGTGCTTTCGGCCTCGAGCTGTTGGGGTTTGCCATCTACTGTGCATTGGACGGTGGCCACTGCATCTCCATTCGTAGGGGTTATTCCGATATTGATTCTACAGCCATATAAAACTGGCAATAGTTGAGTCTATTTATTTTCTAGTTTGGAAAGGTGGGCGGTAACGAACCGCTTCCCAGCCAAGGCGTTTTTCAGTGCCGCATAAAGAGGCCTGCGCACCGGCACATCCCAGGCCCAGGGCAACTCCGTGCGTGCTTTGGCCCAGCGTTTCTTGTACTGACCCACCCCGTAAAGTTCTGGGCAGCGTGAGGAATCGGTACCCATTAGGTCAAAGGTTTTGATGCCTTCCGATGCTAGTTGCGAGCACGTCCACAAATCCAAGAGGTCGGCCCCCAACACGTCGTGGGCTTCCGGTAGGGAGGCCCCATAGTAGGCCCACGAATGCGCCCCGTTTACTACAACTAGGTCCCAGCAAACCGGTTTTCCGCCAACGTGGAGGGCGAAAAGGCGGGCGTGGCTCGGCCCAAGAATATTTAGCATGTCCCAGTACACGCCCATCGGGTGAGGACGGAAACCGTCGCGGCGGGCAGTAACTTCCATGATCTGGTAGTACTTGGCAAATTCCTTTTTGTCGAGTGCTGAGACCTCTTTAAACTCCACGTCGGTGCGATCGGCGATACGTTTTTTGGCTCTGCGGATTGCCCGCCTGCCCTCGGTGGGCAGAGCTTCAATGATGCCCTCTTCGGTACCCGAGGAGAGGTCCACTAGTACGGTCTTGTCGTACGGCAGGTACTGCAGGACCCGCTTTAGATCTGGCGCCTCGTAGGTGGCGTGCAAGCGCAAAAAAACTACTTTCTTGTCACGCTTTTTTACTAGTTGCACGAGCTTTTCACGCAGCTCCGCCTCATCTGCAGGAGAGGGGCTCTTGAACCACACGGGCCCGTTTTTGGCCCAGAGATATTTAAATCCGCGCACGGAGTATTCGGTTAGGGCTATTACCGCGCGTGTCTTTTTGCCGGCTTTGAGTGCAAAACGCCCCCACAGTTTGCGGCCTAACTTCTGGTTGTACTTACCCCAAAGCTCAGTTTGTTCTATGGGATAGCGGTCAATTCCTGACGCGAGTTGTTTTAGTTCGGCTTCCGAAATCTGAACGAGCTCCACAAATTACCTTCCGCTGGCTTCTTCTGGTCCAATCCTAACCGGCTTTAATATGAGGTCTGGGTGGCTTTTGGATAGTACTTTGCGAACTTGCGATACTGGTTCAGCCGCTGCCCGTGCAGCAATAGCCGACGCCCAAGTGACGGCTCTAGGCGGGAAAGCGTGGGATCGGCCACCTTGCGGTCGCGCAGTAGGCGCCACAGTCTGCCGCGCAGTTGTTTGTCTGAAACGTAGTGCAACAGCAAAGGGAAGGGAACCAGCGAGTACAGTACTTCCTTTTCAACCGTTCGCTGTTTCAGTGTCCGCCCTTCGACCAGGTCGTAGATCATCGGCTCCATGGGATTTACCCCACCGGCGGCCATGTAGTAGGAGTTACGTCCGATACGGGGATTGATTTCAAAGAATAGGGCCCGCCCGTCGCGCGGATCTATTTTGACATCAAAATTAGCGAATCCGCGATAGCCGGTCTGAGTTAGGAATTTCTTCGCATCTTCCCACAGCTGTGGAAAGGGCTCGGTAATCATGGCTACTGGATTTCCGATCATGGTGGGCAGGTGGTCTTCCAGCAGGACTCGGGCCGACCCCAGCATGGTCACCCTCCCGGCGGAATCTACGTAAGCGGTTATAGACCGCATCTGCGTATTGTCGCCGGGAATGAGTTCTTGTACTACGAATGTGGAGCGGTAGCCGGCGCGGGCCAGCTGCGCCCACAACTCGTCCAATTCTGCTTGCGAATCAACGAAGTAGATCTTCTTCTTGCCCGGAAAAGATACTTCGTCGTAGTCTGCCCCAACCGCAGTCTTGGCTACTACCGGGAAACGGAGTTTGGTGGCAGGTACTGCAAAATTAGCCGAATCCGCCCCCGAGAAATCAACGACCTCGGTGTGTGGGGTAGCAATGTCTAGTTTTTCGCAGATACGGGCGAAGTTCACCTTGTCAGAGACTCGATCGATTACCTTCACGTCCGGAAACGGAACTACCCACCGCTCCCCCAATACGTCCCTCGAGCGGGAGATGAGCCGGGCATGCCCGTCGGTGTTGGCCATGATCACCAATTTGCCTGCTGGTACCGCCTCTTCGACCTCTTTCAAAGCCGTAATGACGTCGGCCGCAGACCCCGATTTTAGAGGGCGAACCTCACAGTAAGCAGACTTGGTAATAGCCCCTATTGCTCCTCCGCTGAGGCAGATGGAGGTCTTAGCAAAGGCCTCGTAGAACTCGCGGGCCAACGCATAGATTCCAATGTCTCCACCTATAAGTACCGGCGTAAAGTCAACCATCTTTTCCTCAACATCTTGGACACTTTTCAGCTTCCCACCATACAAGGAATGGGCCGAGGAGGCAGTTTGCCCCGCCGGAACTATTTCCTTCCCGGGCTCCCTTGTACTAACTTTAGGAAAATGCCCTCACTGTATTGGATTGGTATTGCCCTGGCCCTGGTTGCGACCGCTTTCTGCATAGGAAAGTCTGCAGCCAAGCCCAGGAAAAGCTCCCAGCCTTTGGAAAATGTGAGTTCCTTCGCCGTTTTGACGCACGAAATTCGCACGCCCCTGGCGTTGGTTGCGGGCGCGGCCGAATTGTTACAAGAAGAATCCACCGGTCCCCTAAACTCCGCCCAATCCCAGCTGGTCCAGACTATTTGCGACAATTCCTCCAGAACCATTGCCCTGGCAGAGTCGTTCCTAACTTTCGAAAAGGTGAGGGCGAAGGATTTTTCGCCATCGTTTGAAACGGTAGATTTGCGCTCCCTCATCCGGGATTCTGCCAGAGCACTGCGGAACATCAACGATCGTCCTATTTTATTGACCGACGACACCGAGCCGCTGCAGGTGGAAGCGGATCCAGCTCTACTGCGAGCGGTGGTATGGAATTTGGCAAACAATGCGCTCCGCCATTCCGGCGGCCGCGCCGCAATAGAAATTTCCTCGCACGCCAGCCATGCCTGCGCCTACATTGAGGTAACGGATTTTGGGGCCGGGATTACCCCTCATTCTCAGCGAGAACTGTTCACCGCCTTCTCGAGCCCAGCTAGCGAGGACGGCAGCTACGGCCTCGGGCTGGCTATAGTGGCGCAAATCGTAGCCCTCCACGGTGGGAACGTGCGTGTGGATTCCACCCCTTCGGGCGGTACCCTATTTCAAGTGGAAATACCCCGGAGACAAAAGTGAATCCACTAGCCCTTGTAGTAGACGACGAAGTACAGATGACCTCGATCGTTGCCTTTGCTTTACAGACTGAAGATATTGCATGCCAAGTGGCCCATTCTGGAGCTGGCGCCTGGAGGCTTTTTTGTGAACGCGACTTTGATCTTGTGGTTTTAGACCTGATGTTGCCCGACATCTCAGGGACTACTCTGGCCCAGCGTATACGTGCCGTTTCCTCGGTACCCATCATTATGCTCACGGCTTTAAGCGAGGTCGACCAGAGGGTAGCCGGTTTTGAGGCGGGAGCTGACGACTATGTCCCCAAGCCCTTCTCGCCCAAGGAATTGGCGCTGCGTGCCCGAGCCCTGCTGAAACGTGCAAAGCCGCATTCGTCAGATTCCACACTTGTTGAAGTTGCCGGTTTCCGTGTCTCTCGGGCGCGAGGTACGGCAACTTATGAGGGCGAAAACTTGTTCCTTACAGAGACGGAACTAGCCACGTTTGCTGCCCTGCTCGAGACTGCCGGACAGACCTTGTCCGTGCGAGACTTACTCAACCTCGTGTGGGGTACCGCGGCCTTACAGGGAGGGCGAAATATGGTAAAAACCACCATTTATAGGCTCCGGAAAAAACTCGAGAATGCAGGTGCAAATCCCGAGGTAATTCGCGCTATCCGAGGACGTGGGTACTGTTTTACAGCTAGGTAACAGCACTGTTACCAACCGTTACCTAGACCAGGTACTTTGTTCCCAGGTTTGCCCCAATAGTTGTAAGTAGTCCAATAAACCACTATTTGCACGAAGGAGTGCCACAATGGCAAAAGGCAAACTCCCAGGATGGCTACAGGCACCCCCGCCTGCACCCGCGCTAGCACCAAAGGAAGTAGCTAGAAAATATCCGCAGCTGAGGCTTCAGGTATTCATCGGCATCTTCATTGGCTACGCAGGTTTCTACCTGATTCGAAACAACATCTCTTCTATCGCTCCCCTTTTGATGGATGAAACCGGCATTGACAAGGTTGGGGTCGGCATCATCGCCAACGCGGTACTTCTTGCCTACGGCCTGTCGAAGTTTTTCTCGGCGATGGTCTCCGACCGTTCCAATGCTCGCTATTTCTTGGTAATTGGGCTTGCGCTATCGGCTCTTACTAACCTCTTTATTGCGGCTGTGCCCTGGGCGACCGCCTCTGTGGGGATTTTCGCCACCGTCATGTTCTTTAACGGCTGGTTCCAAGGTATGGGCTGGCCTCCTTGCGGACGCGTATTAGTGCACTGGTTTTCCACGAACGAGCGCGGTTGGAAGACCTCAGTTTGGAACACAGCCCATAACGTGGGCGGAGCCGGCCTTCCCATCGCAGTAGGCGCGGCACTGTCCTGGACAGCAAATGACTGGAGGTCGGCATTCTGGTTCCCCGCCGTAATTGCCCTTGTCGTCGCGGCGATAGGCTTCGTACTGATACGCGACACTCCCGCCTCGATGGGGCTACCCGCGATTGAGGATTACAGGGACGATCCGGCAAAAGTAGAGGCAGATGATCCCGAAGATATCTCTACCAAAGACCTAATCTTCAAGCACATTTTGACCAACCGCACGATCGTCATGCTTGCAATAGCTAACGTGTTCGTCTACGCACTGCGCTATGGCGTTTTGAACTGGATTACAGTTTACTTGCACGAAAAGCACGGAGCAGAGATCGGCTCTGGCCTATTTGGTATAGGAGCCTATGAGCTCGCCGGCATAGCCGGCACGCTGCTGTGCGGGTGGATGTCTGACAAGGTATTCAAGGGTTACCGGTCCGGGGCCGGCATATTTTTCACCGTTGCCACCGCCCTCGCAATTCTCGGCTACTGGCTGGCTCCCGTCGGCACCCCCATGCCATTGCTAATAGGGCTCGTTGCACTTATTGGAGGCCTAATTTACGGCCCCGTAATGCTGATCGGCTTGCAGGCTATCGATCTTTCCCCACGTCACGTCGCTGGCACTGCGGCTGGCTTTACGGGCCTGTTCGGATACCTGCTAGGAGCCACCCTGGCCTCCAGCGGCGTCGGAATTATCGTGCATAACTTCGGCTGGAACGTCACGTTCGCCGTATTCGTGGTATTCGCAGTTCTGACCGTGGCCATCTTTGCCCTGGTGGGGCGCTACGAAAAGGCCATTATGGCAAGCAGGGAAAAGAAACTCGCCCAGCGCTAGCGGCCTCGGGTAATAGTCTAGGTGGGGGAAATCCCACCTAGACTATTACTATGCGCAAGTTTCTTGGAGCACTCCTGGCTGCTCTTCTTCCAACATCTCTGCTCAGCTCTTGCTCCGGGCCAGTGGAGCTGCGCGTACTGTGCTCTAACGACGAACGAATTTGCAACAACTGGGCCACCGAGTATGCCGCCCAAACAGGCCAGAAAGTACGTTTCTTGCGTTTACCAACAAGCGCGGCCCTAGCCAGAATCCGTTCCCTTCGGACACGCCCGGAATTCGACGTTTGGGTAGGCGGACCAGCCGAAAACTACGAATTAGCCCAAACTGAAGGACTGCTAGCCCCTACTAGCTTGCCCGCCTCTCGTCAAATTCCCTCCCAATTCAAAGCGCGCAACGGGAGCTGGTATGGCGTCTACGGGTCTGTACTCGCCATTTGTGCTAATCCAACAGAACTCGCCCGCAAAAAACTGCGTCCTCCACAATCGTGGAGGCAACTGTCGCAAAAACAGTATTCAGGGGTAATCTCCGCCGCTTCCCCACGGAGCTCTGGAACTGCGCTTTCCCTAATTCAAACCATCGAAATGACCTACCGAAATCCCAAAGACATCCTTACCGGCATTTACAACAACGTGGGACGCTTCACAAACTCGGGGACCGCTCCCGCCTCCGCAATTGCTAGCCGCCAAGGCGCTCTTGCTATTTCCTTCACTCCCTACTGTCGTGCCCAAAGCCTTGAGGTGATCTACCCATCTGAAGGCACCACCTACGAAATCGGCGCGGGTGCCCTCCTCGCAAAATCGCCCCACCCTAAACGCGGCAGAGCATTTTTGAACTGGCTGTTGTCGCCCCCTGGCCAGCGTGCAGGTGAGGTCGGCAACCTAAAGCAAGCCCCCACAAACGCCACTTTTGAAAACTCCCTGGCAAAATTACTTGCCAACCCACACCTGAAAATCGTTTCCAAGCCCCCCACCCGAGCCGCGAAGGAGCGCAACAAATGGATAGATTGGTTTAGCTCAGGCCGGTGGCAGCAGTGAAACAAATCTTTTCCGCACTCGGTTGGCTACTACTACTAGCGTTTTTCACACTGATAGTCCTAGTCCCACTCGCGGCCCTCGCCAAAACAAGTTTGGTGACCGGGGCAATAATCCCCAATAAGGTACTCGCCCCTCTGGCTACTTCGGTAATGTTTGCGCTCACTACCTCGGTGCTTAGTGCTCTCGCTGGTGCTTGTGCTGGAACAGCCGTAAGGTTCACCGGCAAGGTATACGGCAGCTGCCTGGATGTTTTGGCGCTTGCCGCGATTGTCTTCCCGCCATTTATCCACTGCGAGGCCTACCAAAGTGTGTGCGAACATCTTCTGCCACGTTACGCAATATGGGGTAACGCTACCGCCACATTTCTTGCCGGAGCAGCCTACGTATCGGCTTACCTGCCCATTTCTTACTTCGCCATGCGAATAGCGTTGGCAAAAATCGACCCGAATGCCGTGGCGAGTATGCGCGTCCTCGGGGTAAGCGAAGCGAAAATATACTTCCTTTCTGCCGCTGGCCCCGCGGCCCAGGTACTGCCGGCAACCGTCTTATTCGGTTTTGTGCTGACTATCTCGGACCCCCTAGTACCGGCCCTAATCCGCCTCCCCTTCCCCTCCGCCGCTTACGCGACCTGGCTGTCGACTACTTCAGCCACCCATATCGGCGAGGGCGCTACGTTGGCTCTAGCAATTGCACTAGTCACCCTTTGCGGGGCAGGTGCCACAGCCTTCTACTACAGACGCTGGGGCCTGGATTTGCTACGCCAAAACCTTCTTTCTACCGCTCTGGCGAGCAGACCTTTGCGGGAAGCTCACCTGCGCCCCGCACCCGTATACACTTTGGCAATGTTGGCTATAGCTGCCTTCTTGGGGATATGTCCTCTTACCCTCGCAGCTAAGGTCTCCCTGCCCACCATGACCAGCTTAGAACCCGTAGCAACCACTATCGCGCTTGCCGTAATTTCGGTAGCTATCTCTCTAACCATCGTCGCCGTCGCATTTTTACTTACGTGGCAGAGCAGGTCGTTGCGCTGGGCAGATTATCTATTCTTCTTCCTAGCTGCCACACCCGGAGCAACGCTTGGCACTGCTTTTTCACTTGCATATTTACTAGATACGCCCGTGCAGATCCTTGGCACTTCCGACTGGCTAGCTACCATTTTGTCCTACTGTGGAGTAATAAGTCCGCTTTGTTATTTCTTTCTGCGCGCATTTGCCGCTTCCCTCGATCACAATGCAATATCGCTGACGCAGATACTTGGTATCTCCAAGGGGCGGGCCATACTACTAGCGTCTCAACCACTACTACAACTGTTGCTTGCGAGCGCAGCGACCATTTCAGTGGCCATAGCCGCCGTCGGCACTGCTCCTCTCATGTGGGTGATCTCCCCGGACGTCAACCTGGTGGTACCACTCTTATTCAAATTGCTCGATCATGCCCAAACACAGCAAGCATCTACACTCACTCTGTTCGTGGGGGCAATAATCTTAGCGAGCGCAGGCATCGCCAACTACCTTGTCCGCTCCCGATTGCGAAGGAGGAGCCGATGGCGCCAGGTTTAGAAGTCACCCGACTATATGTGAAAACTTCCCGTCGCACACTGCTAGACGGTTTGTCCTTTCAAATCGCCCCCGGCGAACTGGTGGCGTTGCTGGGACCTTCTGGGGCCGGCAAATCTACCATATTGCGTGCCCTCTGCGGCCTTGTGGCGTCAACCGGTAGTATTCTTTGCGCCGGAAAAGAGGTGAACGGCCTCGCCCCGCAGAAGCGCCACATGGGACTGATGTCCGCCGAGGCCGGACTGTTTAGCAACCTGAGCGTAGCCCAGAACATATCTTTAGTAGAGCCTAAAAACGTGCAGCGACTGGAAACTACACTGTCAACGCTCGAGTTAAATCTTCTGCGCGACAGGTTCCCGCACTCTCTTTCTGCTGGGGAAAAGCAAAAAGTCGCATTGGCGCGCCTACTTTTCGCCCGGCCTAAAGTACTGCTATTTGACGAGCCCCTAGCCCACGTTGACGAAGTAAGTGCTCAGCGTATGCGCTCCGAAATTTTAAGAGTCCATCGCCATCTTGGGGCCCCTTCAATCCTGGTTACCCATTCTCCCAGCGAGGCGATGCAACTCGCCGACCGGATTATTTACTTGGAAAACGGCCAGATCTTGCAAGATGACCTTCCCGAGGAGGTGTTTGAGTCTCCTGCCCGCCTCAGCATAGGAAAACACCTTGGCGCTCGCGTGATACTTTTTGCGCAAGCCGAACTAGTAAGCTCCCCCACAGGCCATTTAGCGAGGGCGAATGTCCTAGGCCAACAGGTGCTAGTTCCTGCCGCCCCTACACTGACCTCGGGCAAAGCGGTTTTTGTGGGACACGAGCAGGCTGCCGAATTGTCCCCCGCAGAGTCGGCGCGCTTTCAGATTGCAGGTGATGTAGGGCAAGTTATTTCCCTTGTCTACACAGGTGGCGCCTACTTGGTTGAGGTAGAAACTGAACAGGGGCGTATTGGGGTGAGGGTGCCTTCTGCAGGGTGGGTACCAACTCCGGCTGAAGCAGTCACAGTGCATCTGAAGGCTTCGAAACTGTGGGCCTTGCCGGCAGAAAACGTATAAAAAAATCCGGCAGCTGCCGGATAGTGGTGGGCGATACTGGGATCGAACCAGTGACCTCTTCCGTGTCGAGGAAGCGCGCTACCGCTGCGCCAATCGCCCGAGGTGGGTACCGGATTCGAACCGGTGTATACGGCTTTGCAGGCCGCTGCCT
>OBJZ01000028.1_pt1 | contig 230625 bp, 189 predicted proteins | sample 1481641 | NCBI WGS metagenome assembly OBJZ01 (sample SAMN02364493, study PRJEB22542) | human gut metagenome | isolation source: fecal sample | host: premature infant | place: USA: Chicago, IL | collected 2012-01 | reverse complement strand
TAGGGCAGCACCGTACCGGAAAGGTCAGGTGTTGCACTCAGTTTTTGCCGCCGCCCATCATAACCAGAGATACGAACGTTTCTTGGAAACGCCAGCCATATAGCTGGCATTTCTGCCGATTCACTTCAGATCTTTTATCGTCTTAACTTGATCCTTATTAACTCTCTGCAACTTACCATCAAGCTCTCTAAACTCATAAAATCCACTTTTTGAATCATAGCGTGGCGTATCAAGCGTCTGCAGTTCCCGCCCGTCATTTAGCACAATCGCAGATGGAGTTGAGCAGCCTGAAAGCCCACCTACAAAAACCAGAATAGCAACGAAATACTTACCCAAGAAACACCTCCAGCGCACATCAGATTCGAACAAACAGATCAAGCGCGACAAGCAAAAATACGGCAAGTAGCACTCGACAAAAGTACCAAAATTCCGCCAGAACCAAAAGCGGCCCAAAGAACATATTTTTGTCCTCAGGTGCCATTCATTCAAACACAAGTCAAACCAAAAGCCTGTCACCCCATAGAAACAATCAGGGCCTTAACCCTACCACGGAAAACATCTTCGATCGCCACTAAAAAACCACAAACCAACCTACTCTCACCCACAGAAAATTGCTCGCCAACCAGAAAACACGCCATTTTTCTTTTACTTCCGAGATCTTATCCGAATCACAATACCCCATGACAGTAACATCTTTCCACTAAACAATTATTGATCTGCCTCACGGCCCCTCCCCCATAGAAGATGGCTTAATAATTCTCCACCGAACTACAAGGAAGCTTATTTATGCCGCAAGAAAGCAGCCAAAAACTACGACTCGGCGCGCTGACAGCGCTGGTCGTAGGCTCCATGATCGGCGGGGGCATTTTCTCCCTGCCACAAAACATGGCGGCCAGCGCAGACGTCGGCGCCATTCTCATCGGTTGGGCCATCACCGCGGTCGGCATGCTGACCCTGGCGTTCGTCTTCCAGACCCTGGCCAACCGCAAACCCCAACTCGACGGTGGTGTGTACGCCTACGCCAAGGCCGGTTTCGGTGACTACATGGGCTTCTCTTCGGCCTGGGGTTACTGGATCAGCGCCTGGCTCGGCAACGTCGGTTACTTCCTCCTGCTATTCAGCACCCTGGGCTACTTCTTCCCCATCTTCGGCAAGGGCGACACCGTCTACGCGATAGTCGGCGCGTCGATCCTGCTGTGGGCCCTGCACTTCCTGGTGCTGCGCGGGATCAAGGAAGCGGCGTTCATCAACACCATCACCACGGTGGCGAAGATCGTCCCGCTGTTCCTGTTCATCCTGATCTGCCTGTTCGCCTTCAAGCTGGACATCTTCACCGCCGACATCTGGGGCAAGAGCAACCCGGACCTGGGCAGCGTGATGAACCAGGTGCGCAACATGATGCTGGTCACCGTCTGGGTGTTCATCGGCATCGAGGGCGCGAGCATCTTCTCCTCCCGCGCGGAAAAACGTTCCGACGTCGGCAAGGCCACCGTGATCGGCTTCATCACCGTCCTGCTCCTGCTGGTGCTGGTCAACGTGCTGTCCATGGGCGTGATGACCCAGCCGGAACTGGCCAAGCTGCAGAACCCGTCGATGGCGCTGGTACTGGAGCATGTGGTCGGTCACTGGGGCGCGGTGCTGATCAGCGTCGGCCTGCTGATCTCCCTGCTCGGTGCCCTGCTCTCCTGGGTCCTGCTGTGCGCCGAAATCATGTTCGCCGCGGCCAAGGACCACACCATGCCGGAGTTCCTCCGCAAGGAGAACGCCAACCAGGTGCCGGCCAACGCCCTCTGGCTGACCAACATCTGCGTACAGGTCTTCCTGGTGATCACCTTCTTCACCTCCGGTGACCCGAACGGCATGGACCCGTACACCAAGATGCTGCTGCTGGCGACCTCGATGATCCTGGTCCCGTACTTCTGGTCCGCCGCCTACGGCCTGCTGCTGGCCGTCAAGGGCGAGACCTACGAGAACGATCCGGGCGAGCGCAGCAAAGACCTGATCATCGCCGGTATCTCGGTGATCTACGCGGTGTGGCTGATCTACGCGGGCGGCCTGAAGTACCTGCTGCTGTCGGCGCTGCTGTACGCGCCCGGCGTCATCCTCTTCGCCAAAGCGAAACACGAAGTGGGTCAACCCATCTTCACCAATGTCGAGAAGCTCATCTTCGCGGTTGTCGTGATCGGTGCACTGATCGCGGCCTATGGCCTCTACGACGGCTTCCTCACTCTGTAACTCCTGGAGACATCTCATGAGCACGGAAAAAACCAAACTTGGCGTCCATTCTGAAGCTGGCAAACTACGCAAAGTGATGGTCTGCTCGCCCGGACTCGCCCATCAACGCCTGACCCCGAGCAACTGCGACGAGTTGCTGTTCGACGACGTTATCTGGGTGAACCAGGCGAAGCGCGACCACTTCGACTTCGTCACCAAGATGCGCGAACGCGGCATCGATGTTCTGGAAATGCACAACCTGCTGACCGACATCGTGGCGAACCCCGAAGCCCTGAAGTGGATCCTCGATCGCAAGATCACCGCTGACAGCGTCGGCGTCGGCCTGACCAACGAGCTGCGCTCCTGGCTGGAAAGCCTGGAGCCGCGCAAACTGGCCGAGTTCCTCATCGGTGGCGTGGCCTCCGACGACATCCCGGAAAGCGAAGGCGCCAAGGCGCTGAAGATGTACCGCGACTACCTCGGCCACTCCAGCTTCCTGCTGCCGCCGCTGCCCAACACCCAGTTCACTCGTGACACCACCTGCTGGATCTACGGCGGTGTGACCCTGAACCCGATGTACTGGCCGGCACGACGTCAGGAAACCCTGCTGACCACCGCGATCTACAAGTTCCACCCGGAATTCGTCAACGCCGACTTCGAAGTCTGGTACGGCGATCCGGACAAGGACCACGGCATGTCCACCCTCGAAGGTGGTGACGTCATGCCCATCGGCAACGGCGTCGTCCTGATCGGCATGGGCGAGCGCTCCTCCCGCCAGGCCATTGGCCAAGTCGCCCAGGCGCTGTTCGCCAAAGGAGCTGCCGAGAAAGTAATTATCGCCGGCCTGCCCAAGTCCCGCGCCGCGATGCATCTGGATACCGTGTTCAGCTTCTGCGACCGCGACCTGGTCACTGTCTTCCCGGAAGTGGTGAAAGAGATCGTTGCCTTCACCCTGCGCCCGGACGAGAAGAGCCCCTACGGCATCAACGTCCAGCGTGAAGAGAAGGACTTCATGACCGTCGTCGCCGAGTCCCTGGGCCTGAAGAAACTGCGCGTTGTCGAGACCGGCGGCAACAGCTTCGCCGCCGAACGCGAGCAGTGGGACGATGGCAACAACGTGGTCTGCCTGGAACCGGGCGTGGTGGTCGGCTATGACCGCAACACTTACACCAACACCCTGCTGCGCAAGGCTGGCGTGGAAGTCATCACCATCAGCGCCGGCGAACTGGGCCGGGGCCGTGGGGGCGGTCACTGCATGACCTGTCCAATCATCCGCGATCCCGTGGAATACTAACTCACTGGTAGCACTGGAAGGTGCTTGCTCAGCGGCTGTGATAGCGCTGAGCTCCATCAGCGCTTAGTTCACATGAAGACTTGAGCTGACCACAACCTGGTTACGACCGTTACTCTTTGCCACATAGAGCGCTGCATCAGAAGCCTTAAGTAGACGTGTATAATCTGGATGACCATCGTACTCTGCGACGCCAATACTGACAGTCACAGAAATGCTCCGCCCATCATTTATAGAAATAATTTCTTTCTGTACTCTTCTGCAAATTTTCTCTGCAACTCTACGAACCGGGATTTCAGACGCCTCAACCAGCACGACCAAGAACTCTTCCCCTCCTAGCCGGAACACATAATCCCCACCACGAACGCTCTCAGAAACCAAGGTGGCGACACGTTTTATAACTTCGTCCCCCACTGCATGGCCGTAGCTATCATTTATAAATTTGAAGCTATCTATATCTATAGTTAACACTGACAAGGAAGACTCATTGCGGCGCAAATAATTAAGCTCTCGCAACATGACACTTTGAAGGTATCTTCGATTAAGGAGTCGTGTCAGAACATCCCGCCCAGACTCTAGACTTATAACTTGATCAAACATACTATCCAAGAGAAAACGAATTACACTACACCCATCTCGGACATCCAATAAAATCCGGTGCCGAGATCCCCCCTCCCTATAGCCTCAGACACAACAGAGTCCAATCTGCCAAACTGAAGAAGTATTTCGTCAACCTCTCTTACCCCGTCGAAACAAAGAACCCCTTTATGCAGAAACCAAATACCAAAATCCGACTTACTCAAAAAAGAAATAGATGCAACTGGAGCACCAAGTAAAACATCGTGAATCAGCTTATTCTCCCAACTAAGCAATGCTGATTTCTGGCGTTCTTTCTCCACCCCAGAATCTTTAGAAATAACAAAAAGACGACACAGATCCTCAGCTCTAGAATTATCAATTCGAAAATCATCGTATGCCAAACATATAACTTGAACAGCCTGACTCACGCCCTCCATGACACATGAAAACACATCAACACCGGCAGCAGGAGAAGTCAAAAGTAAAATCTCATGCAACCTAGACAGAACAACACGAACCCCCTCCATCACTAAATGTAGCGGAGTACCAAGACGGGCAAATAACTCACCAACACCTCGCTGAAAATTGATAGCCTCGATATAATTTTATCGAGCGAAACATAAAATGTATTATTAATCCATTTATGCAATTTCAACTCTACATCAGCACGCCCTTGGCTCAGAAATACGGCCGACGCTGGATTATTAAGAACAGCATTACAAAACCCCTCAACCAATTCACTCTCATGCCTACAAACGGTATCACGCAGCATTTCATGGAGCTGAGAGTTGAGACGATCATTAACCCCTTTCCACACATTGGCTATGTTATCGTACGGGGACACTGGAAAAGACATAATGTTAAACTCTTTACTAATTAATACACTCCCTCCAGCAATCATTCAAACGCTTTAAAGGAGCAGCTGAAAAGACTATTGCCAGAACGATTACCACAACTATCCCACCGCCTACAAATGACAATATCCGCTCGCTTAATACGCCTTCATCAAAGCCCGCCCAAAAAAGTATGAATCCCAAGACCAGGGCCACTGCAAGCAAAACAAAAGATAAAAGACAAGTAACAATCGCCAGAACCAACCATGTTTTCCTTAACATGTAAAACCCCATAGAACTTGGTAAAATCGACCAACAATAATGGACTAGCCACTACACGACCGTTCGAATATAGCTATCGATACCCTCCACCTGCCAATTGGCATAGTCTTATTGAATCCACCATCTCTACCTCTCTTCCATTCACCCGAATTAGCCCCTGCTGCTGCAGCTTCGCAAAAGTTCTAGAAACGGTTTCCATAGCGACGCCCAAATAATTCCCAATCTCACCCCGAGACATACTTAGCCGAAGAGTATGGGCAAAATATCCGCGAGCACGAAATCGAGCAGAAAGATTTATTAAAAAAGTGGCAATTCTTTCCTCCGAAGTCTTTTTTGACAAGAGCAGCATCATTTGCTGGCCCTCACGAATTTCGCGACTCATAGTCCGCATCAGTTGGCGCCGCAACTGCGGAATCACCTCAGTTAACTCGTCCAGTCGCTCAAATGGTATCTCGCAAACTGAACTGGACTCGAGTGTTTGAGCTGACACTGGATACGTCCCTTCGCCCATACCGGCCAAACCAAGGATCTCACTAGGCAATTGAAATCCTGTAATTTGCTCCACTCCACCATCAGTAATGCAATAGTTCTTAACGGTCCCCGTGCGGAGAGCGAATATCGAGCGGAAGGCCTCTCCCTGACGAAATAGAAACTCACCTCTCTCCAAAGGTCGGCTGCGCTTTACCATTTCATCGAGAATATCAATTTCACGATGGGACAACGCAAAAGGAAGGCATAGGTCCACTAATGTACAACTCTGACAATGAACCTGGCGCCGAACGATTTGCCTACTTAATTTTTCCACAAATATTAACCTCAGCATCCATTCTTGAGCTCTACCTTAGCATTCACAACTGCGTAGCTAGTTACTCCTCCGCCACACATAGACCGCCAAGAAAAGCATGCACCAGAGTACGCGCAAATGATCACGAACTCTGACTCATCAAGCAATATCCTGCGAAACCGCTAACGTGTCCTCGTGCGCCTAGACTTCACACCAGCAATCCGCGCCAAGGTTTATTCAGAATATCCTGACAGAAGCATGTAATAGCCACCCTGCTATCCTCCCGCACTCGCGTGAGTTCTTAAGCAGGCAAAATCGCCCTGAACCTATTAGCCCTAAACACTCCAGGACTAACCTTGAACCAGCGCTGGCAGGCCTTGTGGAAGCTGCTAACCTCCTTAAAGGCTAACAATTCAGCTATTTTCGATATATCCATAGAACCATGTGCCAAGTAGTGCTCCGCTAATTGGCAACGTACGCCGTCAAGGATTACCTTGAAATTACTACCTTCCTTCGCCAACCCCCTCTGCAAGGTGCGCTTCCCTAGCTTTAAGGCTAGAGCTACTGAGTTCATATCACTCACGCCCTGAGATAGCTGTTCTAACAGAACCTTCTTTACCGAATCGCTATAGGTTAGCCGGCGCAATCGATCAACTTGAGACCTTGCAAAATTATCATGCATCAGCAACAAGCCTTCGTCAGCAGTACTCAAAGGTTCTAACAGCATATTTTTATCAAGCACAACACTCGTTCTAGCTTCTCCAAAGCTTACGTTCTCACCGAACAAGCGCGTATGTTCAGCCACATCTACTGGCTTCTGATAAGAAAACGCCACCTCTCTAAATGATAGATCCCTCCCACCTAAAACCCACTTTAGAAACCCTAACAAAGACGAAACAGCAATATCTTGCAGAACGTGAGCGCCAGGAGTTTCATTTTCTTGATAATCCATGGACCAAATCCGGACACCATCTCCCTCGTCATCGAGCCCAACTACAAATCCATTGCCTATCAGCTCAGAGTACTTCACCAAGTACTCCAACCCCTCCATCAAGCAATGGCTCGACAACATGACGTAGCCTACCAATTGAAATACGCCCGGAAGAAAATCGTCGTAGGCACGTAATCCAATATGCGCTACACCACACTCTCTAGCCGAGATCTCTGCCAGTCTGACAAGATCATCTGAATCGAAGAAGCCACCCACACCCAACAACTTATTTCGATCGATACCCGCTTCCTGGCACAAGCGCTCAGCATCCAGGCCCTCACACCTCAAGACGTTTACTAGTTGACTGATCAATCCTGAGCTTATTCGAAACACTTGATTCTTCCCTTCAACGCTCTACGCAAGAGCCATCCGATCAGCCCTAGTCTGATAGCTGTCTTAGCCAAAATCAAAGTGCAATGTTTCTGGATCAACCTTTGTCGCCAGAGGACACTAATACGGCACCAGAGGACATCTCAAAGATAAACAGGGCTGCGAAAACTATTTGTATTACGACCATCATTTAGAATTTTCAGTTTAATGCAGTCAAATAGCTCGTGACAAGCATCCTGAGGCCATGCGTGGGCTCTAGCATCACTTCGGATGACTAAGGGGTATCCTCTCGATATAGTTCTTATAGTGCATCAATAGCTTTAAACACATAACGACTGAGACCTTAAAGAACTTTATTACTAGCACGTAACTAGATAACAAATCATTCGTCTCAGATGAATGCCTTGATTATAACTTTGCCTTCCGGGACACCTGCCTTTCTAGGGGCAAACAGCTCTGACAAGCCTTGCAAAGCATCCTCTACAACGATTCCATCGTTAGCCTTCTCGAATAGAGTGCGCAGACAGCTAATGACCAAAGGCGCCCGTCGGGATGCCAAAAGCAGCCACGCCGGATGCTGGCTGCGGGAGGAGACATAACGCTCGGTAAGCTGCTGAGTACTCTCTTCCATGTCAGTATCTCGCGTGAGTCCTTCACTAGTCGAATGACACCAGTAATCTGGCATCCTAGTCACCTCATCCCTAAGGTCGACTACCCACTTGGACGAGATAGCTATAGCAACCCCATTTTATAGCCTTACCGCACCTAATAATGGCGCCTCAGGCGGGTGCTTTCAATGACTGGAGGTTTGAAATTTATCAAATCAAGCCGAAACTTTCCGGACGCCCCTCTCTTCTATTGCATCATCAAGAAAAAAGGTAGCTTTACAATAGCGAGAGAATTACGCACCTAAAAGGACACCTAGCACCTAAACCTTATAAACTTCGAATCCTCCCCGGAAACTAGCTTTCAGCTATCCAGCCTAAAAACCCAAGGCTAACCAGGCCTTAAAATAGATTCAACAAGCAAAGCCCCCTTTCTTGACAATTTATATTCAAGCGAGTTTCTATTATTATTTCTCATGAAGCGCGTACTAGATACATGTTGCCGACGTTCAACAAGCCCGCGAGCCAGCAGATCCGGAAAATAACTAGCCGGAGAGCACTGAAGCCATATACCCAAGCCACTAGACCGCACCCACCCTCCATCAAAGTAAAGCACCTGGAGAATCCTCACCTGGTCCTCACTGAGCCCTTCCATTACGACCTCTTGAAATCTCACGACCATTCTAGTTTTAACTAAAGCATGAAACTATAAAATGCAATCTAAATGAAGAGCGTCCAGCTCTACCAGAAGTCAGGCCATTTGCCCAATAGTCTTGCGGAACCGCCAAAGTGCAGAGAGGAAAAAGAGCAGACCAATAGCAAACACAAGTACTAACTGCCCCCATACTATCGAAATTCCCGCCCCACGAAACAGAACTGCCTGGGCCAGCGAGACAAAATGTGTTGTTGGGGCCAATAGCATTATATTCTGAACCAAATCAGGCATACTCTCCCTGGGCGTCGTCCCTCCCGACAATATCTGCAACGGAATAAGTATAATTATAGCCAACAACCCCAACTGCGGCATAGATCGCGCGACAGTCCCTAAAAAAACCCCCATTGAAGTAGTCGCAAAAAGATGTATAGCTGCACCTATCAAAAACAACCAAACCGAACCATTGAGCGGAACGCCAATCCAAGAATGCACAACGAGAAGCAAAGAAGCGGCTGCAGCTATTAGAACCACAAGCCCCATTGACCAAATCTTTGCCAGCATAATCTCAAATGCAGTCAATGGCATTACCAATAGATGCTCAACCGTTCCGTGCTCACGTTCCCGAATAAGCGCGGCCCCCGTGAGAATTATGGATAGCATGGTAATCTGATTTACCACTTCCATAACCGCACCAAACCACGCCTGAGTTAAATTAGGGTTGAAATCCGCTCGCACAGCCAGCCTTGCCGACATGGACGGATCACCACGATATCGATTAATGAACTCCCTAACTTCGGTATCAACAATATTCTGTATGTACCCCGCCCCAGAGAACGCCTGAACCGTCTGAGTAGCATCAACATTCAACTGAATTTTCGGGTTTCTCCGCGCAAGCACATCTCGCTGAAAATCAGGAGGAATATCAAGTGTAAAGCTATACAACTCTGTATCCATCCCATGATCCATTTCAGCCTGATTGATTTCGGAGGGAGCTCGAAAATAAGGAACTTGAAAGGACCTAATTATCTTCTTAGACAATTGAGATTGATCTTCATCGACTACCGCAATAGATGCGTTATGCAGCGTTTCAGGGACCCCCGTTGCCGAACTGTAAACCCCAAAAGAAAAAGCCCATGCAATAAGGATCAACATCGCATAGTCTCGACCCAGACTACGAAACTCCTTAACACCAAGATTAAATATATTTTCAATCTTCTTCATGGCTCAATCTTCCTGTTTCTTAAGGAAGTACACGCTAAGCAAGGTCAGTACCACTGCCATCACCGCCAGAGGCCAGTAATAAACCCATAGATCGGCGACTCCCAGTGCCTTTGAGAAAGCCCCACGGCTAATAATCAGGAAGTGCGAGGTCGGGTAGAGTCTGCCAATTAAGGCAGCGACGCCCTCTAACGAGGACACAGGGTGTATCAGACCGGCAAACTGGATGGCCGGGATCATAGTAGCGATGGCGGTGCCAAACACTGCGGCGATCTGGCTCTTCATGAAGGTCGACAGTAGCAGACCCAGACCCGTGCTAGTCACCACGTAAAGGAAGGCGCCAACCAGCAGCGCAAAGAAACTCCCCTTGAGCGGAACCTGGAACAACAGCACGGCCATGGCCAGCATCAGCAGGAAGTTGATCATGCCCATACCGATATAGGGCAGCTGCTTTCCGAGAAGAAACTCTAGGCGCGTCACTGGCGTGACATAGAGATTGGTGATCGAGCCAAGCTCCTTCTCGCGCACCACGCCTAGAGCAGTGAGCATCGCCGGGATCATGATCAGCAGCAGTGGGATTACTGCAGGAACCATGGCTTTAAGGCTTTCTACGTCTGGGTTATAGCGATAGCGCACCTCAGTACTAGCAACCGAACTAGCTTCGGCATTGCCACTCTCACGCGCTGATTCAGCCAAGTAACTTAAATGCATCCACTGAATGTAGCCCTGGACCGTAGTGGCCCGGGTTGGCATAGCTCCATCAATCCAGACTCCGATAATTGGGGAAAAACCACGCTTAAAGTCACGACCGAAGTTTGGTGGAATCTCTAACGCTAAACTCAACTCCCCACTTCGTAACCGCTGATCGAGTTCATCGGGATTTTCGATGGGAGAGTGCTCGATGAAGTAACGTGAGCCTGAAATATTGAGAACATAGTTTTGACTAGTGGTAGTTTGATCGCGATCGAGCACAGCAAAGGAAAGATTCTCCACGTCCACGTTAATGCCGTATCCGATGATGAACATCAGTAGCGCGGTACCCAGTAGCGCCAGAGTCAAGCGGATCGGGTCACGGCGTAACTCCATCGCCTCGCGGCGCGCGTAGCTGAATAGACGCAGCCAACTGAAGCGGTCGCTGCCCTTGTAGCGATCCGGGGCAGTGACTTTCTCCGGAGCTGGAGCGGCGCCCGGTACCGGCGTGCTACCGGCCGCCTCCTCCAGGTAGGCGATGAAGGTCGCTTCCAGAGTGGGCAGACCGCGCTTGTCGATTAAGCCCTGCGGGGTGTCGCTGTCGAGCACCTTGCCGGCGTGCATCAGCGATATGCGGTCGCAGCGCTGCGCCTCGTTCATGAAGTGGGTGGAGATGAAGATGGTCACCCCGTCGCGCCGCGACAGCTCAACCATCAGTTGCCAGAAGCCGTCGCGGGCCACCGGGTCGACGCCCGAGGTCGGCTCGTCGAGGATGAGGATTTCCGGCTTGTGGATAACCGCCACGGCCAGCGATAGACGCTGGCGGATACCCAACGGTAGGCTGTCGGGCAGCTCGTCCCTGACTTTGTCCAGGTCGAAGCGCTCAAGCATTTCCTCCACCCGTGAGCCGATCTCGGCGGGCGGCAGGTGGAACAATTTGGCGTGCAGCTCGAGGTTCTGCAGCACCGTCAGCTCGGCGTACAGCGAGAAGGCCTGGGACATGTAGCCGACTCGCCGGCGGGTCTCCATGTCGTTGGCGTCCACCGGCTGGCCGAACAGTGCGCAGGTGCCTTCGCTGGCCGGCAGCAAGCCGGTGAGCATCTTCATGGTTGTGGACTTGCCGCAGCCATTGGAGCCTAGGAAGCCGAAGATTTCCCCGCGCTCAATACGGAAGCTTACATGGTCCACAGCGACGAAATCGCCAAAGCGGCAGGTCAGTCCCTCGGCCTCGATAGCGATCTGCAGCGCGCCCTCGCTTTGCGAACGCGGAGGGATCACCAGCGCGTGGTGGCCAGCACGCTTGCTCTCGGGTAGCAACGCGATGAAGGCCGCCTCCAGGCTTTGCCTATTTGTACGCTCGCGCAGTTCGGCAGGCGTACCGGTGGCCAGCACCTTGCCATCGTCCATCGCCACCAACCAGTCAAAGCGCTCGGCTTCCTCCATGTAAGCGGTGGCGACCAGCACGCTCATGCCCTCGCGGCCAGCGCGGATGCGCCCGATCAGTTCCCAGAACTGGTTGCGCGACAGCGGGTCCACGCCAGTGGTGGGCTCATCGAGAATCAAGAGGTCTGGGTCATGGATCAGCGCGCAGCACAGCCCGAGCTTCTGCTTCATGCCGCCGGAGAGCTTGCCCGCCGGGCGCTCGGCGAAGGGCGCCAAGCCAGTGCTCTGCAGCAGGTCGGCGATGCGCCTCTCGCGCTCGGCCTTGTCGTGGCCGAACAGGCGACCGAAGAAGTCGACGTTCTCGAACACCGAGAGCGTCGGGTAGAGGTTCTTGCCCAACCCCTGTGGCATATAGGCAATACGCGGGCACACGGCGCGGCGGTGACGCACGTCGCGCATATCTCCCCCGAGCACTTGGATTTCGCCATCTTGCATCTTCCGCGCGCCGGCAAGTAGCGCCAGCAGGCTGGACTTACCAACGCCGTCTGGGCCGATCAGGCCAACCATCCGGTTGGCCGGTATCTCCAGACTAACGTCGTCCACCGCGCGGGTCTGGCCATAGCACAGCGACACGCCGGCCAGGCTGGCGACCGTCTGTATGTCGCTCATTGCGGAACCTTGATCTGCAGAGAGGCAGGCCACTCGACCTGCGGGTCAAGACGCAGGTAGGCCATGCCCGGCACGCCGGTCTTTACGTAGGTGGCATACTTCGCAAGCAGATCCGGATCGAGCCGCGCCTTAACGCGGAACATCAGCTTCTCGCGCTCGTTAGCAGTCTCCACAGTCTTAGGCGTGAATTGCGCAACGCTAGCCACGTAGGACACCTTGGCCGGGATCACATACTGCGACACTGCGTCGATCACCAAGCGTACGTCCTGACCGAGCTCAACCTTGCCCGCCTGCGCCGAGGGCAGGAAGAAAGTCATGTAGACGTCGGCCAAATCAACCATATTGAGCAGCTTTCCGCCGGCGGCCAACACTTCCCCAGGCTCTGCAACGCGGTACTGCACGCGGCCATTGCGCGGTGCCTTGAGCAGGCTGTCATCGATGTCCGCCTGCAGGCGCACGGTACTCGCAGCGGCGGCTTCGATGGCCGACTGAGCTTCGATCACCTGGGAACGCGCGGCAGTGATGCCGGCCTGCGCCGAAACCACTTGCGAACGTGAGGCTGCTAGCGCCGCCTGAGCACTCTGCATCACGGCGCGATCATCATCGAGTTGCTGTTGTGGTAAGGCATTGCGCTGAACTAATTGCTCAGTGCGGCTGAAGCGTTTCTGCGCGGCGGTGAGTTCAGCCTGGCGCTGCGCCACCACAGCCTCAGCTGTGGCCTTCTCACTCGTCCGCTGGGCGACCAAAGACTCGGCGGTGAACTTCGCATTCTGCGCCCGACGCACCTCAGCCTGGGCCTGGGCCAACTGTGCCTCGAGGACCTGAGTATCCATGCGCGCGACCACTTCGCCGAGTTTGACGAAGTCACCTTCGTCAACGTTGATTTCAGCGACACGACCAGGCAATTTGGTAGCTACATCCACTTCAGTGGCTTCTATTCGCCCGTTGGCAGCAGCAAACTCTCTACCAATAGTACTAGGTCTAAACATAACCCAAGCAAGAGCAGCAACCACTATGCAGGCTAGAATTATGCTGACACGGGGAAGCGCTTTTTTCCCTCCTTTCATCTCTTACCCCAAACCACATAAAAAAGAACTCTAAACATGCGACTCCCCCTAAAATATTAACCTATAAAAACAAACCCCAACCATCAAAAACAGAAACCTCCTACAAGCTCCAGAATTGATCGAAAAACCATCTAAAAATTAAACCTACTACTCGAAGCCAACCACTAGCATCAGCACTCCTCTCGACTCCACTTCCGCAAAAAATAGCTAATCAAGCCATCGACACCCGAGCAATGTCCTGTGACACCAAAAAAAATGTCCGCAGGCACCTTAAGAAGGTATCCATGGACATACTGGAAGTTATCTATAGACATACTGACAGCATCAAGATATCTATAGGCGATCGGCGCAGGAATCAGCCTCCACCTAACACAGGAGCAGCGAGAAATGAGTAGGATAAGTGCCGGGTTAACTGCCCAGTTGGTGAGTTTCCTGAGCAGTGAAAACCTCGACACAGAGCGACTCTGCAAAGAAGTCGGGATAGCCATCGACGAGCTAAGATCGTCAAATAAATTTATTCCAAGATCAAGCGCCCTTCGGTTAATGGAGCTAGCAGAAATTGAGAGCGGTAACCCAGACATTGGACTTAAAGCTTACCAGCACTTTCTTCCAGGTGCTTTTCAATTAGTAGGATATGCAATGATCTCCAGCGCCAATCTAAAAGACGCGCTGCAGGTCTTAGTACGTTTTTCCAAACTTCTCGGAAACGGCTTCACTGTCGGCCTAACACAAGAAAAAAATGGCATACGCCTGTGGTACGTTGACAACACAGAAGACAGAACAAAGAAATCCAGAGTGTTCAATGACGCAATATTGGCATCAACTCTCGGACTCTGCCGCTGGATGGCTGGGGGTAAACTTCCCGAAATCCAAGAAATAGAATTCATTTACCCCACTCCACAAGACATCTCAGAGCACCAACGGCTTTTTGATTGCCCCCTACACTTTGGGAAAAATAGAAACAGCATCTTATTTGACAACCACGCGCTATCGCTGCCGCTAAGCACTGCAAATGAAACACTTGCACTACTCCATGGCAGCCTTGCTGAACATCAAGAATATTTTTTAAATAACGGACATTACAGCGAACGCACACGAAGCTTGCTCATCAAGCGCCTTGGCCACTCCCTCTGCGACATGGACTCTGTAGCAAAAGAACTTAACGTCAGTAGTCGTTTCTTACAGCGCGAGCTTGCAAAAGAGGGTAAAACCTTTAAAGAAATATTCAATAGCACCCGAAAAAGACTAGCCGAACACTACTTAAAAAACTACCACTCTTACTCCCTAGACCACATAAGCACACTACTTGGCTTTAAAGAGCTAAGTAGTTTTCACAAGGCTTGCCTTCGATGGTTCGGCATGCCACCAGGGAGTTTTCGAAACACTCACACAGAAACTCACCCATCAGGAGTAGACCAGAAAATAACTCATACCTAAAGCAAACCTGGATCGCCCTTTTGCGAAAGAGCCGTAAGAAACCCATCAAGCCACTCATGGCGACTACGAAGCCCCTCTACGCTCGCGTGAGGGTATGGGCAATCAAAAATAGTCAAACCAGATGAGCCAGAATCATACCCAACATCAAAAGGCTTTCTAAATTCAAGCTCAGAGCGATCCTCAAACGCAGAAATGATTAGCATATAAACACCTCAATTCTCTCTAGCGTAAATATCCAGAGTGCGCCTACCACAGAAAATCTCAAGCAATGCAGTTCAAAAACTCGTTCACGTCACCTTCGCGGATCACTCATGGACTAAAATAAAAACTCCATGACCAAGCTGAAGATTAGGCTTCGGCTACATGCTGCATGGGTTTGGGCTTTTTCAAAACATCCTCACACCACAAATAATTGTCCGCAACTACAGTTTTTAGCAATTTCCCGCCCTCCCTGAGTCGATAAATAGGTAGTTAATAAGCACTATGGGAGCAGCGCCGACAAGTAAATCGTCTCGTCTAACTCGGTCGGAAGCCTCAAGAAACAACCGGCCAGTCCGGGCTACGATGGCGGCCGGCCGGATCATTTTGTATTCAATAGAAATTGAGCTTATTGCCGAACATAGCGACCAGGTGCATGCTCAAGCGGAGGGTATTCAGCATTACCTAGCATAGTGATAGCAGGCAGGCGTGAGCCGGCATACTCGGCCAACCAGGCGAACCAATCACCCCACCAACTGCCGGCATGCTGCTGGGCACCCCGCAACCAGTCGTCGGCTGCCGGTGCTATGTGTTCATTGACCCAGTAATGGCGCTTGTTCCTACCTGGCGGGTTGATCACCCCGGCAATGTGGCCGGAGGCACCGAGGACGAACCGCTTCGGACCTTCCAGCAATGCCGTGCTGGCATAGGCACTGCGCCAGGGCACTATGTGGTCGTCGTGGGTCCCCAAGATGTACGCTGGTGCATCTATGGCGCGCAGATCCAGCTTGACGCCGCACAGATCCAACTCCCCTGATTTGAGATCGTTTTGCAGGTAGGTGTGGCGAAGGTACCAGCAATACAGGGGCCCCGGCAGGTTGGTGCTGTCGTTGTTCCAGAACAGTAGATCCAGAGCCGGCGGCTTCTGCCCCTTGAGATACTTGTCTACGTTGTAGTTCCACCACAGCTCGTTGGGCCGCAGCAGGGAGAAGGTATTGCCCATGTCCTCGCCGCGGAACAGGCCACACTTGCCACCATGGCCACCGATGGTGCGCTCGCGGTAGGCCACCAATTGCTCATCGACGAAGACGCTGATCGGCCCGGTATCGAGGTAGTCAAGAAAAGTGGCAAACAGGCTCAGGCTGGCAATGTCGTGGTCGCCACGCGCTGCCAGCACCGCTAGAGCGCAACTCAGCATGGTGCCGCCGATGCAGAAACCCAAACAGTTCAGGTGGCGCTCCCCGCTGATGGCCCGGGTAGTGCGCAGGGCGCTGATCACTCCGTCCTGGATGATCTGCTCCCAGGTGATGTCGGCCTGTTCCTGAGTGAAGTTGCGCCAGGACATCAGAAAAACTTGATGGCCTCGCTCTAGTAGATGGCGGATTAGAGAGTTTTCGGGGCCGAGGTCAAGGATGTAGTACTTGTTGATCGCCGGCGGAACGATGAACACCGGCCGCTGGTATTGCGTTTCGCTGAGCGGTGAATACTGGATCAGCTGGAATAGAGGGGTTTCCAGTACCACGGCACCAGGGGTGGTGGCCAGATTCACGCCAACTTCGAAATCGCCCAGGTCGCATTGGCGCAACTTGCCTTCCTGCATGTCACTGGCCAGATGCAACAGGCCACTTAGTAGGCTGGCGCCCTGCGTTTCCACTAGGCGTTGCAGCGCATCGGGGTTGCTCAGCAGAAAATTACTCGGGGCACTTGCGGCGATCGCTTGTTCAATAAGGTAACGAAGGCGCTGACGCGGCTTCTCCTCATCGATGGGCAGTAGCTCCAGTAGTTTCAGCAGGAAACCGGAGTTCAGCAGGTAGAAGGCAGCCAGGGAGCCGAATAGCGGTTCGCTCCAGTTGCCGCTGGCAAAGCGACGGTCATTGAACGCGAACGGCTGGCAGGTCAGCAATTGCTGGCCAAGATCGGCCCACTGTTGTTGGTAGCCAGCCTGCAGTTGCTCCAGCGCCTCGACAGGCACATCGAACCACCGGCTTTGGTCATGTCCGTTGAACCAAACATTCTGCGCCACGTATAGGCGCAACTGCTGCAGGACGAAGCTAGCGATGAAAGGTACCTGTCCCGACCAGTAGCGAGCAAAGGTGTGTGCGTTGTCCATGGCGTCTCCGGGAATATGAAAACAAAAGCCGCACCCGGTGAGGGGCGCGGTGCGATCATGTCGGGACGTAACCGCACGGCCAGCCTGGCGGTGCGGGTGCAGGGGGGCACGTCCGGCAGAGTCGCGAAAGCGTCACTCAGCGCTCGATGGCCAGCGCCACGCCCTGGCCACCGCCGATACACAGGGTAGCCAGGCCTTTTTTCGCGTCGCGCCTGAGCATTTCATGCAGCAGGCTTACCAGTACGCGGCAGCCGGAGGCGCCAATGGGGTGGCCGAGGGCGATGGCGCCGCCGTTGACGTTGACCTTGTCAGCATCCCAACCCAGCTCCTGGCCCACGGCCAGGGCCTGGGCGGCGAAAGCTTCATTGGCTTCGATCAGATCCAGCTGGGCCAGACTCCAGCCTGCCTTCTCCAAGCAGCTGCGGGTGGCCGACACTGGGCCGATACCCATGATCGCCGGATCGACGCCAGCATTGGCGTAGGCGGTGATCTTCGCCAGCACTGGCAGACCGAGTGCTGCGGCCTTTGCAGCACTCATCAGCAGCACCGCGGCGGCACCGTCGTTGAGGCTGGAAGCGTTGCCGGCGGTGACGCTGCCATCCTTCTTGAAGGCAGGTTTCAGCTTGCCCAGCGACTCAGCGGTGGTGCCGGCACGCGGCTGCTCGTCGGTGTCGAAGCTCAGCGCCTCGCCCTTGCGCTGCGGAATGCTCACAGGGACGATCTCGTCGCGGAAGCGACCGGCCTCAATGGCAGCCGCGGCTTTCTGCTGCGAGGCTGCGGCGAATTCGTCCTGGGCTTTGCGGCTGATGCCGTACTTGTCTACCAGGTTTTCGGCGGTGATGCCCATGTGGTAGTCGTTGAAGGCGTCCCACAGGCCGTCGACGATCATGCTGTCGAGTATCTGCCCGTGGCCCATGCGCAGGCCGGTGCGAGCATTGGGCAGGACATAGGACGACCGGCTCATGTTCTCCATGCCGCCAGCGATCACCACCTCGGCATCGCCACAGCGGATGGCCTGAGCGCCCAGGTGCAGGGCTTTCAGGCCGGAGCCACAGACCTTGTTCAGGGTCATCGCCGGTACGGCGTATGGCAGGCCGGCAATGACCGCTGCCTGTCGGGCAGTATTCTGCCCAGCACCGGCGGTAAGTACGTGGCCGAGTATCACTTCATCCACCTGACTGCTATCCAGAGCGGTCTGTTCGAGCAGGCTGCGGATCACCGTGGCGCCCAGCTCAACGGCGGGGGTGCCGGCCAGGCTTCCCTGGAAAGCGCCGATGGCGGTGCGAACGGCGGCGACGATAACGACTTCGATCATCTGAAGCACCTCATGTCATGGCTTAGCGACGGCGCGAATGGCACGTCACTGCATGTTCATGCCGCCGTTCACCGAGAAGTCGGCGCCGGTGGCATAGGCAGACTGATCGGAGGCCAGCCAGGCCACGATCGAGGCAATCTCCTCAGGCTGGCCGAGACGGCCGACTGGAATGCCGGTGATCATGTCCTCGAGGATGTCCGGGCGAATCGCCGCGGTCATGTCGGTCTTGATGTAGCCGGGGGAAACCGTATTGACAGTCACGCCCTTGCCACTCACCTCGCGGGCCAAGGCCATGCTGAAACCATGAATGCCTGCCTTAGCTGCGGAGTAGTTGGTCTGCCCGAACTGGCCTCGTTGACCATTGATCGAGGAGATGTTGATGACGCGTCCCCAGCCCTTGGCCAGCATGCCCTCGATGACCTGCTTGGTCGTGTTGAACAGGCCGGTGAGATTGGTATCAATCACCGTCCTCCAGTTCTCCGGGGACATCTTGCGGAAGGTGCCGTCGCGGGTGATGCCAGCATTGTTGACCAATACATCGATCGGGCCGACAGTCTCGTGCACCATGTCGAAGGCCTGGCGGGTGCTGTCCCAGTCGGTGATGTCGCAGTCGATGCAGTGGAAGTGGAAGCCCGCCTCGAGTTGCTTGGCAATCCAGGAGGCCTTGCGGCTGGAGTAGGGATTACAGCCCACCACCACGGTGAATCCATCCCGATACAGGCGCTGGCTGATCGCCGTACCGATACCGCCCATACCACCGGTGACCAGTGCTATACGTGCCGGATTGCTCGCAATACCCATTAACCATTCCTCGTTAATTAAGACCTTGGAACAGCGGGCAAGTCTCTGGCGCTTTGCAGATGGGAACAACGTCCCCGGGTGACGCCGGGTTGTCCTCGCGCACCAGCCTTGGCGCGCTTTGAACTCTATCTAACCAAGCATTGACTGGAGTCAATAAAAATTGACTTGCGGACATCTAGGTCGCGCATTTCAAGGTGTGCCACCGCTCTTCGAGAAACGGCAGAGGGGTATTTACCAGATCAGTTCCAACTATGTCGGGATGCTGGTGGATATGCTGCCGGCGGAGGGCCTGGATGAGGTGCTCTTGCGTCGTGAGGCTTGAGTCGATATTTGCTTACTGACACGGACGGATGTGTTGTTCACACACGCGAGCGCCTACCCCGCTACCAGCTCCACGCTCTACCACATCCAGGCGCACAGGATTAGCATCAATGCGTAGCGGCGTATCAAGTAACTGGCGAGCACTCCACCGATACAGCAGGCCGTAATCAGACCCACAGTGTTACTGGCGGCTTCCAAATCCATGAACTTGCCGACGCCCAATAGCTCGGTGAACAGTGGCGCTCAGAATAGAGCACCAAGTTAAATATGGAGCGCATGGATTTGCATGAAGGCACCTTGAATCAACCGAGGATGTTCAGGCCGCCATCAACGAAGTGGACTCCGCCAGTCTGACCTTGGCTCGCGTTGCTAACCAGCCAGGCGCACAGGCCGCCGACTTCCTCCAAAGTGACTAGGCGGCGCAAGGGGGCGCGATTGGTCGAGGTTTCCAACAAGTGATCAAAGTCCTTCAGCCCGGATGCCGCCCGAGTCGGCATAGGGCCGGGAGAAATGGCGTGCACACGGATGTTGCGCGGCCCCAGTTCGGTGGCCAGGTAGCGCACGCTGGCCTCCAAAGCGGCCTTGACCGGCCCCATCAGGGCATAGCCTTCGATCGTCTCCTGAGCGCCCAAGTAACTCATGGTCACCAGACTGCCGCCCCGAGGCATCAGCGGTTCGGCCAGGCGCGCCATGCGGATAAAGGAGTGACAGGAAATATCAACGGCCTGCAGAAACCCGGAACTGGAGCTATCCAGTAGGCGCCCGCGGAGTTCCTCCTTGGGTGCGCTAGCCAGGCAGTGAACGACAAAGTCCAGCGATCCCCATTGCACTGCGAGGTGCTCGAACAGCGCGTCCAGCTCGCCGGCCCGGGTCACGTCCAGGGGCATGCGCACACTGGCATGCACCTGTTGCGCCAGAGGTTCAACATGCACCCTGGCTTTGTCATTCAGCCAGGTGACGGCCAGCTCAGCGCCCATGTCATGCAGAGCCTGAGCACAGCCCCAGGCGATCGAATGCGGGTTGGCGATGCCGACCACCAGGCCGCGCTTACCGGCTAGGGACAGGCTTTCCTTGATACTCATAAGCGTTGATCCTGATATACACGCCAGGCATGGCGGGCAATGATGCTTTCTTCGTCGGTGGGGATGACCCACACAGCCCGTGTGCTGGCAGTACTGGATATGCGCTCGGCGTTGCATTGGTTCGCCGCGTCATCGATGCGCAGCCCAAAGAGCGGCGCGAGATGCTGCAGCACCTGGGCACGCAGCGCAGCATCCTTTTCACCGATACCGGCGGTGAATACCAGCGCGTCCAGCCCCCCCAGGCACGTGGCGAGCCGCCCGACTTCCTGGGCGATTCGGTAGGCATAGAAGTCGATGGCCAGGGTTGCGCGTGGGTCGTCGCTGGCGCGCAGTTTGCGCATGTCGCTGCTAACCCCGGATATGCCGAGCAAGCCGGATTGCCGATACAGCAGCGTCTCCAGATCGCGAACCTGCATACCCTGATCCAGCAGGTACAGCAGCACACCGGGATCCAGGGCGCCGCAGCGGCTGCCCATGGGGAGGCCGTCGAGGGCGCTGAAACTCGTGGTCACCTCGACGCTGCGGCCGGCCTCGATGGCGCACAGGCTGGAGCCATTGCCCAGATGGGCTATGACCAGCTTGCCGGAAGCGAGCTCTGGAGCTCTGTCGATCAGGCGCTGGCTGACATATTCAAATGACAAGCCATGGAAGCCGTAGCGGCGAACACCCTGTTCGTACAGCGCGTAGGGCAGGCCGAAGAGCTGGCTCATTTCACTGCGCCCGGCATGGAACGCGGTATCGAAACAGGCAACCTGAGGTAGGTGCGCATTGTGCTCGAGCGCTGCCTTGATAGCCGCCAGATTGTGCGGTTGATGGAGCGGCGCCAGGGGTTCCAGCGTCTCCAGGCGCGCCAGTACGGCAGGATCCACGCGCACCGGGGCGCTGAAATCCATCCCACCATGCACCACTCGATGGCCGAGCAGCGCAGGTGGGCGATTGTGTAGGCCTTCCTTCAGCGCGCTGTAGACCTGCTGGAAAGCCGCCTTCATATCAGCAACATGCTCCGGCGCAAAGGCTACGTCCCGCACCACTGTTCCATCAGCCATGACTATCTGGAGGCGCGGCACCACGCCAATGCCGTCCAGCTTGCCGCGCGCCAGCAAACGTGGCTGCTCCTCGCCTTGACGGCCGGCGAACAGACCAGTCTTGATGCTCGAGGAGCCAGCATTGACGGTGACGATCAGTTCGTCTTGAGCGGGGCTCATATGGACACACCTAGTTGGGTGCGCAGCGCTTGGGCGAGCAACACGGCCAGCCCGCTACTGGCGATGCGTGCCCGTGGACTGTCGGCGCGGCTGGTGAAAATGATCGGTACGCGGGCGCCGAGGACAATACCCGCCGCCTCGGCACCGGCAAGATAGATCAGTTGCTTGGCGAGGATGTTGCCCGCTTCCATGTCCGGTACCAGCAGAATGTCCGGATCGCCGGCGACTTCTGAATGAATGCCCTTGACCCGCGCAGCGTCGGCGTTGATCGCGTTGTCGAAAGCCAGTGGCCCGTCGAGCAACGCGCCATCAATCTGTCCACGCTGAGACATGACCACAAGTGCGGCAGCTTCCAAGGTCGAAGGCAGCTTGGCCGTGACAGTTTCAACCGCCGACAGCAGCGCTACCTTAGGACGGTCGATGCCCAGGGCGTGCAGCATCTGGATCGCATTGCGACAGATGTCAGCCTTGTCCTCCAGGCCGGGAAAGATGTTTACCGCCGCGTCGGTAACGAACAGCGTTTTGTGGTAGCTGGGCACACTCATGGCGAAGACATGGCTGAGGCGCCGCTCAGTGCGCAGACCGCTTTCACGATCGGCCACGGCATGCAGCAGTTCATCGCTGTGCAGGCTGCCTTTCATCAGCAGCTCGCCACGACCTTCGCGGATCAGGGCAACACCACGCTCGGCGGCAGCGTGACTGTGTGGCACGTCCTCCACGGTTAACCCGTCGATATCCAGGCCAGCCTCGCTGGCGGTTGCCGCGATCTTGTGACGCGGGCCCACCAGAATCGGGGCTATCAGTCCGGCCTGGGTGGCCTCCAGCGCTCCTCGCAGAGCATTCGCCTCGCAAGGATGTACGACGATGGTGGGCAGCGGGCCAATTTCGGCGCAGCGGTTCAGCAACGTCTGGTAGTGATCTTGGCTCATTCGGCGCTGCCTCCCTTGTCCTGGCTCGCAGGGGCATGCGCCGGCGCAGAGCGAGTTGCCTTGCCGCGACCTGCTTTTTTTACCGCAGCCACGGGGCTCTTGCTCCTGGTCCCCACAGGGGGCGGACTGGTTTCGATCTGTGCATCGGAAGACTGGGCGGCGCTTTTCTTCCTTGGCCGTGTGCCGACCTTGGGAGTGCGAGTAACTGCCTCGGGGAGGTGCAGCGTTAACGAAGTCTGGTCTGGAGCGCTGTCCATAGCGATGAGTGGCACCGTTGATTGTGCGAAGGCCGGCACGGGGTGTTCAAGCTGGTCGTGCAAACGGCGCCAGAGTTCGCCCACTGCGCCCTCGGCGTAGAGAAGTTCGGGCACGAGGTACACGGCGGCTGCCAGCACTGCCTCACGCTGCCCGGCCTCGGGAACCAGCAATGGCAATGTATTCAGACTCTCCTCGGGGAGGGCAAAGACCAGCAGATCCTGCAGACGGACGCTGTCACGTACGGCAAGTGGGTCGATGCCGAGCTGTTGCGAGAGCGTGCGGGCCTGTTGAGCAAGTTGTTCGATGCGCTCCTTGCCGAACCTGCCACTTGCATGCGCGAGCAAGCAGAGAATGCGAATGAGCGCTTCCTGCTCCCCACCACGAAGAAGCGAGTCGTGCAGATGCTCGACGAGAGCCTTGTCACGTTGCTCGACGTAGCTCTGCTGCGAGTGTGGTGCCTGGTCGCCAGTCAAGGTGCTCAGACCGCCATAGAAACTATGGAAGAGCATCTCCTGGGCCGCGTCGCGGACATCACGATAGCCATCGAGCAGGGCCTCAACCGTGCTGGACGATGCCTCTTGCCAGGCAAATAGGGGATTGTCGGGCGATGCCGGGCGGCGATTGACGCGCGTCAGAGCCGCATGGCCTGCCAACCACCAGAGCGTTGGATTGAGACTGCTCCAGACAACTTGCTGCTGGTGGAACGGATGGCTCTTGCGCAAGCATTCGGCGAGTGGTTCGTTGATCGCCCTGCGCATCCAGGGACGCACAAGCCAGTCGTAGAGAGTACTATTGAATCCGGAGACGCGGTCGACCAAGGCGAACTCTAATTCGTCGCTACGACCATCCTCATCGTGGCAGAGAATGTCGGCGATGCACCGAGATTCGAAATGTACCTGGTAAGCCTGGTCGTCACTGGCGGATGCTGGCAGGTCGTCGATCACCAGTTCGTACAATCCTGGCGACAACAGGGTGATGGCATCGATGGCGCCGAGCAGCTCCCTGTGCTCACGACGGGCGACCTTGCCGGAGACGAAAATGCCCAGATGGCCGATGCTGGCATGCTGAAGATAGACGATGGTGCGTCCGGCATTGCGCAACGCCAGATCGCTGGGATAGACGTCGGCTATCCAATTCAGTGCTTGCTGCGGTGGAGTGATATTGTCGCCATAGGAGCAGAACACCACCACGGGTGCCTCGATGCGTTTCAGGTCGATGCTGCTGCTCCTGCGCCCGAAACCGCCAGCCAGGCGGTTGCCGATGAACAGGTCATCGACGATCACCTCGATCTCCTCGCTGTTGAGCAGGGTTGGACTACCCCACCAGCGCTCGAAATCGAGAAAGCGGGGGGTTTCCCTGTCGACGTTGCTGAACAGCTTGTAGTACTTGCTCCAGTAGGTGTTGGCCGGATTCAGGCTCTCGAAGTTGCTGACCAGCCAGGTGCCATCAAAACGGCCATTACCCAAGTCACTACCCAAGCGAGTCATCCATGCGCCGCCGAGTAGACCGCCAGCGTAGCGCATCGGGTTGCGCCCGTTGACTCCGGCCCAGTAGGACAGCGGCGCACCATTGACGATCACCAGACCTGGTAGTTCCGGACGTGCAGCAGCCAGTCCCATCAGCGCCCAGCCGGCCTGGCAGTTACCGATCACCACGGGCTTCCCTGCCTCCGGATGCCGCGCGCTGACCGCCTCGATGTAGCGGGCCTCGGCCTCGGCGATATCGATCAGGGTTTGGCCTGGTGCGGGAGCATGGCTGAAAGCAATGAAATAGGTCGGGTGCCCAGCGCGCAAGCTTTCGCCGATTTCAGAATCCTGCTTGAAGCCGCCGATGCCGGCGCCGTGACCACCGCGTGGGTCGATGACGATGACCGGCTGGCGCGTGGTATCGCTGGGCTGGTCATCCGGTGGAACGATGTGCAGCAGAGAGTAGTTGACCGGGTGAGGCAGGTCGTGGCCGTCGACCAGCACCTCATAGGGAAACTTGAGCAGCAGGGGATAGCCGGCGCGCTCGTGGGCAAGGGTATTGTCACCACGCTGGCGAAGTGCATCCCAGAACAGCAGATTGCGCTGTCCGAAGTCGACCAGGTACTCCCAGCAATCGCCTGCGCTGGGGACACGCAGGCGCCCTTCTCTCAGTGGCGCGAGCAGAGCCTCTTGGCGTTGACCAAAGGCATCGAGCAGGAGCTTCCCGTGCAGATGCTGTAGGCGTCCGAGGTGTTCGAACAGATTATGAAATGAGGAGAAACTCTCTTCTCGCTTTGCAAAAAAACTTTCCTGGCTCATGAGCTTTTCCTATATCAGAGACGCGGGAATCCCCCTCATTCGATCCTCTCCATGAAGAGGAGCCATGGCTTTCAGGCCAAGTTTTATAGCGAATCACCTCGACTTGAGCAAAGTTTTTTTTGCAGCGCACAAAAACGCTTGCCCTCTCTCTTTGTGCAGTGCAACATTTTGCTAGCGCAGCGGCTCCATCATGGATGGTTTTCGCGTGCTAGGTCGCAAGCGGCCTTTCCCATTGCCAGGAGACCAACCATGTCTTTTTTCGATTCAGAAAAACTGCAAAGCGCACAGAAAGCCAACCTTGACCTGTTGCAGCAGATCAGTGGCAAGGTATTTGAGAGCGTCGAGCAACTCAGTCAATTGCAGTTCAAGGCGCTACGCGCATCCAGCAGCGAGCAGTTCGACAGCCTACGTAAGCTGCTGTCGGCGCGTGACCCGCAGGCCTTCGCCGAGTTGCAGGCGTCCCTCACTCAGCCAACTGCTCAGGCAGAGCGCCTGCTGGAGTTCAATCGAGAGGTGTATGACCTGGTTTCCAGCACTCAGGCGGATATCGCCAAGCTCGCCGAACGCCAAGTCGAGGCCGGCGCCAAGCATGTGCGGGAACTGGTGGACGTCATCGCCAAGAACGCCCCGGCGGGTGCGGAGCCGGCGGTAGCCGTTCTCAAGTCGGCACTGGAAAGCGCCGGCAGTGTCTATGAAAGCGCGCAGAAGGCCGCCAAACAGGCAGCCGAGATCGCCGAGAACGGCATCGCTGCCGCGGCCTCCGCAGCAGGTCAGGCGACCCGTGAAGCCAGCAAGACTGCGGGTGGGCGCAAGTAAGGCAAGGTAACTGCACCAAGAGCGGTGATGGTCGTCATTGATCATCACCGTCTTTTTTCTTCTGCCTCGAATTGCCAGGCGGGATACCGCCGAACATGCCGAAAAGATTCTGGGTCCCCAGATAGAGCTTCTTCGACTGTTCGACATACTGGCTCATCAGATCCTGCATGACGGGCACCTGCTTGTGCATAAAGTCACTCCAAGCCTGCGAGGATTGCACCCCGGTCTGGGTCTGGATGTCGATCACGGTCTGGATGCTCTTCTCCAGATAGTTGCCGAGCATGCCCTGGAACGGGCCGTAGAAGCGAATGATCCCCTTGAGCATGTCGCTGGAGAAGATCGGCTCACCATCACTTTCCGCTTCCTGAATGATCTGTAGCAGGATGCTCCGGGTCAGGTCTTCGCCACTCTTCGCGTCTACTACCTGAAACGGCACTTCATCGATAACCAGCCGGCGAATGTCAGCAAGGGTGACATGGGCACTGGTGTGGGTGTCGTATAGGCGGCGATTGGCGTATTTCTTGATCAGGCGAGGAGCACTGTGGTCGTCTTCGGGCATGCAAGGCGTCTCTTCATGATTTGGGCTGTGTCAGTTGCCGGCACTATCTTAGGCCTTTTCTCTTAGATGTCCTCACCGTCACCCCAAGCGAGGTGCGCCCCCCATAGGGAGCGGTTTATCGTAGACCTACAGCCACACTCCCTGAGCTCCAGCGTACATTGTGCTCATAAGGTGCTGCTGCTCGCCCCATGGCGTGTGTTCGCGCAGACGCTCATAGGGCGACTGTCCTGCCCATGGTGCCGGAAAGCGCCATTGAGCGCATGCAGTGGCGTCGCTCGGCGAAATCCATCTCCGCCTCAAATGCAGCTCTACGTCGAAATACCGATCCAAGTGCTGCACGAGCTGACGCCGCCCTCACTGAGGTGCTGCCCTAGCGTCTTAGGGAAAAACGCTCATCTGGCCATCCCAGAACAGGATACGCATACCACTGTTGGCAAGCGCCTTGTCATGCCGGCCTGTCAGCAGAGAAACATCCTTAGCTACCCCAACCGACCACAGCATGGATTTGATCTGATCCAGCACGCCATGTTGATTGCTGCAAAGACTAGCCTCGAACTGGCGCAACTTCGTATCGTCCACGTTCGGCAAATTAAGCTGCCCCACAACGAGCCTAACGTCTGTGTACAGGTCATGTCTGCCAGCGTGCTCGATATAGCGCCGCTCCGCGAACGGCCTCCACCCCGCAGTGTGATTGACTCCTCCCGAGACATTCGCGCCTCTACCAATATGAGACCCAGTGGCTTTCACCCGATGCTTGCGAATGCGCGCCAGAACGCTTTCACGCACTGTGGTACCCACATAGATCCAGGGCGTCAAATCCTTCGCACCTCCGAACGCCAGCACGTACAACCCATAGGTCTTCGACAGGTTCTTTCCATACGCAGACACAGGGACCATGGCATGTGACAGGGTTTTGAACGAGGCACGATAGCGTGCCGGCGTCATCCCCGGATTCGTCTTTACAGATGTTGCCAACCAGCTCGACCTGTTCGCGGAAGGTCGATTCGACGAATCAGTGGTTGAACGCAAAGAAAAACAGCACGCCGAACGGCTCGACCAGCAACAGCAGGAAAAATTGGCCAAACAGTCGGTCGTTATCGAAAAGGACGGCCATGATCATCTGTTCAGTATTGAGTGGCGCCAGGTAGAGCACCCGCCCTGTGATCCCGAGAAGATTCAGCACATCAAGACCGATGGCACCACCTGGCTGATAGTTGACAACGACGACCGGCTCTATCGGAGCCTCGACCGTGAGCACTGGCACACCGTGCGTCTCAGCGCTTCCGAAGACTCACCGCGCATCAGCAAATTGGATATTGTGAGCGGCATGTGGATCGCCGTGGCGGGCTATAGCGAAGGCTTTTATTACTCCCACGATGCGCAAACTGGAAACAGAGCCACTTCCCGGACGTACCTGGCTACGAATTCACCCGCACCGAAGAAGTCTGCTACTTCAACGGCCTCTGGCTCTGGCGCTTCAAGGAGAGCAAGGAATACTCCTACATTGAAAAAGGCCTGATCTTCGATTCGACCAAGACCGGCAACTACGACAAGATAGCCGTCTTCTGCACTGCGAATCTCGACAATCAGTGGCAGCGCTGGGAAGACACACCGAGCCTTCCGGAAGGCGTCGTGGTGGAGAGCCTCTAGTCATTACCGAACGGAAACACCCTGCTCGCGTTCTGTAAGTACGATTGGCTCTACAAGACGTCGAAAAAGAAGAACAACGCATCCTCCTTCGTCAGCTACTTTATTGCCGGAAAAGGCTGGCGAACCTGCACGTGGGCCAGCGAAGACGATAACTACGATGCACCGCTCATCACACGTACGGGCCTGAAGCTGTTGTGCTTCTATTCGGACCACGTTATGGCGTCCGAAAAAAATGGCTACGAGTGGAAGCTTCAATCCAAGGACATCCGCATCAGTACCTGCGCCCATTTGCAGAATATGAGCCTATTTTCGACACGCTGGGGCAGCGAAACGCTCTACGTAAGCCAGACAGGGGAATCCTTTGCGGAGCTGGTGCTCGAAGAAGGCACCTGGAAACACATCGCCGCTAACGAGCAAGGCACCCTGAGCGTCTACTCGCCGAACAAGCATGAAACCTTCCTGCGAAGTGGCAACTACATCTGCCAGCCGAAAGCGTAAGCGGATCAGGTGCCAGAAGTAGGCAGAGTGTAGGTCATAGCCTGCAAAGCATCGTCTTTGCAGGCTATGGTCGCCCCTAGGATGCGCGATGCCAACGCCCCCCCCCCCCGCATAAGCTATTGCTACTCAAGCACTAGCAGATGCCTCGCCACAGCTCATCAGACTCGACAACAGCTATGAATCGGCCAGCAGTAAATCCGTCAGGGAACAATGAACACCGACCTTGCTCGTCATCAAACTGATCCACCGGCCGGAGGAGTTGCTTCTCGTCCCGCAGAACTACCTCCAGTGCCTCACGAGATAGCACCCTGAACCCATCGACTGATTGCCCATCGAGCTCAATAGAAGTATCGACTATCCAAGCCCGCAGATCAGTCTCAGTGCACTGGCCGCTGTAGCCCAACCTGAAGCGCAAATCTTGATCAGCCACCAACGCCCTTGCTACCGCGGTACGCTTGCGTCGCAGCTGCCAAGCGGCCTTACGCAAAGTACTAGTGCGATGCAACCAGACCTCATGAGTGGTCGAGCGGATATACCCAGACTTGACCTCCATAAGCAGCAGAACACCATCCCGCTGACAGATCAAATCCACCTCGCCGGCATCGCCCTCTTCTGCAATAGGCGGCTGATATCCCACTTCAACGGCAAAGCCCCGTTGCCGAAGGCTCTCGGCTAGCGTCAGCTCCACACGCCGGGTTTCTACCTGTGCATCGGCTCTGCGGGCATTCACGCGGCGCAGGTTATTGATCGCTGCCGTCAGGTTGTTTTGTTGCGCGCCGACCCAGGGAAACTGAAAGCTGTAGCGGCCAACTTTGTAGAAGGGTTGTTCGTACAAGCGCGGTGTAGGCATACCCGGCTGCTGCTTCAGTTGCTGAGATAGCGCCTTGAGATCACTGGTCCAGAACTTGAGAATTGCCTTGGCTGAATCGGTGCTGCCTAGCGGATGCTCCTCGCTGACCGTCCAGCCTTTGATCCTGCGGATCTTTTCGCCCTCTTCAGACCAAGCCATGGGGAACCTGTTCTCCCCTGACAGCAGGCCATCCATAGCCAAACGGCCAAGGGCATGCGCAAGCACGCCCGACTCGCGAAGGTAGTCCTGGAATGGCTGGATGAACTGGCTCTGAAAGAAAACCGAAGTCAGCTCGCTCGCCAGCAACACGTGGTGAAGCGGGACCTGAGTGCCATCCTCGAGCGAGAGCCAATCACCCAGGCCGTATATCTGCTGCAATTGCAGCTCGCTGCGACACGCCTTGATATAGGCCAACTGATTCAGTTCATGGTTCTCAGGCGAACCGATGATTTGCCCAGCCATGCCGGAGCCAACGAATGCCTGCACCACGCGGTTCATCCAGTAGTGCCAAAGCAGGTCGCTCTTACGCCCGGTTCGCCGCCACCGCACAGCTCCCGCCTCCGACTGGTTATAGATAACCGACTCGCCAGGTTTTAGCTGGTAACGGCATTCAGGATCGAAGCAAAACCAGTCAATCGAACCTTCGTAGTCGATCCGCTCTTGGGTGGAAGCAATCAGAACGGCTAACCATTCGAGATTTTCACGACATCTGGCTGCATCAGTTGTGGGCGATGCAGGGAAAATGATCGGTGACAGATGACGCTTCAGCGACTGCCCGAGCCGTGTCTCGTTCAGGCGAAAATCCTCTTCCGAACAAACCCGGAGCTTCCTCAAGATAATGCTGTTGTATACCGCCCACTGCTGACCGGAACGGTCATCGGCAGCATCGTCGGAAAATGCCTGATAAGCCAGCACGCTGAGGTAGGAAAAAAACTCCAGCAGGGATAAGTGCTCAAGCTGTTTCTCAGCATTGGCAATTAGCTCATCAAAGGGTTTGAGCTGATCAAGCAAACGGTCGCAAACACCGAAGAATACTTGCCACTCTTCCCCAGCGAGCCCCGCACGAAGCGCTAGCCAGAGCGGCGAAGCAGTACGCTCAAACAGTTTCGAGTAGCGAATCGCCCATCTGAGGGTGTCTGGGGCAAGGCTTGCCAACCTCACCAACTGCTCGACACTGATTGCAGTGTCGAAGTGCAGCACTCGACTGAGGGCAAGGCTTGCCAGTTCGGATCGAGCAACCGCATCCGTATCAAGCCAAAAACCAGCTGACGCCAAGCCTGTCGCGCGATCAATCGCAGAGAGATCTTTACCTGCAGGCCGTTGATCCAGGAAATGATGCAGGCATTCGTCAAGAGCACGCCCCGCGTCGACTTCAGGCTGATTCCTTTCATAAACCGACTGGTAATGCTGCCGGCATCGTTTCCCTCTCTCAGTCATCCCACTGCACTCGCACCAGCTTCAGATTCCTGGCCAGAGCCTAAACCACCGACCGACCAGGACTCCAGGAGAAAACAATGCCTCTCAAGTGACTAGGCGCGGACTGCATGTTGCGGAACTAGCCGAGCGTTTGGGAGTGTCGGTGCATAGCCTTTACAGCCGAATCTCACGAATGGGAGATAGCCAGTTCAAACTGCCAGGCAATACAGCTCGTCAACTCAGCCCTTTGGCCACTCGCCATCATCCGTCCAAGCCAGATAGGATGGAGCTATGCAAGGAAGCGCGCGCCGGGGGTAGGCCCGTCACGAGAGTCTTCCGTCGCCAGGCCTTTCGCCAGGTTTGGACAAGGAGATCGAAATGAGTGATGAGGTTGTTGAGCAGCCAGGTAACGAGCTGCCCCAGGATCCGCACGCCACCGTTGGGGCTATCGAACCGGAGACGATAAAGACTGTCCGTATTCACTCTACACTGGTCGTCAAGCTCAACCTGGCTGACTTCCAGAACTCGGTACCGGTGATTCGAGAGCTACGCCTGATCAACGACAGTGATCAGAAGTACAGCAGACTAGAACTTCAGCTCCTTTCCGATCCGCTCGTATTCAAGCCCAAGACCTGGCATATCGACGCGCTGGGCCCTGGCACATTCCTCCCCATACCAGGGCTCGACCTGCAGATCGATGGTGCCCTGCTGGCTCGACTTACCGAAGCTGAGAGTGCAGCCGTCACCTTTGTTCTGACGTCCCTGGGCAATGGTGACGAAGAGCGCCAAGAGCTCGCCCGTCTTGAGCTCCCCCTGGAGCTGTTGCCGCGTAATCAATGGGGCGGTTTATCGCATCTCCCCGACATGACCGCGGCGTTCGTCCAGCCTAACGACCTCGCCGTGGAGCGGCTGCTGAAGAAGGCCGCAGAGTTGCTGCGCGACCAAGGCAAAAACCCGGCACTGAACGGCTACTCCGGCGGCTCGGCGCACGCCTGGGAGATTGCATCGGCGATCTGGGCCGCGGTCGCGTCCCTCAAACTGGATTACGCCCTCCCCCCAGCCAGTTTCGAGCAGTTCGGCCAAAAAGTGCGCAGCCCAAGCCACATCCTCGAGAGTGGCCTGGCGACGTGCTTCGACTTGTCATTGCTGTTCTGTGCAGCGCTAGAGCAAGCAGGTCTGAACCCGCTGCTGATCTTCACTCGCGGCCATGCGTTCTCGGGCTTCTGGCTCAAAGCCGAGGAGTTCTCGAACAGCACCGTCGACGACATCACCGCGCTGCGCAAACGCATGAGGCTCAACGAGCTGAAGCTGTTTGAAACCACACTGATCACCCAACCCAACATCCCGTCGCTGCCCTACGCCATAGAGCGTGGTGCCCAACATCTGGCGGAGGGGCAGGAGCAGGAATTTGAACTCGCCCTGGACATCCGGCGTGCCCGTCTGCAGCGAATCAAACCACTGGCCAGCGCAGAGGCAGCTCCTGCTCTGGGCACCGCCAGTAGCGAGCAGTGCTTGGTTGATCAGGAACTGCTCATCGACGAGCCACCCGAGCTGCCTGACGAAGCCCCGGTAGAAGTTGATGTCGCCTCGCTAGATCCCAAAGATCGTCTGGCCCGTTGGCAACGCAAGCTGCTTGATCTGTCCTTGCGCAACAACCTGTTGAACTTCAAGGCGGGCAAGAAAGCCGTTCGCCTAGAGGCACCAGATGCCGCCGCGCTTGAGGACATCCTCGCCAGCGGACAGAACCTGAAGCTGCAGACACGCCCCGACCTGATGGATGGCGCAGATCCGCGCGACCAGGCCTTACACGAAGAAAGGGAACGCGAAGACCTTCGACGTCAGCATGCTTTGGATGCATTGAAGCGCAATGAAGTGTTCGTGGGCCTGCCGGTCGCTGAGCTCGATGCCCGACTGACCGAACTCTATCGGGGAGCACGGACGAACCTTCAGGAGGGTGGCTCTAACACCTTGTTCCTGGCGCTGGGCTTCTTGACCTGGACACGTGAGGACAGAGCAAGCCAGCGCTATCGAGCGCCGCTGATACTGGTACCTGTGACGCTCGAGCGAAAGAGCGCTCGGGCGGGCTTCACCCTCGTGATTCACGACGATGAGCCGCGCTTCAACCCGACCCTGCAGGAAATGCTCCGTCAGGACTTTGAACTGAGTCTGGGCATCGGAGAAGGCGCGCTACCGAAAGACGACTCAGGTCTCGATGTCGCGTTGATCTGGAGAACGGTTGCGCACGCGATCAAGGACATCAAGGGCTGGGAAGTCAGCGAAGATGTCGTCCTGTCGATGTTCTCGTTCGCCAAATACCTGATGTGGAAAGACCTCTCGGAGCGCTCTGATGCGCTGCGCCAGAGCCCCGTGGTCAAGCACCTGCTGGATACCCCACGCGATGCGTTCAACGGCGGCAATAGCGGTAGCAGTGCATTCCCGGAAGAGCGGAAGCTGGACGCGCAGTACAGCCCACAGCAGGTCTTCTGCCCTCTGCCCTCGGACTCGTCACAACTCTCCGCGGTGCTGTCGGCCGCACAGGGGCGCGATTTCGTTCTGATCGGGCCACCCGGCACCGGCAAAAGTCAGACGATCGTGAACATGATTGCTCAGTTCATTGCGCAGCAAAAACGCGTGCTTTTCGTCTCCGAAAAAATCGCCGCGCTCGATGTTGTGTACCGGCGCCTACGCGAGGTAGGTCTGGGTGAGTTTTGCCTTGAAGTTCACTCGAGCAAGTCGAAGAAAACCGAAGTCCTTGCCCAGCTGCACTCCGCCTGGGAGGCCCGCGGCACCGCTGACGCAGACACATGGCAGGTCGAGGCGCAACGCCTGCAAGGGCATCGTGATGTGCTGAACCAGTATGTCGAGAGACTGCACGAGCGCTACCCCAATGGGTACACGATCTATGATGCCATCGGCATCGTCAGCACCAACCAGGATGTCGCTCCGATTAACCTCGTGTGGACATCGCACACGCAGCACCAGTCCGCGGATCTACTCGCTAAGCGGGAGATCGCCGATCGCCTGGAAGTAAATGCTCAGGCGGTCGGTTTCTGTACGCTGAACCAACACCCACTGCACCTGATTAGTAACAACGATTGGTCTCCAACCTGGCAGTACCAGGTGATAGAAGCGGCACGTGAGCTAGGCCCTGCCATTCATGCCGTGCAAAAGACCAGTGAGCGCTACATCCAGATGTCCGGTCTGCCCTCGCTGCCAGCCAATACCAGGACGCTCAAAGGTCTGGCCGCGTTGGCGAAGATCCTTCCCGCCGCCGCAGGACAGAACTGGAGCTTCGTGCTCCGTCCCGATGCCCGTGCAATCGGGCAACGTCTGGATGCAGGCCTGAAACTCATCGAGCAACACCGCACGCTCAACCAGACGCTCCCCGCATTCTGGACATCCAGTACGCTGGAGGAGTGCCAACGCGGACTGGGACTGCTGGCCCGGCATGCGGAGCTCAGATCTGGTCTGCCCCAACCCTGGCCAGTAGCGAGCATGATTCTGCTCAACCAGGGCCTGGAGACCCTTGCAGAGGTTGCACGAGTCACGCAGACGCTGTCCGTGGGTTACTCCGATGCCATTGAGGCACTGGATGTCCGTGCTCTGCTGCTGGAGTGGGATCAAGCCGGCAAATCGATGTGGCCGAAATCCTGGCTTGTCCAACGCAGAATCCGCGGGCAAGTGGTTAGCACTCAATCGACGCCGGCGCTGACGACCATTGCGGAAGATCTTCAGCGCTGGATCACCATTCGTGAACTCCGCGCTCGCCTCGACGCCATTGATCCAGGGCCCTCTTCCAGCGCTGTATGGAAGGGTCACAACACTGATCCAGCCCTTCTGTCGGTGGTCATGCGCCTGCAGGCTTCGCTCGCTGCGTGCGTTGAAGGCCGTGCTTGGTCAGACGACGGCTTCGAGCTCATCAGTCAGGGGCAGGCGGGCCTCGCACTGAAGGAAACGCTAGAGCGAATGCGAGACGTCCGGGCGCTCGAGGGTGAGATTTCCACACTCAATCCACTCCCCCCCGCGACAGGATCGCTTTGGGCCGGACTGCAGACCCAAACCAAAGCGCTCAACGCTGCGCTGGCCTTCCAACGCGCAAGACGGTCTATCCAGCAGGAAGGACGCCTGGAGGACGAGCATGAGCGCGTCGCTAGCGGCGCCTGTGGAGAGTCGCTCCAGGGCGAGCTGAAAATGCTCCAGCAACGAGAAGCCATCGAACGAGAGCTGAGCGACCTGACAGACCTGCGAGAACTGACCTCCGGTCTGTGGCTGGGGCTGCATACGAAGGAAGACACGGTCTCCCGCGTACTCAAGTTCCACGCTCACCTCACCGGCGCCATCTCTGCCCTGGTTCAAACACCAGAGCATGTCGAGGGGATCAAATCAGCACTGGGGCGCTTGCTGGGTGATGCCAATACCCTGCTCGAGCCCGAGGGTCAGTTGGCCCAGGCCGGCGGGCAGTTGCTGGAGTCGCTTGATAAGTATGTCGCGCATACGCAGAAGCTCGTCGACGCCGGGCATGTCTTGGCAGAGGATGCCGCCGATTTCACAGAACAGGAACTGAGTCAGCAGCGCGTGCAGTGCGAGCAAATCGTCCAATCCGGCAACGGCCTGCACGCCTGGTGCGCCTGGAAGAAAGCATGCGATGAAGCATCCGCTCTCGGCCTGCTTCCGCTGGTAGATGCCCTGAAAGCAGGGCATGTTCCGCAAGGCTCCGTGCGCAAGGCATTCGAAACGAACTATGCCCGTTGGTGGTTGAATACTGCCGTTGATCACGAGCCTGTCATTCGCACATTCGTGAGCGTCGAACACGAGCAGCGCATTCGAGACTTCCGTGCGCTGGACGACCGCTTCACCGCGCTGACCCGTGATTTGCTTCGCGCACGCCTGTGTGCTGAGCTACCCACTCAGGACTCGGTGAGTAAGAACTCGGAATGGGGCGTCCTTCGGCACGAGATCACGAAGAAAACGCGCCACCTTCCCCTGCGCGAGCTGATGTCGAAAATCCCCGACGCCCTCACCAAGCTGACGCCGTGCTTGCTGATGAGTCCGCTCTCCATCGCCCAGTACCTGGCAGCGAACTCCAGCGTCTTTGATGTGGTGATCTTCGACGAAGCCTCACAGATTCCGGTATGGGATGCGATCGGCGCCATCGCTCGTGGTAAGCAGGTGGTGATGGTTGGAGACCCCAAACAGCTTCCCCCGACCTCCTTCTTCGATCGTGCCGAATCCACCCAGGATGACGTTGATGTTGAGGCCGACCTCGAAAGCATTTTGGATGAATGCATCAGTGCCAACCTGCCAATCCGCAACCTGAACTGGCACTACCGTAGTCGGCATGAAAGCCTGATTGCGTTCTCGAACCAGCGCTACTACGAGTCCAAGCTGGTGACCTTCCCCTCCCCTGTTACGAATGATCGTGCCGTCAGCCTGCACGTCGTCAACGGGGTGTACGAAAAAGGCTCTGCCCGCACCAACCCGGCAGAAGCCAAGGCATTGGTCGCTGACCTGATCGGCCGGCTACGCAGCCCTGGATTCAGAGAGAGCAAGCTGACCATCGGCGTCGTGACATTCAACGGCGAACAGCAAAAGCTGATCGAGGATCTGCTCGACACCGAACGCCGAAAAGACCCCACGTTGGAAAGCTACTTCTCTGAGAGTGAGCTTGAACCCGTATTCGTGAAAAACCTGGAAAGTGTTCAGGGTGACGAGCGCGACATTATGTACTTCTCGATCACCTACGGCCCCGATGCTGCAGGCAACGTTGCCATGAACTTCGGCCCGCTCAATCGCACGGGAGGTGAGCGTCGGCTCAACGTCGCCGTCACCCGGGCTCGCCATGAACTTCGCGTCTTCAGCACCCTGCGAGCCGAAAAGATCGACCTGGCACGCACACAGGCCTTGGGCGTCCGCGATCTCAAGCACTTCCTCGAATTTGCCGACCGCGGTGCTCGCGCACTTGCAGGAGCCGATACCGGGAGCCTGGGCGGATACGACAGCCCCTTTGAGGAAGCCGTTGCGAACGCGCTTCGTCGCAAGGGCTGGCAGGTCGTCACCCAAGTCGGCGTGTCGTCGTTCCGAATCGACCTGGCGGTTGTCGATCCCGATGCGCCTGGGCGCTACCTCGCCGGCGTCGAGTGCGATGGGGCGACCTACCACCGCAGCGCAACAGCTCGTGACCGGGACAAGCTGCGCGAGCAAGTACTCCGAGGTCTAGGCTGGGAGATTCTACGCATCTGGTCGACCGACTGGTGGATCGACGCCCCGGGCACTGCACAGAAAACCCATGAGCACCTTGAGGCCCTGTTGGTTGAAAGCCGCCAGCAACGTGCCGCCCGTGAAGCCGAGGAGCAATTGGTCGCGAATGCCGCGCAGTACCAAGCTTCGCTGAACGACAACGTTATAGAGCTCCCTCTCGACCGCCCCCAGCTCAAAACGCCCGATGAGTCTGAGGAACTCGACGCCGAGACCGAGGCGATCGAAATACCGAGCGTGCGCTACGCCGATACGCAGGCAGACGCCACACGCACCTCGACTACCTTCCCTTACTACCGAGGGAGCGACCCGCTGAGCGCCGTGGAAGGCGTGGATCCGGATGCATTCTTCGATGCGCGCTATGACACTGTCCTGGCGATGATGATCAAACATGTGATCGACGAGGAAGGCCCCGTCCTCGATACCTCGCTCGCCCGCCGAATCGCCCGGGCACATGGCTGGACTCGTACTGGCGCACGCATTCGTGATCGTGTCGTCAGCGTGGCCGATCGCGTACACCGCAAGGTTGAAGAGGACGCTGGGCACTTCTATTGGCCCAGCCGCTTACCAAACTGCGAAGCCGTGGTGTATCGCCGACCGGCAGACGCCGATAACACTCGGCCCGTCGATGAGATCTGCAGCTTGGAGCTCCTTGCCTTGGCACGTGCATTGGCAGACCAAAGCCTCGTCGGCGAAGGCTTGCTCTACGCCATGGCACGAGAGCTCGGACTGAGCAAAGTCTCGGCATCAACCCGAACCAGGATCCAAGGAGCGATCGACCAGCTGTTCTCCTGAGCAGTTGGTCGATCACTTGGGCACAGCGTTAGCTGCGCAAGAAGACCGTACGATCGAGGGATGCCCCCACTGCCAGGGGGCAGTTTCAAAGCCCGGAGGGAACATGGGATTGTCTGTGCGTAAGTCAGTGAGAGTGGGCCCGTTCAGGTTCAACCTCTCGAAGTCTGGAATTGGTGTTTCCGCCGGCATCAAAGGCCTCCGGGTTGGAACCGGACCCAGGGGCAACTACATCCACATGGGACGCGGAGGCTTTTACTACCGCCAAACCCTTCCATCCAATAGCTCGGCCCCTGCCATTGCACCACCCAAGCCGGTGAGAGCGCCCACCCCAGTAGTCGACATCCCATCGCACACGCACGAGCCCCTCAAGGAAATCGATAGTGGCGAAATTGGCTTGATGGTGGACTCCTCATCGCAAGCCCTCGTCGACGAGCTGAATACCAAGCGAAAGCGCTTGCGCCTTTGGCCCTTCGTCGCCGCACTCACCATCGGCGCGTTTGTCCTCTCGGCGAAGCAGCTGCCCCCCTGGGCACTGCTTACCCTACTCATCGTTGGCGGCCTGCTGATGGCCGTAACGTACTACTGGGATCTGCTGAGAAAAACGACGGTCATGCTCTACGACATCGAGTCGGAATTCGCCGGTGTCGTCGAGCAATTGCATACTGCCTTCGACGGCGTTCGAAGCTGTCGCGCGACCTGGCATCTTCAGGCGCAAGGGAAGGTGCTTGATCGCAAGTACCACGCCGGCGCCAGTCACCTGGTGACCAGAAGCTCGATCGCACTCGGACTGCAAAACCCACCCTTCGTCAAAACCAACGTTGCCACCCCCAGCATCCCCGTGGGCCGCCAGACCCTCTATTTCTTCCCGGACAAGGTGCTCGTGTTCGAAGCCAACGGGGTCGGCGCGGTGTCCTATGAAAACCTGCGAATCGACATCTCTACGACGAACTTCATCGAAGACGGCGCCGTCCCGAAAGACGCCGAGATCGTCAGCAGAACCTGGAAGTTTGTGAACAAAAAAGGTGGCCCAGACAGGCGCTTCAAGAACAACCGAGAACTGCCTGTCGTGCGCTATGAGGAGGTTCAGTTTTCGAGCAACACAGGCTTGCTCGAGCGCATCCAGATCTCCTGCGTAGGACGCACATCCAGCTTGGCCCAAGCAATCGGCAGCATCAGCAGAGCAAAAGGCGAGCGCCAGTAGCCATTGCGTAGTTGCTACCACGTCTGCAGCGACGAGACGAAGGAGCGGGAGTAGCCACTCAGCGTGCCGATTGAGCGCCGCTGAAAGGACTTGGCCACGACCGGCCAGCGTTTTCTCGCAGACCACGCGGCAGTTCGCACTCTGGCGGATAGAATGGGCTTCCTCGTTTCAAATTGGAAAGTGGGCGATGTCGGAGCGGACGTACACGAAGGAACAATTGCAGGTCATCGAGCACGCAGGTGCCCATGCAATTGTGGCGGCAGTGGCAGGCTCGGGAAAAACCGAGACGCTGATTGGCCGCGTCCGGCATCTTCTGCGCGACATCAGCCCAGCCCATATCGCCGTCGTCATGTTCAACAGGGACGCCGCCCTATCGTTCCGGCGGCGTTTCGAGCAGGCAGTCCAAGGTACTGCGCCTGAAATCAGGACGTTCAACTCGATGGGCAACAAGATCGTCAATCGACTTGTCCAGAACGGGCTGCTTCCAGAAGCCAGGATAGAACCCAAGGATCATCTGCGGACGAAGATTGCCAAGGACGCTTTCACCCGGGTGTTTAAAGCGATCAACGGCAGCAACGTCACGCCGGACAAGGAGTTGATCGATGGATTCATCGCCTTCTTGCTGCTGGTCAAGTCGAGCACGCACAGCCCCGAGGAGGTGTTCGAAACACGCCAGTACGGGCCGATAACCCAAGGGTACGTCGAGGCATTTCGTCTCTATGAAGAGCACCGGGCGCAGCTGAAGGTCAGGTTTTTTGAAGATCAGCTGTACGACCCCGTCAAGCTGATGCTGAGGCAACCCGCGACACAGCGATACGTTCAGAACCGGGTTGACCACCTCATCGTCGATGAAGCCCAGGACATGAACGGCATCCAGATCGCTCTGCTGAAAATCCTCGCCGGCGACCGGGCCAAGGTCATGCTCGTCGGGGATGAAGACCAGGCCATCTATGATTGGCGTGGTGCCGAACCCGACTACCTCATCCGGGGCTTTGAACAAGACTTTCCAGAGGCCACCCGATACACCCTGCCGCACACGTTCCGCTTTGGCCACATGCTTTCGATCGCGGCCAGCCAGGTAATCAGCTGCAACACCAATCGCAACCCCAAGATCAGCATCTCTGCCGAGGGCACACCGCGCACGCGTATCCACTGCCTGCCGCTGGCCCTCGGGCTGGCTGACCTGGGAGAACACGTAGCAGAGCGGCTCACCTCCGGGGTGAAGCTCCAGGACATCGCGGTGCTGGTGAGGACCTACGACCTGAGCGTTACCTTGGAGCTGGATCTGCACCAACGCAGCATCCCCTATCACGTCTATGGCCGGCCGCCGCTGATGCGTATTCCCGAGATCAGCGCGCTGCTCGGCGTTCTCCAACTGGCTAGCGGACGGTGGAAAAACCTGGAGGCCGACCAGCTTCGATACGTCATCAAGAGCTTGCTGCACCGCCCTACTCTCTATCTGGACAAAGCTGCAATAAGCCGTGTTGTAGAGCTCGTCGTACGTCAGCCAGAACGCCTTGTTGAAGCCATCCGTTCGACCATTACACTGCAAACCAAAGACTTTCAAGCCAACCAAATCCGTGACCGTGCGGACTTACTCGAGATCCTGGCGACCGCCACCGATCCGCAGGAGAAGGTGCTTACCGTCCTGGATCGCTATCTGCTGGCAACGGAGTTCGAACGCAATATCGAAAAGCAGTCCCCCACCGCGGATCAGGCGGCTGCCGTCATGGCGAACGTCCAGGCCTTCCGGCTCATTGCCAGCCGGCATGAAGGCAGCATCGATGCGTTTCTGGATAGCATCGACCCGCTCATCGACTCATCGGCCATGGAGCCCCCCACAACGCCACACGTGTGGATCAGTTCCATTCATCGAGCGAAAGGGGCACAGTGGTCGAGGGTCTTCGTACCTGGAGTCGTGAGAAGCGGCTTTCCCAGGGACGACCTAAGCGCCGATGAAATCGAGGCAGAGCGCCGGCTGTTCTACGTGGCCATCACGCGCGCCGTCGATGAGGTTTTCATTGCTCACCCCAACGACCTGGAGTTTCAGCGCAGCCTGGAGCGCCCGGATATCACTGAAGCGCATCCGCAAGCGAGCTCCGTATCTCGCTTTCTTTGGGAGATGGATATTGCCCTGGCTCGGCATGCAGGAGCCGCTGTCGAAGAAGAACGCTTCGCGGCCCTTGGAGAGGTAGACCGCCCTGAGATCGCGAATACCTATTTCGCGACCTTCCCCTTCTCTAAAGACTGGCGCTATGCAAAGCGCCCACAGCCGTCCTCACCCGCGTCCGTGGGAGCAAACCACGACATCTTCGGCGCGGCAAAAGGAACGCGGGTAATTCATGCCATCTTCGGGAGTGGAACTATCGACAGATGGATCGACGATCGCGTTCTGCGAGTCGTTTTTGACGATGGGGATACGCGTCTACTGGTGGCCAGCATGGCACCGATGGAGATAGCGTCGGCATAAAGGCGGTACTCTAGGTCAGTAAGGGCGTCACTCGACAGCCATGTACAAGCCAAAGGGCATCACATTGCGCGGAGTTCTATCCCATTTCCACGGGCAGTGTGAAAAGGGCTGAAAACTTCGAATCTTGCCGGGCGACTCATGGGTTAGGGCTTAGTAACCGCGAAGGATGCGACCAACCCGGAACGCCCTTGCCCCCACTGGCTTCACCCGCAACGATTGGCCATCCTCTATCAGGTAGAGGCAAGCCTTGATCACATTGCGCCTACCAACTGCGTCCTTACGGCTGAACATCCCTACCCCACGATCATCCTCATACTTTTCTTTCTCGTGGTTGCAGCTGTGGAAGTACCCCCAGCCTTCGGTGATCCGCTCCCAGAGCGCACCAATGGCTTCAGCCTTGAAGATGTCCTTGAACACCTCCCGGCCATCGAAGAAGAACGCCGCATGGATGTGGTAACCCATGTCCTCCCCCTGCTCCACTGCGCAGATGTAGCCTGTCTCATGTTGGAAGATCGGATCGTGCTCCCTCGCCCGGATCAGCCTATCCAGATCCTCGAAGACGTCTTCTACCTTCAGGCGACTGCGTACAGACTCCCGGTAGTACAGATTCACCCTCACCACCACAGTGCGTGAACGGCTATCCAGCACCCGCTCCACGTATTCAGTCACCGTCTGCCGATTCCCCTTCTCCCGATAAGCACGGTCATTCCTCCCACGCTTGAACCACTTGGTCTGTACGTGCTCCCGGATCCTCTCCACAAGCCAGTTGTAGGTCTGGGCCTCTGATAGGAGCCCTCCCTCGCTCTCGTCCATGCACGTCATCCCGAACATCCCGAACTCGATGCCAATGTCGTAGCAAGCCTCCTTGAATGCGAGCAGGTGCTCACTCAAGGCGTACGTCTCGTCATGCACCAGGTGGTACATCTGTCGAATGTGATCGAAGTACCGAGAGAGCCTGGTCCTCTCGATGACCTCATCCCCTTGTGCGTCGTAGCTGATCCTGAATGCAGGACAGTCGTGACGGATCACTGCGTTCACGAGTCGTTCGATCTGGATAGCGATGTCGGATTGGGAGAGATGTTTGGCTGTTTGATTGGTCATGGTGCGTACCTGGTTGGTTTAAGGCATACCAAGTACGGAGTGGGAATTTTTAAACTGGAGAGATGGGTAGCTAGGTTCCTGAGGTAGCTAGCCGTGGGTGGAGAGGGGTGAGTGGATTAGAGGTAGGTTATTGGAGATGGTTAGCGATGGAATGGGTGAATGGATTAGATAGGTTGCTAGAGATAGTTAGTAGCTATATCAATAAACCACACCGCCCTGCTCGCCAAACAACAAGCGCCATCGAGCATCCAGACGAAGAGCACCAAGGGCAGCCGGGGAAAATCACAGAGCAGGCAACTGGGAGTTATCTGAGAAAGAGCACTAACCTAAGCAGACGGCAGAGCTACCCGATGACCAGGGAGTCCCTGGCCATCGGGTAGCTCTATCGCCATTAATGCTTACCTACAGCCTGGAGTTTCTCATCACGCTCAGCGATCCGCTCAAGGATCCACTCGTGCACTTCGCTCTCCAGCCAGCGAACGCAACGCTCCCCCACAGATAACGGAAGCGGGAACGTGCCGAGAGCGATGTACTTATAGATAGTCGAGCGAGCAAGACTGGTGAGGTCCATGACCTCTTTCAAACTGATGATCCTCATGGACATGGATGTTGCTCCTGTATTGGTCCAGAGGATGGGCAACGCTCATAAAATTTAACCGGTAGTACTCTCCATCTCAAAAGAGACCAAGCCATGCTTGGAAAGCTGCTCTCGAGAAAGGCCAAACTCTTTCGTCCAGATCTCGACGTGCCCCTTGGTGCCGCTTAAAGAAACTATACATTCAGGACCTTCTCCCTTGGGCTCTTGAGCAAAAACCAAGGTCATCGAATCATCCGTGTCTCTATTTTTGGCAGGGAACGCAAGCACCCTCCGCCCTACCAAGCTCGCAAAAGCGCTATCCCCCGCTATTCGATTCTTAACCCGCGAAGCCAAATGGAAAGCCCACCAGCACATTTCAGCAACCATGACCTCAAGCGAGGAATCATCTTTACCCGACGCGTGGAGGCTTTCAGTCATGATTTTCTCTAGACCATCAATTTGGGGGAGACGGACGGACTCACCCAAGACGCTCCAGTGATTCGAAAGAAGCAGGCTTACACCTTGATAGATCTTCCAGACAAGCATTTCATAAGTGCGGCCTAGGCCCTGAAACTCCCCTTGCACCCGCGCAAATCGCTCCGCAAAACCATGGCGGCTCTCCTCAGAGCGCATTGCCTCACCATAAAAAGCTACAACTGGGCTGCTGCAGCCCGCCGAAGCAAGCCCTGGATGGTTCAGGTTCAGGATATAGCTGCTGGTCACTTTCGTATCGGCATAGAGCGAGTCCGAGAGCCCCGCTATCTTTCGGCGAATGAAGCCAAGCTGTAGGAGTTCCTTCAGCCACCTGTCGACCTTCTCCTCGTCGTCCTCCCCCAATAACTGTCGGAGTTGAGCGAGCCCGAGGTTATCTACCAGTCCCAGTTCATTGGCATGAGCGAATAGCGTTGCGAGCAATAGGCGGAGTTGCGGCCTCAGAAGCTCATTCGATGATATCGGCGTCCGATTGGCCTCATAGTCACGATAGATCGCACCGCTGAAAAGGTGGCGCAGAACGGGCCCATGATGGGATGCCGAAGTGCTGAGGTCACCAAGTTTGCTGGCCAGCCCCCGGCCCACCTTTAGCCCGAGAGTGGGCCTCCCTCCAGTAGGAGCCTTGTGGCATTCAAGGCATTGGTGTTCAATCAACGCTTTGCGGGCCCTGGATACCGCCCCAGCGGTCACCTTCAAGGACGAAGCCAACTCACTCACTGGCATCTCCACCCAGCGTGTAGCGCCAAAGCGATAGATGAACGCAATGAGGAAGTACTTCGCCTCAGCCCCAACGCCAGCTATCGGCGCAGTCAGCAGCCTCTCGCCCATGCAATACCCCCCTTTTTTTAGATTTTACCCCCTATACCGCACTTGAACCTCAAAAATCCATAGCGTAACGTTACCGTAACGCAACAAAATGGACAGACGGCATGGCTAGAGAAATAGAATCATTCTCAGTATGGGCACCCAAAAACCTTCATGCGGAATCCGATATCGCCTGGGTACAAAACTACCTGCATGAAAAAGGAGAAATATCTCTCCATGGGCCTGTAGATTTAGATCGACTTATTAGAGCGGGAGTACAACTCGAGAAAAGCGACTCAGGAAGAAATGCCCTTAGACAGTTAAAGGCTGCCTATAGGACAAGGAAAAGCAGGAGTGCGGAGGAAAGATCAAGCGCTGGAGACATAAAACCTGCAGAGCAAAACCTTCCCTCTCAAAATAAGAATCACAAAGTCCTAATAAAATTAGCCAATGAAATACTAAAGTCCGAAGAATCACTTAAACAAAAATCAAAGACCCTAGAAAGCCAGAAAAAAGAATTAAAAGAGAGAGTATCAAAATCTCAAAAAATCACACAAAAAGCCCTCAATAAAATAGAGAAAATAGAACGAACGCTTAACACCCTTCGAGGAAAAGAACCCCACAAATCAGAAATAGAAAAAGTCATACTGAACAATGAAGAAATAAAAGAATTACTCGTAGACATACTAAATGCTCTAGATCCACGCCCTATCAAAAGTCGCCCTTTAAGAAAATCAGACATAACGAGACATGCAAACAGACAAAAACTAAAAACCAAAATTCCAGAAACCCCAGAAACTAAAAATAAAAACTCCAAAAGCATCCCAATAACAGTGCTTGAACTAATAGACAAAATAAATAAGCAAATCGCAGAGTAAAATCAAACAGAAACAAGATAAAAACAGCCGAGAAAATCATACATCACGCATATAAACACAATTTAAAAATCAAACAATCTCCAGCCTCAAATTCAAGTCAGCGGATCGACAGAGCTCAGGAAAAACCATCATGGACGAGCAATCTACAACCAACTTAAAGACCAGCCAACTATACAACACCTAGTACGCGCACCATTCGTCTGATGGTAAGACCGAGATCTTTTCTTAGCAGGCCCTTTGCTCTTTTCCTCGCGACCAACTGCCGCCATTGGAAATATTCTTTCACAGCTCTGCCACAGTTTCACATGCTTGTCTTGAAGATAGAGCCGATTACAGATCACAGGGTCTGCACAGCGACTGAACCTTCAAAAGCTTTGGTCGGCGCTATAAAGTTGAGACACAGAGCTGGCAGCTGAGATAGTCCACCGCTCGCGGGATGTTCTACATCCTCATGCACCGAAGCACAGGGGAACGAGGTAAATGGCTTGAACAACCGGAGCGCCTTTCGTCGCCTCCTACGCTTTGAACGCGACCAATCCTCGATCAGGCGGTACGCGGACCGATACGATTGCTCCATGCGGATCTGATGTCATCATTCTCTGTATTACGACAAGCTGAAAGGAAGGAATCAGGTATCGTCAGAGCCAAACTGACTCCTGCTTGCGCAAGCCCGCCATGTGTGCGTGTTGTAAGCCCCCCCTGAGACTGTGCGTGGAGCACCTCGAAGTAGTTCACAACCATCGCGACCACTTCGTTTTCACCTACGCGGATGATGCTGCAGCCAAGCGCAGTGAGGGCAGGTACTACCGTTGCTTCGCCACCTGAAAACCGCTCTGAGGTCTGGGTACTGCTTGCCGGACGCAACGCCGGCAATCGCCTTGAAGTCGCAGCCCGCACCCGTCCGAGGATCCAGCCCCCGGTAGTCACGTGACTTATCGAATCCATAACAAGTGGGGAGACCGTCCTGCCCAAGGCTACGAACTCGTAAATGGCTTCTTGTACTGCAACTCGGTCTGTTAGTTGCGTAAGCAATGTCATTGGTGACTACAGAGGCCACAAGAAGGCCCACATCAGGCGAACCTTCAGCGCCTCTCTCCAGGGCATCCAACCAGCCCAGCCGGCGCCAATTCCGAAGTTGTAGGCCGCAGTGACCTTGTGATGATTAGGGATCATCCCCAGCACCTAGCCACCGAAGGAGTGCCCCACCCAGAAGATCGGTGTAGAGCCGTCATCCAGGTACTCCACCGCCTCGGTCAAGTCATGCATGCCCCAATCGAGATAGGACATCTCGAAACCCTTAAGCGAAGGCGGCTTTGAATCTCCCAACCCTCGTTAGTCCAGGGTCAGCACGTTGAAGCCCTTTGAGCATGCGTACTCTGCAAAGCGTCTGTAGAAACGCTGCTGCATGAACGAGCCCGCACAGGCTCAAAGGCCACTTCCTGATAGATTGCTAACATGTTTCCGCCGCTGCGACCAAAAATGGCAATCTGGGCAGTCACCAAGCATGCGAGGCCCTAGAAAAGGGTGCCCATCAAACAGGTCGGAAATGCGGGATGCAAGGTGAAGAGGGACCGAGCAGTTCGGCACATACCGCCGACACGTGCACCAGCACCTTGAGCCATACAAGAAATGTATCAAATTCCAGCGAGCTTCAAAGCATGGGTAAAGGTGTGGGTTAAAGGCATGCTTCATACATAAATACCTTAAAAATCAATAAGATGATCAATAAAAATGCCGCCCACAAGCCGGCTTTTTTAATGCCTCCGCACAACCCCAGCCAATCACCGTTCTCTAGGCCTCCAGAAGCTTGCGGAACAGCCCGGCAAGTGTCGCCTGGCGCTCGAAGCCGATACCAGGCGATTGTGGCAATCCCGCCAATCCCGAGGAAAACGGCAGGGCACCGGCGAAATCGTCGAATGGCCGGAAAGCCGACGGCGTAGCCTCGGCCCAACCCAGGCGCAGGGCCGCCACCAAGTGCAGGCTGAACAGGTAGCCGGCGTGCGGGCGGAAGGCCGCGCGCGGCCAACCCCGGGCGCACAGGTGGTCGAGTATCGCCAGGTAGCCCGGCAGGCCATAGCAATGCACGGGGTCGAACACCAGCACGTCGCGCTCCCGCCGCACGCCGCCATAGAGATCCAGCAAGCGAGCCTCGGCCAGGGAGAACAAGGCCTCGCCGGCACCGATGGGCCCCGGATAGATATCCGCCACTTCGGCCTGGGTAGGGAAATCGTGGGGGTCGCAGATGTCCTCGAACCACCACAACCCCAGCGGCGCCAGGGCTTTCGCTGCGTCGACCGCGCCCTCCGCGTCGTAGCGGTTCATCGCGTCGACCGCCAGCCGCGAAGCGTCGCCGAGAACCCGCAGCGCCCTGTCGATACGGCGCCGGTCCTGGTCCAGCCCGGCCGCGCCGATCTTGATCTTGGCGTGGGTGTAGCCGAGATCGACGAAGCGCCGCAGTTCCTCTTCCAGGCGTCCCAGGTCGTCGTGCGGATAGGGGTAGCCGCCGCCGGCGTAGACCGGTACGCGCTGCGGATAGTCTTCCGCCAGCCCCAGGCGTCGCGCCAGGAAGCGATGCAGCGGCAGGCCGGCGGCCTTGGCCGCGGCATCCCACAGCGCCATGTCCAGGGCGCCCACCGCGACGCAGCGTTCGCCGTGGCCGCCGGGCTTCTCGTCGCGCATCATCAGGTCCCAGGCTCGCAACGGATCGATGCCACTGCCGTCGTCGCTCGCCAGGCTGTCCGCCGGAGCCCCCAGCAGGCGCGGGGCGAAACGCTCGCGGATCAGCCCGCCCTGGGCGTAGCGCCCTACCGAGGCGTGGCCGTAGCCGACCACACGCCGACCGTCGCGCACGGTATCGGTGAGCACCGCCACCAGGCTGGTGCTCAAACCACCGGTGGCAGCCGCCACGCCGGCGTAACGGGAAAGGGGAATACTGCGTTCCCGGACCTCCTGGATGCGCATCGCCTGTCGGCTCCTCCTCGCTGGACCTCTCTCCACCTTAGCCAATGCCGCCGCCATGGTCGTCCCGATCGGTCGTAGCGACCTTCCGCCGATTTGCCCGGCCCCCGCCCCTCTGCTAGTGTCGCGGGGTTTTGTACACCTCGCCGAGACTCCCCCGATGGCCCGCAAGAAAACCCTCGATTTCGAACAGTCCCTCACCGAGCTGCAAACCCTGGTGGAACGCCTGGAAAGCGGCGAGCTGTCGCTGGAAGAGTCGCTGGGCGCCTTCGAGCAGGGCATCCGCCTGACCCGCGAATGCCAGACGTCGCTGAGCCAGGCCGAACAGAAGGTACAGATCCTCCTCGAACGCGACGGCGAGCTCAGCGAAGCGCCGTTCGATGCGGAAGGCGACGAGGCATGATCGCGGCCTACCAGGCGCGCTGCCAGGCGCGCGTCGATGCCGCCCTGGACGCCCTGTTCGTCGCTCCCCGCGAAGAACTGCAACGCCTCTACGAGGCCATGCGCTACAGCGTGATGAACGGTGGCAAGCGGGTTCGCCCGCTGCTCGCCTACGCCGCCTGCGAGGCCCTCGGCGGAGCGCCGCAGCGCGCCGACGCCGCGGCCTGCGCGGTGGAGCTGATCCATGCCTACTCGCTGGTCCACGACGACCTGCCGGCGATGGACGACGACGACCTGCGCCGTGGCCAGCCGACCACCCACCGGGCCTTCGACGAAGCCACCGCGATCCTCGCCGCCGACGGCTTGCAGGCGCTGGCCTTCGAAGTGCTCGCCGACACCCGGCGCAATCCGCAGGAACATGCCGTCTGTCTGGAAATGCTCACCCGCCTGGCGCGCGCCGCAGGCTCCGCCGGCATGGTCGGCGGCCAGGCGATCGACCTCGGCTCGGTCGGCGTGGCCCTCGACCAGGCGGCCCTGGAAGTCATGCACCGGCACAAGACCGGCGCGCTGATCGAAGCCAGCGTGCGCCTCGGCGCCCTCGCCAGCGGTCGCGCCGAGCCCGCCGCGCTGGCCGCCCTGGAGCGCTACGCCGAAGCGATCGGCCTGGCCTTCCAGGTGCAGGACGACATCCTCGACGTGGAAAGCGACACCGCCACCCTCGGCAAGACCCAGGGCAAGGACCAGGCGCACAACAAGCCGACCTATCCCGCCCTGCTCGGCCTGGAGGCCGCCAAAGGCTATGCCCTGGAGCTGCGCGACCTGGCCCTGGCCGCCCTCGACGGTTTTCCGCCGAGCGCCGACCCGCTGCGCCAACTGGCCCGCTACATCGTCGAGCGACGCAACTGACCGACGGGTCGTCGGAAGTCCCCGGCAAAGGTAGGGGCTCCCTTGCTTGGGCGCGGCCGGTGCATCAGGTAAACTGCTGGCCTCTCCGGATTGCATAACGACAGCCTGATGCCCAAGACGCTCCATGAGATTCCCCGCGAGCGCCCCGCCACGCCCCTGCTCGACCGCGCCTCTTCGCCGGCCGAACTGCGCCGGCTGGGCGAGGCGGACCTGGAAACCCTGGCCGACGAGCTGCGCCAGTACCTGCTGTATACCGTCGGCCAGACCGGCGGTCATTTCGGCGCCGGCCTCGGCGTGGTCGAGCTGACCATCGCCCTGCATTACGTCTTCGACACTCCGGACGACCGCCTGGTCTGGGACGTCGGCCACCAGGCCTATCCGCACAAGATCCTCACCGAGCGCCGCGAGCTGATGGGCACCCTGCGCCAGAAGAACGGCCTGGCGGCCTTCCCGCGCCGCGCAGAGAGCGAGTACGACACCTTCGGCGTCGGCCACTCCAGCACCTCCATCAGCGCCGCCCTGGGCATGGCCATCGCCGCCCGCCTGCAAGGCAAGGAGCGTAAGTCGGTGGCCGTGATCGGCGACGGTGCGCTGACCGCCGGCATGGCCTTCGAGGCACTCAACCACGCCTCGGAAGTCGACGCCGACATGCTGGTGATCCTCAACGACAACGACATGTCGATCTCGCACAACGTCGGCGGGCTCTCCAACTACCTGGCGAAGATCCTCTCCAGCCGCACCTATAGCAGCATGCGCGAGGGCAGCAAGAAGGTGCTCTCGCGCCTGCCCGGGGCCTGGGAGATCGCCCGGCGCACCGAGGAATACGCCAAGGGCATGCTGGTCCCCGGCACCCTGTTCGAGGAGCTCGGCTGGAATTACATCGGCCCGATCGACGGCCACGACCTGCCGACCCTGGTGGCTACCCTGCGCAACATGCGCGACATGAAGGGCCCGCAGTTCCTCCATGTGGTGACCAAGAAAGGCAAGGGCTTCGCCCCGGCCGAACTGGATCCGATCGGCTACCACGCGATCACCAAGCTGGAAGCTCCCGGCAGTGCGCCGAAGAAGACCGGCGGACCCAAGTATTCCAGCGTCTTCGGCCAGTGGCTGTGCGACATGGCCGCCCAGGACGCGCGCCTGCTCGGCATCACCCCGGCGATGAAGGAAGGTTCCGACCTGGTGGCCTTCAGCGAACGTTATCCGGAACGCTACTTCGACGTCGCCATCGCCGAACAGCATGCCGTGACCCTGGCCGCCGGCATGGCCTGCGAGGGCATGAAGCCGGTGGTAGCGATCTACTCGACCTTCCTCCAGCGCGCCTACGACCAGTTGATCCATGACGTCGCCGTGCAGCACCTCGACGTGCTGTTCGCCATCGACCGCGCCGGCCTGGTCGGCGAGGACGGCCCGACCCACGCCGGTAGCTTCGACATCTCCTACCTGCGCTGCATCCCCGGCATGCTGGTGATGACCCCCAGCGACGAGGACGAGCTGCGCAAGCTGCTCACCACCGGCTACCTGTTCGATGGCCCGGCCGCGGTGCGCTATCCGCGCGGCAGCGGCCCCAACCATCCGATCGATCCGGACCTGCAACCGGTGGAGATCGGCAAGGGCGTGGTCCGTCGGCGCGGCGGCAGGGTCGCACTGCTGGTCTTCGGCGTGCAGTTGGCGGAGGCGATGAAGGTCGCCGAAAGCCTCGACGCCACGGTCGTCGACATGCGTTTCGTCAAACCCCTCGACGAAGCCCTGGTACGCGAATTGGCGGGCAGCCACGAACTGCTGGTGACCATCGAGGAAAACGCCGTGATGGGCGGCGCCGGCTCGGCGGTCGGCGAGTTCCTCGCCAGCGAGGGCCTCGAAGTCCCGCTGCTGCAACTGGGCCTGCCCGACTACTACGTCGAACACGCCAAGCCCAGCGAGATGCTCGCCGAATGCGGCCTGGATGCCGCGGGCATCGAAAAGGCAGTACGCCAGCGTCTCGACCGGCAGTAGCGCCAAACCCAGCGACAACGGCGGATAACCGCGTTGCGGTTATTCGCCCTACCCCCCAATTGCCCGTAGGGCGAACAACGCCGCCGGCGTTATCCGCCGATACAGCGCGCGATACCGGCAAGCATTCAGCGCGCCCCGGCGAGCGAGCGGCAGAGTTTCTCGGTCGCCGCCAGCATGGCGAAGCTCGGCCGCTCGAGGTTCTTGTCTTCGATCCGGTACAGCTGTCCGCGCCGCGTCGCCGCCAGCGCCGGCCATTGCCGCCAGAGTTCGAGCTGGGCGTGACTGCCGGCGACGATGACCGCCGGATCGCGCGCCAGAACCGCCTCGACGCTGACCTGCGGCGCCGGCTGCGGCAGGTCGCCGAATAGGTTCTCGGCGCCGCAGACGCGCAGCGCATCGCTGATCACCTGGCGTCCGCCAATGGTGTACAGCGGCCGGTCCCAGACCTGGTAGAACACTTTCAGCGGCTTGTCCCGCCGGTAGCGCTCGGCCAGGCGCCGCATGCCTTCGCGGAACCTGGCCGACAACCGCTGGCCGGCCTCGGCCTCGCCCAATGCCTCGCCCAGCGCAGCCAGTTGCAGGGCCAGTTCGTCGAGGCTGTGCGGTTCGGCGATGAAGAGGGCGATGCCGAAGTCCCGCAGGCGCTGCAACTGCGCCTCGGGCACGCTGCCGGGCCAGACCAGGATCAGGTCGGGCTGCAGTTCCAGCAGGCGTTCGAGATTGACCTGGCCGTAGCGGCCGACGGAAGGCAGGTCGCCAATCGCCGCCGGACGCTCGCCGCCATCCAGCACGCCGACCAGGCGGCGCGCTGCGCCGAGTTCGAGGACGCTGTCGGTCAGCGAAGGCGCCAGGCTGACCACCCGCTGCGCCGCCCCGGCGGAAAGGCTGAGGAGCAGGCAGGCGAGCAGCCAGAACGAGCGCATCAACCGAGTTGACGCGGAATACGGTAGAGCCAGAACAGCACCAGGCTGGTGACCCCGAGCAGGATCAGCGCAACGCCGTTGAGCCCGGCGAACACACCCGGCACGCCGATCCAGGCCGGCAGGCTGGCGCCGAACAGGGCCTTGCGGCGCACCTGCGCCAGACGGGCCCAGGCGGCGGCCTCCTCCGCCGTATCCAGCGCTTTCTGGGTGGCGATGAGACCACGCTTGTAGGCACCGAACAGCGGCAGGTTGACGAACATCGACAGCAGCGCGGCGATGAACAGCGGCATCGCCAGGCCATGGGGAAGGGGTTGCAGTTCGCCGAGGAAGAACTCGACCAGGATCAGCGGCAACAGCGCCAACGCCAGTTGCAACCACCAGGCACGTCCCAGCGCGCCGCGGGCTTGCTGGCGACTCACGTGGTTTCCGCCTCGCCCTGGTGCAGGCTGCCGAGCATGTGCCCGAGCTTGCCGGCCTTGGTCGCCAGGTAGCGCCTGTTGTGCTTGTTCAGGCCCTTTTGCAGCGGCACGCGCTCCGCCACGGTGATGGCGTAGCTTTCCAGCGCCTTGACCTTGCGCGGATTGTTGGTCATCAGGCGCAGGGAGGAGACGCCCAGGTGCGCGAGCATCGGCTGGCACATGGCGTAGTCGCGCTGGTCGGCGCCAAAACCCAGTTGCAGGTTCGCCTCGACGGTGTCGGCACCGCCATCCTGCAATTCATAGGCACGGATCTTGTTCAGCAGGCCGATGCCGCGACCTTCCTGGCGCAGGTAGAGGAGCACGCCGCGGCCCTCCTCGGCGATGGCGGCAAGCGCGCCTTCCAGCTGGAAACCGCAATCGCAGCGCAGGCTGAACAGCGCGTCGCCGGTCAGGCATTCGGAATGCAGGCGACCAAGCACCGGCGCGCCATCGGCGATGTCGCCCATGCTCAGGGCTACATGTTCCTTGCCGCTCTCCTCGTCGAGGAAACCATGCATGGTGAATTCGCCGAAGGGAGTCGGCAGTTTGGAGGCGGCGACGAACACGACGGACACCGGGGAACTCCTAGGGAAACGGAAGTCCGCCATTGTACCAGCAGCGTCCGGCGCCCGGTCAGCTCGAAATGCCGCAAATACCTATCGAGATGGACGATGAATAGAACCCCGGGTTATGAGCGAGCGACATTCAATGCTTGGCCTCGATAAGCAGCATTCCCTGTTCCTCGCGCCAACGCACCCGGTTGAGGAAACTCATGCCGAGCAGGGCTTCGGTCGGATAGCCACCCTCGATCACCGCCGCCTCGACACCCAGCAACTCGATACCGCCGATCTTCACCCGGTCCAGGGTCACCCGCCAGCCGCGCGAGGTTCCGCTGGCAGTGGAGGCGACCATCGGCTTGCCGTCCACCCGGTAATCGATACCCAGGCGGCGCGCCTCGTTCTCGTTCATGGCGATGCTGGTGGCGCCGGTATCCACCAGGAACTGCATGTTCTGCCCGTTCACCGAGCCAGCCACCCAATAGTGCCCGCCCGTACCGCGGGCGATGCTGAAGCTTTGCCGCTGCGGCGCCGAATAGCCTGCCTCGTTGTATTCGCGGCTCAGTTCGTAGGTGCGCTCGACGCCGTCGATCCGCAGCACCGCCTTGCGGCTGTCGGCGCTGACCACCTGGACGCCCTGCGGGCCGGTCTGGCCGACCCTGACCAGCTTGCGCTGGCCATCGACGTTGAGTACCGCCGCGCCGGGGAACAGGCCGACCACGAACACCTGGGGCGCGGCCAGCGAGGACAACGCGAGAACGCTGGAAAACAGGGCGACGCACAGCCGCAGCATGATCACTCCTTGGGTGGCAGGATTGCCTTCAACGGCGCATAGGGCCAGTTCCAGCGGGCGAAGATCCGCTCCAGCTCGCCGCTGGCATGCAACTGCCGCATGCGCCGGTCGAACAGCGCCAGCAGCTCACGGCCCCTGGGGGAATCGGAGAAGCCAAGATACAGCGGCAACCGAGTGACGTCGGTGATGCGGTACTCAGCCGCCAGCGCTCCGGCCCCTGCGAGCATTTCCTCGAGTTCCGGACGCGAATCGATGAAATAGTCGACCCGGTGGTTGAGCAGCATCGGCAGCGCCGAGGTGCGGCGCTGCAACTCGCTGTGCGGGGTCAGGGTAGGGAAATAGCGGGCGAAGGCGTAGCCACGCATCCATGACAGGCGGAACCGGCTCAGGCCCTCCAGTGGCGGCGGCGGATTGTCTTTCAGGGAAAGCACGGCGATCGGATCGACGTCATAGGGCCAGCGAGGATAAAGCGCTTCGTCGATTTCCCCGCGGTAGGCGCCGACCCAGGCGTCGGCCTCGCCGCGCAGGACCAGGCCGACCGCCCGGGTATAGGGCTCGTTGGCGATCCGCAGGCGTACCCCGGCCGGCTCGTAGACGGCCCGCAACAGGTCCCAGGCCACCCCGCGACCGTCCTCCTGGGTGTAGCGCGTCCAGGTTTCGCTGACCACGCGGATCTCGCCCACGGAGGGGGCGGCGGAAGCGACGCCGGGCAGCAGCCACAGGCAGCAGAACAGGACGAGCAGACGCATGGGAGGCCTCAGACCAGCCAGTGTACCCATCCCCAGACTAGACCCTGCATGACCAGCCAGGCGAATACCCCGGCCAGGACGTCGTCGAGCATGATCCCGACGCCGCCGTGCACGTTGCGGTCCACCCAACTGATCGGCCAGGGCTTGAGAATATCCACGATGCGGAACACGACGAAGCCGATCAGCAGCCACCACCAGCCCTCCGGCACCAGCCAGAGGGTTATCCACATGCCGACCATCTCGTCCCAGACGATGCCTTCGTGGTCGTGCACGCGCAGGTCGTCGGCGACCTTGCCGCACAGCCAGAAGCCGAACAGCATGGTCACTCCCAGCATCAGCCAGTAGCCCCAGTCCGGCAGCATCTGCCACAGCGGGATGAACGGGATGGCCACCAGCGACCCCCAGGTGCCCGGCGCCTTGGGCAGGGTGCCGGAGCCGAAGCCGAAGGCGAGGAAATGCCAGGGATTGCGCCAGACCGACGGCGGCACCGGCTGCGCCGGCGCCTGATCAGGATGCTCAGTCACGTTGGGTTCCGAAATGTTGGTAACCGGCCGCGGCCGGTATGAGTTCCTTTCCGTCGGCGTCGAGCAGGCGCACCCCCTGTCCCGCCTCGACCCGGCCGATGACGGCCGTGGCCGGCCACGCGGCGCGAATCTCGCCAAGGTACTCAGGCGGCAGGGTGAAAACCAGCACGTAGTCGTCGCCGGCGGCCAGTTGCTGGCGCAAGGCTTCCTCGCCGGCGAGCAGGCCGCTCAACGCGGCGCTTGCCTGCAAGCGCTGGCATTCGACCAACAGGGCAACGCCGGAAGCGCGGGCGATATGCCCGCAGTCGGCGAGCAGCCCGTCGGAGATGTCCAGGGCGGCGCTGGCCTTGCCGCGCAGGGCGAGGCCCAGACCGAATTGCGGGGCCGGCGTCCAGTAGCGCGCCAGCAGCGGTTCGGCCACCTCGGCGGGCGCCGATCTTCGCTCCAGCACCAGTTCCAGCGCCGCTCCAGCCTCGCCGAGCGGGCCCCCGACGCAGAGCAGGTCGCCCGGGCGCGCACCGGCGCGGGTCAGCGCCTGGCCGGCCGGCACCCTGCCGAATACGGTCAGGGTCATGCTCAGCGGGCCGCGCGTGGTGTCGCCGCCGACCAGGGCCAGGCCGCACTGCCGGGCCATGGCGTCGAGGCCGCGGGCGAAGCCCTGCAACCACTCGGCGTCGGCCTGCGGCAAGGTCAGGGCCAGGGTGAAGGCCAGGGGCGCGGCGCCCATCGCCGCCAGGTCGCTGGCGGAGACCGCCAGGGCGCGCTGGGCAAGAAGGAAAGGGTCGCAACCGGCGGGAAAATGCACGCCTTCCACCAGGGTATCGGTGGAGACCGCCAGTTGTTCGCCGGCTGGCGGCGCCAGCAGGGCGCAGTCGTCGCCGATGCCGAGGGTCACGTCCGCCGCCGGCGCCGCGCAGGCGGCCGCGGCGAAGAAGCGGCGGATCAGCTCGAACTCACCCATGACGCCGCCGGCGCGGGATCAGCGCTTGCCGCCGCGCAGCTCGGCGGCGCGCAGGCGCGGCGCCAGCTTGTCGAGCACGCCGTTGACGAACTTGTGGCCGTCGGTGGCGCCGAAGGTCTTGGCCAGCTCGATGCCCTCGTTGATCACTACCTTGTAGGGCACGTCGATGCGGTTGCGCAGCTCGTAGGTGGACAGCCGCAGGATGGCCAGCTCGACCGGGTCGATCTCGGCCAGCGGGCGGTCCAGGCAGGGCTCGAAGGTGGAGTCCAGCTCGCTCTTCTGTCGCGGCACGCCGTGCAGGATCTCGTGGAAGTAGGCGCCGTCGACCTCGGAGAAGTCGTTGTCGGTGCGGAACTGCGCCTCGATCTCGTGCAGGGGCTGGCCGGCGATCTGCCAGGAGTACAGGGCCTGGACGGCCAGGCTGCGGGCCTTGCGGCGAGCGGCGGTCTTGCCTTTCGGCGGCTTGGCTGCCGGGTTGCCGCTGTCTTGATTGCTCACTTGGCCTCCAACTGCGCCAGCAGGCTGACCATTTCCAGGGCCGACAACGCGGCTTCGGCGCCCTTGTTGCCGGCCTTGGTGCCGGAGCGCTCGATGGCCTGCTCGATGGAGTCGACGGTGAGGACGCCGAAGGCGACCGGGATGCCGAACTGCAGGGACACCTGGGCCAGGCCCTTGGTGCACTCGCCAGCCACGTATTCGAAGTGCGGGGTGCCGCCACGGATCACCGCGCCGAGGGCGATGATGGCGTCGAAGCCGCCTTGCTGGGCGACCTTCTGGGTCACCAGCGGGATCTCGAAGGCACCCGGGGCGCGGATGATGGTGATCTCGCTTTCAGCCACGCCGTGGCGGACCAGGGCGTCGACGGCGCCGCTGACCAGGCTTTCCACGACGAAGCTGTTGAAGCGGCCGACCACCAGGGCGTAGCGGCCTTTGGGGGCAATGAAGGTACCTTCGATGGTCTTCAGGGTCATGAGCAGGTCTCATCTGTTAAAGAGCCGGGACGCCGTTGCGCCCCGAGCGAAAAGGGTCGAAAGGTCCGTCCAGCATAGCGCCCACCGCGATCTTGCACGCGGCGGGCGGGACAGGCCTTATTCGGCGGGCAGGTATTCTACAACTTCCAGGTCGAAACCGGATATCGCATTGAAGCGCATCGGCGCACTCAGCAGGCGCATCTTGCGCACGCCGAGGTCGCGCAGGATCTGCGAACCGGCACCGACGGTGCTGTAGGTGGTGGTGGCCTTGGGCGCCGGAGCCGGCGCCGAAGCGATCTCGCGGACATGGGCGAGCAGGTCGTCGCCGCCGATCTGGTGACCGAGCAGCAGCACCACGCCGCTGCCCGCCTCGGCGACCTTGGTCATCGCCGCGCGCAGGCTCCAGCGGCCCGACTGGTTGACCTGCAGCAGGTCGCGCAGCGGGTCCATGTTATGCACGCGAACCAGGGTCGGCTCTTCCGCGCAGACCTTGCCGAGGGTCAGCGCCAGGTGCACGTCGCCCTCCACCGAGTCGCGGTAGGTGATCAGGTTGAAGTGGCCCAGTTCGCTGTCGAGCGGCTGCTCGGCGATGCGCTCGACGGTGCGCTCGTGGATCAGCCGGTAGTGGATCAGGTCGGCGATGGTGCCGATCTTGATCCCGTGCTCGGCGGCGAACGCCTCCAGTTCGGGCCGACGAGCCATGCTGCCGTCGTCGTTCATCACCTCGCAGATCACCCCGGACGGCTCGAACCCGGCCATCCGCGCCAGGTCGCAGGCCGCCTCGGTGTGCCCGGCGCGAGCCAGGGTACCGCCCGGCTGGGCCATCAGCGGGAAGATGTGGCCGGGGCTGACGATGTCGGCGGCCACGGCGTTCTTCGCCGCCGCAGCCTGCACGGTGCGGGCGCGGTCCGCGGCGGAGATGCCGGTGGTGACGCCCTCGGCGGCCTCGATGGAGACAGTGAACTTGGTGCCGAAGCCGGAGCCGTTGCGCTGCACCATCAGCGGCAGGCCGAGGCGCTCGCAACGCTCGCGGGTCATCGGCATGCAGACCAGGCCGCGGGCATGCTTGACCATGAAGTTGATGTCTTCGGTGCGGACGCATTCGGCGGCCATGATCAGGTCGCCTTCGTTCTCGCGGTCCTCGTCATCCATCAGGATGACCATCTTGCCTTGGCGGATGTCTTCGATCAGTTCGTCGATCGTGTTGAGTGCCATGGGCACCCCCTTATGCAATTCGTGGGTTACTTGAGAAAACCGTTCTCGGCGAGAAACGCTTCGCTGATGCCGGAGGCGCTGGGCTCGGCGGCCTTGTCGCCAAGCAGCAGGCGCTCCAGGTAACGGGCCAGCAGGTCGACCTCGAGGTTGACCCGGCGTCCGGGCTGGTACTCGGCCATGATGGTTTCGCTGAGCGTATGCGGGACGATGGTCAGCTCGAACTCCGCGCCGCTCACCGCGTTCACCGTGAGGCTGGTGCCGTCGACGGTGATCGAGCCCTTGTGCGCGATGTACCTGGCGAGTTCGCGCGGGGCACGCACGGTGAACTGGATGGCGCGGGCGTTCTCCTCGCGCTTGAGCACCTCGCCGACGCCGTCGACGTGGCCGCTCACCAGGTGTCCGCCGAGGCGGGTGGTCGGCGTCAGGGCCTTTTCCAGGTTCACCCGGCTGCCCACCTTCAGGTGCTGGAAGGCGGTGCGCGCCAGGCTCTCGCGGCTGACGTCGGCCCAGAAGCCATCGCCGGGCAGTTCCACCGCGGTCAGGCAGACGCCGTTGACCGCGATGCTGTCGCCGAGCTTGACGTCGCCCAGGTCGAGCTTGCCGGTGGCGATGTAGACCCGCAGGTCGCCGCCCTTGGGCGTCATTGCGCGGACGCTGCCGATCGACTCGATTATGCCGGTGAACATGCGACCTCCCGTTTTTCCGCCGCACAGGCGCGCAGCATGGCCGGCGCGACGCCGAGCGGCCTGCGTGCCATAGCGCGGGTATTCCAAGATGAAGACATATGACGAACTCCTGTTTCGTGAAAAACAGGGCTTTTTGGATCGAAGGGGATCTTGCGGGCGCACAGGGTACGCCCAGGCAGGCAATCCCGTTCTCTCTTTATCCGGACTATGACCGTCGGCCCCGGAATCGCACCGGGTCTGCTGACCTTGTCGTCCGGCGGTGGCCGGTCCGGCAAGCGCTCGCGGGCTAGGCGCCTTGCGCGCCATTACCGCCGGTGGGGACTTTCACCCCGCCCTGAGAACGTTACGGCCACCGAGATGGCCGTGTGGCGTTTTACCACAGTTGCGCCGCTTGTGCATCGTCCGCCGCGTCGCCGCGCAGCGAAGTTCAGGCGTCCCGCGGATGCGGCCGCGCGGTGACCAGCCAGTCGTCGCCCACCGCGCGGATGTCGTCGATCCGCAACTGCGCCGCATCGGCCATCCGCGCCAGCGGCCAGTCGAGCAAAGGACGGGCGCTGGAGCCGAGGAACTTCGGCGCGACGAACAGCCGGTACTCATCCACCAGCCCCAGCCGGGCGAAGGCGCCGGCCAGACGCGGGCCGGCCTCCACCAGCACTTCGTTGGCGCCGCGCGCCGCCAGTTCCAGGAGCAGCTTGTGCAAATCGACGTGGCCCTCGGCGGAGGGCAGCGCCAGCAGTTCGTGGCCGGCGTCCTGGAAGCGTTCGCGCGCCGAGGCGGCGGCGCAGGTCGCCACCAGCGCCGGACCGGCCTGGTAGAACGCCGACTCCAGCGGCACCCGCAGGCGCCCGTCGACCAGCACCCGCAACGGCTGGCGAGCCGCGGCGAGCGCGGTAAGCTCGGCGTTCAGGCCCAGTTCGTCGGGGCGTACGTTGAGCCGCGCATCGTCTGCCAGCAGCGTATCGGCGCCGGACAACACCACGCTGGAGCGAGCGCGCAAGCGCTGCACCGCCGAACGCGCGGAGGGCCCGGTGATCCACTGGCTTTCCCCGCTGGCCATGGCGGTGCGCCCGTCCAGGCTCATCGCCAGCTTGACCCGGACGAACGGCAGGCCATGTTCCATGCGCTTGATGAAACCGATGTTGAGTTCCCGCGCCTCGGCTTCGAGGACGCCGCTCTGCACCGCGATGCCGGCCTGCATCAGACGCAGCAGGCCGCGACCGGCGACCTCGGGGTTGGGATCCTGCATCGCCGCGACCACCCGCGCCACCCCGGCGCCCACCAGCGCATCGGCGCACGGCGGGGTGCGGCCGAAGTGGCTGCAGGGCTCGAGGGTCACGTAGGCGGTGGCGCCGCGTGCATTCTCGCCGGCCTGGCGCAGGGCATGGACCTCGGCGTGCGGCTCGCCGGCGCGGACGTGCCAGCCCTCGCCGACCACCTGGCCGTCCTTGACCAGCACGCAGCCGACGCGCGGATTCGGCTGGGTGGAGTACAGCCCCTGGCGCGCCAGTTCCAGGGCGCGGGCCATGTACAGCGGGTCGGCGGCGTTCATTCCTTGGCCGGCTCGCGGGCGAGGCGTTCGATCTCCTCGCGGAATTCGTTGAGGTCCTGGAAGCGCCGGTAGACCGAGGCGAAACGGATGTAGGCGACTTCGTCGAGCTTCTGCAGCTCGGCCATCACCAGTTCGCCCAGCACCCGCGACTTGATCTCGCGCTCGCCGGTGGCGCGCAACTGGTGCTTGATGTGGCCGATGGCCGCTTCCAGGCGCTCGACGCTGACCGGACGCTTCTCCAGGGCGCGCTGCATGCCGGCGCGCAGCTTGTCCTCGTCGAACGGCTGGCGGCTGCCGTCCTGCTTGATCAGGCGCGGCATGACCAGCTCGGCGGTCTCGAAGGTGGTGAAGCGTTCGCCGCAGGCCAGGCACTCGCGGCGCCGGCGCACCTGATCGCCCTCGGCGACCAGTCGCGAGTCAATCACTTTGGTGTCATGGGCACCGCAGAAGGGACAATGCATGGTGCTGATACAGGCGTAGCTGAAGGAAGCCGCATGGTAGCGCATCCGCGCCCGACCGAGCACCCGCAGAATCGACCGGCGCCGGCACGCTGGGAAAGGCGAGAGGAATCGGACGTTGCGGACTACGCGAAGCGCGACAAGAATCACACTTTGCGCTATACAAGCGCCGCCCGGATTCCACCGCTATGGAGCAGCCCATGACCCTGCGCCCGATCGCCCTGCTGGCCGTCCTTCTCCTCGCCGCTTGTTCCAGCGACAAGCCGAAGCCTGCGCCAACGCCGCAAGCTTCGCGCAGCGTGACCATGGTCGAGCCGGTGCTACCGGCCCACCTGCGCGAGCTGAGCGGAACGCTGAGCAGCATCCAGGGCAGCCTGCCACGCGGCAGCGAGGTGCAGATGGCACTGCTGGTGATCGACGAGCGCGACCGTCCACAGCGGCTGCTGGCCAGCGAGACGGTGCTGGCCACCGGCGAACTCATGCCCTTCCGCCTGCCGTTCAACCCCGAATCCTTCCCGCCGGCCGGTGGCGCGCTGCGCGTCGAACTGCACGCGCGGGTGATCCAGTCCGGCCAGTTGGCCTGGCGCCTGCATCCGTTGCGGATCGCCCAGCCGACCACCCAGTCCCTCGGCGAACTGCGCCTGGTACGCGCGCCGTGACGGCACCGCAAGCCCTGACCCAGGCGCTGGGCGAGCTGCTCGGCGACGCCCGGCTCAGCGCCACCGCGCTGCCCGGCACTGACCTGCGCCTGTGGCTGATCGACGCGCAGAACATGGACCGCCAGTTCAGCCCGGAGGAAACCCGCCGCATCCTCGAAGAGCCGCCGTACTGGTGCTTCTGCTGGGCCAGCGGGCTGGTCCTGGCGCGCTGGCTGGCGGCGCGCCCGCAGTGGGTCCGCGACAAGCGCGTGCTGGACTTCGGCAGCGGCTCCGGGGTGGCGGCGATCGCCGCGGCCCGCGCCGGCGCCGCCGAGGTGGTGGCTTGCGACCTGGATCCCCTGGCGCTGGCAGCGAGCCGGGCGAACGCCGAACTGAACGGAGTGGAGCTGAGCTATTCGGCGGACTTCTTCGCCGAGGACGATCGCTTCGACCTGATCCTGGTGGCCGACGTGCTCTACGACCGCGCCAACCTGCCGCTGCTCGACCAGTTCCTCAGCCGCGGCCGCCAGGCGCTGGTCGCCGACTCGCGAGTCCGTGACTTCCGTCATCCGCTGTACCGACGCCTGGACGTGCTCGAAGCCTGTACCTGGCCGGACCTCGCCGAGCCCGCCGAATTCCGCCTGGTCAGCCTGTATCACGCCGAACGCGGGCAAGCCTGAGGCACGGGCTTGTTTGCGCGCGGCGCGCCCCCACTTATAGTGGTCACCACCTTGCGTTTCCGAGAATCGACATGAGCGATACGCCCTACATCTTCGACGTCACCGGCGCCAACTTCGAGCAGCTGGTCATCGAGAACTCGTTCCACAAGCCGGTCCTGGTGGACTTCTGGGCCGACTGGTGCGCCCCGTGCAAGGCGCTGATGCCACTGCTGGCGCAGATCGCCGAGTCCTACCAGGGCGAATTGCTGCTGGCCAAGGTCAACTGCGACGTCGAGCAGGACATCGTGATGCGCTTCGGCATCCGCAGCCTGCCGACCGTGGTCCTGTTCAAGGATGGCCAGCCGGTCGACGGTTTCGCCGGCGCCCAGCCCGAATCGCAGATCCGCGCCCTGCTCGAACCCCATGTGAAAGCACCGGCGCTGCCCGACGAAGACCCGCTGGAAGTGGCCCAGGCGCTATTCGCCGAAGGCCGCATCGGCGACGCCGAAGCGACCCTGAAAGCCCTGCTGGCGGAGAACAACGAGAACGCCGCGGCGCTGATCCTCTACGCCCGCTGCCTGGCCGAGCGCGGCGAACTGGAAGAGGCGCAGGCCATCCTCGACGCGGTGAAGAGCGACGAGCACAAGCAGGCCCTGGCCGGCGCCCGCGCGCAGCTGACCTTCCTGCGCCAGGCTGCCGACCTGCCCGACAGCGCAGAGCTGAAGAGCCGCCTGGCGGCCGATGCCGGCGACGACGAGGCAGCCTACCAGTTGGCCGTCCAGCAGCTCGCCCGGCAGCAGTACGAGGCGGCCCTGGACGGACTGCTCAAGCTGTTCCTGCGCAACCGCGGCTACCAGGACGACCTGCCGCGCAAGACCCTGGTGCAGGTCTTCGACCTGCTTGGCAACGACCACCCGCTGGTCACCGCCTACCGCCGCAAGCTGTACCAGGCGCTCTACTGAGTCGCCGAGCCCCGTCCGCGGGGCTCAGTCCTCCAGCCAGACGAACACCTGGGTGCCGTCGACCACCTCGACCTTGACCCGGGCGTCGTGCCGCAGGCGCACAAGCAGTTGCTTGGCGGCGCCGGCATTGCCGCTGAACCCCTCCAACTCCGCCAGCAACTGCGGCCCCTCGATCCGCCCGCTGCCGCGCAGCAGGTCCTGGGCGGTCTGCCACAGGCGATCCACCGGCGCTGCCGGCGCCGGCGCCCTGGCCGCCGCGACCTGCGGCTCGCCCAGCGGCGGCGGGGGCACGTGTTGCGCCAGCTGGCGCCAATCCTCGGCGTCCAGTTCCAGGGTCAGGTCCACCGGCCAGTCGCCGATGCTTCCGCGAATCCGCACCATCTCGTTTCTCCACAAGCGAATCGCGCCATGCTCCCACGTCGGCGCGTAGGGGCCAAATCGGCCAGGCTAGGCAGGCGGAAAAATTCGTTATAACGTAACAAACTCTTTTCCTTCCTTGCCGGAGTCCCGTTCATGCGCCCACTGCTGTTAGCCCTCGTCTTGCTGCCGTTCGCCGCCCAGGCCCATGACGACCACGACCATGACCACGCCCATGGCAGCCTGGGCAAGCACGAGCACGGCGTCGCCCAGTTGAACGTGGCGCTGGACGGCAAGACCCTCGAACTGGAGCTGGACAGCCCGGCGATGAACCTGGTCGGTTTCGAACACGCCGCCAGCACCGACGCGGACAAGGCCGCCGTGGCCAAGGCCCGCGCGCAGCTGGAAAAACCGCTGGAGCTGTTCGCCCTGCCAGTCACCGCCGGCTGCTCGGTAGCCAGCCAGGAACTGCGGAGTCCGCTGTTCGGCGACAAGGCGCCGGCCCACGCGCACAAGGAGAAGGCAGGCCACGAACACGAACACGAACACGGTCATGCCGATATCCACGCCCATTACCAGCTCAGTTGCGAGAAGCCCGAGCTGCTCAAGCTGCTGACCCTCGCCGAGTTCTTCAAGCGCTTCCCCGCCACCCAGAAAATTCAGGTACAACTGATCGGTCCCGACGGCCAGAAAGGCGCCGACCTGGCTCCGGCCAGCGCCGAGCTGAAGCTGTAGGATCGTTCCGGAGGCGCCGCGAGGGATTCGGCGCGGCGCCCCTCCATCCATTCTCGAGGCTCCGGCGGAGCGTTCCGCCCCTACCCCCATGAGCGCACTGATCACCCTGACCAACCTCGGCTTCGCCTGGCCCGGCCAGGCGGAGTTGCTGGACATTCCCAGCTTCCATCTCGAACGCGGCGAGAGCCTGTTCCTCAAGGGGCCTTCCGGCAGCGGCAAGACCACCCTGCTCGGCCTCCTCGGCGGCGTGCAGAAGCCCGGCCGCGGCAGCATCCGCCTGCTCGGCGAGGACCTGGAAAAGCTGTCCGCCGCGCGCCGCGACCATTTCCGCGTCGACCACACCGGCTACATCTTCCAGCAGTTCAACCTGCTGCCATTCCTCTCGGTACGCGAGAACGTCGAGCTGCCCTGTCACTTTTCCGCGTTGCGCCGTCAGCGCGCCCGCGAACGCCACGGTAGCCCGGCGCAGGCCGCCAGCCATCTGCTCGGCCAGCTCGGCCTCGGCGGCGAACTGCACGAACGCCGCGCCGACAGCCTGTCCATCGGCCAGCAGCAGCGGGTCGCCGCCGCCCGCGCGCTGATCGGCCAGCCGGAGCTGGTGATCGCCGACGAGCCGACCTCGGCGCTCGACGCCGACAGCCGCGAGGCGTTTCTCCAGTTGCTCTTCGCCGAATGCCGCGAGGCCGGCGCCAGCCTGCTGTTCGTCAGCCACGACCAGAGCCTGGCCGGGCTGTTCGACCGCAGCCTGTCCCTTTCCGATCTCAACCGCGCCGCCCGGCCGGCAGGACTCTGAGCATGTATCTCTTCCGACTGGCACTGGCCAGCCTGGCCAACCGCCGCTTCACCGCCCTGCTGACGATCTTCGCCATCGCCCTCTCCGCCTGCCTGCTGCTGGCGGTGGAGCGGGTCCGCACCGAGGCCAAGGCCAGCTTCGCCAGTACCATCTCCGGAACCGACCTGATCGTCGGCGCGCGCTCCGGCTCGGTGAACCTGCTGCTCTACTCGGTATTCCGCATCGGCAACGCGACCAACAACATCCGCTGGGACAGCTACCGGCACTTCGCCGAAAACCCGCGGGTGAAGTGGGCGATCCCGATCTCCCTCGGCGACTCGCACCGCGGCTACCGGGTAATGGGTACCGATGCCGGCTATTTCGAGCACTACCGCTACGGCCGCGGCCAGGAACTGCAACTGGCCGAGGGCCGCGCCTTCGGCCAGGACCTGTTCGACGTGGTGCTCGGCGCCGAGGTGGCCGAAGCCCTGCACTACAGGCTCGGCGAGAAGATCGTGCTGGCCCATGGGGTGAGCACGGTGAGCCTGGTCAAGCACGACGACAAGCCGTTCACCGTGGTCGGCATCCTCCAGCGCACCGGTACCCCGGTGGACCGCACCCTGCACATATCCCTCGCCGGCATGGAGGCGCTGCACGTCGACTGGCGCAACGGGGTGCCGGCGATGGGCGCCGGGCGCGTCAGTGCCGAGCAGGCGCGGCACATGGACCTGCAACCACAGGCGATCACCGCGTTCCTGGTCGGCCTGAAGAGCAAGGTGGCGACCTTCGCCCTGCAACGCGAGGTCAACGACTATCCCGGCGAACCGCTGATGGCGATCCTCCCCGGTGTCGCCCTGCAGGAACTGTGGGGCCTGATGGGCACCGCCGAGAAGGCACTGTTCGTGGTCTCGCTGTTCGTCGTCCTCACCGGCCTGATCGGCATGCTCACGGCGATCCTCACCAGCCTCAACGAGCGCCGCCGGGAGATGGCCATCCTGCGCTCGGTGGGCGCGCGCCCCTGGCACATCTTCGGCCTGCTGCTGGCCGAGGCCTTCAGCCTGGCGCTGGCCGGCGTCGCCCTCGGCCTCGGCCTGCTCTACCTCGGCATCGCCGCCAGCCAGGGCTACGTCCAGGCCAACTACGGCATCTACCTGCCGCTGGCCTGGCCGAGCGACTATGAGTGGAGCCTGCTCGGGGCTATCCTGGCGGCCGCCGTGCTGATCGGCTGCGTGCCGGCCTGGCGCGCCTACCGCCAGTCCCTGGCCGATGGCCTGTCGATCCGCCTATGACCCGGAGATATTCCCCGATGCTGCGCTCCCTGACCGTCCTCCTGCTGGCTTTCGCCCTGCTCCTGGGCAGTGCCGTGGCGCGCGCCGCGCCGCGCGAACTGACCTGGTCGCAACTGATCCCGGCCGGCGCCCCGCCCGCCCCGGCGCCGCTGCCGATCCACGACCTCGCCAACGCCCTCAGCGAAGCCGGTCCGGCGGCCAGCCAGCAGAGCCCCAACGCCCCGGTGGTGAAGGCACTGGACGGCATCGAGGCCAAGCTGCCGGGCTACATCGTGCCGCTGGAAATCAGCGAGGCCGGGCTGGTCACCGAGTTCCTCCTGGTCCCCTACTACGGCGCCTGCATCCACGTACCGCCGCCGCCGTCGAACCAGATCGTCTACGTGAAGACCGCCAAGGGCGTGCAGATGGACGAGTTGTATCAGCCATTCTGGGTCGAGGGCACCTTCAAGGTGGAGAACGCCAGCAGCGAGCTGGCGGCGGCCGGCTACCGCATGCAGGCGAGCAAGGTGACGCCCTACGAATACGAAGGTGGCTGAACGACATGCGACAATCCGCCGCGCCATTTACGTTGCGGCGGTCACATTTGCTCCTAGGATTGATTGAGCTGTGTCAAGGAAGGCAACTGTTAGCTGGCTGACCATTAGCAGCACCAACACTTTCTAATACAAGGAATGGAGCTCATCATGCGTAAGTCCTGGCTTACCGCTTCCCTGCTGGCCCTCACCGTCGCCTCCCCGTTCGCCGCTGCGGATATTCAAGGACACAAGGCCGGTGACTTCATCATCCGTGGCGGCTTCGCCACCGTCGATCCCGACGACAGCAGTTCCGACATCAAGCTGGACGGCGCCAAGCAGCGCGGTACCAAGGCGACTGTCGACAGCGACACCCAGCTCGGCCTGACCTTCACCTACATGTTCGCCGACAAGTGGGGCGTGGAACTGGTCGCCGCCACTCCGTTCAACCACCAGGTCGACGTCAAGGGCCTCGGCCCGGGCCTGGACGGCAAGCTGGCCGACATCAAGCAACTGCCGCCGACCCTGCTGCTCCAGTACTACCCCATGGGCGGTACCAACAGCGCCTTCCAGCCCTACGGCGGCCTGGGCGTGAACTACACCACCTTCTTCGACGAAGACCTCGCCAGCAACCGCAAGGCGCAGGGTTTCAGCAGCATGAAGCTGCAGGACTCCTGGGGCCTGGCCGGCGAACTGGGCTTCGACTACATGCTCAACGAGCACGCGCTGTTCAACATGGCCGTCTGGTACATGGACATCGATACCAAGGCCAGCATCAACGGCCCGAGCGCCCTGGGCGTGAACAAGACCAAGGTCGACGTGGACGTCGATCCGTGGGTCTACATGATCGGTTTCGGCTACAAGTTCTGAGTCGTAGACTGTCGCGGGGCTTGCGCCCCCAACGGGAAAAGGCGCCTTCGGGCGCCTTTTTTCATCCTGTGGAAACGGACCCCATGTACCTCTGGCTGAAGACCCTGCACATCACCTTCGCCCTCAGCAGCGCCGCCCTGTTCGTCTGGCGCCTGGCCTGGAACTGGTCGGGGCGCAAGGCCAGCGGCATCCGCCGCTGGGGACCGCACCTGGTGGACACCCTGCTGCTGCTCAGCGCGCTCGGCCTGGTGCACCTGGCGATGCCCTGGCCGCTGCCGCTCTGGCTGCTGGCGAAGCTGGGGCTGTTGCTGGGCTACATCGTCTGCGCGGCGTTCGCCCTGCGGATGGCGCGGGGCCCCGGCAAGGGCCTGCTCAGCGTCCTCAGCCTCACCCTGCTGGGCGGGATCTTCTACCTGGCGCTGAACAAGCCCTGGTGGTGATCAGCGGCCGAGCAGGCGCGCCAGGCCCACGCCCATCGGCGTCGGCTGGTCGAAGCGGAAACGCCGCAGCAGGCGCTCGTTGTTCGCCCGCGAATGCCTGATGTCACCGGCTCGCGCGTCGGCGTGGGTCACCGGCGGCAGGCCACCGAGTACCTGGCCGATCTCCGCCAGCAACTGCTTCAGGCTGATGCTGCGATTCAGGCCGACGTTCACCGCCCCGGGTTCCACCGCCGTCGCCTCCAGCGCCTGGACCAGGAAATCGACCAGGTCGGCGACGTAGATGAAGTCGCGGGTCTGCTCGCCGTCGCCGAACACGGTGATCGGCGTCCCCTTCAGGGCGCGCTCGGTGAATATGCTGATCACCCCGGAATAGGGCGAGGACGGGTCCTGGCGCGGCCCGTAGACGTTGAAGAAGCGGAAGATCGCCGGCTCCAGCCCATGCTGGCGGCGATAGAAATCGAGGTAGTACTCGCTGGCCAGCTTGTCCGACGCGTAGGGCGTCAGCGGCGACTTCGGGGTGTCTTCGTCGATCGCCGTGCCTTCGCCGTTCTGCCCGTAGACCGCTGCGCTGGAAGCGAACACCACGCGCTTCACGCCCTGCTCGCGCATCGCTTCGCAGAGGTTCAGGGTGGCGATGAAATTGCTCTGGTGGGTGGCGACCGGGTCGTCCACCGAGGCCTGTACCGAGGCGACCGCGGCCAGGTGGGCGACCGCCGCGCAGCCCTTCAGGGCGGCCGCCAGGGTCGCCGCGTCGGCGGCGTCGCCTTCGAGCAGCTCTATCCGTTCGTCGTCCAGGGGCAGGTTGTCGCGCTTGCCGGTGGACAGGTTGTCCAGCACACGCACGCGGTAGCCGCGCGCCAGCAGCGCGTCGGTCAGGTGGGAGCCGATGAAACCGGCGCCGCCGGTGATCAGGATGGGGCGTTCAAACATGCCTGTAGTACCTGTCCAATAGAGCCGGCAAACCTGCGCGCCAGGCGCGCGGCTTGATGCCGAAGGTGTGGAGGATCTTCTTGCAGACCATCACCGCGTGCTGCGGCTCGTCGAGCGCGTCCGGGCGCGCGGCATGGGCCTCCGCCGAAGGCTCCTGGATCAGGTTGGAGCGATAGGTACGCGCCTCGTTGAGGATCACCTGTCCCAGCGCCAGGGTGGTGGTCGCTTCCAGTCCGCCGTAGTGGTAGGTGCCCCACAGCGGCGCCTGGCAGTCGAGCTGCTTGAGCACCGAGAGCACCACCCGCGCGGCGTCGTCCACCGGCGTCGGGTTGCCGCGCCGGTCGTCGGCGAGGAACAGCGGCTGCGGTTGCTCGGCGCGGCTGAGGAAACGTCCCAGCAAGCCGTTCGGGCTTTCGTCCAGCAGCCAGCCGAAGCGGATCAGCACATGTCGCGGGCAGGCCGCGCGCACGCTCTGCTCCATGCGCCAGAGCGCCTGGCCACGCAGGCCCAGCGGAAGGGTCTCGTCCTTCTCGCTGTAGGCGGTGGCGCGGGCGCCGTCGAAGACCCGGTAGCTGGACGGCTGGACCAGCAGGATCTCGTAGTGCTGGCAGAGCTCCGCGAGGCGCTCGACGGCGCGCTCCTGGGCGCCCAGGCGCTCCGCCTCGACCTGCTCGGCCTGGAACCAGTCGTGGTAGAAGGCGAGGTTGATCACCGCGTCGGGGCGCGTTTCGTCCAGCAGGGTGGTGAGGCTGGCGGCATCCCAGCCCTGCTCGGGTGGTCTGGGCGCGAGGAAACCGATGTCTTCCTCCGCCCCTAGGCGGATCAGCGCCTGTCCAAGGGCATTACCGCCGCCCAAAAGCATCAGGCGCATTCGCATGGTGTAGGGGGGCACTCGAAATCTGATAGTGAATAGCGACGCGGCGCACGCCCCAAGGCAATGACATCCTGCGCCTCGCTGGCGACATGAAAGGTGCGGGCATCGGGTGCTGCTTGTCGCGGCAGGTACCCCGGACAGCGCCGCCGTTATTTTCATGCAACCTGACACGCCGCATTCTTGCTGTGCCTCCGGTGAAGCGTCAAGCATTCACCGGGCCAGCTCCGCCTGCGGCGCGGATCGGCGGGACGAATGGCAGCGCGCGGCGGCGTCAGGCCGGTAGCGCGCCGGCCCGATAGTCCTTGGGCGAAACCTCGAACTGCTTCTTGAACGCCCGGCTGAAATGCGCCGAGTCGCTGAAACCCCACTTGAAGGCGATGGAGGTGATCGATTCGCCGCGCAGCCGTGGGTTGCCGAGGTCGGCGGCGCTGCGGCTGAGGCGCTGGCGGAGAATGTAGCGGCAGACGCTGTCGCCCTGCTCCTCGAACAACCGGTACAACTGGCGCACCGAGATGCGCAGGCGGCCGGCGAGCATGTCCGGACTCAGGCGCGGCTCCTGCAGGGATTGCTCGATCAGACGCTCCGCGTGCCGGCGCAGACTGTAGCCATAGAGCCCGGCCAGCGGTCCCTCCAATTCCTCGCCGGCGTGCTGTAGCGCCGGCCCGAGCAGGGCGATCAGCGCCTCCTGCAACGCCCCGCCCTCGTCCGCCACCGCCCACGGCTGCAGTTCTCCGGCGCACACCTGCTGCACCAGCAGGCTCAGCAGGCGACCGCTGGCGCAGTTCGGCGAGAGTTTGCCGAAGGCCCGCTGGCTGGGTGGCAGGTGCCGGCATACCTCTTCGCGGGAGAGATGGAACGAGGTGTGTTCGATGAGTCCGTGGGGAATGATCTCGCAGCCGCCCGCGGAGTCCATCAGCGCCATTTCCCCTGGCGCCAGCTCTATGCTGTCCCCACCCTGGCGCAGTTGCGCATGGCCGCTGCGCTGGACGACCAGGAAGCAGTGGCGGTCGTCGTCATGATCGGCATGGGTGGCCTGGCGGGCGATGCGCCCTGCGTTGGTGCGGATCTGCGCCAGCTCCAGGCCGCCGAGGTCCTGCCGCGAGATATCGCCGATGAACAGCGTCCGGTTCAGCGCGGGCTGCGACTCGAAGCGCCCGCAGACCTGGCGCAACGCCTGGTTCCAGGCTTCGAAGCTGTTGTGTGCGGAAGACAGGGTATGCACCGGGCACCTCCTGACGGCAACGGCCATCGTTATTGTTGTATGGCGCGGCAATTACCGAGCCACGCAGCGCTGCCGATATGATTAACATGTTATCGATATACCCACAAGCTAGCGCAAATGGACCGGCGGATACGCATCCGGGAGAGCCGGCAAGGGCCGTTCAGGCGGGAGAAAGCAGGCGCTGCAATTGGGCGAAGGCGCCCAGCAGGGCCAGGCGCTGCTCGGCGACCAGAGGGATGTAGCGGCGATAGGCGGGGAAGCGGTTGACCACCTCGCACGCCCCCAGGTGTTCCAGGCTCACGGTCCAGCCCCTGTCGTCGCGGCAGAGGCGCAAACTCCGGAAGTCCAGCGGCATGAGCTGCTCCAGCAAGACCCGGTCGCCCCCCTGCAAGGCCTCCCGCAACGGCTCGAGCCCGCTCCCGCTGCGTACCTTGCAAAGGATGCCGCGACGCCGCAAGCAACCGGCGTGACGCAGCTCCAGGCTGGCCGGCGGCCCCCCGGGCGCCGCCACGAACAGGCTGAACTCGGTGCTGACGATATGCATGAACAGGTGCGCCTGGACCCGCTCGCGAACCTCGAGGCTCAGCTCTTTCGTACGCAGCAACAGCCTGCCGTCCTGCGCCTCGCCGTCGCACGCAGCCAGGTTGCGCCGCACCTGGGCCAGGGTGGCTCCGGGGCGATAGGCGGCTGGCCGCCAGTCGCGCCAGTGACGCTCATACCAGCGCGCCCAGGCGGACATGCGCCCTCTCCCGCTGCTGCTGGTCCTCTTCGGCGAATTCCTTCTCCAGCACCTCTTCCACCGCCAGCGGACGGAACGGATTCACCCGCTGTACGCACAGGGTCCAGAACAGGGCGTAGGCGGCCGCCAGGCCGAGCATCAGGGCGAACGGCAGGTAGATGTCGGCGGGATTCATCCCCGGCGGCGTGATGTAGAACATCCCCAGCAGGATTCCGGCGCTGGAGAATAGCTGCGGCAACGGGAACAGCGGCGAGCGGTAGGCGCGCGGCAGGTCCGGGCGACGGATGCGCAGCAGCACCACGGAGAGGGTCACCAGCAGGTAGGCGGTGCCCCAGGCGCAGACCGCAGCCAGGACCAGGTGGATGATCCCTTCGCTGTCGCCGCCCAGCCACCAGGCGTGCAGGCAGGGAATCGCCGCTGCCACGGCGATGCACAGCAACGGTGTCTTGAAGCGCGGGTGCAGGTAGGTGAAGGCCTTCGGCAAGGCGCCATCCAGCGCCATCCCGTAGAGAATCCGCGGCAGGCCGGCCATCAGGGTGTTGATGGTGGCGGCCCCGGCGAACAGCAGGCCCACGCCCAGCCAGATGCGTCCGAACGGTCCCATCACCTGCTCGGCGAATCGCGGGATCGCCATCGGCGTCTCCAGCAGGTGCAGGCCGCCGCCGAGGTCGAGGTTTTCCACCTGCCGGCGCATCGCCGCGCCATAGAGGAACATGCAGCAGGCCACCCCGATCAACCCCAGGGCCATCGCCCGCGGCAGGGTCCGCGAAGCGTGGCGCACCTCCGGCGCCAGCGGCGTGACGAATTCGCAACCGACGAACATGAACATCGCCATGCCCACCAGCGACAGCAGGGTCGGCAGGTCGTCGCCGACCATCGAGGCCCCGAACCAGCCCTGCAACTCCACCGCGGGCAGGCGCAACAGGCCGGTCACGGCGAAGATCATCAGGGTGCTCCACATGCCGAAGGTGAGGATCACTTCGGCGCGACCGAAGGCGGTGATCCCCAGCGCATTCAGCAGGCCGAAGCAGAGCACCATGCCGACGCCCACCAGCCAGGCGCCGCCGCCCGGCTCGGTGAGGGTATTCAGCGACTCGAAGTTGACCAGCGCCATGGTGCCGCTGAGCATGGTCTCGGCGGTGCCGGCGAACACATGGACGATCAGGTAGGCCGACAGCGTGCCGGTGATCGCGAAGAAGCGCCCGAGGCCGCACGACAGGTAGTCGTAGACCGAGCCACGGGTCGGCAGCAGGCAGGCGGCCTCGGCGAAGGTGGTGGACTGCGCCAGCATCAGCAGCAGCGCCACCAGCATCGCCACGGCGAAGGTTCCGCCGCCCAGGCCGAAGCCGGTGGTGGCGGTGAGGATCACCGGGCTGGCCATGATCAACCCGACCGAACTGGCCAGGGCGGTGGGGAAACCAACCCGCCCGCGGAGCAGGTGCTGGGTGAGTCTGGAGTTGGACATCGACGTATCCTCGACGGCAGCGTTGCTGTTGTTGTTCTTGCGTCAGGCCCTGCGGGACGCACCGGCGTCCCGTACGCTCCGCCGGCAGGCGAGGCGTGTCGAACAAAAGGCTGCCGCGGAGGGCAGCGAAAGAGCCGAACGAATCGGCTCCCCCCGATTCATCGATATCAGTAGGCGATGCACACCGACTTGTTCTCGGTGTACGCCTCGATCGCCGCATGGCCCATCTCGCGTCCGATGCCGGACTGCTTGAAGCCGCCGAACGGCATCGACGGGTCGAGCAGGTTGTGGGCGTTCACCCATACCGTGCCGGCCTTGATCCTGGGTACCAGGTCCATGACCTGGCGCAGGTCGTTGGACCAGATGCTCGCACCGAGCCCGTAGATGCTGTCGTTGGCCAGGCGCACCGCTTCGTCGAGATCGTCGAAGGGCGTCGCCACCAGCACCGGCCCGAAGATTTCCTCGCGCACCACCTGCATCCCCGGGGTGACGTCGGCAAGGATCGTCGGCTGCACGTAGAACCCCGTCTCGCCCTGGCGCGCCCCACCGCAGACCACGCTGGCGCCCTCGGCCACCCCGCTTTCGATCATCCCCAGCACCCGCTCCTGCTGCCTGGCCGAGACCAGCGGGTTGATCTGCGTGGTCGGATCCAGGCCGGGGCCGATGCTCAGGTCGCCGGCGATGGCCACCAGGCGCTCCAGCACCTGGTCGAAACGCTTGCGCTGCACATAGAGGCGCGAGCCAGCGGTGCAGACCTGCCCCTGGTTGAAGAAGATCGCGCCGGCGGAACCGGCGGCAGCCATGTCCAGGCTGGTGTCATCGAGGATGATCACCGGGGATTTGCCGCCGAGTTCGAGGGAAAAACGCGTCATGTTCTCCACCGCCGCATGCCCGATCAGCTTGCCCACCGGGGTCGAGCCGGTGAACGCCAGCTTGTCGATGCCCGGGTGCGCCGCCAGTGCCGCGCCGGCCTCGGCGCCCGTGCCGGTGACGATGTTCACCACTCCTGGCGGAATCCCCGCCTCCAGGCACAACTGGCCGAGGCGCAGGGCGGTCAGCGGGGTTTCGTCGGCCGGCTTGAGGACCACGGTGCAGCCGCAGGCCAGGGCCGGGACGATCTTCCAGATCGCCATCAGCAAGGGGAAATTCCACGGCACGATGGCTCCGACCACGCCCACCGGCTCCGGCACCGTGTAGGCCCGGTAGCGCGCGCCTGGGACCGCGGCGATCGACAGGTCGAGGCTGCGACCCTCGATCTTGGTCGCCCAGCCGGCCATGTAGCGGATGAACTCCACCGAGGCGCCGACCTCCAGGGCCCGCGACAGGTTGATCGACTTGCCGTTGTTCAGGGTTTCCAACTGCGCCAGTTGCTCGCCATGCGCCTCGACCCGTTCCGCCAGTCGCAGCAGCAGGCGCTCGCGATCGGCCGGGCGCTGGCCTGCCCAGTTGCCTTCGAACGCGCGCCGCGCGGCAGCGACTGCCCGGTCGACGTCTTCGGCGCCGGCGCGGGCCACGCGAGCCAGCTCGGCGCCGGTCGCCGGGTCGTACAGCGGCATGTCGGCGCCGGAACGCGCCGGCCCGGACTCACCGTCGATCAGCAGGCCATGGGGACTGCGCAAGAAGGCGCTGACGGACGGGTCGATGGCAATACTCATGTGTGCTCCTCGGCTTGGCGACGGCGCTGCGTCGTGCATGCGCCTACTACCCGGGAATACTCTGGACCCGCCGCTCCCCCGCTCGCTTGCTCCAGCCTGCCGGGTTTCTTGCCGCTGCCTGCCAAGCCAGGCAGAGAAAGACAAGACGGCACGCCGGGGCATGGACATTCTGCCCGGCAGGCGGGACAGTGGACGTCCCGCCGCCTCGTCCCACGGGAGCCCCGCGCCATGTCTTCGACCCTGTCGCCCGACCTCGGCCTGCGCTGCATGCAGGCCTTCACCCAGGTGGTGCCGGCCAGCCTGTGCGTGTTCTATCGCATCGACGAGGACTGTCGCGCACACGACTTCCAGCTCCTGCGGATGCCGGCCGGCATGCACCGCGACTACCTGCGCCACTACCGCGACTACGATCCGCTGCAACCGCGCCACTGCCTGGCCAGCGCTTCGCCGGTAGTGCCGCTGCGCCAGGGCATCGCCCGCCAGCCCGCGAAGGACAGCGCGCTGTACCAGGGCTTCCTGCGACGCCACGGGATCTGCGACGTGGTCGAGGTACTGGCGCATGCGCAGCAGCGTCCGGTGGCGGCCCTGTCGTTACTGCGCGACGCCCGCCTAGGGGCCTTCTCCGACCAGGAGCTGCGACAGTTGCGCGCCCTGCATGGCCTGATGGAGCTGGCGGCGCAGGCATGCGCCACGCCAGCGGCCAGCGCCGAGCGCCTGCAAGGCCTGACGCCGAGGGAACGGGAGATCGCCCTGCTGCTGCGTGACGGCGTCAGCAACAAATGCCTGGCGCAGTGCCTCGGACTCGGCCTGCCGACGGTGAAGACCCACCTGCTCAACCTGTTCCGCAAGACCGGTGCGCGCAGCCGCACCGAGCTGGTGAAGCGACTCTTCCTCTAGCCGCGCGCGGCCTGGGGGTTGCGCGCCTCCAGCCAGAAGAGGAACTGCCGCACCGCCAGCGGCTCGCCGCTCTCGTGCAGGCCGCGCAGGCCCTTGCGGTGGCGCCTGAAGGAAAAACCGGGAAATACCCAGGGCAGGTTCAACAGGTACCAGGCCAGGGCGCCGACATCGGCGAAGTGCAACACCTCCCAACCTTCGCCGCCTGCCACCGGCGGCAACTCCGCGGCCTCCAGCTGGGCGCGGGCGAAACCCAGATTCCAGTGCGGTGCCTCCGGCGGCGGCGCCGGTTCGCCGAGCAACGCATAGAACTCGCGGTTGAAGTCGCCGGCCACCTGCTGGGTGAGGAAACAGCCGCCGGGCGCCAGCACCCGCCGGACCTCCGATGGCAGATAGGACTCGTGGCGGTTGCCGACCAGGTCGAAGGTGCCATCGGCGAACGGCAACGCCCCGCCGCCATCGCCCTCCCGGCCCTGGCGATGGTTGTCCGGCGCGCCCTCCACCTCGACCACGCGGATGCCCAGGGGCTCCAGGCGACCCCGGGCAATCTCCAGGTTGGGCGCCCAGCCCTCGGTAGCCACGGTGAGCGGCGGACGATACGGCAGCCGGCTCAACCATTCGCCGCCGCCGGTGCCCATGTCCAGCAGGCTGGCGGCGGCCCGGCAGCGCTCCAGCATGCGCCCCGGGAAATCCCATGGCGGCGGTTCCAGGCGGATGCGTCCGCCATAGTCGTATTCCCAGCCGCGCATCGGTGTGCGGCCGGCTTCCACCAGCAGCGCGTCGAATTCGTCGCCCGTCGCCATTTCGCCGTTCTCCCAGAGACCGCCCGCTACCATCCCCGAGTCTCCTCGCCAAGGCAAGCCCATAGAGAATGTAAAGCTTGCTTGACAAAGAAGAGCATCCCGGCCAATGTAAAGCCCCCTTTACATGGACGGTTCAACCATGACCCACAAACGTTTCTTCCTCGAACTGCTTCTCGCGCTGGTCGGCTATGCCGCTGCCGTTCTGATCAGCGGCCAGTTGCTGGCAGGCACGGAACCGGGCGCCGGCCGGGTCTTCCTCGCCCTGCTGCCGGTGCCACCGATGGTCGCCCTGGCGCTGGTGGTGATCCGTTACCTGCGGCGCCTCGACGAAATGGCCCGGCGCATCCATCTCGAAGCCCTCGCCCTGGCCTTCGTCGGCACCGCCCTGCTCACCTTCACCTACGGTTTCCTCGAAACCACCGGCTTTCCGAAACTCTCGATGTTCTTCGTCTGGCCCCTGATGGGCGCGTTCTGGGTCATCGGCTGCGTCCTGGGACTGAGGCGCTACGCATGAGGAACCGCGTTCGCGAGTTGCGCGCGGAGCGCGGTTGGTCACAGGCGGAGCTGGCCGGAAAGCTGGAGGTATCGCGGCAGACGGTGAACGCCATCGAAACCGGCCGCTACGATCCAAGCCTGCCCTTGGCGTTCAAGCTCGCCCGGGTGTTCGGACTGGCCATAGAAGCGATCTTCGACGACCGGGAAGGCCAGTTGGACTGAGTCCGGTCCCGCTTCCGAAAACGTCCGGGGCGCCCCTGGCGACCCCGGCGGCAAGCCCCCCTTACCCTGTACCAAATGGCAGTTGCCGCATTTCCCCTCGGGGCTAGCCTTGGACCAGGCCTATCGCCAGCCTTCCCCCTGGTCCCCGCTCGATACGCTGAAAAACCACGGATAACGTCTTTTCCACCGGCAAGACAGGAGTCTCAGCCATGTCGAAAGATTCTGTTCTTGGCTTATTCAGGCAACACGCAGATACCCATCCCGAACGCCCCGCCCTCGTCGATCGCGAGCGCTCGTTCAGCTACCGCGAACTCGACCGGCTCAGCGACCGGCTGGCCGCCCACCTGGCCAGGCGCGGCGTCGCCCGGGGCGAGCTGCTGCCCCTGCTGGCCGAACGCTCGGCCGAACTGGTCATCGCCATCCTGGCGGCCGCCAAGTGCGCAGCGGCCTACGTACCGGTGGACCGTCGGCAACCCGACAGGCGCAAGCGGGAAATCCTCCGCCAGTGCCAGGCCCCCTTGGCCCTCGCCACCCAGGCCGAGGACCTGCCGGGGCAACCGGTGGAGGCCATCGCACAGGCGCTCGCGACGAGTGCGGCGGGTGCCGCGCCGAGACCGGCGCTCGACGGCAGCGAAGCGCTGTATGTGATCTTCACCTCGGGCACCACCGGCGAACCCAAGGGCGTGGTGATCGAGAGTCGCTCCCTGGCCAACCTCGTGAGCTGGCACAACCGGCGCTTCAATATGGATCAACGGAGCCGCACCACCCTGATGGCCGGCGTCGGCTTCGACGTTTCCCAATGGGAAATCTGGTCCACCCTGTGCGCAGGCGCCTGCCTCCACCTGGTACCCGACGAGGTGCGCCCAGACCCGGCGGCGCTGCTGGCATTCTTCGCCGAGCAGCGGATCAGCCACGCCTTCGCGCCTACCGTGATGGTGCCCGCGCTGGCGGAGCAGCCCGCCCCGCCGTCGCTGGCGCTGCGCTACCTGTTCTGCGCCGGGGAAAAACTGCCGCCGGTCGCAACCGGCGGGCTGCCCTATACCGTGGTGGACTACTACGGCCCGACCGAGGCCACGGTCTTCGCCACCTGCCGCATCGTCGACGCCGAAGCACATCGGCGACCCGCCTCGATCGGCACGCCCATCGACGGCTGCGAGGCATTCATCCTCGACGCCGACGACCGGCCTTGCCATGGCGACCGACCCGGTGAACTGAACCTGGCGGGCGTCTGCCTGGCGCGCGAATACCTGCGCGACCCGGACATGACCGCCAGGCGCTTCCACTACTCGCAGGCACTGCGGCGTCGGCTCTACCGCACCGGCGACAAGGCCCGCTGGTTGGCCGATGGCAGCCTGCAGTTCCTCGGTCGGCTGGACGACCAGATGAAGATCCGCGGCCACCGCGTCGAACTCGGCGACGTCGAGGCCGCGCTGTTGCGCCAGCCGGCTATCCACGGCGCGGTGGTGCTGGCGCATGCCGACCCACGCTCCGGTAGCCAGCAATTGAGCGCCTTCGTGGTCCCCCGCCAGCAGGACGGCGATGCCAGGGCCGTGCTCGCCGCCATCAAGACCGCACTGCGCCAGGAACTGCCCGACTACATGCTGCCCAGCCGCTACCTGTCGCTGGACAGCCTGCCGACCACGGTCAACGGCAAGATCGACCGCCAGGCCCTGCGTCGACACCTGGACGAACAATGCCAGGAACGACTCGACGAGCAACGCTTCGGCACCCCCGGCGAACTGCAAGTGGCCCTGTCCTGGCAGGAAGTGCTGGGGCATACCGACTTCGGCCTGGACGACAGCTTCTTCGAGGTCGGCGGCCATTCCCTGCTGGCCGCCGCCCTGGTGCGCGAATTGAGCCGACGCTTCGGCAACCGTGCCTACATCCACGACATCTACCGCACCCCGAGCGTGCGCCAACTGGCGGCCAGCCTGGCGCGGCGCGCCGGCGAAGCGCCGCCGGCGCTGGACAGCGAACCGGCCCAGGAGCTGCAACGGGACGTGCGCCTGCCCGCCGACGTGGATTTCAGCCGCCCCATGGACACCGCCCAATTGCTGGCGCCACGGCACATCCTGCTCACCGGCGCCAGCGGGCTGATGGGCGCCCACCTGCTCGCCGAGCTGCTGGCCAGCCGCGAGGCCGACCTGCATTGTCCGGTCCGTGCGCAAAACGACGCCCATGCCCTCGAACGCCTGCGCCAGGCCGCCCGGCAGCACCGCATCGAACTCGCCGAGACGGACTGGCGACGGGTCAGGGCCTACGCCGCCGACCTCGCAGAACCAGGTTTCGGACTACCGGCGGAAACCTATCGCGAGCTGGCCGGCAGCGTCGACCAGGTCTTCCATTCCGCCAGCGCGGTGAACTTCATCCAGCCATACAGCTACATGAAGCGCGACAACGTCGAGGGGCTCGGCCAGGTCCTGCGCTTCTGCGCCAGCGGCCGCTGCAAGCCGCTGATGCTGCTGTCGAGCATCTCGGTGTACAGCTGGGGCCACCTGCATACCGGCAAGCGCCTGATGCGCGAGGACGACGACATCGACCAGAACCTGCCGGCGGTGGTCACCGACATGGGCTACGTGCGCAGCAAATGGGTGATGGAAAAGATCGCCGACCTCGCCGCCGAACGCGGCCTGCCGCTGATGACCTTCCGCCTCGGCTACGCCACCTGCCACAGCCGTACCGGCGCCTACGCCGACTACCAGTGGTGGAGCCGGCTGGCGCGGACCTGCCTGGAGTACCGGGCCGTGCCGCTCCTGCGCGAGCTGCGCGAGGGCCTGACCACGGTGGACTACATGGTAGAGGCGATCAGCGTCATCGCCCGCCAGCCTTCGGCGCTGGGCAAGAAATTCAACCTGGTGCCGAGCATTCCGCGCTGCCTGACCCTGGACGAGTTCTTCGGCCGTCTCGGGCGACGCGCCGGGCGTCCCCTTCGGCAGATGCCGTTCGACGACTGGGTAAGTCTCTGGGAAGACAATCGCGACGCCCCGCTCTATCCCCTGCTGAGCATGTTCCGCGACAACATGTACGCCGGCCGCAGCACCGTCGAGTTGTACCAGGACACCTATCTCTGGGACTGCACCAACGTCGAGGAACACCTGCGCGGGAGCGCCGTGCGCGAGCCGGAGTTCGACGACCGCCTGCTCGACCTGTACCTCGCCGGCCTGGGCGGCAGCGCCATGCGGTAAGGTCGAGGCCGCCGCGGCCGGTCGCCGCGGCGGTTACCGCAGCGGGACGCGCTTGGGTATCCTGTCCGCTTTATCGCCCGGAGAACCTCATGCACAACGTTCTGATCGTCGGCGCCTCGCGCGGCATCGGCCTGGGACTGGCGGATGCCTTCCTGCAACGCGGCGCACAGGTATTCGCCGTCGCCCGGCGACCGCAAGGCTCTCCCGGGCTACAGGCACTGGCGGAGCGGGCCGGGGAGCGCTTGCAAGCGGTGACCGGCGACCTCAACCAACACGATTGCGCCGAACGCATTGGCGAGATGCTGGGCGAGCGGCGGATCGATCGCCTGATCGTCAACGCCGGCATCTACGGCCCGCAGCAACAGGATGTGGCGGAAATCGACGCCGAGCAGACCGCCCAGCTATTCCTGACCAACGCCATCGCGCCGCTGCGCCTGGCCAGGGCACTGTCCGGCCGGGTTAGCCGGGGTGGCGTGGTGGCGTTCATGAGTTCGCAGATGGCCAGCCTGGCGCTGGGCCTGTCGGCCACGATGCCGCTCTACGGCGCCAGCAAGGCGGCGCTGAACAGCCTGGTACGCAGTTGGGAGGGCGAGTTCGAGGAGTTGCCGTTCAGCCTGTTGCTCCTGCATCCCGGCTGGGTGCGTACCGAAATGGGCGGCGACAGCGCGCCGCTGAGCGTCGAGGAAAGCGCCGCCGGACTGGTCGCGGCGGTGGAGGATGCCGCGGGCGTGAATGCCTGTCGCTTCGTCGATTATCGGAACCAGCCGCTGCCCTGGTGAAGCGGGCCGATCCGTCAGGGCATCCGGCAATAGCCCTCGGCCGCATACCTGATGAGGTCGGCATCGCGCTTGATGCCGAGCTTCTTCATGGCACTGACCTTCTGCGTACTGATGGTCTGCACGCTGCGATGCGAGCGCTCGGCGATTTCGGTGATGGTCAGTCCGGAGCCGAACAGACGGACGATTTCCGCCTCCCGGGGCGTCAGCCGTTCGTTGTGCGAGGAAAGCACCTGGTTGACGAAGATGTCCCTGATCGACGGCGAGAAATACTGGTTTCGCGAATAGGCCGCGCTCACCGCCGCCAGCAGGTGACTGGTCGAGTCGGACTTGCTGAGGATGCAATTGATACCCTGCTTGAGAATGGCCCGGATAAGGCCCGGATTGTTCAGCATGGTAAAGACAACCAATTGCAGATGCGGATAACGTCGCCGCAGCAATGACAACAATGCCAGTCCATCGCCATATTTCCCGCCCGGCATCGTATAGTCGACGATAACGACATCACAGTCGCCTTCGTTGAGCCGACCGATCAACTCGGTAGAATTGGAAACTTGACCGAGCATCTCCAAAGAACCGCACTGACTCAGTTCGTAGGAAATACCCAGCGAAATGGCGGGATGATCATCCGCAACCATTACGCGAATGCGATGTAGGGACATCCTTGCGTCTCCTTAAGCGGTACACGGCAGGCGAAAGCGTTACCAGGAAACCTGTGGTCTCGGTCATGCCTGCCGCAGGCAGGCGGCCGCCGCTCGGCCGGCAAGGAGGAAAGCGCGGTCCGGAATCCGCCGACGCCACTGCCCCGGTTCAAAGTGAACATGTGTATTTTCTAGTGAAACCGACGATATTTAATATAGTAAAACTACTATTTTTTCGCCTCATAAACTAACAACAAAGACACTTGAAACAGCCCCCGAAAAACGTCTACGTAGACATTTATGAAAAACGATGAAATACGAAACGGACAAGCCAGAGCAGCAAAAAGTTTGAAAAAAGAGTTCCGCGACAAGCTGAAACTATCGCCTGGAAAATAGCGTTCTTTTATTTGCGCGAAATCCTACCGAGGAAACTTGCATATCCCTCAGAAAGCCTTCGCCCATACGCAATATCGGTATTCCGCGTGCGGGAATGGCATGTGCGCACGAGACCCAGGACGAGCAGCGGAGCGATATGCAGAGCGCCTTCGGCGATCTGCAACCACTGGAGGTGAGGGGCCGAGCCTTCGCGAGGGCTGGCGCGAAAGCGGCCGACGGCGCTTCCCGAGGCGGGGCGGGAAACGCCGGGGAAAGAACGGCGGCGCCGCTCAGGGGAAGGTAAACGTGAACTCGGCGGCGCCGTCGGCGACCCCGGCCTTCAATTCGCCCTCCGCGCCGATACGGATGTAGGCGGCACTCAGCGGGAGGTCGGCGCTGTCGCCGACACGCCGCATCGGGTAGGGCGTGCCGTCGAAACGTATCCGCTGCTGGTCCAGGCCGTTCTTCACGACGATGCCGAACCCCGCCGCGCCGCCGCTCTTCAAGCTGAGGATCGTCGGGTCCGCTTGCTGCGCCGAGACATACTTGTCGCGGAAAGCGATTTCCGGCTTGGCCAGCGCCGCACACTCGCTGAGAGAAATATCGAAGGAACGCTCCGTGGAGGTGTCGTTGACCCGCGGAAAGTTCTTCAACGCGACGCTACCCAGTTTGACGTTGATTTCCCGTCCCACCTCGACCTTGCATTTCTTCGGGATCGGCGGCGGCGGGGGACCGCCGCCGATCCCGATGGAGGCCGGGCCGATCAGCGAATAGGGCTTTCGGCAAACCCCGGTGGGGTAGTTGTCCGCAGGCACCGCCAGGACGCTGCCGAGGGACGCTTCGCCCTTCAGCCTGTCCACCGCCCAGAGATTCAGGGTGGCGCTGCCGGATACGCTGGTTACCTTCAGGTCGCCGGCAGGCAACTCGCCGGGGTCGACCGTCAGGACCAGTTCCTGTAGGTAGTCGCTGGTCGTGCTTCCGGAAAAGCTCGTGACTCGCTTGTCCAGCGCATGGGGCTGGTTGTCGACCGGAATCACCCGCTTGACGCCGTCCTGGGCATCCACCGAGATCCGATAGCCGATGCCTTTGACGTCGGACGCCACCGTGCCGTAGGGCCCCGGATAGCCCACCCCGGACCAGTTCCCCCCGATGACCAGCTCATGCGCCTCCTGGGAAGCCTGGGGCTTGTAGTTCAGGAACAGGCTCACCGGCCTGGCGAACAGCACCGTGCCTTTCGCCGTGCCGCTGGTCAGCTCGTTCACCACACGCCAGGGCAAGCCTTTGCCATTGCCGAACGAGCAGTTCAGGGCGACCTCGTTCAGGGCCCAGGCCTGGCCGCCGGTCAGGCAGCAGAGGCCGAGAACGAGCGCCTGCCGAGCCTGCGCGCCAGGCCGGCGGCGCAGGGAAACGCGGCCGGGAAATAACCTCATGCTCATGGAACTCTCCAAGATTGCGCCTGCGGAAGAGGGCCACACTCCAGGCGAGAGCGGCCCCGGCCGGGAAGGGAGGTCCGCCAGGGACCTCCCCTGCCGGCCTTACCAGATGTTGCCGTAGTCGATACCGGCAGGCGGCAGGAGCGCTGCCTCGCCGATCACGTAGTTGCCGCCCAGGACCCCATGGTTCTCGCCGACCTGCGCACCGTAGATCTGGCCGTAATGGGACTGAGGCTTGAAGTCGATCTTGCCGCTGACGCCGGAGTACTCGATCGATCCCAGGTTGACGCCGGCCAGCCCGCCCATGGAGACGTAGTAGTCGCCACTGACGGTGCCTTCCGACATGGACGAAACGATGCGTCCCTGGATCTGGTTCTCGCCGACCAGGCCGCCGATGCGGCTGCGCCCGCTGCCGTTGACGGTACTGCTGCTGCGCGCCGACAGGATCGAACCGGCGTTGCTGCCGACCAGGCCGCCAACCGACGCACTCGCAGCGGCGCTGACCCTGCCGCTGGCATCCACGTTGACCAGTTCGCCGCCGTTGTGGCCGACGAGCCCGCCCACCAGACTGTTGAACCCGCCGCTCACGTCGCCGCGCGAGATCGCATGGGCGACGGAACCGCCGAGGTTGTGTCCAATCAGCCCGCCGACGCGACTGTTGCTGCCGCCGCTGACCTTGCCCGTCGCCTCGGCGGTCTCGATGGCGCTCTGGCTATTGTTGCCGACCAGCCCGCCCAGATCCGCGCCGCCCTGGTCCGTGACGCTGCCACTGGCTTTCAGGTTTCCGAGCATGCCGTTGCCTTCTGCCTTGCCGATCAACCCTCCGGTCGCCAGGCCGCCCTTGCTGTACACCGACCCGCTCGCCTGCGAGCGGAATATCTCGCCGCCGGAACTCAGGCCGACCAGCCCGCCGGTATACCCCGCGCCGCCGGCCTCCACCTGGCCGCTGGCGCTACTATCGGAGACGTGGCCGAACATGTTGTAGCCGACCAGGCCGCCGACGTTCAGGCCGGGCCGGTAGGTCTCGACCTTCCCCTGGCTGCCGGACGCCCTGATCGTGGCCTTCGCATTCAGTCCGACCAGGCCGCCGACGCCGCCCAGGCTGTTGCGCTCGGTGGACTGTGCAGCCACATGGACGTTGCTGTGGGCGTTCTCGATGACCGCCTCCGGCCCCCAGGCGGTGGTGAAGTTCTCCCCCACCAGACCGCCGACCGCCGTGCTCGCCGCATAACCGGTGACGCCGCCGCTGACGGATGCGTTCGTGATCTGCCCGTTGATATTGCGCCCGACCAGGCCGCCCAGTGCGTTGGAGCGCAGTCGGCTGCCGACGACCGAGACCCCGCTGGCGCTGACGTTGGCGATACGCCCGCTGTTGATCCCGACCAGGGCGCCGAGCGAAGACGGACCGGAGCCGTAGGTGTTATCGGATACCCGCAGGTTGTTCAGTTTCAGGTTGCTCAGGGTGCCCGAGGAGCGGGCGAACAGCCCGACATTCGGCCCGGTGTTGCTGATCGAGAGATTGCCTATGCTGTTGCCGAGACCGTCCAGGGTGCCGCTGAAGACGCCGGCGGGCCCGCCGATGGACTGCAGTGCCGTGCAGTAATAGCTGCCGCCCAGGATATTGCCGCCGAGCACGTACAGGCCGTCCAGGTTCTTGTTGATCGCCTGCAACTGCGCCAGGTTCTGCACCACCGTGTAGTAATAGCCGCCGGAGACGTAGGTCGCGTTGGCCCCAGCCAGGGAGACCGACGCCGTGCCGTTCACCCGGTGGCCTTCGCCGGCATCCATGGCCAGCGCGCTGCCAGCCCCGCCGAGAACGATCTTGTCATTGATATCGATAGCGCCTTCGGCCTTCAGCTCCAGCCCAGCCTTGGCGCCACTGGCATTCAGCCTGCCATTCAGCGTCAGGTCGGCCGCGGAGCCCAGCCCCAGCCGGTTGCCCGATGCCCAGCTCACCGAGCCGTCGAGGTCCAGGTCGCCCTTGGTCGAAACCAGTTCGATATTGGTGCTCGCCAGGTTCCGCGACAGGGTGTCGGCATGAACGGTGACGCCATCCGACACCGCCGACGGGCGCACGTCGATCTTGTCGGCGGCAATCTTCCAGGTGCCGTTGAGGCCATTGCTGGCGAGCGTGTTCACCTGGGTGCCCAGGGCCACTTCCACCGCCTGCCCCCGGACCTCGACCGTGCCGCCGTGCCCCGGACCTTTCAGCGCATTGGCGGACAAGGCGCCTCCCACCATGACCTTGCCGTCCGGGCCGCCATCGAGCACGATCCGCCCGTTCCTGCCGCGCAGCGAACGGGCCTCGATGGCACCCTGGGAGTTCACCACCGTGTTGAGCAGCGCATTGGCGGTCCTGGCCGCCATCAGGACTCGCCCCCCGTCGGCCTTGAGCAGGCCGCCGTTGCTTGCCAGCGCATTGGCGACCCCGGCGTCGACGCGGATGTCGAGCAGCTTGTTGCCGTCGAAATTCAGCGTCAGGTCGCTGCCCGCGCCGAGCCCGACACCGCCCATCTGCGCCAGGACCGTCCCGCGGTTGTCGACCTGCGCGCCCAGCAGGGCGATGCTGCCGCCTTCCGCCGCGGTGATGGCGCCTCCCTGGTTGAGGACACCGTTGGTAGAGGGACCCGTGAAACGGTATCTGGAGGAGTTGCCGTTGAACTCGGCATCCGTGATGTCCAGCGTGGAAGCCACCAGGCCGCCGACATTGACCTGGGCACCGCGACCGAAGAGCACGCCGTTGGGGTTGACCAGGAAGACCTGGCCGTTGGCATCGATCCGACCCTGGATATCGCTGGCCTTGGTGCCGATCACCCGATTCAGGGCGATCGAGCTACTGCTCGGCTGGTTGAAGATCACCCGCTCGCCGGCGGCAACGCTGAAGGAATCCCAGTTGGCGATGAGCTTGTCGACCTTCTGGTTGACCGACAGGCTGTTGCCGCCCGACAGGTGTATCTCCCCGTTCGCGCTCCCGCCGACCACCGTTCCCCCGCTTGGCAGCGCATAGGCCGGAGCCAGGGCCGTGGCGCCCAGCAGGGCCAGGGCGGAGGCGATCGCCGCCTTGGCGCCGGCGGGCTTGCCGCGCCTGCGACTGCCTTCGCTGACGACGTTCCAGCAGCCCTGGGATACGTTCCAGACCAGTGCATAGCATTTGTTCATGTGCTTCCTTCCTCCAGTGAAACCCCGCGACCTATTCGCAGGGCCGTGCTACGGCAGGAGCCCAACTCCCCGGGCCCTGCCGAACTCCTACGGGTATCTCTCTGCCGGCGCGTCGCCGCGCTCGATCTGGCCGTCATCCCCCACCGCATCGAAATGGACCCGCGCCGCCTCGCCGGGCACGGCCGGCAGACTCAACGGGGTAAGGGCGAAAGGCGGCAGGGTGACGCTGCCGAGGGACATGGCGAGGTCGCCCTCGCCCAGCTCCAGGCGCACCAGGGAAACGTGATAGGGACTGCGGTTGTCCGCCTCCAGCAGCGCCCGCTGCCCCGGCCGTACCGCCGGACGCAGGCGCCAGACGACCTGGCGCGCGGCGGCTCGCGGATCGCCGGCCAGACCCTGCGGACGGAACAGGAGCTTCATCCGCAGGCGGTAGCTCACCAGCAGCAGGTTGCCGCTGCCGTCCTCCCGCCCCGGCACCTCCAGCAGGTTGACCCAGAACAGCGATTCCCGGTCGTCCGGCAGCGGCTCGCCGGTATGGCGAAGCTGGAGCGCCTGGGTCTCCTGCGGGTCCATACGCAACAGCGGCGGCGACAGGATGAACGGCACCGTGACAGCGCTCGGGTCCGCCGTCTCGTCGCCGCGATCGAGCCAGGCCTGGACCAGGGCCGGGCGCGTCCCGACGTTACCGACGCGGATCGTCAGCGCGGAAACGCCCGCCGGATAGATGAAACGGGTCCCGATCACGGACAGCGAGGCGGAGGCATCGGCCACCAGCGCCACCAGCAGGACCCAGGCCGTGCCGCATCGTCCCAGGCCGACGCCGGTCACAGCGTGCGCTCCCGGTCGGCGGCCGACGCCGGGCGACATGCCAGTTGCAGGACGGGAGGCGTCGTCTCGCGCGGGCCCAGCGCATAGTCGACCAGGCACTGCTGCTGCGGCTCGTTGCCCCAGCGCACCCGAACCGAGCCGCGATCCTGCTCGACCCGCAGCACCAGGCGGCTGCCCTGGCCGACGGCGCCCACCGACTGCCCGCTGTGGGCATCGAGCACTTCCGCGGCGAACGGCAGGGGCTCGCCGCTGGGCATCCGGCTATCCACCAGCAAGGGCCTTGCCACCCGCGTCGGATAGTCGAGGCGCACCACCGCTCCGGCGGTGGGCGCCACGTTGCGCGAACTGGACCTCAGTTCGATCTCGTCGGCCATGCCGTTGGGGTCGAGGTCGACGCTGTTCAACTGGTAGGGCAGCAGGTTGGGAATCACCGCATAGCCGTGGCGGTCGATCCGGCTTCCCGAGTAGCCGGCAGCCGCGCCCCTGGCATTTGGCGCGTGGACCAGGCCGATCGTCTCGCCCAGGGTTTGTGCCGCGGTGATCCCGCCGCTGTGCGCGACCAGGCCCCCCGCGGCCTTGACCGACAACTGCCGATAGCCCGGTCCCTGCGAGAGGCTGGAGCCGAGTTCGACCTGCGGCAGTCGATAGTCGAGGCTGGCGCTCTTCGAGGTCTGCCGGCTGTCGCGGTCATGGGAGGCCGACAGCGAGTAGGAGGCCTCGCCACGCTTGCCCAGCATGCCGGAAACCCCGCTGGTGAGCTGGGTTCCGCTGTTGCTGTCGCGGGTCAGGTAGCTGCTCAGGGTCGGCGACCCGCGTCCAGCGCCGCCGAGCGGAATGGACAGGTTCAGGCTGAACAGCGTGCTGGTCTCGCCGCGCCTGTCACCGCTGGAAAAGCCTTCGTACTGGCTGCGCAGGCGTTGCGCGGAAATGGAGTAACTGACGTCGCGCCACTGGTTGCTGTAGCCGACGGAGAAGTTGACCGCCCGCCCGCCGCCGCTCCAGTAGCGCTGCGAGGAGCCGTTCAGGTACAGGTTGCCGCCGTTGCCCAGTTGCTGGCTGATGTTGGCGTCGAGACGATTGCGCAAGCGCGAGAACGACTCCAGCGGCTCGCCTCGCTCTACCCGGTCCTGCATGAAGGCCGCGTCGCGCAGGCCGAGATAGCCGCCGGTGGAGTAGCGATAGGCGAGCAGCGAAAAGTTGGTGCCGGTGTTCGGCAGGTTCTTGCTGTAGGCGAGGCGGTAACTGGAGCCGCTAAGGCGGTCGCCGCCGGGAACCTCGGTACGCGCCAGCGTCACGTCACCGGAGAATCCGCCCACCGGCGTGTTCAGCGCCGCGCCCATCAATCCGGACATGTAGCTGCCGGTGAAGGCCCCGCCCGCGTATGCGGTGACGTCGTTGCCCAGGCCGCGCTGGTAGACGCCCTGCAGCATGTTCGGCCGACGCTCCAGGCTGGGATCGTTGAGCCGCCCGGCCGTCAGGCTGTAGCGCGTGGTTCCGGGGCGCAGCAGTTGCACGGTGGTGGCGAACGGCACGATGAAACTGCGGACTTCCCCGCTGGCTTCGGTCACCCGCACTTCCAGGTCCCCGCCATAGCTGGCGGTCTGCAGTTCGTCGAGAGCGAACGCCCCGGGTGCCACCGTGGTTTCGTAGATGAGGTAGCCGCGCTGGTAGACCGATACCCGCGCATTGGTACTGGCGGTCCCACGGACCACCGGAGCGTAGTAGCGCAGCGAATCCGGCAGCATCCGGTCATCGCTGGAAAGCTGCACTCCACGGAAGGACACCGCATCGAAGAACTCGCTGCTGGTGGAGTTTTCTCCCAGCAATAACTGCGCACGCCAGGCCGGCAGGTCGGTCTGCACATAGGTTGCGCTACGCTGGTAATGGCTGCCCATGCGGCGCGACCAGGTGGCCGTGCCGTTGTGGCGCAGGCGCGCCCGCCCGAAATTGAAGCCGGCGTTCATCCCGGCATAGCCGCTGGTGGCGCTCCTGCCGTGGTTTTCCCTGACGTGGAGATTGCTGTTGTAGTTGAGCAAGGCGGCGGAAATGCCGCTGTCCCAGCTCGCCGGATCGACATAGGTCTTCGAAGAATCCAGGCTCAGGTAATAGCTGGGCACCGAGACATAGACCGACTGCTCGGCGATATCGAGCTTGACCCGGGCCCCCGGCACATAGCGCTCGAGCGGGTCGCAGTGCAAACCTTCGGGCAGAGGATCGCGAGCCGAGGAACGGTCCTGGCCACGCGCGCTCTTCTCCAGGTCGATGCCCGCCCGCTCCAGCAGGCCCCGGTCGTAGCAGAAGACCGCGCTTTCCCGCCCCGGCTGGCGGCGCAGCTCGACTTCCTCGACGCCACGCCATCGGCTGTTGAGCAGCAGGTCGAGGCGATAGCGGCCTGGCTCGATGACGTCGCCGCGCTCGAAACGCGACGTATCGATCGAGCGTCCGCCCGGCCCCAGGGCCAGCATCTGCGCGTCGAAGACGATCCGCCGCGACGGTGCGTCCAACCCGCCGGCCGGTGACGCAACGGCCACCGCGGGCGCCTGCGGCTGTTTCGCCGGTGCTCCCGTCCTGGCCTCCTTCGCCTTCGCCCCGGCTACGCCGGCGGCGCCGACGGAGGACCAGGACTGGCAGGAGGACAGCGAAGGAAACAGTGCCAGCAGACAGGCGAATCGCAGGGAACGAACGGCGATCCCTCCCTGCATCGCCATTCGCAACAGGGCGACCTGCCCACCGTAAGCGGGAGCGGACAGGCACCTATGAAGAGAAACTTTGGGCATATGTAATCCCTGCAGCGATTTTAAAATCGCCACTCATATGTCGGGCCGTAAGTAGAAAGCGGGGAAACGGAGGGGTTATTTGCCGAGTGCCCTATCGAGGGTATTGCGGCCACCGTAATCGTTGATGACTTCGTATCTGACGGAAGCGGCTTCCAGGTTCTTCGGATTTCCCTGCCAGTCGAACTCCTTCGTCGAGAATGGCGCGACCATTCCCTTTCCCACGGACATGACACGGCCATCGACAATCAATTCGACGCTGGCGAACGAAACGTAGTAAGGCGTCGGATTATTTACCTGTACTACGGTCTTTTTTCCTGCTCCCCCTGACTCCAGAAACTTCCATTGAAGTTTCCCGGCAGCCGAATCGACACTCTTCAACTGGCTGGGTCGAAAGAAGAGTTTGAAGCGCGAACGAAAGGAAAACTGCAATGCATTGTTTTCGTCTTCGTCCCTGGGCGGAACTTCCAGGATATTCAGCCAGAACAGCGATTCGCGATCCGTCGGCAACGGGGCCTTCAGGTAGGCGATGCGCAATACAGCGCCGCCATTGGGGTCCACTCGCGTCACGGCCGGCGTGACACTGAAGGGAACCTGCAGTTCCTCGGGGGGAACGTCCTGCCGGCCATCGTCGATCCAGGCTTGCGCCAGCACGGGAGTGCCGGAGGTATTGCTGATCCGCAAGGTGACCTCGCGCTCGCTGGCCGGAAAGACGACGCGAGTGCCCTGTGCGATCAGCCCGGCGTGAGCCGTTCCGACGCACAGGGCGATGGCCACGGCGCTTGCCGCCACGAAAGAATGAAAACGATGCATTAGCGGCGCCATGGCCTCACCTCTTCGTCCGTCGACCGCCGCTTACTCGTACGCCAGGAGGTAGCGGATATGGGACAGGCCGGTACCCGCGATCACGGTCTTCTCGGTGGACACATAGGAGGCCTTGTACTTCAGGGTCGCCGTGTTCTTGTCGATGGTTGCCTTCTGCGGGGCGGCCTCGACCAAGCCCAGCGGGATCTTCGTGGTGTTGGCCGCCGAATTGTTGAAGATCTGGATCTGCACGCCCTTGGCTTTCGACGGCCCCATCAGCATCAGGTTGCCGCTGATACGGTCGACGTTGGTGACCGTATCGAAGGCGATGGAAACCTTCTTGTCATTGGTGCAGCCGGCACCGGAGAGGACCAGATCGAACTCCTGGAAAGTGGAGTTGGTTCCGACGGCGGTGAAATGGGTCGGCGCCACGATACCCAGGTCGACGTTGGTGACGTTGCCCGCACCCGGCGCCTGGCCGTTGATATCGCACGCGACGTCGGTGATGTTGCCCGAGAAGTTGACGATCCCATCGACCGCATGGGCCACGGGGGACATCAGCGCGAGAAGGGTGCCCGACGCAACGAGGGGCGCAAGAATTGCACGTTTGAACTTGTTCATCTGATTTCCTTTGGAGTTGTGGAACATCCTGGCTGCTCCCTGGAGAGCCGATGCAGTACGAACCGGCCAAGGTAGCCAAGCCTTTGCGCGCAACCGGGACGGCCGCCTAGAGCGCCTCCGACCATTACGCGACAGCCGAAGATTGCGCCCTGATAAACGCAGACCCAAATACTAGAAAGAAAGACAGGATTTAAAAATAATAATCATACGAAAACATATGTAGTCCATTTCCGATAACAGCCAATAGGTACATAAGAATACATTCAGAAAATACTTATAGAAGAACAGGAACCCATTAACTAAAAAACCAAAAAAGAAGAAACGAAAACTCATCTAAGACTTCATCTTCGATAACTTTCCCTTCGCCGCTCCGTACTATTTCCGTGGCATATCGACCTATCAACCATCCGGTCGATATCGGGATACTCGAAGACAGGCCAGCATGGGTTTCCCACGACGAGGAGAACCCTATGTCCGCCCACTCGCATTCCGGATGGATCACCGTCGGCGCCCTGGCCGACGGCTTCGCCCCGGACAACCACGTCCTTCCCGCCTGCGGCGATCTCGCCGGGCTCGAACGGGTCCTGCACTTCGCCAACGGCTGGGTCATCGAACATGCCTTCGACTCGCAGCGCCTGCGCTGGCGCCTGGCCGACGGCAGTGCCAGCGGCGAGTCGGACTACCGCGCCAGTTCACTGCGGGAAAACCTTTACCTGGTGGATTTCCTCAAGCAGGAAAACGGCCGGCCGGTCTCGGTCAGCCTGGTGCTGGACTTCGACAACCAGGCGTTCACCGCGGTGCTCGGCCATCTGCCCGACCGCGCGGCCTGCGAACAGGGTCTGTTCTCCCGGGCCCTGGCCGGCCGGGAACTGACCGGCGTGAAGGCCGAGTTCCTGCATGGCAGCCTCGACCGCCCGTGGCAGCCCGACGCCTGCCCGCACGTCCCCAGCGACGAGTTGGTCGGCTTGCGCAACCGCTACGTCTACAGCGCCAGCGAGGCCTACGAACACATCTACCTCAATCCCGCCTTCTACACCTGGCAATGCCTGCGCGGCGCCGAGCGAGGGCTGGCCGATACCGACCGCTGCCACTGCTACCGACTGGCCGAACGCCTGTACCTGTTCGTCTGGCGCGAGAAGATCGTGCCGACCCTCGGCGTGCTGCTGATCGACCTGGAAGCCGGGCGCACCGACGGCAAGATCTTCGGCTACCAGGACGACGACTTCGCCACCCCGGTGAACTTCCCGGTCGGCGCCCTGGCCCAGGTGCTCAACCAGACCCGCCACGACCTGTGAGGACGCCCATGGACACCACCTTCGGCCTCGACCTGGCCCGCGTCGAAGCGCTGTTCAAGCGCGAGCTGCGACGCTTCGACGAACTGCATCCGCGCTCCGCCCAGGCCTACCGGGAAAACCGCCGCCACTGGCTGTACGGCGCACCGCTGCACTGGATGCAACAGTGGCCGGGCAACTGCCCGCTGCTGGTGAAGGAGGCCCAGGGCGCGCGCGTCACCGACATCGACGGCCAGCAGTACGTCGACTTCGCCCTCGGCGATAGCGGCGCCATGTTCGGCCACGCCCAACCGGCGGTGGCCGACGCCATCGCCCGCCAGGCGCGGCGCGGCTCGACCCTGATGCTGCCGACCGAGGACAGCCTGTGGGTCGGCGCCGAACTGGCGCGGCGCTTCGGCCTGCCCTATTGGCAGGTGACCACCTCGGCCACCGACGCCAACCGTTTCGTCCTGCGCCTGTGCCGGATGCTCAGCGGACGCGACAAGGTGGTGGTGTTCAACTGCAACTACCACGGCAGCGTCGACGAATCGCAGGTGGAATTCGACGCCGCCGGGCGCATGGTTCCGCGCGCGGGCGTTCACCCCAATGGCGTACGCCACGCCACCACCACCCGCCTGGTGGAATTCAACGACCTCGACGCGCTGGAGGCCGCCCTCGCCCATGGCGACGTCGCCGCGGTGCTCACCGAACCCTTCATGACCAACGTCGGCATGGTCCCGCCGGCCGAAGGCTTCCACGCCGGCCTGCGCGAACTGACCCGCCGCCACGACGTGGCGCTGATCATCGACGAGACCCACACCATCTCCTGCGGTCCCGCCGGCTATAGCGGCGCGCATGGCCTCGAGCCGGACTTCTTCGTCCTCGGCAAATGCATCGCCGGCGGCATTCCCAGCGCCGTCTGGGGATGCAGCCAGGCGCAGGCGGAGCGGATCTGGGCGGTACTGCCGCACTTCCGACCGGGGCAGGCGATCAACCATTTCGGCTTTGGCGGCACCCTGGCCGGCAACGCGCTGCAACTGGCGGCGATGCGCGCGACCTTCGCCGAAGTGATGACGGAGGACGCCTATCGGCACATGTTCCAGCTCGCCGCGCAGCTCGAGGCGGGCGTCCGCGCGACGCTCGAGGAACTGCGCCTGCCCTGGCACGTGACGCGCATCGGCGCGCGCGTCGAGTACCTGTTCATGACCCGCGCCCCACGCAACGGCGGCGAGGCCCACCACGCACGCAACGGCCTGGTCGAGGCCTGCCTGCACCTCTACCTGCTCAACCGCGGCGTGCTCTTGACGCCATTCCACAACATGGCGCTGACCTGCCCGGCGACCCGCGCAGAGGACGTCGAACTGCACGACCGCCTGCTCCGCGATTGCCTGGGCGAACTGCTGGAGCGCCCATCGTGAGGCGCTTGGAGAACCGCGTCGCACTGGTCACCGGCGCCGGCCAGGGCATCGGCCGGGCCATCGCCGAATGCTTCGCCGCCGAAGGCGCCAGGGTTCTGCTGGCGACGCGTACCGCCAGCCGCGGCCAGGCCGTCCTGGAGGCGATCCGCCTGGGCGGAGGCACGGCCGAACTGCTGGCCGTCGACCTGAGCGAGCACGACGCCGCGAGACGAGCGGTGAGCGCGACCCTGGAGCGCTTCGGCCAGTTGGACATCCTCCTGCACAACGCCGCTGCCTTTCCCCAGTGCGCCCTCGCGGAACTGGACGAAGGCACCCTGGAACGGACCCTGGCGGTGAACCTGAAAAGCTGCTTCCGGCTGACCCAGGCCGCCCTTCCCGCCCTGCGCCGCAGCGTGGCCGGGCGCGTCCTGGTGACCTCCTCGGTGACCGGCCCGCGCACGGCGATCCCTGGGCTCTCGCACTATGCGGCGAGCAAGGCCGGGGTCAACGGTTTCATCCGCGCCGCCGCGCTGGAGCTGGCCGGCGACGGCATCACCGTCAACGGCGTCGAGCCCGGCCTGGTCGCGACTCCGGCGCTGGGCAGCCTCGGCGACGCCGCCGCGCTGGCCGCGCACATCCCCCTCGGGCGTGTCGGCCAGCCGCTGGACATCGCCCACGCCATGCTCTTCCTCGCCTCCGACGAGGCGAGCTACATCACCGGGCAGACCCTGGTTGTGGATGGCGGCGCGTTGCTGCCGGAAAACGGCGGGCGGGCCTGAAGCCGCTGGCGTTCGCCCTCTCCCTCCAGAGAGAGCGCCTTCCGACGTATCCGGCAAACACTTCCGCCGGCTCCGGTAGGGCGCTCGCCCTGTCCCACGGACAAGGGCCGACCATTTGCCGGGCGATTATCGAAAGCCCCTGCAAAATGGATGAATAAGAATGACTCTCAGCAGGTTAGTATCGGAAATCCCCAACCGAGAGGATTCGCTTCATGTTCCGCTCCACCTCCCATGTCCGTACCGAATCGGCGGCACGCTACGTCAATCGCCTGTGCAAGCACTGGGGCCACAAGTTCGAAGTCGAACTCACTCCCGAGCGCGGCTTCATCGACTTCGGCGACTCCAACTGCGAGCTGCTCGCCCACCCCGACCATGTCCTGATGATTCTCAACAGCCCCGACGAGGACAGCCTCGCCCACATGCAGAACGTGGTCGCCGATCACCTGCAACGCATGGCCAACAGCGAAAGCCTGGAGATTGCCTGGCAGCCCGCCGAAAGCTGAACGCGCCGCCACCCGGCCGCCCTTCGCGGCCGGACGCCGGGCGTCACGCGGGGCCATGGAAAGTGCAATTCATTCCCCGGAAAAGCCATTCAGCTCGCTCCGCCCCCGTCCCATCATCCCCTCCAGGCGCTCTCGCGCAGATAACAACAATGACTGGAGACGATGATGAAACCCGAAGATTTCCGTGCCTCTGCCACCCGTCCGTTCACCGGCGAGGAGTACCTCGCCAGCCTGCGCGACGACCGTGAGATCTACATCTACGGCGACCGCGTCAAGGACGTCACCAGCCACCCCGCCTTCCGCAACGCGGCCGCCTCCATGGCCCGGCTCTACGACGCCCTGCACGATCCGCAGAGCAAGGAAAAGCTCTGCTGGGAGACCGATACCGGCAACGGCGGCTATACCCACAAGTTCTTCCGCTACGCGCGCAGCGCCGACGAACTGCGCCAGCAGCGCGACGCCATCGCCGAGTGGTCGCGGCTGACCTACGGCTGGATGGGCCGCACCCCGGACTACAAGGCCGCCTTCGGCAGCGCCCTCGGCGCCAACCCGGGCTTCTACGGGCGTTTCGAGGACAACGCGAAAACCTGGTACAAGCGCATCCAGGAAGCCTGCCTGTACCTCAACCATGCCATCGTCAACCCACCGATCGACCGCGACAAGCCGGTGGACCAGGTCAAGGACGTGTTCATCTCGGTGGACGAGGAAGTCGACGGCGGCATCGTCGTCAGCGGCGCCAAGGTGGTCGCCACGAATTCCGCGCTGACCCACTACAACTTCGTCGGCCAGGGTTCGGCGCAACTGCTCGGCGACAACACCGACTTCGCCCTGATGTTCATCGCGCCGATGAACACCCCCGGCATGAAGCTGATCTGCCGCCCCTCCTACGAACTGGTGGCGGGTATCGCCGGATCGCCGTTCGACTACCCGCTGTCCAGCCGTTTCGACGAGAACGACGCGATCCTGGTGATGGACAAGGTGTTCATCCCCTGGGAGAACGTACTGATCTACCGCGACTTCGAGCGCTGCAAGCAGTGGTTCCCCCAGGGCGGCTTCGGCCGGCTGTTCCCGATGCAGGGCTGCACCCGCCTGGCGGTCAAGCTCGACTTCATCACCGGCGCCCTCTACAAGGCCCTGCAATGCACCGGCTCCCTGGAGTTCCGCGGCGTGCAGGCGCAGGTCGGCGAAGTGGTGGCCTGGCGCAACCTGTTCTGGTCGCTGACCGACGCCATGTACGGCAACGCCAGCGAATGGCACGGCGGCGCCTTCCTGCCCAGCGCCGAGGCCCTGCAGGCCTACCGCGTGCTGGCGCCGCAGGCCTACCCGGAGATCAAGAAGACCATCGAGCAGGTGGTCGCCAGCGGCCTGATCTACCTGCCCTCCGGCGTTCGCGACCTGCACAATCCGCAACTCGACAAGTACCTCTCCACCTATTGCCGCGGCTCCGGCGGCATGGGCCACCGGGAGCGGATCAAGATCCTCAAGCTGCTCTGGGACGCCATCGGCAGCGAGTTCGGCGGCCGCCACGAGCTGTACGAGATCAACTACGCCGGCAGCCAGGACGAGATCCGCATGCAGGCCCTGCGCCAGGCGATCGGCAGCGGCGCGATGAAGGGCATGCTCGGCATGGTCGAGCAGTGCATGGGCGACTACGACGAGAACGGCTGGACCGTGCCGCACCTGCACAACCCGGACGACATCAACGTACTCGATCGCATCCGCCAATGACGCCCGCGTCGCGTCCGGAGGTTATCCCCATGTCCCAGCTCGAACCCAGGCAGCAAGCCTTCCGCAACGCCATGGCGCATCTTTCGGCGGCGGTCAACGTGATCACCAGCAACGGCCCGGCCGGACGCTGCGGGATCACCGCCACCGCGGTCTGCTCGGTCACCGACAGCCCGCCGACGCTGATGCTCTGCATCAACCGCAACAGCGAGATGAACACGGTGTTCAAGGCCAACGGTCGACTCTGCGTGAACGTCCTCAGCGGCGAACACGAAGAGGTGGCCCGCCACTTCGCCGGCATGACCGAGGTCCCGATGGAACGCCGCTTCGCCCTCCACGACTGGCGCGAGGGCCTCGCCGGGTTGCCGGTGCTGCACGGCGCCCTGGCCAACCTGCAGGGACGCATCGCCGAGGTCCAGGAGATCGGCACCCACTCGGTGCTGTTGCTGGAACTGGAGGACATCCAGGTCCTCGAACAGGGCGACGGCCTGGTCTACTTCAGCCGCAGCTTCCATCGCCTGCAGCGAGCCTGCCGAGCCGCCTGACCCCTCTCTCCGGAGCCGCCCCACAGGCGGCGTCCGGCCCTCCTCAGCCCTGCACCAGGGCGAAAAGCTGGCTGCGAAAATGGATGTCCAGGCGGGCAAAGGCGCGGTTGCGGTAGGTTTTCACCGTGCTTTCCTTGAGCCCCAGCTCGGCGGCGATACCGGCATGGCTCAACCCGCGCAGCAGGTACAGGCAGACCGCCAGCTCCTGGGGTGTCAGGTCCGTCGCCCGGTGCAACAGCGCCAGCCGCCACTCGTCGGTCGCGCTGCGTCCCCGGCGCAAGGCCAGGTGCCCCCTCAGCAGTTGCAGCAGGGCCGGCACCCACTGCTCGAAGGCGGCGATCTCGCGCTCGCTGAAATAGCCGTCCTCGCGGTGCCGGTAGAGATTGAACAGCAGCGGCCGGCCTTCCTCGTCCCAATGCAGGCTCGACAGCCGCTCGCTCAGGCCATTGTCCCGATAGATCGCCTCGCGGTAAGCATCGAACTCGATGTCCTCGGCCAGCAGGTGGCCCAGCAGCGGCACCGGGCCGCGGCGCTGGCGCTGCATGCGCAGGAACAGCGGGTCATGGCTGTGGTAGTACCGCGAATAGGCCTGCCAGCAGCGCCACACTAGTTGCGCGTCGCGATGGCGAGTGCCGGCCAGGAGCAGTTCGGGGCGCGGTGCACCGATGCGCAGCACGTTGAAATGACGGGCGGCAACCCAATGGCCAAGGGTTTCCAGCAGAGCGGCGGGGAAGCCTTCGCCACCCAAGGCGCAGGCCAGCTCGACGAAGGGGCGCAGGTCCGCCGACGGCGACCCCGGCGGGGCATTCCAGAAGCTGATCATGGTGGCGGGCACGCATCGTTGTTCTTGTTGTAATGGGTGAGGAAGGGCAGGTCCTGTCCAGGCCTCGACCGACACGTTAGCAACCGCGACGGACGCCGGTAAACCCGCTGTCCACCTCTGGGGGGACAGGCCGGCACTGGAGGAGCGCTAGCCTCGCTGCATGTCTGCCGAAGGAACCCCCGACAATGAGCGCATCGCCTTCCTCCCGCCTGCACCTGCAGGTCACCGATTTCCGCGCTGTTGCGCGCGACGTGGTGCTGGTCGAGCTGGCCGCCATGGACGGCACCGAACTGCCGGCCTTCACCCCCGGCGCGCATCTGGAGCTTCACCTGGGCAACGGCCTGATCCGCCACTACTCCCTGCTCAACGACTGCCGCGAACGCCAGCGCTACCAACTGGCGATAGGCCTTGGCGACGACAGCCGTGGCGGCGCCCGCTTCATCCACCGCCAACTGCGCACGGGCGACCGCCTGCACGCGGCGGCACCGCGCAACCACTTCATGCTGCGCGAAGACGCCGCGCGCTACTGTTTCGTCGCTGGCGGCATCGGCATCACCCCGATTCTCTCGATGGTTCGCTGGTGCCAGGCGCAGGGCAAGGACTGGCGCCTACTGTATGCGGTCCGCGAACGCCAGCGCGCAGCCTTCCTCACCGAACTGATGACGCTCGGTGGCGAACGGACGCGGCTGCATTGCAGCGACGAAGGCGACCCACTCGACAGTACCGCGCTGATCGCCGGCCTAGGTGCCGACGAAGAACTCTATTGCTGCGGACCCGACGGGTTGATGCAGGCCATCCGCGACGCCGGGAGCGACTGCGCGGAACGCCTGCACTTCGAACGCTTCGACGCTCCAGTAACGCCGGCGTCCTCGTCCGGCGGCACCGACGCCTTCCGCCTGGAGTTGCGCCGCAGCGCCCTGAGCCTGCGCGTCGAAAGCCACCAGAGCATCCTCGAAGTCCTCGAGGAACAGGGCCTGGAGCCTCCCTACGCCTGCCGCGCCGGGATATGCAGGACCTGCGAGACACGCGTCTGCGCCGGCGAGCCGGAGCACTTCGACCATGTGCTTTCCGACACCGAGCGGGCCAGCGGGGAAACCTTGCTGATCTGCGTATCACGCTGCCGCGGCAACTACCTGGAACTCGATCTCTGACCCCGAAGAACAACCACGGAGACGCCTCATGAGCCTGCCCAACGCCAATCTCATCGCCAGTTCACGCAAGGCCGCCGCGCAAATGGCCACGCGCGATACGTCGTTCATCTTCAACGAGTGGTACGTCGCCGCCTTCGCCGAGGAGGTCGGCCGCGAACTGCTCGCGCGCACTCTGCTCGGCAAGCGCGTGGTGCTCTATCGCACCCTCGCCGGCCAGGCGGTAGCCCTGGAAGACCGCTGCGCGCATCGCTCCTTCCCGCTATCGCGCAGTCGCCTGGAGGGGGACGGGATCGTCTGCGGCTATCACGGTTTCCGCTACGACAGCCAGGGCGAGTTGATCGAGACACCGTCGCAGAAAGCCTGTCCGCGCGGCGTCGGCATCCGTCACTACCCGCTTCTGGAGCGCGGCCCGCTGGTCTGGATTTGGCTCGGCGACCCGCGACTGGCCGACCCGAAGCGACTGCCGCAGCGGCCCTGGCTGGAGGATCCGGGCTGGGCCTGCTCCAAGGGCTACTTCCTACACCCGGGCAACTACGTGAGCATGCACGAGAACCTGATGGACCTGACCCATCTCACCTACCTCCACGCCAATACCATCGGCACCCCGGATTACGCCGGGGCGCCCTATGAGCTGGACCTGAAGGAAGGCCACTACCGGCTGGTACGGCACGTGCTGCCGACCACCCTGTCGCCGGTCTGGGGCCGCACCACCGGCCTCGACGGCTGTCCCACGGCGGCGCGCATCACCACCTCGGAGTTTCTCTCGCCAGGCCTGCACCAGGTCAGCGCGACCTTCTACGACACAGCCCTGCCCGCCGAGCGGCGACCGGAATTCCACATCCGCACGGCGCACATCCTCACCCCGGAGACCCACGGCAGCATGCACTACTTCATCGTCCACGGACGCGATTTCGCCCAGGACGACGAGACCGTCGGCGCTTTCATGCACGAGCAACTGTTCGCCGCCTTCGTCGAGGACGTGGAAGGCCTCGGCGCGCTGGAAAAGGTACTCGCGGAGGCCGATGAGGATAGCTACGAGATCTCCGTCGCCAGCGACGCGCCGGCGGTGGCCACCCGCACCTACCTCAAGCGCCGCGCCGATGAGGAAGCGCGCCAGCGCGCGGCGCACCGGGTGGCCTGAGCGCCGCCCTCAGCGGCGGTGCGCCGGCGGGATCGAGTAGGTGCCGACCACATGGGCGACCGGTTCCGCGTCGCCTTCGGAGAACAGCGAGACCTCGCCCATCGCCAGGGTCTTGCCGACCTTCATCAGGCGGCACTCGGCGACCACCCGGCGGTCCGCCGCGGGACGCCGCAGGAAGTTGATGGTCAGGCTGGTGGTCACCGCCAGCGGGACGATGCCGATCTCGCCCAGTACCGCCACGTACAGCGCGACATCGGCGATGGCCATCAGGGTCGGCCCGGAGACCGTGCCGCCGGGGCGCAGGTCGCTGGCGTCGACCGCCTGCCAGACCGTGGCGCTACGCTCGCCGACGGCTTCGACCACGACCCGGGTCTGGGGAAATTCGCGCTGGATGAAACGGGCGATCTGCTCTTTCTTGTCGGTCACGGAACGGGTCCTTGGCAGTAGGAGGAGGAAAGGTACGGTAGTCGGGTCTAGCGGCCACGCGCCTCGCTCGGCGTCATCCCGTAGCGCGCCTTGAAGGCCCGGGCGAAATGCGCCTGGCTGGAGAAGCCGTGGCGATAGGCGACCTCGGCGACATCCAGGCGCCGGCCCTGGGGCGAAGCGAGCAACTGGCGGGCCCGCTCCAGGCGCCGCTCCTGCAGGTAGCGCCCGGGCGAGCTGCCTTCCTGGGCGAACAGCCGCGCCAGGTGCCGGCTGGAGACGCCAGTGGCGGCGGCCACCCGCTCGCAGCTCAGGGCGGGTTCGTCGAGGTGCTGCTGGATGTACTGCTTGGCCGCCAGCAGGTAGGACGCGCCCAGGGCGCTGGCACGGTGCTCGCCGGCATGGTCGCTGATGATGCTCGCCAGCAGGTCGTAGGCTTCCTCCTGGTAGCGCTCGGCATCCTCGCCATGGGGGCTGTCGAGGAAATCCCGGGTACGCTCGCCGAGGGTCCGCACCAGCAGGCGCTGCACCGGGCTTTCCGCGCCGATCTTCAGCGGTCCCTTGAAGTCGCGCAGGCAGCGCTCGGCGAAATCGTCCTGGGGAATGTCGAAGATGAACTGCCGCATCGGTCCGGAAAAACCGAACAGGTAGGGCTTGTCGGTCCGGTAGATAACCAGCTCGCCCGGTTGCAGGAGGTTGCAGCCGTTGTCCTGGTAGAAGAACGACTGGCTGCCCTGCACCAGGGAGACGAAGATCGACTCCTTGGGCACTGCGCGGATCATCGAGCGGTCGCGCTCCACCACGTGCTCGTTGCCGCCGATGCGGGCCAGCCGCAGGCGTTCGAGGCAGAGGTTGTCCTGGGTCGCGGCGAAGCCGGCCTGGGAATACGACGAACATTTCAGGCCAACCAGGATGGAAGCGTTGTAGTCCTCCCAGAACGCCAGCCGCTGCTCCAGGGGAATGTCCTGGGTGCTGGCCCGCCGGGTTTCGAGCAAGGCATGTGCGGGCATTTTTATTCTTCTCGTCGAACGCTGCGTGGACCTCCCGGACCTCAGGCAAGGCCTCCGGGGCCAGGCGCCGGGCCGCTCCGCCGACCTGTCGCGGTCGGTCGGCGAGGCGCCTGGCACCCCGTCATTAACATCTGAATCCTTTCCTCCGTCAATCGCCCTCCAGCCGGCTCCGACGCTGGGCAGGCCAGCTTGGCGGCGCGTCGCGGGTCGCGCCAGGCCATGTCCGAAAAGCGCAAGCTTCCTGGCCGCCAGGGTCAAACCCGGAGGCCCGCCCATGGCTAGAGTCGGCTCGACGATAACAACGACAGAGGCCGCCCCATGCCCGAACTCGCCACCCGTGAATTCTGGAAAGACCTGCAACCGATTCCCGACTGCTTCAAGCCGGACGCCAAGCCCGAGGTCTACCTGCGCAACGCGCCGACCGAGGACGAGCGCCTCTACGTGCCCTTCACCGAGACCGTGAAGTCGCGTCCGCTGTGGATCTCGCCAAGCGAAAACCGCTGGTGCGACATCCTGATGGCGACGAGCGCCGGCCTGGTCAACCGCCACTACCACCCGCACGAGGTGTTCGCCTACACCATCAGCGGCAAGTGGGGCTACCTGGAGCACGACTGGACCGCCACCGCCGGCGACTTCGTCTACGAGACGCCCGGCGAGGGCCACACCCTGGTGGCCTACGAGCACGAGCAGCCGATGCGTGCATTCTTCATCGTCAAGGGACCGCTGGTCTGGCTCGACGAGAAGGGCAACGCGGACGGCATCTTCGACGTCCACGACTACATCGCGATGTGCCGTGAGCACTACGACAAGATCGGCGTCGGCGCCGCCTACATCGACTCCCTGTTCCGCTGACCCCGGGCGCGCGCCGCCCTGGCGGACGCGCGCCTCCCCGCCGGCCGGCCCGCCCGGCCTGGAGACCGACATGGCGCATAACAACAATTCCGCCAGTTACGAAAACGTCCTGCTCTGCGTGCTGTTCCTGACCTTCGGCTTCGTCTTCTTCGACCGCCTGGCGCTGTCCTTCCTGTTTCCCTTCATGGAACAGGAGCTGCAACTGAGCAACAGCCACCTGGGCATGCTCTCCTCGGTGCTGGCCCTGGCCTGGGCGGTATCCGGCGCGCTGGTCGGCGCCTGGTCCGACCGCCGCGGGCAGCGCAAGCCGCTGCTGATCGTGGCGGTGATCCTGTTCTCGCTGTGCTCGGCGCTGTCCGGGCTGGTCGGCGGCTTCCTCAGCCTGCTGCTGTTCCGCGGCATCATGGGCCTGGCCGAGGGGCCGATCCTGCCGCTCTCGCAATCGCTGATGGTCGAGGCCTCCTCGCCACATCGCCGCGGCCTCAACATGGGTCTGCTACAGGGCTCGGCGGCCGGCCTGCTCGGCGCGGTGATCGGCCCGCCGCTGCTGGTGGCCCTGGCCGAAGCCCTCGGCTGGCGTCACGCCTTCATCGTCTCGTTGCTGCCGGGTCTGCTGATCGCCTGGTTGATCTGGCGCCATGTGCGTCCCGACCCGCCCCGCGCGCAGCGCCCGGCGCCGCGCGCAGAAGAAGCGAAAGGCAAGCGCCTGGCACTGCTGAAGAGCCGCAACATCCTGCTCTGCACCCTGATCAGTTGCGTATTCGTCACCTGGTTCATCGTGCTGATTTCCTTTACCCCGACCTTCCTGGTCAACGCCCGCGGCTTCAGCCCGGCGACCATGGGCAGGCTGATGAGCTGCCTGGGCGTCGCCTGGGTGGTCTGGGGCTTCGCCGTACCGGCGATATCCGATCGCATCGGCCGTCGACCGACCCTGGTGGCGTTCTCCCTGCTCGCCGCGTGTTGCCCGCTGGCGCTGCTCTATGCGCCGAACGCGACCAGCCTCGGCCTGCTGTTGCTGCTGACCTACACCGGGCTCGGCTGCTTCACCCTGTTCATGGCGACCATCCCGGCGGAGACCGTCTCGCGCGGCGTCATCGCCACCGCCCTCGGCCTGATCATGGGCCTCGGCGAACTGGTCGGCGGTTTCCTCGCGCCGACCGTGGCCGGCTTCGCCGCCGACCGCTTCGGCCTGTCCATCGTCATGTGGATGTCCTGCGGCGGCGCCCTGCTCGCCGCGTTCCTCTCGCTGTTCCTGCGCGAAACCGCGCCCGCCGTGCTGGCGCGCCAGCGCAGCGCGCCTACCTCCGTCCTGCAAGGAAACCAACCATGAAAGCACTGCGCTGGCACGCTGCCCGCGACCTCCGCCTGAGCGAACTGGAACACCAGGCGCCGCGGCCCGGCGAAGTCGAACTGGAAGTCGCCTACTGCGGCATCTGCGGCAGCGACCTGCACGAATACCAGAGCGGCCCGCACTCGATTCCCCAGGCCGAGGCGCACCCGCTGTCCGGTTGCCGCGCGCCGCTGACCCTCGGCCATGAGTTCTGCGGCGTGGTCGCCGCGCTCGGCCCTGGCGTGGAGGGACTGCGCATCGGCGACCGCGTCGCGGTGGAGCCGGAATACCGCTGCGGCGAATGCCGCTACTGCCGGGAAGGCCGCTACAACCTCTGCGAGTCGATGGGCTTCATCGGCCTGATGGGCGACGGCGGCTTCGCCGAGCGCGCGCGGGTGCCGGCCTACATGCTGCACCGCCTGCCGGACGCGGTGGGCTTCCGCCAGGCCGCCGTGCTCGAACCGGCCGCCGTGGCCCTGCACGCGCTGCGCCGCAGCAGCCTGGCGCCGGGCCAGCGCTGCGCGGTGTTCGGGCTCGGCCCGATCGGCCTGCTGCTGGTGATGCTCGCCCACCTGCGCGGAATCGAGGACATCGTCGCGATCGACGTCAGTCCCGAGCGCCTCGCCCTGGCCGGGGAGTTCGGCGCCAGCCGGGCGCTCGACGCCCGCGACGGCGACACGGCGGCGCGCCTGCGCGAGGGCGGCGCGCTCGACTGCGCCTTCGAGGCCGCCGGCAGCCAGGCCAGCCTCGACGCCGCCCTGGCCAGCCTGCGCAAGGGTGGCGAGCTGGTGCTGGTGAGCCTGATGGGCGAGGTCCGGCTGGACGCCTTCGACCTGGTCAACCGCGAACTGCGCCTGCTCGGCAGCGTCGGCTACCGCGACGCCTACCCGGAGCTGATCGCCCTGCTCGCCGACGGCCGCCTCGACCTGGCCCGCGCAGTGACCCGCAGCGTGCCCCTGGAGCAGGCCGTCGAGCACGGTTTCGAGGCCCTGCTGCGCGACAAGTCGCAGCTCAAGGTGCTGGTCAATCCCAACCCGGCCCTGGCCGACGCCTGAAGGAACGATCGCCGATGGTTTTCCAACACGATATCTACGCCGGCCAGCAGGTGCTGGTCACTGGCGGCAGCTCCGGCATCGGCGCGGCCATCGCCATGCAGTTCGCCGAACTCGGCGCCGAAGTCGTCGCCCTCGGCCTGGACGCCGACGGCGTGCACGCACCGCGTCATCCGCGGATTCGCCGGGAAGAACTGGACATCACCGACAGCCAGCGCCTGCAACGGCTGTTCGAAGCGCTGCCGCGCCTGGATGTGCTGGTGAACAACGCCGGCATCAGCCGCGACCGCGAGGAATACGACCTGGCTACCTTCGAACGGGTGCTGCGCCTCAACCTGAGCGCCGCCATGCTCGCCAGCCAACTGGCCCGGCCGCTGCTGGCGCAGCGCGGCGGCAGCATCCTCAACATCGCCTCGATGTACAGCACCTTCGGTTCCGCCGACCGCCCGGCCTACAGCGCCAGCAAGGGCGCCATCGTCCAGCTCACCCGTTCCCTGGCCTGCGAGTATGCCGCCGAGCGCATCCGGGTCAACGCCATCGCCCCCGGCTGGATCGACACGCCGCTGGGCGCCGGGCTCAAGGCCGACGTCGAGGCCACCCGCCGGATCATGCAGCGCACGCCGCTGGCGCGCTGGGGCGAGGCGCCCGAGGTGGCCAGCGCCGCGGCCTTCCTCTGCGGTCCCGGCGCCAGCTTCGTCACCGGCGCCGTGCTGGCGGTGGACGGCGGCTATCTCTGCGCCTGAGCCGCCTTCGCTCCGGATGCACCTGTCCGCTTGGGGCGGACAGCGATTCGCACGACAGAACAACAACAAGACGAGTGCCTTGCCATGAAAACCCTCCGCACCTTGCCGGCGCTGCTCTGCGCCGGTTTCCTCGGTCTCTCCGCGCAGGCCGCCGAAGACAGCCGCAGCGGCCCGCTGGCCGGGTTCGGCGAACGACTCCAGCGCCACGGCGTGAAGACCCACGCGCAGTTCTGGAGCCTGTCGCTGAAGAACCTCGACACCGGCCCGCGCCAGCACAGCTTCGGCAACAGCGGCGACCTGTTCCTCGGCGCCGACCTCGACCTCGCCACCCTCGCCGGCCTGGACGGCGCCTCGCTGCACATCGAGGAAACCCTGTTCATCCTCGACCGCGGCACCGGTCAGCCCACCGGGCCGAGCTGGCAGGGCGCGGTGGGCAGCTACTTCGGCGGCGCGCCGCTGCACAACGACATCGGCGCCAACCAGCTGAGCCTGCTCACCTGGCAGCAGCAGTGGCTGGGCGGACGCCTCGACAGCCATCTCGGACGGACCAATGCGCGGCGCTATTTCCTGATCTACAACTGCGAGACCGTGGTCACCTGCAACGACCCGATCATCGACGCCTCCACCGGCATCCTGCCGCCGCCCTACGGCGCCTGGGGCGGCTACTTGAAGTACCGGGCGACCCCGACCCTGTACCTGCACGCCGGGGCCTTCGAGTCCAACCCGGTGGATTACCTGAAGAAGCGCCATGGCCTCGATTTCGGCACCGACGACGCCAGCGGCACCAGCCTGCTGCTGGGGATCGGCGACAAGCGCGAGGAAAGCCTCGATCCCTACCGCTCGCACTATGAACTCAACGCCTACCTGAACACCGCCAACCAGGTCGACCCGCTCACCGGCGCCAGCGAACACGGCAGCGCAGGCGGCTTCTTCAAGTTCCAGCAGCTGTTCTGGCGCGCCGACGGCGGCCGCCTCGATTCGCCGAGGGCGCTGGGGCTGTTCGGCTCGCTGTCGGTATCGGCCGACGACAAGCAGCCGTTCCGTCATTTCGCCGAGCTGGGCCTGACCTACCATGCGCCCTTCGACCGCACGCGGGACAAGCTCAACCTCAAGGCCAGCTACCTGCGCCTGAACGATCACCAGCTGGAGTTCCAGCGCCAGGCGCGGATCGCCGCTGGCGGCGATGCGAAACTCGGCCAGCGCGACGTGTACGCCCTGGAAACCAATGCGCACATCGCACTGACCCCGCACATCGCGCTGGAGCCGTCGGTGCAGTACATCTTCAACCCGGACAACTACTACAACCCCGGCGCTCGCGAACTGAGCGGAGACGGTTTCGTCGTCGGCCTGCAACTGATGGTCGACATGGGCTCGCTGCTGGGGCTTTAGCGCGCCGCCTGGCAGCCTCGGTCAACCCCGCCGGCAGGCTGGGACAAGCGGCCGGGCGCGCTTCCCCGTCCAATGGAGTAGCGTCGCGCCCATGGGCGCGGGGCGAAAAAGAACGCCGGGCGAGGCCCGGCAGCACACCCAGAAAGGTGCCGACATGACTTCCACTGCCCGCCGCTCGTTCGACTACATCGTGGTCGGCGCCGGCTCCGCCGGTTGCGTCCTGGCCAACCGTCTTTCCGCCGATCCCGCCGTCTCGGTCTGCCTGGTCGAGGCCGGCCCCAGCGACCGCACGCCGCTCCCCGCCGCCTACATCCGCACGCCGGCCGGGATCATCCGCCTGATCGCCAACCCGAAGTGGAACTGGATGCATCGCTTCGCCGCCCAGCCCGGCACCGCCAACCAGCCGATCGCTTGCCCGCGCGGCAAGGTCTGGGGCGGCTCCAGCGCGATCAACGGGATGATCTACATCCGCGGCGACCGCCACGACTACGACCGCTGGGCATCCCTCGGCAACCGTGGCTGGAGCTACGACGAGCTGCTGCCCTACTTTCGCCGCTCGGAACATTTCGAGCCGGGCGAATCGCCCTGGCACGGGCGCGGCGGCGAATTGAACGTCGCCGCGCAGCGCAGCCCGGGCCCGATCAACCAGGTGTTCTTCCAGGCCGCCGAGGAAATGGGCTGGCCGTACAACGCCGACTTCAACGGCGAGCGCCAGGAAGGCATCGGCCCGTTCCACGTCACCCAGGTCAACGGCGAACGCTGTAGCGCGGCGCGCGCCTTCCTGCACCCGGCCCTGGCGCGGCCCAACCTCACCGTGCTCAGCTCGGCGCTGACCCTGCGCGTGCTGCTGGAAGGTACCCGCGCCACCGGCGTGGAGATCAGCCAGGCTGGCGAGGTCGTGCAATTACAGGCACGCCGCGAAGTGATCCTCAGCGCCGGCTCGATCAACTCGCCGCAGCTCCTGTTGCTCTCCGGCATCGGCCCGGCGGCGGAACTGGCGCGCCACGGCATCGTCCAGCGCCATGAGTTGCCTGGGGTCGGCGAGAACCTGCAGGACCACCAGGACATCGTGCTGATGTACCGCACCGAGGCCAAGCTCGGCTACGGCCTGGGCTTCTCGCCGAAGGGCTGGCTGCCGCTGCTGCGCTCGCCCTGGCAGTACCTGTTCGGCCGGCGCGGGGCGCTGACCTCGAACACCGTCGAGTCCGGTGGCTTCCTCCGCCTCGACCCGCAGGCAGAGACCCCGGAGCTGGGTCTGATCGTCGCCCCCGCGCTGAAGAACCAGCCGCAGCGCCTGGTCCCCTTCGGCCACGGGGTCAGCCTGCACGTCGCGGTGATGCACCCGCAGAGCCGCGGGCGGGTCCGCCTGAACTCGCCGGACCCGCACGACCGGCCGCTGATCGAAGCCAACTTCCTCAGCCACCCTGCCGACCTCGATACCCTGGTCCGGGGTTTCCAACTGGTCCGCAAACTGGCCGCCAGCCGCAGCTTCGCCCGTCACCTCAAGGGCGAGCTGGTACCGGGCCCGCAGGTTTCCAGCCGCGGCCAGATCGAGGCCTGGATCCGCGCCAACCTGGGCACCGTGTTCCATCCGGTCGGCACCTGCAAGATGGGCCACGACCAGCTCGCGGTGGTCGACGACCAGTTGCGCGTGCACGGCCTGCAAGGCCTGCGGGTGGCCGATGCGTCGATCATGCCGACGCTGATCACCGGCAATACCAACGCCCCGGCGATCATGATCGGCGAGAAGGCCGCCGACCTGATTCTCGGCAAGCCGGCGCCCCATGCACCGCCCGCGCGACAACCGGCCGTGCAGGCTCTGGCCGGCGCCTGACTAGCCGCCCTGGCTGCAGGCGCTGGCGTACTTGCGGTAGGCCAGCGAATGCAGCTTGCCGGCGGAGTCTAGGTAGTCCATCCGTGCATCGACGATCTCGCAGGTGGTCGACGCCTGTTCCTGGGTCGCCACCACCTTGTGCACATCCAGCGGCATGCCGTAGCGGTAGCTTTCGGTCGGTACCGGTGCGGCGGCCTGGGCGGCGAACGCGGGAAGCGCAAGCGCGGCGAGCAGGGTGGTGGCGAGCAGGGTGCGAGTCATGGGGGATCTCCTGGCGGCAGGACCGCGTCGGTGGAAGGCGACATGCCTTCGTCGAGGCCTATTCCAGGCCGCGGAGTTGTCCCGGATGTGTCGCCGGAATGCCCGATTCGTCAGCCGCTGTATCGCCGCTGCCGGCCGATACATGGCCGTACATTCGCCGCCCCGCTCCCGCCGGACGAATCGCGCCCGGCGCCATCCGTCGTCTCCCCCGTTCGCGACAGCGACAACCGGGCTTTTTTGCACGCCCCGGTATTCGCCCCGGCTCCGGATACAGTGCAATACAAACCCCGGCAGGCAAGCGCCGCGGGCGCGGATACACTGCTTGCAAGCACACCAACCGCCACGGGAGCCAGGCAATGGAGCATGTCGATCACATCCTGATCGTCGACGATGACCGCGAGATTCGCGAGCTGGTAGGCAACTACCTGAAGAAGAACGGCCTGCGCACCACCATCGTCGCCGATGGCCGGCAGATGCGCGCGTTCCTCGAAGCCAACACGGTGGACCTGATCGTCCTCGACATCATGATGCCCGGCGACGACGGCCTGCTGCTCTGCCGCGAGCTGCGCGTCGGCAAGCACAAGGCCACGCCGGTGCTGATGCTCACCGCGCGCAACGACGAGACCGACCGCATCATCGGCCTGGAGATGGGCGCCGACGACTACCTGACCAAGCCCTTCTCCGCCCGCGAACTGCTTGCCCGGATCAACGCCGTGCTGCGGCGTACGCGGATGCTGCCGCCGAACCTCACCGTGAGCGAGAGCAGCCGGCTGATCGGCTTCGGCCAGTGGCAACTGGACACCAGCGCCCGCCACCTGCTCGACGACGCCGGCACCGTGGTCGCCCTCAGCGGCGCCGAGTACCGCCTGCTGCGGGTGTTCCTCGATCATCCGCAACGGGTACTCAGTCGCGACCAGTTGCTCAACCTGACCCAGGGCCGCGAGGCGGACATCTTCGACCGTTCCATCGACCTGCTGGTCAGCCGCCTGCGCCAACGCCTCGGCGACGACGCCCGCGAACCGGAGTACATCAAGACCGTGCGCAGCGAGGGCTATGTGTTCTCGCTGCCGGTGCGACTGGTCGAGGCCCATCCATGAAGCTCGCCGTGCCGCGCCCGCGCAGCCTCGCCGCGCGCCTGGCGCTGATCCTCTTCGCCGGGCTGGTGCTGGCCTACGGGCTGTCCTTCGCCTCGCAGTTCTACGAGCGCTACCAGACCGCGAAGCACATGATGCTCGACAGCCTCGAACAGGACGTGGCGATCTCGGTAGCCATGCTCGACCGCCTGACGCCCGCCGAGCGCGAGGCCTGGCTGCCGCGCCTGGAACGACGCACCTACCGCTATCGCCTCGACGCCGGCGAGCCCGGCCAGCCGCTGGCGCTGGCCGACGCGCCGGTTGCCGCGCACTCCATCGAACGCGCCCTCGACGGTCAATATCCGCTGACCCTGCGCAAGGTGGCCGACAGCCGTCCGCACTTCCAGGTCCTCCTGCGCCTGCGCGACGGCAGCCCGCTGACCATCGACGTCACGCCGGCCCCGGTGCCGCTGTCCGGCTGGCTGCCGCTGGTGCTGCTGGTGCAGTTGTTCCTGCTGCTGCTCTGCACCGGCCTCGCGGTGCGCACCGCCATCGGCCCGCTGACCCGGCTGGTGAAGGCCGTGGAACATCTCGATCCGAATCGTCCGGCACAGCCTCTCGCGGAAACCGGCCCACGCGAAGTGGCGCATGCGGCGGCGGCCTTCAACGCCATGCAGGCGCGCATCGCCGACTACCTCAAGGAGCGCATGCAATTGCTCGCGGCGATTTCCCACGACCTGCAGACGCCGATCACGCGGATGAAGCTGCGCGTCGAGTTCATGGACGCCTCCAGCGACAGGGACAAGCTGTGGAACGATCTCGAAGAGATGCAGCACCTGGTCCGCGAAGGCGTGGCCTATGCCCGCAGCATGCACGGCAGCACCGAGACCAGTTGCCGGGTGGACCTCGACGCCTTCCTCGACAGCCTGGTCTTCGACTATCAGGACAGCGGCAAGCAGGTACAACTCGACGGCCGTACCGGCGCGGTGATCGACACCCGTCCGCACGCCCTGCGCCGAGTGCTGGTGAACCTGGTCGACAATGCGCTGAAGTTCGCCGGCGCCGCGCGCCTGGAAGTGGAACGCCGTACCGATGGCGGCACGCGAATCCAGGTGCTGGACAATGGCCCGGGGATTCCCGCCGAGGAACTCGACGAGGTGCTCAAGCCCTTCTACCGGGTGGAAAACTCGCGCAATCGCGACACCGGCGGCACCGGCCTCGGCCTGGCCATCGCGCAGCAGCTGAGCCTGGCCCTCGGCGGCCGCCTGACCCTGGCCAACCGCGCCGGCGGCGGGCTTTGCGCGCGCATCGAGCTGGACCCCTGAGGCGCCTGTACAGAGCGATACATAACCGCCCTCGGCGGACACACTGCGGATAAACCCGCTTGCAACACTCCTGGCCACGGGAAGCGGCGGCACATCGCCGAGCCGCTCCCGGCAACCAGGAGCCCCACCATGACCGTCCCAACCTCTCAATCCGCCTGGCACGGCTGGCGACTGTTCGCCGTCCTCGCCGTCGCCGTGCTGTGCATGACCGCCCTCGTCCTGGCTCTCCAGGCGCAACCGGTGGAGGGCCTGCGCAGCGCCATCCGCGCCACCGCGCGCAGTTCCTTCGCGCTGTTCCTCGCCGCTTTCCTCGCGTCCTCGCTGGCGACCCTGGTGCCCGGCCCGGGGACCCGCGCGCTGCTCCGTGAAAGGCGCTACCTGGGCCTGGCCTTCGCCTTCTCCCACGCAGTACACGCCTTGCTGATCCTGGCCTACTGGAAGCTGTTCCCCGAGACATTCTGGAGCGGCCGCTCGGTCGCGGCGAACATCCCCGGCTCGATCGGCTACCTGTTCATCCTGCTGCTCACCCTCACCTCCTTCCGCACCCCGGCCCGACTGCTCGGCCCACGCGCCTGGAAAGCCCTGCACTCGACCGGCACCTGGGTGCTGGCGGGCATCTTCTGCCTGTCGTTCTTCAAACGCATCCCCATGGGCGGCTGGTACGTACTGGCGTTCGCCACGATCTTCTCCGCCATCGTCCTCAAGCTCACCGCCAAGCTCGCCGTGCGCTTGCGTCGTCGCGACGTACAGCCGGCCTGACCCATCCACCGCCCTCAACGAGACATCGATCATGCAAGCATCCGACCTGCGCGCCTGGCGCCGACCCTTCGCCCTGCTCGACCGCTGCGGCGGCTGGAGCGCCGACCTGTCCCTGCGACTGTTCCTGGCCTGGGAGTTCTTCGAGTCCGGTTGGGAAAAGTGGAACGGCGAGAACTGGTTCGGCGATATCCAGTCGGCTTTCCCCTTTCCCTTCGACCGCCTGCCCGCCGCCTTCAACTGGGAACTGTCGCTGTGGGCCGAACTGCTCGGCGCGCTGTTCCTCCTGCTCGGCCTCGGTACCCGCCTGACCGCCCTGGTGCTGATCGTCGTCACCCTGGTGGCGACCGCCGCCGTACACTGGCCGGCGGAGTGGTCGAGCCTGGCGGAACTGGCCCGCGGCTACTCGATCACCGACCACGGCTTCGGCAATTTCAAGCTCCCGGCGATCTACCTGGCGGCGCTGCTGCCGCTGCTGTTGGCGGGAGCGGGGAAGCTGAGCCTGGACCACTGGCTCGGGCGGCGCCTGGGCCTGTCCCGCTAGGATTCGGCCAGCCACGGAAAAACCCCGGAACGCGATCGCCTCCGGGGTTTTTCACAGCAAGCCAGAACCATCCCACCCACCGCGTAGGGCGAATAGCGCCAACGGCGCTATCCGCCGATGCATCGACTCCACAAGGGCTGCGTCGTCATCCGCCCGCCCAATCGCGTTCCAGGGTACCGAGCACGACACCCTGGGTCCGCAACGCTGCCAGCAACTCCAGCCCCGCCGCGTCGAGCGCTCCGGGCGCACTCCGCGCCTCGAGCGCCAGCGCCGCCAGGTGCTCGCGCCCGCTCAGGCGCCGTCTCGCCAGCGACTCCAGCAGGCGGTAGGCCAGCGGAGTCAGGCGCGCGGTATGCACGCGATGCGAGGAATCGCGGTGCATCAACAGCAGGGTCGGTTCCGCAGGCGCTTCGGCGAGCGCGACGTCCTCTTCGAGCCGATGCACCGGCCAGCGATAGCCCAGCGGCAGCGCCAGGCTCGACAGCAGCGGCACCCCGTCGAGCAGGTCGCCTTCACGCCGATACGGCGGATCGTCGGGCTCGGCCAGGTAGAGGCGCGTTTCGCTCCATTCGAAGTGGGCCAACTCGGCTTGCCACGCCGGCCGATACTCGCCCCGCTGCCGCAGGTAGTCGACGAAGACCCCGGCGATACGGGTGAACAGGGGGGTATGGCTTCTCTCCTCGCGATAGAACTCGCGCACCAGGCCATGCCACTGCTGCTCGCCAAGCAGCCCGCGCAAGCGCGGGAAGCCGCTGGCAAGGAGGCCTTCGATGGCGTTGTAGAACAGCTCGCGGTAGACCCGCAGGCGACGTTCTTCGATGTCCGGCGGCGGCGCATTGCCAAGCGGGTCGCGCAGGTGCCGGGCGAGGCTGAACTGCTGTTGGCGCAGGCGCTCATCCATGACGGCGTCCCTCGTCGCGTTGCCATTGGCGGATCTGCTCCACTTCCAGCAGCAGTTCGCCCAGCGGCGGATAGTTGAAGTCCCGCTCGAGCAGGGTCGGGCGCACGCCGAAGCGACGATAGGCGGCTCCAAGCAAGGCCCAGACGCCGGGCTTCACGGCGGCACCATGGGTGTCGATCTTCAGGTCCGGCGCCTCGTCGTAGTGCCCCGCCACATGGTAGGCGGCGACCCGCCCGGGCGGCAGCCGGGCGAGGAAGTCGAGGGCGTCGTAGCCGTGGTTGCAGGCGTTGACGAACAGGTTGTTGACGTCCAGCAACAGGTCGCAGTCGGCCTCGTCGAGTACCGCGTTGACGAACTCGATCTCGCTCATCTCCCGGTACGGCGCTGCATAGTAGGAAATGTTCTCCACCGCGATGCGCCGCTCCAGGCGTTCCTGCGCCTCGCGGATGCGCGCCGCGACGTGACGCACCGCGGCCTCGGTGAACGGCAGCGGCAACAGATCATAGAGATGGCCATCGTCGGAACAGTAACTGAGGTGCTCGCTGTACAACGCGACCCGGTGGCGGACGAGGAAGCGTCGGGTCTGCTCGATGAAGGCGGCATCCAGCGGTGTGGAGCCGCCGAGGGACAGCGAGAGACCGTGGCAGGTCAGTGGAAAGCGCTCCACCAGGCGCTCCAGGTCGGCACCGAAGGCACCGCCGACGCCGATCCAGTTGTCCGGCGCGCATTCGAGGAAGTCCACCGCGCCGGGCGCCATCGCCAGCAGTTGCGGAAGCAGGCCGCGCCTCAGGCCGAGGCCGGCGGCGTTGTCGATCAGGGTCATGGGATAGCTCCGGAAACGGCGACGCCCCCGCTTTCCCAGGGGAAAGAGAGGGCGCCGCCAGGGTGTGGAAAGGCTCAGTGCCGGCCTTGCTCCAGCTTGCTGAACAGCCCGGCGGGCATCGGCTTGCCGTTGGCCTCGTAGGTCTTGCGCAGGTGTTCGTAGGCCTCGGCTTCGGAAATGAAGCCGTCATGGTCGCTATCGATGCTGTCGAACTCACCGGCGCGGTCCTTGGCCACCGCGAGGAACTCGGCGCGCGAGACCTTGCCGTCGTGATCGGTGTCGGTGCGGGCAAAGGAGGCGTCGCCGCACTTGCCCTCCCCGCACTTGCCCTCGGCGCCGGCCTTGGCCGAGGTCTTCGCGGAGCCGCCGCTGCCGCACTTGCCTTCTCCGCACTTGCCTTCGCCGGCGCTCGCCGCCGCCAGTTGCAGCCCCTGCCCCAACGGCTCGACGGCGAACGCCGAACCGCCGAGCAGCATTCCCCCCACCAGTACGGCACCGAGCAGGCTGGCGGAAGTCTTTTGACGCGAATCGAAAACGGACATGCTTCTTCTCCACAGTAAACGCGGCCGGGCCGCAGGCGCGGCGCTGGTGGGCGCCGGTACGAACCGGGCGGCGGGACCTTCTGGGGTCGTCCCGGGCGCCGCGGTTCGGATGTGGCCATTTCGCCTGGGAGATGTATCGGGGGTGTATCGCCCGACACGTGGATTTGTACGCCGGAGGTATCGAAACCGCGCATGGATACAAAGCGATACGCAATCGAGCGCGGGCATGCCGACGAAGTGCCGGGCATCTCTCACTCCCGCCGGCCCATCTCGGCTACCGTTAGGAGACAGCCACCTGGCCCAGTCTCGAGGTCGAGCCCATCGTGCTGAAACGCATTCCGGTAACCCAGCTTCGCCTCGGTATGTTCGTCCAGAGCCTTTGCGGCTCGTGGCTGGACCACCCGTTCTGGAAAAAGGGCGGCTTCCTGCTCGACAACCAGTCCGACCTGCAGCGCCTGCGCGAAAGCGCCGTGAAGGAGGTCTGGATCGACGCCGTCAAGGGCCTCGACCTCCCGGAGGAAGCGGCGGTCTCGGCCGCTGCGGTCCTGCCGGTCACCATGCCGGCCGACCCTTCGCCGGCGCGGGTCGCCCTGGAGGAGGAAATCCGCCACGCCGCCCTGCTCTGCGGCCGCGCCAAGGCCGCCGTGGTCAGCATGTTCCACGACGCGCGCATGGGCCAGGCCATCGACACCGCGCATGCATCGGACCTGGTGGACGAAATCTCCGCCTCGGTGCTGCGCCATCCCAACGCGCTGGTCAGCCTGGTACGGCTGAAGACCTCGGATGAATACACCTACATGCATTCGGTGGCGGTCTGCGCGCTGATGATCGCCCTCGCCCGCCAGCTCGAACTGTCCGACCCGCTGGTACACGAGGCGGGGCTGGCCGGGCTGCTGCACGACATCGGCAAGATGGCGGTACCCGATCCGATCCTGAACAAGCCCGGCAAGCTCACCGAGCAGGAATTCGGCCTGGTCCGCCGGCATCCGCAGAACGGCGCGCGGATGCTGCTCGATTGCCGCCAGGTCAGCGCCCTGGTGGTGGATGTCTGCCTGCACCATCACGAGCGCATCGACGGCACCGGCTACCCCTTCGGCCTGGCGCAGGAGCAGATCAGCCTGCTGGCGCGGATGGGCACGGTGTGCGACGTCTACGACGCGATCACCTCCGACCGTCCCTACAAGAAGGGCTGGAACGCCGCCGAGGCGATCCGGCGCATGGCCGAATGGAACGGGCACTTCGACCCGCAGGTGTTCCGCGCCTTCGTCAAGGCGGTGGGCATCTACCCGGTCGGCGCGCTGGTCAGGCTGGAAAGCGGGCGCCTCGGCGTGGTCCTCGAGCAACACGGCCGCTCGCTGCTGACGCCACGGGTCAAGGTATTCTTCTCGGCCCGCTCGAAGGTGCCGATCCCGCAGCAGGTGATAGACCTGGGTAGGGCCGGACAGACCGACCGAATCGTCGGCTTCGAGCCGGCGGAGGCCTGGAACTTCCGCAATCTCGACGAGATGTGGACGGGACTGCCGAGCAACGGCGGATCGTATTTCGACGCGGGAACCGGAAAGCCGTAGACGCCTTCCGCCGGCAACGCCGGGCACCGCTCCCGTAGGGCGCATAACGCGAAGCGTTATCCGCCGTTTCGCCACAATCTCCGCCTGCTCCGCATTGCTTTAAGCGCACCATCGTCGATACTGCTGGCAATCCACCGACAGTTTTCAAGAGGCCATATGAGTCCGCTCCTGGAGACAATCGAAGAGCGCAGCAGAAATGGCTGTGCTCCATCCAAAGCGCTGCTTGCCCTGTGGTCCGCAGGCGCCGACCTGAGGGTTTCCCCGAGGAAGGCTGGCCGCCTATGCGAACTTGCCGTCGTTGCCGCAGCAGGGAAAGCAGGCATGCTCGAGAGCGAGATCGTTGCGGCACGCCGGGCCTATGCCGCCAGCCTGGGAGTGACGCTTAGCGGAGCGATCAGCAACGCCGACGAGCCGGTCCATATCCACCACGCCGTCAGCAATTCCAATCACAACCCTAACGCCTCAAACCGTATCAACCTTGGGAGAGCCCGAGCGTATAAAGAAAGGCGCGAGGAAGGTGATTACTTCTTCATCGACACTTGAATCGCCTGCATAACCGTTATCTCCCCCGCGCCTCAACGGCAGCCCTCTCCAGCAACCACTCCCTGAACGCCAGCATCGCGCTGGTCTCCCCCCGCGACTGCAAGCGCGTCAGCCAGTAGCTGCCGGTACTCACTTCGGTGGCGAACGGACGCCGGATGCTCTCGCTGGCCAGTTGCCGGGCAAACATCGCCGCCGGCGCCAGGGCCACGCCGACACCCTGGCGGGCCGCCTCGAGCATGGCCAGCGAGGTGTCGAAGACGATGCTCCGGGTCAGTGGCGCGTGCGCCGGCAGTCCGGCCGCCTGGAACCACAGCGGCCACTCGTCGGCGCGGTAGGAGCGCAGCAGGGTGTGCTGCAGCAGGTCAGCGGGACTGTGCAACTGGGCGGCGACCTCCGGGCAGCAGAGCACCGTCAGCGGCGCCTCGAACAACGCCAGCGCCTCGGTGCCGTGCCAGGCGCCGCCGCCGAAGCGGATCGCGTAGTCGAGCCCCTCGGCGGCGATGTCGACGCGGTTGTTGTGGGTGGACAGGCGCAGGTCGATGAAGGGATGGCGCGCCTGGAAGTCCTCCAGCCGCGGCAGCAGCCAGCCGACCGTGAAGGTTCCGACCGCGCCGACGGTGAGCACGTCCCGGTAGTGGCCACCCTCGAAGCGTTCCAGCAGGCCGGCGATGCGGTCGAAGGAGTCACACAGCACCGGCAGCAGGCTCTCGCCCTCGTGGGTCAGCATGAGGCCGCGCGGCAGACGCTTGAACAGGGCCACGCCGAGACGCTCCTCGAGGCTCTTCACCTGGTGGCTGACCGCCGCCTGGGTCACGCACAGCTCGATGGCCGCGCGGGTGAAGCTCAGGTGCCGGGCCGAAGCTTCGAAGGCGCGCAGGGCGTTCAGCGGCAAATGGGGTCGAACCAATCTCTGCTCCAAATTTTTCTAATGGCTGCCGCGAGTATTCGTCGTTTGCCGCAAATCCTGCGCAAGCCTAGATTTTCCCCGCCCGCCGATCAAGGAGCGCTCCCGGGGCGGTTTCTCATGCAGCCAACGACAAAGGACACCAATCCTCATGCGCGATACCAGATTCCCCTGCCTGTGCGGCATCGCCGCTTCCACACTGCTGTTCGCCACCACCCCGGCCATTGCCGGCGAGGCCCCGGCGGATCGCCTGAAGGCACTGGTCGACGCCGCCGTACAACCGGTGATGAAGGCCAATGACATTCCGGGCCTGGCCGTAGCCATCAGCCTGAAAGGAGAACCGCATTACTTCAGCTATGGGCTGGCCTCGAAAGAGGACGGCCGCCGGGTGACGCCGGAGACCCTGTTCGAGATCGGCTCGGTGAGCAAGACCTTCACCGCCACCCTCGCCGGCTATGCCCTGGCCCAGGACAAGATGCGTCTCGACGACCGCGCCAGCCAGCACTGGCCGGCACTGCAGGGCAGCCGCTTCGACGGCATCAGCCTGCTCGACCTCGCGACCTATACCGCCGGCGGCTTGCCGCTGCAGTTCCCCGACTCGGTGCAGAAGGACCAGGCACAGATCCGCGACTACTACCGCCAGTGGCAGCCGACCTACGCGCCGGGCAGCCAGCGCCTCTATTCCAACCCGAGCATCGGCCTGTTCGGCTATCTCGCCGCGCGCAGCCTGGGCCAGCCGTTCGAACGGCTCATGGAGCAGCAAGTGTTCCCGGCACTGGGCCTCGAACAGACCCACCTCGACGTGCCCGAGGCGGCGCTGGCGCAGTACGCCCAGAGCTACGGCAAGGACGACCGCCCCCTACGGGTCGGTCCCGGCCCGCTGGATGCCGAAGGCTACGGGGTGAAGACCAGCGCGGCCGACCTGCTGCGCTTCGTCGATGCCAACCTGCATCCGGAGCGCCTGGACAGGCCCTGGGCGCAGGCGCTCGATGCCACCCATCGCGGTTACTACAAGGTCGGCGACATGACCCAGGGCCTGGGCTGGGAAGCCTACGATTGGCCGATCTCCCTGAAGCGCCTGCAGGCCGGCAACTCGACGCCGATGGCGCTGCAACCGCACAGGATCGCCAGGCTGCCCGCGCCACAGGCGCTGGAGGGCCAGCGCCTGCTGAACAAGACCGGCTCCACCAACGGCTTCGGCGCCTACGTGGCGTTCGTCCCGGGCCGCGACCTGGGCCTGGTGATCCTGGCCAACCGCAACTATCCCAATGCCGAGCGGGTGAAGATCGCCTACGCCATCCTCAGCGGCCTGGAGCAGCAGGGCAAGGTGCCGCTGAAGCGCTGAAGCGCGCTCGCGAGGGCGACGGAGCGTAGCGGCGCGGGACGCCGGTCCTGGCTATGATGGTGCCATGAGCGCTTCCCCGCCCCTCCGCCAGCCCTGCCCGCCCGGCGCCTGCGTCTGCGAACGCGAGCGCCTGGAGGCGCCCGGCGCGGACCGTCGCATCCTCCTCCTGACCCGCCAGGAAGAGCAGCGCCTGGCCGCTCGCCTGGAAGCCCTGCGCAGCCTGGAAGACCTGGAACACCTGCTGCGGCGCATGGAGGAACAACTGGGCATCCGCCTGCGGATCGCCCCGGCCTTCGGCGAGGTGCGCAGCATGCGCGGCATCCGCATGCGCTTCGAGGAGCAGCCGGGGCTCTGCCGCAAGACCCGCCAGGCGATTCCCGCCGCCATCCGCCGCGGCCTGGAGAAGCGCCCGGAAGTCGCCTACGCCCTGCTCAACGCCCACGACCTGCTGCGCGACGCCTGAAGGCATTGAACGACAGGAAGAGGATGTCGCTCAAGACCTGGGCGGGCTTCAGGAGTATCGGCGGATAACGCCCATGGCGTTATTCGCCCTACAGGCCGCAGCGGATGCAGGCGAGCCCCGGGTCCGCCTGAATTCTTGGCGGGACAGGCCACCGCGCCGGGGTTCAGCTCGCCGACTCCGCCTGCACGTCGCCGAACATCGCCTGCAGGCGGAGCAGGCAGGCATCGCACAGGGTGCGCAGTTCGTCGAGGCGGATGCCGGCGAGGATTTCCATACCGCGCCGCGGATCGGCGCGGCGCAGGGCCTGCTCCAGCTCGCTGGCACGGCCGGCCAGGGCGCTGGCGCCAACGGTGGAAGCGCTGCCCTTGATGGTATGCAGGGTCGCGGCGCTGCCCTGGACATCGCCCTCGCCGAGCTGGCGTTCGAGCTGGGCGAAGAGGTCCTGCATATCCGGAACGAAGCGCCGCAACACCTGGACGATCAGCTCCAGGCTACCGCCGAAACGCCCGACGATATCGCCCCGCGCCTCGACCAGTTCGCCCGCGTCCGCTGCCGTTGCCGGCGCGCCCCTGGCGCCGCTCCTGCCGAGATGACCGAGCAGGCAAAGCACCAGGCGCTCCTTGTCGATCGGCTTCGCCACATGGTCGTTCATGCCCGCCGCCAGGCAGGCTTCGCGGTCGGCCAGCGAGGCGTTGGCGGTCATGGCCAGGATCGGCAGCCCGGCGAAGCGCCCGTCGGCGCGGATTCTCCGGGTCGCCTCGAGACCATCGATATCCGGCATCTGCATGTCCATCAGCACCGCGTCGAACGGCACGCTCGCCTCCAGCACCTGCTGAACGCCCGCCAGCCCGCCGTCGGCGAGGGCCACCCGGGCGCCCTCGCTGCTCAACAGCTCGGCGGCGACCTGGCGGTTCAGCGCGTTGTCCTCCACTACCAGCAGACGCACGCCCCGCAACCGCTGGGTGCGCTCCACCGGGCGCGGCGGCGGGTTGGCCGGGGCGCCCTGTTCGCCGTGCAACGCATGCAGCACCGAGTCGGCCAGTTGCTTGGGCGTGACCGGCTTGGTGAGAAAATCGACGAAGGGCGGCGCGCTGTGGTCGCGCGCATCGGCCAGCACCTCGCGGCCATAGGCAGTGATCATGATCACCATGGGCGGCGGCAGGTCGCCCTGCAACTGGCGGATCAGTTGCGCCGCGCTGAGGCCGTCGAGATCGGGCATGCGCCAATCCATCAGCACCACGTCGTAGCGACGGCCCTCGGCCATCGCCGCCTGGACCCGCGCCACCGCCTCGCTGCCGCTGCCGACGCAGTCGGCGCGCCAGCCGAGGGCGCCGACCGTGCGTTCGAGCAGCTCGCCGGCCACCAGGTTGTCGTCCGCCACCAGCAGCCGCAGCGGTTCGCCGGCCCCGGGGCAGGCCGCACGCAGCGGTTGGTCGTGGGCGACGTCGAGGTCCAGGTCGAACCAGAACCGGCTACCGCTGCCCGGCGCGCTCTCGACCCGCAATTCACCGCCCATCAGGTCGACCAGGCGTTTGCATATGAACAGGCCGAGGCCGGTGCCGCCGAAGCGTCGCGAGGTGGACGCCTCGGCCTGGGTGAAACCTTCGAAGATGCGCTGCTGCTGTTCCGCGCTGATGCCGATGCCGGTGTCCGCCACCAGCACCCGCAGGCGCACCAGGTGGGCGTCGTGCGCCAGACGCCGCAAGCTCACCAGGACGTGCCCGCGGGCGGTGAACTTCAGTGCGTTGCCGGCCAGGTTGATGAGGATCTGCTGCAGGCGCAGGCGGTCGCCGACCACCGCGCTGGGCAGCTCGGGATCGATGTCGAAGATCACCTCGACGTCCTTGTCGCCCTGGTTGCCGGAGAGCACCACGGCCAGGTCCTGCATCAGCGGCTCCAGCTCGAAGGGGAGCATTTCCAGGACCAGTTTGCCGGCCTCGATCTTCGAGTAGTCGAGGATGTCGTTGAGCAGGCCGAGCAACGAGGTTGCCGCCGAGCTGGCCTTGTCCAGGTAGTCGCGCTGGCGTTCGTTGAGATCGGTCTGCCGGGCCAGTTGCAGCATGCCCAGCACGGCATTCATCGGCGTGCGGATCTCGTGGCTCATGTTCGCCAGGAACGACGACTTCGCCGCGCTGGCGGCGTCCGCCTGCTCCTTGGCCTCGCGCAGGCGCGCCTGCAGTTGCTGGTCGCTGGTGATATCGATATTGATCCCGGTGACCTGCAGCGGGTTGCCGTCGGCGTCGCGCTCGACCTGCGCGCCGGCCTGGATGAAGCGGATGCCGCCGTCGGGCAGCACCACGCGGAAGATCACATCGTAGTTGCCGCGCCCCTCCACCGCCGCGCGCAGGCTGGCCTCGGTGCGCTCGAGGTCTTCCGGATGCAGGCGGCTGCGCCAATGCTCGTAGACCAGGCCGCCGTCGCGCAACGCCAGCGGCTGGCCATACAGCTCGCACATGCGCTCGTTCCACTGCAGGCTGTCGTCGGCCAGGTTCCAGCGCCAGATGCCCAGGCGCGCCACGTCGGCGGCCATTTGCAACTGGTCGCGCGCCGCGGCCATCTCGCGCTCGGCGTTGCGCCATTCGGTGACATCGACGGCGATGCCCAGGTAGCCGTTGATCGCCCCAGCCTCGTCGCGCAGGACGGTAACCGAAAGCGTCACGCTGAGCGGCGAGCCGTCCTTGCGCAGATAGGTCCATTCGCGGGTCTCGGCGCCCTCCTGTTCGGCCCGCGCCACCAGCACGCGGAAACCCTCCTCGCCCAGCTCCTGGCCGCGGGCGAGCAACTCCCGCTCGCTGTGCAGCAGGGTCGGCGAGGCCTTGCCGACCACCTCGTCGGCGCGGTAGCCGAGCATCCGCTCGGCACCGAGATTGAAGCCGCTGATGATGCCGTCGCGGTCGAGGGTGATGATCGACACCTCGGACGCCGCCTGCAGCACGCTGCCGAGCAGTACGTTCAACCGACGCAGTTCGGCGGTACGCTCGGCGATCTGGTGCTCCAGGCCGGTATTGAGCTCGCGGATGCGGGCCTCGGCGGCCTTCTTCGCGGAGATGTCGCGTACGGTCTTCGAGGCGCCGACCACGCCGCCGTCCGGACCGAGGATCGGCGAGACGGTCACCGCCACGTCGAGCAGGTGGCCATCCTGGTGCCGGCGCACGGTATCGAAGCTGACCACCTGTTCTTTACGGGCGATGCGGGCGAGGATGTCGAGTTCCTCGTTCTCCTTGGATGGCGGCACCAGCAGGTCCACCACCCGCCGCCCGACCGCCTGCTCCTCGCGGTAGCCGAACAACGCCTCGGCCCCGCGATTCCAGTCGCTGATGACGCCGTCGAGGCCGACGCCGATGATGCCGTCCGCCGAATTGCCGACGATCGCCGCCAGCCGCGCCTGGGTCGCCGCCTCCCGACGCCGGCGCAGGCGGCCGAGGGCGCTGGCGTTGACCAGCGCCGCCAGCAACAGGCTGACCAGGCTGCCGGCCAGGAACAGGATGCGCGGCGAAGGCTGGTGCAGGCGCTGGACGAACAGCGGCAGTGCGCTGAACGCCATCTGCCAGTGCCGACCGTAGATCTCCCGCCGCAGCATGTGGCCGAACAGGCGTTGAGCCGGCGCCGCGGCGCCGTTGACGAAGAAGGGCACGGCAGCGCCGTCGCCGGTGACGTCGCTGAGTTCGAGGTGGATCGCCGCGTTGTCGATGGGCAACCCGGCCAGCACCTCGCCGGTCAGCAGCGGCGCATAGCTCCAGCCGAAGCCTTCGAGTTCGCGCTGGGGCCCCGGCGGTGGAGTGATGCCGCTGCGGTAGATCGGCATCAGGATGAGGAACGATTGCTGGCGCAAGCCGCTGGCCTGGACCAGGGTGATCGGCCCCGTCAGGCGCACCTGCCCGGTCTCCAGGGCGGCGCGGGCGGCCTCCCGGCGATTGGCTTCCGAGGCGATGTCCAGGCCCAACGCCTGGCCGTTGCGCGCCACCGGCTCGATGTACTGGATGACGTAGCGCTCGCCATCGTGCGGAGTCAGTTGCTGGATGCGGAACTCCGGCTGGCCGTCGGCCCGCGCCTGGCGCAGGAACCCGGCCTCGTCGGCGGCCGCCACCCGGCGTATGAAGCCGAAGCCGCGGGCGCCGGGAAACTCGCGGTCGATGTCGCGGGTCAGGCTGTAGCGGCGGAACAGTTCGCGGTCGATGTGCGCCTCGCCCGCCGTCAGCAAGGCACCGCGCACCCCACGCAAGCCATACTGGTAGAGTTCCACGCGGCGGGTCACCGCCTCGGCCAGCAGTTCCGCCTCGCGTTCCAGCGCCATCCGCGCCTGTTGCTCGTTGACCAGCGCCAGCCCCCAGGCGCCCAGCCCGGACAGCAGCAGTCCGAGCGCCAGTGTCGCGCCCGCCCAGCGGCTCAGCCTGAACTTGCTCTGTTGTACGTTCACCCGATATTCCGTCCCTGCGCCGGCCCGGCGCGGGGCAATCCCGCACTCCCTGCGCCTTTTCGTCCCAGAAGACTAGATCAAGCGGGCGGATTCCTCCGCCGAATCATCCGACCCCAGGTATGACCGCTCACAACGACGTGCTTTTCAGCGCCTCCGCGTAGCGCAGTGCGGCGAACAGGGCGAGCAGCAGGCCGGCCAGCGCCAGCGCGGCGCCGACGTTGCCGATCGAGGCCAGGCCCATGCGTTCGCTGACCACGCTGCCGAGCAGCGCGCCGGCGCCGATGCCGACGTTGTACAGGCCGGAGAACAGCGCCATGGCCACGTCGGTGGCGTCCGAGGCGAGGCGCAGGACGCGGGACTGCTGGGCCAGGCCGAAGCACATGATCGACATGCCCCAGAGCAGGCTGAGCGCCATCAGCCAGGTCGGCTGCGCGGACAGCGGCAACAGCAGCGCCAGGCTGCTGCCCAAGGCGAGGATCGCGGCCAGCAGGAAGCCTCGCGGGAAAGCCTCGCTGTAGCGGCTGAAGAGGATCGAACCGAAGATCCCGGCGCCGCCGAACAACAGCAGCAGCAGGGTGGTCGCCTCGCCGCTCATCTGCGCCACCTGCTTGGCGAAGGGCTCGATGTAGCTGTAGGCGGTGAACTGGGCGCTGATCACCACCACGGTCAGCACGTACAGGCAAACCAGCGCCGGGCGTCGGAACAGCATCGGCAGGCTGCGCAGGGAACCGGAGTTCTGGCTTGGCAGCAGCGGCAGGGAGCGCGCCAGGTAGAGCAGGGTCAGCACCGAGAGTCCGGCGATGGCCATGAAGGTGGTACGCCAGCCCAGGGCCTCGCCGACCACCCGCCCCAGCGGGATGCCCAGGACCATCGCCAGGGTGGTGCCGGTGGCCAGCAGCCCTAGCGCCTTGGCCTGCTGTCCCGGCGGCGCCACGCGCACCGCCAGCGAAGCGGTGATGGCCCAGAACACCGCGTGGGCGAAGGCAATGCCGATCCGGCTGAGCATCAGCACCTGGAAGCTCCAGGCCAGCCCGGACAGCACGTGGCTGGCGATGAACAGCAGGAATACCCCGACCAGCAGCTTGCGCCGCTCGATATTGCGGGTCAGCAGCATCATCGGCAACGAGGCCAGCGACACCACCCAGGCATAGATGGTCAACATCAGGCCGACCTGCGAGGTGGGCATCTCGAAGCTGTGGCCGATGTCGCTGAGCAGGCCGACCGGGACGAACTCCGTGGTGTTGAAGATGAAGGCGGCCAGGGCCAGGGCGATCACGCTCAGCCAGCTGCCGCTGCGGGTTTCGGAGGTGCTGTCCATGGGGCGTTCGGTTCCGGAGCAGGGGGCGGACGGGCAGGTCCCGCGACCCTCGCCACGCACGACGGAAAACGCCCCGGACGCAAGGGTCCGGGGCGGCGATGTGCGTTGGATGGTCGTTATAGGTATTGGAGGGAACTGCCGAATCCCGCGATTCTACGCCGGGACGCCGTGCGCTGCACGCCCGCCCGGCGCTCCGGCGACCTTCCCGGAGCGATGGGACGGCTCCGGCAGCATCAGGCAGGCCATCGTCTCGCCCCAGGGCGCGAGGCCCTGTTCGACGAAGCCGGCGTCCCGATAAAGCTGGCGGGCCACGTCGTTGTCGACGGCGTAGGCGACCATCAGGCGATCGCTGCGCCGCCTCGTCCGGCGCACGCTGGCGATGATCCGTTGCAGGGCGGCGCGGCCATGCCCCTTGCCCTGGTAGCGGCGGTCGATCATCAGGCGGTAGAGCCAGTAGTGGCCGTCGTCGGCATCGGGACCGTAGAGGGCGAAGCCGACCATGCGCCCGCCGTGGTGGATGCCGACCGCGCGGAACCCCGGCAGGAAGCGGCTCTGGGCCAGCGAATAGAGGTTGGAAGCGACGAAGTGCGCCTGGTGGCGGGCGACCTTCAGGTCAATGCAGGTTTCCCAGTCGTCGCGGGTGATGGTTCTGAGTTCGATCATGGATGACAGGCTCTTGGAAAAAGGAGGAAAGAAAGTCGCTAGGTACGCTGCTGGACTGTTCATACGACATGCTTCGTTCCTCCCTTTGACTGGCCGAGCATCCGGCGGAAACGCAACGATATCAGGAGAAGAGTCGATTATCCCAGCCGATGCCGGATTTTTTCGCCCATGGCTAGTGGCAGGATTTCCCCGGTGCCAGGCCGGCGACAGATAAATTCGAGATTTTCCTTGTCAGAACAGTCAGGTTCTCGCTATTACATTTAACCAAGACCCTGGAGCCAAGCCCCAGCGCACGGTTGCCTCGTCGCCCCACTCCGACGGCTGATCGCCCTCTCCCCCGGCACGCAACCTGCCCGGCGCTCCCTTATCCGGATGCGGCGGTTCTTCTACGCCGCCGCGTCCCCTGCATGGAATCGCACATGTCTCATCGCCCTGTGATCAACGCCTCGGTCAGTCCGAAAGGCACGCTGGAAACCCTCTCCCAACGCGAAGTGCAACAACTGAGCGAAACCGCCAACGGCAAGACCTACCAACTGTTCCGCCAGTGCGCCCTGGCGATCCTCAATACCGGCGCCCACAGCGACAACGCCAAGACCATCCTCGACGCCTACAAGGACTTCGAGGTGCATATCCACCAGCAGGACCGAGGCGTGCGCCTGGAGCTGATCAACGCGCCGGCCGACGCCTTCGTCGATGGCGAGATGATCGCCAGCACCCGCGAGATGCTGTTCAGCGCCCTGCGCGACATCGTCTACACCCAGAGCGGGCTGGACAGCCAGCACGTCGACCTGGACAGCTCCCAGGGCCTCACCGACTACGTCTTCCAGCTGCTGCGCAACGCCCGTACGCTGCGCCCCGGCGTCGAGCCGAAGATCGTCGTGTGCTGGGGCGGCCACTCGATCAGCAGCGAGGAATACAAGTACACCAAGAGGGTCGGCCACGAACTCGGCCTGCGCAGCCTGGATGTCTGCACCGGCTGCGGACCGGGGGTGATGAAGGGGCCGATGAAGGGCGCCACCATCAGCCACGCCAAGCAGCGCATCGTCGGCGGCCGCTACCTGGGCCTGACCGAGCCGGGGATCATCGCCGCCGAGGCGCCGAACCCGATCGTCAACGAACTGGTGATCCTGCCGGACATCGAGAAGCGCCTGGAAGCCTTCGTCCGCGTCGGCCACGGGGTCATCATCTTCCCCGGCGGCGCCGGGACCGCGGAGGAGTTCCTCTACCTGCTGGGCATCCTCATGCACCCGGACAACCAGGACCTGCCCTTCCCGGTCATCCTCACCGGTCCCCGCAGCGCCGAAGCCTACCTGCAGCAGCTCCATGAATTCGTCGGGGCGACCCTCGGCCATGCGGCGCAGCGCCACTACCGGATCGTCATCGACGACCCGGCCGAGGTGGCCAAGCAGATGGCCCAGGGCCTGAAGGAAGTGAAGCAGTTCCGCCGCGAGCGCAACGACGCCTTCCACTTCAACTGGATGCTGAAGATCGATGAAAGCTTCCAGCGCCCGTTCGAGCCGACCCACGAGAACATGGCCAGCCTCCAGCTCAGCCGCAGCCTGCCGCCCCACGAACTGGCGGCCAACCTGCGCCGCGCGTTTTCCGGGATCGTCGCCGGCAACGTCAAGGACAACGGCATCCGCATGATCGAGCAATACGGGCCCTACGAGATCCACGGCGACCCGGCGGTGATGCTGCCGCTGGACCGCCTGCTGCAGGCCTTCGTCAAGCAGCACCGGATGAAGCTGCCCGGCGGCGCGGCCTACGTCCCCTGCTACCGGGTGGTGCAGACCGAGGCGGCCTGAGCGCGCCCGCTCCGGCATCCCTGCGCCGCGCGCGGGGATGCCCATTTATTCCGAGCCGGGCGTACGGCTTCCTGCTACTCTTTTCCGTTCATGCCTCGAATCGCTGGCCCTGACCTCATGTCCCCATCTCCATCGCCAGCCCTCGCCGCACTCCGCGACGCCACCCGTGACCTGCACGCAGAACTGGACCGCCGTTCGCCGTTGGGCGACGACGATCTCGACGACCGCGCCTACCTCGACCATGCCGGACGTATCCTTGGCTGGCTGGAGCCTCTGGAGCGCGCGCTGCGCGACAACCGCAGCGGCTGGCCGGCGGCGCTGCGGGCCGACGCGCGGCTGGTCAAGAGCGCCTGGCTGGAAAGCGACCTGCTGGCCGGCGGCATGAGCCGCGCGCAGGTGGAGGCGCTACCGCGCTGCGCCGACCTGCCGAATGCGACACGGGCCGCGGAGGTCTTCGGGGTGGCCTACGTGATGGAAGGCGCGACGCTGGGCGGCGCGTATCTCTACAAACGACTAGCTCCACGCCTGCCCGGTCTGCTGCTACAGTGGTTGCGGGGCTACGGCCAGGCAACCGGGGTGCGCTGGCAGGAGTTTCTCGAACAGCTCGCCCGGCAGATCGACAGCCCCGAAGCCATCGGCCTTGCGCAGGATGCGGCACAGGCTACATTCCTTTCGTTTCGTCGATGGGTTCTCGACGAAGCCTGACTGCCTGGAGACCAGGCTGGACGATAGATGACGAGCATCACCCCGGTTACCCTGGCGAACTGCGAGGACGAACCCATCCACGTGCCTGGCGCGATCCAGCCGCACGGAGCGCTGATCGCCCTGCGCGCGGACGGCATGGTCCTCGCGGCGAGCGAGAACATCCAGGCGCTACTGGGTTTCGTCGCCTCGCCGGGTTCCTACCTGACGCCGGAGCAGGTGGGGCCGGAGGTCCTGCGCATGCTCGAAGAGGGACTGACCGGCAACGGCCCATGGTCGAACAGCGTCGAGACGCGGATCGGCGAACACCTGTTCGACGTGATCGGCCACAGCTACAAGGAAGTGTTCTACCTGGAGTTCGAGATCCGCACCGCGGACACGCTGTCGATCACCTCCTTCACCCTCAACGCCCAGCGCATCATCGCCCAGGTCCAGTTGCACAACGACACCGCCAGCCTGCTCAGCAACGTCACCGACGAACTGCGCCGGATGACCGGCTACGACCGGGTGATGGCCTACCGTTTCCGTCATGACGACTCCGGCGAGGTGGTCGCCGAGAGCCGTCGCGAAGACCTCGAAAGCTACCTGGGGCAACGCTACCCGGCCTCGGACATCCCGGCCCAGGCGCGTCGCCTGTACATCCAGAACCCGATCAGGCTGATCGCCGACGTGGCCTATACGCCGATGCGCGTGTTTCCCGCGCTGAACCCGGAGACCAACGAATCGTTCGATCTCAGCTACAGCGTGCTGCGCAGCGTTTCGCCGATCCACTGCGAATACCTGACCAACATGGGCGTGCGCGCCTCGATGAGCATCTCCATCGTGGTCGGCGGCAAGCTCTGGGGACTGTTCTCCTGCCATCACATGTCGCCCAAACTGATTCCCTACCCGGTGCGCATGTCGTTCCAGATCTTCTCCCAGGTCTGCAGCGCCATCGTCGAGCGCCTGGAGCAGGGGCGTATCGCCGAACTGCTGCGCGTGTCCACCGAGCGCAGGCTGGCCCTGGCTCGCCGCGCGCGGGACGCCGACGACCTGTTCGGCGCACTGGCCCACCCGGACGATGGCATCGCCGCACTGATTCCCTGCGACGGCGCCCTGGTCATGCTCGGCGGCCGCACCCTGAGCATCCGCGGCGACTTCGAGCGCCAGGCCGGGAATGTCCTGCAACGCCTGCAGCGCGACCCGGAACGGGACATCTACCACACCGACAACTGGCCGCAGCCCAGCGAGGACTCTCCGGACGGCGGCGACTGCTGCGGTGTGCTGGCGATCCGTTTCCACCGCCAGGAATCGGGCTGGATCTTCTGGTTCCGCCACGAGGAAGTGCACCGCATCCGCTGGGGCGGCAAGCCGGAAAAGCTGTTGACCATTGGCCCCTCCGGCCCGCGGCTGACCCCGCGCGGCTCGTTCGAGGCCTGGGAGGAGGTGGTCCGCGGCCACTCCACGCCCTGGAGCGAAACCGACCTGGCGATCGCCGAAAAGCTGCGCCTGGACCTGATGGAACTGTGCCTCAACCATGCGGCCGAGGTCGACCGCATGCGCCAGCGCCTGATCGCGGTGCTCGGCCACGACCTGCGCAACCCGTTGCAGTCGATCTCCATGGCGGCGGCCCTGCTGTCCTCCAGCGACACCCGCACCACCGAACTGCGCCAACACATTTCCGCGTCCAGCAGCCGCATGGAACGGCTGGTCAGCCAGATCCTCGACATGAGCCGCCTGCAATCGGGCATCGGCCTCACCGTGAACCCGGTCGACACCGACGTCTCGCAACTGGTGCAGCAGATCGTCTGCGAAACCGACGTCGCCTATCCCGGCCTGGTGATCGAGATCGCCATCGACCCGCAGGTTCGTGCCGTGGTCGACCCGGACCGCTACGCCCAGGTCGCCGCCAACCTGCTGAGCAACGCCCGTCATCACGGCCTGCCCGGCCGGCCGGTGCTGGTCACCCTGACCCGCCAGGGCGACGAGGTGTGCCTGAGCGTGCTCAACGAAACCAGCGGCCTCTCCGAAGCGCAGCTGGCCAACCTGTTCGAACCGTTCAAGCGCGAGTCGGCGGACAACCAGCGCAACCGCAACGGCCTCGGTATCGGCCTGTACATCTCCCAGGCCATCGCCCAGGCCCACCAGGGGCGTATCGACGTGGACTGCCGCGACGACGTCATCACCTTCTGCCTGCGCCTGCCGGTGCGCCAGGCGGAGACCGGCTCCTCGTCCTGACGACGAGGACCGTGCACAATGCAACGCTTGCAGGTATCTTCGGCAGCCATCGCCGTCTGACAGGATCGCCCCGTTCCATGCCCCGCCTCCGCCTCCGGACCGTCCTCGCCTGCCTCGCCGTGTTCTGCGCGGCTCCCGCACTGGCCAGGGTCGAAGTGCATTCGCTGCAACACAAGAGCATGGGGCGGGTGCTGACGGTCCGCGTCTCGGAGGAGATCGCGCCGGGCGACTACGAGACGCTGCTCAAGGGTTTGCGCAACAATCCGGGAACCTACTCGCGTAAGCTGCTCCTGCTGAACAGCATCGGCGGCAGCGTGCCGGAGGCGATCCGCATGGGCCGCCTGCTGCGCGAATCCGGCTTCGACGCGCTGGTGCCGTCGAGCAGCGTCTGCCAGGGCACCTGCGTCTACCTGCTGGCGGCCGGCAAGCGCAAGACCGTACGCGGCTACGTCGGCCTGCACCGTCCCTACTACGCCCACGGCGACTCGCTGCACTCGCGCTCGGCCAACGGCATGCGCTACGACTCCGCCGCCTACTTCCGCGAAATGGATATCCCCAGCACCTTGGTACAGGCCATGCAAAGCACCGATCCCAAACGGATGCGCGTGCTTTCGGCGAAGGAACTGGCGCAGTACCGGCTGAACTGAACCGGCGACTCTACGGAGCCGTCAAGAAAAGACGCGATGGCGGGTGCCGTCGTACCCCGTTTCCGTGCAAAGACAGGCCGAATCCGCACCGGATCCGAACCGGCCCTACTCTAGAAGAACTCGTCCAATAGCCTGAAGTACGCCAGCCGTTCGCCGTCGATATCGCCGCCGTATTCGACGAGGAAGGCCTCGGCCCAGGCCGCGCCGAGTTCGGCCTCGATGTCCCGCGCGGCCAAGGCCAGGTCCTGGTGCCGGTCGGCGACGCCGAGCCGGCCGCAATCGATGAAGCCGCTGAAGCGCCGCCCCTCCGCCAGCAGATTTGGCAGGCAGGCGTCGCCATGGGCGACCACCAGGTCTTCGACCGCCGGACGCCGGTCGAGCAGCAGGCGGTACAGCTCCGTGGCGCTGCGACCGCGATGGTCGTCGTCGAAGTCCGCCTCGTCCACCAGCCCGGCCTCGACCCGCTGGCGCACGGTGTCCAGGCGCCGTTCCAGGCGATGGTCGAAGGGACAGGCAGCCGGATCGAGATCGTGCAGCCGGCGCAGGGCGGCGGCCACCAGGCGCACCAGGCGCTCGGGCTCCAGCTCGCCGCGCTGCGCCAGCGCGGACAGCGTGTCCCCCGGCACTGCGCTCATCAGCAGCCATTGCCGGCCGTCGCTCTGGGTTTCGTTCAGCACCTGCGGGCAATCGATGCCGGCCCCGTGCAGCCAGCGCAGGCGGGCGATTTCGGCGGGCAGCTCGGCATGTGCGGACAGCACTTCCTGCTTGACGAACAGGGTCGGCCGCCGCGCAGCCTCCAGGCGGTGGACCGTGGCCGCGGAACATCCTTCGCCCTGCCCTCGCCAGCGGTAGCCGGCAAGGTAGTCGGCCCAGGTGGAGGGAGCCTGCGGCGGCATGGAGGTGGCTGCATCATGCATGGAGAAACGCTTCCTGTTCGAGTGGGAGCGCGAGTATACCCGCCCACCCGCTCAGCGACGGGACTCCCCGTCGGCCTGTCGCTGGCGGTAAGCGCTGGGGGTAAGCCCTGCGTAACGCACGAAGAAACGACTGAAGTAGGCCGGGTCCTTGAAGCCGAGCTGGTAGCAGATCTCGTTCACCGAGCCGCCGGTGAACAGCAGCAGGCGCTTGGACTCCTGCATAAGCCGTTCGTACACCAGGCGCTTCGACGGCAGGTCGGCGATGCGCCGGCAGACGTCGTTGAGGCGCGCCTCGGTGACGCCGATCCGGCTGGCGTAGAGCGACAGCGGCCAGTGCTCGGCATAGCGCTCCTCGATCAGCGCGTTGAAGCGCTGGAAGATCTGCAGGTCTTCGTGGCGCATCAGCCGCGCAGCCACCGAATTGGCCGAGAGACGCAGCAGGCTGATCATGACCAAGCGGGTCAGCGCCAGCAGCGTCTGCTGGCGGCCAGGACGGCTGGCCATCGACTCGCTGCGCAACTGCTCGAAGAGCAGCGCCAGGCGCGCCGCCTCCTCGGCCGCGCCGCCCTCCAGGTTGCCCAGCGCCACACAGGCCGGCGCCACCTGCGGGCCGGGCGCCAGGCCCGGCTCGGCCTCGGTGAGGCTCCACACCAGTTGCTGGCGCACGGTCAGCACATGGCCATCGGCGTCCGCCTCGGTGACGAAGGCGTGCGGCACGGTCGGCGGGGTGAGGAAGAACATCGGCCCCGACTCCAGGTACTGGCGCTCGTCGAGATAGACCCGCACCGCGCCGTTCTTCACGTAGTGCACCTGGAAGAAACGGTCGTGCCGGTGCGCCGGCATGTTACGGCCGAAGAATCCGGCCAGGTTGCCCAGCGCATCGTAGTGCACCTCGGCGTCGGCATAGCGCTGGTCGTAGACCTGCCCGATGTTGATGTTGGGGATCGGCTGGCGCTCTGGCATGGCGATCTTCTCTTTGTTGTTCTTCCCGGCTGCGCACGCAAGCCGTCGCGGGCATCCGTATACCGCAGACGGCGCCTCTTGCCACCTCCCCGGGACGAATGGCGCAGCAACCGGGGTTGACGATCATTAACATGTTAAATATAACGTTAACACATTAACGAGTTTTCGCCAGGACGGCCCCCTCGCCGTTCGCTTATCGCGCCAGGAGACACCACCACAATGAGCCGCGCACTGAATGACGTCGCCGCCGGCACCCTGTTCGGCGTCGCGCTGAACTACAAGGGCCTGCTCGACAGCCGCCTGCCGGAGTTCCAGCAGCCGCCCTACCAGAAGCCGCCGGTGAAGCCGGTGTTGTTCATCAAGACACCGAATACCCGCAACGAGCACGACGCCCCGGTGCTCTTCCCGCGCGGCGTCGAGCGCCTGCAACCGGGCCCGGCGCTGGGCGTGGTGATCGCTCGCGACGCCAGCCGGGTGAAGGAGGAAGAGGCCATGGCGCATGTCGCCGGCTACGTGATCGTCAACGAGTTCAGCCTGCCGGAAGACAGCTACTACCGCCCGGCGGTGAAAGCCAAGTGCCGCGACGGCTTCTGCCCGTTCGGTCCGCAACTGGTGCCGACGCAGGAGATCGCCGATCCCCATGCGCTGGAGCTGAAGCTGTACGTCAACGGCGAACTGCGCCAGCGCAACAACACCGCCAACCTGGTGCGCGACATCCCGCGGCTGATCGCCGAGATCAGCGAGTTCATGACCCTGCACGCCGGCGACGTGCTGATCACCGGCACCCCCGAAGGGCGCGTCGACGTGCATCCCGGCGACCGCGTCGAGGTCGAGATCGACGGCCTCGGCCGCCTCGCCAACAGCATCGTCGCGGAATGAGGAACCGACCATGAAACACGCACGCATCCGCTACCAGGGCCGGGTTCACCAGGTCACCGTGGAAGACGCCAACGCCGTCCGCCTGGCCGACGGCACCCTGCTCGCCGAGGACCGGGTGGAGTGGCTGCCGCCGGCCACCGGGAGCATGTTCGCCCTCGGCCTGAACTACGCCGACCATGCCGCCGAACTGTCGTTCAAGGCGCCCAGCGAACCGCTGGCGTTCATCAAGTCGCCGGGCACCTACACCGGCCACCGCCAGGTCAGCTGGCGTCCGGACAACGTCGACTACATGCACTACGAGTGCGAACTGGTGGCGGTGATCGGCAAGCCGGCGCGCAACGTCCGCCGCGAGGACGCCCTCGGCTACCTGGCCGGCTACACGGTGTGCAACGACTACGCGATCCGCGACTACCTGGAGAACTACTACCGGCCCAACCTGCGGGTGAAGAACCGCGACGCCACCACCCCGGTGGGGCCGTGGATCGTCGACGCGGCCGAGGTTCCCGAGCCGAACCGGCTGGTCCTGCGCACCTGGGTCAACGGCGAGTTGCGCCAGGAAGGCAGCACCGCGGACATGATCTTCGACATTCCCTACCTGATCGAATACTTCTCCAGCTTCATGACCCTGCAGCCGGGCGACATGATCGCCACCGGCACCCCGGAAGGCCTGTCCGACGTGGTCCCCGGCGACGAAGTGGTGGTGGAGGTGGAAGGCGTCGGTCGCCTGGTCAACCGAATCGTCAGCGAGGCCGAATTCTTCCGCGCCCGCGCACAGGAGCACGCAGAATGATCAAACACTGGATCAATGGCCGCGAGGTCGAAAGCAAGGACGTCTTCGAGAACTACAACCCGGCCACCGGCGAGCTGATCGGCGAGGTTGCCAGCGGCGGCGCGGCGGAAATCGACGCGGCGGTGGCGGCGGCCCGGGAAGCCTTCCCGAAATGGGCCAATACCCCGGCCAAGGAGCGCGCGCGCCTGATGCGCCGGCTCGGCGAGCTGATCGACCGGAACGTGCCGCACCTGGCGGAACTTGAGACCCTCGACACCGGCCTGCCGATCCACCAGACGAAGAACGTGCTGATCCCGCGCGCCTCGCACAACTTCGAGTTCTTCGCCGAAGTCTGCACGCGGATGAACGGGCACAGCTATCCGGTCGACGACCAGATGCTCAACTACACCCTGTACCAGCCGGTGGGCGTCTGCGGCCTGGTCTCGCCGTGGAACGTACCGTTCATGACCGCCACCTGGAAGACCGCGCCGTGCCTGGCGCTGGGCAACACGGCGGTGCTGAAGATGTCCGAGCTGTCGCCGCTGACCGCCAACGAGCTGGGCCGCCTGGTGCACGAGGCGGGCATTCCGCCGGGGGTGTTCAACGTGGTCCAGGGCTACGGCGCCAGCGCCGGCGACGCGCTGGTTCGCCACCGCGACGTGCGCGCGGTGTCCTTCACCGGCGGCACCGCCACCGGGCGACGGATCATGGAGGCGGCCGGGATCAAGAAATACTCGATGGAACTGGGCGGCAAGTCGCCGGTGCTGGTCTTCGAAGACGCCGACCTCGAGCGGGCGCTGGACGCCGCTCTGTTCACCATCTTCTCGCTGAACGGCGAGCGCTGCACCGCCGGCAGTCGCATCTTCGTCCAGGAAAGCGTCTACCCGCAGTTCGTCGCCGAGTTCGCCGCGCGCGCCAGGCGCCTGATCGTCGGCGATCCGCAGGACCCGAAGACCCAGGTCGGCTCGATGATCACCCAGGCCCACTACGACAAGGTCACCGGCTACATCCGCATCGGCCTCGAGGAAGGCGCCACCCTGGTGGCCGGCGGCCTGGAGCGTCCGGCCGGCCTGCCGGCGCACCTGAGCAAGGGGCAGTTCATCCAGCCCACGGTGTTCGCCGACGTGGACAACCGCATGCGCATCGCCCAGGAGGAGATCTTCGGCCCGGTGGTCTGCCTGATCCCGTTCAAGGACGAAGCCGAGGCGCTGCGCCTGGCCAACGACGTGGAATACGGCCTGGCCTCCTACATCTGGACCCAGGACATCGGCAAGGCCCATCGCCTGGCACGCGGCATCGAGGCCGGGATGGTCTTCATCAACAGCCAGAACGTGCGCGACCTGCGCCAGCCGTTCGGCGGGGTGAAGGCCTCGGGCACCGGACGCGAAGGCGGGGAATACAGCTTCGAGGTATTCGCCGAGATCAAGAACGTGTGTATATCCATGGGCAGCCATCACATCCCCCGCTGGGGCGTGTAGGGCGCGCTCGTGCAGAGCGGCCGCCCGAGGCCGCCAGCAGCGCCGGCGTGCAGACACAATCAGAAGAATCCGGGCGAGCCGCCAGCGGCCGCGCCCGCTGCCAGGCCCAACGGGCCACCAGGAGAATCGTCATGGGCAAAGTCGCTCTGGCTGCCAAGATCACCCACGTACCCTCGCTGTACCTGTCCGAGCTGCCCGGCCCGCGCCACGGCTGCCGCCAGCCGGCGATCGACGGGCACCGCGAGATCGGCCGGCGCTGCCGCGAACTGGGGGTCGACACCATCGTGGTGTTCGACACCCATTGGCTGGTCAACGCCGGCTACCACATCAACTGCGCGCCGCACTTCGAGGGGCTCTACACCAGCAACGAGCTGCCGCACTTCATCGCCAACATGGAGTACGGCTTCCCCGGCAACCCGGAGCTGGGCCGCATCCTCGCCGAAGGCTGCAACGCGCTCGGCGTGGAGACCCTGGCCCACGACGCCACTACCCTCGGCCCGGAGTACGGCACCCTGGTACCGATGCGCTACATGAACCAGGACCGCCACTTCAAGGTGGTCTCGGTCTCCGCCCTGTGCACCGTGCATTACCTGAACGACAGCGCGCGCCTGGGCTGGGCCATGCGCAAGGCGGTGGAAGAGCACTACGACGGCACGGTGGCGTTCCTCGCCAGCGGCTCACTGTCCCACCGCTTCGCCCAGAACGGCCAGGCGCCGGACTTCTCCGACCGCATCTGGAGCCCGTTCCTCGAGGTCCTCGACCATGAAGTCGTGCAGATGTGGCAGGAAGGCCGCTGGGCGGAATTCTGCGGGATGCTCCCGGAGTACGCCTCCAAGGGCCATGGCGAAGGCTTCATGCACGACACCGCGATGCTCCTCGGCGCCCTCGGCTGGTCGGCCTACGACGGCAAGGCGGAGGTGGTGACGCCCTACTTCGGCTCCTCCGGCACCGGGCAGATCAACGCGGTATTCCCGGTCACCGCCCAGGACGGCTCGGCGATTCCCGCCGCCCAAGCCGGCAACCCGGCCGGCGCCAGTTGCGCCAGCCGCCTCTGAGGACGCCACCATGCCGCACTTCATCGCCGAATACACCGACAACATCGAAGCCGAAGCCGACCTGCCCGGCCTGTTCGAGAAGGTCCATGCCTGCCTTGGCGCCAGCGGCGTTTTCCCGCTCGGCGGCATCCGCAGCCGCGGCGTGCGCCTGGACACCTGGCGCATGGCCGACGGCAAGCACGACTACGCCTTCGTCCACATGACCCTGAAAGTCGGCGCCGGTCGCGACCTGGAGACTCGCCGGCAAGTCGCCGAGGCACTTTTCGAGGTGATCACCGCGCACTTCGCCGAGCTCCAGGCGCGACGCCTGCTGGCGCTGTCCTTCGAACTCACCGAACTGGACGCGGAGCTGAACTACAAGCGCAACAACGTGCATGAATTCCTGAACAACCCGGCGGACTGACCGGCCCGCCATAACGCTGCACTCACCCAGCTCGCCTCCCGGCCACCGACAGGTCGCCGGGACGTCCGGGCGCTCACAAAAAGTACAAGATCATGAGCACAGCCAGCACCCTGAACAGCACCACCCTGCCTCTCAGCGACAGCACCCACGACCGCGTCACCTGGCGGCTGATGCCGCTGCTGCTGGTGTGCTACGTCTTCGCCCATCTGGACCGCATCAACATCGGTTTCGCCAAGTTGCAGATGAGCGCCGACCTGCACTTCAGCGACACCGTCTACGGTCTCGGCGCCGGGCTGTTCTTCATCGCCTATGCGCTGTTCGGCCTGCCCAGCAACCTGATGCTGGAACGGATCGGCCCGCGCCGCTGGATCGCCTGCCTGATGCTGGTCTGGGGCTGTCTCTCCACCGCCATGCTGCTGGTGGAGACCGCGCGCGGCTTCTACCTGCTGCGCTTTCTCCTGGGGGTCGCCGAGGCCGGCTTCTTCCCCGGTATCCTGGTCTACCTGAACCGTTGGTTCCCGGCGCGCCGACGCGGGCAGATCACCGCTCTGTTCGCCATCGCCGTGCCCATGGCCGGGGTGATCGGCGGACCGCTTTCGGGCTGGATCCTAGAAGGCTTCCATGACGCCCTCGGACTGCGCGGCTGGCAGTGGATGTTCCTGATCGAAGGCCTGCCGGTTGTGTTGCTCGGCGTGGTGGTCTGGTGCTCGCTGCCGGAAAGCTTCGAACGGGTGACGTGGCTCAGCGACGAACAGAAGCACCTGCTGCGCGAGGAACTGGCCGGCGAGGAGCAGCGCAAGACCATCACCTCCTTCTCCGGCATCTTCAGCAATCCGCAGGTGTGGCTGCTGGTGGCGATCTATTTCGCGGTGATGCTGGCGGTGAACACCATCGCGTTCTGGATGCCGAGCCTGATTCATGGCGCCGGCATCGCCCAGGACAGCCGCATCGGCATGCTCAGCGCGGTGCCCTATCTCGCCGGCTGCGCCTTCATGATCTTCATCGGCCGTTCCTCCGACCGCCTGCGCGAGCGCCGCTGGCACCTGGGCATTCCGTTGCTGATGGCCGCCGCCGGGCTCAGCCTGGCGGCCCTGGCACCGACCAGCGCCTGGCTGGTGATGGGCGGCCTGGTGATCGCCGGGATGGGCGCCAGCGCCGCCCTGCCGATGTTCTGGCAACTGCCGCCGGCCTTCCTTTCCAGCGCCACCCTGGCCGCCGGAATCGCCCTGATCAGTTCCTTCGGCAGCATCGCCGCCTTCCTCGCGCCCTACCTGATCGGCTGGATGCGCGACACCACCCAGAGCGCCAGCCTGGCCCTGTACCTGCTGGCCATCCTCATCGCCCTCGGCGCCGGCCTGGTCCTGCGGACCCCCGCCGCCGTGGTCAACCCACGCTGAACCGAGAGACCCCGACCATGCTCGATCCCCGTCTGATCCAGGAAGCCGCCAACCGCCTCGACGCCGCCGAACGCTCGCGCCAGCAGGTAAGGCAGTTCTCCCTCGACTACCCGGACATCGCCATCGAGGACGCCTACGCCATCCAGCGCGCCTGGGTCGAGCGCAAGATCGCCGACGGGCGCGTGCTCAAGGGCCACAAGATCGGCCTGACCTCGCGCACCATGCAGGTCTCGTCGAACATCAGCGAGCCGGACTACGGCGCCTTGCTCGACGACATGTTCTTCGAGGAGGGCAGCGACATCCCCTTCCAGCGCTTCATCGTGCCGCGGGTCGAGGTGGAGCTGGCGTTCATCCTCGGCAAGCCGCTGAAGGGACCGGGCTGCACCCTGTTCGACGTGCTCGAGGCCACCGAGTGGGTGATCCCGGCGCTGGAGATCATCGATGCGCGCATCCAGCAGGTCGACCCGCAAACGAAAGTCACGCGCAAGGTCTTCGACACCATCTCCGACAACGCCGCCAACGCCGGCGTGGTGATGGGCGGCCGGGCCGTACGGCCAGGCGATATCGACCTGCGGCGGGTACCGGCGATCCTCTACCGCAATGGCGTGATCGAGGAGTCTGGCGTCTCCGCCGCGGTGCTCAACCACCCGGCCAAGGGCGTCGCCTGGCTGGCCAACAAGCTGGCGCCCTACGGCGTCTGCCTGGAGGCCGGCCAGGTGATCCTCGGCGGCTCCTTCACCCGCCCGGTGGCGGCCGCGCCGGGGGACACCTTCCACGTCGACTACGATCTGCTCGGCAGCATCTCCTGCCGTTTCGTCTGAGGAGGCATTTCCATGGACCTGCCCGTCAATCGCTTCAAGCAACGCCTGCGCAGCGGCGAGGCGCAGATCGGCCTGTGGCTCGGCCTGGCCGATCCCTACTGCGCGGAGCTGGCCGCCAACGCCGGCTTCGACTGGCTGCTGCTGGACGGCGAGCACGCGCCCAACGACCTGCGCAGCCTGCTCGGCCAGTTGCAGGCGCTGGCGCCCTACCCCGGCCAGCCGGTGATTCGCCCGGTGCAGGGCGACACCGCGCTGATCAAGCAATTGCTCGACATCGGCGCGCAGACCCTGCTGGTACCGATGGTCGACAGCGCCGCCCAGGCCGAAGGCCTGGTGCGCGCCGTGCGCTATCCGCCGGCGGGCGTGCGCGGGGTCGGCAGTGCGCTGGCCCGGGCCTCGCGCTGGAACAGCGTGGCGGAGTACCTGAACCACGCCGACGAGCAGATGTGCCTGCTGGTCCAGGTGGAAAACCTGGAGGGCCTGGCCAACCTCGACGCGATCGCCGCTGTCGAGGGTGTCGACGGCGTGTTCATCGGTCCGGCCGACCTCAGCGCAGCCATGGGCCATCGCGGCAATCCCGGCCATCCCGAGGTGCAGGCGGCCATCGAGGACGCCATCCGCCGCATCCGCGCGGCCGGCAAGGCCGCCGGCATCCTCTCCGCCGACGAGGCGCTGGCGCGGCGCTACCTGGAGCTGGGCTGCGCGTTCGTCGCGGTGGGCGTGGACACCAGCCTGCTGATGCGTTCGCTGCGCGAGCTGGCGGGGCGCTTCAAGGGCGGCGCGCCGGCGCCGTCCGCCAGCTCCTCGGTCTACGGCTGAGGGTCGCGCCTCGCTCCCGCTGCGGGAGAGGGGCCAGGTCGGCGTTGCGGCAGGTATCGGCGTCGGTCCGGGGGCGTATGCCTAGCGTCGGCGGAACAACGGTCGCGGCTCGATCGCCGAGCGGCCGTAGAGCACGCTCAAACCCGCCAGCCCCTTGAGCGCATCCTCGACGTTCTTGTCCTCGCGCACCGCGAAGGCATCGAAGCCGCACTGGCGCATATGGCTGAGCTGGTCGCGCAACACGTCGCCCACTGCGCGCAACTCGCCGCTCCAGCCCAGGCGCACGCGCAGCAGGTAGGCCAGGCTGTAGCCACGACCGTCGCGGAAGCTGGGGAAGTCGACGGCGATCAGCGGCAGCTCGGCGAAGTGCGGCAGCAAGGCTTCCACCTCATCGTCCGGCGCCAGCCAGGGCGCGGCGGCTCCGGCCTCGCCGCGGCGCTCCAGCCAGGCCGCCAGAGGCAGCAGCAACGGCCCCGGCGGCAACGCGTCGGGCAACTCGCGCAGGAGTTGCCAGGGATCGTCGCGGCAGACCTCGGCGACGCCATCGCGCAAACGGATCAGGTTGTTCATGCCGGTTCCTCCATCCTGGCGTAGACCCGGGCCTTGAACGGCTCCAGGCCGACCCGGTTGAAGGTGTCGATGAAACGTTCCGGGCCGACCCGCAGGTCGGTGAAGGTTTCGACGATCCGTTCGATCACCGCCGGCACCTCGGCAGCGCTGAACGATGGCCCGATCACCTTGCCCAGCGCGCTGTCCTTGCCCTGGGCGCCGCCGAGGGTGACCTGGTACCACTCGCTGCCGTTCTTGTCGACGCCGAGGATGCCGATGTTGCCGATGTGGTGGTGGCCGCAGGCGTTCATGCAGCCGGAGATGTTCAGGCTCAGCTCGCCGATGTCGTGCAGGTGGTCGAGGTCCTCGAAGCACTGCTGGATACCCTGGGCGATGGGGATCGACTTGGCGTTGGCCAGCGCGCAGTAGTCGCCGCCGGGACAGGCGATGATGTCGCTGAGCAGGCCTTGGTTAGGCGTGCCGAGGCCGGCTGCGCAGGCCTCGCGCCACAGCGCGTGGAGGTTCTCCAGGCGCACGTCGGGGAGCACTAGGTTCTGTTCGTGGGCCACGCGGATCTCGCCGAAACCGTAGCGCTCGGCCCAGTCGGCGACGCGTTCCATCTGCTCCGCGGTGACGTCGCCCGGCGGCGCGCTGGCGCCGGGCTTGGTCGACAGCACCACCGAGGCGTAGCCCGGCACCTTGTGCGCCTGGACGTTGCGCGAGGCCCAGCGGGCGAAGGCCGGATCGACCGCACGGGCGCTGCCGTAGGCCAGCTCGCCGCCGGCCGGCGGCAGGTAGCGCGGCAATACGAAGCGCTCGGCGACCCGCTGGCACTCCTCGGCAGTCAGTTGTGCCGGGCCGTCGCGCAGGTGCTGCCACTCTTCCTCCACCTCGCGGGCGAAAGCCTCGATGCCCAGCGCCTTGACCAGGATCTTGATCCGCGCCTTGTACTTGTTGTCGCGCCGGCCGTAGCGGTTGTAGACCCGCAGGATCGCCTCGACGTAGGACAACAGGTGCTGCCAGGGCAGGTCGTCGCGGATCACCTGGCCGAGCATCGGCGTGCGTCCCAGGCCGCCGCCGACCAGGACCCGCAGGCGCAACTCGCCGGCGTCGGGGTGGCGGTAAAGGTACAGGCCGATGTCGTGCATCTGCACCGCGGCGCGGTCTTCCACCGCCGAACTGAGGGCGATCTTGAACTTGCGCGGGAGGAACAGGAACTCCGGGTTCACCGTCGACCACTGGCGCAGGATCTCGGCCAGCGGCCGGGGGTCGGTCCATTCGTCCGCGGCGACCCCGGCGAAGGCTTCGGTGGTGATGTTGCGCACGCAGTTGCCGGAGGTCTGGATCGCATGCATCTGCGCGCCGGCGAGGTGTTCGAGGATATCGCCGACCTGCTCCAGTTCGATCCAGTTGAACTGGATGTTCTGCCGCGTGGTGAAGTGCCCGTAGCCGCGGTCGTAGTGCCGGGCGACGTGCGCCAAGGCGCGCAGTTGCGGCGACGAGAGGGTGCCGTAGGGAATCGCCACGCGCAGCATGTAGGCGTGCTTCTGCAGGTACAGGCCGTTCTGCAGGCGCAGCGGGAGGAACTCCTCCTCGCTCAGTTCGCCGTCGAGGCGGCGGGCGATCTGGTCGCGGAACTGCGCCACCCGCTCGCTCACCAGCGCCTGGTCGTATTCGTCGTACTGGTACATCGCAAAGCCCTCATCGACAGGGTTTCTCCACCGATGACGGGCAGGGTGCGTGGCGAAGAAACCGGGGACCGGCTGCGCCCCTGTTTCTGGCGACAGGATGGGCCGGTGTTCACTGGCACCCACTATCGCCCGCGTACAGACAGCGAAACAGCGGCAGATTCCGCCGAAAAAAACACATCAGATGGCCGACGGCGGCGAATTCGTGCCGCCTGCGACCGGTTGCCACGGGGCGCATATCTGTACTGCCCGAGGTCGCCCGGCAACCCGCGGCAATGCTGGGCCGCTGCTTTCCGGAGGCATCTGATACGGTTTTTCCCGCTCGATCTGCCGCTGTTTCGCCCATCAGCCGGTTCCTATAGTCGCAACCGCCTCTCCAGCCTGATGGGCCTACGAAAAATGAGCGAAAGAATTCCCGCGATCCAGGTCGAGCCCGCCGCACCGGCCGCTCCGTCGAAACAGCCGCCCGCGCCCGGCAAGCTGCCGTCGGCGGTGAACGGCCCGATCTACACCCGCAGCTTCACGGGTCTGTTCCGCAACTTCCGCCGCCTCGGCGGCGGCCTGCTGTTCCTGCTGTTCTTCGGCACCCTGTGGCTGAACTGGAACGGCCGCCAGGCGGTGCTCTGGGACCTGCCCGAACGCAAGTTCTACATTTTCGGCGCGACCTTCTGGCCGCAGGACTTCATCCTGCTCTCGGCGCTGCTGATCATCGCCGCCTTCGGCCTGTTCTTCATCACCGTGTTCGCCGGCCGCGTCTGGTGCGGCTATACCTGCCCGCAGAGCGTGTGGACCTGGGTGTTCATGTGGTGCGAGAAGGTCACCGAGGGCGACCGCAATGCGCGGATCAAGCTCGACCAGGGTCCGGCGAGCGCCGCCAAGCTCTTGCGCAAAACGGCCAAGCACGCGCTGTGGCTGGGTGTGAGCCTGGTCACGGCGATCACCTTCATCGGCTACTTCACTCCGGTGCGGCCGCTGGTGGCCGACCTGTTCAGCTTCCAGCTGGACCTGGAAAGCCTGTTCTGGGTGCTGTTCTTCACCGCCGCCACCTATGTCAACGCCGGCTGGCTGCGCGAGCAGGTGTGCATCCACATGTGCCCCTACTCGCGCTTCCAGAGCGTGATGTTCGACAAGGACACCCTGATCGTGTCCTACGACGCCGCCCGCGGCGAGTCCCGCGGCGCCCGCAAGAAAGGCAGCGATCCGCGCGCCCAGGGGCTCGGCGACTGCATCGACTGCCAGCAGTGCGTGCAGGTCTGCCCCACCGGCATCGACATCCGCGACGGCCTGCAGATCGCCTGCATCGGCTGCGCCGCCTGCGTCGACGCCTGCGACTCGATCATGGACAAGATGGGCTATGAACGCGGCCTGGTGCGCTACACCTCGGAACGCGCCCTGGAAGGTGGCCAGACCCGCTTCCTGCGTCCACGCCTGGTCGGCTACGCGGCGGTGATGCTGGCGATGATCGGCGCCTTCGTCGTCGCCCTGGATGCCCGCCCGCTGGCCTCGCTGGACGTGACCCGCGACCGTGGGCTGTTCCGCGAGAACGCCGCCGGGCAGATCGAGAACATCTACACCCTCAAGGTCATCAACAAGACCCAGCAGCCGCAGCGCTATCGCCTGCAACTCGACGACGCGCCGGAGTTCCGCCTGCAGGGCGAGCACACCCTGAGCCTGAAGCCCGGCGAGATCCTCGACTTCCCGGTGTCGGTGGCCTCTACCGCCGAACGCGCCAGGGCCGGCTCGCAACCGCTGGCGTTCAGCCTGCGCGGCATCGACGACCCGAGCCTGGCGGTCGGCAGCACCAGCACCTTCGTTTCGCCGGCGCGCTGAGGAGGCCGCGATGAGGCATGACAACACGGTCCCGGCGCGCATAGAGTGGGCGCCAGCGGCCGTGCCCACGGCCAGCCAGGACAGCGGCCAGGACAAGATGAAGCGCTACGAGAAATTCGCCGACGAGATTGCCGAGCTGATCCGCACCGGCGTCCTCGCCCCCGGGCAGAAGGTGCCCTCGGTACGGCACGCCAGCCGTACCTACGGGGTCAGCGCTTCCACCGTGTTCCAGGCCTACTACCTGCTGGAAAGCCGTGGGCTGATCATGGCCCGCGCACGCTCCGGCTACTTCGTCTGCCAGCACGTGCAGCGGCCGCTGCCGGAACCGGAGATCAGCCCGCGCCAGGCCGACGCCACCGAGGTCGACGTCAGCGAGCTGGTGTTCTCCGTACTCAGTTCGATCAAGGACCCGGACACCGTACCCTTCGGCTCGGCGTTCCCCAGTCCGCAACTGTTTCCCCTGCCGCGCCTGGCGCGCTCGATGGCCCACGCGGTGCGCGACATGGACCCGCAGTCGGTGGTCGCCGACATGACGCCGGGCAACCATGGCCTGCGCCGGCAGATCGCCCTGCGCTACATGGTCGGCGGCCTGCTGCTGCCGGTGGAAGAACTGGTCATCAGCAACGGCGCGCTGGAGGCACTCAACCTCTGCCTGCAGGTGGTCACCCGTCCCGGCGACCTGGTGGCCATCGAGGCGCCGGCGTTCTACGCCACCCTGCAGGTGCTGGAACGGTTGAAGCTGAAGGCGGTGGAAATCCCCGTGCATCCGCGCGAAGGCATCGACCTGGAAGTGCTCGCCGACAGCCTGGAGCGCCTGCCGATCAAGGCTTGCTGGTTCATGAGCAACTTCCAGAACCCGATGGGCGCGAGCATGGACGACGAGAAGAAACGCGCCCTCGCCGAGCTGCTGGCGCGCCACCAGGTGCCGATGATCGAGGATGACGTGTACGCCGAGCTGTACTTCGGCCAGCAGGCGCCGAAACCGGTCAAGGCCTACGACCAGGAAGGCCTGGTGATGCACTGCAGTTCCTTCTCCAAGAGCCTGGCGCCGGGCTACCGGGTCGGCTGGGTGGCCGGCGGACGCTACGCCGAGCAGATCGAGCGACTGAAGCTGATGACCAGCCTGTCGGCGTCGATCCCGGCCCAGGCGGCCATCGCCGACTATCTCCAGCACGGCGGCTACGACCGCCACTTGCGCAAGCTGCGCTACGCCCTGGAGACCCAGCAGAACGCCATGCTCGCGGCGGTGGCGCGTTACTTCCCCGAGCAGACCCGGGTCAGCCGTCCCAGCGGCGGCTACTTCCTCTGGCTGGAGTTGCCCGAGGCGGTCGACTCGCTGCGCCTGTTCCAACTGGCCCTGGCCCAGGGCATCAGCCTCGCCCCGGGGCCGATCTTCTCCGCCACCCGCCGCTTCGCCCATTGCGCCCGGCTCAACTACGGGCACCCGTGGAGCGCGCGGCAGGAGAAGGCGATGGAGACCCTCGGGCGGATCGCCCAGTCGCTGGCGGGATGACGCCCCGCACACGGAAAGCCACTCCGGAGTAGGGCGGATAACCGCGCGCGGTCATCCGCCATGATCGGCTCGCGTCCCCCATCCCGGTATGCGCCGCCGCCCTGCACGAACGCCTTCCCCTGCCCCATCTGATACCCAAATTCCATATCGACCTGAAGCTGTTTTACCCCCGCCCCAGCCCTTAGATTGCAGGCTCCGGCTGGCGCCCCGTCTCCCCCCTCGACGGCGGTCGCCGGCTGTTCATTTCTTTCGGGACTGTACAGATGAACAAAGCAACGACGGAACCTGCCTACAACTACAAGGTGGTTCGCCAGTTCGCCATCATGACCGTGGTATGGGGCGTGATCGGCATGGGGTTGGGCGTACTGATCGCCTCGCAACTGGTCTGGCCCCAGATGAACTTCGACCTGCCCTGGACCAGCTTCGGCCGCCTGCGGCCGCTGCATACCAACCTGGTGATCTTCGCCTTCGGCGGCTGCGCGCTGTTCGCCACCAGCTACTACACGGTGCAGCGCACCTGCCAGGTGCGACTGTTCTCCGACACCCTGGCCGCCTTCACCTTCTGGGGCTGGCAGGCGGTGGCGGTGATCCTGCTGGTCAGCCTGCCGCTGGGCAACACCACCACCAAGGAATACGCCGAGATCGAGTTCACCGGCGCGATCTGGCTAGCGATCGTCTGGGTCGCCTACGCGGTGGTGTTCTTCGGCACCCTGATCAAGCGCAAGGTCAAGCACATCTATGTCGGCAACTGGTTCTTCGGCTCGTTCATCCTGACCACCGCGATGCTGCACATCGTCAACCACATGTCGCTGCCGGTGAGCTGGTTCAAGTCCTACTCGATGTACTCCGGCGCCACCGATGCCATGGTCCAGTGGTGGTACGGGCACAACGCCGTGGGCTTCTTCCTGACCACCGGCTTCCTCGGCATGATGTACTACTTCGTGCCCAAGCAGGCCGGGCGCCCGGTCTACTCCTACCGGCTGTCCATCGTCCACTTCTGGGCGCTGATCACCTTGTACATCTGGGCCGGCCCGCACCACCTGCACTACACCGCGCTGCCGGACTGGGCGCAGTCGCTGGGCATGGTGATGTCGCTGATCCTCCTGGCACCGAGCTGGGGCGGCATGATCAACGGCATGATGACCCTCTCCGGGGCCTGGCATAAGCTGCGCGACGACCCGATCCTGCGCTTCCTGGTGGTGTCCCTGGCGTTCTACGGCATGTCCACCTTCGAAGGCCCGATGATGGCGATCAAGACCGTCAACGCCCTTTCCCACTACACCGACTGGACCATCGGCCACGTCCACGCCGGCGCCCTCGGCTGGGTCGCGATGATCACCATCGGCTCGCTCTACCACCTGATTCCCAAAGTCTACGGGGTCGAGAAGATGCACAGCGTCGGCCTGATCAATGCGCACTTCTGGCTGGCCACCATCGGCACCGTGCTGTACATCGCCTCGCTGTGGGTCAACGGCATTACCCAGGGCCTGATGTGGCGCGCGGTCAACGAGGACGGCACGCTGACCTACTCCTTCGTCGAGTCGCTGGTGGCCAGCCATCCGGGCTTCATCGTGCGCCTGGTCGGTGGCGGGTTCTTCCTCACCGGCATGCTGCTGATGAGCTACAACACCTGGCGCACGGTACGCCAGGCGCGCCCGGAAGGAATCCTCGCGGCGGCCCGCATGGCCTGAGCCGCGACAGCGCGTCCCTTCCCTTCCCGAGCCTCGCCCGCCACGCTGCGGGCAAGGCTCGACAGCCGACGAGGAGAATCATCATGGAATTCAGCTGGAGCGAGATCCTGCTGGAGCTGCTGGCGGTCGCCGTGCTGTTCTTCGGCGTGCATTGGAGCCTGCGCCACGCCAAGACCCTGGACCAGGCGAGCATGCTGCCGTTCGCCGACGACGAGGAGGTGGCCCGCCGGGTCGAGCGGGAAACCGGCAGGAGCCGCACCGGCTGCGGCTGTCCCGGTCGCTGCCAGGGCGACTGCCGGCACTGGGACAAGAATTGGCCGGCATGACGCCGGCCAGTCGCTTCAGGGCTTTATCTTCTTCAGCTCGTTGAGCAGTTCCAGCAACTGCGCGAGCTTTTCCTCGCCGAACCGCTCCTGGATGCGCTGGTAGTTCTTCTCCATGTCGCCGCTCATGGAGACGAAGCACTGCTGGCCCTTCTCCGTCAGGTTCACGTAGACCCGCCGCTGGTCCTTGGGCGCCTTCCAGCGCCGGACGATGCCGTCGCGCTCCAGGCGCGCCAGCACGCCGGTCATGCTCGGGCGCAGGATGCAGGCCTGGTTGGCCAACTGGTAGCTCTCCATCTCGCCCTGCTGGCGCAGGATGCGGATCACCCGCCACTGCTGCTCGGTGAGGCCGTGCTGGTTGAGGGAGGGGCGGAAGAAACTCATCGCGGCTTCGCGAGCCTGCAACAGGGTCAGGGTCAGGGAGGGTCTTGGCGTTGACATAGGGTCCGAGCTTGGATGACTGGTTTCGAAAGTGCAGAAGAGTAGCGGAAAAAACACAGGCTGCATGCGGGTATGCAGAAGGAAATCAACGGTTTCCGCCGTGCAGGGCCAAGCCCAGCGCGAGCAGGCTGCCGACGCCGCAGACGGCCATCACCAGCGCCATCGGCAGCACGCCGGGCAACGCCAGCCAGCCGACCGCCAGGCTGGCCAGGCAGCCGAGGCCGAACTGCCCGGACACCGCCACCGCCGAAGCCGCCCCGGCCTGTCCGGGATACAACGTCAGCAGGCTGGCGATGCAGTTGGCGCCGAGCAGGCCGGTGACGCTGACGAAGCACAGCAGCCCGGGCACCAGCGCCCACAACCCGCCCCGCTCGCCGAGCGCCGCATAGCCGAGGAGGAACAGCCCGGACACGCAGGCCAGCAGGCTGCCGGCCCGCAGCAGCGGCCGCGGACCGTGGCGGCGCACCAGGCGCGCGCTGCACCAGGTGGCGAGCATCACGCCGAGGATGTTCAGGCCGAAGAACCAGCCGAAGCGCTCCGCGCGCACGCCGAAATGCTCGATGAACACGAAGGGCGCGGCGCTGATGTAGGCGAACATCCCGGCGAACGCCAGCCCCATGCACAGCACGTAGCCCAGCGCGCGACGGTCGCCGAGCAGCCGCCCATAGGCGAGAAAGGCCTGGGCCAGGCTGCCGCCGCGGCGCTCCGGCGGGTGGCTTTCGGCGACCCGCCAGACCGCCAGCAGGCAGAGCCCGGCGAACAGCGCCAGGACCACGAACAACGCGCGCCAGCCGGCCCAGAGCATCAGGTAGCCTCCGAGCAGCGGCGCGGCCAGCGGTGCCAGCATGGTCACCATGTGCATCAATGCCAGCATCCGGGCGGCCTCGCCCAACGGATAGAGGTCGCGCACCATGGCCCGCGCCAGCACCGACGCGGCGCCGCCGCCGAGGGCCTGGAGCACCCTCAGCAGGACCAGTTGCCCCGCGCTGTCGGCCAGCGCGCAGGCCAGGCTGCTGAACAGATACAAGGCGATACCGGCCAGCAGCACCGGGCGCCGGCCGAAACGGTCGGACAAGGGGCCGTAGAACAGCATGCCGAAGCAGAAGCCGACCAGGAAGCCGCTGATGCTCCGCTGCACCTGGGCATCGCTGGCGCCGAGATCGGCGGCGATCGCCGGCAGGCTCGGCAAATACATGTCGATCGACAGCGGGCCGAACGCCACCAGCGCCGACAACAGCAGCAACAGGCGTCCTTCGCCGCTTCCGAGCTGAATCCTCGATGCACTCGCAGGCACGCTCGCCCTCCTCTTCTTCGCCTTTCGGTCCAGACGACAACGCCGTGCACGCGGATGCAAGTTCGCCGTCCGGGAAATCCTCGCGCCGCGACCTCGTTCACCCTGGTAGCGCGCGGGCCTGGCTCCTTTCGCGGGCCGACAACGTTAACAGATTAACCAAATGCGCAGAAGGCGAAAGATTCCAGGCTGGCTTCGCTCTCCAGCGCCTTACCGTCAATGCTCGATGAGCATGGAAAGGGGCAGAGGCTAGCGAAGCTTCCGGGAGGATCGCCAACACTTCATTAACAAGTTAACAATATGCTAAAACTCACCGTGCAATCGGCGTCACCCATACCTACAAGAACAACAACCAAGGGAAGAATCGATGATCACGGCATGCCCCCGCCCGTGCGCCTGGCGCAGCTATGCGCTTGGCCTCGGCCTCCTGCCCCTCGCCGCGCAAGCGGAATTCCTCGCGGACAGCAGCGCCCACCTCGACCTCCGCAACTTCTACCAGTTGCGCGACTACCGCCAGCACGATGCGCCCCAATCGCAGGCCGGCAACTGGTCGCAGGGCTTCGTCCTGCGCCTGCAATCCGGTTTCACCGGCGGCCCGCTCGGCTTCGGCCTGGATGCTACCGGGCTGCTCGGCGTCAAGCTCGACTCGGGACGCGGGCGTAGCAACGATGGCACGCTGCCGTTCGGAGCGAATTCGAAGGAGCCGGTGGACGACTACAGTCACCTCGGCCTGACCGCCAAGCTGCGCTATTCGCAGACCCAGCTACAGGTCGGCATCCTCATGCCGCAACTGCCGGTGGCGTTCCGCGACGACGTGCGCCTGTTGCCGCAGACCTTCGACGGCGCGCTGCTGACCTCCAGCGAGATCGAGGGTCTCACCCTCACCGCGGGGCAATTGTGGAAGTCGCGCACTCGCGAGTCGGCCGGCAGCGACGACATGTACATCATGGGCCGCGACAAGGCCCACGCCAGCGACGAGTTCAATCTCGCCGGCGCGACCTACGCCTTCACCCCTCGGCTCAGCGCCAGCTATTACTACGGCCAGCTCAAGGACATCTACCGGCAGCACTATCTCGGCCTGCTGCACACCCTGCCGCTGGGCGAAGGGCTGTCGCTGCGCAGCGACCTGCGCTACTTCGACAGCGGCGAAGACGGCGCGGCGATCTCCGGGCCGGTGGACAATCGCAACCTCAACGCCATGCTCACCCTGCGCGCCGGCGCCCACGCCTTCGGCATCGGTGTCCAGAAGATGATCGGCAACGACGCCTTTCCGGTGCTCAACGGCTACACCACGCCCTACGTGGCCAACCTCATGGCCTACCAGACCTTCACCCGACCGCAGGAGAAATCCTGGCAACTGCGCTACGACTACGACTTCGCCGGCCTCGGCCTGCCCGGCCTGAACCTCATGACCCGCTATGTACAGGGCCGCGACATCGACCGCGGCGCCGGCCGTGCCGACGACAGCGAATGGGAGCGCAACATCGACCTGTCCTACGTGATCCAGAGCGGACCGCTGAAGAGCGTCGCCTTGAAATGGCGCAACATCACCTACCGCAGCCGCTACGGTGCGGACCTGGACGAGAACCGCTTCATCGTCAATTACACGCTAAAGCTCTGGTGAAGCGCGGCCCCTTGGGGCCGCAGGCACCTCAATCCTCGAGTCGCAGGTGCAAATGCTGCTTCTTGCCCAGGCTCAGGCGCAGCCCGTCGACCTCGCCCGCCAGCGGCGCGTCCGGATCGCTGACCGGCGTGCCGTCCAGGCGCAGGCCGCCGCCGGCGGCGAGGCGGCGGACCGCGCTGCGGGAGGGCTGGATCGCGTGTTCCAGCAGCAGGTCGGTCAGCGACAGTCCCTGCGCCAGGCGCGCGCGGGATAGCTTCATCACCGGCAGGCCGCTGTCCCGCGTACCGTCGGCGAACACCCCGCGCGCGGCATAGGCGGCGGATCGCGCGGCGTGCTCGCCGTGCGCCAGGGCGGTGGCGGCATTGGCCAGGACCACCTTCGCTTCGTTCAGCTCGGCGCCCTGCAAGGCGCCCAGGCGGCGCACCTCATCCATCGGCAGTTCGCTGAACAGGGCGAGGAAGCGACCGACGTCGCGATCATCGCAGTTGCGCCAGAACTGCCAGAAGTCGAACGGCGCCAGGCGCTCGGCGTTGAGCCATACCGCACCCTGCGCCGACTTGCCCATCTTGCGCCCGTCACTGGTGGCCAGCAGCGGCATGGTCAGGCCGAACAGCTGGGCGCCGCCCTGGCGTCGCGACAGCTCCACGCCGTTGATGATGTTCGCCCACTGGTCGGCGCCGCCGAGTTGCAGGGTGCAGCCGCGCCGGCGCGACAGTTCGACGAAATCGTAGGCCTGCAGCAGGGTGTAGCCGAACTCGAGGAACGACAGCGAATGCTCGCGGTCCAGGCGCTGCCTGATGGCGTCGAAGGTCAGCAGGCGGTTGATCGAGAAGTGCCGGCCGACCCGGTCGAGGAACTCCAGGTAGCCGACGCCGTCCAGCCATTCGGCGTTGTTCACCAGGCTGTCGTCGTGCAGTTCGACGTAGCGCGAGAAAACCCGGGCGATGCCGTCGATATTGGCCTGGATCTGCGCCTCGGTGAGGATCGGCCGGCTCGAATCGCGGAAGCTCGGATCGCCGATCCGGGTGGTCGCGCCACCGATCAGCAGCAACGGGCGGTGCCCGGCCTTCTGTAGCCAGCGCATCAGCATCAGGCCCTGCAGGTGGCCGACGTGCAGGCTGTCGGCGGTGGCGTCGAAGCCCAGGTAGGCGGTTGCCGGACCGGCGGCCAGGTGCGCGGCGAGGCCGTCGCGGTCGGTGCACTGGTGGACGAAGCCACGCTCTTCGAGCAGGGCGATCAGGTCTTGCTGATGGGTCGGGACGGACACGGGTATCTCCTTTGGCACGGTGGATGCCCGAGGAGACAGGTTGGGAGGGAGTTCACCGGACCGCCGCCTCGGGCGGTTCGGGAATGCAGCGACGCATCTACCGCCTCAATGAGGGAGCAGATAGGCGTAATAGCGCTTGAAGGTCAGGGCTGCACGATTCATGCGCGGAACTCTACGCGCCTGTGCCGGGCTGTCAAGACTGGAAAGCGCCTCGACACGAACCGAAGCACTTCCCCGCAACAGAAGCGCAGCCTGGGAAAGTTAGCCCGCCAGTTATCCGCACAAATTTATGACGCCGGTTTCTCTACTTTGAAAAACAACGCAAGACCGGACATGGACTTCAATAACTCGACCGGAAGAAACCTATCAGCAAGGCAGTTGAATTTTTTCCGAAAGCAATAATTCGATACTTTTCTGGATTGGCGCATCATCTCGTAAAAATAGCGAACCGCTTCCCAGTACCCACGAATATCAATGGATCAGCAATATCCAGATGCTTATCGCGGCATTCGAAAAAACATCGACCAATTCCACTGACAGAATATCGGCGTCATTTGCCTAGCATGGATATTCCAAGTTCACCCTATCAACTTCCCAGATTGACACTCTCGCCGGCAGATCAGTAATTTTCAGCGACCAGCCGGCAAAGTACTTTTCCAGAGCGGCTGGCAACCGATAGTCACTCTATCTTCGCAAACCGATGTTTATGCGAGAGGGCCGGCTATCGCTCAAAACTTGATTGATGAAGGAATAGCGCCATGCAACTCGCCACACTTCAGGAACTGAGCTTCGATGAAATCGACCAGGTATCGGGCGCCGGACTCTTCAGCTTCGTCGGCGATGCCATCGTCGATGTGGTCAAGGTGTCCAACGACCTGCTCAACACGTCGGTCATCTCTTCGGTCGGCAAGGTGTTCAACGCCGTCGGCCTGACCCCCATCCATCAACTGGCCGACACCCTCGGCTACGGCGTGTTCAAGGGCGTCGCCGCGGTCGGCGGCCTGCTCGGCGGCGACACCAGCCGCATCGATTACCACTACGACACCGAGTGGACCTGATCCCAGGACCTCGGCCCGCTCCCATCGCGGAGCGGGCCTCCACCGTCGCCGGAGACCCGGACGCCCCCGGCGGCGACCTAGGACCCGGCAACCGGGAAGGGGCGACCAGCGCCCCGATCAGGAGAACCGCCATGCACGACCCCATCCAGCAAGCCGACGCCTTCGTCGGCGATCCCGACCAGGAATCCGGCGGCCTGTCGCGCCGCAGCTTCCTCGGCAAGAGTGCCACGCTCGGCGCGGTCGGCCTGGTGGCCGGCTGGACCCCGGCCTTCGTCATCCAGCCCGCCGAAGCCGCCGCCAGCAGTTGTCCGGCGCCGGCAGGCTTTCCGGCCGGCCTCGAACTTTATCGGCGGGCGTTCCGCAACTGGTCGGGGGAAATCGCCGCCGACGACCTCTGGAGCTGCGCCCCGCGCACCAACGAAGAGGTTCTCGCGGTGGTCAACTGGGCCTGGCAGAACGGCTTCAAGGTGCGCCCGCGCGGCATGGGTCACAACTGGTCCCCGCTGCTGCTGAAAGGCGGCGAGAACTGCGAGAGCCGCATCGTGCTGGTGGAAACCAGCCGTTACCTGACCCGCGTACGGATCGACGCCCAGGGCGAGTTCGGCCTGTTCAGCGCGCAGACCGGCGTCACCATGGAAGCCCTGCTGAAACAACTGGAGCGGGTCAAGCTCGGCTTCGTCGCCACGCCGGCGCCGGGTGACCTGACCCTCGGCGGGGTGCTCGCCATCGACGGCCACGGCACCGGCATCCCGGCGCAGGGCGAAAGCCGCCTGCCGGGGCAGAGCTACGGCTCCCTGAGCAACAGCATCGTGGCGCTGACCGCGGTGGTCTGGGACGGCGCCGCCGGACAATACGTGCTGAAGACCTTCCGCCGCGACGATCCGGCCTGCGCGCCGTTCCTCGTCCACCTCGGACGCGCCTTCATCGTCGAGGCGACCCTCCAGGCCGGGGTCAACAAGCGCATGCGCTGCCAGAGCTACGTGAACATCCCGGCGAGCGAGATGTTCGCCGCGGCCGGCAGCGGCGGAAGGACCTTCGACAGCTTCCTGCAGAAAAGCGGACGCGCCGAGGCCATCTGGTTCCCCTTCACCGACAAGCCCTGGCTGAAGGTCTGGACGCCGACCCCGCGCTGCCCGTTCGGCGCCCGCGCGGTCAACGGCCCGTTCAACTACCCCTTCTCCGACAACATTCCCAAGGCGCTGTCCGACCTGCTGGCGGCGATCAACACCGGCCACCCGGAACTCACCCCGCTGCTCGGCAAGCTGCAGTACGACCTGGTAGTGGGCGGCATGGCGCTGACCCTGGGCTACGACCTGTGGGGCTGGAGCAAGGACCTGCTGCTGTACATCAAGCCCAGCACGCTGCGCGTCACCGCCAACGGCTACGCGGTGCTGACCCGGCGTCGCGACGTGCAGCGGGTGATCAACGAGTTCTACCTGCAGTACCAGACGATGGTCGCCGCCTACCGCGCCAACGGCCACTACCCCATGAACGGCCCGGTGGAGATTCGCGTCAGCGGGCTCGACCAGCCCGGCGAGTCGATCGTTCCCGGCGCCCAGGTGCCCAGCCTGTCGGCGATCCGTCCGCGCCCCGACCAACCGGAGTGGGACACGGCGATCTGGCTGGACATCCTCAGCCTGCCCGGTACCCCGCAGGCCAATGCCTTCTACCACGAGTTCGAGGCCTGGCTGTTCGACCACTTCAGCGGCGACTACGCCTCGCTGCGGGTGGAGTGGAGCAAGGGCTGGGGCTACAGCCCCACCGCCGCCTGGGCCGAGCCGACGGTGGTCGACCAGTTGGTGGCGCAGTCGCTACGCCAGGGCCTGGTCGCAGACAACGATTGGGACGCCGCGGCGCGCCAGTTGAACGAAGCCGATCCGCATCGGCTGTTCAGCTCGCCGCTGCTCGACCGGCTGATGCCATGAAATGCCGCTATGCGAGGCCGTACTGACTCGGACGAAGAGCGGTTCGCCGGAGCCGATATGAATGAGCCCTCGATACGGCGTTGACTTGTTCAACAGGTTTTATCGAAGTGTCGCACGAACCGGCTTTAATCATTCGCAAAGTTTACCCGGAGTGGCAAACCTGCATCCGCCGAATATTGAAACTCATTGTCGAACGAATTACCGAGCCCATGAAAAACCACTAATCCTGGCAGTTCACCCCACTCTTTCGGATTAGTACCATCGAATGGCTTTCCAGACTCACGGGAAGCCTAAAGGAGATATATGAAATGAAAGAACTCAATGACATTGAAGTCACCTGCGTTTCGGGTGGAACTCTTTCCGGCATGATCGTAGGCGCCGTCGACGGCGCCGCCACGGGTATGGCAATCGGCGGGAAATGGGGCGGTGCCGGCGGCTTCGGCTTCGGCGCACTTTCCCAGTTGGTCGGCCTGGTCGTGCCAACCGCGATGGGCGCTATTGCCGGGGGCACGGTCGGTCTCTTCACCAATGCGGAAACGGCTGTCTGTTACTTGGGCCAATACCGGGAGAACTTCGGTCCCGGTGATGTAGGCCGCACCACCATCTAATTAGAAAAGTCGCACTCCGGCACTTCATGCGTTTGAACTTTCGCAAGGGTGTCGGAGTGTCATGCAAGTATTATTCGAATCCAGGATCCAGCCACCATGTTTCGCCAGGAAGCCCTCGACGCCCAGCATGCCGGCGGCCTGGGCGAGATCGTGCTGATCCGCCCGGTCTCCTTCACTTTTCTCACCCTGCTGGCCGCGGCGATGGCGCTGCTGGTGGTGGGCTTCTTCCTGTTCGGCAGCTACACCAAGCGCAGCACCGTCAGCGGCCAATTGGTTCCCGCCAGCGGCCAGGTCAAGGTGCACGCGCCGCAGGCCGGCATCGTGCTGCGCAAGTTCGTCCAGGAAGGCCAGGCGGTCCGACGTGGCGAGCGCCTGATGGTGCTTTCCAGCGAACGCTACGGCAGCGATGCCGGCCCGGTACAGGCCGGTATCAGCAGGCGCCTGGAACAACGCCGCGACTCCCTGCGCGACGAACTGGAAAAGCTTCGCCGCCTGCAAGACGACGAGCGCGACAGCCTGACCAGCAAGGTCGCCAGCCTGCAGCGCGAACTGACCACCCTCGCCGCCCAGACCGACAGCCAGCAACGCCTGCTGGCGCTGGCCAGCGACGCCGCCGCGCGCTACCAGGGGCTGATGGACAAGGGCTACATCTCCATGGACCAGTTGCAGCAGCGCCAGGCCGAGCTGCTCGGCCAGCGCCAGACCCTGCAAGGCCTGGAGCGCGAACGCACGTCGCTGCGGCAGCAGTTGACCGAGCGCCGCAACGAACTCGCCGGGCTTTCCGCGCGCCAGGCCAACCAGCTCGCGGAAACCCGCCGCCAGCTCAGCGCGGTGGAGCAGGACCTGGCCGAAAGCGAAGCCAAGCGCACCTTGCTGGTCACCGCGCCGGAGAGCGGCATCGCCACCGCCGTGCTCGCCGAAGCCGGGCAGACCGTCGACAGCTCGCGTCCGCTGCTGAGCATCGTTCCCGCCGACACCCCGTTGCAGGCCGAACTCTACGCGCCGAGCAAGTCCATCGGTTTCATCCGGCCGGGCGATGCGGTGCTGATCCGCTACCAGGCCTATCCGTACCAGAAGTTCGGCCAGTACCACGGCAAGGTGCAGTCGATCTCCCGCGCCAGCGTCTCCTACGCCGAGCTTTCCAGCATGGTCGGCGGCGTCCCGGGGCTCGGCCAGGATGGCGAGCAGCTGTACCGGCTGCGGGTAACCCTCGACGACCAGGCGGTGACCGCCTACGGCCAGCCGCGTCCGCTGCAGAGCGGCATGCTGCTGGACGCCGACATCCTCCAGGACACCCGGCGCCTCTACGAATGGGTGCTGGAACCGCTCTACAGCCTGACCGGCAAACTCTAGGAACGACCCATGGCCTTTCTCGACGCTCTCGCCCTGCGCCTGGGCCGCCGCCTGCCGCTGGTGCTGCAGACCGAAGCCACCGAATGCGGCCTGGCCTGCCTGGCGATGATCGCCGGCTACCACGGCCACCATACCGGCCTGATGGAACTGCGCCGGCGCTTCTCCGTATCGCTCAAGGGCATCTCCCTCAAGCAACTGATCCAGACCGCCCACCGCCTCGGCCTGGGCACCCGCGCGGTGAAGCTCGACCTCGGCGACCTCGGCAAGCTCAAGCTGCCCTGCGTGCTGCACTGGAACTTCAACCACTTCGTCGTGCTCAAGGCGGTCGACGGGCGCGGCGCGGTGCTCCACGACCCCGCCCACGGCCAGCGCCGGCTGGGCCTGGAGGAAGTCTCGCGGAGCTTCACCGGGGTAGCCCTGGAACTCTGGCCGGAGAGCGGCTTCGAGAAACAGGAGGCGCCGCCGCGGATCAAGCTGCTGGGCATGCTCGGCAAGGTCACCGGGCTGTACCGCTCGCTGGCCCAGGTGCTGCTGCTCGCCGGCGCGCTGGAAGTGTTCTCGCTGATCAGTCCGTTCTTCCTGCAATGGACCATCGACAACGTCATCGTCAGCGAAGACCGTGACCTGCTCAGCACCCTGGCCATCGGCTTCGGCCTGTTGCTGCTGATGCAGCAGGCGGTCAGCGGGGTGCGCGCCTGGGTGATGATGCACATGAGCACCCTGCTCGGCGTGCAGTGGCAGGCCAACGTCTTCAGCCACCTGCTGCGGCTGCCCGCGCAGTATTTCGAGAAGCGCCACCTGGGCGACGTGGTGTCGCGCTTCGGCGCGGTGAACAGCATCCAGCAGACCCTCACCGCGGCCTTCCTCTCGGCGGTGCTGGACGGCCTGATGACCGTCGCCACCCTCGGCATGATGCTGCTCTACAGTCCGCCGCTGGCGGCCATCGCCATCGCCGCCATGAGCCTCTACGCCCTCGGCCGCTGGATCTGGTACCGGCCGTTGCGCAACGCCACCGAGGAGCAGATCGTCCACGCCGCGCGCCAGCAGAGCCACTTCCTCGAGACGGTGCGCGGCATCCGCCCGCTGAAGTTGTTCCAGCGCCAGGACGAGCGCCGCTCGGTATGGCTCGGCCTGCTGGTGGAACAGATCAACGCCGGCCTGCGTACGCAGAAGCTGCAACTGTTCTACCAGCAGCTCAACGGCCTGCTGTTCGGCGTGGAGAACCTGCTGGTGATCTGGCTCGGCGCGACCATGGTGATGGACGGCCAGTTCAGCGTCGGCATCCTGATGGCCTTCAACGCCTACAAGTCGCAGTTCGACAGCCGCGTCGGCAGCCTGATCGACAAGTTCTTCGAGCTGCGCATGCTCCAGTTGCAGGGCGAGCGCCTGGCCGACATCGTGCTCCAGGCCCCGGAGGTCAGCCACGGCGACATCCTCCCGGAGAACCTCCGCGAGCGCGAGGCGAGCATCGAGATCCAGGGCTTGCGCTACCGCTACGCGGAACAGGAGCCCTGGGTCCTCGACGGCCTCGACCTGCGCATCGCCGGCGGCGAGTCGGTGGCCATCGTCGGCCCCTCGGGCTGCGGCAAGAGCACCCTGTTCAACGTCCTGCTGGGCATCCTCCCGCCAGTGGAGGGACAGATCCGCATGGCCGGCCTGGACCTTGCGCAACTGGGCCTGGACGGCCTGCGCGAACTGGTCGGCACGGTGCTGCAGGACGACGTGCTGTTCGCCGGTTCGCTCAGCGACAACATCAGTTTCTTCGACCCGCAGCCGGACATGCCCTGGCTGCTGCAGTGCGCGCAGATGGCTGCCATCCACGATGACATCCAGGCCATGCCGATGGGCTACAACACCCTGGTCGGCGACATGGGCACGGTGCTCTCCGGCGGCCAGAAGCAGCGGGTGATGCTGGCCCGGGCGCTGTACAAGAAGCCGCGCATCCTGTTCCTCGACGAAGCCACCAGCCACCTCGACGTACACTGCGAACAGCGGGTCAACGCCGCCATTCGCGCGCTGCGCATCACCCGCATCATGGTCGCCCATCGGCCCGAGACCATCGCCTCGGCGGACCGCGTGATAGTCCTCGGCCAGGGCAAGGTAAGCCTCGACGAAAGCACCGCGCGCCTGGCCGAACGCCAGGCCGCCGCGGCGCGGGAGCAGGCCTGATGCGTGCCCTCGCCGGCCTGTTGTGCGGCCTGCTCGGCCTGGTTCCCGGCGCCGCCGCCTACGAGCCGGACGTGTTCGGCACCGCCGGCCAGGTCGCCGGCCAGGCGGTCTACGACCTCGGCGGCAGCGGTTTGCCCTGCCGCGGCGGGCCGCCACCGACCGAGCTGAGCCTGGAGGAAGCCATCGAGCGGATCCTCTGCCACGACCCGCAGACCCGCCTCGCCTGGGCCAATGCCAAGGCCCAGGCGGCCCAGGTCGGGATCGGCAAGTCCGCCTACCTGCCGCGCCTGGACGGCCGTCTCGACGCCAGTCGCGGCTACAGCGACATGGATTATCGCGATGCCCCCTACCTCTCCGGCGACGGCCATCGCCACCGGCGCGGCGCCAGCCTCCAATTGAGCTGGGTGCTGTTCGACTTCGGCCGCCGCAGCGCCGCCCTGCGCAACGCCCAGCAGTTGCTGCTGGCGGCCAACGCCAGCCAGGACGCGACCCTGCAGAACACCTTCGCCCTCGCCGCCCAGGCCTACTACGACGCCCTCGCCGCCCAGCGCAGCCTGGCCGCCTCGCGGCAGGTCGCGGAGCTGGCGGCGCAGAACCTGGAAGCCGCCGACGCCAAGTACCGGGCCGGCGCCGCCGCCCTTTCCGATCGCCTGCAGGCACAGACCGCGCTGTCCCAGGCGAGCCTCGCCCAGGTCCGCGATGAAGGCGCCCTGAGCAACGCCCTCGGCGTCATCGCCCTGCGCATGGGCCTGGCGCCGGATACCCCGCTGCGCCTCTCCGGCGAGCTGGAGGCGCAACCCGACACCGGCTTCGTCAAGGCCATCGACGAGATGCTCGCCGAAGCCCGCCGCGAGCATCCGGCGCTGCTCGCCGCCCAGGCGCGGCTGAAAGCCGCCGCCGCCTCGGTGGAGGAAAGCCGCGCCGCCGGCCGGCCGAGCCTGGCGCTGAGCGCCAACCTGGCACGCAGCCATAGCGACCAGGCGATGGCCTTCAACGGCGATACCCGCGAACGCGACCGCAGCATCGGCCTGCAACTGAACATCCCGTTGTTCGAAGGCCTCGAACGCACCTACCAGGTCCGCAACGCCCTGGCCCGCCGCGAAGCCAGCGAAGCGGAGCTGGCCGACACCGAGCAGCAGGTTTCGCTGGAGGTGTGGAACAACTACCAGTCGCTCAGCGTCGAGACCCGCAGCCTGGCGCGCACCCGCGAACTGGTCGAACAGTCGCGGCAAAGCCTGGAGGTGGTGCAGGGCCGCTACCGCTCAGGGGTCGGCAGCATGATCGAGCTGCTCAACGCCCTGACCGCCTACGCCAGCGCCGAGGACCAGCACATCCGTGCCCTCGGCAACTGGCAGACCTCGCGCCTGCGACTGGCGGCCAGCCTCGGTCGCCTGGGCTTCTGGAGCCTGCGCTGAAAAGCCCGGGAAGCGCCGCCGCTCTCTACCTCTCGCGCTTGTCCGGCTGGCCGCCATCGCGCAGGATGCACCCAGCCCCCGCGACGAGAGACCGCATGATCGACGACATCCGCTACCTGATCGTATTCGCCAAGATCGCCGAGACCGGCTCCGTCTCCGGCGGCGCCGAGGCGCTGGGCCTGAGCGCCGCGACCGCCAGCCTGCACCTGTCCAGGCTGGAACGGAACCTGGGCCGTGCGCTGCTCTACCGCAACAGCCGCAAGCTGTCGCTGACCCAGGACGGCACGCAGTTGCTGGACACCGCCCGCTCCATGCTGGAACTCTACGAGAAGGGCTTCATCGAGTTCCGCCAGCGCGCCGTCTCGACCCGCAACAGCCTGCGCATCTCGATGCCCGCGGTGTTCGTCAACGGCGACTTCACCCGTCACCTGGCAGCCTTCATCGAGGAGCATCCCGACCTCGACCTCGGCATCGCCTGCGACGACAGCCGCCACGACATCATCGGCGACGGCATCGACATCGCCTTCCGCATCGGCGACCTGCCGGACAGCTCGCTGAAGGCCCGTCACCTGTTCCTGCTGCCGCGCCAGGTAGTGGCGGCACCGGCATTCCTGGCCCGGCACGCGCCGCTGGAACACCCGCGCGACCTGCAGCGGCTGGAATGGATCGGGCTCGGCATGCGCCCCGACAGCCGGCTATTCCGTCATGCGCGGGACGACGAGGAGGTACGCGTCGACTACACCCCGCGGGTGCGCGTCGACAGCGTCGAAGCCTCCTGCCGCCTGGCCCGCCTCGGCGTCGGCCTGGCCGCGCCGCCGACCTACCTGAGCGACGAGCCGATCCGCCGCGGCGAGTTGCGCGCGGTGCTGCCGGAATGGCGCCTGGAGCCGTTGAAGGTGTATGCGGTGTGGCCGCCCAACGTACCCGCCAGCAGCATCGCCTATACCCTCATCAATCGCCTCTACGAGGCCTTCAATCCGGGCTAGCGGCGAGCTGCAGGTAGAGCATGTAGCCGGCGGTCAGCACCAGGGTGCCGCCCATCGCCCGATTGAACAGGCGCACCCGCCGGGGGCTGTCGAGCAGCAGCGCCACGCGGTCACCGAGCAGTGCCCAGGCGGCCAGCGAGAGGTAGCAGACCACCAGGTAGATGGCCATGAAGACCAGCAGCGGCGCGTGCGTGCTCGAGCTGGCGAACAAGGCCACGCCGGAAGCGCAGGCGATCCAGGCCTTGGGATTGAGCCATTGCAGGAGCACGCCCTGGAAGAACCCGGGGACCCCGTTTTCCTCCAGGGCCAGGCGTGGATCCGCGGTGGCGATGCGGTAGCCCACATGAGCGATGAACGCCGCGCCGGCCATCCCCAGGTAGTCGAAGAAGCGCGGGTAGGCCTCGATCGCGCGGACGAACCAGAAGCCGACGAAGGCCAGCAGCAGGACGAAGCCGAGGGTGGCGCCGGTGACGAACGGCAGGGTCCGGCGGAAACCATGGTTGGCGCCGGAAGCGACGATGGTCAGGTTCACCGGACCGGGGGAAATCGACAGGCTCAGGGAGAACGCGCCCATGGCGAGCAGCAGGGCTAGCGGCATGGGTCGAACTCCCCGGTCGGATTGCGGGCTGGCTGGTGCGGGGCGGGCATGGGTTTCCTCCGTAGGCTCCTGGCGGGGCGCGACCGAACGGGTTGCGCCGCTGCCCGGAACGCTACAGGGAAAGCCCACCGGCATTAACGGGGCAAGGCTCAAGGCTGGTTTTGATTTTCCGCGCTTGACGACTGCGCCGGCCGCCGGCGCACCTCAGTCGTCCGCCTGGCCCGGCATGCGGATGCCATGCCGGCGCACCCGCCGATACAGGGTCGCTCGCGAGATACCCAGTTCCCGCGCCGCGGCCATGGGTTTCCAGCGATGCCGCACGAGGGCGTCGAGCAGGGCGTCGCGCTCCGGACCGCCGCCGCTCTCGCACGCACTGGCCGGTGTCCGGCCTTCGCCACGCAGCTCTGCCGGAAGGTCGGCGAGTTGCAGGGTGGCGCCGCCGCACAGCGCGCAGGCGTAGCGCAACACATGCCGCAACTGGCGGACATTGCCCGGCCAGCGATAGCCGAGCAGGCATTCCAGGGCTGCCTCGCCGAGTTCGATGCGTACGCCGCAGTGCGCGGTTTCCTCGTCGAGGATGCGCCGGATCAGCGCCAGCCGGTCGCTGCGTTCGCGTAGCGGCGGCAGTTCGAAGCGGGCGCCGCCGAGGCGGAAGTAGAGATCCTCGCGGAAGCCGCCGGCCGCCACCAGCGCCGCCAGGTCGCGGTGGGTGGCGCAGATCACCTGGATATCCACAGCCTGCCGGCGCGCAGCCCCCAGCGGCGCCACCTCGCCCTCGGCCAGCACGCGCAGCAGGCGGGTCTGCAGGCCCAGCGGCATGTCACCGATCTCGTCGAGGAACAGGGTACCGCCATCGGCCTGCTGCAGCAGGCCGCGCATCCCTTTCGCCGCCGCGCCGGTAAAGGCTCCGCCAACGTAGCCGAACAGCTCGCTCTCGATCAGGCTTTCGGGAATCGCCGCGCAGTTGAGCGCGACGAAGGGTTTGTCGCGACGGGCGCTGGCCTGGTGCAACTGGCGGGCGAAAACCTCCTTGCCGGCGCCGGTCTCGCCCTGGATCAGCACCGGCAGGTTGCGGTCCTTGACCCGCACCGCCAGGCGCAGGCTTTCGGCGATGCGCGGGTCGAGCGCAGCGTCGTCGGGCACCTCGCGCTCCAGCCGCCGCGCCTTGGCCCGCGGCGCGCTGAGACGCACGTGCAGCTCGCCGGCCTGGCCGCGCAGCAGGCACGGCGCCTGGTCGGCGGCGGCGTGCAGGGCGTCGAGGTCGAACACCTCGCCGATGTGGCTCGGCACCTGCCCCAGGCGCTGCCGCAGGTAGTGCCGCGCCGCCGGGTTCAACGCCAGCAGGCGCCCATCGGCGTCCCAGGCGAACAGGTAGTCCGGCTGGCTGTCGACGTAGCCCGGCGCACGGTGCGCGCGCAGCACCCAATGGCCCTGGGCGCTGTGCATGAAGAAGGCGTTCTCGATCTCCCGCGCGCTCTGCGCCACCATCTGCCGGATCAGATGCTGGCTGCGGCGGTCGTCCGGCGATTGCACGGCGGAAACGTCGAGCACACCGAGCAACTCGCCCTGCGGATCGAAGACCGGCGCCGCGGAACAGGTCAGGTCGATGAAGGCGGCGCGGAAGTGATCGCGCTTGTGCACCGTCACCGCAGTCCTGTCGGTGAGTACGGCGGCCACCCCGCAGGTGCCCTCCTCGCCTTCCGACCAGCAGGTGCCGAGGTACAGCCCGGCCTTGCGGCAGTCGTTGCGGATGGTCGACTCGACACGGTAGTCGATGGTCCGCCCCTGGGCATCGGTGAGCAGTACGCAGTAGTCGGCATCGCGCACCCGTCCATGCAGTCGCGCCACCTCTTCGCTGGCGATGCGCAGGAACAGTTCGGAACGCTCGCGACATTCGTCGAGGAGGGTCTGCGAGAGAATCCGCGGCCCTTGCAGGGACCCCGGGTCGAGACGGTGCTGCTCCATGGAGCGGCGCCAGGAGTCGAGGATCGGCGTCGGCACCGGCGCCTGCGGCAGGCGCGCGGCGTTCCTCAGGACACGGCTGACACAGTCCACATGGTCCTTCGAGTGTGCGGAAAGCATGGGGCCTCCGTTGCTCGGCATCTTGTTGTTGTGCCGCCCATTAAGCGCCCATCGGCGACCCTCGACAAGCGCCGGGCCGCCACAGCCGACGACTGAGACGGAGCGTCTCAGCGTCTCGCCGGGAACCCGTGCGCGATGACATGGGTTGTCTCGCCGGACGTCGCCCCGGCGGTCGCCGGCCTTCCCATGCCGGCGCTCTACGACGGGCCTTCCGGCCGCCACGCCGCAAACTGGCATCGGCCTTGCTCCAGCCACGGCGACGGCAGGGCGGACTGTCCGCTCCTCCCAACGCCCTGCCGCATACACCTACAAGAACAATCAGAGGTGAAGCATGCACGCTACGTCGTCCGACGATTTCTCCCTGTCTTCCCGGGTCGCGCTGGTGACCGGCGCCGGACGCGGCATCGGCCGGGGCATCGCCCTCGCCCTGGCGCGCGCCGGCGCCGACGTGGCGGTGGCCGACCTCGATCCGCAGGTCGCCGAGGAAACCGCCGCCGCGATCCTCAGCCTCGGTCGCCGCAGCCTGGCCCTTGGGGTCGACGTCAGCGACGGCGACAGCGTCCGGGCGATGGTCGAGCGGGTCGCCACGGAGTTCGGCCGGCTCGACGTGGCGGTGAACAATGCCGGGGTGATCAGCATCCGCAAGGTCGCCGAACTCAGCCTCGCCGACTGGGACCGGGTGATGAACGTCAACGCCCGCGGCGTGTTCCTCTGCTGCCAGGCCGAACTGCCGCTGATGCAGGCGCAGCGCTGGGGGCGGATCGTCAACCTGTCATCGATCGCCGGCAAGGTCGGTCTCCCCGACCTCGCCCACTACTGTGCCTCGAAGTTTGCCGTGATCGGTTTCAGCAATGCCCTGGCCAAGGAGGTCGCGCGCGACGGGGTGACGGTCAACGCGCTCTGCCCGGGAATCGTCGGCACCGGAATGTGGCGCGGCGAGGACGGCTTGTCGGGCCGCTGGCGGCAGGCCGGCGAAAGCGAGGCGCAGTCCTGGGAACGCCACCAGGCCAGCCTGCTGCCCCAGGGCGAGGCGCAGACCGTCGAAGACATGGGCCAGCTCGTCGTCTACCTGGCCTGCGCGCCGCACGTCACCGGCCAGGCCATCGCCGTCGACGGCGGATTCTCGCTATGACCCCGCCCTCGCCGATCGTCGGCATCATCGCCAACCCGGCCTCCGGTCGCGACCTGCGTCGCCTCACCGCCCATGCCGGGCTGCACTCCAGCACCGACAAGGCATCGGTGGTGCAACGCCTGCTCGCCGCCTTCGGCGCCACCGGCATCCGCCATGCGTTGCTGCCGCCGGACATGACCGGCATCGCCGCCGCCGTGCTCCGGGCCAGCCAGACCCGCCAGGCCCGCGACGGCCACTGGCCGTTCCTGGAGTTCCTCGACATGCCGCTGCGCCAGAGCGTCGAGGATACCCGCCTGGCGGCGCGGCGCATGGTCGAGCGCGGCGTGGCGCTGATCGCCGTGCTCGGCGGCGACGGCACGCACAAGGCAGTGGCCGCCGAGGTCGGCGACGTCCCCCTGCTGGCGCTGTCCACCGGGACCAACAACGCTTTCCCGGAGCTGCGCGAAGCCACCGGCGCGGGGCTCGCCGGCGGCCTCTGCGCCAGCAACCGGGTGCCGCCGGAGATCGGCCTGCGACGCAACAAGCGCCTGCTGGTGCGCGAGCCGCGCCGCGGGCTCTGCGAGTGGGCGCTGGTGGACGTCGCGGTGTCGCCGCAGCCGTTCATCGGCGCCCGCGCCATCAGTCGCGCCGAAGACCTCGCCGAAGTCTTCGTCAGCTTCGCCGAACCCCACGCCATCGGCCTTTCGGCGCTTTGCGGACTGTGGTCGCCGGTGAGCCGCGAGGAGCCCCACGGCGCCTGGATGCGCCTGCATCCGGACGCCCGCGAGAGCCTGCTGGTGCCGCTGGCGCCGGGCCTGCTGGTGGGCTGCGGGGTCTCTGCCGCCGGCTACCTGCAACCCGGCGTGGCCCACGCACCGAGCCTGTCCAGCGGGACCCTGGCGCTGGACGGAGAGCGCGAGATCGAGTTCAGCGCCACCGACCGCCCGAGCATCACCCTCGACCCTTCCGGCCCGTTCAGCGTCGATGTGCCGGCCACCCTCGCCTACGCCGCCCGCCATCGCCTGCTGGCCGGCCAGCGAACCCCGATGACCCCGTGAAGACAACCTGGAGAACAACAAGATGTCCACTCTGAGCACCGACCAACTGCTCCATGCCTACCGCGTGATGCGCACCATCCGCGCCTTCGAGGAACGCCTGCACGTCGAGTTCGCCACGGGCGAGATACCCGGCTTCGTCCACCTCTACGCCGGCGAGGAGGCCTCCGCCGCCGGCGTGATGGCGCACCTGCGCGACGACGACTGCATCGCCTCCACCCATCGCGGCCACGGCCACTGCATCGCCAAGGGCGTAGACGTGCACGGCATGATGGCGGAAATCTATGGCAAGAAGACCGGGGTCTGCCAGGGCAAGGGCGGCTCCATGCATATCGCCGACCTGGAGAAAGGCATGCTCGGCGCCAACGGAATCGTCGGCGCCGGCGCGCCGCTGGCCGCCGGCGCCGCGCTGGCGGCCAAGCTGAAAGGCAGCGATGCGGTGGCGGTGGCCTTCTTCGGCGATGGCGGCTCCAACGAAGGCGCGGTGTTCGAGGCGATGAACCTGGCCGCGGTGTGGAACCTGCCGTGCCTGTTCGTCGCCGAGAACAACGGCTATGCCGAGGCCACCGCGGCCAACTGGTCGGTGGCCTGCGACCACATCGCCGACCGCGCCGCCGGTTTCGGCATGCCCGGGGTGACCGTCGACGGCTTCGACTTCTTCGCCGTCCACGAGGCTGCCGGCGCCGCCATCGAGCGCGCCCGCGCCGGCGAGGGGCCGTCGCTGATCGAAGTCAAGCTGACCCGCTACTACGGACACTTCGAGGGCGACGCACAGACCTACCGCGATCCCGACGAAGTAAAGCACTACCGGGAAACCCGCGACTGCCTCAAGCAGTTCCGCGAACGCACCTGCCACGCCGGCCTGCTCTCCGCCAGCGACCTGGACGCCATCGACGCCGAGGTCGAGGCGCGCATCGAGGATGCCGTGCAGCGCGCGAAGAACGATCCCAAGCCGGAGCCGGACGACCTGCTGCGCGACGTCTACGTGTCCTATCCCTGAGCCGCCCGAAAACAAGAACGAGGAGAACCATCATGGCGAGAAAGATCAGCTACCAGCAGGCCATCAACGAGGCGCTGGCCCAGGAAATGCGCCGCGACCCGAGCGTCTTCATCATGGGCGAAGACAATGCCGGCGGCGCCGGCGCGCCCGGCGAGGACGACGCCTGGGGCGGCGTGCTGGGGGTCACCAAGGGCCTCTACCACCAGTTCCCCGGCCGTGTGCTGGATACCCCGTTGTCAGAGATCGGCTATGTCGGCGCCGCGGTCGGCGCCGCCACCCGCGGCATGCGCCCGGTGTGCGAACTGATGTTCGTCGACTTCGCCGGTTGCTGCCTGGACCAGATCCTCAACCAGGCCGCCAAGTTCCGCTACATGTTCGGCGGCAAGGCGGTCACCCCGCTGGTGATCCGTACCATGGTCGGCGCCGGCCTGCGCGCCGCCGCCCAGCATTCGCAGATGCTCACTTCGCTATGGACCCACATCCCCGGCCTCAAGGTGGTCTGCCCGTCGTCGCCCTACGACGCCAAGGGCCTGCTGGTCCAGGCGATCCGCGACAACGACCCGGTGATCTTCTGCGAGCACAAGCTGCTCTATTCGATGCAGGGCGAGGTACCCGAGGAGCTGTACAGCGTACCCTTCGGCGAGGCGAACTTCCTCCGCGACGGCGACGACGTCACCCTGGTGACCTACGGCCGCATGGTCCACCTGGCGCTGGACGCCGCCGCCAGCCTGGCGCGCCAGGGCATATCCTGCGAAGTACTGGACCTGCGCAGCACCAGCCCGCTGGACGAGGACAGCATTCTCGAAAGCGTGGAAAAGACCGGCCGCCTGGTGGTGGTCGACGAAGCCAACCCACGCTGCTCGATGGCCACCGACATCGCCGCGCTGGTCGCCGAACGGGCCTTCTCCGCGCTGCGCGCGCCGATCCGCCGGGTCACCGCGCCCCATACGCCGGTGCCTTTCTCCGACGCCCTGGAAGACCTCTACATCCCCGACGCGGCGAAGATCGAGGCAGCCGTGCGCCAGGCCCTGGAAGGGAGGGACGCGGCATGAGCCGGATCCATACACTGACCATGCCCAAGTGGGGCCTGTCGATGACCGAGGGTCGGGTGGACGCCTGGCTCAAGGAAGAGGGCGCGCATATCGAGAAAGGCGACGAGGTGCTCGACGTGGAGACCGACAAGATCTCCAGCAGCGTCGAGGCGCCCTTCTCGGGCGTGCTGCGGCGCAAGGTGGCGCGCGAGGACGAGACCCTGGCGGTCGGCGCGCTGCTCGGCGTGGTGGTCGAGGGCGAGGCGAGCGACGAGGAGATCGACGCACTGGTGCAACGCTTCCAGGCCGAATTCGTACCCGCCGACGAGGACGCTGGGGATAGCGGACCGGCACCGCGGAAAGTCGAGCTGGACGGGCGCCTCCTGCGCTATTTCGACCGCGGCGAGGGCGATCCGGCGCTACTGCTGATCCACGGTTTCGGTGGCGACCTGAACAACTGGTTGTTCAACCACGAGGCGCTGGCCGCCGAGCGGCGGGTGATCGCTCTAGACCTGCCGGGCCACGGCGAGTCCGGCAAGGCCCTGGTGCGCGGCGACCTCGATGAACTCAGCGGCAGCGTGCTGGCCCTGCTCGACCACCTCGACCTGGAACAGGTACACCTGGCCGGTCACTCCATGGGGGGAGCGGTGGCGCTGAACTGCGCGCGCCTGGCGCCGCAGCGGGTGCTGTCGCTGAGCCTGATCGGCAGCGCCGGCCTCGGCGAGGAGATCAACGGCGACTACCTGCGCGGCTTCGTCGAGGCGGCCAACCGCAACGCGTTGAAGCCGCAACTGGTGCAGTTGTTCTCCGACCCCGCGCTGGTCACCCGGCAGATGCTCGAGGACATGCTCCGCTACAAGCGCCTGGAAGGCGTCGATGCGGCCCTGCGCCAGTTGCTGGACAACCTGTTCGCCGACGGTCGCCAGCGCAACGACCTGCGTGCCGTGGCGAGCGAGGGCCGCCAGCCGGTCCTGGCGATCTGGGGCAGCGATGACGCGATCATCCCGGCGCGGCATGCCGAGGGCCTGCCAGCCCAGGTGGAGATCATTCCCGGACAGGCGCACATGGTGCAGATGGAAGCCGCCGAGCAGGTCAACCGCCTGCTGCTCGACTTCCTCCGCCAGCATTGAGGAGACGACCGACATGAACAGTTCCCCGCAAGCCAACGCGGCGATGCGCGCCGCCGTCTGGCACGGCCGCCACGATATCCGCGTGGAAGACGTGCCGCTCCCGGCCGAGCCGCCGCCCGGCTGGGTGCAGATCCGTGTGCACTGGTGCGGCATCTGCGGCTCCGACCTGCACGAATACCTGGCCGGCCCGGTATTCATCCCCGTGGAGGCGCCGCACCCGCTCACCGGCCTCAAGGATCAATGCATCCTCGGCCACGAGTTCAGCGGCGAAATCGTCCGCCTCGGCAACGGCGTGACCGGCTTCGCCGTCGGCCAGGCGGTCGCCGCAGACGCCTGCCAGCATTGCGGCACCTGCTACTACTGCCGGCATGGGCTGTACAACATCTGCGAGAACCTGGCCTTCACCGGGCTGATGAACAACGGCGCCTTCGCCGAATACGTCAACGTACCGGCCAACCTGCTCTACGCCCTGCCGGCCGGATTTCCCAGCGAGGCCGGCGCGCTGATCGAGCCGCTGGCGGTGGGCATGCACGCGGTGAAGAAGGCCGGCAGCCTGCTCGGGCAGAACGTGGTGGTGGTCGGCGCCGGCACCATCGGCCTGAGCACCATCATGTGCGCGCGCGCCGCCGGCGCGGCACAGGTGATCGCCCTGGAGATGTCCTCGGCGCGCAAGGCCAAGGCCCTGGAGGTCGGCGCCAGCCAGGTGCTCGACCCCTCGCGGTGCGACGCCCTAGGCGAAATCCGCGCCCTCACCGGCGGGCTTGGCGCCGACGTCAGCTTCGAATGCATCGGCAACAAGCACACCGCCAAGCTGGCCATCGATGCCATCCGCAAGGCCGGCAAATGCGTGCTTGTGGGAATCTTCGAGGAGCCCAGTGAATTCAATTTCTTCGAGCTGGTTTCCACCGAGAAGCAGTTGCTCGGGGCCCTCGCCTACAACGGCGAGTTCGCCGACGTGATCGCCTTCATAGCCGACGGCCGCCTCGACATCGCACCGCTGGTGACCGGTCGCATCGGCCTGGAAGAAATCGTCGAGCGCGGTTTCGAAGAGTTGGTGAACAACAAGGAGCACAACGTGAAGATCATCGTCTCGCCGGGCGGCTGACGCTTCAGCCCTTGTCGCGCTTGCGACACAGCCCCGCGGCCGGCGGGGCTTGCTTTACGAAACGCAGAGACGCGGGCGGAGGCTCAGAACCACTTGTCGTTGCGCTTGCGCCGCACCCTCAGCAGCGACGGCAGGATCAGCCCGGCGAACAGGCCGGCGCCGGCGATGCTGCCGCCGTAGACCATGTAGCGCATCAGCACCTGCTTGTTCTCGTCGCCCAGTTGCGCCTGCACCGCACGCAGGTCGGAGCGGGCCTTGCCGAGCTCGGCGTCCAGGTTGCTGCGCGCCGCCTGCAATTCGTCGATCAGCTTCTTGCGCGTGTCGAGGGTTTCCTGCATGCCCTGCACGCGGGTCTTCCAGGTGTCGTTGATGCCGTCCAGCTCGGCGGTCAGGGCGGCCACCTTCTGTTCCAGTTGCGGCAGGCGCTCGGCCTGGCCGGGAACCTCCTGCAAGTCGCGGCTGGGAATCCACACGGTGCTGCCGTTCTCGCCGCGCACCTGGCTGTAGTTGCCCTGGGTGCCAAGCAGCTCGACCTTCTGCCCGGAGGTGAGGGTGCCGACGATGCGATAGCCATCGGTGGGGCCGCTGCGCACGAAAGTGGTCAGGCTGTCGCTCACCCAGCGCGCGTTGCCGGTCGCCTCCTCGGCCTGCGCCGGGGCGCCGGCCGCCAGCAGGCCGCCGAGCAGGCAGGCTCCGATGACGCGGTTCTGGAACGGGGAAAGAGCGGCGGGGATGCGACGGGATAGGGACATGGCAATCTTCACATGGCGAGAGAACGAAACCCGCAAAGGGGAGCGAAAAAGCCGGCCAGTCGAATTGTTATGGACAAGCGCGCGACCGGGGCGGGGCTACCGCATGGCCAAGGGCCATGCGCCCGGCCCGGTTGGGCCGACGGCTGACAGACAGCGCTCGGGGCGATTGAGTTCACTCGTTTCCGCAGGAATGGATGGATGGTTGTAACAGCAGAATGCCAGGCCTGCCGACGGCCAGCGCTGCCCAGGCTGCGACCTGTCCGGATGATCCCCGGGGTACGACGGTATCTACGCCAAGGCAGAGGCTCCCTCGCCTGTACCACGTCCCACCGGTCGGATGGCGTGCTGCGATACAGCGGGCCCGTCAGGCGGCCAATCCGCAGGCGGTCACTCGCTCGCCATCGCCGCCAGGACGCGGCCGTCGCCGGCCCTTTCCATCATTCCTCTGCCAGGTGCCCGGCGAAGGTAGTGGCGCTGTAGCGCTCGCGGAACAGCCCCTTTTCCACCAGGCGCGGCACCACCTGTTCGAGGAACAGCCGCAGCGAGCCGACCGAGCCTCCCGGCGCGGCGATGAAACCGTCCATGGCGCCGGCGGCGGCCCAGTCGACGATCTGCTCGACGGCATCGTCCACCGTACCGATGACCTGCCAGTGCGCCGCGGAAACCACCTCGGGGCGCAGCAGCAACTGGTCCAGGCGTAACGTCTCGCGCTCGATCAGGCGCCGCAGCAGGTCGGTGTGGGTGCGGCTGCCGGGGTTGGCCACCGGCGGCGGCAGGTCGGCCGCGGAAATCGGCCGGTCCAGCGGCCAGTCGCTGAGGTCGAGGCCGAGCATCTGCCTGATCGTGGCGAACTTGCGCGCGCGGTCCAGGCGCGCGTGGGTCTGCATGAAGATTTCCCGCGCCTCCTCGCGGCTCTCCGCCAGGTACAGGCTGAAGCCCGGCAGCAGGCGCACGTCGCGCGGCGAGCGACCGTGGCGTTCGGCGCGGCGGGAAAGGTCGCGGCGCAGTTCCAGGGCAGCCTCCTTGTCCGGGGTCGGCGCGAACACCAGGTCGGCCACCGAGGCGGCGAAGTCGCGCCCGCTCTCGGAGGCGCCGGCCTGCACCAGGGGAATCCGCGCCTCGCCGAAGGCCGGCAGGTTGAGCGGTCCCTTGACCTTGAGGAATTCGCCGTCGTGGTCGACCGGGTGCACCCGGGAAACGTCGGCGTAGCGGCCGCTCTCGCGGTCGACCAGGAGTGCCTCGCGGGGGAAGCTGTCCCACAGGTCGTGCACCAGCCGGGTGAACTCGGCGGCGCGCGCGTAGCGCTGCTCCGCATCGGGCATCGCGTCCAGGCCGAAGTTCTCGTGGCCCTGCAGCGCGGTGACGATGTTCCAGCCGGCGCGGCCGTTGCTGATCCAGTGCAGCGATTGCAGCTGCCGGGCCACCACGTAGGGCGGATAGAACGTGGTGGAGACCGTCGACACCAGGCCGATCCGCGAGGTTTCGCGGGCGACCGCGGCAAGCAGTACGGTGGGATCCAGGCTGGCGAAGCCGGAGCCGGTCTCCAGCACGTCCAGTGGCAGGCTGCTGACGTCCGGGCGAAACACGAAGTCGAGGTGGGCGGCTTCGGAGCGCCTGGCGATGTCGACGGCGAAATCGCTGCCGAAGATGCCTTCGATATTGCTGTCGGGGCGCCGCCAGGCATCGCCGCTGAGCCAGGTGGGGGCCAGCGACATGCCGATGTGCAGGCGTTTCGGGGTACTCATCGTGCCAATCTCCTGTATGGGCTCTGGGGCTGGGCCGGCCCTGCGCGGGGCCGGCTTCTCGGGGCGCCTAGAAGGTGCCCTTGATGCCGATGCCGAGGGTCCGCGGCTGCGTCATGCTCGCCTCGATGCCGCCGATCCCCCGGTTTTCCTGCATGTAGGTGGGCGAGCGGTCGTCGAACACGTTCTTCACGTAGCCATAGAGCTGCACCTGGTCGTTGAAGCGGTAGCTGGCGCGGGCGTCGGTGAGGGTGTAGGCCTTGATCGAGTAGGCCTTGGTGTTGGCGGTGTCCGAGTAGTAGCCGTCCAGGTAGCGCACCTGGGCGTTCAGGTTGAGGCGCTCGGTGACGTCCCAGCTCGGTCCGAAGCTGAGGGTATAGCCCGGCGAGCGGGCGAACTCGTTGTGCTCGTAGCCGGTATTGCCGGACATCTCGTCGATCCGGGTGCGTAGCACGCCGGCGCTGGCCTTCAGCCGCAGGTCGTCGCGCAGGCGATAGTCGAGGTCCAGCTCCATGCCGTAGGCGTGGGCCTTCTCGGCGTTGATGGTGTACGACTGCGCCACCCCCGGCGAAACCACCACCGGGATGTTGTACTGGGCGTCCTTGAAATCCATGAAGAACAGGTTGCCGTTCAGCAGCAGGCGGCCGTCGAGCAGGCTGGCGCGGGTGAACAGTTCGTAGTTCCAGATGGTTTCTTCCTTGAAGTAGGCCCAGTTGCGGGTGGTCAGGTTGAGCGACACGCCGCCGGGGTTGTAGCCGCGGCTGACCAGGCCGCCGACGGTCCAGTCCGGGGTCGCGGCGAAGGCCAGGGAGACTTTCGGCAGGAAGGCCGAGAAGGTCTTCTGGTAGTCCAGCGGACGCGGCGCCAGCACCGAGTTGCCGCTGCGCTCGATGCGATCCTCCTGGTAGCGCAGGCCGGTGGTCAGGGTCCAGCGGTCGCTCAGGCGGTAGTTCAGCTCGCCGAACACGCCGAGGTTCTTCTTCGTGTCGTCGAAGGCCGACAGCCCGCGCAGGTGCAGTGTCTCGTCGGTGCGGGTGCGGGCGTAGTAGACCCCGCCCATGCCACTGATCCGGTCCTCCTGCTCGCCGAAGCTGACCCGCGATTCGTTGGAGGCGTTCTTCTGGCGGATGTCGGCGTCGCCCTCGCCGCCCGCGCCGGTGGTGCGGTGCACCGAGGACAGCGAGTACTGCGCCTGGTTGAACAGGCGGATGCCGTTGTCGAGGTCATAGGCGACGTCAAGGATGCTGGTGTTGGTGTCCTGCTCCCAGCTGGGCATGGTGGTCGAGCGATGGTCGAGCTTGTCGAACGGGCGGGTCGCCGCTTCCTGGGTCGGGCGGTTGCTGTCGTTGTGGGAGAAGGTGAACTTGCTCTCCAGGCCCGGAATTCCGCTGGGCAGCCAGAGCAGCTTGGCGCGCGCGTTGAGGGCGCGGAAGTCCTGGTCGGTGCCGCTGTCCTGGAACTTCGGGTTGTCGTAGTCGATGAAGGTGTCGCGACCCGCGTAGTCCACCGCCAGGCGCCCGGCGAAGTCCTGCGCCAGCGGGCCGGACACTGCGATCGAGCTGCGCCGCGAATGGTAGCTGCCGATCTCCGCCTGGTAGGCAGCCTCGGGGCTGAAGGTCGGGTCCTTGGTGTTGACGATGATCGCCCCGGCGATGGCGTTGGCGCCCTGGGAGGTGGTCTGCGGGCCGCGGAACACCTCGATGCTGTCGACGTCCCAGACCGAGGTCGCGCCGAAGAACATCTCGTTGTAGTTCAGGTAGTGGCCATCGAGGTTGATCGTCGCCCGCGGCACTGTGCCGCCCCAGAACACGTTCTGCCCGTTGTTCGGGCCCTGGGTGTCCTGGCCGCGGATGATCGGCGCGCCCACCGAGTCGGTGTAGACCACGTTGGGACTGCCATTGATCACCTCGGCGACCGAGGCGTTGCCGGTCTGCTTGCGGTCGATGTCGCGGGCGCTGGTGAGCGATACCGAGGACGCCGTGTCCTTCAGCGAGCGTTCACGTTTCTCGCCGGTCACGACCAGCGCCTCGAGGGCGGCGGGTTCGTCCTCGGCGGGCGGGTTTTCCCGGGCCAGTGCCGATGGCGAGGCGAGCAGGGTGGACAGCGTGACGACGCCGATTCCCCGGTTGAGCGTGCGGTGCGTGCGGGCGTTCAAGGATCTTCTCCAAATGGGAATGACTCTCTTTTCCATTCAGACTATCACGCCACCAGATCATTCCTCAATGGGGAATAGATTCCTCATTGCGAAATATGAAATCTCCTACGCCCGTCCCTTCCGCGGCGCCCCACCGCCCCGGGGAATCGGTATCATGGGCGCCGCCCGCGCCACCGCAGCGCGGACCGAAGCCTATGGATCAACCGTGGTGAGGAGACCGAGCCGTTGAATACTTCGCAGCCCCCGGCGGACGAGATGCCGGACGCCCCGGGCGAAAAGCGCTCCGGCACCATCCAGTCGGTGTCCATCGCCGCGCGCTTCCTGAAGACCCTGGCCAACGCCGAAGGCGAACTGGCCCTCGGCGAAGTGGCCCGGCGCACCGGCACCGGCGGCTCCACCGCGCACCGCTACCTGCAGAGCCTGGTGAAGGAAGGCCTGGCCCGCCAGGACCCGCTCAGCGGTCTCTACGACCTCGGGCCGGCGGCGCTGAGCATCGGCATAGGCGCGCTGAAGCGGATCGACGCGGTGGATATCGCCGCCCGCCACATGAAGGCCCTGGCCCAACGGCATGCCGCCAGCGGCGGGGTGGCGATCTGGACCGAGCGCGGCCCGACCCTGGTGCGCTGGTACCGCAGCGCCTATTTCTCGATCAACCCGCTGGCCCTGGGCGATATCCTGCCCATCGACAATACCGCTTGCGGCCTGGTGTTCCAGGCCTTCCTGCCGAAGGCCGTGGTCGACGCCGCGCGCAAGCAGCAACCGGCGCACTTCCGCGGCAGCCCGCCGAGCCGCGCGCTGCTCGACGAGGTGCGTGAGCGCTGCTGGGCCGAACTGACCAGCCACCTGCTGTCGAATGTCACCGGCCAGGCGGCGCCGGTGTTCGACGCCCAGCAGGAGATCGTCTGCGCCATGACCACGGTGGCCGATCTCGGCCAGTTGCAGTCGGCGGAAGACCGCGACGCGCTGTTCCACGAGGCGCTGCAGGTCAACCAGTCCACCGGTGGCCTGGTCCTCCACCCCGGCATGCGGCCGCCGCCGCGCTGAGCCACCTCAGCCCGGCGCGTCGGCGGCGATCCCGCGCGGCACCAGCAGCGGCGTGCCGCTGACCGGGTCGGCGATGATCAACGAGCGCAAGCCGAACACCTCCTCCACCAGACGCTCGGTGAAGATATGCGCCGGCGCGCCCTCGGCGAGGATCGCGCCGTCACGCATGGCGATCAGGTGCGAGGCATAGCGGCAGGCCTGGTTGAGGTCGTGCAGCACGGCGACGATGGTGCGCCCCTGGCGATTCAGCTCGGCGAGCAGTTCGAGCAATTCGATCTGGTGGACGATATCCAGGTAGGTGGTTGGCTCGTCGAGCAGCAGCAACGGGGTTTCCTGCGCCAGCACCATGGCGATCCACACGCGTTGCCGCTGGCCGCCGGAGAGCGCATCGAGCGGTCGCTCGGCCAGGCCGTCGACCCGCGTGGCGCGTAACGCCGCCGCTACCGCGCGCTCATCCGCCGGCGACCACTGGCGCAGGAACGACTGGTGCGGATAGCGCCCGCGCGCCACCAGCTCGGCCACCGTGATGCCATCCGGCGCCAGCGCGCTCTGCGGCAGCAGGCCGAGACGCCGCGCCACTTCCCGTCCCGGCAGGCTGTGGATATCCCTGCCGTCCAGCACCACCCGGCCCTCGGCCGGCGCCAACAGGCGCGACAATGCCGCCAGCAGGGTCGACTTGCCGCAGGCGTTGGGCCCGACGATCACACTGAACGAACCCTCGGGGATGGCCAGCGAGAGATTCCGCGAAACGGTCCGCGCGTCGCGACGCAAGGTCACGGCGTCCGCGTGCAGGCGATGGGTCATGGGAGGTTCCTGGATGAGATGGCTCGAATATGTGGAATCGATTCTACATTATGGAATAGACTGCATGAGAAGCATTATCATATGAATCCGTCCGCCCGGCTTCCCCTACAGCGAAAACAGCCTTCATGCCGACCCGCCGCCGCTCCGCCCTGCCATTACTCGCCCTCGCCCTGAGCCTGTTCGCCACCCTCGCCGCGGCCGGGGAGCCGAAGCCGGCGCGGATCGTCTCCACCACCCCGAGCGTCACCGGCATCCTGCTGGCGATGGACGCACCGCTGATGGCCAGCGCCGCCACCACGCCAAGTCGCCTGACCGACGCCAAGGGCTTCTTCTCGCAATGGGCGAAGGTCGCCGACCAACGTGGCGTCGAGGTGCTCTACCGCAACCTGCGCTTCGACATCGAAGCGGTGATCGCCCAGGATCCGGACCTGCTGGTCGCCTCCGCCACCGGCGCCGACAGCGCCGCGCCATACCGTGCGGAGCTGGAGGCGCAGGGTGTACCGACGCTGGTGGTCGACTACTCGAAACACAGCTGGCAGGAACTGGCTACCGAGCTGGGCCGGCACACCGGCCTGGAACGCCAGGCGCAGGCCGCCATCCAGCGCTTCGACGCCTACACCGCCGAAGTCGCCGCGGCCATCGCGCCGCCGCAGGGCCCGGTCAGCGTGGTCGGCTACAACATCGCCGGCAGCTATTCCATCGGCCGCCAGGCCAGCCCCCAGGCACGCCTGCTCGAGGCCCTCGGCTTCCAGGTGGCGGAACTGCCGGAGGCGCTGGCGGGCAAGGTGACGCGCGCCTCGGACTTCCAGTTCATCTCGCGGGAAAACCTGCCCGCCGCCATCGCCGGCGACAGCGTGTTCCTGCTCGGCGCCAGCGACGACGACGTGCAGGCGTTCCTCGCCGACCCGGTGCTGGCCAACCTGTCGGCGGTCCGCGAAAAGCGCGTGTACGCCCTGGGCCCCAGTTCCTTCCGCATCGACTACTACTCGGGACGGCAGATGATCGACAACGTCGCCCGCCATTTCCGCTGAGCCATGCGCCCGTTCGCCGGAAGTCCGCTCATGCAGGCGTCCCCGATGCGCCGCCGGCGCCTGCGCGCCTGGGGCCTACTCGCCGGCGCGCTGCTGCTCGCGCTGGCGGCCCTGGCCAGCCTGGCGCTGGGCTCGCGGCCGGTGCCCCTGGCGGTCACCCTGGACGCCCTGCAAGCCGTCGATCCGCACGATGATCGCCACCTGGTGGTACGCGAACTGCGCCTGCCACGCACCCTGGTGGCGCTGCTGGCCGGCGCGGCGCTGGGAGTGGCCGGCGCGCTGATGCAGGCGCTGACGCGCAATCCGCTGGCCGAACCCGGCCTGCTGGGGATCAACGCCGGCGCGGCGCTGGCGGTGATCGTCGGGGTCGCGCTGTTCGACCTGGCGAGCATGGGCCAGTACCTCGGTTGCGCCTTCCTCGGCGCCGGCCTGGCCGGCATCGCCGTATTCCTTCTCGGCCAGGCCCGCGAGACCGGCACCAACCCGGTGCGCCTGGTGCTGGCGGGTGCCGGCTTGTCAGTGATGCTCGCCTCGCTGACCGGGATCATCGTGCTGAACGCCCCGCCGGAAGTCTTCGACCGCTTCCGCCACTGGGCCGCCGGCTCGCTTTCCGGCAGCGGCTTCGCCCTGCTCGGATGGCCGGGCCTGGCCATCGGCGCCGGGCTGGCCGCCGCCTTCGCCCTCGCCGCCAGGCTCAATGCCCTGGCCCTGGGCCAGGAGATCGGCCGGGCGCTCGGCGTCGACCTGCGCCTGACCTGGCTGCTCGCCTGCCTGGCGGTGATGCTGCTGGCCGGCGCGGCGACCGCCCTGGCCGGGCCGATCGCCTTCGTCGGCCTGGTCGCCCCACACCTCGCGCGACTGCTGGCCGGACCGGACCAGCGCTGGATCCTGCCTTTCTCGGCGCTGATCGCCGCCGGCCTGCTGCTCGGCGCCGACATCCTCGGGCGGCTGCTGGCGGCGCCGGCGGAGATCGCCGCCGGAATCGTCGCTTTGCTGCTCGGCGGACCGGCCTTCATCGTCCTGGTCAGGCGCTTCCGCCTGAGCCGCCTGTGAACGGTCTCCATGCCCTGCGCCTGGGCTCCCTGTCGCTGCGTTGGCGGCCACGGGCGGCGCTGGCCTGCCTGGTCCTCGCGGGGGTCGGACTGGCGCTGGCGGCGGCGCTGCTGGGGACCGGCAGCCTGGCGCTGGGCCCGGCAGAGGTGTTCGCCAGCCTGCTCGGCCAGGGCCAGGACCCCACCGCCCAGCGCATCGTCCAGCGCGTACGCCTGCCACGGGTGCTCACCGCCTGCCTGGTCGGCGCCGCGCTGGGCATGGCCGGGGCGATCTTCCAGTCGATCTCGCGCAATCCGCTGGGCTCGCCCGACGTCATCGGTTTCACCACCGGCGCCGCCAGCGGCGCCATCGTGCAGATCATCCTGTTCGATGCCGGCCCGCTGGCCACCTCGCTGGCGGCGCTGGCCGCCGGCCTCTGCACGGCGCTGGCGGTGGTGCTGCTGGCGCGCCGGGGCGCCACCGCCGGCGGCTACCGCCTGGTGCTGGTGGGCATCGGTGTCGGCGCCAGCCTGTCGGGCCTGAACAGCCTGCTGCTGGTCACCGGCAACCTCGACCAGGCGATGTATGCCCAGCTCTGGCTGGCCGGCTCGCTGAACACCCGGACCTGGTCGCACGTCGTCCCGGCAGCGCTGGGCCTGCTCGCCAGCGTGCCGCTGGCGCTGTACCACGGTCGTCGCCTGGAAGTGCTGGAGCTGGGCGATGCCAGCGCCGCCCAGCTCGGCGTGGCGGTGGAGCGCGTGCGCTTGCAGATGGTCCTGGTCGCCGTCGGCATGACCGCCATCGCCACCGCCGCGGCCGGCCCCATCGCCTTCATCGCCCTGGCCGGCCCGCAACTGGCCCGGCGCCTGACCCACTCGGCCGGGGTGCCGTTGCTGTCCGGCGCATTGATGGGCGCGGTCCTGCTGCTGGCCGCCGACCTGCTCGGCCAGCGCCTGGCATACGTCGCCAACCTGCCGATCGGCCTGATGACCGGCCTGCTCGGCGGTTTCTACCTGCTCTGGCTACTGCTGCGCAGCCGCCGGATCTGAAGCCCCGGCCTCAACGACCGCCCAGGCTGCCGCCGCCGTCGACACCGATCACCTGGCCGGTGACGAACGAAGCGCCCTCGCTGAGCAGGAACTCGATCAGCGCGGCCACTTCGTCCGGCCGCCCGAGCCGCTGCATGGGGATGGTCGAGAGAATCCGCCGTTCCTCCTCGCCGCCGACCGGGCGGGTCTGGCGGAACAGCTCGGTCTCGATCGGCCCGGGCGCCACCGCGTTGACCGTGATGCCCAGCGGCGCCAGCTCCAGCGCCCAGGTGCGAGTCACCCCGACCAGCGCGCTCTTCGCCGCGGCGTAGGCGGTGCGTTCGCGGGCGCCGTGGATCGCCCGGCTGCACAGGTTGACGATGCGGCCCGCCGGCGAACGCTTGAGCCCCGGCAGGCAGGCCTGGGCAAGCTGCACGGCGACCCGCACGTTGAGGTCGAAGACCTGTTGCAGAGCGGCCAGGTCGAGGTTCTCCAGGCTTTGCGGCAAGGCGATCCCGGCGTTGTTGACCAAGGCATCCACGGCGCTTTCCGAGAGCAATCCGCGCAGCGTCTCGGCGGTTTGCGCAGGATCGGCCAGGTCGCAGCACAGCAGACGTCCAGGAAAGTCGTCGCTGGCATGGCGGGCGATGCCCACTACACTCCAGCCGGAGGCCGCCAAGCGCCTGGCCAGGGCCAGGCCGATGCCACGGGTGGCGCCGGTGACCAGCGCGGTACGATGATTCGTCATGACGATTCCCCTGTGTGAAATGGTCCCCCCGACGCCGCACCTTACGCCTCGCCGGCGGCCGGCGACAGCCCGCGGACTTTCTCCGACGCCGCGCTTCGGCGAACATGGCGCGCATCATCCCCCTTCGCGAGAGGTCGCGGTGTTTTCCTCAGAACGTCTGAAAGGCATAGACGTCTTCGTCTGCGTCGCCGAAGCCGGCAGCTTCAGCGCGGCGGCGGAGCGACTGCACCTGACCGCCTCGGCGGTGAGCAAGGCCATTGCCCGGCTGGAAGACCGCCTCGGCCTGCGCCTGTTCGAGAGGACCACTCGTCGACTGGCGCTGACCGACGCCGGCACGACGTTCTACCGCACCTGTTCGCGTGTGCTCGGCGACCTCGAAGAGTCCGAGCTGGCGCTGCACGCCGAGCACCACCAGACAGGCGGACGCATCCGTCTCGACCTGCCTGCTTCCTACGGGCGCCTGCACGTGCTACCGGTGGTGCTCGACTTCGCCAGGCGCCACGCGCTGCTCGTGCCACATATCTCCTTCAGCGACGACTTCGTCGACCCCGTCAGCCAGGGCATCGATATCCTGGTGCGCATAGGCGGTCCGGATATCTGGCCGGAAACCCTCGGTCACCGCTACCTCGGCGCACAGCGCCTGGTGTTCTGTGCCGCGCCGGCCTACCTCGCCGCACACGGCGAGCCCCGCGATGTGGAAGAGCTGGCCGCTCACGACTGCGTGCTGTACGGCCAGGGCGATGGCCTGACCACCCCCTGGAACTTCCCGGGACACCAGCCAGGCGAGCTGGAACGACGGGTGATGCCGACGCGGATCGCGATAGGCGATGGCGAGGGCGTGGTGCAGGCACTGCTTGCCAGCCACGGCATCGGCCAATTGCCGACCTGGCTAGTCAGCCGGCATCTGGAGAGCGGGCGCCTGCGCGAAGTCCTGCCACAACTGGCCAGCGACGGCCTATCGATCAACCTGGCCTGGCAGAAGCGACGTGAAAACCTGCCCAAGGTCGGCGCCCTGCTCGACGTGCTTGGCCGCAGCCTCATCCCCTCCGGCCACATCTTGGGCAATTAATGAATCTGATTCCTCGCATAGAGGAAAAAACGCCAGGGATAGGAATTCGGAGAATCAATAGCATGGCGGCCTTCCATTCGAGGAATGCCGCTTCCATGACTGTCTTCGCCAGCCCCGTTCCGGCCGCCGCCCCTCGCTCCACACTGAGCGTCGCGATCCTGGCCTTCTCCGCGTTTCTCATCGTTACCACCGAATTTCTCATCGTCGGCCTGTTGCCGAGCCTGGCCCGCGACCTGCAGATATCCATCTCCGCGGCAGGCCGGCTGGTGACCCTGTTCGCCTTTACCGTGATGCTCTTCGGGCCGCCGCTGACCGCCGTGCTCGCCCACCTGCCACGCAAGCCGCTGTTCGTCGCCATCCTGCTGGTGTTCGCCCTGTCCAACGGCCTCGCCGCGCTCTCGACCGACCTCAGGCTGCTCGCCGTCGCCCGCTTCGTGCCGGCGCTGATGCTGCCGGTGTTCTGGGGCACCGCCAGCGAAACGGCAGCGCAACTGGCCGGTACCGAGCGCGCCGGGCAGGCCATCGCCAGGGTCTACCTGGGCATTTCCTGCGCGCTCCTGCTGGGCATTCCGCTCGGCACCCTGGCCGCCAACGGCATCGGCTGGCGCGGCGCCTTCTGGATACTCGCCGGGCTGTCGCTGCTGATGGCCGTCGCCCTCGTCCTGTTCATGCCCGCCGTGGACCGTGGCGAACGTCTCGATCTGCGCCGGCAGGCGCGGATATTCGGCGAACCGCTGTTCCTCGCCAATGTCGCGCTGTCGGTGCTGGTGTTCAGTGCCATGTTCGTTTCATACACCTACCTGGCCGATATCCTCGAACGTATCGCCGGGATCACTCCGGCGCGGATCGGCTGGTGGCTGATGGGCTTCGGCGCGGTAGGCCTGTTCGGCAACTGGCTCGGCGGCAGGCTGGTCGACCGCTCGCCGCTGCGCGCCACCGCACTGTTCCTCGTCCTGCTCGCGCTCGGCATGGCCGCCAGCGTCCCCCTGGCCGGCCAGCCGCTCCTGTTCTGCCTCGCACTGGCGCTTTGGGGCGTGGCCAATACCGCGCTCTATCCGGTTTGCCAGGTGCGCGTGATGCGCTCGGTGCAGCATGCCCAGGCGCTGGCCGCGACCAGCAACGTCGCCGCCGCCAATGCCGGGATCGGCCTCGGCGCGCTACTTGGCGGAGAGACCATCGCGACTCTCGGCCTGGAACGAATCGGCTTCGTCGCAGCGGCCCTCGCCGTACTCGGTCTGGCGCTGCTCCCCGTCGTCGCGCGCCTGGCGCGACGACGCTGACGCCAGCGTCCTACCCCGCGCCAGGCGCAGGGCCGTCCAGCCGACAGGCGTCGTGCAGCAGGTCCAGGTGCTGCTGGCAGAAATCCAGGTAGCACCTGACGATCGTCGACGGATGCCGGTGCGACGGATAGAGCAAGTGGATCTCCTGCTCCGGCAAGGGGTGCTCAGGCAGCAACTCGATCAGTTGCCCCGCACGCACCGCGGCGGCAGCCATGAACGGTGGTAGCTCGGTGACCAGTTCGGCATCCAGGGCGCGGGCACGCAGATGCGCGTAGTCATTGGTCGCCAGCACGATCCGCGGCTTGACCGCTTGGCCACCGAGCAGCCAGGCGCCCTCGCCGCTGCCGCCCGGGTACCACATGCCGACCGGGAAACGGCGCAGGTCGTCCAGCGTTTCCATTCCGCCCTCGCGTTCAAGCAGGCGCGGGCTACCCACCAGAACGTGGCGATAGGCGAAGAGGCGGCGCGCCACCATCGCCTCATGGGCAACCGCGCCGACCCGAAGGGCCACGTCGACCCCATCCTCGACGAGATCGATGCGCCGCTCGGAGGTGAACACCTGCACGCGGATATCCGGATAGCGCCGCTGGAACACCCCCAGCAGCTCCCACCAGGGTTCGAAGCCGGGCGGCAACGACAACCGCAGGCGTCCCTTCAGACGCGCCTGGTCCGACGCCAGGGCCTGCTCCGCCTCGTGCAGTATCTCGACACCGCGCGCGGCGTTCTCGTAGAGACGCATGCCCGCCTCGGTCAGCCGCGTGCCGCGGACCGAACGCTCGAGCAGTTGCACGGCGAGCTGGTGCTCCAGCTCGCGGACCCGTCGGCTGAGCGTCGGCAGCGGTATCTCAAGGCGTGCGGCTGCAGCCGACAGGCTGCCCGCCTGAACGACGCCGACGAACATACGGAGCGCATTGAGGTCCATGCATCCCTCTCATGAATGATAGATAAACTCTCTATCCTGTAAGTTTTATACCGAATTCGAAAGGAGGAAAGTCGGACTCGCCCACCATCGACGGTGGCCCACCACGGAGATACCGACCATGACCATCCAGTCCATCCTGCAATCCTACGAGACCGCCCTCAACGCCAACGACATCGACGCCATCCTCGATCTCTACGGCGAAGCGCCGGTATTCATGCCGCAGCACGCCCCGGCCCTGGTCGGCCGCGAGGCAGTCCGCGCCGGCTACCAGCAAGTGTTCGCCAGCATCAAGTTGCAGATCCGCTTCGACATCCACGAGGTCGAGGTCATCGGCGACTGGGCCTGGGCCCGCACCAGTTCGGCCGGCCGCACCCGCCTCCTGGTCGAAGACGTGGAAATCGCGGAGGGCAACAACGAGCTGTTCGTGTTCCGGCGCGAACACGGCCACTGGAAGATCCACCGCTATCTCTTCGCCACCAACCAACCGCGCGCCTGAGGAGCCACCGACATGAAAGCCTACGTCATCGAACAGCCTGGCGGCCCGGAAGTCCTGCGCCTGCACGACATCGCCTCGCCCGAACCGAACGCCAACGAAGTACGGATACGCGTGCGTGCCTTCGGCCTGAACCGCGCCGAACTCTACCGGCGCGCCGGCAAGATGGGGCCGATCGCCGGGCCGGTGGTACCCGGTATCGAAGCGGTCGGCGAAGTCCTTCAGGACCCGGCCGGGCAATTCCGGGTCGGCCAGCGGGTCGCCACCGCGATGGGCGGCATGCAGTTCAGCCGCAACGGCAGCTACGCGGAAGAGGTCACGGTCCTGCGCAGCAACGTGGTGGCCTTGCCGGACAGCGAACTGTCCTGGGAAGAGCTGGCGGCGCTGCCACAGGCCTACCTGACCGTATGGGGCGCCCTGGATCGCAGCCTGGCGATCCAGCCTGGGCAGACCCTGCTGGTACGCGGCGCCACCTCTTCGGTCGGCCTAGCCGCCCTGACCTACGCCAAGGCACGCGGCCTGCGGGTGCTAGCCAGTACCCGCAGCGCGGAGCACACGGCGCGCCTGCGGCAGTTGGGCGCCGACCAGGTGTTCATCGACGACGGCGAACTCTGCGCGTCGATACTCGCGGCGGCGCCGGAAGGCGTGGACGCCGCGCTCGAGGTGGTCGGCGCGCCAACCCTGCGCGACAGCGTCCGCTGCCTGCGCCCGTTCGGCTCGGTGTGCGTGATCGGTCTGCTCGGCGGCCCTCCGTTGCTCGAACAGTTCCAGTTGATGCAGGACCTGCCCGGCGCGACCCGCCTGAGCTTCTTCCCCAGCGGCCTGCTCGGAGGCGCGTATATGGACCTGGGCGAGTCGCCACTGGGCTGGGTGGTGCGGGAACGGACCGCCGGCCGCCTGCCCTCTCTGCTCTCCGCCGCCTTCGACTTCGACGACCTGCCCCGCGCCCACAGCCTCATGGAGGCCAATCGCGCGTTCGGCAAGTTCGTCGTCCGTGTCTAGAGGAGAACCGACCATGCTCCGTATTCCCCTTGCCCGACTGGCGCTTCCGTTCCTGTTCGCCAGCCTCTCGCCGTTCGCGGCGCACACCGCCACAGCGGCCCCGGATACCAACGTCGAGACTGCCGTCACCCGGCAGTTGGAACGCTATGAACAGGCACTGAATGCCTCCGACGTCGACGCGGTGATGAAGCTCTATGCCCGCGACCCGGTGTTCATGCCGCAACACAGCCTGCCCGCGGTAGGCCGCGAGGCGGTACGCGCGGCCTACCGGCAGGTGTTCGCGAAGATCCGCCTGGACATCGACTTCAGCATCGACGAGATCCGTCCGCTGGGCCCGGACTGGGCCTTCGCCCGGACCCGCTCCAACGGCACGGTGAAAGTGCTCGGCGTCGACGCTCCCGCAGGCGCCGAGGCCAACCAGGAGGTGTTCCTCCTGCACCGCGAAAACGACGGCCAATGGCGCTTCGCGCGCTACATCTTCAGCACTACCAACCCTCCCCGGCAGCCCTGAGGCCGGGCCTGGCCGGGAACGGTCGCGACACGCCGGCCGGACAGCGCCGCCACCGGCCAAGTTGGTACACTGGCGCTTCCGGCGCCGGGCTAAGGTCCGCCCCCGTCGCAGCAAGCAGAGAACAAGAGGAACGATGATGAGCGTCGCTAACGGTCTCCCCGTCTCCATTCGCCAGGCGGTGACAGCATGATCGAGGTCACCGAGGTTTCCATCGCCGAGCTGCGTGACGCGCTCGAGTCCGGTCGTACCACGGCGGTCGAACTGGTCCAGGCCTACCTGGCGCGGATCGACGCCTACGATGCACCCGGCACGCCCACCGCGCTGAACGCGGTGGTGGTGCGCAATCCCGATGCGCTGGCCGAAGCGCAGGCCTCCGACGCCCGCCGGGCGCGTGGCGAGCCCCTCGGTCCGCTGGACGGCATTCCCTACACCGCCAAGGACAGCTACCTGGTCAAGGGCCTCACCGCGGCTTCCGGCAGCCCGGCGTTCAAGGACCTGGTGGCCCAGCGCGATGCCTTCACCGTCGAGCGCCTGCGCGCCGCCGGGGCGATCTGCCTGGGCAAGACCAACATGCCGCCCATGGCCAACGGCGGCATGCAGCGCGGCGTCTACGGCCGCGCGGAGAGCCCGTACAATGCCGCCTACCTCACCGCGCCCTTCGCCTCGGGGTCCTCCAATGGCGCCGGCACCGCCACCGCGGCCAGCTTCGCCGCCTTCGGCCTGGCCGAGGAAACCTGGTCGAGCGGGCGCGGCCCGGCGTCGAACAACGGCCTGTGCGCCTACACCCCTTCGCGCGGGGTGATCTCGGTGCGCGGCAACTGGCCGCTGACGCCGACCATGGACGTGGTGGTGCCCTATGCGCGGAGCATGGCCGACCTGCTGGAAATCCTCGACGTAGTGGTCGCCGACGATCCCGATACCCGCGGCGACCTCTGGCGCATGCAGCCCTGGGTGCCGATCCCCAAGGCCTCCGAGGTACGCCCGGCGAGCTACCCGGCCCTGGCCGCAGGCGCCGAGGCCCTGGCCGGCAAGCGCTTCGGCGTGCCGCGCATGTTCATCAACGCCGACCCCGATGCGGGCACCAGCGAGTCCCCCGGGATCGGCGGCCCGACCGGCCAGCGCATCCATACCCGGCCCTCGGTCATCGCCCTCTGGGAACAGGCGCGCAAGGCCCTGGAAGCCGCCGGCGCCGAAGTGATCGAGGTGGACTTCCCGCTGGTGTCGAACTGCGAAGGCGACCGACCCGGCGCGCCCACCGTGTTCAACCGCGGCCTGGTGTCGAAGGAATTCCTCCACGACGAGCTGTGGGAACTCTCGGCCTGGGGCTTCGACGACTTCCTGCGCGCCAATGGCGATCCGAAGCTGAACCGCCTGGCGGATGTCGACGGCCCGCAGATCTTCCCCCACGACCCCGGCACCCTGCCCAACCGCGAGGGCGACCTGGCCGCCGGCATGGACGAATACGTGCGGATGGCCGAGCGCGGCATAAAGCCCTGGGACCGGATCGCGACCCTCCCCGATGGCCTGCGCGGCCTCGAGGAAACCCGGCGGATCGACCTCGAGGAGTGGATGCGACGCCTGCGCCTGGACGCCGTGCTCTTCCCCACCGTCGCCGACGTCGGCCCGGCGGACGCCGACGTCAACCCGGCCTCGGCCGACATCGCCTGGAGCAACGGTGTCTGGGTCGCCAACGGCAACCTCGCCATCCGCCACCTCGGCGTGCCGACGGTCACCGTACCGATGGGGGTGATGGCCGACATCGGCATGCCGGTGGGCCTGACCTTCGCCGGCCGCGCCTACGACGACTCGGCGCTGCTGCGCTTCGCCGCGGCCTTCGAGTCGACCGGCTCGCGGCGTATCGTGCCGCCGCGTACTCCACCGCTGGCAAGCAAGTGAAAGGCGCGGGCGGAAGGCTTCGCGTCTTGCGCCCACGCTCTTCCGTTCAAGGGAGTTATCGATGCAGCGACTCTTCGTCTACGGCAGCCTCGGCCCCGGCCGTCCCAACGAACACCTGATGCAGAAGATCGGCGGGCAATGGCAGGCGGCCAGCCTCCGCGGTCGCCTGCTGGAAAAGGGCTGGGGCGCCGGGATGGGCTTTCCGGGCCTGGCGATCGACGCCGACGGCGAGGAAATCCACGGCCATGTGTTCGTCTCCGACCGCCTCGCCGAGCACTGGCCCGCGCTGGATGAATTCGAAGGCACCGAATACCGGCGCGTGGCGACCCGGGTAACGCTGGCCGACGGCGCCCAGGTCGATGCCTACGTCTACGCCCTGCGCGACTGAGCGCTTGCCGGCGGCCTAGGGATTCGCACGCAAACCGCGCAGGGTCTTCGCGAGGACCCCGACCGCCGCCTCCAGCTCGTCCGTGGTGTAGGCGGCGAAGCCCATCAGGAAACCCGCTCGCGGTGGCGCGGCGAGATGCAGGGCGCTGAGCCCGACCAGCTCGACACCGGCGCGGTATGCCGCCGCGATGGCGCGCGTTTCGTCGATTCCCGCGCAAAGCAGCCCGGGCATCTGTAGCCCGCCGGCCGGCACGCGCGGCTCGACCAGGCCGCCCAGACGCTTGCCCACCCGCTCCGCGAGGAATCCCAGGCGCTCGCCGTAGAGATTGCGCATGCCGCGCACATAGGCGCCGAAATGGCCGCCGGCGATGAAGCGCGCCAGGGTCAGTTGCGCCAGCGAGGCGTTGTGCCCGTCCTGCAGGGAGCGGGCGACGGTCATCGGTGCCACCAGCGCCGGCGGCAGGACCATGTAGCCGATGCGCAGGCCGGGAAACAGCGACTTGGTGAACGTGCCGATGTAGAGCGTCCGCTCGTGGACGTCCAGGCCTTGCACGCAGGCGGTGGGCCGGCCGGCGTAGTGGAACTCGCTGTCGTAGTCGTCCTCGATGATCCATGCCTGCTGCCGCTGCGCCCATTCGATCAGCGCCAGGCGACGCTCCAGCGACAGGGTCACGCCGGTCGGGTAATGGTGCGACGGGGTCAGGCACAGCGCCCGCGCCGCCTGCGGCTGGGCGAGGATCGGCTCGGGCCGCAGGCCCTGTTCGTCGACCGGGACCGGCAGGCACTCCAGGCCGGCGGCCTCGAAGGCCTTGCGCGCGCCGTAGTAGGCCGGGTCCTCGACGAATATCCGCTCGCCGGCATCGAGCAGCACGCTGGCGCAAAGACCCAGCGCCTGTTGCGAACTGGTCAGCACCAGTACCCGGTCGGCCGTGGCGCGTGCGCCACGCTCCAGGTTGACGTAGTCGGCGATCGCCTGGCGCAGCGGTTCGGCACCCTGCGGGTCGCCATGGGTCAGGGCGCGCGCGCCGTATTCCTTGAGGACCTGGCGCTGCAGGCGCTCCCAGGTCGCCAGGGGAAAGGTGCGGGTCTCCGGCACGCCGGGAGCGAAGGGGCGCGGGACGAGCTGCTCGCGAACCCCGCCGCCAGCCTGCATCGCCTCGCCACGCCGGCTCAGTCGCGGCGCGCCGCCGACCCGTCGTGGAGCGCCCGCACCGCGCCGGCCGGGGGACAGCCGGGTAGCCGCGGCCACCACGCTGCCGCTGCCGACCCGACGCTCGATGAAGCCCTCGGCATGCAGGTGCGAATAGGCCGCTTCGACGGTGTCGCGGGATACCCCCAACGACTGCGCCAGCGCCCGCGAGGCCGGCAACGGATTGCCCGGAGCCAGGGCACCGTCGAGGATCAGTTGGCGGATCGCGCGCTGGATTCGCGCATGCAGCGGCAGGGCCTGGAGCTGTGGATGGAGGAGTCGCGCCTTGACCGATTCGAGCAGTGATTGCCTGAACAAATGGTCTGCCCTCGATCATCTAATTGGTGGGATATGGCAAGCCATTAGGCGGCTATAAAAGCACCCGGGTCAAGACCCTCGGTCCCGGCCTCCGCCGGATCGCCCCATCAAGCCAAAGAAGGAAGCACTGGATGCAATCCCTGCACACACTGGTATCGGTACGCCCCGTGGCACACGAGGACTTCGAGCAGTGGCTCGAACACTGGAAGGCCTACCAGGCGTTCTATGAAGTCGAACTCTCGGCACAGACCACCGAGGCCACCTGGCGGCGCTTCTTCGACGAGGGCGAACCGATGCACTGCGCGGTGGCCAGCGACGGTCGCCGCCTGCATGGCATCGTCAACTTCCTCTACCACCGCTCGACCTGGGCGGCACAGGACGTCTGCTACCTGGAAGACCTCTATGTCTCGCCCGACGTGCGCGGCCAGCAGATCGGCAAGCAGTTGATCGAGTACGTCCGCCGGCAGGCCGAGGAACGTCGCTGCGCGCGGCTCTACTGGCATACCCAGGAAAGCAACCACAGGGCGCAGCGCCTGTACGACTGGGTGGCGGACAAGCCGGGCGTGATCGAATACCGCATCGAGCTCTGAACCGGCCGCGCGACCGGAGCCTCGGCGCGGCGGACCCTCGACGCGGTTCTCAGTCCCAGGCCGGCGCCAGGCCATGCGGACTGACCTCGCGGCCGTTACGCTCGAGGCCGGCGATGCGCGCCATGTCCTCGGCGTCCAGGCGCAGGTCGCGCGCCAGCAGGTTGCTGGCGAGGTTCTCGCGGCGGGTCGAGGACGGAATCACCGCGTAGCCCAGTTGCATCGCCCAGGCCAGCGCCACCTGGGCGACCGTGGCCCGGTGCCTGGCGGCTATCCCGGCCAGCGTCGGGTCCTTCAGCACCTTGCCGTAGGCCAGGGTCATGTACGAGGTGACCGCGATGCCCTGCTCCTCGAGGTAGGCGGTCAGCGCGCGGCTCTGCAAGTAAGGGCTGAGTTCGATCTGGTTGGTGGATATCTCGCCTGCACCGACCGCGGCGATGGCCTGGCGGGTCAGTTCGATGTTGAAGTTGGAGACGCCGATCCGCCGGGTCAGGTCCAGGGACTTGGCTTCCGCCAGCGCCGCCATGTACTCCGCCAGCTCGACGCCGTTGCCGGGTGCCGGCCAATGGATCAGGACCAGGTCCAACCGGTCGGTGCGCAGTTTCTCCAGACTCTCGCGCAGGCTGGCGAGCAGCTTTTCGCGGGCGTAGTTGTCGACCCAGACCTTGGTGGTGAGGAACAGCTCGGAACGCGGTACGCCGCTCTCGGCGATCGCGCGGCCGATATCCGCCTCGTTGCCGTAGATCTGCGCGGTATCGATGGCGCGATAGCCCAGTTCGAGGGCGCTGCGCACCGAGTCGACGACGACCTGGCCAGTAAGGCGGAAGGTGCCGAGACCGAAGGACGGGAGGGGGTGGATGGTGGACGACATGGCTGCGCTCCGTGGGCGGGATGGCTCGAATGAAGCGCAGTGTGGCGGCTTACATCTCTTCGATTAAGACCCGAATCGAGCAAATTCATTTGCGCTGGAGTCACGAATCCAGACGGCCTTCACGGGAGGTATCCAGCGGAAATCCCCGTCAGCCGCTGGCAGGACGCAGTTCATCGGATTCCTGCGAATACTACTGATAACGATAATCTCTATCATTTACTCCATTTTTACATTTACATACACTTGCCCCGCCGCGAATTCCTACGCCGGTTTCCCACATAAACAAGAAACGCAGCCGGTCGCGCCAACGGCCTGCCTGCGCCGCCATCCAGGACACTGCAGATGAAACACGTCGTTTCCAGTGCGTTATTGCTCGGTCTCTCCTCGCTTTCCCTGGCCGCCCAGGCCGCTCCCATCGCCCTTGACCTTCCCGCCCAGCCCCTGGCCGCATCCCTCGAGCAATTGCAGGGCGCCAGCGGCCTGCGCATCCGTTTCGACCGCGCGGCCGTGGCCGACCGGCGCGCACCGGCCCTACGCGGCAAGCTGGAGCCAAGCGAGGCACTGCAGCGTCTGCTCGCAGGTTCCGGACTGAGCGGGGAGGTTCGGGGCGGCGACGCCTGGGTCGAGGCCGCGGCGACAGGTGCCGGCATCGCCCCCGGCGACAGCGTCGACCTCGGCGCGCTCAGCGTGGTCGCCACCCAGGACCCGGCCACCGCCGCCATCACCGAAGACAGCGGCTCCTACACCACGCGGGCGATGCGCACCTCGACCAAGCTGGCGATGTCGATCCGCGAGACCCCTCAGTCGGTCAGCGTGGTCACCCGCCAGCGCATGGACGACCAGGGCATGCGCGACCTCAACGACGCGGTGAAGGGCGTCACCGGCCTCACCGTGCAACAGTACGGGCCGGCCCGGGTGAAGTACGCGGCGCGCGGCTTCGACGTCGACAACATCATGTACGACGGCCTGCCGACGAGCATTTCCACCTATACCCAGGACGTCATTTCCGCCGCCGACCTGGCCATGTTCGACCGCGTCGAAGTGGTGCGCGGTGCCACCGGCCTGATGCAGGGCGCAGGCAACCCGGCGGCGGCGATCAACATGGTGCGCAAGCGTCCGACCCAGGACTTCCGCGCCTCCCTGCAAGGCAGCGTCGGCACCTGGGACCGCTATCGCAGCGAGGCCGACGTTTCCGGTCCGCTGAACAGCGAAGGAACCCTGCGCGGCCGCGCGGTGGTCGCCTACCAGAAAGGCAACAGTTTCCAGGACCACGTCAGCAGCGAACGCGGCGTGTTCTACGGGATCGCCGAAGCCGACCTGAGCCCGGACACCACCTTCGCCATCGGCGCCTCGAACCAGAACGACAACCGCAACGACAACTGGGTAGGCCTGCCCAGCCCGCTGGGCGGCCGCCACCTGGACCTCAAGCGCTCGTCCTATTACGGCGCCGACTGGTCCTACTGGGATACCGACACCACCCACCTGTTCAGCGACCTGACCCACCGCTTCGCCAACGGTTGGCAGATGAAGCTGGCCGCCGACAAGCTGTGGGCGCGAATCAACATGCTCGGGCTGTACAACGACTGCTACTACTCGACCACCGGCTGCGCCAGCATGACCCAGAACCCCGGCGACTACAGCTACACCGACGACCACGACAGCTATGACGCCTATGCCAACGGTCCCTTCCAGTTGCTCGGCCGCGAGCACGAGCTGGTAGTCGGCGCCAGCTATCGCCAGGAACGCTTCGACGGCCACGGCGGCTGGGGCAGCCTGTTCAACACGGACGGCACCCCGACCGGGCCGATGGACCCGACCCAGTGGGACCCGAGTTCGACCCTCAAGCCGAGGCTGAACACCAGCCTGTGGGGCATGAAGCTCGACCAGGAACAGAAAGGCGCCTACCTCACCACCCGGTTGAACCTCGCCGACCCGCTAAAAGTGATCCTCGGCGGGCGCCTGGACTGGTACAAGGCCGACGCCGATACCGACAGCTACAAGGTCACCCGCAACGTCACCCGCTATGCCGGGGTGATCTACGACCTGAACCAGACCTACTCGGTCTACGCCAGCTATACCGACATCTTCAAGCCGCAGAGCAACTTCGACGCCGGCGGCGGCCTGCTCGACCCGATCACCGGCAAGAACTACGAGATCGGCCTGAAGGGCGAACACTTCGGCGGCGCGCTCAATTCGCAGATCGCGCTGTTCCAGATCGACCAGGAAAACCGCGCCACCGAGGACGTCGGCGGCCCCTCGCCATGCCCCTTCAGCCCCACCTCGCGCTATTGCTCGCGCGCTTCGGGCAAGGTCCGCAGCCAGGGCGTCGACCTGGAGCTGAGCGGTGCGCTGAGCGACGACTGGCAGATGATGGCCGGCTATACCTACGTCGACGCCAAGTACAAGCACGACAGCAACAAGGCCAACGAGGGCAAGCCATTCGACGCGGCCAAGCCACGCCACCTGTTCAAGCTCGCCACCAGCTACACGCTGCCCGGCGAACTGCACAAATGGCGCGTCGGCGGCGACCTGGCCACCCAGAGCAAGACCGAGGACAGCAGCACCGGTTTCCAGCAGGGCGGCTACACCGTGGTCAACGCCATGCTCGGCTACAAGGTCAGCGAACGGATCGACACGCGGCTGAACTTCAACAACCTGTTCGACAAGTACTATTACAGCGGCATCGACTTCGGCAACCTCAACTACGGCGAGCCGCGCAACCTGATGTTCACGGTGAAGTACTCGCTCTGATCCCGGACCGCCGGCGTGCCTCCGCAGGCGCGGCGGCGGTGTCCGAACGGCCCTTCGAGGCGCCTCAGCAGGGCCGATAGCGGCGCTCGAACTCGCTCGCCAACTGCTCCAGCGTGACGCTCCCCAGGCGCTCCAGGAGCAACGCCTGCGCCGCCTCGAACGCCTCGCCGAGCGCTTCGTTGACCGCCTGCTCGACCAGGCATTCCGGATGATCGGTAGACAGGCCGATGGCGAAGATCGAGGACGCTCCCAGCGCCTGGTGGATATCCAGCAAGGTGATGTCCGCCAGCGGCTTGGCCAGCCGCCAACCGCCGCGATGGCCCTTCTCCGAACTCACGTAGCCTTCGTTCTTCAGCAGCGCCATGGTCCGTCGCACCACCACCGGGTTGGTGCCGAGCATCTGCCCGATGGCTTCGGAAGTCGCCGGCCCTTCGTGGCGGGCCATATGGATCAGCACATGGAGCATGCGCGAGAGGCGGGTGTCGTTTCTCATGAACGGCGGGCTCGTGACGGAAAGACCATGAGTATGTCTCGCTACAGAAAAAGTTACGAGAGCGTTGACAAGCGCATCTCATGAAACTTACGTTGTTGCGTGACTATCCGAATGGGAGATACGCCATGACTTTCGACGTGATCATCGTGGGCGGCAGCTACGCCGGCATCTCCGCGGGCATGCAACTGGCTCGGGCGCGGCGCAGGGTGCTGGTGATGGATACGGGACTGCGACGCAACCGCTTCGCCCGGGCCTCCCACGGCTTTCTCGGCCAGGACGGCCGCGATCCGGCGGCCATCGCCGATGACGCCCGCGCGCAGTTGCTGGCCTATCCCAGCGTCGAGTGGCTGTCCGAAGCCGCCGTCGCGGCGAAGAAGGAGGCGGACGGTTTCGTGGTGAAGGCCGCCAACGGAGAACGCTTCACCGCGCGCCGGCTGATCCTCGCCAGCGGGGTCGCCGACGAGCTGCCGGAGATCCCCGGTCTTGCCGAGCGCTGGGGACGGCACGTGTTCCATTGCCCGTATTGCCACGGCTACGAACTGGACGGCGGGCCGATTGGCGTACTGGCGGCCTCGCCGCTGGCCATCCACCACGCCCTGATGTTGCCCGACTGGGGAGCGACCACCTTTTTCCTCAACGGCGTCTTCGAACCGGATGCCGAGCAAATGTCCAGGCTGGACCGGCGCGGCGTGACGATCGAGCGCGAAGCCGTGGTCGCGCTGGGCGGCGCGCGCGCCGACGTGACCCTGGCCAGTGGCCGCACGATTACGCTCGCGGGGTTGTTCACCCAGCCGCGTACGCGCATGGCCAGCCCGCTGGCGGCGTTGCTCGGCTGCGAGTTCGAGGACGGCCCGAGCGGGCCGTTCATCAGGACCGACGGCATGCGCGAAACCAGCGTTCCCGGCGTCTTCGCCTGCGGCGACGCGGCGCTGGCGGCCGGCAACGTCGCCATCGCGGTGGGCGACGGCGCGCGCACCGGTGGCGCGGCGCATCATTCGCTGCTGTTCCGCTGACGCCGGAGGCTGACAGGCCAAGGATCCGGCCCACCGCCCGGCAAATCTTTCGAACTCCCCGGCGCTCCAGCTTTCCACTCTCCTGCATGTCACGCCACGGCGCCCGCCACGGGCGCCCCAGCAGAGGAGAAAACCATGAGCGCGAAGCTGCAAGGCAAGAACGTCCTGGTCATCACCGCCAACACCGGCATCGAGCGCGACGAGCTGCTCGAACCGCTGAAGACCCTGAAGCAACAGGGCGCCACGGTCACCCACGCGACCATCGAGGGCGGCGAAGCGCAGACCTGGGTGCACGACAGCGAGAAGGACCTGATCGTCAATTCCGACGCCAGGCTGCAAGGCCTGCGCGCCGAGGACTACGACTTGCTGCTGGTCCCCGGCGGCACGGTGAATGCCGACACCCTGCGCCAGGACAGCGAGGCCCGGCGCCTGGTCAGGGAGTTCAGCGACGCAGGCAAGACGGTCGCCGCCATCTGCCACGGCCCCTGGCTGCTGATCGACGCCGGTGTCGCCCGCGGCAAGACCCTGACCTCCTATTCCAGCGTGCGTATCGACCTGACCAACGCCGGCGCAGACTGGGTCGACACGCGGGTGAAAGTCTGCCCGGCGAACGGCTGGACCCTGATCACTTCGCGCAACCCGGGTGACTTGCAGGCGTTCAACGAAGCCATCGGCGAAGCCCTGCAGGCGGCCGCCTGATCGTCATTCGCGGAGGCGACCGGTGGACACCCTGAAGATCGCCACCTTCAACGTCAACGGCATCCAGACCCGGCTGGCCGCGCTGCTGGCCTGGCTGGAGCGGGAAGCGCCGGACATCGTCTGCCTGCAGGAACTGAAAACGCCCGACGCGCGCTTCCCCGCCGCGGCGCTGGAGAAGGCCGGATACGGCGCGATCTGGCAGGGCCAGTCGGCGTGGAACGGCGTCGCCATCCTCGCCCGCGACAGCCAGCCGCTGGAGGTACGCCGCGGCCTGCCGGGCAACGCCAGCGATCCCCACAGCCGCTACCTCGAAGCGGCCGTCGACGGCCTGCTGGTGGCCAGCCTGTACCTGCCCAATGGCAATCCCCAGCCGGGACCGAAGTTCGACTACAAGCTGGCCTGGTTCGAGCACCTCATCCGACACGCCGCCGAGCTGATGGAGAGCGGCCATCCGGTGGTGCTGGCCGGCGACTTCAACGTGGTGCCCAGCGACTTCGATATCTACGACACCCGCTCCTGGAAAAAGGACGCCCTGCTCCAGCCGGAGTCCCGCGAGTGCTTCGAGCGCCTCCTGCGGCAGGGCTGGGTGGACGCGCTACGCCAGCGTTTCCCCGACCGGCGCCTCTATACCTTCTGGGACTACTTCCGCCAGCACTGGCAACGCGACGCCGGGCTGCGCATCGACCACCTGCTGCTCAGCGCCAGCCTGGCGGACCACCTGGAAGACGCCGGGGTGGATCGCTGGGTGCGCGGCGAGGAGCACGCCAGCGACCACGCGCCGGCCTGGGTAAGCCTGCGGCGTCCCTCAGAGCCCCGGCGCTAGCCGAGCTGGCCCCGGCACTGCGCATCGGCTCTCACCGCCCCTCCGGCAACCTCGCGACCACCTTGATCTCGAAGCTGAAGCCATACAGCCAGTTCACCCCCACCGCCGTCAGCGTGGGGTACGGCGCCTCGCCCCAGTACTCCGGGACGATCTTCCAGATGCGCTCGAAGTTGGCCTCGGCGTCGACCATGAACACGGTGACGTCGAGCACATCGTCGAACCCGCAACCGGCCGCGGCGAGCACCGCATTCAGATTGTCGAAGGCGCGGCGGACCTGGATCTCCAGCTCGGGTTCGGGAGAGCCGTCGTCGCGGCTGCCGACCTGGCCGGAGACGAACAGCAGGCCGTCGCTGCGGACCGCCGGGGAATAGCGGTTGCGCTCGTAGAGGGCCTGGCGGCCGGCGGGGAAAACCACGTCGCGTACAGTCATGCGATACCTCCATCCTGGGGCTCCCGGCCCCGTCATCGTCGATGGAAGAACGGTAAGGTCGTGCGCGCCGTGGATAAACGCGCAACCCTGGCCATGACTGTTTGTAGAATCCAAACAATCCCCGACGACCCGGAGCCCCGATGGACCGTTTCGATGCGATGCAGGCCTTTGCCCGTGTGGTGGAGACCGGCAGCTTCACCAAGGCGGCGGAGACGCTGCACATGAGCCGCACCAGCGTCACCCAGTTGGTCCAGCAACTGGAAGCGCGGCTGCGGGTACGCCTGCTCAACCGCACCACGCGCAAGCTCAACCTGACCGCCGACGGCGCCGCCTACTACGAGCGGGTGATACGCCTGCTGGCGGAACTGGACGATGCCGAGACCAGCCTCTCCAGCGCCGCCCTGGCGCCCCGCGGGCGTCTCCGGATCGACGTGCCGAGCCCGCTGGCGCGGCTGCTGCTGATCCCGGCGTTGCCCGAGTTCCATGCGCGCTATCCGGATATCCAGATCGACCTGGGCGTGAGCGATCGGCTCGTCGACCTGATCGACGAGAACGTCGATTGCGTCATCCGCGGCGGCGAACTGCGCGACCAGTCGCTGATGGCGCGGCGGGTCGGCGACCTGCAACTGGGGGTCTACGCGGCACCGGCCTACTTGCAGCGCGCCGGCGTGCCGAGCCACCCGCGCGAACTGGAGGACAGCCACCAGCGCATCGTCGGCTTCCTCTGGGCGCGCACCGGCAAGGCCCTGCCCTACGCCATGCACAGAGGCGAGGAAAGCCTGCGGGTGGCGGGCCGCCATGTGCTGGCGGTGGACGACGGCAACGCCTACCTGGCGGCCGGGCTGGCCGGCCTGGGCATCCTCTGGCTGCCGCACTACATGGCGCGTGAGCCCCTCGCCCGCGGCGAGCTGCTGCCGCTGTTCGAGGACTGGAGCCTGGAGCCGATGCCGCTGTACCTGGCGTTCCCGCCGAACCGCCACGTCAGCGGCAAGCTGCGGGTGTTCATCGAGTGGGTCGCCGAACTGATCGCGCGGCATGCGCCGCCGTTGCATCCGCCGCTCTGAAACAAAGACGGAGGCGTATCCTGGAAAACCCTGGAGTAATGGTAAGCGGCCAGGGCTCTATATATGCCCCGCGATTATAAAGATGACTGATACGACCATAAGCCGGATATCCTGGAATTCAACCAAACCGACTGTTTACGAGCGGTGAATAAAAGATTCACCCAGCCTTATATTCAGGACTGGTCAAACCGGATAACTTGAAAATCCGGATTTCGTTAACCCGATCACATCGACAGATGCACCAGCAAAGCACTCGCTCACTACTCCCTGCACCTCTATGAAGCAAGCCGAAGGCTCTATAGCGGCACTCCAGACCAAACTTTAGTTGGTAGAGAGAGCACTCCAACATCAATGACAAGTGAGGGGAATAGCTATCTATTCTGCTATCCATAAACGCTTCTTCATATTTAATAGCTAGCAGAAACGAATATAAAAAATATTTGAACGACTCCGTCACCCCTGCATATCTTTCGCCACGCGAACGATTAAGGAAGTTGCCCTCCCCAAACTGAAGGAGTCGATTCATGCATAAGAGAACGTACCTGAATGCATGCCTGGTTCTCGCGCTGGCTGCGGGCGCGAGCCAGGCCTCGGCCGCGCCCGGTGCGAGCGAAATGGCTGGCGACGTCGCCGTGCTCCAGGCTTCTCCGGCGAGCACCGGCCACGCCCGCTTCGCCAACCCCAACGCGGCGACCTCGGCGGCCGGCATTCACTTCGCCGCGCCCCCCGCCCGCCGCGTGGCCCGCGCCGCGCCGCTGGCGCCGAAACCGGGTACGCCGCTGCAAGTAGGCGTGGGCCTGAAGACGGCGACTCCGGAAATCGACCTGGCAACCCTCGAATGGATCGACACCCCGGACGGGCGCCACACCGCGCGCTTCCCGATCAGCGCCGCGGGGGCCGCCAGCCTGCGCGCCGCGATTCGCCTGGAAACCCGCAGCGGCTCGCTGCCCGACGACGTGCTGCTGCACTTCGCCGGCGCCGGCAAGGAAATCTTCGAGGCCAGCGGCAAGGACCTCTCGCTCAACCGTCCCTACTGGAGCCCGGTCATCGAGGGCGATACCCTGACCGTCGAACTGGTGCTGCCGGCCAACCTGCAACCGGGCGACCTGCGCCTGTCGGTACCCCAGGTATCGTATTTCGCCGACTCCCTGTACAAGGCCGGCTACCGCGACGGCTTCGGCGCCAGCGGCAGCTGCGAGGTGGATGCGGTCTGCGCGACCCAGAGCGGCACGCGGGCCTACGACAACGCCACCGCCGCGGTGGCGAAGATGGTCTTCACCAGCTCGGTGGACGGCGGCAGCTACATCTGCACCGGCACCCTGCTGAACAACGGCAACTCGCCCAAGCGCCAGCTGTTCTGGTCGGCCGCGCACTGCATCGAGGACCAGGCCACCGCCGCGACGCTGCAGACCATCTGGTTCTACAACACCACCCAGTGCTACGGCGACGCCTCGACCATCAACCAGAGCGTCACCGTGCTGACCGGCGGGGCGAATATCCTGCACCGCGACGCGAAGCGCGACACCCTGCTGCTGGAACTCAAGCGCACTCCGCCGGCCGGCGTGTTCTACCAGGGCTGGAGCGCCACGCCGATCGCCAACGGCTCGCTCGGCCATGACATCCACCATCCGCGCGGCGACGCCAAGAAGTACTCGCAGGGCAACGTCTCGGCAGTGGGCGTCACCTACGACGGGCATACCGCCCTGACCCGCGTCGACTGGCCGTCGGCGGTGGTCGAAGGCGGCTCGTCCGGCTCGGGCCTGCTGACCGTCGCCGGCGACGGCTCCTACCAGCTGCGCGGTGGCCTGTACGGCGGCCCCTCGTACTGCGGCGCGCCCACCTCACAGCGCAATGACTACTTCTCCGATTTCAGCGGCGTCTATTCGCAGATCTCCCGCTACTTCGCGCCCTGAGGCCAGCCAGGCTATCGATCGCGCACCGGCGGATAACCGCGCAGCGGTTATTCGCCCTACGCCCGGATTGGCGCCTGGAAGTGCGGCTTCTTTCGTCGTCCGGGACAGGTAGGGCGCATAACGCCAACGGCGTTATCCGCCGTTTATCCCGCGCAGCGGTTATCCGCCCTACGCCCGGATTGGCGCCTGGAAGTGCGGCTTCTTTCGTCGTCCGGGACAGGTAGGGCGCATAACGCCAACGGCGTTATCCGCCGTTTATCCCGCGCAGCGGTTATCCGCCCTACGCCCGGATTGGCGCCTGGAAGTGCGGCTTCTTTCGTCGTCCGGGACAGGTAGGGCGCATAACGCCAACGGCGTTATCCGCCGTTTATCCCGCGCAGCGGTTATCCGCCCTACGCCCGGATTGGCGCCTGGAAGTGCGGCTTCTTTCGTCGTCCGGGACAGGTAGGGCGCATAACGCCAACGGCGTTATCCGCCGTCTATCCCGCGCAGCGGTTATTCGCCCTACGCCTGGATCGGCGCGTGGAAGAGGGGCGTTATGCGCCGCCGTACGTTCAGTCCTGGCGGCTGGTGACTTCCAGCAGGTGGTAGCCGAACTGGGTCTTCACCGGCCCCTGGACCACGTTCAGCGGCGCGCTGAAGACCACCTGGTCGAACTCGCGGACCATCTGGCCGGGGCCGAACGAGCCCAGGTTGCCGCCGTCGCGGCCGGAGGGGCAGGAGGAATGCTCGCGGGCGACTTCGGCGAAGTCGGCACCGCCTTCGATGGCGGTCTTCAGTTCGTTGCACTTGGCTTCGCTGGAAACCAGGATGTGGCGGGCAGTGGCTCGGGCCATGGGGAAATACTCCTAGGGTGAAACGGCAGAGCCTAGCAGACATCGACGCCCGCACCGACAGCCCGCGACCGGAGGAGGCGCTCGACAAGCGTGGCGAGGGCTGCTTGACTCGCCGCCTTTGCGAATGCGGGAACGCCCTCCGATGAGCCAGACCTTCCACGGCAGTTGCCTGTGCGGCGCGCTGCACTACCGACTGTCCTCGCCCCCGCGCGCACTCTCTCACTGCCACTGCGGCCAGTGTCGCAAGGCCCATGGCGCGGCATTCGCCAGCTATGGCAGCGTCCCCGTCGCGGACCTGCACATCGACCGCGGCGCCGACCTGCTCGCCGCGTTCCGCTCCTCACCCGCCGTGCTCCGGCGCTTCTGCTCGCGCTGCGGCTCGCCGCTGTTCTGGTCGAGGAGCGAAGGCGAGTTCGCCGACTGGGTGTCGGTCGCCCTCGGCAGCCTGGACACGCCCTTCCCGGCGGCGAAACAGAAGCATGTCCAGGTCGCATCGATGGCCTGCTGGTGCAGGATCGCCGACGACTGGCCGCGTTTCGACTGAAGTCCGCCCGCGATCCGCCGGCCGGTGCCTGTTTTTTCGCCGGCAAGGCCCGGGCCTGGGGTACCATGCCGCGCCCTTCGCCGCCGGTCCTTGCCGCCCATGTCCGCCACCGCGCTGTACACCGACCTGTCCCACTATTACGACCTGATGTGCGCCGACATCGACTACCAGGCGCAGAGCCACTGCGTGCGTCGCCTGCACCAGTTGTTCGGCAACCAGGGCCGGCGGCACCTGGACCTGGCCTGCGGTACCGGCCCTCACGTGCGGCACTTCCTCGATTTCGGCTATCGCAGCGCCGGCCTGGACATCAACCAGCCGATGCTCGACCTCGCCCGACAGCGCTGCCCCGAAGCGCACTTCAGCCGGCAGGACATGGCCGGCTTCCAGGTGGACGAGCCGCTGGACCTGATCACCTGTTTCCTCTATTCGATCCACTACAACGCAGGGCTGGAGCGCTTGCGCGCATGCCTGGCCAGCGTGCATGGCGCACTGGCGGATGGCGGCGTGTTCTGTTTCAACACGGTGGACAAGGGGCAGATCGACAATCGCTCGTTCGTCCGCCATTCCGTGGAGCATCGAGGCAGCCGCTTCACCTTCGGTTCCGGCTGGTACTACAGCGGCGAGGGCGAGCGCCAGGCGCTGCGCCTCGGTATCGAGAAAACCACGGACGGAACGACCCAGACCTGGGAGGACGAACACCCCATGGTCGCCCTCGGCTTCGCCGAGCTGCAGCACCTGTTGCAGACGCATTTCGAGGTGCAGGTCTTCGAACACGACTACGAACGGATCACGCCCTGGGCCGGCAGCTCCGGGAATGCCCTGTTCGTCTGCGTGAAGCGCTAGCCTCCGGAGATCCTGGCGCAAACGTGACGATCAGGCTGGCACGGGCGGGGCAGCGTTTCACAGGGGGCTGCGGAGGATTCTTCGTCGCTTTCGGCACGCTGCGTCCGACCCGCTAGAGGCCTGCCTGGCCGACGATCCGTGCGCGCCTTCTCGGCTAGACCAAGGTCGCAAAGACCCCGCCGGCCATCTGTGACACCTTCGCGCGCTTTTTTACCCCCCGCTGTCGAGAGTCACCGCATGTCCTCCCCGTTTTCCCCCCGTTCGCCCCGCACCCTTCGCGGCCTGGGCGCCCTCGCCCTGTGCGGCGGATTCGTCGCCCCGGCCCCTGCCGCCTTCCTCGAGGACGGCAGCGCGCGCCTGGAAGCGCGCACCGTCTACTTCAACCGCGACTTCCGCGACGGCAGCTCGGCCAACCCGCAGGGCGCCTCCAAGCGCGAGGAAGCCGCGCAGGGCTTCATCCTCGACCTGCGCTCGGGCTATACCGAGGGCGCGCTGGGCTTCGGCGTGGATACCCTGGCGATGCTCGGGATCAAGCTCGACTCCAGCCCCGCGGACAGCAACAGCGGCCTGCTGCCTTCCAGCGGCCACGATCCGCGTCGCTCGGTCGACCAGTACGCCAAGGCCGGCGTTGCCGGCAAGATGCGCTTCTCGCAGACACAGTTCAGGTACGGGGCGATGCTGCCGGACATGCCGTTGCTGAAATACAACGACGGACGCCTGCTGCCGACCCTGTTCCACGGCGCCCAGCTGACCAGCGAGGAGATCGCCGGGCTCAGGTTCTCCGCCACCCGCCTGGAGCGCTACACCGCGCGGGACTCCAGCGACGCCCAGGACATCCGCCTGCACTGCAAGAACAAACGCTACGCCTGCGACACCACCGGCAACCGCTTCGACGCCTACCAACTCGACTACCAGGTCAACGACGGCCTGCTGCTGCAATACGCCCAGGGCGGCCTGCGCAACGTCTATCGCCAGCGCTACCTCGGTGCCGTGGGCAAGCGGCAGGTCGGCGCCGGCAAGCTGAGCGCCGACCTGCGCTGGTTCGACAGCGAGGACGCCGGCGCGGCCCGCGCCGGCAAGATCGACAACCGCGCCCTCAGCCTGCTGCTCGCCTACGCCCAGGGCGGCCACACGCTCAGCGCCGGCTGGCAGCGGATGAACGGCGCCAGCTCGATGCCCTACCTCGACGGCAGCAATCCGTACCTGGCCAACTACCTGCAGGTGAACGACTTCGCCAACCCCGAGGAACGCTCCTGGCAACTGCGCTACGACTTCGACCTGCGCAGCGTCGGCGTGCCCGGCCTGAGCTTCATGACCCGCTACGTCAACGGCGACCATATCCGCCTGGCCAACGGCGACGAGGGCAAGGAATGGGAGCGCGACATCGAGCTGAAGTACGTGGTGCAGAGCGGCCGCTTCAAGGACCTCAGCCTGCGCCTGCGCAACGCCACCTACCGCACCGACTTCGAGCGCTCGGCGCGCGACGTGGACGAGGTGCGCCTGATCGCCAGCTACAACCTGTCGCTGTTCTGAGCCGTCGCGCCGGAACGCACGCCGGCGCGACGCTCCGGCGGTTCAGACCGCCAGGGCGCGTTCGCGCAACTCGACGTTGAGGATGCGGTCGTTCTCCGAGTAATCCACCGGGCAATCGATCACATGCACCCCGGGCGTGCCCAGGCAGCGCTCCAGCAGCGGCAGGAAGCCCTCGGCGCTGTCGACCCGGTGGCCGTGGGCGCCGTAGGCCTCGGCGTAGTGCACGAAGTCCGGGTTGCCGTAGTCCAGCCCGAAGTCGGCGAAGCCCATGTTCGATTGCTTCCAGCGGATCATCCCGTAGCCGTTGTCGCGCAGGATGATCACCGTCAGGTTCATCTTCAGCCGCACCGCGGTTTCCAGTTCCTGGCTGTTCATCATGAAGCCGCCATCGCCGCACACCGCGACGATCGGCCGGTCCGGGTAGACCAGGTGCGCGGCCATCGCCGAGGGCAGGCCGGCGCCCATGGTGGCGAGGGCGTTGTCCAGCAGCACGGTGTTGGGCATGTGTGCCTTGTAGTTGCGGGCGAACCAGATCTTGTACATGCCGTTGTCCAGGGCGACGATTCCCTGCGACGGCAACGCCCGGCGCACGTCGGCCACCAGGCGCTGCGGGTAGAGCGGGAAGCGCGGGTCGTCGGCGCCTTCGGCGACCTGCGCCTCGTTGGCCTCGCGGATCGCCAGCAGGCGGGTGAAGTCCCAGTGCGCGGTATCGTCCAGCGCCTCGCCGATCTGCCAGATGGCGTTGGCGATGTCGCCCACCACTTCGATCTGCGGGAAATACACCGGGTCCACCTCGGCGGAACGGAAGTTCACGTGGATCACCTCGGTACCGCCGCGAACCATGAAGAACGGCGGCTTCTCGATCACGTCGTGGCCGACGTTGACGATCAGGTCGGCCGCCTCCACCGCGCGATGCACGAAGTCGCCGGCGGACAGCGCGGCGTTGCCGAGGAAGCGCGGGTGACGCTCGTCGACCACGCCCTTGCCCATCTGGGTGGTGACGAAGGGAATGCCGGTCTTGTCGATCAGTTGCTTGAGGACCTTGGCGGTCATCTTGCGGTTGGCCCCGGCGCCGATCACTAGGATCGGGCTGCGCGCGGCGCGCAGCTTCTCCACCGCGGCGCAGATCGCCTTGTATTCCGCCAGCGGCCGGCGGCTCAGGCTCGGCGGGATGGGCAGGCTGTCGGTCTGCTCGGCGGCGATGTCCTCCGGCAGCTCCAGGTGCACCGCGCCGGGCTTCTCTTCCTCGGCCAGGCGGAACGCCTCGCGGACCCGCGAGGGAATGTTGTCGGCGGAGGCCAGTTGGTGGGTGTACTTGGTCAGCGGCTGCATCATGCCGACCACGTCGAGGATCTGGAAGCGGCCCTGCTTGGACTTCTTGATCGGCTTCTGCCCGGTGATCATCAGCATCGGCATGCCGCCCAGGTAGGCGTAGGCGCCGGCGGTGACCAGGTTGGTGGCGCCCGGGCCGAGGGTCGACAGGCTGACCCCGGTCTTGCCGGTGAGGCGCCCGTAGGTGGCGGCCATGAAGCCGGCCGATTGTTCGTGGCGGGTGAGCACCAGCCGGATCTGCGACTTGCGCAGGGACTCCAGCAGGTCGAGATTCTCCTCGCCGGGAATTCCGAAGACGTACTGCACGCCCTCGTTTTCCAGGCATTGCACAACCACATCGGCTGCCTTGGCCATCTGCGTTCTACCTCGGGTGGTGGCGGTTCTGACCGCTCGAACACTGCGCCCCTCGCGTCTCGCTGTCCAGCCCCTCCCGGCCGGCGGAAGGCTCTGGCGCCGGCTTCGCCGGCAAGCGAACGGCGCTCCCGCCATTAGCGCAGCTGAACCCGACCACCCGATCATCAGCACAGCTAATAATTCATTCGCTGATTTCATGGTGAGGGCGGAGCCCGGATGGTAGAAATCCACCTACCGCTTTACGCGCCCCGCCCCCTCCATCTCACCGAACCCTGAAGACGACCATGCCCGAGCACGCCCCGATCCTCCCCGTCATTGCCGCCGAGGTGGCCGCCCTCGCCCCCGGTTTCCGCGCCCTGAGCCTCACCGTCGAGGCGGCGCCGATCGTTCGTCCGGAAATCGCCGACCGCGCCGTAGAGCGCGCCTGCCAGGCGCTGGCGCGTGGCGAACCGGACTGGGCCGAGGCGCACCTGGCAGCCTGGGCCGAGGCGTTCCGCCGCTTCGGCGCCAAGCCGCAGCGCACCCCCTGCTCCGCCGAAGCCCTGCGCAAGCGTGCGCTGCGCGACGGTGGGCTGCCGAGCATCGACCCGGTGGTGGACCTGTACAACGCCATCAGCGTGCAATTCGCCATTCCGGTAGGCGGCGAGAACCTCGCCGCCTATGCCGGCATGCCGCGCCTGGTGGTCGCCGACGGCAGCGAGACCTTCGACACCCTGAAGAACGGCGAGGCGGTCGACGAATCCCCCGACCCCGGCGAGGTGGTCTGGCGCGACGACCTCGGCGTCACCTGCCGCCGCTGGAACTGGCGCCAGGGCGTGCGCACCCGCCTGGATGCCAGCGCCCGGCGCATGTGGTTCATCCTCGAGAGCCTGCCGGAAATGCCGCTGGCGGCCCTGCACGAAGCGGGCGGCCTGCTGCTCGACGAATTGCGCCTGATGATGCCCGGCATGCGCGCCGACTCGCGCCTGCTGTGCGTGGCGACGGAACCCACCGACAGCGTATAAGGGCCGAGTCCCCGAGGAGAACAGAACATGTACCTGCCTTCGCATTTCGAAGAGTCCGACCCGCAGGCGCTGCACGCGCTGATCCGGGACTATCCGCTGGGCCTGCTGGTCAGCCACGGCGAAGCGGGCCTGGACGCCAACCACCTGCCGTTCGAGCTGAGCCCGGAAAAGGGCGCGCAAGGCACCCTGGAAGCCCATGTCGCGCGCAACAACCCGGTTTGGAGCGAGCTGCGCGACGGCGACGAGGTGCTGGTGGTGTTCCGCGCCGGCGATGCCTACATCTCGCCGCAGTGGTACCCGAGCAAGCAGGAGCACCACCGCCAGGTGCCGACCTGGAACTACCGGGTGGTCCACGCCCACGGCCGGGTGCGGATCCGCGACGACGAACGCTATGTGCGCGGACTGGTGGCGCGCCTGACCCGCACCCACGAGGCGACCCAGGAAACGCCCTGGAAAATGACCGACGGCCCCGCCGACTACATCGACGAGATGCTCCGGCTGATCGTCGGCATCGAAATCGAGATCACCCGCCTGGTCGGCAAGTTCAAGCTCAGCCAGAACAAGGAAGCCCGCGATATCCGCGGCGCCAGCGCAGCGCTGCTGGCCCGCGGCGAACAGGCGATCGGCGCGGCCATGGACGATTGCGCCGCCCGGCGCGACGGCTGAGGTTCAGGCCTCGCCCGGCTGCGGCCGGTGGTGGACGAACTCGACCACCGTGCCGTCCGGCAGCAGCGCATTGAAGCAGGCGCCGGTGGGCGCGCGCGCCGGCCCGAAGATGATCTGCGCGCCGGCAGCCAGCAACCGCCGGTGATAGGGCTCGATGTCGTCCACCAGCAGGGTGCCAGTGGTGCTGCGGAACGGCGCCAGCGCCTCGTCGCTGCCCTCCAGCAGGAGGAAGGCGCCGACCGCGGCGAGTGTCAGGCGTTTCTCGGGAAAGTCGAAGCGCATGTCGTGGGCGACGCCCTGCAGGTCTTCGTAGAAAGCGATGGCCGCATCGATGCTGCCCGGTTCCAGGTAGACACGGATGAACACCCGCGGCTCGGCGAAACCGGACGAGTCGTTGACGCGACGCCAGAGAAAAGGCTGGGACATGGCGCAGGACCTCCGCAGGCCAGGGCGAAAGGTCCGTTCTAGCATGCCGGCCGCGTCCGGCGAAACGCCCTCATTTCGTCGAGCGGACGTTGCCGTAGCGCACTTCTTTCGACGGTGGGTAGCCGTAGAAGGCGGTGTAGCACTTGCTGAAGTGGCTGGGCGAGACGAAGCCGCAGGCGACCAGGACCTCCAGCATGGTCAGGTCGGAATGTTGCAGCAGGCGCCGGCACTCGGTGATCCGCAACTCCAGGTAGTAGCGCACCGGCGTGGTTCCGAGCTGCTGCTGGAACAATCGCTCGATCTGCCGCCGCGAGCGCCCCACGTAGTGGGCGAGCTGCTCCTGGCTGAGCGGTTCCTCGATATTCGCCGCCATCAGGTTGATCACTTCGCGCAGCGGCTCGCTCATCTTCTCGTGCAGGGCGGGGCGCACCCGCCGGTAGCGCGACTCCTCGAAGGCGAGGATATCCACCACCGCCTCCACCAGGTCGCGCCCGTGGCGCCGGGCGATCCACTCCAGCGCCAGGTTGAAGGCGCCGGTGGGGCTGGCCGCGGTCAGGCGGTCGCGGTCGACCATATAGCTGTCGCTGGTCACCTGGCTGTTGCGGGCGATCTCGGCGAGGGCGGCGCGGTGCTCGGGATGGATGCAGCAGCGGTAGCCATCCAGCAGGCCGGCGTCGCCGAGGAACCAGGCACCGTTCCACAGCCCGGCCAGGGCGACGCCGCGCGACGCCACGTCCTGCAACGCTTCCCGCAGCGCGGCGGACGAGCGCAGGGGCGTGCGCAAACCGCCGCAGACCACCAGCAGGTCGAGTCCTTGCAACGCCGCCGAGGCGAGCGCCAGGTCCGGGCAGATCAGCAACCCGAGGTCGCTGGTCACCGGCTCGCCGCTCAGGCTGAAGTTGCTCACCGCGAAGGACTCGCTGCGGATCAGGTTGGCGGTCACCAGGGTGTCCAGCGCCTGGGTGAAGGCCGGCAGGGAAAAGTGTTCGAGCAGCAGGAAGCCCACCCGCGCCCGTGCCGAGCCCCCCTCCCCGGCCCCGGTGAACCTGAGGTTCTGCCCTTGCAGGGCGGCGCTGAAACGCCTTCTTTCCATCGATTCGTGCCTCTTGTTCTTCTTGTTCCCGGCCAGCGGGCCGCGACGCCTGCCGTCACGGCGAAAACCCCGGGCGCTCCATCATATGCGCAAGCCATGTGACTTGGCGCCTCCCTGGCGCGCCGGGGGAATGTGCTCAAATACGCCCTCGGGGGGCTGCCCCTTTCACACGCCACGGCGTCAGCGGAAACAGCGCGGACGAACGGTGCGGAGACGCCCCGAAAACCTGTAGACATATTGTCTAACAGAACCCTATAGTCATTATACAAACTGTAGACAAAGCCCATGACAAGTAGAAAGGCCTCCATGAAAGCCCAACCCGACGTCGACTCGAACAGCGCCGATGCCCCCTTCGACCGCAAGGCGGTGCTGGGCGATGCGCTGCGCCGGCGGATCCTGAGCATGGAACTGGCGCCCGGCGCGGTCGTCGACGAACTCGCCCTGTGCGACGAGTTCGGCCTCTCGCGCCCGCCGGTGCGCGAACTGCTGCGGCAGATCGCCGCCGAGGGCTACATCGAACTGGAAGCCAACCGTGCGCCGCGCGTCGCGGCCATGAGCCACGACTCGCTGCACGCCTTCTTTCTCGCCGCGCCGCTGATCTACATCGCCACCACGCAACTGGCGGCCACCCATGCCAGCGAAGCGGAGATCGAGACGCTCAAGGCGATCCAGGAAGATTTCCGCAAGGCCATCGAAGAGAAGCATGTGGAAAACCGCGTCATCCACAACGACGCCTTCCACCTGGAGATCGGCAGGATGGCCCACAACGACTACCTCATGCCGAGCCTGCGCCGCTTGCTGATCGACCATGCGCGGCTGGGCAAGATCTTCTACCGCCATCCGACCACCGACGACATGCAACGCGACCTGGAACTCGCCTGCGACCAGCACGACCAGATCGTCGATGCCATCCAGCGGCGCGATCCGGATGCGGCGGCGGACATCGTCCGTGCGCATTTCGAGCTGTCGCGCCGGCGCATGGCCGAGTACGCGGCACCGGCCGGAGTGGAGGTGGCGCTGGTCTACGAGGGTTAGCGAGCCCCCGCGCCACGGCCCCGCCCGAGAAGCGGAGGCGGTCACGCAGGGGATGGTTACCGGGTTCCAATAACAAGAGTCAGGTCCCTGCGATGACGAAAGTAACCCACCTTCCGGCCGACGACCGTTCCTGCGGCTGGTATCACCTCAGCCCGCCGCGGCGGCCGAAGCCGGCCCACTACGGCAGGAGCGCCGCCCGTTGGGTGGTGGTCGGCGCCGGCTTCACCGGCCTCGCCGCCGCGCGCCAGCTGGCGCTGCATTTTCCCGACGAGGAGATCGTCCTGGTCGAGGCCCAGGAAGTCGGCTTCGGTACCGCCGGGCGCAACGCCGGCTTCGCCATCGACCTGCCCCACGACATCGGCGCCGACGACTACATCGGCGACATAGCGACCGCCCGGATCGGCCTGAAGCTCAATCTCGCCGGCCAGTCGCTGCTCCGCGAACAGGTGCAGCGCCATGCCATCGACTGCCAGATGAAGGCCTGCGGCAAGTACCAGGCGGCCGTCGAGGCGCGCGGCGTGGCTGTGCTCGACGCCTACCGGCGCGGCCTCGATCGGCTCGGCCAGGCCTACGAGGTGATCGAGGCGGACGACCTCCCGGGACACATCGGCACCGCTTTCTATCGCAAGGCCCTGTTCACCCCCGGTACCCTGCTGGTGCAGCCCTCGGCCCTGGTCAAGGGCCTGGCCGACAGCCTGCCGGGCAACGTCAGCCTCTACGAACACACACCGATCACCGCCGTGGAATATGGCGACAGGACCCTGCTGAGCCATCCCCACGGCAGCATCCTGGCCGACCGCCTGGTCCTCGCCAACAACGCCTTCGGCATGAGCTTCGGCTTCCTCCAGGGGCGGATGCTGCCGATCTTCACCTACGCCAGCCTGACCCGGCCGCTCGATGCCGAGGAGCAGGCCCGCCTCGGCGGGCGCCCCTACTGGGGCCTGATCCCGGCCGACCCTTACGGCACCACGGTGAGGCGTACCCCGGACAACCGCCTGCTGATCCGCAACAGCTTCAGCTTCAACCCTGACGGACGCAGCGCCGGGAAGTACCTTGAGCGCTTCGCCGTACGCCATCGCGCCTCGTTCCGCCAGCGCTTCCCGATGCTCCCGGAAGTCGGCTTCGACTACACCTGGGGCGGCTCGCTGGCGCTGTCGAGGAACCACATGGGGCACTTCGGCGAGCTGGCGCCCAACGTCTATGGCGCCCTGTGCTGCAACGGCCTGGGGGTAACCCGCGGGACCGTCACCGGGAAGCTGCTGGCCGACTGGCTGGCGGGCGAACGCAACGAGCTGATCGACTTCCTGCTGCGCGCGCCCGGTCCCAGCGGCAATCCACCCGAACCACTCCTTTCCCTTGGCGTGAACCTAAACCTGAGGTGGGGGCAGTATCGAGCAGGTAGAGAAAGCTAGGCATCCCTAGGAACGCGCCCGCGGGCGCCGACTTCGATTCAGACGGCCATTGAAGACCGGAGCTGGAGAGCGTTCCAGCCTCGCGGATTCGCTCGGCCCGAATTCACCGGCAGCGGTTAGAACCAGGAGACAATAATGACAAATCCTACGACCTCGATCGAAGACGTACCCCTCAACGCCTTCCACCGGCTGTTGACCCTGCGCTCCGGCGGCGGCTCCTTCGTCGACGGCTACGTGCTGAGCATCATCGGCGTGGCGATGCTGCAGATGACCGCGGCATTGCAACTGAGCAGTTTCTGGCAGGGCATGATCGCCGCCTCGGCGCTGGTCGGCATCTTCTTCGGCGGTTTCCTCGGCGGCTGGCTGACCGACCGCCTGGGCCGCCGCAGGCTGTTCTTCGTCGGCCCCAGCCTGTTCGTCCTCGCTTCCCTGGCGCAGTACGGGGTCGACTCGGCGGCGGCGCTGTTCGTCCTGCGCTTCCTGATCGGCGTGGCGGTGGGCATCGAGTACCCGGTCGCCACCGCCTTGCTGGTGGAGTTCTTGCCGAAGAAGTATCGCGGACCGCGCCTGGCCACCCTGACCATCCTCTGGTTCGCCGGCGCCGCCTTCGCCTACCTGGTCGGCGACCTGATCCTGCGCAGCGGCGGCGAGGACGCCTGGCGCCTGGTACTGGCCAGCACCGCGGCGATCGGTGCCGTGCTGTTCCTGCTACGCATCGGCACCCCCGAGTCGCCGCGCTGGCTGCTGAGCAAGGGCCGCGACGCGGACGCAGAACGGGTCATCCGCCAGGTCTACGGCGAAGCCTTCTCGCTGGAAAACCTGCCCGAACAGGCGCTGGAACGGAAGGTCACCATCTGGCACCTGCTCTACGCCGGCTACGGCAAGCGCATGCTCTTCGTCACCCTGTTCTGGACCTGCTCGGTGATCCCCGTGTTCGCCGTCTACGCCTTCGCGCCCAAGGTGCTGCTGGCGCTGAACCTGAAGGGCGACTGGGCCTCCTACGGTTCGGTGGCGATCACCCTGCTGTTCGTCATCGGCTGCATCATCGCCACCCGCCTGATCAACCGCATCGGCCGGCGCTGCATGCTGCTGCACAGCTTCCTCTGGTCCGGCCTGGCGCTGCTCGGGCTGGGCGTCTTCCACGCCGGCTCGGAGGCGACCATCCTCGGCCTGTTCGGTGCCTACGCGCTGTTCATCGGCGGCGCCCAGGTGCTGCAACTGGTCTACCCGAACGAACTGTTCCCCACCGAGATCCGCGCCTTCGCGGTCGGCGTCGGCACCTCGTTATCGCGCGTCGGCGCCGCGGTGGGCACCTACCTGGTGCCGCTTTCCCTGGAAACCCTGGGTACCGCCCAGACCATGTACGCCGCCGCGCTGGTGACCCTGCTCGGGCTGCTCGTGACCTGGGCCCTGGCGCCGGAAACCCGTTCGCTGAACCTGCAGCAGGCGGCTTCGCTCACCTGAACCACCCGCCGCGGCAGCGTCCGCCGGGTGCGCCGCGGCCCAGCATCCCACAGGAGGAACCCCCGTGAAATTCGAAGGTATCTATACCCCCGCCATCACCCCGCTGAGCGCCGACGGCAGCATCGACACCCAGGCCTTCACCGAGGTCCTGGAGTTTCTCGTCGAGTCGAAGGTGCACGGCATCGTGATCGGCGGCTCCACCGGCGAGTACTACGCGCACACCGCCGAGGAACGCCTGGCCCTCGCCGCCCACGCCAGCGAAGTCATCGCCGGGCGCCTGCCGCTGGTGGTGGGAACCGGCGCGATCCGCACCGAGGACTCGCTGGCCTACGCCGAAGCCGCCCGCGCCATCGGCGCCGACGCCATCCTGGTCGGCTCGCCGCCCTACGCGCTGCCGACCTCGCGGGAGATCGCCGAGCACGTGCTGGCGGTGGATCGCGCCGCCGGCCTGCCGATCATGCTCTACAACTATCCGGCGCGGATGGGCGTGGAGATGGACGAGGCGTTCTTCGCCGCCGTCGCCGGCTGCCGCAACATCGTCGCGATCAAGGAAAGCTCCGGCTCCACCGCGCAATTGCACCGCCTGGCCTGCCGCCACCCGCGGATCGCCTTGTCCTGCGGCTGGGACGACCAGGCCCTGGAGTTCTTCGCCTGGGGCGCGCGCAGTTGGGTCTGCGCCGGCTCCAACTTCATCCCTGGCGAACACCTCGCCCTGTACCAGGCCTGCGTGGTCGAGAACGACTTCGCCAAGGGCCGGCGCATCATGGCGGCGATGATGCCGCTGATGGACTTTCTCGAAAGCGGTCACTTCGTCCAGTCGATCAAGCACGGCTGCGAGCTGGCCGGCCTGCGCGCCGGCGGCGTACGTGCGCCGCTGAAGGCGCTGGACGAGGCCGGCAAGGCGGCACTGGCGGAGATCGTCGCCAGGCTCAAGGGCGAGGTCGCGCGGATCGTCGAGGGTGGCCGCCATGACTGAGCTGCTGAGCCGGGAGGAATACGCGGCCATCGCCGCGACGCTGGACCTTCCCCAGCGCGCCTTCATCGACGGAGGGTTCCGCGATGCCTGCGGCGGCCGCACCTTCGCCTCGACCAACCCGGCCACCGGCGAGCTGCTGGCGCAGGTCGCCGCCTGCGACGCGGAGGACGTCGGGCACGCCGTGGCCAGCGCGCGGCGGGCGTTCGAGGACGGCCGCTGGCGCTCGCGCACGCCCGCCGAGCGCAAGGCGGCGCTGCTGCGCCTGGCCGAGCTGCTGGAAGAGCACCTGCTGGAACTGGCGGTGATGGAGAGCCTCGACAGCGGCAAGCCGATCCGCGAATGCCAGCACACCGACCTGCCGGAAACCATCAATACCCTGCGCTGGCATGCCGAACTGATCGACAAGATCTACGACAGCACCGCCCCGGTCGGTTCGGCGGCGCTGGCCATGGTGGTGCGCGAGCCGATCGGCGTGGTCGGCCTGGTGCTGCCGTGGAACTTCCCGCTGCTGATGCTCGCCTGGAAGATCGGCCCGGCGCTGGCGGCAGGCTGCTCCGTAGTGGTCAAGCCGGCCCCCGAGACCAGCCTGACCGCCCTGCGCGTCGCCGAACTGGCCAGCCAGGCGGGGATCCCCGCCGGGGTGTTCAACGTGGTCCCCGGCGGCGGCCGCGAGGCCGGCGAACCGCTGGGCCGCCACCCGGACGTGGCGATGGTCAGCTTCACCGGCTCCACCGCGACCGGCCGCCTGTTCCTCAAGTACGCCGCCGAGTCCAACCTCAAGCGGGTGGTACTGGAGTGCGGCGGCAAGAACCCGGCGGTGGTGATGAACGATGTCGAGGACCTCGACCTGGTGGCGCAACACGTGGTCAACGGCGCGTTCTGGAACATGGGCGAGAACTGCTCGGCGTCCTCGCGGCTGATCGTCCACGCCGAGGTCCGCGAGGCGCTGCTCGAACGCATCGGCGCGCAGCTCCGCGAGTGGCGCATGGGCGACCCGCTGGATCCGCGTAATCGCCTCGGCGCGCTGGTCAGCCCGGCGCACTTCGAGAAGGTCCGCGCGTACCTCGACCAGGCCAGGACGGAGCGGTTGGCGGTGCGCTTCGGCGGCGCCACCGAGGCTGGCATCTTCGTCGAGCCGACCGTGGTCGATGGCGTCTCGCCGCACAGCCGGCTGTTCCGCGAGGAAATCTTCGGCCCGCTGCTCTCGGTCACCTCTTTCGACGACATCGACGAAGCCATCGCCCTGGCCAACGACACCGTCTACGGCCTCGCCGCCTCGGCCTACACCGGCAGCCTGCGCCACGCACTGCGCCTGTCGCGGGAGATCCGCGCGGGGATCGTCACCGTCAACTGCTTCGGCGAGGGCGACGCCTCGACGCCCTTCGGCGGCTACAAGGAGTCAGGCTTCGGCGGTCGCGACAAGTCGGTCTGGGCACACGACCAGTACACAGAGTTGAAGACCATCTGGATCGACGCTTCCTGAAGCTGTCCGGCCCGCAAGGGCCGGCACTCCCGCCTGGCGGCGAGACCGGACAACCGGGCCGGACAGGCGACCAAGTGCAGACAACACCCATTCTGCATAACGTTCCGTCGCTATGCTGCTGCCTCCACCCTTCCCTTTTCCGCCAGGAACGACACGGAGACTCATCCATGACGGACAACCATATCGATGTACTGATCAACGGCTGCGGCATCGGTGGGGCGATGCTCGCCTACCTGCTCGGCCGCCAGGGCCACCGCGTGGTGGTAGTGGAGCAGGCACGGCGCGAACGCGCGATCAACGGCGCCGACCTGCTCAAGCCGGCCGGCATCCGGGTGGTCGAGGCAGCCGGGTTGTTGGCCGAGGTGACCCGTCGCGGTGGGCGGGTCCGCCATGAGCTGGAGGTCTATCACGACGGCGAGCTGCTTCGCTATTTCAACTATTCCAGCGTCGACGCGCGCGGCTATTTCATCCTCATGCCCTGCGAGTCGCTGCGCCGCCTGGTACTGGAAAAGATCGACGGCGAAGCGACCGTCGAGATGCTGTTCGAGACCCGCATCGAAGCGGTGCAGCGCGACGAGCGCCACGCGATCGACCAGGTGCGCCTGAACGACGGCCGCGTGCTGCGTCCGCGGGTGGTGGTGGGAGCCGACGGTATCGCCTCCTACGTGCGCCGCCGGCTGCTCGATATCGATGTGGAACGCCGCCCCTACCCGTCGCCGATGCTGGTCGGCACCTTCGCCCTGGCGCCCTGCGTGGCCGAGCGCAACCGCCTGTACGTGGACTCGCAGGGCGGGCTGGCCTACTTCTATCCGATCGGTTTCGACCGCGCGCGACTGGTGGTGAGCTTCCCCAGGGAGGAGGCGCGCGAGCTGATGGCCGACACCCGCGGCGAGTCGCTGCGCCGGCGCTTGCAACGCTTCGTCGGCGACGAGAGCGCCGAGGCGATCGCCGCCGTCACCGGCACTTCGCGCTTCAAGGGCATCCCCATCGGCTACCTGAACCTGGACCGCTACTGGGCGGACAACGTGGCGATGCTCGGCGACGCCATCCACAACGTGCATCCGATCACCGGCCAGGGCATGAACCTGGCCATCGAGGACGCCAGCGCCCTGGCCGACGCCCTCGACCTGGCCTTGCGCGACGCCTGCGCGCTGGAGGATGCCCTGGCCGGCTACCAGGCCGAGCGCTTCCCGGTGAACCAGGCGATCGTCTCCTATGGCCATGCGCTGGCCACCAGCCTGGAGGATCGCCAGCGCTTCGCCGGGGTCTTCGACACCGCCCTGCAGGGCAGCAGCCGTACGCCGGAAGCCCTGGGCGGCGAGCGCTCCTACCAGCCGGTGCGGTCGCCGGCGCCGCTCGGCTGAACCCGCCAGCGCGGCCGGAGCGTAGCGTCCGGCCGCGCGCCTAGAGCAGGTCGCGGCGCAACTGCGGGAATACCTTGGCCACCTTGTTCAGCAGGTAGTCGCCGTACTCGCCGTGGAAAGCGTGGACGTTGGCCTGGTCCCAGCGACGGGCGCTGTCATCCTGTTCCGGCACCTCGGGCAGCCCTTCGATGGGCTGCACGCGGGCATGGAAGTTCGGATCGAAGAACAGCGGGAACGACAGGCGGTCGCGCCCCGAAGTGTTGCGTGCCACCCGGTGCGGCGTGCTGCGGTAGAGGCCGCCGGTCATGCGTTCGAGCATGTCTCCGAGGTTGCAGACGAACGAGCCCGGTATCGGCGGAGCCTCCAGCCAGCCCTGTGGGGTGCGCACCTGCAGGCCGCCGATGGCGTCCTGGTGGAGCAGCGTGAGCAGGCCGTAGTCGGTGTGTTCGCCGACGCCCCACTGCACGTCGAGGCCCTCCGGCACTGGCTGGCTCGGGTAATTGAACAGGCGGAAGAGGATCAGCGGATCGCCGGTATAGCGCGCGGCGAAGTAGTCGGCTTCCAGTCCCAGACCGAGGGCGATGCCCTCCATCAGCCGGTGGCCGACGCGGGTGGTTGCGTCCAGGTACTCCAGCAGCGTCTCGCGCAGGCCGGGCACCTCGGGGAACAGGTTGGCGCCATGCAGCGGCGTCCCGGCGCGCACTTCGGGATGCTCAGCGTCCAGTTCGCTGCCCAGGTACAAGCCTTCCTTCCAGTCCGGGCGGTTGGAGGTCAGTTCGCCGCCAAGAGGGAAATAGCCGCGCCAGGCGCGCCCGCCAAGCTCCATGCGCCAGCGCAGCTTGCTCGTCTCGTCGAGGGCGAAGAACTGCCGCGCCAGGCGCTCCAGGCGCTCGACCAGTTGCGCCTCGACGCCGTGCCCGACCACGTAGAAGAAGCCCTGCTCGCGGCAGGCGCGGTCGATTCGCATGGCGACCGACCGTCGCGCCGCCGGGTCGCTGCCGGCAAGGGCGGCGATATCGATGATCGGCAGACTCGGAGTGCTCATGGCGTTCCTCACAGGGGTTGGGCGAAGGGGGTGCGGATGTCGGCGAGGAACTTCCGCGCACGCGGGTGCTGCGGGCGGTTGAAGAAATCGTCGGGGCTGGCGCGCTCCAGCACCCGGCCGGCGTCCATGAACAGCACGCGGTCGGCGACGTCGTGGGCGAAGCCCATCTCATGCGTTACCACCACCATGGTCATGCCGTCGCGGGCCAGGTCGCGCATCACCAGCAGCACCTCGCCGACCATCTCCGGGTCGAGGGCGCTGGTCGGTTCGTCGAACAGCATCAGCGGCGGCTCCATCGCCAGCGCGCGGGCGATCGCCACGCGCTGCTGCTGGCCGCCGGAAAGCCGCGCGGGGAACGCCGCCGCTTTGTCCGCCAGGCCGACCCGCTCCAGCAGCGCCATGGCCTGGCGGCGTGCCTCCGCGGGTTTCAGGCCGCGCAAACGGAGCGGCGCCAGGGTGCAGTTGTCCAGCACGTTCAGGTGCGGGAACAGATTGAACTGCTGGAACACGAAGCCGATGTGCGAGCGGAAGCGATTGAGGTCCAGGCCGGGAGCGTGGATGTCCTGGCCATCGATCAGGATGCGCCCGCCCTGGATCGGTTCCAGGCGGTTCAGGGTACGGATCAGGGTGGATTTTCCGGAGCCCGAGGGTCCGCAGACCACCACCACCTCACCGCGGCCGACCTGTTCGTCGACATCCGCCAGGGCGTGGTAGGCGCCGTACCATTTGTTGACCTTTTCCAGCCGGATCATCGGGCCTCCTTGGGATTGCCACGCTGCGCCTGGCGGCGTTCGAGCCAGAAGGCGAAACGCGACAGTCCGAAGCACAGGATGAAATAGGTGAGGCCGAGGATCAGGTAGACCTGGGTCGGCAGGGTGAATACCTGGGTATTGATCTGCGAGGCGATGAAGCTGACTTCGGCCAGGCCGATGATGTAGCCCAGGGAGGTCTCCTTGATCGTCGAGACGAATTGGTTGACCAACGACGGCAGCATGTTGCGCAGCGCCTGCGGGAGGATCACCAGGCGCATGCTCGCCAGGTAGCCCAGGCCGAGCGAACGCGCCGCCTCGAACTGGCCACGGTCGAGGCCCTGGATGCCGGCGCGGACGATCTCGGCCAGGTACACCGCGTCGAACAGCACAAGCGCCAGCAGCATGGTGGTGAACTGGTCGGTGCGCTGGCCGGTGAGGGTCGGCAGGAAGAAATAGGCCCAGAAGATCACCATCAGCAACGGCACCCCGCGCACCACGAAGACCAGCGCGGTGATCGGCCAGCGCAGCCAGCGCCAGGGGCTGACCCGCGCCAGGCCGAGCAGGATGCCCAGTGGCAGCGCCAGCAGCAGCGCCAGCGAGGCCAGGACCAGGGTCAGGGCCAGCCCGCCCAGCGGCCCGTTGGGGTACTGGCCGACGAGGAAGTACAGCCAGTAGCTATCGATCAGTTCCAGGGTGGTCATCGCCGTTCGACTCCCGGATAGCGCTGCTGGTACCAGGCGGCGGCGCCGGTGATCAGCAGCGATACGCTGAGATAGGCCGCGGTGGCGAAGGCAAAGGACTCGAAGCTGCGGAAGGTCGAACTCTCCACCTGGCCGGCCTGGTACATCAGCTCGGCGACGCCGATCACCGTGGCGATGCTGGTGTTCTTCCACAGGTTGAGGGTTTGCGAGATCAGCGGCGGTACGGTGATCCGCAAGGCCTGCGGGAGGATCACCAGGCGCATGCTCGCCAGATAGCCGAAGCCCAGCGCGCGGGCGGCCTCCAGTTGCACCGTGGGCACCGCGCGGATGCCGCTGCGCATGTCCTCGCTCATGAACGCGGCGGTGTACAGGGTCAGCGCGACGATAGCGCTGGCGGCCTCGATGTTGCCGGCGTAGAGCCAGGCCTTGAGGTCCTCGGGTAGCCATTCCGGCGCGGCGAAGTACCAGAACAGCATGTGCGCCAGCAGCGGTACGTTGCGGATGCTCTCGACATAGGCGAAACCGAGCCATTGCAGGGCGCGGAACGGCGCCAGGCGCAGCAGCGCCACCAGCATCGCCAGCGGCACGGCGAAGACCAGGGTGACGGCGGCCAGCTTCAGCGACAGCAGCAGGCCGGCGACCAGCATCTCATGGTACTGGCCGCGCAGCAGCAGGGAGAAATCGAACTCGAACATGGGAAAGGCGCACGCTGTCCGCGAGGACTCACAGGGGACGGGCGGCGACGCGCATGGTCGCCGTCACGCAGAGACGTCAGGCGCTCACTCGGGGATCCGGTCGGAATCGATCTTGAAGTGGCGCTCGCTGAGGTTGGACTTGGTGCCCGGCCCGTACCACTTGAGGTACAGCTGCTCCGCCGCGCCGCTGCGCTCCAGACCGGCGAGGGTCGAGTCGACCAGTTGCTTGAGTTGCGGATTGCCCTTGCGGAAGGCGATGGCCAGGGCCTCGGTACTCAGGTTCTCCGGCAGGATGGCGTAGCCGCCGGCCGCCGCGCCGAGCTTGCCGAAATCGTTGACCAGTGCCGACTCGTCGTCGACGAAGGCCTGACCCTTGCCCTGCTGCAACGCCAGCAGCGCCTGCTGGCTGGTCTCGAAGGTGACCACCTGGGCGTTGGGCAGCGCCTTGCGGATGTTCGGCTCCTGGGTGCCGCCCTTGACCGTCAGCACCTTCTTGCCGTCGAGGTCATGCAGCGAGGCGAAGCCGGCGTTCTTCTTCACCAGGGCCTTCTGCCCGGTGACGATGATCGAATAGGAGAAATCCACCAGCGCCTCGCGCTCCTTGTTGTGGGTCAGCGAGGCGGCGAGCAGGTCCACGTGGCCCTGCTGCAACTCCGGGATACGCGCCGCCACGGAAATCTGCTTGAACACCGGCTTGACCCCGATGGCCTTGGCGATCTCGGTACCAAGATCGACCTCGTAGCCGATGATCTGACGGGTCTTCGGGTCGATGAAGCTGTTCGGCTCGTCGGTGCCAAGGGTGCCTATGACGATCTCGCCCTTTTTGCGGATGTCGGCCAGGTCGTCGGCATGGGCAGCGCTGCCGATCAGGGTGAACACAGCCGCCACGGCTGCGCCAAGCAGGCGAATCTTCATGATGGGTATCTCGCGGAGGAATGGGGTTCGACGTCGGGCGCCGGGTGGGCCGCAGTCTATTAATAACCAAACATCCGGTGAAATATGGTTTTCATATAACCATATGAGATATAAAACTATGCCACTTCCCGCCCCGCGCCAGGGCCCGCGCGCGCTCAGGTGCCCTCGCGCAAGCGCAGCGGGTCCACCAGCCCGGCGGCGATGGCCATGCCCACCAGCTCCGGCAGGGTCTGGGCCTGCATGCGCTTCATCACCCGCGCGCGGTAGAGGTCGACGGTCTTCACGCTGACTTCCAGTTGCTCGGCCACCTCGCGGCTGGTATGGCCGCGCACCAGCGGCAAGAGCACGTCGCGCTCGCGCGGGGTGAGGCTGTCCAGGCGTTCGCGCAACCCGGCGTCGAGATCGCGGTGCCGGCGCCGACGGGCGTGGCGATCGAGGGCCTGCTGCACGCTGTCGAGCAGCAATTGTTCGTTGTAGGGTTTCTCGATGAAATCCACCGCACCGGCCTTGAAGGCGCGCACCACGATGGGCACGTCGGCATGGCCGCTGACGAAGATCACCGGCAGGTCGATGCCGCGCGCCAGCAGTTCGTCCTGCACGTTCAGCCCGCCCATGCCGGGCATCCGCACGTCGAGCAGGACGCAGGCATGGCGGCCGCCCTCGCAGGCATCGAGGAAGTCCCGGCCCTGGGTGAAGGGCCGTGCCTTGAGGCCGACCGATTCCAGCAGCCAGACCGTCGATTCGAGCATGCCCTGGTCGTCGTCGACCACGTAGACCAGCGCTTCGTCAGGCATAGCCATCGTTACCCTCCCGTGGCGCCGGCGGCGAGCGGCAGCCGGCAGTTCATGAGCAACCCGCCATCCGCCGGCAGCTCGGCTTCGAGGGTGCCGCCGAAGCCCTCGACGATGCTGCGGCTCATCGACAGGCCCAGGCCCAGCCCTTCCGGCTTGCTGGTGTGGAACGGCGTGAAAATGTGTTCCAGCTGATCCGCCGGCACTCCCGGTCCCTGGTCGCGAACCCACAGGCAGAGCAGCCCGCCGGGCTCGACGCGGCTACCGATGACGACCCGCGACGGCGAGCCGGGATGCGCCTCGCGGTTGGCTTCGATGGCGTTGCGCAGCAGATTGAGGAACACCTGTTCGAGCAGCACGCGGTCGGCATACAGCGGCGGCGGATTGTCGGTCATCGCCTCTTCCACCGCCACTTGCCAGTGCCCGGCTTCCCACGCGCAGAGGCCGATGGCCTCGCGTGCCACCTGGTTGAGGTCGAGCGCCTGCAGGCGCCGCTGGCCCTTGCGCAGGAAGGCGCGCAGGCGCTTGATCACCTCCGCCGCGTGGCCGGCGTGCTCGCCGATCCGCGCCAGCCCCTCGGCCACCCGCCCGGCGGCCTCGGGCTGGCTGCCGAGGACGGCCAGGTAACGCTGGCTGGCGCTGGCGTAGTTCATCACCGCCGCCAGCGGCTGGTTGATCTCGTGGGCGATGCCCGAGGCCAGTTCGCCGAGAGTGACCAGCCGCGCAGTGTGCGCCAGTTCGTCCTGGTGACGGCGCTGCTGGGCCTCGCGCAGTTCGCGTTCGGTCATGTCGCGGGCCACCAGCGAGTAATAGCGCTCCTCGCCGCGGCCGCGATGGGCCAGCAACACCAGCGAGACTGGCAGCGACGGACGTCCGTCCTGCGGTTGCAGGCGCCCCTCGCGGCTCCAAACGCCGCCATCGCGCGCCTGTCGCCAACCCTCTTCGGCCAGCCGCGCCGGAGTGTCGCCGGCCAGCAGCCGTTCCAGCGCCGGCGCCTCCTGCCCGTCGGCGATGCCGAGGGCGGCACGTGCCGAAGGATTGAGGTAGGTGACGCGGCCGCCATGCTCGACGAACAGCACCAGGTCGGTGTTCGCCTCGACCACTTCGGCCAGGCGCCGGCGGTTCTCCTCCGCCTCGACCCGCCGGGTGACATCGCGGGACACGCTGACCACCTCCACCACCGCCCCGGTGTAGGTCTCGCGGATCGCCCGGCTGGCGGTCTCGAACCAGCGGTAGCGGCCGTCGCGGTGGCGGATACGGTAGGTGATGGTCAGGTAGCCGTCCTGCTCCAGCGCTTCGCGCGCGCGCAGCGCCACCTGGCCGCGGTCCTGGGGGTGGAACAACGCCTGCGCCGGACGCCCGCGCAGTTCCTCCGGCCAGTAGCCGAGCAGGGTCCAGGAAGCCGGCGAGGCGTCGAGGAAAATGCCGTCGAGGGTATGCCGGGAAATCAGGTCGGTGGTGTTCTCGGTGATCAGCCGGTACAGCCGGCTGGCCCGCGCCGCCTCGCGCTCGCCGCGCAGGCTGGCGGTGGCGTCGCGGCAGCGCGCCAGCACCCGGGCCTCGGCGCTGTCGGGAATGAACTGCCAGAGCAGGATGCGTCCGTCGCACTCCGCCTCCACCTCGCCGAGGGCCCGCGCCTGCCCCAGGCTGGCGCGCACCAGTTGCCCATGGTTGGCCGGGAGGTAAGCGCGCCAGGCCTCGCGCGGCCGCTCGCCAAGCAAGGCAAGGAAGGCCTGGTTGAATTCCACCGCCTGCGCCTCGCCGTCGAGCAGCAGCGCCGGCTGCGGGTCGGCCGCGAGGAACGGCGCAGCGCGGGTGACGCCACGGGCGGCGGCGAGCAACGGTGCGAGGAGCAGGCCGAGCCAGTCCAGCGCAGCGCTCTGCGGCGTATCGCTGGCCACCAGCAGCAGGCCTTCGTCGCCGGCCTGCAGGTCGAGGGCGAAGGCCATGCCATGCTCCACGCCGGCACGCCGCAAGCGCGCGCCGAGCCAGGACGCGGAACGCCGCAATTCGTCCAGAGCCAGCCGGCCGTCGCGCACCAGCCGCTCGCGCAACGCCAGGTCGCTGGCCCGGTTCGGCTCGCCGGCGCCCGGCGGCAGCGCCGGCGACGGCGGCACCGGGGTATAGGTCTGCGCCTGCGGCTGCCAGGCCAGGTACCAGGCCTGGCGCGTGCCCGGATGTTCGAGCAGCAAGCGGCGCAGCGCACCGACCCGCTCGACCAGCGGCGCGCCCTCGCGCAGCAGGCGCAGGAGGCTGTTGAGGGCAGGCGAAGCGGGAAGCGGACTCATGGGCGGAAGATGGTCCTGGGAATTTATATGGTATTTATACTATAAGCTTATGGTTTAACTTCCATATATTTTTCATCATTGCTATAAATCGCCCCAACCCAAGGAGCGCTTCGCCTGGTCCTTGGAAGCTGTTCACGATCTGCCGAGCCAGAGAAACCAGCCGTTTTCGACGCAGTCTCTCCGCGCGCGGCAGATCGTGACCCTTACCCAGAACAGAGCTAACAATCAGCCACGGGGTACTCTTCATGTCGATCTTCGAACAGGGTCTCGCGCCCGCCGCCGTCAACCACATCGCCCTGACGCCGCTGAGCTTCATCGAGCGCACCGCCAGCGTCTATCCGCACTACCCCGCGGTGATCCACGGCAACATCCGCCGCGACTGGGCGCAGACCTACCAACGCTGCCGACGCCTGGCCTCGGCCCTGGCCGGGCGCGGCATCGGCCAGGGCGACACGGTGGCGGTGATGCTGCCGAACATCCCCGAGATGCTCGAGGCGCACTATGGCGTGCCGATGATCGGCGCGGTGCTGAACACCCTCAACGTACGCCTCGACGCCGAAGCCATCGCCTTCATGCTGCAACACGGCGAAGCCAAGGTGCTGATCACCGACTACGAATTCCACGAGGTGATCCATGCCGCCATCGGTATGCTCGACCACCCGCCGCTGGTGGTCGACGTCAACGACCCCGAGTATGGCGAAGGCCGCCCGGTTGGCGAACTGGACTACGAGGCGCTGCTCGCCGAGGGCGACCCGCAGTTCGCCTGGGAATGGCCCCGGGACGAGTGGCAGGCGATCTCGCTGAACTACACCTCGGGCACCACCGGCAACCCCAAGGGCGTGGTCTACCATCACCGCGGCGCCTACCTGAACGCGCTGGGCAACCAGATGACCTGGTCCATGGGCCAGCACCCGGTGTACCTCTGGACCCTGCCGATGTTCCACTGCAACGGCTGGTGCTATCCGTGGACGGTGACCGCGCTGGCCGGCGTCCACGTCTGCCTGCGGCGGGTCGATCCGCAAAAGGTCCTCACCCTGATCCGCGAGCACCAGGTCAGCCACCTGTGCGGCGCGCCCATCGTGCTCAACGCCCTGATCAACATGCCCGACTCGGCCAAGGCCGCCATCGACCACCCGGTGCATGCCATGGTCGCCGGCGCCGCGCCACCGGCCAAGGTGATCGGCGCGGTGGAAGAGATGGGCATCCGCGTCACCCATGTCTACGGCCTCACCGAGGTCTACGGCCCGGTCACGGTCTGCGCCTGGCACGGCGAGTGGGACGACCTGCCGCTGGAGCGACGCGCCGCGATCAAGTCGCGCCAGGGCGTGCGCTACCCGACCCTCGAAGGGGTGATGGTGGCCGACCCGAAGACCCTCGAGCCGGTGCCGCGCGACGGCCAGTCCATCGGCGAGATATTCATGCGCGGCAATACCGTGATGAAGGGCTACCTGAAGAATCCCAGCGCCACCGAGGAAGCCTTCGCCGGCGGCTGGTTCCATACCGGCGACCTGGCGGTCTGCCATCCGGACGGCTACATCGAGATCCGCGACCGGCTCAAGGACATCATCATCTCCGGCGGCGAAAACATCTCCACCATCGAACTGGAGGGCGTGCTCTACCGCCACCCGGCGGTGCTGGAGGCGGCGGTGGTGGCGCGGCCCGACGAAAAGTGGGGGGAAACGCCCTGTGCGTTCATTACCCTGAAGAGCGATCATCAGGGGCTCGCCGAGAGCGAGATCGTCGCGTTCTGTCGCGAACACCTGGCCGCGTTCAAGATTCCGCGTACCGTGGTGTTCTCGGAACTGCCGAAGACCTCCACCGGCAAGATCCAGAAATACGTGCTGCGCGAGTGGGCCGCCGCCCTCTGAGCGCCGCCAGCCGAATTGCCCGTGCAGCGGCCGTGCCACGGCGGCCGTAGGCAGGATGCGCACGGGCAACCCTGTACCTGCGGCCGTCCCGCCGGCCGTTCACCGACGAGGTGTGCAATGCCTGAATACAACGCCCCGCTGCGCGACATGCGCTTCCTGCTCAACGACGTGTTCGACGCCCCCGCCCTGTGGCAGCGCCTGCCGCGACTGGCCGAGCGGATCGACGCCGACACCGCCGACGCCATCCTCGAGGAAGCGGCCAAGGTCACCGGCGGCCTGCTCGCGCCGCTCAACCGCAGTGGCGACGAAGAAGGCGCGCAGTGGCAGGACGGCGCCGTGCGCACCCCGGCCGGCTTCCGCGAGGCCTACGCGACCTACGCCGAGGGCGGCTGGGTCGGCCTCACCGGCAATCCGGCCCATGGCGGCATGGGCATGCCGAAGATGCTGGCAGTGCAGTTCGAGGAGATGATGTACGCGGCCAACGCCAGCTTCAGCCTCTACTCGACCCTTTCCGCCGGCGCCTGCCTGGCCCTCGATGCACACGGCAGCGAGGAGCTGAAGAACAGGTACCTGCCGAACATGTACGCCGGCACCTGGGCCGGCTCCATGTGCCTGACCGAACCGCACGCCGGCACCGACCTGGGCATCATCCGCACCAAGGCCGAGCCGCAGGCCGACGGTTCATACAGGATCAGCGGGACGAAGATCTTCATCACCGGCGGCGAGCAGGACCTCACCGAGAACATCATCCACCTGGTGCTGGCCAAGCTGCCCGACGCGCCGGCCGGTTCGCGCGGAATCTCGCTGTTCCTGGTGCCGAAGTTCCTGGTCGGCGACGACGGCGCGCTCGGCGCACGCAACGCGGTGCACTGCGGCTCCATCGAGCACAAGATGGGGATCAAGGCCTCGGCCACCTGCGTGATGA